>BNJS01001148.1_pt1 | contig 416453 bp, 611 predicted proteins | sample 8540461 | NCBI WGS metagenome assembly BNJS01 (sample SAMD00202454, study PRJDB9452) | human saliva metagenome | isolation source: human saliva | place: Japan | reverse complement strand
AAAATATAAAGTGTAAATCTAACCCAGTCCAAAGCTATACTACAAATAATCAGAACACAATATATATTAAAGATAGTTACATAAAACTTCCTAAACTAAAAATCACTAGTTAAAAATTAGATTACATAGAGAAAATAGAAAGGTATAATTAAATCAGTAACAATAAGTAAAAAAATAGTCTTGAACATTATTTTGTTTCAATATTATGTGAAGAAGAAATAGAAGAATTATCAAAAAAACTAATAAAAAAATATTGGAATAGATTTAGGAATAAAAAGAATTTGCAACAATGAGTGATTGTACAAAAAGTAGAAAATTTAAAGCTATCAAAAGAATATGAGAAAAATTGAAAAAGAGAACAAAGAAAAACTATCAAGGAGATGTAAACTTGCTAAAGATAGCGATAAAAAAACTATCAGATAGTAAGAATTATCAAAAAGCAAAAAAAGAAAAAAAGTAGCAAAAGATACATAATAAAATTAGAAATAAAAAGAAAAGACTTTATAAATAAGTTGAGTACAAAAAAATTATCAATAACCACGATATAATCTGTATAGAAGACTTAAATATAAAGGGAATGTTAAAAAAATCACAAATTAGCAAAAAAAGTATATCAGATGTAAGTTGGAGTGAATTTGTAAGACAACTAGAATATAAAAGCAAATTGGTATGGAAAGAAAGGATTATAAAAAGTACCTACATTTTATCCAAGTAGTAAGACTTGTTCAAGTTGTGGTAGTATAAAAGAAACTCTAACATTATCAGAAAGAATATATCATTGTGAATGTTGTGGACTAGAAATAGATAGAGATTATAATGCAAGTATAAATATATTAAGAAAAAGGTTTAGAAATATTAAAAAGAAGAAAAAAAGTAAGTTAGGAAAAATATATCAGGGTAGGGACTGCCCGAAGAGCTTGGTAAATATATGTGGCTAACAAAAGCACATACTTCCCAAGAAGCTCCCACTTCTATAAGTGGGAGTAGTTCACAAAGAAAAACTTTACCTAAAGAATTAACAGGAACAAAAATACTATGCAATAGAAGTTTCACCAGCAGTACATCATACTATGGGTGGAGTTCGTATCAACACTAATGCTGAAGTTCTTGGAAAAAAATGGTAGACCAATAAAAAGGACTTTATGCAGCTGGAGAAATAACTGGTGGTATACATGGAGCTAACAGAATAGGTGGAAATGCAGTTGCAGATATCACAGTATTTGGAAAAAAATAGCTGGAGAAAAATGCAGCAACATACTCAAAAATCAGTTAAATAAATTAAATAAAGAGTAAAAAGAAAAACTGTTACAAATTAATGAATACATTAGTTTGTAGCAGTTTTTAGTTGTATATGAATAAAAAAAGTAAAAAAATAATTCGTTACTGAGTAAATTTTCTTAACGATAAAAAAATCAAGAATTCGCTGCAAATCAGGAAACTCACTTCGTTCAGACACTCCTGAATTTGCTCGGCTCATTCTATTTGATTTTTTTATCTAAAAATTTCCATTCGTAACTCACTTATTTTTTTACTTTAGGTTTGAAATTTTAATTTTGCAACAGCCCCTTCTTTTTAAATAATTAGATATATTAATAGAAAAGTGATATAATTATTTATCAAACTACATATTCAAAAAAAGTTAATATACTAGAGAAAACTTAAATAAAAAAATTAAATTTAAAAAAATTATTTTTATAAAAAGTAATAAATGACAATAAACTGTCATAAAGAAATTGTATAATTAACTTATAAAAAAATATAAAGGGGAATTTATAATGAGGGATATTTACATTTTTTTGTTTTAGAAATTACTGGAATTACAGAGATAAGTGAACCAGGATCCAGTCTGGATACAATTAGAGAAAAATGAAATACTATCTTTTTAGAGATGTTGAAACAGAAAGAGGAAAAAGATGCAACAGTAGAAGTAGCTAAAAAAATATGAAATAATATTAGCTGAAATGGAAGAAAAAAATTTTAAGAAAGTAATGGAAATGATGGAAAACTAAAAAAAGAAGATACTGCTAAAAGAGAGTGATAGAATATATCTAATTGAATTAGAGGAAATTAGAAAAAAAGTTGAAAAAGTTTAGAAAGAAATTATTAGAAAGAGAAAAATTAGAGAAATACTATACATCTGACAACAGTAATAATAGTATATCTCAACCTCAATCTATAATTGCACCAAATTCCTAGATATCAATATCAGATATCTTTAGGTAGTATTTTTAGATGCAGCTTTATACAAAGAAAAAAATACAAAAAAAGGTGAAGAAGCTTATCGAAAAAAAGTATGAAGAGATGGAAGTTCTATATAAAAGATAAAAATTTATATCCTAAATGAAAAGAATTTGATAGGAAAAAACAAACTTTAGATACTAATTTTTAAAGAATTAGCTGATATAATTCAAGAAACATTAAATGAAATGGCTATTATAAAAAGAAAAAAATAATTAAAAGCTTTGAAGAAGTGCTATCTGCATGAGTAGTGAAAAGTTTAAGAAAAAAAGAGAAATTTAGTAATCGAACAAAATTGATAAAAAGATTTAAAATCTGAGATAAATGATGTATATGAAGAAACTAATAGAGTTAAAAACAGTTGCTGAAAATACTAGAGTTATATTAGATGATTTAGATAAACAATTTTGTGAAAAAAACAGGATTAAATCCCTGAAGATGTAGCACTTATGTTTTTTGCAGTGGGTTTGCAAATAGCAAGACAGTATCTTTTAACCAAAAAGTTTCCCTAAGAGATTAAGTGACAAAGAAGCAGCAAAAGAAGTGAAAGGAGAAAATGAAGAACATTCAAATAGAAAACATAGATACTATAATCCATCACTAGAAGAAATAATAACAAATCCAGTTCCTTTTGATGCTAATATAGGGATCAAATGGAAATTTAAAAAGGTGGAGGAAAAAACTGGGGACATCGTGCTACAACATTAGGACATGATCCCAATATTAGGATTAATTTTTGGAACAGCAAATATTGCTACTTCTACATTGACAACTTCATCTTTTCTTTCTTTTCATATATATACTGAAAACAAGAGAGATTACTTTAAAGAGCAAGGCAAGTACTTATAAAGTTTTAGAGACAACTATGAACAAGATTCTATATCAAGGAATGGAAGGGAAAAAAATTATAGTTTTACATCACTTTATGAAAGAAATAGATCATTTACAATCTGATATGTATACAAAAAAATAGTTTACCTATTCCTTTTTATTTCTGCTATTAATCCAAAAATTAGCATCGAAAATTAGCTGAACGTGGATTTAGATATGGCAAATATCTTAACAGTTTCTAAACAAATAGAATATGCAATATTCATTAATACTATAATTGCAATGTTACATTCTTTCTTTTTTTATGATAGGGAAGTACTGAAATGGAAGAAAAAGTTACATGAAGTAAAAAAACAAAGAAAAAAATAATAGCTTATTCAGATATGATTGCAAGTGCTTCAAATTTAGGAGTTGTAGCTTTTACTAAAAAAATTTAAATTTATTAGATATAGGTGGAATTACAGTTGCAATATTAGATTTTATAAAAATACAAAGAGTTTCAAAAAGAAAGTAAAAGAAGAATTTATTTTTTTGGAAGCTATAAAGATATGGTAATCGGGTGATAAATATAATAAGATTGACATACAAATAAAAGGACTATTACAAAGTTAGAAATTTCAATAAAAAAAGTAAAAAAATAAGGGAGTTACGAATGTAGATTTTTAGATAAAAAAATTAAAGCAAGTGAGCCGAGTAAATGTCGACATGTCTGAGCGTAGCGAGTTGGTCGAATTTACAGCGAAACGTTAATTTTTTTATCGTTAAGAAATCTACTCAGTAACGAACTATTTTTTTACTTTTTATTAATTTGCAGCTATCCTTTTTTATTCATATCTTTTATTGATATCTTTCAATATATATCTTGTAAAAGTTTTTTTAGCTTTCATTTTCTTTTTAAATAGTACAAAGACAACAGGGACTAAATCTATAACAGTATCAATAATTTTTTTGATACTTACTAAACCTACCTGTCAATAATTTCATCTCATTTATTAACCAAGACATCAGAATTAAATTTAAAAATTCTGATAAAAATTAACAGCAAAAATTCATAAGTCCTTCTTGAGTTAAATAGAAATTATAGAATTTAAAAAAGAACTTTTCCTTGTTGACCATAGTAAAGTTGAACTAAAAAAAGTTGACAGATAAAAAAATAATAAAAACTTTAAGCTGTCTTGAATGCTTTTTTTAGATTTTTTTATTTAAACAAAGATTTAAAAATAAGAACTACAAGTAAAAATACCTGAAAAGTATAGTAAATTGCTGGTAAAAAAATATTTACCAGCAAAAAGTATAAATAAACTACTTTTTAATAACATCTATTCCACCCATATAAGGTATAAGAACTTTAGGCACTAAGAAAGAACCGTCTTCTTGTTGATAGTTTTCCATAATAGCAACCAATGTTCTTCCAACAGCAAGTCCTGATCCATTTAGAGTATGACAGAATTCACTTCCATTAGTTACTTTATATTTTAATCCCATTCTTCTAGCTTGGAAAGCTTCACAGTTTGAACAAGAAGAAATTTCTCTATATTTATTTTGAGATGGTAACCAAACTTCTAGGTCATAAGTTTTAGCAGCACTGAAACCTAAGTCTCCTGAACAAAGTTGGATAACACGATAAGGTAATTCTAGTCTTTGTAAAATTGTTTCAGCATTGTTAACCATTTTTTCTAATTCATCATAAGAAGATTCAGCATCTGTGATTTTAACCATTTCAACTTTATTGAATTGGTGTAATCTGATAAGTCCTTTTACATCTCTACCATAAGATCCTGCTTCTCTTCTAAAACAAGGAGAATAAGCAGTGTAATATTTAGGTAATTCAGATTGTTCTAAAATTTCTTTTCTATGAATATTAGTCATAGTGATTTCAGAAGTAGAGATTAAGTACATATCATCAGTTGTCTTATACATATCTTCTTCAAATTTTGGCAATTGTCCTGTTCCTTCACAAACTTCAGCTTTAACCATAAATGGAGTTATATGTTCAGTATATCCATGTTCTAAAGTATGAGTATCAAGCATAAAAGCTGATTAAAGCTCTTTCTAATCTAGCAGCAGCTCCTCTATATAAAACGAAATCTTGAACCACTTAATTTAGCTCCTCTTTCAAAGTCTAAAATTCCTAAATCTTCTCCAATATCCCAGTGAGCTTTAGGTTCAAAGTCAAATTTTCTAGGTTCTCCCCATCTTCTGATTTCTTTATTAGAATCTTCATCAGATCCAATAGGTGTTGAAGGGTGATAAACATTAGGAATAGTCATTTGAATATTTTTTTAATTTCTTCATCTATTTCTACAAGTTCAGCATCTAATTCTTTAATTTTAGAAGAAACTCCTCCCATTTTTTTCAATTAGATGACTAGCATCCTTTTTTTCTTTTTTTCAAATTAGCTATTTCAGCTGAAACATTATTTCTGTCTCTTTTTAAAGTTTCTACTTCTGATAGTACTTCTCTTCTTTTTAGCATCTAGTGCAACAAAAGGCATCCATATCGATGTTGCTGTTTCTATTTTTTTAGCATTTCCTTTAGCATTTCAACGTTTTCACGCATAAATTTTAGTTCTAACATTTTTTTCCCTCCTTAAAAAGTACAGTCCATTCTAGTATATAGTTTATATATTACTCTAAAAAGTTTTGAAATTTCAAGATTTAATAATAAAAATTTAGTCTTTTAATCCTGCTAAGGCAATACCAATAGGAGTTATATATAAAGGCATATAAGGTTTATGAATATTCAATCCCTAGTTCTTTTGCGAAAAAAATCTTTTTCACTATCTTCAAAGCTACAAGCTCCACCAACTAAATATACATCTTTAACATCATAAGCACTTATATATTTTTTTTACTATAGAAGCCATTTTTTTGTAAAACAGGAGTTATTTGTAGACACACTTCTTTTTCTCTTTTCTTATCAGTCTTAATATCTTCAGCTGTTTCAAAATCCACTCCATAGCTTCCTGCTATAACTAAAGTCATATGTGTTCCACCAGTTGGTTCGTCTGCAACAAAGACAACCTTACCATCTTTAAGTATACTGATACCTGTTGTTCCACCACCTAAGTCAACAACCACTCCATCAGTTATACCTAAAACATAAGAAGCAGCAGTTGGTTCATCCACAACTTTTTTTACATCTATACCAGCTGATTCAACAACATTCACAATGGCTTTTACACTACCTTGCTCTACTCCTGGTGGAATAGCAGTGTAACCTTCAGTTATTTCTATACCTAATTTTTCTTCTAACTCTTCTTTTAACTTTCTAACAATAGAAATAGCTCCTATGAAATCTACAACTATACCATCTTTGACAACTCTAGAACGTTGAGTTGCACCTGCAACAGGTTTTCCATCTTTATCTAAAATAGTGATCATTATGTTAGCTGTACCTAAATCCACTCCAACAAAAAAATTTACTTTTTATCGAAAATTAGTTCTAGGTTTAGTAATTGTTTTTTTCAAATTCTTTTTATATATTTATTAACTTTATCTAAACTCATAAATCCTCCTTTAGTTTTCTTAAAAAAATACTATCTTAATATCTAAAATTTGTCAATAATATTTAATTTTTTTCACTTATAAAAAAATTTTTGTCATTTTAGTAAAAAAATACTATAAATTAGACAGAATTTTTTTGATATAATATAAAAATAAACTTAGAAAAATTAAAAAAATAAGGGGCTCTAATGAAATCAGTAAAAAGTACATATAAAAAAACAAAAAAAGGTTTACATGCAAGACCTTCGTCACTATTTGTTCAATTAGTTACAAAGTATGATTCTGACATAACAGTAAAGTCTGAAGATGAAACTGTTAATGGTAAAAAGCATTATGGGGCTTATGCTTCTAGCTGCCGAAGAAGGTAGAGAACTTGAATTGATAGCAGATGATCCAGATGAAGATGCAATGCTAGCAGAACTTGTAGATTTAATAGAAGTAAAAAAAGATTTAATGAGGAGTAAAATTTATGGAAATTATTAGGGCAAAAACATATGGGATTTTGCTTTGGGGGTATTAGAAGCCATAAATGTTTGTAACTCTTTGATTGAAGAAAAAGGTAGAAAAATATATTTTAGGAATGCTTGTTCATAATAAACAAGTAGTTGAAGACATGGAAAGAAAAAGGCTTCAAACTTGTTAAAGAAGAAGAGTTACTAGAAGATATTGATAACTTAAAAGAGAATGATATAGTGGTAGTAAGAGCTCATGGAACTTCTAAAAAAATGTTCATGAGAAATTAAAAAGAAAGAAAAAGTAAAAGTTTATGATGCTACTTGTGTTTTTTTGTCAATAAGATAAGGCAAGAAATAGAAATAGCAAATGAAAAAGGGATATAGTATTCTATTTATGGGTGATAAAAAAATCATCCAGAAGTAAAAGGAGTTATATCTTTTGCTGATAATATACAAATCTTTGAAAGTTTAGAAGAGGCTATGGAAGTTAAAAATAGACTCAGATAAAACTTATTTACTTTCTACTCAAACAACTTTAAATAAAAAAAGTTTGAAGAGGTAAAAAAATATTTCAAAGAAAACTATCAAAAATATAATAATTTTTTTGATAAAATATGTGGTGCAACAGCAGTTAGACAAAAAGGCTGTTGAAGACTTAGCTGTAAAGGCTGATATAGTAATAATAGTTGGAGATACAAAAAAAGCTCAAATACAAAAAAAGTTATACGAAATATCTAAAAAAATTAAATTCAGAGAGCTATCTTGTTGAAAAATGAGGAGCAGTTGGACTTAACTATTTTTTTAGAGGAAAAGAAGTAATAGGAATTACTGCAGGAGCATCAACACCAGAAGAAACAATAATGAATATAGAAAAAAATAAGGGGGACATATAAAATGCCTAATGTAAATGAAAACCAAAACGAATTCTTAGAAATGCTAGAAGGATTCCTACCAAACCAAGAAAAAAGAGTAGAAGGAACTATAGAATCTATGGATCAAAACTATTCGTATCTTGATGTTCCTGGTGAAAGAACAGCAGTAAGAGTTAGAACAGAAGAATTAAAAGGGTATAAAGTGGGAGATACTGTTGAAGTATTGATTACAGGTGTATCAGAAGAAGATGACGACCAAGAATACATCATCGCTTCAAGAAAGAAAATTGAAGTTGAAAAGAACTGGGAAAAAATTGAAGACTCTTTCAAAAACAAAACTGTTTTAGAAGGGGAAGTTACAAAGAAAATAAAGGGTGGATACCTAGTACAAGCTTTATTCCATGCAGGATTCTTACCAAATTCATTATCAGAAATTCCTGAAAATGAAGAAAAAGTTGCAGGAAAAAAAGTTCAAGTTATAGTAAAAGATATCAAAGTTGATCCTAAAGATAAAAAGAAATAAGAAAAATTACTTATTCTGTAAAAGATATTAAATTAGCAGAACAAGCTAAAGAATTTGCAGGATTAGAAGTTGGACAAACTGTTGACTGTGTTGTAACAGAAGTTTTAGAATTTGGTTTAGCAGTTGACATAAATGCTTTAAAAGGATTTATCCATATTTCTGAAGTATCTTGGAAGAGATTAGATAAATTAGCAGATGTTTACAAAGTTGGAGATAAAAATCAAAGCTGTAGTTGTTTCATTAGATGAAGCAAAGAAAAAAATGTAAAATTATCTATAAAAAGATTAGAAGCAGATCCATGGGCAACAGTTGCTGATGAATTTAAAGTTGGAGATGAAGTTGATGGAGTTGTAACAAAAGTTTTACCTTATGGTGCTTTTGTTGAAATTAAACCTGGAGTAGAAGGACTTGTACATATTTCTGATTTTAGCTGGACTAAAAAAAGAAAGTTAATGTTGCTGAATATGTAAAAAGAAGGAGAAAAAGTAAAAGTTAAAAATAACTGACTTACATCCAGAAGATAGAAAAATTAAAATTAGGAATCAAACAATTAGTTGCTAATCCTTGGGATAGTGCTGAAAAAGACTATGCAGTTGATACTGTTATCAAAGGAAAAAGTTGTTGAAGTTAAACCATTTGGAATTTTTTTGTTGAATTAACAGATGGAATAGATGCTTTCGTTCATAGCTCAGACTATAACTGGATAGGGGAAGAAACTCCTAAATTTGAAATAGGAAATGAAGTTGAATTAAAAAAATAACTGAACTTGATTTAAAATGATAGAAAAAAATCAAAGGAAGTTTAAAAAGCATTAAGAAAAAGTCCTTGGGAACACGCAATGGAAGAATATAAAGTTGGAACAACAGTTGAAAAAGAAAATAAAAAAACTGTAGCTGACTTTGGATTATTCGTTGAATTAACAAAAAGGAATAGATGGATTTATTCCTACTCAATATGCATCTAAAGAATTCATTAAAAAAATATCAGAGATAAATTTAATGAAGGAGATGTAGTAAAAAGCTCGTGTTGTAGAAGTAAATAAAGATACACAAAAAAATTAAATTATCTATTAAAGAAATAGAAAGAGAAGAAGCAAAAAAAGAGAAGAAAGAGAACAAATAGAAAAAAATACTCTGTTTCATCTTCAGAAGAATAATAAGTAAAAATATAAGAAGCTGTTGCAATTATAATTCTTAGTCTAAAAAGTTAAAAAAATAAGTGAGTTACATTATAAATTTTATTATTAAAAATTTTCTTTGAACTAAATAATTAATAGTTTTGACAAGATTACTGCGACGTCCATTATTGTTGAGAGAGCCTTTGTGGAGCTCTCGAAACACTGATGGCAGGCAAGTAATCGATATATATAACTAAAAATTTATTATAATCTCTCAAAGAAAAATTTTCTAAATTTACTCAGTAACGAACTATTTTTTTACTTTTTTTATTCATTTGCAACAGCTTTATTTTTTTTAAGGAGGAGTAATGAGTAGTGCATTTACAGGTTTTTGTATTATTAAACGAAGCTAAATTCGATAGAGAAAAATTTTTAAAAGATTTAAAAGAAGATTGGAAAATTACATTAGATTTAGGTGGAGAAGATGAAAATAAAGAAAAAGATATGTTAGTTGGAAATATTGGAGATATAATGGTTGCTGTTGCTTTAATGCCAGCTCCTATTCCTAATAATGAAGCAGTAGAAAATGCAAAAGACAAACTACAGATGGCCAGATGCAGTTAAAGTTGCTGAAGAACATAAGGCTCATATTTTAGTTTCTTTATTGGGAGAGCCAGACTTAATAGAAGGTGCAAAGTTATATACAAAGATTGTATCAGCACTTACACAACAAGAAAATTGTACAGGAATTAATGTCTTAGGAACAGTTTTAAATCCTGGTATGTATAGAGACTTTACAAAAATACTATGAAGAAAAAGATATGTTCCCAGTTGAAAAATATGATATTCATAGGATTATATGCGGTAGAGGATAATAAAGTAAGTGCTTATACTTATGGTATGGAAGCATTTGGAAAAAAAGAAATGGAAATAATAGCTAGCTCACAAAAATCCAGAAGATATTTACTATTTCTTACAAGGAGTGGCAGACTATGTTATAACTTCTGATGTTATATTACAAGATGGTGAAACAATAGGTTTCTCAGCTGAGCAAAAAAATTCCTATAACTCATTCAAAAAGCTATAGCTGTTGATGGAGTATCAGTAAAATTAGCTTTTTAAGAAAAAAATTTAAAAAAATTAAAAAATATTTGCCAAAAATATAAAAAAATATGTTATATTAATAAGGTATCAAATGGATATCGTGGTCGCATAGCTCAGTTGGGAGAGCACCTGCCTTACAAGCAGGGGGTCATAGGTTCAAGTCCTATTGTGACCACCATAGTAGTGGGGGTGTAGCTCAGTTGGTTAGAGCGCCTGCCTGTCACGCAGGAGGTCGCGAGTTCGAGCCTCGTCACTCCCGCCATTAATGCCCAGATAGCTCAGTCGGTAGAGCAGGGGACTGAAAAATCCCCGTGTCGGTGGTTCGATTCCGCCTCTGGGCACCATTTATTAATATAATGGCGACGTCGCCAAGCGGTAAGGCAGAGGTCTGCAAAATCTCCATCACCAGTTCGAATCTGGTCGTCGCCTCCAAATAAAAAAATATTGACAGAATAAAATTATTATGATAATATAATAAGGCAATGCGGGAATAGCTCAGTTGGTAGAGCGTCAGCCTTCCAAGCTGAATGTCGCGAGTTCGAACCTCGTTTCCCGCTCCATAAATGCGTCATTAGCTCAGTTGGTAGAGCATCTGACTCTTAATCAGGAGGTCACAGGTTCGACCCCTGTATGACGCACCATATATTAGCCCCTGTTCGTTCAGTGGTTAGGACATCAGATTTTCACTCTGGAAACAGGGGTTCAAATTCCCCTACGGGGTACCATTAAAATATTTAATATGGTCGCATAGCTCAGTTGGGAGAGCACCTGCCTTACAAGCAGGGGGTCATAGGTTCAAGTCCTATTGTGACCACCATAGTAGTGGGGGTGTAGCTCAGTTGGTTAGAGCGCCTGCCTGTCACGCAGGAGGTCGCGAGTTCGAGCCTCGTCACTCCCGCCATTACATATGCCGCTTTAGCTCATCTGGTAGAGCAACTGACTTGTAATCAGTAGGTGATTGGTTCGACTCCGATAAGCGGCACCAGTAAAAATAAACGAACGAATATACGCGGGGATGGCGGAATTGGCAGACGCGCTAGACTTAGGATCTAGTGTCCCAGACGTGAGAGTTCAAGTCTCTCTCTCCGCACCACGCTCATTGGATTTTGTCCAATCTAAGACAATTAAATATGGGGATATAGCTCAGTTTGGGAGAGCGACGCACTTGCACTGCGTAGGTCAGCGGTTCGATCCCGCTTATCTCCACCATTATGCCTAGGTAGCTCAGTTGGCTAGAGCATACGGTTCATACCCGTACGGTCGATGGTTCGAATCCATTCCTAGGCACCATTTTGTTAATAAGCATTGATGAATTATCATTAATGTTTTTTTTTATACAAAAATGACAAAAAAATAAGCTTTAATTTTCTTGCTAAAAAGTCAAGAATGTTATAAAAATTAAACATAGTAAAAAAATGATGAGGTGAGTTATTTGAAAAAAACAAAAAAATAGTTTGTACTATTGATCCTGTGACTGAGTCAGTAGAAACTTTAAAAGAGCTATTAAATAGAGGAATGAATGTAATGAGATTAAATTTTTCTCATGGGGATTACGAAGAACATGGAACAAGAATAAAGAATTTTTAGACAAGCTATATCTGAAACTGGAAAAAAAGAGCAGGTTTACTATTAGATACTAAGGGACCTGAAATAAGAACAATGACTTTAGAAGATGGAAAAGATGTAAGCATTAAAAGCTGGTCAAAAATTTACATTTACAACAGATCAATCAGTTGTTGGAAATAGTGAAAGAGTTGCTGTAACTTATCCAAATTTTGCAAAAGACTTAAAAATTGGAGATATGATTCTTGTAGATGATGGTCTAATAGAATTAGATGTTACAGAAATAAAAAGGAAACGAAGTTATATGTATAGCTAGAAATAATGGAGAATTAGGACAAAAAGAAAGGTATAAATCTACCTAATGTTTCTGTTAATTTACCAGCTCTATCTGAAAAAAAGATATAGAAGATTTAAAAATTTGGTTGTAAAAAAATAATATAGATTTCGTTGCAGCTTCATTTATAAGAAAGGCTGATGATGTAAGAGAAGTTAGAAGAATTCTTCATGAAAAATGGTGGAGATAGAATACAAATAATTTCTAAAAATAGAAAGCCAAGAAGGTTTAGATAACTTTGATGAAATCTTAGAAGAATCAGATGGTATCATGGTAGCAAGAGGAGACCTAGGAGTAGAAATTCCTGTTGAAGATGTTCCTTGTGCACAAAAGATGATGATTAAAAAAATGTAATAGAGCAGGAAAAACCTGTTATTACAGCTACTCAAATGCTAGATTCTATGATTAAGAATCCAAGACCAACAAGAGCGGAAGCAAAATGACGTTGCTAATGCTATAATAGATGGAACAGATGCTATAATGCTTTCTGGAGAAACTGCAAAAGGAAAATATCCTTTAGAAGCAGTTGCAGTAATGGATAAAATTGCTAGAAAAGTTGATCCAACTATAGTTCCATTTTTTGTAAAACATGTTACAAGTAAAAATGATATAACTTCTGCTGTTGCTGAAGGAAGTGCAGATATAAGTGAAAGATTGAATGCAAAACTAATAATAGTTGGTACAGAATCTGGAAGAGCTGCAAGAGATATGAGAAGATATTTCCCTAAAGCAGATATCTTAGCTATAACTAATAATGAAAAAGACAGCTAACCAATTAATCTTAACAAGAGGAGTAATTCCTTATGTTGATGCAACACCAAAAACATTAGAAGAATTCTTTATTTTAGGGGAAGCAGTTGCTAAAAAAATTGAATTTAGTTGAAAAAAAGGTGATATAGTAATAGCAACTTGTGGAGAAAGTGTATTTATCCAAGGAACAACAAACTCAATTAAAGTTATACAAGTAAAAAGCATAGTTAAAATTTAAAGGAGGAATGCAATGACAGGTATAGTAGAAGTAATAGGAAGAGAAATTTTAGACTCAAGAGGAAACCCTACAGTAGAAGTAGATGTAGTATTAGAATGTGGAGCAAGAGGAAGAGCTGCTGTTCCATCAGGAGCTTCAACAGGAAGCCATGAAGCAGTTGAGCTAAGAGATGAAGATAAATCAAGATATTTAGGAAAAGGAGTTTTAAAAAGCTGTAAACAATGTAAATACAGAAATTAGAGAAGCTCTTTTAGGAATGGATGCTTTAAATCAAGTAGCTATAGATAAATTAATGATAGAATTAGATGGAACTCCTAATAAAGGAAGACTAGGAGCAAATGCTATTTTAGGTGTTTCTCTTGCAGTTGCTAAAGCTGCTGCTGAAGCATTAGGACAACCTCTATATAAATACTTAGGTGGAGTAAATGCTAAAGAATTACCTTTACCTATGATGAATATCTTAAATGGTGGAGCACATGCTGACTCAGCTGTTGACTTACAAGAATTTATGATACAACCAGTTGGAGCAAAATCTTTCCAAGAAGCTATGAGAATGGGAGCTGAAATTTTCCATCACTTAGGAAAAATCTTAAAAGCTAATGGAGATTCAACAAACGTTGGAAATGAAGGAGGATATGCACCTTCAAAAATCCAAGGAACTGAAGGAGCTTTAAATTTAATATGTGAAGCTGTTAAGGCTGCAGGATATGAATTAGGAAAAGATATCACTTTCGCTTTAGATGCTGCTTCAAGTGAATTCTGTAAAGAAGTAGATGGAAAATATGAATATCATTTTAAAAGAGAAGGTGGAGTTAAAGACACTGATGCTATGATTAAATGGTATGAAGAATTAATAAACAAATATCCTATCGTTTCAATAGAAGATGGATTAGGTGAAGATGACTGGGATGGTTGGGTAAAACTAACTAAGGCTATAGGAGACAGAGTACAAATAGTTGGAGATGACTTATTTGTAACTAACACTGAAAGATTGAAAAAAAGGAATAGAATTAGGAGCAGGAAACTCTATCCTAATAAAATTAAATCAAATAGGTTCATTAACTGAAACTTTAGATGCAATAGAAATGGCAAAAAGAGCAGGATATACTGCAGTTGTATCTCATAGATCAGGAGAAACAGAAGATGCTACAATAGCTGACGTTGCTGTTGCAACTAATGCAGGACAAATTAAAACTGGTTCAACTTCAAGAACTGATAGAATGGCTAAATACAACCAATTACTAAGAATTGAAGAAGAATTAGGATCTGTTGCACAATACAATGGAAAAAAATGTTTTCTACAATATAAAAAAATAGTTTAGAATATTGCCCCTAAAAATCTTAAAGTAAGATTGAAGGGCAGTTTTTTGCCCTTGTAAAAAAAGCAAAAAAAGTTGTAAAAATCTAATTAGGAATAAATTAGTATAAAATTTGCAACAGGAGGGTAGAAATGAATAAGGTTATAAAGAAAGAGGATTGGAAGGTTTCTGTTTGGGCAGGAGGAACAACAAATGAGATTTTTATTTACCCTAAGGATTCTAGCTACGCAGATAGAATTTTTAAAGCCAGAATAAGTGTTGCAACTACGAATAATGAAGAAAAAAATCTCTTTTCACAAAAACTTCCTGGAGTAGAAAGATATATATCAAAAACTAACTGGAGATATGAAACTTCAACATACAGGTCATTATGATGTTGAAATGGAAGATTATCAAATAGATAGATTTAAAGGAGACTGGGAAACTTATTCTTGGGGAAAATTTGAAGATTTTAATTTGATGCTAAAGGGAATAAGAGGAGATCTATACTATAGACAAATCAGAGGTAGGTGTAGATTACATCTTGAAAAAAAGGTAGTACAATAGTATTTTTTTATATGTTATAGATGGAAAGATTAATGTCAATGGAATAGATCTAGAAACAGAAGATTTCTATATAACAGATGATAATATTTTTAGATGTTTTTTTGGAAATAATCCAAAAAAATATTATGGTTTCATTAAGGAATGGGATCAATAGATGAAGATAATATTTTCTCCAAGTAAGGAAATGAGAGAAGAAAAATATTTTTTTGAAAAATAAAAAAATTGAATTTACTGAATCTCCATTTAAAGATAAAACTAATATTTTAATAGATGTATTGAAACAAAAAAATCAATAGAAGAAATAGAAAGTATAATGAAATTAAAAAGCTGACTTACTAGCTAAAAACATATAAAGGAATACAAAATTATGATAAGTTAAAATATATTCCAGCTATTTCAATGTACTATGGAGTTTCATTTAAAGAATTAGAATTAGAAGCTTATTCTGAAGAATCTTTAAAAATATTTGAAGGATAAGCTTTTTATTTTATCTGCACTTTATGGACTTTCACAAGCTTTTTGATTTAGTGAAAAAAATATAGACTTGATATGACTATGTCAATTGTAGATAAAGGTTTATATAATTTTTGGAAAAAAAGAAATTAATGAATATATTTCAAAAATCTCTTGCTAAAGATGAAGTATTGTTGAATTTAGCTTCAGGAGAATTTTCAAAACTGATAGATACTAAGAAAAATTAATATGATTAATCTTGATTTTTAAAGAAGAAAAAGATGGAACTTATAAATCTGTAAGTACATATAGTAAAAAAAGCTAGAGGGAAATTTTTTTAAATTACCTTGTAAAAAAATCAAATAAATAGTTTAGAGGAAATAGAAAAAAATTAATTTAGATGGATATATCCTTAATAAAGATTTATCAAACTCTAAGAATCTAATTTTTACTATAAAAAAATTTCTAAAAAAATTAAAAAAAGTATTTGACAATAGTATTTATATATGGTAGACTTATAAAGTACTTTTGGGACGGAATATAGCGCAGCCCGGTAGCGCACCTGCCTTTGGGGAGCAGAGGGCTGCAAGTTCAAATCTTGCTATTCCGACCATTCTTGGGGTGTCGCCAAGCGGTAAGGCAACGGACTTTGACTCCGTTATGCGTTGGTTCGAATCCAGCCACCCCAGCCATATAAATAATAATGCTAGTGATTAGTCACTAGCTTTTTTTGCTATAAATAAAGGATTTTCTATGATATAATAGAAATATTATTATCAAGGAGGTACAGTTGTTTGAATAATATCTTGTTTTTTTAAGTTCAGTTGTAATAATCTTATCAATATTCATATATAGATATTTAAGTAAATTTGGTGTTCCTATGCTTTTTGGTTTTCATAAGCTTGGGTATGATATTTGGTGTAAATGGTATATTTAAAAATTCCTTATGATAACTATGAATTATCTAGGGATATATGTAGTTTCGCTTTAATATACATCATTTTCTTTGGGGGCTTTGGTACAAATCTTTCAATGGCAAGAGGTATTATTAAAAAAATCTTTAATTTTATCTTCATTGGGAGTTATCTTTACCTCTTTTTAACTGGTCTGTTTTTCTCACTATATTTTAAAATTAGATTGGTATAGTTCTCTTTTGATAGGTTCAGTACTTGGTTCAACAGATGCTGCCTCAGTCTTTGCAATTTTAAGATCACATAAACTAAACTTAAAAAGAAAAATACAGCCTCTTTACTTGAAATAGAAAGTGGTTCAAATGACCCATTTGCCTATGTTTTTAACTATAGCCTTTTTGACACTTTCAAAAGGAAATCTAAATTTACCATTGTTATTATTCAAACAAGTTTGTTTTGGTTTAGCTGTAGGTTATATATTTGCAAGAGTATCTCGTTATATAATTAGGAAAGTTAATAATATAGATAGTGGAATGTCTATGGCTTTGATAACTGCCTCTATGCTTTTATCCTATTCAACGAGTGAATTTATTGGTGGAAATGGATATATAACAGTATACCTTTTAGGAGTTCTATTAGGAAATATACATTTCAATAAAAAGAGTGAAATTGTTAGCTTCTTCAATGGACTTACAAGTATAATGCAGATTTTAATATTCTTTTTACTAGGACTTTTAGTAAATCCATTGGAAGCATTAAAATATGCTATCCCTGCTGTCTTAATTATGACAGTGATGACACTATTAATTCGTCCATTTGTTGTCTATACTTTAATAAGTCCTATGAAGTCAAGTAGAGGACAAAAACTGCTAGTTTCTTGGGCAGGTTTAAGAGGAGCAGCCTCAGTCGTATTTGCTATATTAGTTGTGGTGGCAAATAAGGAAAGAGGAATGGTAGTATTTAATATCGCTTTTATAGTTGTTCTATTGTCAATAGCTATACAAGGCTCACTACTTCCATATTTTTCTAAAAAGTTAAATATGATAGATGAAGACGGTGACGTACTTAGAACCTTCAACGATTACTCAGACACAGAAGATGTTGATTTTATAACTGCTGAAATAGATGAAACACATAAATGGGTAGGTAGACAGGTTAAAAAAATCTTGAGCTTATGCCTTCAGTACTTTTTAGTTTTTAATAATAAGAAACAATGAAAAATATTATTCCTAATGGAAATACTGTCATAGAAAAGGGAGATAGAATAGTTCTTTGTGGTTCAAGTTTTGTGGATAAGGGAACTAGAATAAATCTATATGAGAGTATAGTTGATAAAAAAATTCAAAAATATATAAACAAATCTATTCGTGAACTAGATAGAAATATATTAATAGTCTTAATTAAAAGAGAAAAATAGAACTATGATACCTAGTGGTAACACAGTACTTTTTAGAAGATGATATTTTAGTTCTTTTTAGATAGATAAAAAAACAGGGGATTTATATGTCCCCCAATTTTATTATTTCTTTTCTTCAGTTTTTTTGCTTCAGGAGCAGGTGCTGCTGGAGCTGCTTCAGCTGGAGCAGGAGTTTGAGTTTGAACTGCTGCTTGAGCTGCTTCTGGGAAATCTTTCTTTAAGATTTCTTCAATTTTGTATTTGTTTAATAAATCTTCATAGTATTTATTAACAATACCAGTTTGTTTTTTTCATAAGTTATTTGAGCTACTATAGCATCCTTAACGCTTTCAAAAGGAGTATTTCCAATTTCTGCCTTATGAACATCATAGTATTTTTTTGAGCTTCTTCATCTGATACTTGAATGTTGTTAAGTTCAGATTCAAATTTCTTTTGTAGATAGTAACTTACTTCTACTTCTTGTTTAGCTAAATTAAGATTGTATTGATCATCTTCACTTAATTTTTTTCAGCACTTGCATCTTTTTAAGATAGCTTTTTGAACTAGAAGTTGTCTTGCAACATTAACATCTCCGTTTACTTTTTTTCTTTTTTTCTTGTTTAGTAAGTTCTAAAGAACCAGAACTTCCACAAGCAACTAGTACCAATGCTAAGAAAGATACCATTAATTTCTTTTTCATATAATCATTCCTCCATAAATATTATAGCTCCATTTCTTCCAGAAAGTTCCTTATCCCTTCTAAAAAGAATGGAAGTTTTCACTAAATGTACATCTATTATTTAAGAACATTTTTTTCTTCTTTAACACCATACTCTTTAAGCAGATAATAATTAAAAAAAGTTGATTATCAAAGAAAAAAATTCATTATTCTTTATAGAAAAAAACCTTGTCCACAATTTCTTTTTGAAAATTTATTTTTTTAAAAATCTTCATAAAATTCTTTTTCCTACATTATATTTCTCACAAGAAATACCTACACCAAATAATATATTTATAGTCGATAAATCCTTAGGATTTATTTTTTTCAATAGCTCTTTTTACTATTTCTTGATATGAACCCTTCCAACCAGAATGCACTGCTCCAAAAAAATCTTAGTTTCTTCATCATAGATGAATATAGGGTAAACAGTCAGCATACTTAGTAAGAACAGCAGCATTTTTTTATTTGATGTTAATATTCCATCAGTATTTGGAAAAATGGTGTACACTTGTATCCTCACCTACTAAAAACAACATTATCACTATGTGTTTGATAGCAAGAAAGCATTATTTTTATTCAAAGAAAAGTCTTTAGCCACATCTTCTTTACTTCTTTCAGGAATACTTCCATAATGTTTTTTTAGTAAAAAGATTTTTTTATATTAAATTTATTAAAGGTAGTAAATTCAATATAGTCTTCATGATCTTTTATATCTTTATCTATATAGTTCATTATTCCAAATCCTTTTCTAAAAATACAAGCTCTTTCTTATATTATTAGCCACTTTATCAAATAATTTAAAAATCAAGTGATTGAGATCCATCAGATAGTGCACAATCTGGATTTTTCATGTACTTCTATCATGGCTCCATTAGCTCCTGCCATTATTCCTGCTAGTGTAAGAGATCCAACTAAACTTCTTTTTTTCCTGTACCATGGCTTGCATCAACTATGATAGGAAGGTGAGATAGCTCTCTTACTAAAGCAATAGCATTTAAATCTAAAGTGTTTCTTGTCATAGTTTCAAAAGTTCTAATTCCTCTTTCACAAAGGATAACATTTTGATTTCCATGAGCAAGAATATATTCTGCTGATAATAAAAAAATTCATTTATAGTTGCACTCAAACCTCTTTTTAAGTAAAACGGGTTTATCTAATTTACCTAATTTTTTTAAGTAGACTAAAGTTTTTGCATGTTTCTCGCTCCTATTTGAATTATATCTGCATAGGAAGAAACAAGGTTCAAGTCATCACTATCCATAAGTTCAGTTACAACAAGCATATCATTTTCATCAGCAACTTCCCTTAAATATCTTAATCCTACTTCACCAAGTCCTTGAAAGTCATAAGGAGAAGTTCTAGGTTTGTATGCTCCACCTCTTAGGGCAACAGCTCCACCCTTTTTTTACTTCTTTAGCTATATTTGAAAGCATTTCCCTATTTTCTACAGAACAAGAGCCAGCCATAAGCATAAAAATTATCTCCACCAATTAGATGACCTTTTTACATCTATAATAGTGTCTGCTTTTTTTAAATTCTCTACTAACAAATTTATAAGGGCTTGTTAATTTTATAACTTCAGCTATGTCTTGAATTTCTTTAAAAATTTTCTTGATTAAAAATCATTTGGTATATATAGTATAGCATATTTTTATATCAATTTTGTCCATTATTGTAAAAATATTTTTATATTATTTTTTTATCCAAAAAAAGTCATTTAATCTAGCTGACATTTTGCTATCTTTTAATCTTATATACATATCTCCTCACATTCTATTCTAACCTAGATATTGGGGTTACATAGGTTACACCTGGATTGGTGTCTAGCCTGTAACTCAATTTATCTCTATTATTTGACAAAAAAATTTCTTAAGTTAGTTGCTAAAACAGCTTTATGCCCCAATTTATTGGCACCATATCCATGAATTACTAAGATCTCTCTTCTATCTTTCTTCTTTAAGGCTTCATTGTATTTCTTTTTAAAAAACTAATAGAGCAACTTTGAAGTCAAGATTATGTAAATCTAATTCATTATACATTTTTATCCCTCTAAAAATATTTTTTTATCTATTTATTATATCACAGAATAATTTTTTTTGTTCAGATATTACTTTATTATTTTATCTTTTTTTCTTTAATTTTTATAATGATTTTTAAATAAAAAAAGATTTTTAAATTCCTTATTTTTAGACACTTTTTTTCAATAAAAAAATTTTTTTTCTCATTTTTTTAGATAAAATAGTTTTTTTGTTTGAATATTTTTTTGTTAAAAAAATTATAAAAAAATATTACTTGACTAAATAAGAATATTGTGATAAATTTAATTAAATAAATGTTATATTTATATAGAATGATATGTTCTATATAAATATAAAATATTTTAATTTTGTAGGAGGTAACGTTATGAGTAGTAAAAAATTAGGTTTAGTTCCAAGGTTGATTAAAAATATGGTCGCACACTTGTGACTCTAGCACTCGTAGGGTGTCAGTCATGAGTTAGACCATTAAGTATAGTCAGCATATATAGAAATATGTATGTAGAGGTAGCAACTTTAAAAAAAGCTATCCAATACTACTCGAATTGCTGGAAACCCCTAAAGCTAGTATAACTACAACATAGTACCTAAATAAAAATATGGTACAAGTGTGAAAGTGGCGAAAGCAGAAAAAATATACTAGATGACATAAGGTTAAATCCTAAGTGTTAAGATAATGGGCAATCAGCAGCCAAGACCGAAAGGTAAGGTTCAACGACTATTCCTCTTGAGGGAAGTACACTAAAGCTAGTGGAAGTGGGTAGACCCAAACAGATAGAGCTGTGGGATAAGATATAGTCTGTGCTTAATAGAAATATTAAGAAGTTCAAGGCTAATCTCCTTAATTTATTAAGGAGTGTATATGCCAAGAGAACTGCATAAGTGGTAGCGTACTTATGTGAACGACAACCTCTAAAAATGACTGAGTCAGTTTTAGGTTCATATATTTAGAAAAAAATTTTTACTTTTTTTCATTTACTTATAGTATAAAAAGTGGTATACTATATATAGGTAAATGGAGGTGAAATCGTATGGAAAAAGGCATATAAGTTTAGATTTTTATCCAACTAAAACTCAAATAACAATATTAAATTGTACTTTTTGGTTGTGTAAGATATGTCTATAATCATTTTTTTAGATTTAAAAACAAGAGCTATATAACAAAGAGAAAAAAATCTATGTCATATAATCAATGTAGCAAAGCACTGACAGTTTTAAAACAAGAAAAAGAATGGTTAAAAGATGTAGATAAATTTTCTTTACAAAAATTCTTTAAAAGATTTAGATAAAGCCTATAAAAAAATTTCTTTAGTGGAAAGGGTTATCCAAAGTTTAAATCTAAGAAAGATAATAGAAAAATCATATAGAACCAATTATACAAATAATAATATAGAGTTTTTTTAGATAAGTGGATAAAAAAGTACCTAAGTTAGGAAGACTAAAAAAATAAGAGATAAAATAAAACCACAAGGAAGAATAATAAGTGCAACAATAACCCAAGTACCTAGTGGAAAAATATTATATATCTCTGTGTTGTACTGATGTAGAAACAGAAAAAGTTAGAAAGTACAAATAAGAATGTTGGAATAGATTTAGGTATAAAAAAACTTTGCGATTACCAGTGATGAAATCTCAATAGAAAAATCCAAAATATTTACAAAAAAATCTTTGAATAAACTAGCAATATTACAAAGAAAAACTATCACGAAAACCAAAGGGTAGTTCAAATAGAAATAAAGCTAGAATAAAAAGTAGCAAGATTATTTGAAAAAAATATCAAATCAAAGAGAAGATTTTTTTGCAAAAAGTTATCAACAATGCTAATAAAAAGAATATGATATTATTTGTATGGAAGACTTACAAGTAAAAAAATATGGTAAAAAAATCATAAATTAGCAAGAAATATTGTAGATGTATCATGGAGTGAATTTAATAGAATACTAAGTTATAAAGCGAAATGGTATGGAAGAACAATAGTAAGAGTAGATAAATTTTTTTGCAAGTAGTCAAATATGTAATTGTTGTGGATATAGAAATGAAGAAGTAAAAAGATTTAAGTGTGAGAGAATGGACTTGTCCAGTATGTGGAGCTGTACATAATAGAGATATAAATGCAGCCAAAAAAACATATTAAAAAGAAGGACTAAAGATATTAGGTATAAGTGCTTAAATATACAATATATGAACCGTAGGAACTATGGGGATAGCTTGGTAAATTTAGTTGGCTAACAGAAGCAACTACTACCCAAGAACCCTGCGACTCTAGCACTCGTAGGGTGTCAGTCGTGGGAGGTTCAGAATTGCCATAATTATTGGTATATTAATTGGACAATTTATGCCACTTTGGATTGTAAGAATTTTTAAAACTTTCAGTACATTCTTTGGCTCATTCCTATCATTCTTTATACCATTAATGATAGTTGGGTTTGTTGTATCAGGAATAGCAAAACTTACAGAAGGTGCAGGAAAACTTTTAGGATTTACTGCTATTGTTTCTTATGTTTCAACAATAGTTGCAGGAACATTTTCATATACAGTTGCAGCAAATCTATACCCTAAATTAGTTTCTGGGATTTCTCAAGGAATCAATTTTGAAGGAAAAGATGTTGCTCCATATTTCACTATTCCTTTAAAACCACCTATAGATGTTACTGCTGCAATAATTTTTGCATTCATGATGGGTATTACAATTAGTATTATGAGAAGTCAAAAGAAAGGTGAAACAACATTTAATTTATTTGCAGAATATGAAGAAATCATATCAAAAAAATATTAGCTGGATTTGTAATTCCACTATTACCTTTCCATATATTAGGAATATTCAGTGAAATGGCATATTCTGGTATAGTATTTAAAGTTCTTGGTGTATTTGCAGCAATTTATCTATGTATATTTGCTATGCACTACATCTATATGCTTGTTATGTTTTCTATTGCTGGTGGAATATCAAAGAAAAATCCATTTACTCTTATTAAAAACCAAATACCAGCATATTTTACAGCAGTTGGAACTCAATCATCAGCTGCAACTATCCCAGTAAATATTCAATGTGGATTGAAAAATGGTACAAGCCCTGAAATAGTTGATTTCGTTGTTCCTCTATGTGCAACAATTCACTTATCAGGAAGTATGATAACTTTAACAAGTTGTATTATGGGAGTTTTATTATTGAATGGTATGCCACATTCATTTTCAATAATGTTCCCATTCTTATGTATGCTTGAATAGCTATGGTTGCTGCACCAGGAGCACCTGGAGGAGCAGTTATGAGTGCTTTACCTTTCCTATTCTTAATAGGTATAGATGCACAAGGACCTTTAGGTTCTTTATTAATAGCTCTATATATTACTCAAGATAGTTTTGGAACTGCAATAAATGTTTCAGGAGACAATGCTATAGCTATCTATGTTGATGAGTTCTATAAGAAGTATATTAAAAAAGCGGCATGATAAATACTATATAAATAGAGAGGCTGTTGCAAAAGTAATAAAAAAAGTAAAAAAATAGTTCGTTACTGAGCAAGTTTTTTTATCTAAAAATTTCCATTCATAACTCACTTATTTTTTTACTTTAGGATTGAAATTTTTAATTTTGCAACAGCTCCTTTTTGGTTTATTAACTTATCTTATATAAAAAGTATGGCTTATTAATAAGACTATTTATTTTAGAAAGGGGAGATTTTAAATGGGAATAGGAACAATATTTAAGATATTAGTTGAAACAGGACAAATTTTTTTGCAGCATTAAATGATGGAGGAATGCCTAACATTCCGATGCCAACAATGGGAGGAGTAATATTTTGGGATGATATTCAAGAATGTAATGGTTGGAGACTTCAAAGAAATACTTTTTACAGGACATTATAGAATTTTAGATCCTAACGACGTAAGAAGAGCTTGGGGAAAAGGGGAAGCATTAGAAAGAATATTTAGTAAGTATATTTAAGCATTTTTTTATAAAAAAAGGGAAGATAAAAAAATGAAGAACATAATTTAACATTATTTGATTTTTTTAAAAAGATTGTGAAAAAGTAAACTATGCTTGTTAATAGAGATGCTAAGGTAGTTAAAAAAACCTAATAGAACTTTTTGTGAATATAAGATATCATTTTTTTGATGGAAGATATGCAGAAGGACTTGTAACTTTTATATTTGAAATTAAAAAAAGAATGGAAATAAAACTTTAGTAGAATCTTTGGGAGCTAATATTAAAGTAGGGGATAATGTCTTTGAATGGTATGATATAGTAGAATCTTTAGATTTTGGAATATTATAGATGAATATAACGAAGCTCACAGTGAAGCAGCAGATTTCAAATAAAAATAACTAAAAAAAGAATTATATTTAAAAAAATGAATATAATTCTTTTTTTCTTACTAAAATGGTATAATTAGAAAAAAGTAAGTTATTATAGAAAGGATAAGTATATGGAAAAAAAGGATATGTTCAAATATATACAGGAAATGGAAAAGGGAAAAACAACAGCTGCCTTTAGGGCTTATCACAAGAGCTGTGGGAAGTAATTTTAAGATTTTCTTCTGTCAATTTTTTTAAAAAGGTAGGGACTATGGAGAACTACATACATTAAAAAAATTTGAAACTGTTGTTCATGAAAGATACGGAAGAGGAGTATTCATAAGAAGTAAAGAATTTGTTACTGATGAAGATAAAAAAACTTATGAGAGAAGGATATGAAAGTTTGAAAAAAATGCACTTTTAAGTAAAAAAATATGATATAGTAATAGCGGATGAAATCTTAGGAACATTGAGATATGATCTAATTTCTGTAGATGAGATTAAATTTTTAATTGAAAAATAAACCTGAGACAACAGAACTTGTTTTGACTGGAAGAAATGCTCCAAATGAACTTATTGAGTTAGCAGATTTAGTTACAGAGATGAAAGAAGTTAAACACTATTTTCAAAAAAAGGTGTTATGGCAAGAAAGGGAATAGAAAAAAATAAAGGAACAAAAAAATAGAATAAAAAAATTAATTTAGCTATTGATATCAATGGCTAAATTTTTTTAAGGAACAAATCTAGTTTTTTTAAACTGTTCCTTGAAACAAAGTCAAAAAAAGGAGTATTCTTATGTTATCAAAAAGATTAAGGGGAATAAAAAAATGGGAAAAATTATCAAAAACTTTAACAATTTTAGGTGGAGCAGTTTTTAGCGGGGGTAGCATATAGTTTGTGGAGAGATAAACAAGATTTAGAAGAAGAAAAATGATGAACTATATGATGAAATAGCAGCTTTAAAGAAGAAAAAAATATGGAGCAAGATTTAGAAGAGAACATAATAACAGAGACAAATGAAAAATTCAGAAGATATTGTATTGTAAAAAAATAAGAAGTTGTTGTTTAGCTATAAGCATATGAGGGGAACAACAACTTTTTTTATTAAATGCTAAAAAAATATTTTTTTTGTTTTTTTAGATAAGAGAAAAAGAAAAAGAGATTTTTTTCATAAAAAAATCATTCTGTAAAAAAATACAGATAAAAAAATATAATAATAATTTAAAAAAATAACAAAAACTATTGAAAAAAATAAAAAGAAATATACTAAAAATAGAATAAAAAAATCAGTTAAATATTGAGGGGTATTTAATATGAAGAAAGTTAGAATAACAGTTTCAGACTTTATGTTTGAAATTTTGAAGGAGATTCTGAGTATTTCAAGGTACCTGTAGGTAAAATTGGGAATACTCTTTTTAAATACTACATAGACAAAAAAATCTAAGTAAAATCAAATTAGAAGAATCAAGTGGAAAAAAAGGTTCAATTTAATTTATCTAAAGAAAAATGAGGACATATTTTTTTGATATCCTAAGAGAAAAGAAAGCTGAAACAGAAGCTGAACTTATGAGGGATGTATTTTTTTACGTACATCAATAATTTAAGGTTCAAAAGAGAAGAAATAATATTCAATGATACATTTAAACAAATTCGAGAGGCAATCAAAAAAACAGTAAGAAAAATAGGAATAAAAATACCACTCAACAGCAAGAATAGTAAATCCATATTTTATAGAGCTATCATCCAAAGAGAATAGGTCTTATTTGTTTTTGCTATTGTGAAAAAAATCAAGACTTCAGAAACTATAGGATTTCTGATATTGAAAAATATATGGAATTTACAAAACGAAATTTATGTAAAAGATGAAGATTATATAGAAGCAATTAGGAAAAAAATTTTTGATCCTTTTTTTATCTTATGGAAATGAAATAAAAAGTAAGAATGACAGAAGAAGGGAAGGCTCTTTATGAAAGAGTTAATCAAAAATAGACCTAAGTTACTAAAAAGAAGAGGGGGATATATATACTTTTGAATGTAGTGATAAGCTAGCAAAGGTATATTTTTGCACAGTTTTATGATGAGATAGAAATAATTGAACCAGAGAGTTTGAGGGAGAGCTTTTAAGGAAAAATTTTAAAAGAACTTATGAAATGTATAAATAGGGAGGGAAAGTAATGGAATACGAAGTAATTGAAAAAGAAGAAAGATTGCAATTTTTTTAGAGGAGATGTTTGAAAGTACTGAATTAAAAGTTACAGAAAGTTATAACTATCCTACTATAATGGAAGATTTAAGTAATGTTGTTCTATTTCATATTAAAGAGGTAACTTTTTGAGGGAGAAGAAAAAAAGTCCTAGAAGAGAAGCTTTTTGAAAAATGTTATAGGAATGATACAAAAATGAAGGAGTAAATTTTATATACTTAATTTTTAGGTGATAAAAAAAGGAGTTTCGTTCTATTTTGGTTTAGTTAAGGAAAGTAAATATGATGGGGAATTACCTATGCCTATAGATGAAATGGGTAACAATCTTTTAAAAATCTGCTATTAGAGGAAATTTTAGAGGAAGTAAAGTAGAAGAAGTTAGTCCAGAAGAAATGGTTGAAATTTTTGATAGAATGCAAACTAATAGTAATAATAGAAACGCTAGAAAAATATGCTAGTGTAATAGGAACTCCTGGAATAAATGAAAGTGAAGATAAAAAAAGTTTCCAAGGGGTAGATAGACTTGTTGATGTTATGCAAGGAGATGATTTTTGGACTTTGTATTTTAGCAAAACCTCTTTCTAAAAAGAGCCATAAAGAAGATAGAAGATGATTTATATCAAATATATAATAGTTTGAGTACTTTTTTTCTAAAAATTAGTTTACAAGAAGGTGAAAAATCTAAGTAAAGGAACTAGTATATCAAAAGGGACAAGCGATTCTGTAAGTTCTGGTGAAAAATACAACAAAGGGAACTAATTATTCAAAGACTACTGGAACTAGTGAAAATACAGGAACTAGTGAATCAAAAACAGCTGGTTCAACAACAGGAACTAACTATAGTGAATCTCAAACAGAAGGAAAAAAATTGGGGAAAAAAACAGAAGGAACTAATAAGGGAAGCTCTGTAACAAAAAGGCAAAAGTGAGGGAAGTTCATCAGGAGGTAGTTCAAGTTCTACTAATAAAGGAACTAATGAAAGTGGTACTGAAAAACTCAGGAACAACTTTTTTTCTGAAAATGTAGGAACTTCATCAAGTAAAGGAACTAATACAGGATATAGTAATTCTGAAAAATATGAGTAAAAACAAAGGGAACTAATACTTCAACAGGAAGTAGTCAATCAAAAAAACAGCTGGAACAAGTGAAACAACAGGAACTAATACCTCAACAACAAGAGGAACAAATAATTCTGTTAGTGAAAGTTCAACTACTGGAAGTTCTCAAAAATGTTAGCAAGGATATAATTAATAAAAAAAGCTGCAGATTATGTAAAAGTATATTGATGAAATGCTATTACCTATAATTGATTATGGAAAGAGTAAAGGGCTATATTTAACAACGACTTTTTATCTTTGCTGATAATAACAGTCAATTAGAAAAAAATTAGGAAATACAATAAAAATCTCTATATTCAGGAAAGAAAGGAAATAAAAAAATCCACTTGAATTTAAAAATATTAGAAAAATAATGATAAAAAAATAGAGTATTTTAAAAATTTCCAAATTCCAGAATGTATTTCTTATGATGATGAAAAATGCTTTTTAACATTAAAGTCACATTTTGTTGAAAATGATGAAGTAAGTTTAGGGAATTGGTACTCACCTAATGAATTAGGGCTTATAGCAGGACTACCTGAAAAAGGAAGTTGTAGGACTTTCACTTAATGAAGAAGTTGAATTTGGACTTAATGCAAAAACTCCTGAAAAAGGAGAAGAATTAATTTCTTTGGGAAATTTAGTTCAAAGTGGAAATGAAATTGATACAAAGGTATATCTTGAAAAGTCTGCTTTAAATAAACATATATTCATTACAGGAGTAACAGGAACTGGTAAAACAACAACTTGCCAAAAAAACTTTTTACTAGAAAGTGAATTACCATTCTTAGTTATAGAACCTGCTAAGACTGAGTATAGAATATTGATGAATAATCCTAAAAACTGAAGATATATTAATATTCACTTTGGGAAATGACAAAGTAGCACCATTTAGATTAAATCCTTTTTGAATTTTTTTGAAGGAGAAAGTATAACTTCAAGAGTAGATATGTTAAAAAGCTGCCATGGAAGCTTCTTTTGATATGGAAGCAGCTATACCTCAAATTATAGAATCTGCTATGTATTCTTGCTATGAAGATTATGGTTGGAACATAGACACAGATGAAAAATGAAAAAAATTTGATAATCCTTATGATGAAGGAGTTTATTCATTTCCTACATTAGAAGATTTATTGAATAAGATAGAAATAGAAGTTACAAAGCATGATTTTGATGACAGATTGAAAAAAAGACTATATTGGATCGATCACTGCGAGATTACAAGGGCTTTTTAGTTGGTTCAAAAGGACAAATGTTAAATACCAGAAGAAGTATAGATTTCAGAGAGTTAATAGAAAAGAAAGTTGTCCTTGAAATAGAAGAAATTAAAAAATGGAACTGAGAAATCTTTTAGTTATGGGATTTATCTTAACTAATCTTCGTGAAGCATTAAGAATTAAATCTAAAAAAATAAAGATTTTAAACATATTACATTGATTGAAGAGGCACATAGGTTATTATCTAAATATACACCTGGGGATAGTTTAAATAAAAAAGAATAGTGTTGAGACATTTGCCGATATGTTAGCAGAAATTAGAAAAATATGGAGAATCTCTAATTATAGCTGATCAAATACCAAATAAGATGACTCCAGAAGTTCTAAAGAATACTAATACTAAGATAGTTCATAAAATATTTGCTGAAGATGACAAAGAAGCAATTGGAAACACTATATCTTTATCGAAGGAACAAAAAGAGTTTCTAGCTAGTTTACCACCAGGAAGAACAATAGTATTCAGTCAAAGTTGGACTCAAAAGCAGTACAGGTACAAATAGAAGCAGAAACCGATACTACATTTGCTAAAGATATTGATGAAGACAGATTAAAAAAATAGAGTGGAAGATTTCTATATAGAAAACTATAAAAAAAGGAATTTTTATTGGAACAAAGTATGAAAAAAATTACTAGAGAACAATTTAGATTATGTAGAGAATTTTCTACGAGTAAAGAATTTGTAAAAAAATATTTAAAAGCAGTCTTTTGAAGAAAAATATAAATTCATTTAGTGAATTTGAAAAATATTTCTAAAAAAATTTTAAATATGTTACTGAAAGATAGAGATTTTTTTAGAAGATATAAGAAAAAAATTTTTAGAAAAAGAATGAAAAAATATAGAAAAATTTAAATAAAACTCAAGAAAGTTTTTAAAAAATTATTATGAAAAATATTTTTTTCAAGAAGATATTTATAAGGTAATTTATTTTTAAATATTATGAAAGTTTTAAAAGAAAAATAAAGTTGCACAAAAATAATATAATTGATGGGATTAAAGAAATATTTAATAGAGGAAATTTTTAATTTAAATGATGGCAGTCATTTAATTCAAATGTATAGACTTGAATTAAAATGAAAAAAATTAAAAAAAGATAAATAAGAGATAAGGAGGAATAATAATGGGACTGTTTAGTGCAATAGGAGGATTTATAAGTGGAGCAATAGGAGCAGTAGGAAGTTTTTTAGGAGGTGCTATTGGAATTGCTGCAACAGCAATAGCAGGATTAGTAGGAAGTCCAGTTTTCGGGGCAGTGGTGGGACTGATTTCTTTGGTTTCAACGGTTATAGGATTAACAAAGAAAGATGAGAAACAGGAAGAATTGGGAGCAAAAAGCAATGTTATCAGATAAGAAACCACAAGATTTTTGACTCTCATCAAGCATATATTGACCATTTAAGAAATGATATAGAATTAACACCAGAAATCAAGGATAAATTAAAAAAATGATAAAGTATTTAATGATAATTGCACTGTATTAGGAGCATCAGTAGAATGGAATGGATTAAATGAAAAAAATGGGAATTAATATGGATATAGCAAGTCTTGTAAAATTAGTTGAAGCAGGAGTCAAAACACCTGAACAATTTCAAACTATTGCTAATACTTTTAAATCAAAAAGAAGTTGAGCCTAAAATAAATGATGCAATAGAAAGAAATATTCCAATGAAAGAAGGAGCTAAAATTGTAGATACCTTAAAAAGAAGGTGTAGATAAAGTAGAAGGTTCAAAAGAAATTTGGGAAAAAAATTAGATAAAAATGCTTGATGAAATGTAAAGGGAGAGAAATAAATGATTATGGATGAAAAGTACTATGAAGGGATTATCAGGAGTTTTAGATAAGATTTTAAAAATCTTATCTAAAAATAACACCTGAATTAATAAAAAGAGGTGACAAGCTTTAATTTCTAGTGTTGCAGAATTACTAGGATTAAAAGATGAGGATGACAGTAGTGAAGAATTAGGACTAAAGTCTGAAATAGCTGACAAAAAGATTAGAAGATTTTTGATTCGAGAGAGGAATATATAAACTATTTAAAAAGATGATGTTGAACTTGATGAATATGATAGAGAAAAAAATTAAATAATGAGAGTTTAAAAAGAAAAAAATATAGTGCTAAAGGTTTAGATATAGAAATGGGTGCTATAAATGAAAAAAATAGGAGTAAAATTAGGTTTAGAAGACTATGTTATGATGGCAAAAAGCAGGAATAAATAAAGTTCAAGATTTTATGACCATTGTAGACACTTTTTAAAGAAAAAGGAGTAGAACCTCTAATAAATGAAGCAATAGAAAGACTTATTCCAATGAAAGAAGGAGCAACTGTTATAGATACCTTAAAAAGAAGGTGTTAATAAACTAGAAAATGCTAAAGAAACTTGGGATAAATTTAATGATATGCTTGAAAAATTTTTAAGTTGGAGGAAGATTATGGGAAATGATGAACTTTGGAGTGCATTTGGAAAAAAATATTATTAAATCCAATTAATTATATTAAAAAGTATTAGGGGTGATATTGGTGAAAAAGAGAATGAAAAACTTTGAAAAAAACTGAAAAAAATATAAAAAGAAGTAGAGGAAAAAAATTGAAAAAAAGAAAAAAATATTTAAAAACCTGAGAGTAAGTTAAAAAGATATTAAGTTAGATGATGGTGAAAAAAATTAAATTGGCAAGATTTAAGAAGTAAACAAAATATTAAAGAAGACTTAGCTGAAGAAAAAGAAGAAGATAAATGGGAAAAAAATTAGATAAGATATTGGAGGATATTTAAAATGAAAAATACATAGATATTTTTTTCTGGATAGAAGATAACTTTATTGAGATATATAAGAATGGAAACCTTGAAAAGTATGAAGGTGAAGAAAAAAATTATATATTGATAAATTTGAAACTTTTTGGGAAAAATGGAAAAAAATTCTAAGATAATAGCCTCTCGTGATGCAATAGATTTCACTTTTTCTTGTAGATAATAAAAGTTAGTAAAGATGATTTATTAAAAAGGATTAGATAACTATAAGAAAGAAACTGAAATAAATTTTTTTCTTCTGAGGATTTAAAAAAAGCTTTTTAGATATTAAAGATTTTTAAAACAATTATTTTTTTGAGTTTAATAATCAAAAGAAAGTTATAACAAAAAAACAAAAAGGAAGATATATAGAAAGTGAATTTGAAGAAAATTTACCAGAAATAATTTTATTTGGAGACAATATAGATGAGGATATCTTAAATAACTTAGCTAATCAAAGAGTAGAAGAAAAGAAAAAAATAAAAACTGAAGCAGGACAATTAGATAAAAATTTTTTTGGTAGCCAATGGAATAATAGAAAAATAAGAATTGAATAGACTGTCTTTAGACAGTCTATTTTATAGGAGGGAAATAAATATGCCTAATAATGTGACAACAGAAAAATATAACAAAAAAAGATCTTATAGATAATATAAAAAAACTAAAAAAACCTTACAGATGAATTAAATCAAACTAAAAAAATAAATTAGATCAAACAATAAAAATTTTTTTAAATAATATAGGAGCTTTTTATTGATAGTAGAATAAAAAAATTTATATAGATACTTTTAAATAATGATAATTTTATTCAAAAAAATCACAAGATAATTTAGTTGAAGAAAAAAAGATGAAAACTAATAAAAATTGAAAAGGGTAGAAGATCTAAATCAAGAGAAAGAAAAAAATAGATGTTTCAAAAATTTATAGAAGTATTTTCAAAAAGAATTTACTTTTATTAATAAAGATGAATTTAATGATGAAATGGAGAATGATGAAATTATGGGAAATATAATTGAAAAAAATAAAAAAAGCATTTACTAATAAAGAAAAACTCTATTATGGATCTTAAAGAAAGAGTTTCTCAAGAAATAAGGGAAACAAATATTCTAAAAAGAAACTGTATCAAAATATAAAAAAATGAGTTAAAATGAAAAAGAGAAAAAGAATTCTTGAAAAAGAAAATGAAATTAATAGCTATAAAAAGTCAATTAGAAAAATAAAAATTAAAGAAAAATATTAAGTTAGAAAAAAAGACTATAATGATGAATTGAATCTCAAGAAAAAAATGAAATCGTAAGACTAGAGAATGTAGAAAGAATTCTAACTGCTGGAAAAAAACTAAATTAGAAAAAAAGAAAAAAAGAATTAGAAGAAAAAAATAAAGAAAAATTCTGAAAAAAATGAAAAATATTTATGACAAAAATATGAAGAAAAAGAAAAAGGAACTTAAATCAGTAGGAGATCTATTAGAAGCTAAAAAAACTTTTATGATAAATATTTATCAATGGAAACAAGAATTTTATCTAAGTTAGATAATGTATTAATTCAAAGAGATTTTTGAAAGTTTCATCTCATCAGGTTATACTCTTTCTTCATTGGATAATGTTTGGGATATAGTAAAAATAGAATATAAAAAAATATTTCAAATGAAGATAAAGAAATATTAAAAAGAAGTATTTTCTTTCTTTTTAAATCAGATAAATAAGAGATTCAAAGAAGCAAAAATATGGTTTAGTACAAGTAGAAGTAGGAGAAGACTTTGATGCAGTAAATCAAGTAGATTTAAGCCAAAATAGTAAAGGAAAAAGTAACTGAATGTGTATTCTATGGTTACGGTTTCTTAGCTGAAAAAAAGAAAAATCCTAATGAAGAAGATATTGTTACAAGAATAATAAAAAAAGTCCATTAGTATTAACTGCATAATTTGATTGGATAGTGAGATAATAAATGGACAATAAAAAAAGAAGATTATCAGTTGCTATTTCAGCACTATTTTCAGTGGTTAATAGTACTCAAAAATAGTTTGGAAAGTTTTGAAAAGATTAGTGAAATTATAAAAAAATAAAATTCATTTTTGAAAGAAGTTATAAAAAAAGAGGGAAAAAAATGGGAAAAGAAAAAGTTCAGAAAAAAAGGCTAAAAAGAGAATTTGAAAAACTTTGAGAAAAAAATAAAATTGAAGTTATAGAAAAAAAGAAAGTAAAGAAATACATATTCAAAATATTGACTCAAAAAAATTAAGTAAATATGAAAAAAATTAAAAAAAGTTTAGAGATTTAGAAAATGTGAGTATTACTTATGGGGATAATGAAAAAGGATAAATTTAAAGATTTTCAAGAAATATATTTTTAATAAATAATGGAATTGAAGAACAAAAATAAAAAAATGGATATATTCTGAAAAAAATAAAAATATCTTATATTTTTACCTTATGGATTTTTTTAACTACTGAAAGAATTGAAGGAGATTATTATAGTAATTATGAAAGTAATCAAAAATAGACGAGTTTTCAAAGAAATTAAAAAGAAAAAGAGATTCATTTCATAATTCCTAATTCAGATGATTTATATAAATTACAAAAATATTGATTTTCTAGAAGAGGGTTATTGGATATATTATTGGTATGATAATCGCCTTAACCATCTGTATACTAATGAGGGTTAGAACCAATAAATATTATAGTGAGAATCTTATAGGAATAGATAATTTAGATAATTTCTTTAAATTTTTTTAGAGACTAGAAATAAAAAAATCAAATTTTAAAAAAATAATGATTTAAGAACTTTTGAGAAAAATATTAAAAGAAAAAAAGAAATTGATTTAAATAAAGAATATGATTATGAAGAAATATTAGAAATAATTGATACGATAAATGATGATGAGCTAAAAAAAGTTTTTAAAGAAGTTGAAGATGAATTTCAAAATGGAAATATTGAACTGAAAGATTTTTTTGAAAAAAATATCAATATTCTCTTTTTAGAAAATGATGAACTAAAAAGATTTTGAAGTAATATTAAATTATGATTTATTAGATTCAACTATTATAACAAAAAGAATATGAGAGAAGATTTAATAAATTAGCGGAAGCATATAGAACATATAAAAAAATATATTTCTTGTATATACAATGAAAAATTATGAAAAAGTTGGGATATTTTTTTGATACTGAAAAAAATAATAGAATCTATTAAAAAAATAGAGAAAAAAATAGTTAATAATATTGAAATAGCTTATTTAGAAAAATGAATTAGGAATTGAAAAAGAAGTAATTTATTTAGATAAAAAAATTCTTATTACTATAAAAAAATGGTGAGATAGAAGAGGTTTATGGAAATAGTCCTGCTGAAAAAAATCAATATACTATTATAAAAAAATGGAGATATAGAAGAAAGAATATATCAAAATGGTATTTTAAATGGAAAAAAAGTATTTTAAAAATTCTCTAATGGAGATATAGAAGAAAGAAACTATAAGAATGGAATTTTAGATGGAAAAAGCTATATCTAAAAACTAATAATAAAGAAAAAGCATATTTCTATAATAACGGTATAAAAAGAAGAAATGCCACTACTAAAAATATTATCTTTCAATAGATAAAGAAAGAATAAATACTGATGACTATCAAGAAGATATACTTTTAGATCCTAATGTAGGACATTGGGATTTGAAAGAACAAGATAAAAAAAGAATTAAAAAGAAATACTTGGTAAAAAATGTATATAAAAAGAAACCCAAAAAGAGGATATTAACCAAGGTGGAATTGTTGCTATAGACTTTGGTACTAAAAAGTACAGTTGTAGTTTATCAAAAAGATAGTGAAAAATATCTTACCTATGAGAATTAGTGGAGATAAATTAAATAGAGAAGTAAGAAATACAGATTATGAAAATCCCACTGTAATTGAATTTAGAGAAATAAACAAATTTTTTTAAAAAGATTATAATGCTAAAGTTGGAAGACCAGATACAAAGTGGCAAGATATTACAGTTTCTCATACTGCTTTTTGGAAATTTAACAGAGGTTTCTAGTGAATATTTTGACTCTATAATATCTGATATAAAAACAATGGACAGCAAGTAAAAAAATCAAAAAAATAATTCTTGTGGATAGAAAAGGAAAAGAAATTTTACTTCCACCATACTTAGAGTTAAAAGAAAAAAAGTAAAGATTATTTAGATCCTGTTGAAATTTATGCTTACTATATAGGTAGCTATATTAATAATATGATAAATGGTATTTATTTAGAATATTATTTATCCTTTCCAGTGACTTATGAAAAAAAGCTATAAGAGAAAGAATTTTAAAGAGTTTTTGAAAAAGGAATACAAAAAAATCTTTACCTATTGAAATACAAGAGGATAAAGATTTAATGAAAAAAATTTAGAGTAAGACATGGAGCAAATGAACCTGCTGCTTTTGCAGTATGTGCTTTATCAAAACTGGAAATGGAACCTAAAAATGAAGAAGATAAAGTTTATTATGGAGTATTTGACTTTGGTGGAGGAACAACTGACTTTGATTTTGGTATATGGAAATATTCTGAAGAGGAAGATTTATATGACCATGAACTAGAACATTTTAGTGCAGGTGGAGAAAGATATTTAGGTGGAGAAAAATATTTTAAAAAGAATTAGCATATAAAGTTTTCACAGACAATTCATCTAATTTAAGAAAAAGTCAAATCCAATATACTAGACCTGAATGGTGTGATGAAATAATAGGAGAAGAAACCTTAGTCAGTCAAACTAAACAGGCAAGACAAAAATAGTATAAAGGTAGCAAAAAGAATTAAGAGGTATCTGGGAAAAATACTACGACAGAAAGAGTGGATTTTATTTCTGTAAATCTTTTTGATTCTCATGGTGAAGTTAATGCTGGTTTTAAATTAAATGTTAAAGAAGATGAATTAAAAAAATTAATAAAAAGAAAAAAATTGAAAAAAAGGAATAAAAAAACTTTTTTTATAAAAAAATGGAAGATGCTTTTTAAGGGAGAAGATGTAAAAAGAAATCAATATTTTTTTCTAGCAGGGAATTCTTGTAAACATCCATTTGTTGAAGAAATATTTAATAGTTATATTGAAAAAAAGAAAGATAAATTTAAAAATAAATATCTATGATACAAAAGATGTTTGAAAAAAATTAAAAAGATACTAAAAAAACTAATCCTACGGCTAAAAACAGGAGTTGCTTTTTGGTCTTATCTATTCAAGAAATAGTGGAAGAATAAAAAGTTATAAGTAGAGATGAAAAAAGCTAATATAAATAATGAAATTAATTTTAAATTCTATATTGGTAATAATAGAAGAAATAAATTTAATTGTATCATTAGTCCAAATTCAAGCTATGATGAATATAAGTTCTTTGGAATAGTTAAATCTGATATTTTTTTGAATTATATTATTCAACTTCACCAGAGGCACAAACTAATGAGATGAAATCATCAGAAGCTAAAAATAAAGAGGGTTAATCTAAAGAAAGATTATGATGAAGAAGAAAGATATAGAATTTATTTAAAGGCAGATGAATCTGATAAATTAGCTTATGCTATTGTTAAGGAAGAAAAAGGATATTGAAACAAAGAAATTTATTGAAGAAGGAGAGATAACTTTAAATTAAGGGGAGAAATGGAAAAAAATTTGAAAATTTAAAAAGAGTTTAAAGATTTAGACAGTTTAAAAACTGATAAATGAAGATAAAAAGCACTATAAAAACTTATTGATAAATTTAAAGATTTACAAGAGATTTATACATTGATAAGAACATATATAAAAAAACAAATAGTAAAAATTGGATATATTCACAAAAAGATGAAGTTTATTATATACTTTCAAAAAAATATATTATCTACTGGATCTTTTGGTGTAATGAATATAGACACAGTTATTGATAAATTAGAAAAAAATTTCAAAAAAATTTTTCTAATAATAATTTAAAGTTTGAGATTCCATATTCTTATGAACTAGATAGATTATGGCTTGGGAATTTTTTTAGGATCTGGAGATTGGAAATATAGATATTTTGAAAAATAAGGAATTAAAATATCACTGGAAAAACTTTTTAGTCATAATTCAGATACTAAAAACCATAGGAGTTTGCAGTATAGACAATTTTATTGATAATCTAGACATAAGAAACCAAAGTTTAAAAATTAGAAACTAATATTTTAAAAAGAAATTGACAAAAAAATATCAGAAAATGGAATAGAAATATCTGAATTTACAGATATGGATAAATTTATAAAAAGCCTTAGTTGAAATTAAAGTTTTTGATGATATTAATGCAAGAAATCTATTAGCTAAAAATGCAAGAAGAGAATAATGAAGTTAGTCCTAATGAACTTTTTAAAAAAGATATAAAAGCTACTTTATTAGAAAGCAAAAGAATTAAAAAGATTTTTGAAGTTATCTTAAATTATAATTTGTTGGATCCAGATATTATTAATGGAGAAGCAAAACCCAAAGAAATTTAGAAACTTAGTTAATTTATATAAAAATATATAAAGACTATATTTCTTGTATGTATATAAAGGATGACACAGAAGATACAGTTGAATTAATTTTTTTAATGCAGATAAAATAATTTCTTCTGCTGAAAAATAGAGATGAATTATTTAATGGAATAGAAATTCTATATAAAAAGTAATGATTTAAAAAAAATTACAAAAGAGGAAATATACAATGATAAAAAAATATTTTCTATTTTGAAAAATGGAGATATAGAAATAATATATAATCCTAAATCAGAAGAAAAAAATTTCTATGTACTATTTTTTTCAAATGGAGATGTAGAAAAAAAGAATATAAAAAAATGGTATCTTAGATGGAGAAAGCACTATCAATTTTAAAGATGGAAGTTCTGAAATAAGAGAATATAAAAAAAGGAATTTTTACAAGGGGAAGCCATCTTTAAAAAGATAATCAAGTTAAAAAAATATTACTATACTGATGGTTTAAGAGAAGAAATGCCAGTATTAAAATATTATCTTTCAATAGATAAAGAAAGAATAAATATAGATGATTATGATGAAGAAAGACTTTGTGATATAAATCTAGGACATTGGGACTTAAAAAGAAGAAGACAAGGAAGAATTAAAAAGAAATACTAGGAAAAAAAGTTTATGAAAGAAACCCAAAATTAGATGTTAATAATGGTGGAATAGTGGGTATAGACTTTGGAACTAAAAAGTACAGTTGTTGTTTACCAAAAAAAGATAAGACTACTATTATGCCTATGAGAATTAGTGGAGGAAAGTTAAATAAAAAAAGGTAGAAGATACAGATTATGAAAACCCTACTGTAATTGAATTTAGAAATATAAAGAATTTCTTAGAAAAAAATATAATGAAAAAGATGGAAGACCTAATACAAAATGGGAAGATATTATGGTTTCTCACACAGCATTTACAAATTTGACAAAGGGACCAAGTGAATATTTTTGGTTCTATAATTTCTGACATAAAGCAATGGACTATAAAAAGAAAAACGAAAAAAATTAGAGCTTAAAGATAGAACAAAGACTGAATATACTTTTACCTCCATACTTAAAAAAATAGATGAGAATGAAGAAAACTATATAGACCCTGTTGAACTTTATGCTTACTATATAGGTAGCTATATTAATACTATGACAAATGGAATTTACTTGAATATCTTTTTATCTTTTCCAGTAACTTATGAAAAAAAGCTATAAGAGAAAAAGATATTAAAAAAAGTTTTGAAAAAAAGGTATTAAAAAAATCTTTACCTATACAAATTCAAAAAGATGAAAAAAATTAATGAAAAAAATTTAAAGTGAAGCACGGAGCAAATGAACCTGCTGCTTATGCAGCCTGTGCATTAAAAAAACTTTAAAAATAGAACCAAAAAGATAAAGATGATAAAAGTATATTATGGAGTTTTTTTGATTTTGGTGGAGGAACAACAGATTTTGACTTTGGTATTTGGAAACTTGCTGAAGATGAAGATATGTATGATTATGAATTAGAACATTTTTGGAGCAGGTGGGGATAAATATTTAGGTGGAGAAAATATAATAAAAAGAATTGGCTTATATAGTATTTAATGAAAAATTTTAATAATTATTCTGATAACAAAGCTGAAAAAAATTCAGAAAAAAATTAAGAAAGAAAAGAATACAGTATATAAGACCAGAAGGGTATAATGAACTTAAAGGGGAAGAAACTTTGATTAATAATAATTCTTCAATAGCTAGCTTAAATACTAGAATATTAGCAGAAAAATTAAGAGGAATTTGGGAAAAATTCTATCACAGAAGATATGAAAAATAATAAAATTATCTTATCTTTATGACTCACACGGGAAAAAAAGGGGAATAGAAAAAGATGATGAGATAGAATTAATAGTTCCAGAAGATGAATTAAAAAAATCTTATAAGAGAAAAAAATAGATAAAGGTATAAATAACTTCTTTATTAAATTAGAAGATGCTTTTAAAGATGAAGATGCAAAAAGAGATTAATATTTTTCTTAGCAGGAAATTCTTGTAAACATCCTTTTGTCAATGAAATATTTGCAGAGTATCAAGAAAAAGATGAAAGATAAAAATAAAAACTAAATCTTTATGACTTAAAAGGCTATTGAAGGACTAAAAAGAAAAAGATAGTACTAAGGTTATGCCAACAGGGAAAAACAGGTGTTGCTTATGGACTTATATATTCAAGAAAAAGGTGGAAGAATAAAAAGTTACTAATAGAGATGAAAAAAAGAAAAATATGGCTAATGAAATCAATTTTAAATTCTATATTGGAAATAATAAAAGAGATTTATTTAACACTGTTCTTAGTCCTAATTCAAAAATATGAGAAGTTTGAATACTTTGGAAAAGTTACATCTGATACTTTTTGAAATATATTACACAACTTTACCAGAAGCACAAACAGGTAAAATGGAAATTGATAAAACTAATGTAAAGAGAATTTCTTTAAATGAAGAATATGATGAAGATGAAGAATATAGAATTTACATTAAAAGCAGTCAAGCCAACTAAAAATATCTTATGCTATTGTAAAGAAAGAAGAAGATGTTGATACAAAAGAATTTTTTTAGAAGAGGGAGAAATTGTCTTAAGTTAAGGGGAAAAAAATGAGTAACATTGAGCAATTTGAAAGTATAAAAAAAGTTTGAAGCTATAAAAAAAACTTCAGAGATTTAGAAAAATTTAAAAATTAATAGATGAAAAATAATGAGATTATAGATTTTTAAAGAAAAAAATTTAAAGATTTTCAAGAAATATATAGTGTTGTAGCAAGTTTTTATAATAAAAAAACAAAAATATTAAATGGATATACTTAAATAAACACAGGGTTAACTATATATTTTCACAAAAAAATATTTGTTACAAATAGTATAGGAGCCAGGGGAAATACTGTAGATGATTTAAACATAATAAAAAGAGAGACTAACTTAAAAAGATATTACATTTAAAAATACCTGATTTTAGTACTCTACAAAAATTTAAATAAAATTGGATTTATATCTGATTCATCAACAAATTATTGGTATTATTTAGATTCAAATGGAGACTATAAAACATGTTATTTTTTTATACCCTAAAAAGCTATCAATATTTTTTTATGGAGGAAATTATTATGTTTTTAGCAGTTGCTAGTATTAGTAATTTTTATGATATATTAAATAAAAAGAAATCAAAAATTTTTTTACAAGTAATGAATAAAAAGTGAAAAAAACTGATAGTTTTATAAGAGAGTTTGAAATAGCTTTTAAAATATGATTTACTAGATGAAGGTTTTATTCAATTAGATGACAATAAAAAAAGAAAAAAATTAAAAAAAATTTAGTAGAGATGTATAAAAAAAGTATAGTGAATATATTTCTTGTATCTATGTAGAAGATGGAACAGAGGACACTGTTAAAAATAGCTTTTGATGACAAAAAAACTATTTTCTTTACTTGAAGATAATGAAAAAAAGATATAGTTTAGAGATAGCTTATCAAGAAAAATGCTTTTAGGAATTACAAAACAAGAAATAGATAGAGAAAGTACAGTTTACTATTTTGATAATGGAGATAAAGAAGAAATATATCCTACAGAAATAGGAGAACAACTTTCTTTATATTGTTTTAAAAAAATGGAAATAAGGAAAGAAGAATATATAAAAAATGGAGTATTAGAAGGAGAGGCTAGCCTTACATATAAAAAAATGGGGAGTTTGAAAAAAAGAAAAATATAGAAATGGAATATTAGAGGGAGAGGCTACTCTTACTTATAAAAAAATGGAACTATAGAAACAAGAGAATATAGAAATGGAATCCTAGAAGGTAAAAAGAATTCTTACTCATGAGAATGGAGAAAAATGAAACAAGAGAATATAAAAAAATGGAGTTTTAAGTGAAGAAAGCACTTACTACTTTAAAAAAATGGAGATACAGAAACAAGAAAAATATAAGGATGGAGTACTAGAAGGAAAAAAGTACGTATACTCATAAAAGTGGAGATATAGAAGAAAGGGAATATAGAAATGGTGTTTTAAGTGAAGAGAGTACTTATTACTTTTAAAAAAATGGAGATACAGAGAAAAGAAATACTAAGAATGGTATTTTAGAAGGGAAAAAGTATCTACACCTATAAGAATGGAGATGTAGAAGAAAGAGAATATAAAAAATGGTATTTTTAGAAGGAAAAAGTATTTATACTTCTACAGATGGAAGTACAGAAATAAGAGAATATAGAAATGGTGTCTTACAAGGAGAAGTAGTTTATCAAAAAAGATGGACATAAAAAGAAAAATATCTATATACAGATGGTAGAAAAGAAGAAATGCCAAAGCTAAAATACTATCTATCAATAGATAAAGAAAGAATAAACATAGACGACTATAGAGAAAAACAGACTTTTAGACCCTAATGTAGGACACTGGGATTTAAAAAGAAGAAGATAAGGAAGAATTAAAAGAATTACTTGGAAAAGATGTTTACTCAAGAGATCCAAAAATTAGATATAAATCAAGGTGGAATAGTGGGTATAGACTTTGGGACTAAAAAGTACAGTTGTAGTTTATCAAAAAGATAGAAATAATATTTTACCTATGAGAATTAGTGGAGAAGAATTAAATAAAGAAGCAAGAGATACTGACTATGAGAATCCTACTGTAATTGAATTTAGAGATTTAGTTAAATTTAAAAAAAGATTATGATGAAGAAATTGGAAGACCTAATACAAAAATGGGAAGATGTTACAATTTCTCATGTGGCTTTTAGACATTTAATGGAAGGGACAAGTGAACAATTTGACTCTATAATTTCTGATATAAAAGCAATGGACAGTAAATAAAAAAATGCTAAGATAGAAGTTATAGATAAGAAAGGGAATAAGATCTCTTTACCTCCATATTTAGATTTAAATGAGAATGATGAAAAACTATATAGATCCAGTTGAAATTTATGCTTACTATATAGGTAGCTATATCAATACTATGAGAAATGGTATTTATTTAGAATATTATTTATCTTTCCCTGTAACTTATGAAAAAGGCTGTAAGAGAAAAAAATATTAAAAATCTTTTGAAAAAAAGGAATTAAAAAAATCTTTACCTATACAAATTCAAGAAGATGAAAAAAATTAATGAAAAAAATTTAGAGTAAAACACGGTTCAAAATGAACCAGCTGCTTATGCTGTTTGTGCTTTAAAAGAAACTTAAAAATAGAACCAAAAAGAAAATGAGAAAAATATACTATGGAGTATTTGATTTTTGGTGGAGGAACAACAGATTTTTGATTTTTGGTATTTGGAAAAAAATTCAGAAGATGAAGACATGTTTGACTATGAATTAGAACACTTCGGAGCAGGTGGAGATATTCATTTAGGTGGAGAAAAACATCTTAAAAAGAATTAGCATATAAGGTTTTTTTTCTGACAATACTTCTGAATTAAGAAAAAGAAAAAAATTCAATATGTGAGACCTGAATGGTGTCCTGAACTTTCAGGAGAAGAAATTCTTGTTGAATATACAAGAGAGGCTAAATTAAACACAAGAAAAATTGGGCGAAGAAAAAAACTTAGAGATATTTGGGAAGAAAAGGAAACTGAAAAGAATAGATAATGTACTTGTAAATCTTTTTCAATGCAGACGGTTCTCTTGAAACAGGAATCGACTTAAAAATTAATGAAGAAGAATTAAAAAGCTTTTAATCAAAGATAAAATTGAAAAGGGAATTAAAAAAATTTCTTTATTAAAATGGAAGATGCTTTTAAAGATGAAGATGTAAAAAAAGGTTCATATTTTTCTTAGCTGGAAATTCTTGTAGACATTCTTTTGTAAATGAGATTTTTGAAAAAAATATGTAGCTGAAATGAAAGATAAAATTGAATTAGTTATCTATGATTTGAAAGCTATTAAAGAAATTGATAAAGAAAAATGATTCAAAAAAATAACGGGAAAAAAACAGGTGTTGCTTATGGACTTATATATTCAAGAAAAAGGTGGAAGAATAAAAAGTAACTAATAGAGATGAAAAAAAGAAAATGTAGCTAACGAAATTAATTTTTAAATTCTATCTTGGAAATAGTAAAAAAAGATAAATTTAATCCTGTAATCACACCAAATTCAAACTATGGAAAAATATGAATTTTTAGGGATTTTAACTTCTGATATTTTTTTGAAATTTATTATACAAGTTCTCCAGAAGCACAAACTGGAACAATGGAAATAGGCAAAGATGACCCTAAGATAAAAAAAGGATTTCTCTAAATGAAGAATATGATGAGGATGAAAGATATAGAATTTACATAAAGACTGTTACACCAGATAAAAATATCTTATGCTATTGTAAAGAAAGAAGAAGATATAGAAACAAAAGAAATTTTTAGAAGAAGGGGAAGTATTCTTAGATTAGAGGGAGGTTAAAATGAATTATATCTATGTTAGAAAAATCTGAAATATTAAAAAAAGAATTAATAGAAAGCATAAAAAGCAAATCTATTTAATAAAAAAAGAAAGCTATTGAAGAAGGATTAACTAAAGGAATTTTTTTCAAATGGAAATATTCTTGTAAAATACAAAGATAAAAAAATATATATAATACAAGAGCGAATAGATTTTTTTCCTGATTTTAAAAAGCTATAATTTCACTTCTTTTAGAGTTAGGTGAAAAAAACTATCCAAGACATTAAAAAAATATTTTTTTTTGAGGAATTTAAAGATTTTGAAGAAATAGAAATATTATCAGAAGATATTTATAGAAGAGTATTCTATAGAGAAAACAACAAATATATAGAAGATGGAAAAAAATATTAAATACTGATAATATGATAGAAAAATTATATTATTGAAAAAGATGGTAATTTACTTATTGTTAATAGTCAAGCAGAAGAGATTGAAAGTGAAAAAAGCAATATTGATTCCAGTTATTAAAAATTTTTAGCTATTGAAGCTAACAATGCAAAAAAGAACTTGAAACTATTATAAAAATCTTTCAAAGAAAATGAAATAGAAATTTTATTTAATCATATTGAGAAAAAGACATAAGGAAAAAAATATGATGAATTAGTTGAGCTTTTACAATGATATAGAGAAATACAATTTTTTTCTGAAGACAACTCTGATTATGATGAGATAGAAATTTTTAAAGTCTTTTTGAAAAATGGAGAATTGGAACTTCCTTTAAATTTTATAGATGAATATCTAGAAAAAAACTAAAAAAATATTGAAAAAAAGTAGATTAAATGAAAAGGAATATGATGATAAAAATTTTTTTACAGACTATCAAAAAAAGGAAATTGGGATATATTCTCAGACAGTAAGGAAGATATAAGTAACAGGGAGTTAATAAAAAAATAGCAACTACTGAAAAAAATATTATGCAAAAAAATCCTAAAGATGATATAAGAGAAGGAGGAATTGTTGCTATTGATTTTTGGGACTAAGAGTACAGTTGTAGCTATCCAAACTCAAAAATGAAAAAAACAAGTCTTGTTAGAATAGCAGGGGACAGTTATAAGAAAAAAATGTTGAAAAAAATCAATTTGAAAAATCCTACTATTATGGAATTTGTAGATATTGAAAGTTTTGAAAAAGGCTTATTCCGAATCAAAAGGAAGACCATTTACAGAATGGGATGATTTAAAAAAATATCTTATGCAGCTAATTCTAGTTTTATAGGAGGTTCAAAAATTTATTCTTGAAGGCTTAAAACAATGGGCTGGAAATAAAGATGAGAAGCTTGTAATTTATGATAAGAAATGGAAAAAGAATAGATTTAAAAACCATATATTGATGTGGAAGAAGATGAATTTGATCCTATTGAATATTATGCTTACTATATAGGTAGTTATATAAACAATATGTTTACAGGAAATATTTTTTTACAAAGTACTTGTTATCGTTTCCTATAAAAATATGAAAAATGAAATAAGAGTAAAAAAATATTGAAATCTTTTGAAAAAAAGGAATAAAAAAATCTTTACCTACAAGTATCTTAGAAAATGAAGAAATAATGAAAAAAATTTCCAAGTTTACAGAGGTGCAAATGAACCTACAGCATATTTCTTATGTGCTGGAAGGAATTAGAAAAAAATTTCCTAAAAAAAGAAAAATGAAAAAAATTATTCTATGGAATTTTTTTGATTTTGGAGGAGGAACAACAGATTTTTTTCTTTTTGGAATATGTAAATATATAGGACTTACTAGTAGTAGATATGACTATGAAATAAAAACATTTTGGAGAAGGTGGAGATAAATTTTTAGGTGGAGAAAAACATTCTAAAAAAATCTAGCTTATGAAATATGTAAAAAAATAATTTAGCAACATTAAAAGAAAAAAAGATATTCATTTCTATTGTCCTGTAGGGATGTAAAAAAAGTTTGATGGTTATGAAGGAGTTTTTAGACAACTCTTATGAGGCTATATATAATGTAAAACAAATAGCTGAAAAAAATTTAGAGGTTTCTGGGAAGAGGATGAATTGCAAAAAGAAACATATATTTCAGAAGAAGTAGGAGTTACTCTATTATCAAGCAAGGCTAATAGTGAAAAATATTACTTTAAAAATTTAAAAATAGAAAATTGTGAAGAAGTTATAAATACTATTATAAGAAAAAGGAATAGAAAACTTCATAAGTCATTTTAAAAATTAGTATTTAAAAAAATGAAAAATTTAGGTGTAGATAAAATGGAAATATTTTTTTATCTGGAAATTCTAGTAAAAAGTAAAAGGTTTCAAAAAAATATTTAAAGAGGAAATTCAAAAAAATTGAGGATAGTGTAAAAAAATAAGAAAGAGAATATTTTTTTAATATTAATTATCCAATAGAAAAAAATAGGAAAGAAAGATGGGCTAGAGCTTAATGCTAAAAACTGGAACGGCAATAGGACTTTTTAGAATCAAGAAAAGGTGGAAGATTTAAAAATAATAGCTAAAGATGAAGAAACTAATGATAATGAAATTAATTTTAGATATTATGTTGGTTATTTAAAAAGATAGGAAATTTGTAGAGGTTTTTAGATTATAAAGTTGGTTATGAAAAATTGGATTAAATTTCTAGATGCCTCAGAGATTGAAACTGAAATTTACTATACCCATCAAGCTAATTCAATAGAAGGTGGACTTTCAGGAGAAAAACAGTTATCTAAAAAGAAAGATTATAACAATTTCTAAGGATTACCAAGATGAAGATACTTATATTTTTTTATCAGAGCAACTAAACCTAATGTAATAGAATACTGTGTTTCAACTGAAAAAGAAAAATTAAGAAAAAAATGAGTTTATAGAAGAAGCACAAAAAAATTAGAATTAATATAATAATAAAAAAATCCTCAATTTTTTTATTCCTAAAAAGTTGGGGATTTTTACTATATAACCTAAAAATTGCTTTTTTTAAATCTATTCTTGTTATAATAAAAAAAGTATGAAAATGAGGTAATTATATGATTAAATCAATAAGAATAAAAAAATTACAGAGGGATTAAAGATTTAGAAATAGGCAATTTTAAAAAAATATAATTTTTTTCATTGGAGATAATGGAAGCAAGAAAAACTACTATTTTAGAATCAATAGGTATAGGAGTATCTTTATTAAATTTTGAGAAAAAATTTTAGGAAGTGCTAGAAATAGAAAAAAATGAAAAATAAAAAGAAAAATGTGTCTAGCTTATTTTTTTAATTCAGATACAAAATAATACGATAAAGTTTATTTTAGAAACAACAGATAACATAAAAAAACAGAAACAGTAATTTCAATAGATAAGACATTATCAATGTTTCAAGATTTTTTTTCCTCTAGTGAAATAAACAATGATTTTAGTAATTATCTTTACACAATAAAGAAAAAGAATAAAAAGAAGATAAGCTAAAAACTAATATATATGTTAAAGAAAATAGTCAAATTATTTATAAAGATTCCAAAATGGATAAAAATACCATTAAGTTTTCAAAATTTTTTTTAGAAAAAAATATAATATTTCAATTGAAATTTCTGATAATTTAAAAAAATTCAAGTGATACAATATTTCAGATAGATAGAATAATAAAAAAATAGAAAAAAAGAAGAATTATTAAAATATCTACAAATTATAGATAAAGATATAAAAAGAAATTTATATCAATGATGAAGAAATTTTTGTAGAAAAAGAAACTTTAAAAGAATTTATTCCAATATCTTCTATAGGTGATGGAATGGTTTTTAGCTTTAGATATAATAACTTCTTTAATATTAATTGATGATTTTAGAGTTATTTTAATAGATGAAATAGAAAGAGGAATTTATTATAAAAATTATAGAAAAATTGTCAGAAATAATTATTGAATTATGTAAAAAAATAATCCAAATATTCAATTATTTATAACAACTCATTCTAAGGAGTTTTTAGAGGCCTTTTAATGAAGCATTAGTTGAAACAGAAAAAGATAATTTTTTTCTTTATTTAGTTTAAAAAAATAAAAAAAGAAAAAAACTAGATTTTGTTCATTATACATCAGAGGAACTTAAAGATACTTTTGGAAACAGGGGTGGGATCCAAGATAATGGAAACAAAAAAATACTTTTATTTTATATGTGAAGGAGTAACAGAAGTTGCTCTAATAACAAAAAAATATTAGAAAAGAATAACCTTCAAAGTTCTCCAAGTGATAAAGAAGAAAAACAAAAAAATTTAATATTATTTGATTTATCTTCTCAAAAAAATATAAAAATTTATGAATTATGCTAGAACACTCACGACTCTAGTACTCGTAGGGTATTAGTCGTGAGATGAATGGCATATTTTTTTGTTTACAAAAAAAATTTGAAATAATTAAATATATATAGTATAATAAAAAAATGATAATAAAAAAATATCAAATATTAATTTTGGAAGAGGATATGTGTATTCAATTCAATATCATATAGTGTGGTGTAAAAATATAGAAGAAAAAGTATTAATTAATGATATTGAAAAAAACTTTAAAAAGAATTATTAATTGAAATTTCTAATGAAAAATAATATAAAAAAATAATAGAGATGGAAACAGATTTAGACCATATTCATATATTAATTGAGTGTAGTCCTCAACATTTCATACCTAATATTTTGAAAAATATTCAAAGGAATTTCTGCAAGAAAAACTTTTTTTAAAAACATCCTGAGATAAAAAAATAAGTTATGGAATGGACACTTATGGAACCCTAGTTATTTTGTTGCAACTATTTCAGAAAAATACTGAAGAACAAATAAAAAGATATATCCAAACTCAAAAAAAGAAAGATGAGAAGGAGGAACTATGGCGAATTATGTATTAACATTAGCTTTAAAAAAACTGAACTATGGCAAGAACATATTTTTAGAAAAAGAGACTAAACATAGCCAGAATGATATATAATTCTTGCCTTTAGTGAAATTCTTAAAAAGACATAGAAAAATGATAAATTCTTCTGAGTATAAAGAAATTAGTAATTTAGAGAAAAAAAGAGCAATCTAAAAAGATATAAAGAATTAGATAAAAAAATATTCAATATCTAAATTTGAATTAAATAAATATGTGAAAAGCTATGACACAAAAATTTAAAAAGAATATAGGTTCTCAAATGGGACAAGAATTAGCTGAAAGAGCTTTTTGCGACTTATGAAAAATTTAAGTATGGTAAAGCTAAAAAAAGTATATTTTTAAAAAGTTATGGAAATTTCTATTCTGTTAGAGAAAAAGGTAATATTACGGGACTTAGATTTTTTTAAAGAAGATTGTTGCATATCTTGGTTAGGTTTAAAAGATTCCAGTAATAATGAAAAAAATAATGATAAATATGCACAAAGTTGTTTTTTTAGATAAGTTATTGTATTGTAGATTACTTAAGAGGGTTGTAAATGGAAAAAAATAAATATTACATTCAAATAACTTTTTGAGGGAACACCTCCTAAAAAAACATAAAGTTGGTGGAGAAAAATGAAATTGGAATTGATATAGGAACTTCAACAATAGCAATCGTTAGTGATAATAAAGTAGAATTAAAGATTTTAGCTGAAAAATATAGACATAAAATGAAAAAAAGAAAAAAATAAGACTACAAAGAAAAATTAGATAGACAGAGAAGAGCAAACAATCCTAATAAATATAACAAAGATGGCACAATTAATATAGAAAATAAAGAAAAATGGAAAAAGAGCAAATCATATGTAAAAAAACAAAGTTAAAACTTTCAAATTTACAGAGAAAAAAATCGCAGAGAAAAAGAAAGCAATCTCATAATATTTTTAGCGAATAGTATACTAGAAATTGGAACAATAGTAAAAGTTGAAAAATATGAGTTTTTAAAGCTCTACAGAGAAGAAGCAAGAAAAACAGAAATGTCTGAAAAGACTGGAAAAATTTAAAAAGAAAAAAAGAGATTTGGAAAAATCTTTATCAAATAGAAGCACCTGCATTATTAATTGAAATAATAAATAGAAAAATTAGAATATATTGGAAAAAAATATAATAAAAAAATTGATACTTTTAAAGTAAAAAGCTAGTCAACTAAATCATAGTACAAATGAATATGAAAAGAAAAAGTCTATCAAAAAAAGATGGGTAGAAATATTAGGAAATAGAATACAAAGAGATTTGTATTCTGCATTTTTTTAATAAAGAATGTAAAAAGAAAAATTTAGAAGAAGTAAATATAGAAAAAGCACAAAAAAAGAATTTAAAAAAATTTTTGTTAAATTACATAATGAAGAAATTGAAAGAATAAAAAAAGGAAATGTAAAAAAACATTAAAATGTATGGGATTTTAAAATAAAAAAACTGGTTTTGAACCGAGCCAACAGGACGTAAAATGTTCTCAACGGAGAGCTTGTCCATTAAAGTCTTAAGAAAAATTAGCTAGTGTTTGAATACTAGATATTCAAAAAGAAACTAAATAGTACTTAAGAACCTCGCGACTCTAGTACTCGTAGGGTGTCAGTCGTGAGAGGTTCAGTTATGGTTATGGCTGCACTTTTAGAAAAAAAGGAAAAAGCTCATTTCTTTATCAAAGATAATTTTTGAAAAATTTTGATAATAATAATGAAGATTTAAAGAAATTAGAAAAATTGGATTTTAGATAAAATTTCATAAAAGTAATTATAATAAAAAAACTCCTAAGCTCTAAAAAGCCTAGGAGTTTTTTTATTTATTTACAGAATTTTCAAAGAAATATTTGGAAAAAAATATTTTTTTGTTTTTTTGTTTGAAATAAAAAGAGAAAAATATAAAGAAAAATAAAATTTAAAAAAATTTTTAAAATTTTTTTGTTGACAAAGTTTATTTTTAAATGTTATTATAACTGATGTCAATGAGACAAGAACATTAGCAACAGAATAGAGAAAAAGACAAAAAAAGCAACCATAAATTTGGTGTTAAATTAAAAATAGCAAAATTGAGCTATTAAAAAAAGATTGAACGAAGAGTTTGATCCTGGCTCAGGATGAACGCTGACAGAATGCTTAACACATGCAAGTCTACTTGAACTTCAGTTTGGGTGGCGGACGGGTGAGTAACGCGTAAAGAACTTGCCTCACAGTTAGGGACAACATTTGGAAACGAATGCTAATACCTGATATTATGATTTTAGGGCATCCTAAGATTATGAAAGCTATATGCGCTGTGAGAGAGCTTTTGCGTCCCATTAGCTAGTTGGAGAGGTAACGGCTCACCAAGGCGATGATGGGTAGCCGGCCTGAGAGGGTGAACGGCCACAAGGGGACTGAGACACAGCCCTTACTCCTACGGGAGGCAGCAGTGGGGAATATTGGACAATGCACCAAAAAGTCTGATCCAGCAATTCTGTGTGCACGATGACGTTTTTTTCGGAATGTAAAGTGCTTTCAGTTGGGAAGAAAAAAATGACGGTACCAACAGAAGAAGTGACGGCTAAATACGTGCCAGCAGCCGCGGTAATACGTATGTCACAAGCGTTATCCGGATTTATTGGGCGTAAAGCGCGTCTAGGTGGTTATGTAAGTCTGATGTGAAAAATGCAGGGCTCAACTCTGTATTGCGTTGGAAACTGCATGACTAGAGTACTGGAGAGGTAAGCGGAACTACAAGTGTAGAGGTGAAATTCGTAGATATTTGTAGGAATGCCGATGGGGAAGCCAGCTTACTGGACAGATACTGACGCTAAAGCGCGAAAGCGTGGGTAGCAAACAGGATTAGATACCCTGGTAGTCCACGCCGTAAACGATGATTACTAGGTGTTGGGGGTCGAACCTCAGCGCCCAAGCTAACGCGATAAGTAATCCGCCTGGGGAGTACGTACGCAAGTATGAAACTCAAAGGAATTGACGGGGACCCGCACAAGCGGTGGAGCATGTGGTTTAATTCGACGCAACGCGAGGAACCTTACCAGCGTTTGACATCTTAGGAATGAGACAGAGATGTTTCAGTGTCCCTTCGGGGAAACCTAAAGACAGGTGGTGCATGGCTGTCGTCAGCTCGTGTCGTGAGATGTTGGGTTAAGTCCCGCAACGAGCGCAACCCCTTTCGTATGTTACCATCATTAAGTTGGGGACTCATGCGATACTGCCTGCGATGAGCAGGAGGAAGGTGGGGATGACGTCAAGTCATCATGCCCCTTATACGCTGGGCTACACACGTGCTACAATGGGTAGTACAGAGAGTCGCAAAGCCGCGAGGTGGAGCTAATCTCAGAAAACTATTCTTAGTTCGGATTGTACTCTGCAACTCGAGTACATGAAGTTGGAATCGCTAGTAATCGCGAATCAGCAATGTCGCGGTGAATACGTTCTCGGGTCTTGTACACACCGCCCGTCACACCACGAGAGTTGGTTGCACCTGAAGTAGCAGGCCCTAACCGTAAGGAGGGATGCTCCGAGGGTGTGATTAGCGATTGGGGTGAAGTCGTAACAAGGTATCCGTACGGGAACGTGCGGATGGATCACCTCCTTTCTAAGGAGTATATGTCTTTCTCTATTCTATTGGTAATGTTCTTCAGCGCAATGCTGTTGGGATTACTTCTGAACATTGGAAACTATATAGTAGAACAAACAAGAAAAAAATTAACTCTAACAATTTCTTAGAGTTAGCTGTCAAAAAATAGGTTAAAATAATTAAGGGCACACAAAGGATGCCTAGGTAGTAAGAGCCGATGAAGGACGTGGTAAGCTGCGATAAGCCTAGATAAGTTGCAATCGAACGTAAGAGTCTAGGATTTCCGAATGGAGCAATCTATTAAGATGGAGTCTTAATACGAAAGAGGGAACCGCGTGAACTGAAACATCTAAGTAACGCGAGGAAAAGAAAGTAAAAACGATACCCAAAGTAGCGGCGAGCGAAATGGGTCAAGCCTAAACCTTAAATATGTCAAGGATACAGCCGTTGTATTTAGGGGGTTGAGGGACAGAGTAGTGAAGAACTGTAAGATATTCAATATAGTGTATTGATGAATTGGAATTGTCTGGAAAGGTGAACCGTAGAAGGTGAAAGTCCTGTACAAGTAAATCCTTACACATATAACTCTGCTCCCAAGTAACATGGAACACGAGGAATTCTGTGTGAATCTGTGAGGACCATATCTCATAAGGCTAAATACTCTTACTAACCGATAGTGCATAGTACCGTGAGGGAAAGGTGAAAAGAACCCCTGGAGGGGAGTGAAATAGAACCTGAAATTGTGTGCTTACAAGCGGTCAGAGCCAGTAATGGTGATGGCGTGCCTTTTGGAGAATGATCCTGCGAGTTACGTTAAACGGCGAGGTTAAGTATAACGGAGCCGAAGGGAAACCAAGTCTTAATAGGGCGATTTAGTCGTTTGGCGTAGACGCGAAACCTGGTGATCTAAACCTGTCCAGGATGAAGCTGTGGTAAGACACAGTGGAGGTCCCCAACCCACCGCCGTTGAAAAGTTGGGGGATGAGGTAGGTTTAGGGGTGAAAAAGCCAATCGAACCAGGAGATAGCTCGTTCTCTCCGAAATGCATCTAGGTGCAGCCTTGAGTGTTCAATTATGGGGGTAGAGCACTGAATGATCTAGGGGGCGTATTGCTTACTGAAATCAATCAAACTCCGAATACCATAATTTAGAGCTCAGGAGTGAGACTATGGGAGTTAACTTCCATTGTCGAAAGGGAAACAACCCAGACCACCAGCTAAGGTCCCTAATTATAACTAAGTGGGAAAGGAGGTGGAGATTCACAAACAACTAGGGAGGTTGGCTTAGAAGCAGCCATACCTTTAAAGAGTGCGTAATAGCTCACTAGTCGAGAGTCTCTGCGCCGACAATGTAACGGGGCTAAGTTATAAACCGAAGCTGTGGAATCCGTAAGGATTGGTAGGAGAGCGTTCTGTAGGCCGTTGAAGGAGAAGGGTAACCGACTCTGGAGGTATCAGAAGTGAGAATGCAGGAATAAGTAGCGAGAAAGGGGGCGAGAATCCCCTCGCCGGAAGACCAAGGTTTTCAGGGTAAAGCTTGTCTTCCCTGAGTAAGCCGGGACCCTAAGCCCAGGCTATAATGCGTAGGCGAATGGAAAAACAGATTAATATTTCTGTGCCAGTCATATATTGTGATGGAGGGACGCAGAAGGGTATGCGCGCGGACGAACGGAAGTGTCCGTAGAAGTATGTAGGATGACTTGATAGGAAAAATCCATTGAGTTATATCTGAGGTATGATATACAGTCGTAAGATGAATGCGCAAATCCCACGCTGCCAAGAAAAAGCTTCTAACGTTAATATTTGACTGCCCGTACTGCAAAACCGACACAGGTGGTCAGGATGAGAAATCTAAGGCGGACAGGCTAACTCTCGTTAAGGAACTCTGCAAAATAACCTCGTAACTTCGGGAGAAGAGGGCCCTTGAGGGTCAGTATCCACGCGATACAAAGCACTCGAGGGTCGCAGTGAAGAGGCTCAAGCAACTGTTTAACAAAAAAACACAGGTCTATGCTAAGCTGGAAGGCGATGTATATGGGCTGACACCTGCCCAGTGCTGGAAGGTTAAGAGGAGGAGTGAGAGCTCCGAATTGAAGCCCCAGTGAACGGCGGCCGTAACTATAACAGTCCTAAGGTAGCGAAATTCCTTGTCGGGTAAGTTCCGACCTGCACGAATGGTGTAATGATTTGAGCGCTGTCTTGACGGGAGGCCTGGTGAAATTGTATTACCGGTGAAGATACCGGTTACCTACAGTAGGGACGGAAAGACCCCATGGAGCTTTTACTGTAGCTTGGTATTGGGTTTTGGCATTGCATGTATAGGATAGTTGGGAGACTGTGATGATATGGCGCTAGCTGTATCGGAGTCATCGGTGGAATACCAACCATTCAATGCTGAAATTCTAATCTGTGGTTTGTAGCCACGGAGACAGTGCTAGGTGGGCAGTTTGACTGAGGGCGGTCGCCTCCGAAAGAGTAACGGAGGCGTTCAAAGGTTCTCTCAGGTTGGATGGAAATCAACCATAGAGTGCAATGGCATAAGAGAGCTTGACTGCAAGACTGACGGGTCGAGCAGATGCGAAAGCAGGACATAGTGATCCGGCGATTCCGAATGGAAGGGTCGTCGCTCAACGGATAAAAGCTACCCTGGGGATAACAGGCTGATCCTACCCGAGAGTCCATATCGACGGTAGGGTTTGGCACCTCGATGTCGGCTCATCGCATCCTGGGGCTGGAGAAGGTCCCCAGGGGTTGGGCTGTTCGCCCATTAAAGCGGTACGTGAGCTGGGTTCAGAACGTCGTGAGACAGTTCGATCCCTATCCACTGTAGGCGTTAGAATATTGAGAAGACCTGTCCTTAGTACGAGAGGACCGGGATGGACAAACCTCTGATGTACCAGTTGTCACGCCAGTGGCACAGCTGGGTAGTCACGTTTGGAATAGATAACCGCTGAAAGCATCTAAGCGGGAAACTAACTTCAAGATAAGTATTCTTTAAGATACCTTCGAGCCTAGGAGGTTGATAGGTTGGGGGTGTAAGTGCAGCAATGCATTTAGCTGACCAATACTAATTATCGAAGTTTTAATCTAAGTTTGTTTTTACTATATAGTTTCAAGTGTTCAGACTTGCACATAACAAATTTATGTGATACAATATATATGCTTGGTGAGTATAGCTATGGGGGTACACCTAGTTACATTCCGAACCTAGAAGTTAAGCCCATATACGCTGATGGTACTTGGCTGGAAGCGGCCTGGGAGAGTATGGATTTGCTAAGCTCATAACAAGAGAGAAGCTAATGTTTCTCTCTTTTTGTTTTTTTTGAGCAAAAAAATATATGTTATTTCTCTATTATGTGATATAATTAAAAGAATGAATAAAAAGGAAGTGAATAATGGAACAATTAGAAAAATTAAAAGAATTTAAGGAATTAGGGCTTGGTGAAAAGGTATTAAAGGTATTATCAAAAAAGGGATATGAATCTCCTACACCTATACAAAGATTAACAATACCAGCACTGTTAAAAAAATGATAAAGATATAATAGGACAAGCACAGACTGGAACAGGTAAAACTGCTGCTTTTTTTCTTTACCTATAATAGAAAAACTTTGAAACTTCAGATCATCATATACAAGCAATAGTTTTAACTCCAACAAGAGAATTAGCTTTACAAGTAGCTGAGGAAATGAATAGTTTAAGTACAAGTAAAAAAATGAAGGTAATCCCTGTTTATGGTGGACAATCTATAGACATACAAAGAAAACTTATAAAAAAACTGGAGTAGATGTTGTTGTTGGAACTCCAGGAAGAGTTATAGATTTAATTGAAAGAAAGCTATTAAAGCTAAACTCATTAAAGTATTTCGTTTTAGATGAAGCAGATGAAATGCTTAATATGGGATTTATTGAAGATATCGAAAAGATCTTAACATTTACAAATGATGATAAGAGAATGTTATTTTTCTCTGCAACTATGCCACCAGAAATAATGAAAAATTGCAAAAAAACTCATATGAAAGAATATGAAGTGTTAGCAGTAAAGAGTAGAGAATTAACAACAGACTTAACAGAACAAATATATTTTTGAAGTTAATGAAAGAGACAAATTTGAAGCTCTATGTAGAATAATAGACTTAACAAAGGAATTCTATGGAATAATTTTTCTGTAGAACTAAAAACAGATGTAAATGAAATAGTAGGAAGATTAAATGACAGAGGTTATGATGCTGAAGGTCTACATGGAGATATAGGACAAAATTACAGAGAAGTAACTTTAAAAAGATTTAAAAACTAAGAAAAATAAATATTCTTGTTGCGACAGATGTTGCTGCTAGAGGAATAGATATAAATGATCTAAGCCATGTTATAAACTATGCTGTACCTCAAGAAGTTGAAAGCTATGTTCATAGAATAGGAAGAACAGGTCGTGCTGGAAAAAGAAGGTACTGCTATAACTTTTTATAACTCCTCAAGAATATAGAAGACTTTTACAAATACAAAAAGGCTGTTAAAAAAAGAAATTAGAAAAAGAAAGTTTACCTGATGTAAAAAGATGTTATTCAAGCTAAAAAGTTTAGAATAATAGATGACATAGGGCAAATTTTAATAGATAATGACTATGATAAATTTAAAAAAATTAGCTAAAGATTTATTAAATATGGAAGAAGCAGAAAAATATAGTTGCCTCTTTATTAAAAACTAACATATAGTGATGTTTTAGATGAAAGTAATTACAATGAAATATCTCCAGTTAAGATGGAAGATACAGGTAAAAACAAGACTTTTTCATTGCTATGGGTAGAAAAAGATGGAATGACTCCAAAAAAATTAGTTGATTTCATTGTTAAAAAAAGCTAAGGTAAAAACAAGCTTATATAAAAAAATGCAGAAGTTTATGATGCCTTTTCTTTCGTTTCAGTTGCATTTAAAGAAGCTGAAATAATAGTTGAAGCCTTTGCAGAAATTAGAAAAAGGTAAAAAAACCATTGATAGAAAAAAGCAAAAATCTAAGAAATAATTTAAGGATTGAGATATGAATAAATACAATTTTACTGAAACAGATAAGACAATTTTAAAAAAAGATTGGTAGATGAAAAAGGAAGAAGAGTATTTAAGTAAAAAGAGCCAAAGATTTATTTGAAAAAGGATATTTTTATTAAAAAGCTGACTTGGGAACTTTTAAGAGTTTACAAGCTATACATAAGTATCTTTTTTTCAAGATTGCTTTTGAAACAGCAGGTTTAGTGAGAAAAACATGATATCAGAAAGGGAGATACCCTATTTTGTAAGGCTATGTATTTAGAAGATAATCTAAAAAAACTGTATCTAAAATGAAAGATGATACATTTGAAGATATAATTGAAAAAAATATGTTGAGATGAATATGATGCACCCTTTCTATGAGGGGAAATGGTAGAGCCACTAGAATATGGCTGGATTTCTTACTAATTAAAAAGACTTGGAAAAATGTGTAGATTGGAAAAAAATATAGATAAAGAAGATTATCTATCAGCAATGAAAAGAAGTATAATAAACTCTTTAGAACTAAGAACTTTACTGGGAGATAATCTAACAGATAATATTAATAACAGAGATTTATATATATCAAATATAAATCAATCATATAGTTATGAAAAATATGACTAATTATGATGCTAATAATTTAGATGAAGAAACTGAATTAAAAGAAAAAAACTCTAAGAAGTAGGAGGCTTAAATGAAAAAAATTACTAGCTATAGTATCAATAGTAATTATAATTTTAGCAGGTACAACTGCTTACCAACTTAGCAAAAAAAGATAAATATAATTTAGTTTTAGAAATAGATAAGGATAAACCATTAAAGGAATCTTTATCAACTTTACCTGTGTCTAATAATCCATTTTTTTAAACTTTATTTAAAGTTTAGAAACAGTGGTAGAAATATAAAGGCAGGTAGCTATGAATTAAGAGGAAAAATACAATATAGTAGAGCTTATATCTATACTTGAAAGTGGAAAATCTAAGGTATTTAAATTTACCATTATAGAAGGAAGTACAGTAAAAAAATGTTATAGATAAATTAGTTGCTAATGGAAAGGGAACTAGAGAAAAATTATATCAAGGCATTCAAAGAAATAGATTTCCCTTTATCCAACTCCTGAGGGAAATTTTTGAAGGATACTTATATCCTGAAACATATTTTATACCAGAATCTTATGATGAAAAAAAGCAGTACTGAATATATTCTTAAAGGAATTTTTAAAGAGATTCCCTGGTTGAAAAAAATATACTGATAAAGAAGAATTTTATCAAAAAAATTAATAATGGCTTCTATACTTGAAAGAGAAGCAGCCTTAGATAGTGAAAAAACCTCTAATGGCTTCAGTTTTCTATAATAGAATAGCTAAGAATATGACTTTATCAGCAGACTCAACTGTAAACTTTGTATTTAATTATGAAAAGAAAAGAATATATTATAAAGATTTAGAAGTGCAATCTCCATATAACACATATAGAAATAAAGGCTTGCCACCTGGACTCTATCTGTAACCCAACTGTAAGCTCTGTAGATGCGGCTTATAATCCAGCTGATACTGAATTTTTTTATTCTTTGTTACAAAAGGTGGAGGAGCACATTTCTTTAGTAAAACTTATAAAGAACACTTAGATTTTCAAAAAAATAATAAATAACTTATATATTTGATATATTAGTAAAAAAACAGTTCATTGCTAGCTAAATTTCCAAAAAAATTTTTCTTTGAGAAAAAAAGATTTTTAGCTATATTTATAACGATTACTTGTCAGCCTATAATGTTTCCAGAGCTCACAAAGGCTCTCTCAACATTATAGGACGTCGCAGTAATCTTGTTAAAAGATATAATAATTTACTTCAAAGAAAATTTATGATAATTAAATTATAATGTAATTTAATTATTTTTTTGAAAAATCAAATAGGATGAAGAGGGGCTATGGAATTATTTAGAGAAATATTAAAACTTAATGAAGAATATAATCTAATTGAAAAATAACGATACTATAGTAGTAGGCTTTTTCAGGAGGACCTGACTCTGTTTTTTTAGTGGAAATGTTAAAAGAAATTACAAGATTTTTTTAAATTTAAAAATTTATCTAGTGCATATAAATCATCTTTTTAAGAGGGAAGATGCAGATGCAGATGAAAGTTTTTTTCTTATGACTATGCTAAGAGAAACAACTTAGAAATTTTTGTAAAAAGAATTCCAGTCAAAGAAATTGCTAAGAAAACAGGAAAAAAACTCTTGAAGAGGTTGGTAGAGAAGAAAGATATAATTTCTTTTCTGAAATATATAATAAAGTTGGAGCTAATAAGATAGCAACAGCTCACAATAAAGATGACCAAATAGAGACTTTTCTATTTAGATTAGTAAGAGGAACATCTTTACAAGGCTTAGAGGGGATTAAGTTAAAGTATAACAATATTATAAGACCTATTTCAGAAATATATAAAAAAAGATATACTTGAATACTTGAATAAAAAAATGAAATTCAATATAAAAATAGACAAGACGAACTTTGAAAATGAATTTACTAGAAATAGTATAAGGTTGGATTTAATTCCTTTTTATTGAAAAAAAGATATAACATCAAATTTAAAGATAAACTTTTTTTTCTTTAATTGAAGAAATAAGAGAAAAATAACAAAAAAATTTTTTTAGATCTAAATGAATATGTAGATGAAGAAAATAGATTAACTTTAGAAAAAAATAAAGACTTTATCTCTTTTTGAAAGAAAAAAATTTGCTAGTTCATTTTTTTGAATAAAAATATAAAAAAATAAATAGAAACAAAATAGACGAGATAAACAGTCTAATAAAAAAAGTGATGGTACAAAAAAATAGATTTGGACTTAAATTTTAGAATTGTAAAAAGAATATCATCATTTATATATAGAAAAAAAGGAAGAAGAAACTGTTTCTTATCTAAATGAGACTCTTCAATTAAAAAAATTCCAAGTGAAACTTATTTCGATAAGTATAAAAATAAAGGTAGAATTCGTTGAAAAATAAAGAGAAAAACAAAGTATAAAAAAATCAGTACTTACTATATGCTATGAATAATGATATAATAGAGATTAGGTATAGAAAGGAAGGAGATAGAATTCTTTTTAGATGAGAATCATTCTAAAAAAAGCTAAAAGAAGTTTTAATTAATCAGAAAGTTCCTAGAGATGTAAGGGATAGAATTCCTATATTTCTATATAAGAATAATATATTTTTGGATATATGGGATAAAAAAAGCATATATTCCTAAAGAAAACAAAAAAATACAAGTGAACTTAGACAAGTTTTTAATCACAGTGGAGGAGGTAATGAATGAAAGATAATCAGTTTGAAGATGAAGATTTAAAAAAATGACTCACAAATTCCTGAAAAATCAAGAAAATCAAGAAAAATAAAATAAATGAAGAAGAAAAAAATAAATGAAGAAGTAAAAGCAAGAAGAAGAGAAGAAAGAAGAAAAAACAGGAAGAAGAGCCAAAAACAAGAAGAACCAAAAGCAAGAAGAACCAAAAACCTGAAGAAAAATTCTGAAAAAGAAGAAGATAAAAAAAGAAAAATAAACAAGAAGAAAAAGAAGGAAGAAAAAAAGATATAATAACAACAAAAGAGAAGAAGAAAGAAAAAGAGTAGTTGGAAAGGCTGTAAGAGTAAACTTTAATTTAAAAAGGTTTATTAATGTTAGTCTTTATTATAACTCTTTTTGCTGTTGCTCCAAAAAAATAATGGAAGAAAGCAAAACTCAAGATTATGTTGATATATCTTATTCAGATTTTATAAAAAAATATTGAAAGTAAAAAAAGATAGGTGTAGTTGAAGAAAAAAAGATGGCTATGTCTATGGTTACAAGGCAAATGAAACAAAAATATCTTGATAATAAGTCAAATAGTCTAAAAATCAAAAATTAGGTTTTTGATAGTAAAACTGGAGTTCAAGGGACTTAAAAGCTAGACTTATAACAAATAGACTAGGTGAAGATAGTAACTTAGTGGCTGTTATCAAAGAAAATGGTGCTCTTATACAATCTACAGAGCCACCTCAACCATCATTATTTCTTAGTATAGTTCTTTCGCTATTACCTTATGTAATAATGATAGGACTACTAGTATTCATGATGAATAGAATGGGTAAAGGTAGTGGTGGTGGAGGACCACAAATATTCAATATGGGTAAATCTAAGGCAAAAGAAAATGGAGAAGATATTTCTGATGTAACTTTTGCTGATGTTGCAGGTATTGATGAAGCAAAACAAGAATTAAAAGAAGTTGTTGATTTTTTAAAAGAACCTGAAAAATTTAAGAAAATTGGAGCAAAAATTCCTAAAGGAGTTCTTCTTTTAGGAGAACCAGGAACAGGTAAAACTTTACTTGCAAAGGCAGTAGCTGGAGAAGCTAAAGTTCCTTTCTTTAGTATGTCAGGATCTGAGTTCGTAGAAATGTTCGTTGGAGTTGGAGCTTCAAGAGTTAGAGATTTATTTAATAAAGCGAGAAAAAATGCCCCTTGTATAGTATTTATAGATGAAATAGATGCTGTTGGTAGAAAAAGAGGTACAGGACAAGGTGGAGGAAATGATGAAAGAGAACAAACTTTAAACCAACTTCTTGTTGAAATGGACGGGTTTGGTACTGATGAAACTATAATAGTTTTAGCAGCAACAAACAGAGCTGATGTACTAGATAAGGCTTTAAAAAAAGACCTGGAAGATTTGATAGACAGGTTGTTGTTGATATGCCTGATATAAAGGGTAGAGAAGAAATATTAAAAGTCCATGCCAAAAAAATAAAAAAAGTTTGCTCCAGATGTAGACTTTAAAATTATTGCTAAGAAAACAGCTGGAATGGCTGGAGCTGACTTGGCTAATATACTAAACGAAGGAGCTATCTTAGCAGCAAGAGCAGGAAGAACTGAAATAACTATGGCTGACTTAGAAGAAGCATCTGAAAAAGTTCAAATGGGACCTGAAAAAAGATCAAAAGTTGTTTCAGATACAGATAAAAAAATAGTAGCTTATCATGAATCAGGACATGCTATTGTAAACTTTGTTGTAGGTGGAGAAGATAAAGTTCACAAAATAACTATGATTCCAAGAGGACAAGCAGGAGGATATACATTATCACTTCCAGCAGAACAAAAATTAGTATACTCTAAGAAGTATTTTATGGATGAAATTGCTATATTCTTTGGAGGAAGAGCCGCTGAAGAAATTATTTTTGGTAAGGATAATATAACTTCTGGAGCAAGCAATGATATACAAGTTGCAACAGGAATGGCTCAACAAATGGTAACAAAATTAGGTATGAGTGAGAAATTTGGACCTATTTTACTAGATGGAACAAGAGAAGGAGATATGTTCCAAAGTAAATATTATTCTGAAGAAACAGGTAAAAGAAATTGATGATGAAATTAGAAGTATAATCAATGAAAGATACCAAAAAGCATTAAGTATTTTGAATGAAAAATAGAGATAAATTGGAAGAAGTTACAAGAATACTACTTGAAAAAAAGAAACTATTATGGGAGATGAATTTGAAGCCATAATGAGAAACGAACATATTTAAAAATATTGACATATTTAAATATTTTTTTGTTAGAATAATCAAGTAATTTAAGCTCGGTTTTACAACTAGCCTATGTATTACTTAGCTTAGATATTAAATATTAGGAGGAATGAAAATGAGAACAAAGGCAGAAATTATTAAAGAATTTGGAAAAATCAGAAGCAGATACTGGATCTACTGAGGTTCAAATAGCTCTACTTACTGAAAAAAATTAATCACTTAACAGAACACTTAAGAGTGCACAAGAAAGATTTTCACCAAGATTAGGATTACTTAAAATGGTTGGGCAAAGAAAAAGATTACTTGCTTACCTAACTAAGAAAGATCTTGAAGGATACAGAGCTTTAATAGCTAAATTAGGTATCAGAAAAATAGTACTATTAATAAGGGGGATAAGAAATTTATCCCTCTATTTTTTTATATCATTTAATTAATGAGTCAAAAAAATATAAAAAAACAAGTGAACTTGCATCTAAATTTTTAGATAAAAAAATCAAATAGAATGAGCCGAGTAATTGTCGGCGTGTTTGAAGCTGACTTGTCAGCAAGTTTGCCGAAATTACAGCGAATTCTTGATTTTTATCGTTAAGAAATTTAGCTAGCAATGAACTGTTTTTTTATATTATAAGAGGGTGAAATTTATGAAGAAGTTTTTTTGTACTTATAATATTTTTTTATTGAGTTCAGTTTTAATCTTTGCAGAAGGTACTAAGGAAGAGTATTTATCTGGAAAAAAATTATAGAACTTGTATCTGAAGAGAAATCTGATGAAGAGGGTGTAGCAAAAATTACAAAAGTTTAATGTAAAACTTTTTAGAAGGTGTAGATAAAGGGCGAAGTTGTAGAAATAGACTTCCCTATATATACAGCCAAAGAATATAATATAGATGTTAAGGTTGGAGATAGAGTTGTAGTTTTCAAAACTTTTGATGACTATGGAAATGATGAAATGCAAATGCAGTACTATATCTCTGATGTAGATAAGAGAATGGAAATCTATATTATGGGAATAATTTTTGTAGCACTTGTTCTTGTGATTGCAAGGAAAAATGGTTTGAAAGCACTTTTTGCTTTAATAGTAACTGTGGCTTTTATCGTAAAAATATTCATACCAGCTGTATTCAATGGATATAGTCCTATACTTTTTGCTGTTATAACTGCTATATTCTCATCTTTAGTGACGATATATTATACTGTGGGTATGAATAAAAAGTTTTTTGTGTCTCTTCTTGGAGTTATAGGAGGAGTAGTAGTAGCAGGAATACTTTCATATATATTTACATATAGGATGCGTCTTAATGGTTATTTAGATCCTGAGCTTTTAGCTTCAGCAAGTATTTTAAAGAATATAAATCTAAAAGAAGTAATACCAGCAGGAGTAATAATAGGAAGTTTGGGAGCTGTAATGGACGTGGCAGTATCCATAGCTTCATCTATAAATGAATTGCATGAAACAGATCCAAATATGTCACAAAAATCTATGTTTAAGTCTGTTATAAATATAGGTACAGATATAATAGGAACTATGATTAATACTTTAATTTTAGCCTATATTGCAAGCTCAGTATTTACTTTACTTTGTATATGCACAAGCAGGGAGAATATCCAATTATTAGACTTTTAAATTTCCAAGATATAGCAGTGGAGATTATGAGATCTGTTTGCGGAAGTATAGGAATATTAATTTCTGTTCCCTTTAACTGCATATATAGGAACTCTTATTTACAAAACAAAAAAATAGTGATATTATTGTAAAAATAAAAATTGCTTTATAAGAATAAATATGATATAATAAGTTAACAAGTAAGAAGCTACTAAGGAGTGGAGAAAGACCACTCCTTATTTTTGTAGAAAAAGGAGAAGTTATTATGGAAGATAATAGTCAAATTATAGAAAAAAATTACCAAGATTGTTAATCCTTTTGTAGAAGAAATGAACTTATCTCTTGTAGATGTTGAATACTTACAAGATGGGAGGGTTATTGGTATGTTAGAGTTTTCATTGAAAAATTTAAATGGAGACTTGAGCATAGAGGATTGTAGCAAACTAAGTTCTAAGATAGAAGACAAAGTTGAAGAGCTAATAGAACATAAATTTTTTTCCTTGAAGTATCTTCACCTGGTCTAGAAAGAGCATTAAAGAAATTAGAAGATTATATTAGATTTACTGGAGAAAAAAATAACTTTACATTTAAAGCATAAATTAAATGACAAAAAAAGCAATTTAAAAGCAGTTATTAAGGAAGTAAAAGGCGATAATATAGTATTTTTTTAATAGATAAAAAAAGAAGTAGAAATAGAATTTAAAGAAATAAGAAAAAGCTAATATTTTATTTGAATTTAATGATTTTTTTAAAAATAATAATGGAGGTCGAGAATAACTATGAAGGCTAAGGATTCTAAAATTTTCTTAGAAGCATTAGATGAGCTTGAAAAAGAAAAAGGAATTAGCAAAGAAAGTGTGTTGGAAGCTATAGAATTAGCACTTTTAGCAGCATACAAAAAAAATTATGGTGAAGATGAAAATGTGGAAGTTATAGTGGATAGAGAGAGTGGAGAAATAAAAAGTTCTAGCTAGCAAAAACTGTTGTTGATGCTGATGACCTTTTAGATCCAAATGAAGAAATTTCACTAGAAGACGCTAAAGAAATCAAGAAAAGAGCAAAAATTGGAGATGTTCTAAAATTTGAAGTAAGCTGTGATAATTTTAGAAGAAATGCTGTTCAAAATGGAAAACAAATAGTTATCCAAAAGGTTAGAGAAGCTGAGAGAGAACATATCTATGAAAAGTTCAAAGAAAGAGAAAATGACATAGTAACTGGTATAATCAGAAGAATTGACAATAAAAAGAATATTTTTTTATTGAAATTGATGGAATAGAATTGATACTACCTCCAGCAGAACAATCTTATTCTGATATCTATAGAGTAGGGGAAAGAATAAAAGTATTTGTATACAATGTTGAAAAAGACAAATAAATTCCCTAAAATATTAATCTCAAGAAAGAACGAAGGGACTTTTTAAAGAAATTGTTTGAAATCGAAATACCTGAAATATCAGCAGGTATTATAGAAATAAAAATCTGTAGCTAGAGAAGCAGGATCAAGAGCTAAGGTTGCAGTATATTCTCAAGTACCAAATATCGATACTGTAGGAGCTTGTATAGGACAAAAGGGTACAAGAATAAAAAATATAGTTGATGAATTAAATGGTGAAAGAATAGACATAGTTGAATGGAAAGAATCAATGGAACAATTTGTTTCAGCTGTACTTAGTCCAGCAGTTGTTTCAAGTGTTGAAATCTTAGAAGATGGAACAGCAAAAGTTCTAGTAGAACCATCTCAACTATCATTAGCTATAGGAAAGAATGGACAAAATGCAAGACTTGCTGCTAGATTGACAGGAACAAGAGTTGATATCAAAGTTCTAGAAAAGGAAGAAGATGATGAGTAATACTCATATTCCAGAAAGAACTTGTGTCCTTTGTAGAGCTAAGAAAGATAAATCAAAAATTATTTAGATTGGCAAAAAGTCAAAGAAGGATTCTATGAGTTCGATAAGGAACAAAAAGAAACAAACAAGAGCAGTATATGTTTGCAAGTCTTTAACTTGTTTAGGAAGACTGGCTAAACATAATAAAAGTAAAGTTAGATAGCCAAGATTTAATGGCTATGCTGAGCATTATAAATAAAGCTAATAAAAAAATTATTTAAATATCTTAAATTCAATGAAAAAAATTCAGGAGAATTGGTTTTTGGAATAAACTTACTTTTTGAAAAATATTGAGCATGTACACTTTCATAGTTCTAGCACAGAATATTTCTAAAAAAGAATGAGGAAAAAGATATTGAGAAGAATAAATGAGTTAAAAAAATACCATATGTTACAGCAGGAACTATGGAAGAATTAGGAAAAAATATTTAATAAAGAAGAAATAACTGTCATTGGAATAAAAAGATAAGAAGATGGCAAGAGGATTGATAGAAGATTAAGGAGGGTGATAAAATGAAAGTTAGAGTTCATGAATTAGCTAAAAAAATACGAGCTTAAGAATAAAGAATTCTTAGAAATACTAAAAAAAGACATAGGCGTAAGCGTAACATCTCACCTATCTAATTTAGATGAAGATCAAGTTAAAAAAATTGATGATTATTTTGCAAAAAAATGAATATGTTAAAAAGTAGAAACAGTGGAACCAGTAAAGATGTATAAAGAGAAAAAAAGAAGAAAAAAACCAATTAGAAAAAAATAATAGACGAAGATGAAAGTTGAAGAAGGGCAAAAAGAATAATAAAAAAAGCCTAAAAATTCAACAAAAAAACAAAGAAAAAAACAATAACATTACTTTTGATGAAGATGGTAATAGCCATAAAGAAACAAGAGTAAAAAAAGAAAAAAAGGTAGAAGAACAGACTTTGTTTTAAAGACTGTTGAAAGCAACTCCAGATGTAGTTGAAGAAGATGGAATAAAAAAATCATTAAGTTTAGAGGAGAATTAACACTTGGTGATTTTTGCTGAAAAAAATTAGGGGTAAATAGTGGAGAAATCATTAAAAAGTTATTTTTTTAAAAAGGACAAATGCTTACTATAAATAGCCCTATCACTTTAGAAATGGCAGAAGAATTAGCTGGAGAATATGATGCTCTAGTTGAAGAAGAACAAGAAGTAGAATTAGATTTTGGAGAAAAATTTGCCTTAGAAATAGAAGACAGAGAAGCAGATTTAAAAGAAAGACCACCTGTTATAACAATAATGGGGCACGTTGACCATGGTAAAACTTCCCTTCTTGATGCTATCAGAACTACAAATGTTGTAGAAGGAGAAGCTGGTGGAATAACTCAAAAAATTGGAGCTTACCAAGTTGTAAAAGATGGAAAAAGAATAACTTTCATAGATACTCCTGGACACGAAGCTTTCACAGATATGAGAGCAAGAGGAGCACAAGTAACAGACATAGCTATACTAGTTGTTGCAGCAGACGATGGTGTAATGCCTCAAACAGTTGAAGCGATATCACATGCTAAGGTTGCAAAAGTACCTATAATTGTTGCAGTAAACAAAATAGATAAACCCGAAGCAAATCCTATGAAAGTTAAACAAGAGCTTATGGAACATGGAATAGTTTCTGTTGAATGGGGTGGAGATGTTGAGTTCGTTGAAGTTTCTGCAAAGAAAAAAATCAACCTTGATGGTCTTTTAGACACTATCCTTATAACATCAGAAATCCTTGAATTAAAAGGAAATGTTAAAAAGAGAGCCAAAGGAGTAGTTTTAGAATCAAGACTAGATCCTAAGATAGGACCAATAGCAGATATACTTGTTCAAGAAGGAACATTAAAAATTGGTGACGTTATAGTTGCTGGTGAAGTTCAAGGTAAGGTAAAGGCTCTTTTAAATGATAAGGGAGAAAGAGTAAACACAGCAATAGTATCACAACCTGTGGAAGTCATTGGATTTAATAATGTACCAGATGCTGGAGATACTATGTATGTTATTCAAAAATGAACAACATGCTAAGAGAATAGTTGAAGAAGTTAGAAAAAGAAAGAAAAAAATTCAAGAAACTACTAAGAAAAACTATATCTCTAGAAAGCTTATCTGACCAATTAAAACATGAAGATCTAAAAGAATTAAATCTTATCTTTAAGAGCAGATTCAAAAGGTTCTGTTGATGCTTTAAGAGATTCATTATTAAAAATTATCTAATGATGAAGTTGCAGTAAATATTATCCAAGCAGCTTCTGGAGCTATAACTGAAAGTGATATAAAAACTTGCAGAAGCAGCAGGAGCAATCATAATAGGATTTAATGTAAGACCTACAACTAAAAGCTTTAAAAAGAAGCTGAAACTAATAAGGTAGAAATTAGAACTTCTGGTATAATTTACCATATTATAGAAGATATAGAAAAAGGCACTTGCAGGAATGTTAGATCCAGAATTTAAAGAAGAATACCAAGGAAGAATAGAAATTAAAAAGGTATTTAAAGTTTCTAAAGTCGGAAATGTTGCTGGTTGTGTCGTTATAGATGGAAAAAGTTAAAAAATGATTCAAACATCAGAATACTTAGAGATAACGTAGTTATATATGAAGGGAAATTAGCTTCATTAAAGAGATTCAAAGATGATGCTAAAGAAGTTGTTGCAGGTCAAGAATGTGGACTTGGAGTAGAAAACTTCAACGATATTAAAGAGGGAGATGTAGTTGAAGCATTTGAAATGGTAGAAATAAAGAGAACACTGAAATAAGAGAGGTGATTTAGATGAAGAAACAAAGACTTGAAGGAATAGGAAAAGAAATGATGAGAGTAATCTCTAAAGTTCTTCTTGAAGAAGTAAAAAATCCTAAGATAAAAGGTTTAGTCTCAGTTACAGAAGTTAATGTTACAGAAGATTTGAAGTTTGCTGATACATATTTTAGTATTTTACCACCTTTTAAAATAATGAAGAAAAAAAGCAATATGATCATGAAGAAATTTTAGAAGCCTTAAATGAAATAAAAAGGTTTTTCTAAGAAAGAGAGTTGCAGAAGAAGTAGACATAAGATTTACACCTGAAATAAGAGTAAAACTTGATAACTCAATGGAAAATGCTATGAAAATCACTAAACTTTTTAAAATGACTTGAAAGCTTAGTGGTAGTATGCTAGATGAGAAAAAGTACAGAAGAGTTAATCAAGGATCTCTTAGAGAAGAGAGGGCAAGAAAGTCAACATCAAATAGAGAAATTTATGAATCCTGAATACAAGGACTTCAAAAAAATCCTTTTTGATTTTTGAGAATATGGAAAAAAATAGTAAACAGAATAATCTCAGCAAGAGAAAATAAAGAAAAAAATATTTATCTATGGAGATTATGATGTAGATGGTATAAGTGGAACAGCTTTTTTTAACTAGATTTTTTTAATGAGATAGGCATAGACACAAACTATTATATTCCTAGTAGAAATGAAACAGACTATGGAGTATCTAAAAAAAGTATAGACTATTTCCATAAAAAGACAAAGGAAAGTTAGTTATAACAGTAGATACAGGGCTACAATACAATAGAAGATGTGAGATATGCAAAAAGTCTAGGTATGGAAGTGATAGTCACAGACCATCATAAAACAGTGAAAGAAAAGTTTGACGATGAGATATTGTATTTAAATCCAAAAATTGAGTAAAAACCTATAAATTTCAATATCTTTCTGGGGCGGGAGTAGCATTTAAATTGGCACAAGGGCTGTGTATGAGTTTAGGCTTAGACATGGGAAATTATCTATAAATATTTGGATATAGTTATGATAGGAACTATAGCAGATGTTGTGCCTATGATAGATGAGAAATAGACTGATTATAAAAAAAGGTCTGAAAGATTATAAAGAATACTAAGGTGAAAGGGACTTTCTTATTTGCTTAATTACTTAAGATTAAATAAAAAAAGACTTTAACTACAACAGATGTTAGTTATTACATTTCACCTTTGATAAATTCTTTAGGAAGAGTTGGAATCTCAAGAATGGGAGCAGACTTCTTTTTTTGAAAGGAAGATGAATTTGATCTTTATAATATAATCGAAGAGATGAAGGAACAAAACAGACAAAAGAAGAACTTTGGAAAAAAACATATCTATGATGATGCAATGAGAAAGATTAAGAACTTAAAGTTGCCACTTGATAAACTTTCAGTTATCTTTTCTTTCATCAGCTAAATGGCACCCAGGAGTTATTGGGGTGGTATCATCAAGATTGACTATAAAGTTCAATGTACCAGTTATATTGGTTGCCATAGATGGAGATTATGGAAAGGCTTCTTGTAGAAGTGTTGGAAATATAAGTATATTCAATCTTTTATCGAATGTAAAACATCTTCTAGAAAGATATGGTGGACATGATTTAGCAGCAGGTTTTGTTGTACACAAAGAAAAAAATTAAATGAGCTTAGAGAATATTTTATAAGAACTATACCTAGGTTAAAAAAGAAGAAGACAATAAGGCTAAAAAAAGATTATGAAAAGAGTTTTCGATTTTTGAATTATCTGTGAAAGACTTAGGGAGAAAAAAGCTTTTTGATTTTATGGAAAAAAATGGGACCTTTTTGGTTCTAGTAATCCACATCCTTTATTCTTTGATAGTGATTTAAAAACTAGATAATATAAAAAAAGATTTGGGGTAGACTTTAGACATTTTAATGGTATTATATACAAGGACAATGTAAGCTATAATGCTGTTGGCTTTTGAATTAGCCGATGAAATTAAAGAAGACTATATTAATAAGACATATAATATAGTATACTATCCTGAGAAAAATCATTTTTAAACAATGAGGAAGTTACACAAATTATATTGAAAAAGTATTAAAGAAAAATAAATAACTTTTAGGAGGAAAAAAATGAAATACGAAGTAAAAAAACTAGAAAAAAATCAGCAGTTGAAGTGAAAATTACACCTAGATGTTGCAGAAGTGAGCCCTTTAGTAGATAAAGTGCTTAAACATGTAGGGGAACATGCAGAAGTAGCAGGGTTCAGAAAAAGGACATGCACCAAAAAGAAGCTCTTATGGCTAACTACAAAGACCATATAGAAAGCGATGTTGCAAATGATGCTATAAACGCTTATTTCCCAGAAATAGTTGAAAAAAGAAAAAAATTAGAACCAGTTAGCTATGTAAGATTAAAAAGAAATAGCTTTAAAAAGACGATTTAGATTTAACATTTGATATAGATGTTTATCCTGAATTTACATTAGAAACTACAAAGGTTTAGAAGCTGAAAAAGAAAAACTTTTGAAATGACAGATGATTTATTAAATACTGAATTAGAAATGATGCAAAGAAATCACTCTAAACTTGTAGAAGTAGAAGATCCTTCATATAAAAGCTCAATTAGAAGATACAGTAGATTTAGCATTTGAAGGATTCATGGATGGAGTTCCATTCCCAGGAGGAAAAGCTGAATCTCACCTATTAAAAATTAGGGAAGCAAAAAGCTTTATAGATAACTTTGAAGAACAATTAGTGGGATATACTAAAGGGCAAGAAGGAGAAATCACTGTTAAATTCCCTGAAGAATATCATGCTCCAGAATTAGCAGGAAAAACCAGCTCAATTCAAAGTAAAAAAATTAATGCTATAAAACAATTAAGAGAACCTGAATTAAATGATGAATTTCGCAAAAGAATTAGGGATATGAATCTCTTGAAGATCTAAAAAAATAAAAACTAAAGAAGAAACAATCAAAAGAGAAAAACGATAGAATAGAAAATGAATATGTTGGAGCTCTTTTAGATAAATTAATGGAAACAACTACTATAGATGTTCCAGTTTCTATGGTTCAAGCTGAAATCCAAAAATAGATTAAAAAGAATTAGAATATCAACTTTCTATGCAAGGATTCAAAATGGATGACTACTTAAAAAAATGATGGGAGGAAATATTGATACATTCGCAGCTCAATTAACTCCTGCAGCTGAAAAAGAAAGTAAAAGTAGATTTAATCCTAGATAAAAATAGCTAGAGAAAAACAAATTTGAAGCTTCTGAAGAAGAATTAAAAGAAAGAATGGAAGAAGTTGCAAAAATGTATGGAATGGACGTTCCTACATTAGAAGGAGAATTAAAGAAAAAAATAATAATTTAGATAACTTTAAAAGCTTCTGTAAAAATACGATATCGTTATGAAAAAAAGCTATCGATGAAGTTGTAAAAAAACGCAAAATAATTAATTAAAATATTTATCCGAAATGAAAATTTCGGATAAGTATTAAAAGCATTTAAGATACTTAGTTATTTTTAAGTGTTTTAGTACTTAAAAATATAAAAAAATAGTTCGTTACTAACCAGATTTCTTAACAAATAAAAAATTACATCGCTGCAATTCACTAAACTCGTTTCACTCAGACACAGTGAGATTTGCTCGGCTCATTCTATTTAATTTTTATTCTAAAAATCTGGAATGTAACTCACTTATTTTTTTATAGCAGAATGTATAAAGTTGTAATGAGGGAGGTATTAAAAATGTATAATCCAACAGTAATAGATAACAATGGAAAAATCGGAAAGAGCTTATGATATATACTCAAGACTTTTTAAAAGATAGAATAATATTTGTGGGGACGGCAATAGATGAAAATGTTGCAAACTCAATAATAGCACAATTATTGTACCTTGAATCAGAAGATCCTGAAAAAGATATAATAATGTATATCAATAGCCCAGGTGGAAGTGTAACTGATGGAATGGCAATCTATGATACTATGAACTATATAAAAGCCTGATGTTCAAACTGTTTGTGTGGGACAGGCAGCAAGTATGGGAGCATTTTTACTGTCTTCAGGTGCTAAAGGGAAAAAGATTTGCCTTAGAAAAATTCAAGAATAATGATACATCAACCACTTATATCTGGTGGATTAAAAAGGTCAGGCTACTGATATTTCAATTCATGCTAATGAACTTTTAAAAAAATAAAAGATAGATTAGCAGAATTATTAGCTAGAAATACAGGAAAGACAAAAAGAACAAATATTAAATGATACTGAAAGAGATAATTATCTAAGTTCAGAAGAAGCTGTAAGATATGGTTTAATTGATAGTGTATTTAAAAAGATAGGTGATAAAAAAATGTCAAAGAAATTAGATAAATGCTCATTCTGTGGAAGAACAGAAAGAGAAGTTGCACAATTATTTCAGGACCAGGAGATGTTTTTATCTGTGATAATTGTGTTGAAAGTTGCCATAATTTATTAAGGGAAGATATGTATTCTCTAGCAAGAGAATATGATATGTTGAAAGATGGAAAGTCTTCAACAAAAAGGGCATAAAGATAAGATAGAACTATTGAAACCTATTGAAATAAAAAGCAAAATTAGATGAATATGTAGTTGGTCAAGATGAAGCTAAAAAAAGTTTTATCTGTTGCCGTTTACAACCACTATAAGAGAATTTTTAAATGGTGGTCAAGATGAAGATGGAGTAGAACTACAAAAAGTCTAATGTACTTCTAATAGGATCTACAGGTTCTGGAAAAAAACTTTACTTGCTCAAACTCTTGCAAGAATTTTTAAATGTACCATTTGCAATAGCAGATGCAACAACTTTAACAGAAGCAGGATATGTTGGAGATGACGTTGAAAAACGTTTTAGTAAGACTTATACAAGCTTGTAACTATGATATACCAAATGCAGAAAGAGGAATAATCTATATAGATGAGTTTGATAAGATAGCAAGAAAAATCTGAAAAACGTATCTATAACAAGAGATGTTTCTGGAGAAGGAGTACAACAAGCCTTACTTAAAAATAATTGAAGGAACAAAATCTCAAGTTCCGCCTGAAGGTGGAAGAAAGCACCCTAACCAAGAGTTGATAGAAATAGACACTAAAAAAACATTCTTTTTCATAGTTGGAGGAGCTTTTTGAAGGACTTGAAAAAAAGTTATAAAATCAAGAACTAATAAAAAAAGGTTATAGGTTTTTGGAGCAGAGGTTCAAAAAAACAAGAAATGGCAGGAGCGGAAGGAGAATTTTTTTCAAAAAAAGTTCTACCTGAAGATTTAGTTAAACAAGGAATTATTCCTGAATTAGTAGGAAGATTACCTGTAATAACTACTCTTGATAACTTAGATGAACAAACTCTAATAAACATTTTTAACAAAAGCCAAAAAAATGCAATAGTAAAAGCAATATCAAAAAAATTATGTAGATTAGAAGGAGCAAAATTAGAATTTACAGAAGAAGCTCTTACAGAAATTGCAAGAAGAGCTTTTAAAAGAGGAAAGATGGGAGCAAGAGGTTTAAGAGCGATCATAGAACATACTATGCTTGATATAATGTTTGAATTACCATCTAACAACAAAAATAAAAAGAAATAACAATAACTAAAGATGCAATAGATAACTATAAGGAAGCAAAAAAATAGAGTATAAAAGCAGAAGAACAAGTTATTACTAATTAGATTTTTTTAATAGACTACTTGCCTGCCATTAGTGTTTCAGGAGCTCCGAAATGCTCCTTCAACAATAATGGACGTCGCAGTAGTCTAAATCTAAATAATTTGTTTTCTGCCAGTGTTTAGAAAGGAAAAAAAGGAGGATCAATGTCAAAAGCACCATTTCTACCAATAAGAGATTTAGTAATATTTCCAAATGTTGTAACACCTATATATGTTGGTAGAGCTAATAGTATAGCAACATTAGAAAAAGCCATAGCAAATAAGACAAAAATTAGTGCTAGGTTTACAAAAAAAGATGCAAGTGAAGAAAACCCAACTTTTGATGGAGACATCTATGAAGTTGGAGTTATAGCAAATATAGTACAAATAATTAGAATGCCTAATAACAATATAAAAAAGTTTTAGTTGAGGCAGAGTCTAGAGTTAAAATTAAAGATATAGAAACAGAAGATAAGGAATATTTTGCTACATATACAGTAATCAAAGAAACTTTAAAAGATAGTAAAGAAACAGAAGCTATCTATAGAAAAAGTTTTTACAAGATTTGAAAAAAATACATTAGTATGATAGGAAAAATTCTCTTCTGAATTAATTTTAAATCTAAAGAAGATAGAAGATTATTCAAACGGTTTAGATATTATGGCATCAAACTTAAATATCTCAGCTGAAAAGAAACAAGAAATCTTAGAAATAAGCAATGTAAAAAGACAGAGGTTATAAAAATTTTTAGACAACATAGTTGCTGAAATGGAAATAGCTTCACTTGAAAAAAACTATAGATGAAAAAAGTAAAAAAACTAAGATGAATGAAGCACAAAGAGCATATTATCTTAAAGAAAAAAATTTCTGTAATGAAGGAAGAATTAGGAGATTTCTCACAAGATGATGATGTTATTGAAATTGTAGATAGAGTAAAAGATGCTGATATTCCAAAAAGAAGTTAGAGAAAAAATTAGAAGCTGAAATTAAGAAATTAACTAAGATGCAACCTTTCTCAGCTGAATCATCAGTTATCAGAAACTATATTGAAGCAGTTTTAGATTTACCTTGGAATAAAGAAACAAAAAGATGTTTTAGACTTAAAGAAGGCAAGTGAAATCTTAGAAAGAGATCACTATGGACTAAAAGATGCTAAAGAAAAAGTTTTAGATTACTTAGCAGTTAAGACATTAAATCCATCTATGAATGGAGCAATTTTATGTCTTTCAGGACCACCTGGAATAGGGAAAACATCTCTAGTTAAATCTATAGCTGAATCAATGGGAAGAAAATTTGTTAGAGTTTCATTAGGTGGAGTAAGAGATGAAGCTGAAATTAGAGGACATAGAAGAACTTATGTAGGTTCTATGCCAGGAAAAATAATGAAGGCTATGAAAGAAGCTGGAACAAAGAACCCAGTTATACTTTTAGATGAAATTGACAAGATGTCAAATGACTATAAGGGAGACCCTGCTTCTGCAATGCTTGAAGTTCTAGATCCTGAACAAAACAAGAGTTTTGAAGATCACTATATAGATATGCCATTTGATTTATCAAAGGTTTTCTTTGTAGCGACAGCAAATGATTTAAGAACTGTATCTGCACCTTTAAGAGATAGAATGGATATTTTACAACTATCTTCTTATACAGAATTTGAAAAAAATTACATATAGCACAAAAATTTCTTGTTGAAACAAGCACAAAAAAAGAAAAATGGACTTGCTGATGTGGAAATAAAAAAATACCTGATAAAGTTATGTTCAAACTAATAGATGAATATACAAGAGAAGCAGGAGTTAGAAATCTAAAAAGAGAAATTATAAATATCTGTAGAAAAATTAGCAAGAGAAGTTGTAGAAAAGAAAGTAAAGAAATTTAATCTAAAAAGCTAGTGATTTGGAAAAAAATATTTAGGTAAGGCTAAGTTCAGACCTGAAAAATCAAGAAAAGCAGATGGAAAAGTTGGAGTAGTAAATGGTCTAGCTTGGACAGCTGTTGGAGGAGTAACTCTTGATGTTCAAGGAGTTGATACAGCAGGTAAAGGAGATGTAACATTGACAGGAACTCTAGGAAATGTTATGAAAGAATCTGCCTCTGTTGCTATGACTTATGTAAAAGCAAACTTGAAAAAATATCCACCAAAAGATGAAAATTTCTTTAAGGATAGAGCTATACACTTACACTTCCCAGAAGGAGCAACTCCAAAAGATGGACCTTCTGCAGGAATAACTATAACAACTGCAATAGTATCTGTATTAACTAATAGAAAAGTTAGACAAGATATAGCAATGACAGGAGAAATTACAATAACAGGAGATGTTTTAGCTATAGGTGGAGTAAGAGAAAAAGTTATAGGAGCACATAGAGCTGGAATAAAAGAAGTTATCCTACCTGAAGATAACAGAGTGGATACTGATGAAATTCCTGATGAATTAAAATCAACTATGAAAATACACTTTGCTAAAAACTTATGATGATGTAAGTAAATTAGTTTTTATAAAAATAAATTAGAGGTAAATTATGAAAATAAAAAAAGGCTGACTTTGTAAAAATCAGCAGTATATGAAAAAAAGATTACCCAGAACAATTAGATAAAAATGGAATTTGCTTTCGTTGGAAGATCTAATGTTGGAAAGTCTTCTTTAATAAATAGTTTAACATCGAGATTGAAATTAGCAAGAACAAGTAAAAACACCTGGTAGAACACAATTAATCAACTATTTCTTAATAAATGATGAGTTCTATATAGTGGATTTACCAGGTTATGGATTTGCAAAAAGTTCCTAAGGAAATGAAAAAAACAATGGGGACAGACTATGGAAAGATATATTGCAAGTAAAAAGAAAAAAATTAGTTTTTGTTTTACTTGATATAAGAAGAGTTCCAAGTGATGAAGACATAGAAATGCTTGAATGGCTTGAATATAATGAGATGGATTACAAAAATTATATTTACAAAGATAGATAAATTATCAAATAACGAAAGAGCTAAACAATTGAAAGCAATCAAAAACAAGACTTGTTTTTTTGAAAAAAAGAAGATGTATTCTTCCATTCGTCTTTAACAAATAAAGGTAGAGATGAAATTCTAACTTTTATGAAAGAAAAAAATTAAATGACTAAAAAAATTAAGAGGCTGTTGCAGAAATAATAAAAAAGTAAAAAAATAGTTCGTTACTGAGTAAATTTTCTTAACAATAAAAAAAATCAAGAATTCGCTGCAAATCAGGAAACTCGCTATGCTCAAACACTCCTGAATTTGCTCGGCTCATTCTATTTGATTTTTATCTAAAAATTTCCATTCGTAACTCACTTATTTTTTTACTTTAGGATTAAAGTTTTAATTTTGCAACAGTCTCTATTTTTTTATCTTTTTAGCATTTTAGTTGCAAGTTCTAGCATTTGAATTGCTAAGCCACTGCTAGTAGTCATCATGTCATAGATGCTATCTTCTGTCAAAAACACCAGCAGCTTCAACATCTGGCAATAGATCCTTTTTCAAAAATCTTCCTTGTCCTTTGCCCAATTCTTACTATAATAATATTTTACAAGTTCATTATAGTTTTTTTAGAGTCTTCATCTAATTTATTTAAAAATTTCTTCTAATTCTTCAAGTAATTTTGTTGAATTATTAAGTATTTTTTTCCATTTTATCTATTCTTTCTTTTTTTGGTTCATAGTCTTACCTCCCTTATTTTTTTCTCTATTATATATTATTTTCTTTAAAACATATAGAAAAAAATTTTTCCTAGCTGAACTGATGCTATCGGAAGGTAGTAAATGATAGCAGAAATAAAAAAATATTTTTTTACTATTTCTTTAAAGAATTTTCAATGATAATTTTATATTTATTTTTTTGTATAAATATTAAAGAAAAAAATAACCTATAATAACACTTCCTAGTAAAATTAATATTTTATGCTTTAAATAAGAAGAAATAAGGTTCTTTAAAAAAATATAGAAAAAAATATTAAAATGTTGATTGCTATAAAAAAATGTTCTTTTCAGCTTTTTAGGATTGCTTTTTAGTCTTTCATAAGTATTTTTTTATAATTTTTCTACAATTATGATATTCAAAAGAAAAATTTAAAAAGTAAAAAAATAACAAGATAAATATATTCTATGTGTCTTATTTCAAAAAAATAATAAAAAAAGTTTAAAATCAAAAATTATTAATATAGATGTTTTAGTAATTTCAGTAAATTTAGCTGTGGGAAATCTCATAGTAGCACCTCTCTGTGTATGCCTATTTTAGTTCCTTTTTCTTTAAAAAAATTATAGATATCTACAAATTTTTTTCATCATTAATATCTCTATATTTTTTTCTTTAAATTCCTTTTTCGTCATAAATTTTCATACTAGCTAATTTTTTTATCAACAACTATATAATTTTTTTCTTTAAAAATAGTAAGCTATGAAATAATCTTCATCTTCATATACCTTTCTTATTTCAAAAGCGGAAAACTCACCTTCTGTATATAAGTTATTATCTAGTTTTTATATAGGCGTAAGAAGCATCATTATTACTAGTGACTTGATATTTTTTTAATATTATTTACATCTGTAAAAAAATATTCATGCTGTTGAAAATGATTTACAAATATTGTAGAAAAAAAGTAAATTGGAATTACTATTAATATATACATAAAATTTAATTTAGTGTTTTTTTCTCATATTTCTCCCTCTGCTATTTAATGTATTTTTTTATTATAGCTGATTTTTCAGTGAAATATATAGAAAAAAATTTTTAGAAAAAAATAATTAAAAAGTTGTAAAAATAAATAAAATTCTTTTAAATTATTTTTGAAATATGTTATAATTTATAACAAAATTAAAAAAATTTTTTTATAAAAAAAGGAGGGAATTTTTATGTTTACATATATTAAATTAAAAAAATTATAAATCGTTAATTGAGCTCGAAGTAGATTTAACTAAAAAAAGAAAAATACTCCAAAGAAATTAATTTCTATTTATGGAGAAAATGGAGTTGGCAAATCAAATTTTGTAGATAGTTTTTACACTTTAAAAAAGAATTGTAAGTACAAGAACTATAAATGAAAAAAATTAGAATTTTAACTGAGAAACAAAAAGAGTTACAAACAGATGATTTTTGATAAAGCATTATATTTTTTTGGACAATTAGGAAGTATTATAAAAAAATGGATTCTTTTCAAACTCTATAGATATTATCAATGAATGTAAAAACAATTGATTCTAAAGATAATATGATAATAGAAGTTGGATTTAAAAATCAAATCAAAGAGTGGGGTTTATTGTATAGAAACAGATGATACAGATATTATATCTGAAAAAAATTAGACTTTACTTTAAATAAAAAAATAAGGTTAATTTTTTTGAAATTACCAAAAAAAGAAAAAAATATCTCAATGAAAGTGTGTTTATTGACAATGAATACAAAAAGAAATCTTTTCTATTATAGAAAAAAATATTGGGGAAAAACACTCTTTATTATCTTTAATAGCATATGAAATTGAAGATAAAAAAAGAAAAACTATGTAAAGAAAAAAATCTTTAATGGAATATTTGAAGTAATAAACTTTTTTTCTTCTCTATCTATTCTTTCAAGAAATAAAAATGGAGGTATTTAAAGATATTGAAGAAGAAAAAAATTATTTTATGGAACTTTATCTGTTAGTGAAGAAAAAAACTTACAAAAAAATTGAGAATGTTATAAATACTTTTTTTACATCTTTATTTTCTGATATAAAACAAGCATATTATAAGAAAAAAATTTGACAACGATAAAATCAATTATATTTTTATATTTTTAAGAAAAAAATATTCATAATAAATTAATTGATTAAAAAAATATGGTCGCACACTTGTGACTTCAGTCATGAGTTAGACCGTTAAGTATAGTCAGCATATATAGAAATATGTATGTAGAGGTAGCGACTTAAAAAGCTATCCAATACTACTCGAATTGCTGGAAACCCCTAAAGCTAGTATAACTACAACATAGTACCTAAGTAATATGGTACAAGTGTGAAAGTGGCGAAAGCAGAAAAAATATACTAGATGACATAAGGTTAAATCCTAAGTGTTAAGATAATGGGCAATCAGCAGCCAAGACTGAAAGGTAAGGTTCAACGACTATTCCTCCTGAGGGAAGTACACTAAAGCTAGTGGAAGTGGGTAGACCCAAACAGATAGAGCTGTGGGATAAGATATAGTCTGTGCTTAATAGAAATATTAAGAAGTTCGAGGCTAATCTCCTTAATTTATTAAGGAGTGTGTATGCCAAGAGAACTGCATAAGTGGTAGCGTACTTATGTGAACGACAACCTCTAAAACGACTGAGTCAGTTTTTAGTTTCATATATTTAGAAAAATTTTACTTTTTCATTTACTTATAGTATAAAAAAAGTGGTATACTATATATAGGTAAATGGAGGTGAAATCGCATGGAAAAAAAGCATATAAGTTTAGATTTTATCCAACTAAAACTCAAATAACAATATTAAATTGTACTTTTTGGTTGTGTAAGATATGTCTATAATCATTTTTTTAGGTTTAAAAACAAGAGCTATATAGCAAAGAGAAAAAAATCTATTTCATATAGTGAGTGTAGTAAAAGAATTAACAGTTTTAAAAACAAGAGCAAGAATGGTTAAAAGATGTAGATAAATTTTTCTTTACAAAAATTCTTTAAAAAGATTTAGATAAAGCCTATAAGAACTTTTTTTAGTGGAAGTGGCTATCCAAAGTTTAAATCTAAGAAAGATAATAGAAAAATCATACAGAACCAATTATACAAATAATAATATAGAGTTTTTTTAGATAAATGGATAAAAAGTACCTAAGTTAGGAAAAACTAAAAAAATAAGAGATAAAAATGAAACCACAAGGAAGAATAATAAGTGCAACAATAACCCAAGTGCCTAGTGGAAAATATTATATATCTCTGTGTTGTACAGATGTAGAAGTAGAAAAAAATTAGAAAGTACAAATAAGAATGTTGGAATAGATTTAGGTATAAAAAAACTTTTGCGATTACCAGTGATGAAATCTCAATAGAAAAATCCAAAATATTTACAAAAAAATCTTTGAATAAACTAGCAATATTACAAAGAAAACTATCACGAAAAACCAAAGGGTAGTTCAAATAGAAATAAAGCTAGAATAAAAGTAGCAAGATTATTTGAAAAAAATATCAAATCAAAGAGAAGATTTTTTTGCAAAAAAATTATCAACAATGCTAATAAAAAGAATATGATATTATCTGTATTGAAGATTTACAAGTAAAAAAATATGGTAAGAAATCATAAATTAGCAAGAAATATTGTAGATGTATCGTGGAGCGAATTTAATAGAATACTAGAATACAAAAGTTAAATGGTACAAAAAGAATAATAGTAAGAGTAGATAAATTTTTGCAAGTAGTCAAATATGTAATTGTTGTGGATATAGAAAAGAAGAAGTAAAAGATTTAAGTATAAGAGAATGGACTTGTCCAGTATGTGGAGCTGTACATAATAGAGATATAAATGCAGCCAAAAAAACATATTAAAAAGAAGGACTAAGGATATTAAGTATAAGTGCTTAAATATATAATATATGAACCGTAGGAACTATGGGGATAGCTTGGTAAATTTAGTTGGCTAACAAAAGCAACTATTACCCAAGAACCCTGCGACTTCAGTCGTGGGAGGTTCAGATAGAATATAATATAGAATCAACTGGAACTAAAAAAATATTTTTAAAAAAATTTTTACCTTATTTAATTTCAGCTGCAAAAGGGAAAAACAGTTATCATAGATGAAATTGATAATGGAATTCATGATTTATTGATGTTAAAAAAATTTTTAGAAAATCTTTCAGAAGACTTAAAAGGGCAACTTATTATAACAACTCATAATACTTTGTTATTAGAAGAAGAATTTATCAAAGATTCAATCTATATCTTTAAAGTGGATGAAAAATGCGAACAAAAAAACTTTTAGCATTAAATAAATTTGAAGGAAGAGTTCATCCTAATTTAAGTATTAGAAAGAGATATTTAAAAAGGTTTATATGGTGGAATTCCGTTTCCTATGGATATAGATTTTAATGAATTAATTGAAGGTGTGTGATTATAATGTCAAAAATCTTCTTATTCATATTCGTTTTTTTGAAAAGGAATTGTTATTTGTCATGGAAAAATCTGAAAAAAATTAATATGTGAATTTCTAAGATCTAATCTTAGGATACAAATAGAGATTGATAGTGATAAAAAAAGGTAAAAAAATCAATTCAAATAACTAGTATAATGAAATTTTTTTAAGTGGAGAAAAAAATATAAAAAAATATAGCTTCCTTTAAAAAAATAAATTTGATGATATAGAACAAATTAAAGATAAAAAAAGAAGTTACCTAGTTATTTTAAAAATTTTTTTATCATAATGGATACAGATGATTGTAATGAGAATCAAAAAAATCTTTTAAGGATAAGTCTATGTTTAAAGAACATTGGTTATACGATTACATTGTTCCTATTTATAATGACAGCAATTTAGAAGAAGTTCTAGTAGATGCTGGAATAAAAATTTCAAAAAAAGTGGAAATGAAAGAAAAACTGAATATCCAAAAGTTTTTTTCCAATGAATGGAATATCAGATGTAGAGGGTATTAAAAAAATTTGGAAAAAGCTTTTAGGGAATAGCAAAAAAACAAATATGGAAGAATTTATAAATTTTTTTGTCTAGAACTTATAGAAAAAAATAGTTATGTAAAAGGTTGAATCTATTAATTATGGATTCAATCTTTTTATAATAATAAAAAAACTGTAATAATTTTTCATAGTTTAAGTTTGTTTATAAAAAAATATTATTTGCAAAAATAAAGAGTGCTATAATATGTTTCACAAATAAATATGGGGACGCAAAGGTTTTCGACGGGGTTATGAGGTTATAGGTAGCAAGTCAGGCTTGTCGCTGTGAGAGACTAAACACATCGTTTAGATGGAAACAAAGAATACGCTTTAGCTGCTTAGTTCAGCTACACCTTGGATAACTTATTCTATACGGGTTTTCTAAAGGTGTCGACTAGTATAGATTACCATAAATGATTTCTCTAAGTTTATGGGACATTTTAGAGGATAGTTTTAGTTAGCCCTGTTTACGGGAGTAATTATTACGAAATTAAATAGTAAACTAAACTTGTAGAAGCTTATAGTCGTTGTGATTTCGGACACGAGTTCGACTCTCGTCGTCTCCACCAAAATGTATATCCAAGTCTTTGGAAAAGTTCCTTAGACTTTTTTTTATAAGATTTTTGACTAAAATGGAGGAACAGAATGTCAACAATTGCTGTTTTAATAACTGCCTTAGCACTGGCTATGGATGCTATGTCTCTTTCTATCTATCAGGGAATAGCCTCTACAGAAAATCAAAGAAAGCAAAATTTCATGAAAAATTATATTAACATTTGGAATTTTTCAGTTTGCTATGGCATTAGTGGGATCATTGTCGGGAAGTTTATTTGTTCACTATATTTCATTGTATTCAAAGTATATTTCTTTTGCAATCTTCTTATTTCTAGGGACTTATGATGTTAAAGGAAGCTTTTGAAAAAAAGAAGAGATGGAATATGATGAGAAATACTTAGATATCAAAACTTTGATTATAATGGGAGTGGCTACAAGTTTAGATGCACTCTTGGTTGGTTTGACATATTCAATACTTCCTTTCCATAAAGTTTTTAGTATATACAGTTGAAATTGGGATTATAACAGCTGTAATATCAGGATTAGGTTTCGTAGTTGGAAATAAATTTGGAGACATACTAGGACAAAAAAATCTCATTTTTTTAGGAGCAGCACTTTTTAATATTTATATCAATAAATGCGTTAATATAATAAAATATAATAAAAAAAGGCATATATAATTATGCCTTTTTGTTTTTTTACTAGATAAATAATAGATTTGAAAAATATTATTATTAAATGCTAAAAATATAAAGATAATATAGGAATTGGAGGTAAAAAAAGGAATTGGAAAAAAAGATATAAAAAAATAGTTAATGTAAACAAAAAGTTTTGACGGAGTTCAAATTTTAAAAAGATATTAACTTGACAATAGAACAAGGGGAGTTTTTTTCTATTATAGGACCGTCGGGTTGTGGTAAAACCACCTTATTAAGAATGATAGCTGGATTTATTTCGCCTGATAGTGGAGCTATATACCTTGGTGACGAGAATATAGTTGACCTACCACCAAATCTTAGAAACGTAAATACAATATTTCAAAAATATGCTCTTTTTCCTCATTTAAATGTTTTTTTGAAAAATGTTGCTTTTCCTTTAAGGATAAAGAAGACAGATGAAAAAAACAATAAATGAAGAAGTTATGAAATATTTGAAACTTGTTGGACTAGATGAACATAGCACAAAAAAAGTTAGTCAATTATCAGGAGGACAACAACAAAGAGTTTCAATAGCAAGAGCCTTGATAAATAAGCCAGGGGTTTTATTACTAGATGAACCTCTATCAGCACTTGATGCAAAATTAAGACAAAATCTTTTGATAGAACTGGATTTAATTCATGATGAAGTTGGGATTACTTTTATCTTCATAACTCATGATCAACAAGAAGCTCTATCAATATCAGATAGAATAGCAGTTATGAATGCTGGAAAAGTTCTACAAGTAGGAACACCTGCTGAAGTTTATGAAGCACCAGCAGATACCTTTGTTGCTGATTTCTTAGGAGAAAACAATTTCTTCAGTGGAAAAGTAACAGGAATAATAAATGAAGAATTAGCGAAGATAGACTTAGAAGGTATAGGAGAAATAATAATAGAACAAGATAAAAAGGTACAAATTGGAGATAAGGTTACTGTTTCTCTAAGACCTGAAAAAAATTAGACTTTCTAAGAATGAAATCACTAAGTCTAAAAATTGTATAAACAGTGTAGCTGTTTATGTTGATGAATATATATATTCAGGTTTCCAAAGTAAATATTATGTTCACCTAAAAAAATAATAAGGATTTAAAAATTTAAAAATCTTCTTACAACATGCTGCCTTTTTTTGATGACAATGATGAAAAAAAGCAATATGGTGGGACGAAGATGCATACATCACATGGGATGCCTTTGATGGCTATCTAGTGGAGGTGGAAAGTGAAAAAAATAGTAAATTAGGATTAGGTTATTCTTTACCAATAAATATTTGGTTGACTTTATTTTTTTTCTTATTCCTATTTTAATTATTCTTTCTTATTCTTTTTGAAAAAGAAGTACCTATGGTGGAGTGGAGTTTAAATTATCATTTGAAACATTTAATATATTTGTGGATAAGGTATTTTTAACTATACTTGTGAACACTATATACATTTCAATATTGATAACTATTTTTTTACTGTCTTAATAGCCATACCGATTTCATATTATATAGCTAGATCAAGACATAAACAGGAACTTCTGTTCTTAATAATCATACCTTTTTGGACAAATTTTTTAGTTAGAATATATTCTTGGATAGCTCTTTTGGGTAACAATGGTTTCATTAATCACTTTCTTATGAAATTTCATCTGATTAATGAGCCTATAAAGATGCTATACAATGTTCCAGCTGTTGTGGTAATCTCAGTGTATACAAGTCTACCTTTTGCAATTTTACCTCTGTATGCAGTGGTAGAAAAGTTTGACTTCTCACTTTTAGATGCAGCAAGAGACTTAGGAGCAACTAACTTCCAAGCTTTTAGAAAGGTATTTCTTCCTAATATTAAAGCAGGAATAATAACTTCAACTATTTTCACTTTGATACCAGCTTTAGGTTCTTATGCAGTACCTAAATTGGTGGGAGGAACAAATTCTTTGATGTTAGGAAATGTTATAGCACAACATTTAACAGTTACAAGAAACTGGCCTTTAGCATCGACTATTTCAGGAGCTTTTAATAGTTCTAACAAGTATAGTCCTTTGGGTATTTTCAAAATATGAAGAAAAAAAGAAAACAAAGTAGGTGAAAAAAATGTCAAATAAATTAGATAGAAGAAAAAAACATCTTTTTGTAATTTTTTTGTTCTTACTATGATATTCTTTTTACTTACCGCTTGCTGTTTTAGTTATTTATTCTTTCAATAATGGAAAGGGTATGGCTTGGCAAGGATTTTTCTTTAAGATGGTATAAAGAATTGTTTAGACACTCAAGCAATATATGGAAGGCTTTTTATTATAGTATATTTATTGCTTTTGATTTCATCGTTTGTTTCAACAGTTATAGGGACATTTGGAGCCATAGCTTTAAAAGTGGTTTGATTTCAAAGGAAAGAAATATTTAAAAAAATATAAGTGTTCTACCTCTTGTTGTACCAGATATAATAATAGGAGTATCACTTCTATAATGTTTGCAACAGTGAAATTTAAACTAGGGATTACAACAATATTTATAGCACATACAACTTTTAATATCCCTTATGTTTTATTTATTATACTTTCAAGACTTGATGAATTTGATTATTCAGTTGTAGAAGCAGCCTATGATTTAGGAGCAACAAATAGACAGACTTTAACAAAGGTTATTATTCCTATGTTATTGCCAGCTATAGTATCAGCATTCTTAATGGCTTTTAACATTATCTTTTGATGATTTTGTAATAACTTTCTTTGTTTCAGAATCAGGGTCTTCAACTCTGCCACTTAGAATATATTCTATGATAAGACTTGGAGTTTCTCCAGTGGTAAATGCTCTATCAGTTCTGTTGATAGCTATCTCAATTTTATTGACATTATCAACAAAAAAATTACAAAAAGAATTTCATAAAAATAGTATTAAAATAGTTTTTTTCTTAAAATGTAGTATAATATCTATGACTAAGTAAATTTAGGAGGTTTTGATGAAAAAAATTATTTAAATTATTAAGCATTATAGGGCTGTCACTTATGTTTTTAGTAGGTTGTAGTTCTGTAAAATCTACAATGAAGTCAATAACTAGTGTATTTAAAGATCCAGTTAAATACAACAATGTAACAGCAACTTTCGTTACAACTCAAGGAGAAATTACATTCTATCTTTATCCAGAAGCAGCTCCTATTACAGTTGCTAACTTTATCAACCTTGCAAAAAGAGGTTTCTATGATAACACAAAATTCAACCGTTCAGTTGAAAACTTCATGGTACAAGGTGGAGATCCTACTGGAACAGGAATGGGTCGACCAGGATATACTATACCTGATGAATTCGTTGAATGGTTAGATTTCTATCAACCAGGAATGCTTGCTATGGCAAATGCAGGACCTAACACAGGTGGTTCTCAATTCTTTATGACATTTGCACCAGCTGATTGGTTAAATGGAGTGCATACTATTTTTGGTGAAGTTCGTTCAGAAGGAGATGCAATAAAAGTTAGAAAATTAGAAATGGGTGACGTTATAAAAGAAGTTAGAATTTCTGATAATGGAGACTTTATCTTAGCTCTATTCAAACCTCAAGTAGAAGAATGGAATAGAATCCTAGATAGAGAATATCCTAATTTAAGAAAAATATCCTGTAAGAGACGTAACAGCTCAAGAAGTTGAAGCATATAAAGAAGAACTAGAAAAACTTATACACTAAGAAAGAAAAAGAAAAAAACCAAGATACTTTTTGAATATCCAATAACTAAATTTATTAGAGGCGTATTTAATAAAGCTGGAGGATATACTCCAAGAGAACCTGTAATTAGTAACTAAAATTAAAGAGTTAGACTATTGTAAATATATGATTTTATCATTAATTTACAGTAGTCTTTTTTTATTTTCATTTTTAATATATTAAGCTAATCAAAGTAAAAAAATAAATTAAAAAAATTTTTACATATGTAATTAGTTTTTTTCTTTCAAAAATTTAAGAAAGTATGATACTATATATAAGAATAATTACGATTAACTAATTTCAGAATGAGGTGATAAAAATTAATACTTATGTTGTAAAACCACTTAGCTCAAAAAAAGAAAAATATCTTTCTTATTTTAGCTTTTTGTTGTCCTGATTCTTATAGCAGGTATAGCTTTTGAAAAATTAGACATAGAACTGATTATAAAAATAAATTTACAAGAGAATGAAATAATTTCTTATGAAGTTTTTGGATAACATAGAATTAGGTCTATACTCTGATATAAAAAAATTCTTTAGTAGATATTGCTCAATTAAAAAGAAGAAAAATGGTGCTTTACCTGATATAGAAGTTTTGGCAGAAGAAGAAATTCCACCTTATTACAAAGATGTAACTTGGGGAAACAAAGAGGAGCAATGGAATGGAAAAAAATTAAGCATGACAATGAAGATTACTATGTTGGTATAGGAAATGAAAGAATAGGAACTTTTGTTGTAAAGTTCAATGATGAAAAATATAGATGAAAGTGATATTTTCTATATGAAAGATAAAGTTAGCTTCAAAGATATAGAAAAGAACTTTGAGAAATATGAACATATAATGAAAAAAATAGTTCCCTATACAGGTAATGATGAAAGACAAAAGTACATTGCTAAATAGGAGGCAAAAATGAAAAAAATAATACTTTTAATGTTTTTGGTATTAAATGTATTTGTAATGGCTGGAGAAAAATTGAAAATAGGCATAACTTTACTACCTTACTATAGTTTTGTTGCAAATATAGTAAAGGATAGGGCAGAAGTTATTCCCATAGTAAAGGCAGAAGGCTTCGACTCTCATACTTATCAACCTAAGGTTGAAGATATAGAAAGAGCTTCCAAAGTAGATGCCATTGTTGTAAATGGTGTAGGACATGATGAATTTGTGTATAAAATCATAGATGCAGTTGATTAAAAATATGGTCGCACACTTGTGACTCTAGCACTCGTAGGGTGTCAGTCATGAGTTAGACCATTAAGTATAGTCAGCATATATAGAAATATGTATGTAGAGGTAGCAACTTAAAAAAAGCTATCCAATACTACTCGAATTGCTGGAAACCCCTAAAGCTAGTATAACTACAACATAGTACCTAAATAATATGGTACAAATGTGAAAGTGGCGAAAGCAAAAAAAATATACTAGATGACATAAGGTTAAATCCTAAGTGTTAAGATAATGGGCAATCAGCAGCCAAGACCGAAAGGTAAGGTTCAACGACTATTCCTCCTGAGGGAAGTACACTAAAGCTAGTGGAAGTGGGTAGACCCAAACAGGTAGAGCTGTGGGATAAGATATAGTCTGTGCTTAATAGAAATATTAAGAAGTTCAAGGCTAATCTCCTTAATTTATTAAGGAGTGTATATGCCAAGAGAACTGCATAAGTGGTAGCGTACTTATGTGAACGACAACCCTCTAAAAACGACTGAGTCAGTTTTTAGGTTCATATATTTAGAAAAAAATTTTACTTTTTTTCATTTACTTATAGTATAAAAAAAGTGGTATACTATATATAGGTAAATGGAGGTGAAATCGCATGGAAAAAAAGCATATAAGTTTAGATTTTATCCAACTAAAAACTCAAATAGCAATATTAAATTGTACTTTTTGGTTGTGTAAGATATGTCTATAATCATTTTTTTAGATTTAAAAACAAGAGCTATATAGCAAAGAGAAAAAAATCTATTTCATATAGTGAGTGTAGTAAAAGAATTAACAGTTTTAAAACAAGAGCAAGAATGGTTAAAAGATGTAGATAAATTTTTCTTTACAAAAATTCTTTTAAAAAGATTTAGATAAAGCCTATAAGAACTTTTTTTAGTGGAAGTGGCTATCCAAAGTTTAAATCTAAGAAAGATAATAGAAAAATCATACAGAACTAATTATACAAATAATAATATAGAGTTTTTTTAGATAAATGGATAAAAAGTACCTAAGTTAGGAAGACTAAAAAAATAAGAGATAAAAATAAAAACCACAAGGAAGAATAATAAATGCAACAATAACCCAAGTACCTAGTGGAAAAATATTATATATCTTTATGTTGTACTGATGTGGAAGTAGAAAAAAATTAGAAAGTACAAATAAGAATGTTGGAATAGATTTAGGTATAAAGGACTTTGCGCTTACCAGTGATGAAATCTCAATAGAAAAATCCAAAAATATTTACAAAAAAATCTTTGAATAAACTAGTAATATTACAAAGAAAAACTATCACGAAAAACCAAAGGGTAGTTCAAATAGGAATAAAGCTAGAATAAAAAGTAGCAAGATTATTTGAAAAAAATATCAAATCAAAGAGAAGATTTTTTTGCAGAAATTATCAACAATGCTAATAAAAAAGAATATGATATTATCTGTATTGAAGACTTACAAGTAAAAAAATATGGTAAGAAATCATAAATTAGCAAGAAATATTGTAGATGTATCATGGAGTGAATTTAATAGAATACTAAGTTATAAAAGCGAAATGGTATGGAAGAACAATAGTAAGAGTAGATAAATTTTTTTGCAAGTAGTCAAATATGTAATTGTTGTGGATATAGAAATGAAGAAGTAAAAAGATTTAAGTGTGAGAGAATGGACTTGTCCAGTATGTGGAGCTGTACATAATAGAGATATAAATGCAGCCAAAAAAACATATTAAAAAGAAGGACTAAAGATATTAGGTATAAGTGCTTAAATATACAATATATGAACCGTAGGAACTATGGGGATAGCTTGGTAAATTTAGTTGGCTAACAGAAGCAACTACTACCCAAGAACCCTGCGACTCTAGCACTCGTAGGGTGTCAGTCGTGGGAGGTTCAGAAAAAGGATAGACCTGTTATTATCAATGCTAATAAAGATGTACCACTTATGCCAGTTGCAGGTACATTAGGTAATGAAAAGATTATGGACTCTCATACTTTCATATCTATAACTGCTGCAATTCAACAGGTGCATAATATAACAAAGGAAATAATAAAATTAGATCCTAAAAAAATAAAGATTTTTTTATCTTGCTAATTCAAGAGAATATGTAAAAAAATTAAGAAAAATTAAAAAAACAGATGCTTTAAAAAGAAGTTCAAGATGTAAATGGAACAGATGTTAGAGTTGCCACTTTCTTGGGTGGATATAATTATCTATTATCTGAGTTTGGAATAGATGTTATAGGCTGTTTTAGAACCAACTCATGGTTCACAAATAAGTATGTCATCACTTCAAAAAAATGATAGAAAAAAATAAAGAAAGAAAAGATAGATATAATCTTTGGGGAAAAAGAACTATAGTGATGAATATGTATCTATAATTAAAAAAATGAAACAGGGATAGAAGTTAGAAAGTTAGAACACTTAACAACAGGTGCATACAGAGCTGATAGCTTTTGAAAAAGTTTATCAAAGTTGACCTAGATGAAGTTGTAAGTGCTATTAAATATGTTAAGAACAAAAAAATAAAAAAATAGAATTAAGAAATAATGGAGGGATCAGATGTACAAAAAAATTATTGGCAATTTTAATGTTAATTTTTAGTTTTTTTCAGCTATGGCAAAGGATAAATTAAAAAAATAGGTGTTACCTTACAACCTTACTACAGCTTTGTAGTTAACACAGTAAAAAGATAAGGCAGAAGTTATACCAGTTGTAAGACTAGATAAATATGATTCTCATAGTTATCAACCAAAAACCAGAAGATATAAAGAGAATGAATGAGTTAGATGTCCTTGTAGTAAATGGAGTAGGACATGATGAATTTATTTTTTTGATATTTTAAATGCAGCAGATAGAAAGAAAGAAATAAAAAGTTATTTATGCAAATAAAAAAATGTTTCTTTAATGCCTATAGCAGGTTCAATCAGAAAAAGAAAAAGTTATGAATCCTCATACTTTTATCTCAATAACAACTTCAATTCAACAAGTGTATAACATAGCTAAAGAATTGGGAGAGTTAGATCCAGCTAACAAAGAATTTTACTTAAAGAATTCAAGAGAATATGCTAAAAAAATTAAGAAAAATTAAAAAGCAGATGCTCTAAATGAAGTAAAGAAATTAGGAAATATTGATATAAGAGTTGCAACTTTACACGGTGGATATGACTATCTATTATCTGAATTTGGTATAGACGTTAAGGCAGTTATAGAACCATCTCATGGCGCTCAACCAAGTGCAGCAGACTTAGAAAAAAAGTTATCAAAAATAATTAAAAAAATGAAAAATAGATATAATTTTTGGTGAAAAGAACTTCAATAACAAATTTGTAGATACTATTCACAAAGAAACAGGTGTTGAAGTTAGATCACTATCTCATATGACAAATGGTGCTTATGAACCAGATAGTTTTGAAAAAAATTTATTAAAGTTGACTTAGATGAAGTTGTAAAAAGCAATTAAAGACGTAGCAGCTAAAAAAAGGAAAGAAATAATGAATGGACTTGAAATTCAAATAAAAGATTTAAATTTAGTGCTATCAGGAAATGAGATTTTTAGAGAATATTAATTTAACTGTTAAAGCAGGAGAAATCCATTGTCTTGTAGTATCCTAACGGTGGAGGAAAAAAACTTCACTTTTAAGATGTATACTAGGACAAATGCCTTTTACAGGTAGTATAGAGATGAAATATGAAAAAGATAGAGTGATAGGATATGTTCCTCAAGTTTTAGATTTTGAAAAGGACTTTACCTATTACTGTGGAAGATTTCATGGCTATGACTAATCAAACTAGACCTTGTTTCCTTGGCATATCTAAAAAAACATAAAGAGACAGTTGATAATCTTCTAAAAAAATTAGGAGTTTATGAAAAGAAAAAAAGATTATTGGGAAATCTATCAGGTGGAGAAAGACAAAGAGTGTTATTGGCTCAGGCTCTTTTCCCAAGACCTAATCTTTTAATTTTAGATGAGCCTTTGACAGGGATAGATAAGGCAGGAGAAGAATATTTCAAAGAAATTATAAAAAGAATTAAAAGAAGAAGGTATAACAATTCTTTGGATACACCATAATCTAGCACAGGTAAAAAGAGTTAGCAGACACTGTTACTTGTATAAAGAAAAGAATGATATTTAGTGGAGATCCAAAAGAAGAATTAAAAAGAAGATAAAAATTATGAGAATATTTGAATAAAATATAAAAAAATAGCTCATTGCTAACTAGATTTCTAGAAATTTTCTTTGTGAGAACTTAATAATTTTTAGTTATATATAGCGATTACTTGCCAGCCTATAATGTTTCTAGAGCTCCACAAAGGCTCTCTCAACATTATAGGACGTCGCAGTAATCTTATAAAAAAACTATTACTTATTTACTCAAAGAAAAATTTCTGATAGTTAAATTATGATGCAATTCACTTATTTTTTTATATTGTTATTACAGAGTAAAGAAAAAAGGTAATGTAGGAGAGAAAATGTTAGAAACTTTTAGAAATTTCTTAATAAATTTAGCTGAGCAAGGTAGTATTCCAGCTTCTTTTAAGTATGGTTTCGTTATCAATGCCATGATATGTGCATTGCTTATAGGACCAATACTTGGAGGAATAGGAACTATGGTAGTTACAAAGAAAATGGCTTTCTTCTCAGAAGCAGTAGGACATGCTGCTATGACAGGAATAGCTATAGGTGTACTATTAGGAGAACCTTTTTCAGCACCATATATTTCACTTTTTACATATTGTATATTATTTGGATTGATTATCAATTACACAAAGAATAGAACAAAGATGTCTTCGGATACTTTAATAGGAGTCTTTCTTTCGATTTCTATAGCTTTAGGAGGTTCACTTCTTATCTATGTATCAGCTAAGGTAAATTCACATGCCTTAGAAAGTATATTATTTGGTTCTATACTTACAGTAAACGATACTGATATATACATCTTAGTTGTATCAGCAATTATAATTGGTTTTGTGTTAGTACCATATCTAAATAGAATGTTATTAGCAAGTTTTAATCCAAATCTAGCAATAGTAAGAGGTGTAAATGTAAAATTAATAGAATATTTTTTTATTATAATTGTCACAGTTATTACAATAGCCTCAGTAAAAAAATAGTAGGATCTATACTTGTTGAAGCCTTGTTATTGATACCAGCAGCGGCAGCAAAGAACTTATCAAAGTCTATAAAAGGTTTTTGTAAGCTACTCAGTAGTTTTTTTGCTCTTATTAGCTGTCTGTTAGAGTGTATTTACCAATACATTTTGATATATCAATTCCATCAGGTGGAGCAATAATAATGATTTCATCGGCTATCTTTATTGTTACAGTTATTATTAGAATGTTATTTAGAAACTTTGCAGAAGGAGAATAGAATGAAAAAAATATTACTATTTATTTTTAATGTTAGTCTTAGGTACAGTTAGTTTTGCTGAAAAACATAGTAATCACATCTATACAACCTCTATATTCTTTTGACTAGTTACTTAACTAAGGGAACAGATATAAAAGTTTACACTCCCTTTGGTTCAGACATATCTATGACTATGTCAAAAGAAGCCATAAGAGAAGAAGGTTTTGACCTATCAGTTGCTAAAAAAAGCTCAAGCAGTTGTAGACATAGCAAAAGTTTGGTCTGAAGATGTTATCTATGGAAAAAGCAAGAATGAATAAAAATAAATATTGTTGAGATAGATGCAAGCTATCCTTATGATGAAAAAAATGACAACAATATTTTTTTCAGTGATTATTCAAATGGAGAAGTTAATCCATATATTTGGACAGGTAGTAAAAAAACCTAGTTAGAATGGTAAACATTATCTCTAGAGATTTAATAAGATTATACCCTCAAAAATAAAGCTAAGATAGAAAAAGAATGTAAATAAATTCACTAATGATCTATTAAAACTTGAAAATGAAGCAAATGAAAAAAATTACTTTCAGTGGATAATGCTTCAGTTATATCTTTAAGTGAAAAATTTACAATATTTCTTAAATGATATGAATATATATGCAGAATATGTTGACTATGACAGTGTAACTGCAGAAAAATATCGCTAACTTAGTGAGAGATAAAGGAATAAAAGTTGTTATCTCTGATAGATGGTTAAAGAAAAAAATGTTATAAAAAGCATTAAAAAGATGCAGGTGGAGAGTTTGTTATTATAAATACTTTAGATATACCTATGGATAAAGATGGAAAAAAATGGATCCAGAAGCTATATTAAAAGCATTTAAAGAAAAATACAGATAACTTAATAGAAGCACTAAAAAAATAAAAAAATATCTCGTTACTAGCCAGATAGTATAGTAAAAAAACAGTTCACTGCTAGCTAAATTTCTTAACGATAAAAAATCAAGAGTTCGCTGTAATTTCAGCCAACTCGCTAACAAGTTAGCTCAGACATGCTGAGAATTACTCGGCTCACTCTGTTTGATTTTTTATCTAAAATTTAGAATGCAGATTCACTTGTTTTTTTACTAATATGTCCAGAGTAACTCGCTTATTTTTAAATAACTTAATATTGTAGGAGGACAAAATGAAAAAATTTTTAGTTTTAGTTATTGGAGTTTTAATGTCAGTTGTTGCATTTGCACATGCACCATTAATTTCTGTTGATGATAATGGAGACGGAACTGTGTATATTGAAGGTGGTTTCTCAAATGGAGCTTCAGGTGAAGGTGTTGAAATCATAATCGTTAAAGATAAGGCATACAATGCACCTGAAGAAACTTTCAAAGGAAAAAGAAATTATCTATAAAGGAAAAATTAGATGCTAAAGGAAGTATAACTATGCCAAAACCTGCAACTGAAAAAAATATGAAGTATATTTCAATGCTGGAGAAGGACACGTTACTAGTAAAAAAAGGATCTGCTTTTAACAGCTGCTGAAAAAAAGCTAACTGGGATAAAGCAACTGCAAGCTTTTGATTTCGGAGAATGGAAAGAATTAATGTTAGAAAAAAATAATAAAATTTTTTTATTATAAAAACTATAAATTAAGGTTGGGATGATACAAAAAAATTATTCGGAGGTATCACAGTATGAAAAAAAGTTTAGTTTTTAATCGGTAGTATCTTATTAGCAGCAAATCTATTTGCACATGATCATTTTCTTTACACATCTAATTTAGATGCAACTAATCAAAAAGAAGTTAAAATGAAAGCAGTTTTAGGTCACCCTGCAGAAGGACCAGAAGCAGAACCTATAAGTATTGCAACTGTTGATGGTAAAACTTCTTTACCTAAAGCATTCTTCGTTGTTCACGATGGAGTAAAAACAGATTTATTATCTAAAGTTAAAGTTGGAACTATAAAAACTAAAAAAGGTGAATATGTAGCACTTGATGCTATTTACACAGCTGAAGATGGACTAAAAGGTGGAGGAAGCTGGGTATTTGTAATGGATAGTGGAAATACAAAAGATTCAGGATTTATGTTTAATCCAGTAGAAAAATTAATAATAACTAAAGATTCAGCAGGATCAGACTACAACCAAAGAGTAGCTCCTGGATATAATGAAATAGTTCCATTAGTAAATCCAGTTAATGCTTGGAAAAGAAAATGTATTCAGAGCAAAATTTGTTGATAAAGATGGAAATCCTATAAAGAATGCAAGAATAGATGTAGACTTTATAAATGGAAAATTAGATATGACTAACAATACTTGGGTAGCTAATAAAGAAGCTCCTAAGACAAGTTTAAGAGTATTCACTGATGATAATGGAGTATTTGCATTTGTTCCATCAAGAAGTGGACAATGGGTTATAAGAGCCGTTGCTTCTATGGATAGACAAAATAAAGTTGTTCATGATGCTTCATTAGTTGTACAATTTGAATAAGATAAAAAAAGGGGCTGTTGCAAATTCATAAAAAAAGTAAAAAAATAATTCGTTACTGAGTAAATTTTTTTATCTAAAAATTTCCATTTGTAACTCATTTATTTTTTTTACTTTAGTATTGAAATTTTAATTTTGCAACAGCCCCAAATATTTGTATATACTTTTTGGTAATTAACGTTTTGAGAATTGGTTCTTATTGATATTGTTAATAAAAATCTCTACTTTGATGTCTGTATGGTGTCTATGGGGAGATTTTAAGGCAATTTTTAATATTTTTTTCTATTTCATCTAACAAATTATTCATATTGGAAGCTCTTCCAACATAAGTCACTATTCCTTGATATGATTCTTTAAAACTCTTCCAAGTCTTAACATCTTCATTCCTAAAAAGTATTTTTCATAAAAAAATTATCTTCTTTCCTACTTCTATCTCCAAAAATTAACAGCTATTTTTTTCTTTTTTTCTAAAGCTGATAAATTTTCTTCAGTCCCATTTATTATATGTTCTAAATGTTTTGACAAAAAAATATAACTTTAAAAAGGCACTAGCCTATCTTTAATTAATTCTAAATTATCAAAATTAAACATCTTCATCAAACACTCTTTTTTTATTTAAAAAAAGAGCTAGTATTTTGTGAAAAACAGTAATCAGTATCAGTGATATAATAAATTGCAATTATATCTTTTTGCTTTTTATATTTTTGAAATTTTACATCTTGTGTATTAAAAATACTGCTTTTATTCTATCCGTAAGTTCCTTCTTTACATTGTTTTTTTATTAACTTTATAAATTCTTGTATTTTCAATATATTCAGTTAATATATCTCCATGAATCTCATCAACTGTAACTTTTTATTTTTTTTGTTGTGTAAACTTATCTTCAATATATGGAATTAAAAGCATAATGATCACTAGATTCTTCTACTATAAATAAAAATCATTTTAGCTTTCATTATCATAACACCAACTTTTTGATATATAATTCAAGTGCAGATGAATTTAATAAAAGAGGCTCTATATTATCCTCGCTCCACATTCTTTGAGATTTTTAAATATTTTTTTGTCTTAAATTTGTTGTTGCTGAAACTCCTTTTAAATAAGTGTATACAACTTTATTATCATCATTTTTTTGTAGATATTATTATTGAATCTTTATTCAATTTTTTTCCATCGGTAATAAGTTATGAGCTGTGAAAATTAATTGACCCCTTGCAATCTTTTGATAATTCTTGCAGTAATATAGCTAAAAGATATTCAAAAAAATATGTATATCTAACTCATCTATAACTACAATAGCTTTTTTTATTTTTGGACATAGTAAACCATAGCAGATAGCAAGGATATTAATTTTATAATTCCAGTAGACTCTTGTTCTAATGCTATTTTTTTTATCATCTTTTTATTACAAATAAATTTATTCCAACTTTCTTCTCTTTTTTTCGTTTAACTGCTCAATAGTCTTTTTCTATCTCCAATTTAGATTTAGGTACTATTATTGAAAAATATATCACTTATCTGAGATACAACATTTTTCTATCTCTTTAGCCTGTTCCTCTGAATAAATACCTCCACCTTTTCTGTAATTAACCAATAATGTTCCGTGCATTTTATTAGAATGAACATTCAAAGGAATCAATATATCTAAATTATATAAAAGCCTGCTCTTTTAAAGTAATAACTACTAATTCTAAAAAGTCTTTCTTCTATTTTTAGAATAAATATCAGCAAATAATTTTAAATCTTCAGATAGATCTTTTTCATCTTTAATCGTCTTTATTTGTCTAAGTAGCAATGACAAATAACTCTTAAATTCATTAAATTCTACAGAAATATTTTTTTAGCTGTAATCTCAGATGCTTTCCAAACTTTTTCAATATCTACATCTAAATTTTTTTCTTTTTTTGAAATAGTATTTTTGGAACTATATCATCGCTACTCATTTCTATAATTGGTTTAAAAAAATTTTTCTTGAATTAGCTTCTTCTTTAAAAATACAATTCCTCTTTGGAAACATACAGAGCTTGATTATTTTCCTTTTTAAATTGAGTTACTAGTTTATAAAGAGAATTTTCTAACTGAAACACTATCTCAATTTCCATAAAAATTCTCTCCAATTTTTCATATATTCAGATATCTTATCTTTCAATATATTTCCTGAAGAAGAAGTGTAAACTGAAGTATAGTAATCTTTTATTAATTTTATAGCTTCAACTACAGCTGATTTACCCGTTCCGTTAGAATCATATATTCCAGATAAATTTCCTTTAAAAATTAATTTCAGCTTCTGAAATACTTTTTAAAAATTTTTTTAATTTTCATAGAAACTATACTCATAATACTCTCCTTATTTTTGTCTTATTTCTATTTTACTATTTTTTTATTATTTTTTTCAATTTATTTTTTTGTTATTTTTTTTATTTTTTTATCAGTTTTTTTACAAAAAAATAGCACCTAGTTTCATAACTAAGTGCTATCATCTTAAATATTTTTCAAATTTAACTCTAATCTTTTTCTTGTAAAAAGCTATACCCACTCCTAAAAACATCATTTATGCCTTTAAATTTCATAGAACTTGCATATTCTTTTTTTCTTGATTTTTCTCAATAGCTTCAATAGATAACTTTTTCTAATTCTTTTTTTCATAATTTCATATTTTTTTCTTAAAAAACCTTTTTCAAGTTCTTTTTTTATTTTTGAGTATTTCAACATGAAAAAAATTTGATGCCTGCGTGATGTCTGTACGATGTCTGTAGAGAAATTTTTTTCATATTTTTTTTCCCAAACTCACAAAAACAAAAAAACCCCACAGAATACACTGTGAGGCTTGTAATATTGTATTGAATTGTAACCCCAATTAACGTTTTGAGAATTGTGGGCTTCTTCTTGCTTTTTTTCTTTCCGTATTTCTTTCTTTCAACCATTCTTGAGTCTCTAGTTAAGAATCCAGCTTCTCTTAAAGCAGCCTTTAAACTATCATCAGCAAGTACTAAAGCTCTTGCAACACCGTGTCTGATAGCTCCAGCTTGTCCAGAGTTACCTCCACCAACTACATTTACTTTAACTGCATATTTGTCTAAAGTTTCTGTTAAAGCTAAAGGTTGTTCAACAATTCTAGAAAGGATTGCTCTTCCACCGAAATATTCGTCCATACCTTTACCGTTTATTTCTACTCCTTGTCCACCAGGAATTAATCTTACTCTTGCTACTGAAGTTTTTTTCTTCTTCCAGTTCCTAAAAAAATTGAGTTATTTTTTTTCTGCCACTGTTCTACCCCCTTATTATAATTCTACCTTGTTTTGGTTTTTGTGCAGTATGAGAATGTTCTGTTCCTACAAATACTCTAAGTCTTGTTAGTTGTTGTCTTCCTAATTTGTTTTTTGGAAGCATTCTCTTAACAGCTAGCATTAAAAGTTCTTCAGGTTTTTTAGCTAAGATTTCTCCTAGTTTTCTTGCTCTTATTCCTCCAGGGAATCCAGAGTGATTGTAGTAAACTTTGTCATTTAATTTTTTTACCAGTTACAACTAGTTTTTTTCAACATTAGTAACTACAACATAGTCTCCACCATCTATATGTGGTGTAAATGTTATTTTTTTCTTTACCCATTAATTTTTTAGCAATTTCAACTGCTAATCTTCCTAAAATTTGTCCTTCTGCATCATAATGGTGCCACTCTCTGACAACATCTTCTTTTCTTTGCCTGAACCTCCCACGACTAACACCCTACGAGTGCTAGAGTTGCGGGGTTCTAAAAATCTTTAAAAAAATATTTAAAAAATTTTTCTAAGAAGTTTGATAGCTTTACACTACCCTTATTCTTTTTAGGTGTGTTCAGCTCACCTCTATTGTATAGGACGCTTAAGTCCACAACTTTACTTTTTTTCTTAGAATATTTAATGCTCCATTACAATCTGCATTTATGAGTTTTTCCTGTGCTTGTTTGATATAGTCCTCTTTTTTTATTCTTTTTCCACTGAATACATATTCTTGTAGATTTTCTTTATCATATATTGGAATTTCATCTCTATCAAAGAAACTTGCTTTTTGATGTATAACTCTCTTCTTGTAGTTTAAATTCTACTCCATATAGTTTACATAGATATATTAATTTATCTCTTAATTTTTCCATATGGTATATTTACAAAGTTCTGATTATTTATACTTCCAATATTTGATTTCCTTTGAAAATCTTCATTATATCCTAGAGCTAATTTTTCCTATATCATTATTAAGACAATAATTTACAATTATTCTTGCTGCTTTTTGAAAGATAATCATTTATACGATTATTTCTCTTTCTAGTTATTCTCTTTTTGTCTTAATGTTGTGCTGCTCAATCTTTTTGCTTATCTTTTTATACTTTGTAATTTTGCATTTATCTTATTATAGTATTGATTTATTGATTTTTAATTTTTCTACCATCTATTATGAATGAAGCTCCAGTATTTGTAACACAAGTACAAAGATTATCTATACCTAAATCAATTCCTAGTACATTTTCTTTATTTAATTCCTTTGAACTTCTTTTTACCTCATAAATGTATTGAATTTCAAAGTACCTAGAATGTTGTTTTGGTATTATTCTAATTTCTTTTTATCTTCTTCTCTTTTTAATACTGGTGGTAGCTTTATTACGATTTCCTTATGTGCCTTTCTAAAAGAATTTGAATAAGGAACTATCAGCATATCATCTTTTAATCTAACAAAACCTATAACAAGAGTTGTAAAACCATCTTTATCAAGATAATTAGGTAATTTTATTTTACCGTTATATTGACCATTCTTAGCAAGTTTTAAAAAGTGCAAAGAATGATTTAAAAACTTTCATCTACTTCTTTTTAAAAATTTGTTGAGCCATATTAGAATTTAACTTCTTGTAATTCTCACTATCTTTAAGCATTTTATAGTTTTCATTATAGCTTAAATACTTTTTTTATTGTTAAAAATAGTGTTGTCTGATATTATATATAGCTTGATTCTTTAAATTCTTAGCTATATGGCACAAATATTTTAAATTTCTAAACTCTTTTTTTGCTAAGATGTTTTTACTTGTTGTTTTTAATGTTAAATACATATATAATCACCTCCTTTTCATCAGAGATATTATACCATATATCCTACATTTTATCTACTAAAAAGTAATGTTTTTTAAATATTTTTAAAGTTTTTAAAACCCCACAACAGTGGGAAGCGTCGTTCACATAAGTGCGCTACTACTTATGCAGTTCTCCCAATCTTATTCCCATTAATTTGTTAATGGGTTAGTATCTTGAACTTCTTGTTATCTCTAACAAGCACAGACTATATCTTATCCATAGTGTATCTCAACACCTTAGGCGAAACCACTTCCAATACCAATCGCTTGTATTGTACTCCCCTCACGAGGGATAGTCGTTGAACTTTCCTTTTCAGGCTTAGCTGCTGATTGTCTATTATCATAATGTTTAGGATTTAACCTTGCACTATCTAGTATATTTTTTTCTGCTTTCGCCACCATCACACTTATACCGTATCCTCACTTAGGTATTATGTTGTGGTTATACTAGCTTTAAGAGTTCCCAGCAATTCAGTTTCTTTTGTTGCACGGTTTTTGCTCCGTGTCTACATACAAGTTTCCCTATATGCTTACTAAAAATTTTCGTGCAATTCATACTCTACGAGTACATAGTCTCATGACTAACACCCTACGAGTGCTAGAGTCACGAGTGTTCTTGCACTATTTAATAAAAGTATATTTTTTTCACTTTTAAATCCTCCTAATATGGTTATATTTTTTTAATATAACGCAACATTCCTTTTGTGGGAAAGGCTTACATCTAATTATTATAGTCTTTTTTTAGATTATGTCAATATATTTGTTTAATTTCATGGTCTTTATTAAAAAAATATTTTCAGCTATAAGATTTCCAGCCTTATCGTAAACTTTTACAGATCTACCATTTTTTTACTTCTATCTTCCACTTGCATAAGTTGTCCATTTTCATAATATATCTTACTATTTACAGTTCCATCTATGCTAGGTGAAAGTTCAAGTAAAAATTTTTTTCCACTTGGATAATACATAACAGCAGTTGTACCTTTTTAGCTGAATAGATGGTTTTCCATTCTTATATTCAGCTTGAATAGTATCAGAAGTTAAAAGATAAAGAGCAGTTTTTACTAAATTTTCTTTTGAGAACATATCCAAAAGAGATTTTTTTAGCAGGTTCACCATTTATTTTAATACCTTCAGCTGAATTAGAGAAAAACTTCTTTACCATTTTCATGATATACAGCTAAATCTGTTTTTATCCATAGTGAATAATTTTTTTCCACTTGAATAGAAAATAGTCATTTTTTTACCTTCAATTTGAGATAATAAATCTCCATTTTCATAATATTTTTTTCCTGAAATTAATTTTTCCTTGAGTGTAATTTAATTCAGAAATAGTTTTTCCATTTTCATAGTAAGTAGTTTCAGTACCTTCAACCTTATTATTAACTATATTAATTTTTTTCCATATAGTTTACCACTTGGATAGTATCTTTCTTGAAGTCCATCAGCTAAACCATCTTTAAAGTTTCCTTTTATGATAACACCATTTTTTTCTTTATATTCTTGTTTTCCATTAGCAAGAACATTGTCTACATACAAGCTACCATTTTTTTCTTTCATAGTTTTTTTACTTGTGCTTATGTTTGTATTTTTTTATTTCCTTAACTTCACCTCCTGAGTTGCTACCAATATTATCTAGGGTTGACACAGGCAGTAAAAATTAATGCTAATAATATAATTCCTTTTTTTCATATAACCTCCTAAAGATAAAAAGGGGCTGTTGCAAATTCACAAAAAGTAAAAAAATAGTTCGTTACTGAGTAAATTTCTTAACGATAAAAAAATTAACGTTTCGCTGTAAATTCGACCAACTCGCTAACAAGTTAGCTCAAACATGTCGACATTTACTCGGCTCACTTGCTTTAATTTTTTTATCTAAAAATTTCCATTCGTAACTCACTTATTTTTTTTACTTTAGGATTGTAATTTTAATTTTTACAACAGCCATCCTTTTTATAATTTTAATCTAATTTTTTTATATCTGTAACTAAATCAAAAACCACCAACGATTTTATCTCCTTCTTCGTTGTAAATATTTTCTGAGTCCCCATCTATTTCATATAATGGTTTTACCATCTCTATAATTTAGAACGCTTCCACCTTCTTTTTCTTTCATAAAGGTATTTCCATTTTTTTAAAGAAAAAAACTCAGTTTCACCTGTACTATCATTTACTGTTAATAAAGTTTCACCTGTTGAATATAGATAGCTTATAACCTCACCATTAGCATCTATCTTAGCAATAACTACATCTCCTTTTACAAGTTCAAATGTTCCATCATCTAATTTTTTTAGAGTTGCACCAATATCTGTTAGATCATCATCTTTCAATTTAGAAACTACTTCATTATTTTTCATTATATAAAGTTGTTTCATTAGAGTTACCAATCATAAAAAGGATTACCATTTTCATGATAATAAGTATATTCTTCTTTTTTTCAGCATCATAACTTAAGATTAGACTTCCATCATCATAATAAAGTTTTATGTCACCATTCTCAGCAAAATTTCCTAGTAAGTTCCCATTCTTATAGTATAATTCTTTAGATGTCATCTCACCATTTACAAAAAGTTTCCTTTGCCATGATACTACCATTTTTCATAATATTCTTCAAATAATCCATCAGGCAAACCATTTACAAAATTTCCTTTAACTTTGTATTTACCTGTTTTAAATTCAAAAATTTCCACTAGCTTCTTTTTCCGTCAGCATACATAAGTCCGTCTTTTTAATTCATATTTTACTCCACCACAAGCAGATAATAACATTGCAAAAAAATTAATAATAGTGCTGATAATATTTTCTTCATAAAAAAACCTCCAATTTATTTAATTTTTTTATTCCAATAACTTTTTCAAGATCATTGGGTATCTCTTCTCCATCTTTATTGAAGAAAATCTCTGTAATTCTATTTGTTTTTGTATAATGGTTTTCCATCTTTATAGTTTATTCTGAAGTTATTACCATCTGATTCAAAAAAACTTTTTCCATTTTTAAAAGAAAACTTGTAATAATCCATTGTTATCATTGAATCTCATTAATGGCTCTCCTGTTGAATATAGGAAGGTTGTTATCGTACCACTAGTATCAAGTGTAGCAATAACTCTATTATTTTTTTACAAGCCGATATGAACCATCTTTTTAATTCTTTTAAATCTCCTTGATTATCTAGTGATTCATCATTCAATTTAAATAGAATTTCATTATTTTCATTATATAAAGTTGATACATTACCATCAAAAAAACCATTAGAGGCTTTCCATTTTCATGGTAAATTATATAACTACCTGTTTTAATGTTACGACTTAAAAACTAAATTACCATCTTCGTAGAAAAACCTTTAAACTATCATCTTTTTTTAGAGAACTTTATAAATAATTTACCACTTTTTGTAGTATGTCTCTTCTGTCATCCTTATACCTGCTACAAAAGTATTCTTTAACATAATACTTCCATCAGGATAATATCTCTCAAATGTTCCATCAGGTAAACCATTTACAAAGCTTCCTTTTGCTCTATATTTCTCAAATATAAGCTCAAAAGTTCCTGTAACTTTTTACCATCATTATATAAAAACCCCACCTTTGACTTCATATTTTTCTTTAGCAGAAACAGATAAAGTCATTAAAAAAATAATAAAAAAATATTAATAAAATTTTTTTCATAAAATCCCCCTTATTTTTCTTTAAATCTTATCATTACAAAAAAATGCTGTCAAATAGTAAAAAAATATTTTTTTCTTATTTAGCTATAATTTCTAATTAGAAGAGGCTATTGCAAATTCACAAAAAGTAAAAAAATAGTTTGTTACTGAATAAATATTTTTATCTAAAAATTTTCATTCAAAAAAAGATGATTTAAAAAAACATAGATAGAATTAAGCTTAGAATATCTACTTGTAAAAAATAAAGAAAAAAATAGAAAGATAATAGAATAAATTTGAAATAAAAAAAGAATAATTTGTACTATAATTAAAAAAATTATAGCTTACTTTTTTTAATTTTTTTAAAATGATTTATTTAAGAATAAAATAACGCTAAAAAAATCTCAAAAAAATCAACAGAAAAGTATAGGAAAAAGCTTGAAAAAAACATTAAAAGATATGATAAAATTAAACACAATAAAAATTAGTATATTATAAATGTCAAAAATAAAATAACAGTTGTAATAAAAATAGAATGTGGGAAATACATAATTTAAAAATACATTGGTTTTATACATAAAAAGGAGAGAATATGAATAACAAAGAAAAAAAGATGAAAAAAATTTCTGAAATCTTGGTTAAAAAAAGAAAATAAGTATAACAACTTCTACAGTTGTTAGTTTTTTAATTACTGGAGCTATTGGTGGAGGAGCAGCCTATGGAGCAAATGCCGGAAATAGACCAGGGCAAGGAACAGTTGATTCAGTAGCTGTAGGTACAGGTTCCAATTCAGTAGCTGGAGGAGTAGCAGTAGGATATAAAGCTCAAGCTACAGGAAATGTTGGAGCAGTAGCAGTAGGAGTTGAATCAACTACTCGTGAATATGGAGTAGCTATAGGATATAAGGCAGGGCAAGGAAACTGGACACCTGGAAGTGCTTCACATAGTAATATAACAATAGGGGCAAATACTAAAGTTGGAGATAAAGGATCTACTAACTCTGTAGGACAGTCAATAGCTATAGGATCTTCACAAGGTAATGGAGCTTGGGCAAAAAGGAACTCAAGCAATTGCCATAGGGGCTGATACCATTGCAGAAGGAAATTCTTCTATAGCAATAGGTGGAGATGACACAGATGTAGCTGCAAAAGATAACTAAAAAGTTATGTAAAAAAAGTCTTATGATAAAGATGGGACTGAAACAAGTACAGCAGTAAATAATCAAAGTTTAGATGATATATACAAAGATTTAACAGGAAGAACAGAAGGTTTAGGTTATCAATCATATCCTAGAACTACAGCTGGAGAAGCATCAGTTGCCCTAGGAGTAAAAGCTATAGCAGGAGATATCGCTACAGCTTTAGGGACTTTATCAGAGGCTACAGGGATAAATTCGCTTGCTTTAGGTACAGGAGCTCGTGCTACTCAAGTCAATTCAGTAGCTATCGGAGGAGGTTCCACAACAGAAGGTCTTCAGGGTAGAAAAATTACTGATGCAAATATGGTACTTTCAGATGGAACTAATGTAAATTTTGGAAACTTTGCAGGAGCAACTGGAGTTACAGAAGGAGGGATAGTTTCTTTTGGTAGACCTGGTAATGAACGTCAATTAAAAAACGTAGCACCTGGGGACATTTCGGCTACAAGTACTGATGTAACAACTGGTTCTCAATTATATTCTGTAGCTAAAAAAAACTAAGTGAAGATATAAACAGTAAATTTAGATATGTTTCTATAAAAATCAAATGATGCAGGAAACAAATTAAATGATGGAGCGACAGCAAACAATGCTATTACTATAGAGTATAATGCTTCAACAAAGGTTGAAAGTACAGTATCTTTAGGAGATGGAGCAAATATAGTTGCAGCTCCTACAATAGATAAAAAAATGGAAAAACTTTTACAAACAGTAATGTCATCAGGTTCTGGAGTAGCTATTGGGAAAAAAACGCTTCTGCAGTGCAAGCTGGGGTAGCTATAGGAGATACGTCTTCTACAGTTACATCAGGAGTAGCTATAGGTAGAGAAGCAAAAGTATCTAACGATTATAGGGAAAAATCATGGTTCTTATACTAAAGGGCAAACTCAAGATGGGTTTTTTGTGTACGATCGTATACAAAATAATGATAATTTAAAATACAGTAATACAGAAACTACAGATTCTAATGCGTATAGTCCAGGTAGATATAATGGGCAAGGTATAGCTATAGGATATAAGTCAGATGCTAATACAGCTGGTATAAGTTTAGGTAATAGTGCAACTTCAAAATATGGAGCTTTAGCCTTAGGAAATTTTGCTAAGGCTGAAGGAGATACATCAACAGCTATAGGTATTGGAGCTTATGCTAGTGGAGATAGAGCTATAAGTATGGGTAGACAAGCTTCTGCAACTACTGCAGATTCAGTAGCAATAGGTACTGGAGCAAGAGGAGGAGCTTCTAGTGCTGGAGGAAGTGTAGCTGTAGGAGGAGGAGCAGCAGCGACTGGAACTCAAGCTATAGCAATTGGAGGTCTTTATGGTAATGACCTTTATTCGTCAACTGCAACAAAAGATGGAGCAGGAAATCTAACTAAAAATACTCAAGCTAGTGGAGAAGCTTCTATAGCTATGGGGGTTAATACTAAGGCAACTGGAACTAAGGCATTAGCAATGGGTGCAGAAGCTCAAGCTAAATCAGAAGCAGCATTAGCAGTAGGTGTTAATGCAGTGAGTGATAAAGGAATAGCAATAGGAAAAAATTCTATTAGTAGACAAGATGGAAGTATATCTTTAGGTCTAGGTGCTAGTAATAATGGTGGAGTAGCAATAGGAGAGGCTGCAAATGCAATAGTTCAAAGTACTGATTTAACTACAGCTAATGGATTAGCATTTGGAAAGGGTTCTGTTGCTAAAGGAAGTGTTAGTATAGGAGATGAATCTTATTCAGACCATTTGGGAGTATCAATAGGATATAAGGCAGGAAATGGGAACTCTAACACTGGAAGATCGTATAACAATATTACAATAGGATCTTATACTAAAGCAGGAGAAGCTGGAAAAATAGTAAGTCAAGGAATAGCAATTGGAAGTGGAACAAAAGAAAAGGAAGGAGCTTGGGCAAAGGGAGATCAATCGATAGCGATAGGATCAAATACTGTGGCTAAGGGAGATTCGTCTATAGTAATAGGTGGAGATGATTTGGATGCAGTTGCTAATTCAAGTTCTAGTTATGAGAAAAAAAGATTTTTTTGATAAAAAAATGGTAATCAAGTAGGTTCTACTGTTACAGTAAATAAAAAGTTTGAATCAAATATTTTCAGATTTGACAGGTAGAGGAGCTATTTTAAATTCAGGTGCAACAATTGATGGTATAAAATACGAAAGATGGAAAGATGCTGAAGCTGGACAAGGAGCGGTTTCTTTAGGGGTAAAATCTATATCAGGAGATATAGCTCTAGCTATAGGTACTATGGCTGAAGCAAGAGGGTTAAATTCAGTTGCTATAGGGACAGGAGCTCAAACTCCACAAGCCAATGCTGTTGCTATAGGTGGAGGATCTACAACTAATGGTATTCAAGGAAGAAAAGTTACAGATGCAGATGTAACACTTGCAGATGGAACTACTATGAGATATGGAAACTTTGCTGGAGCAACTAATGTTGAAGAAGGTAGTATGGTTTCTTTTGGTAGAGCTGGTAGAGAGCGTCAATTAAAACATATAGCACCAGGAGAAATTTCAGCTACAAGTACTGATGCAATAAATGGTTCTCAACTATATTCAGTAGCTAAAAACACTTGGAGAAGGATGGAAAGCAACAGCTGGAACAGTTTCAGCTACAGAAGGTACATTAGAAGGAACAGTAGATCCAACATTGGTAAAAATCTGGAGATCAAGTAACATTTGTTGCAGGGAAAAATTTAACAGTTTCTCAAGAAATAGATACAGATGGAAACCATAAATATACATATAAGTTGGATAAAAATCTAAAAGGTTTAGAATCAGTAAATACTAAGTCTATTACAATACCAGGAGCAACACCAGGAACAGATGATATTGTAATAAATAAAGATGGAATAAGCGCAGGAAACAAAGCTATAACTAATGTAGGACCAGGAGTAAATAGAACAGATGCAGTAAATAAAGGCCAATTAGATGATACAGCTACTAACCTAGTTAATAAAGGATTGAACTTCAAAGGAGACAGCGGAGCAACAATCGCTAAAAAATTAGGAGAAACATTAGAAATAGTAGGAGAAGGAACAAAAAGCTGATAGTGAATACAGTGGAGACAGTGTAAAAACATTTGTAGAAAACGGAAAAGTAGTAGTTAAGTTAGATAAGACACTGAAAACAAGTAATATAGCAGCAGATAAAGTAAGTGTAGGAAAAGATGGAGCATCAGGAAAAGATGCAGTATCAATCAATGGAAAAAGATGGAAAAAGATGGAGCAATAGGAATAAACGGAAAAAGATGGAGCAAGTGCAAACATCACAGTACAAAATGGAGATCCAGTATTAAGTGGAACAGCAGCTGACCGTATATTTTATAAAGATAGCCATAATAACACATATCAAGTAGCTACAATGGAAGATGGATTGAAGTTTAGCGCAGATGATGATGCAACAACAGTAATTTCTAAGAAACTAGGAAACAAATTAGAAATAGTAGGAGGAGCAGACAGCACAAAATTATCAGATAATAACATTGGAACAGTAGTAGGTACAACAGGAAAAATCAATGTAAAACTTGCAAAAGAATTGACAGGTTTAACATCAGCTGAATTTAAAACAGCAGCAGGAGATAAGACTGTAATAAATGGAGATGGATTGACAATAACTCCAAATGGAAATACAGATCCAACTAAGAATGTATCGATAACAACAAGTGGAATTAGTGCTGGAGGAAATAAAATAACAAATGTAGCGCCAGGGGCTGTAAATGCAACATCAACAGATGCAATAAATGGTTCTCAACTACATGATGCAACTACTGACCTAGTTAATAAAGGATTGAACTTCAAAGGAGACAGCGGAGCAACAATCGCTAAAAAAAATTAGGAGAAACATTAGAAATAGTAGGAGAAGGAACAAAAAGCTGATAGTGAATACAGTGGAGACAGTGTAAAAAAACATTTGTAGAAAAACGGAAAAAGTAGTAGTTAAGTTAGATAAGACACTGAAAAACAAGTAATATAGCAGCAGATAAAGTAAGTGTAGGAAAAAGATGGAGCATCAGGAAAAAGATGCAGTATCAATCAATGGAAAAAGATGGAAAAAGATGGAGCAATAGGAATAAACGGAAAAAGATGGAGCAAGTGCAAACATCACAGTGCAAAAATGGAGATCCAGTATTAAGTGGAACAGCAGCTGACCGTATATTCTATAAAGATAGCCATAATAACACATATCAAGTAGCTACAATGGAAGATGGATTGAAGTTTAGCGCGGATGATGATGCAACAACAGTAATTTCTAAGAAACTAGGAAACAAATTAGAAATAGTAGGAGGAGCAGACAGCACAAAATTATCAGATAATAACATTGGAACAGTAGTAGGTACAACAGGAAAAAAATCAATGTAAAAACTATCTAAAGAATTAAAAGACTTAACATCAGCTGAATTTGTAAGTGGTACAAATAAAATAAAAAGTGGATGGAACAAATTCTACGTTGACAGTAGGAAATGGAACAAATACAGTAAAAGTAGATGGAGCAACAGGAACAATAGGAGGTCTAACAAATAAAGATTGGAATCCAGATACTATACCAGTAGTAAGTGGTCGAGCAGCAACAGAAGACCAATTAAAGAAAGTATCACAAAAATCTAGGTAAGTCAGTTACTGGAGGAAAGGTAATATTTGCTGGAAACAACTATAGTGCAACAGATGCAAATACAACAATAAAAGCAGGATTTGGAGATAAAGTTGAAATAGTTGGAGAAGGAACAAAGGCTGACACTGAATACAGTGGAGACAGTGTAAAAACATTTGTAGAAAACGGAAAAGTAGTAGTTAAGTTAGATAAGACACTGAAAACAAGTAATATAGCAGCAGATAAAAGTAAGTGTAGGAAAAGATGGAGCATCAGGAAAAGATGCAGTATCAATCAGTGGAAAAAGATGGAAAAAGATGGAGCAATAGGAATAAACGGAAAAAGATGGAGCAAGTGCAAACATCACAGTACAAAATGGAGATCCAGTATTAAGTGGAACAGCAGCCGACCGTATATTCTATAAAGATAGCCATAATAACACATATCAAGTAGCTACAATGGAAGATGGATTGAAGTTTAGCGCGGATGATGATGCAACAACAGTAATTTCTAAGAAACTAGGAAACAAATTAGAAATAGTAGGAGGAGCAGACAGCACAAAAATTATCAGATAATAACATTGGAACAGTAGTAGGTACAACAGGAAAAATCAATGTAAAACTATCTAAAGAATTAACAGGCTTAACATCAGCTGAATTTAAAACAGCAGCAGGAGATAAGACTGTAATAAATGGAGATGGATTGACAATAACTCCAAATGGAAATACAGATCCAACTAAGAATGTATCGATAACAACAAGTGGAATTAGTGCTGGAGGAAATAAAATAACAAATGTAGCGCCAGGGGCTGTAAATGCAACATCAACAGATGCAATAAATGGTTCTCAACTACATGATGCAACTACTGACCTAGTTAATAAAGGATTGAACTTCAAAGGAGACAGCGGAGCAACAATCGCTAAAAAATTAGGAGAAACATTAGAAATAGTAGGAGAAGGAACAAAAGCTGATAGTGAATACAGTGGAGACAGTATAAAAACATTTGTAGAAAACGGAAAAGTAGTAGTTAAGTTAGATAAGACACTGAAAACAAGTAATATAGCAGCAGATAAAGTAAGTGTAGGAAAAGATGGAGCATCAGGAAAAGATGCAGTATCAATCAATGGAAAAGATGGAAAAGATGGAGCAATAGGAATAAACGGAAAAGATGGAGCAAGTGCAAACATCACAGTACAAAATGGAGATCCAGTATTAAGTGGAACAGCAGCTGACCGTATATTCTATAAAGATAGCCATAATAACACATATCAAGTAGCTACAATGGAAGATGGATTGAAGTTTAGCGCAGATGATGATGCAACAACAGTAATTTCTAAGAAACTAGGAAACAAATTAGAAATAGTAGGAGGAGCAGACAGCACAAAAATTATCAGATAATAACATTGGAACAGTAGTAGGTACAACAGGAAAAAAATCAATGTAAAACTTGCAAAAAGAATTGACAGGTTTAACATCAGCTGAATTTAAAAACAGCAGCAGGAGATAAGACTGTAATAAATGGAGATGGATTGACAATAACTCCAAATGGAAATACAGATCCAACTAAGAATGTATCGATAACAACAAGTGGAATTAGTGCTGGAGGAAATAAAAATAACAAATGTAGCGCCAGGGGCTGTAAATGCAACATCAACAGATGCAATAAATGGTTCTCAACTACATGATGCAACTACTGACCTAGTTAATAAAGGATTGAACTTCAAAGGAGACAGCGGAGCAACAATCGCTAAAAAATTAGGAGAAACATTAGAAATAGTAGGAGAAGGAACAAAAGCTGATAGTGAATACAGTGGAGACAGTGTAAAAAAACATTTGTAGAAAACGGAAAAAGTAGTAGTTAAGTTAGATAAGACACTGAAAAACAAGTAATATAGCAGCAGATAAAGTAAGTGTAGGAAAAGATGGAGCATCAGGAAAAGATGCAGTATCAATCAATGGAAAAGATGGAAAAGATGGAGCAATAGGAATAAACGGAAAAGATGGAGCAAGTGCAAACATCACAGTGCAAAATGGAGATCCAGTATTAAGTGGAACAGCAGCTGACCGTATATTCTATAAAGATAGCCATAATAACACATATCAAGTAGCTACAATGGAAGATGGATTGAAGTTTAGCGCGGATGATGATGCAACAACAGTAATTTCTAAGAAACTAGGAAACAAATTAGAAATAGTAGGAGGAGCAGACAGCACAAAAATTATCAGATAATAACATTGGAACAGTAGTAGGTACAACAGGAAAAAAATCAATGTAAAACTATCTAAAGAATTAAAAGACTTAACATCAGCTGAATTTGTAAGTGGTACAAATAAAAATAAAAAGTGGATGGAACAAATTCTACGTTGACAGTAGGAAATGGAACAAATACAGTAAAAAGTAGATGGAGCAACAGGAACAATAGGAGGTCTAACAAATAAAGATTGGAATCCAGATACTATACCAGTAGTAAGTGGTCGAGCAGCAACAGAAGACCAATTAAAGAAAGTATCACAAAATCTAGGTAAGTCAGTTACTGGAGGAAAGGTAATATTTGCTGGAAACAACTATAGTGCAACAGATGCAAATACAACAATAAAAAGCAGGATTTGGAGATAAAGTTGAAATAGTTGGAGAAGGAACAAAAGGCTGACACTGAATACAGTGGAGACAGTGTAAAAAAACATTTGTAGAAAAACGGAAAAGTAGTAGTTAAGTTAGATAAGACACTGAAAACAAGTAATATAGCAGCAGATAAAGTAAGTGTAGGAAAAGATGGAGCATCAGGAAAAGATGCAGTATCAATCAGTGGAAAAGATGGAAAAGATGGAGCAATAGGAATAAACGGAAAAGATGGAGCAAGTGCAAACATCACAGTACAAAATGGAGATCCAGTATTAAGTGGAACAGCAGCCGACCGTATATTCTATAAAGATAGCCATAATAACACATATCAAGTAGCTACAATGGAAGATGGATTGAAGTTTAGCGCAGATGATGATGCAACAACAGTAATTTCTAAGAAACTAGGAAACAAATTAGAAATAGTAGGAGGAGCAGACAGCACAAAATTATCAGATAATAACATTGGAACAGTAGTAGGTACAACAGGAAAAATCAATGTAAAACTTGCAAAAAGAATTGACAGGTTTAACATCAGCTGAATTTAAAAACAGCAGCAGGAGATAAGACTGTAATAAATGGAGATGGATTGACAATAACTCCAAATGGAAATACAGATCCAACTAAGAATGTATCGATAACAACAAGTGGAATTAGTGCTGGAGGAAATAAAATAACAAATGTAGCGCCAGGAGCTGTGAATGCAACATCAACAGATGCAATAAATGGTTCTCAACTACATGATGCAACTACTGACCTAGTTAATAAAGGATTGAACTTTGAAGGAAATAGTGGAACAACAATCGCTAAGAAACTAGGAGAAACATTAGAAATAGTAGGAGAAGGAACAAAGGCTGACACTGAGTACAGTGGAGAAGGTGTAAAAAAACTATTGTAGAAAATGGAAAAAGTAGTAGTTAAGTTAGATAAGACATTGAAAAACTGATAACCTAACAACAAAAAAACTGTAACAACAGATAAAGTAAGTGTAGGAAAAGATGGAGCATCAGGAAAAGATGCAGTATCAATCAGTGGAAAAAGATGGAAAAAGATGGAACAATAGGAATAAACGGAAAAAGATGGAGCAAGTGCAAACATCACAGTGCAAAAATGGAGATCCAGTATTAAGTGGAACAGCAGCCGACCGTATATTCTATAAAGATAGCCATAATAACACATATCAAGTAGCTACAATGGAAGATGGATTGAAGTTTAGCGCAGATGATGATGCAACAACAGTAATTTCTAAGAAACTAGGAAACAAATTAGAAATAGTAGGAGGAGCAGACAGCACAAAAATTATCAGATAATAACATTGGAACAGTAGTAGGTACAACAGGAAAAATCAATGTAAAACTTGCAAAAGAATTGACAGGTTTAACATCAGCTGAATTTAAAACAGCAGCAGGAGATAAGACTGTAATAAATGGAGATGGATTGACAATAACTCCAAATGGAAATACAGATCCAACTAAGAATGTATCGATAACAACAAGTGGAATTAGTGCTGGAGGAAATAAAATAACAAATGTAGCGCCAGGAGCTGTAAATGCAACATCAACAGATGCAATAAATGGTTCTCAACTACATGATGCAACTACTGACCTAGTTAATAAAGGATTGAACTTCAAAGGAGACAGCGGAGCAACAATCGCTAAAAAATTAGGAGAAACATTAGAAATAGTAGGAGAAGGAACAAAAGCTGATAGTGAATACAGTGGTGAAGGTGTAAAAAAACTATTGTAGAAAAATGGAAAAAGTAGTAGTTAAGTTAGATAAGACACTGAAAAACAAGTAATATAGCAGCAGATAAAGTAAGTGTAGGAAAAGATGGAGCATCAGGAAAAGATGCAGTATCAATCAATGGAAAAAGATGGAAAAAGATGGAGCAATAGGAATAAACGGAAAAAGATGGAGCAAGTGCAAACATCACAGTGCAAAATGGAGATCCAGTATTAGGTGGAACAGCAGCTGACCGTATATTCTATAAAGATAGCCATAATAACACATATCAAGTAGCTACAATGGAAGATGGATTGAAGTTTAGCGCGGATGATGATGCAACAACAGTAATTTCTAAGAAACTAGGAAACAAATTAGAAATAGTAGGAGGAGCAGACAGCACAAAAATTATCAGATAATAACATTGGAACAGTAGTAGGTACAACAGGAAAAATCAATGTAAAACTATCTAAAGAATTAAAAAGACTTAACATCAGCTGAATTTGTAAGTGGTACAAATAAAAATAAAAAGTGGATGGAACAAATTCTACGTTGACAGTAGGAAATGGAACAAATACAGTAAAAAGTAGATGGAGCAACAGGAACAATAGGAGGTCTAACAAATAAAGATTGGAATCCAGATACTATACCAGTAGTAAGTGGTCGAGCAGCAACAGAAGACCAATTAAAGAAAGTATCACAAAATCTAGGTAAGTCAGTTACTGGAGGAAAGGTAATATTTGCTGGAAAACAACTATAGTGCAACAGATGCAAATACAACAATAAAAGCAGGATTTGGAGATAAAGTTGAAATAGTTGGAGAAGGAACAAAGGCTGACACTGAATACAGTGGAGACAGTGTAAAAACATTTGTAGAAAACGGAAAAGTAGTAGTTAAGTTAGATAAGACACTGAAAACAAGTAATATAGCAGCAGATAAAGTAAGTGTAGGAAAAGATGGAGCATCAGGAAAAGATGCAGTATCAATCAGTGGAAAAGATGGAAAAGATGGAGCAATAGGAATAAACGGAAAAGATGGAGCAAGTGCAAACATCACAGTACAAAATGGAGATCCAGTATTAAGTGGAACAGCAGCCGACCGTATATTCTATAAAGATAGCCATAATAACACATATCAAGTAGCTACAATGGAAGATGGATTGAAGTTTAGCGCAGATGATGATGCAACAACAGTAATTTCTAAGAAACTAGGAAACAAATTAGAAATAGTAGGAGGAGCAGACAGCACAAAATTATCAGATAATAACATTGGAACAGTAGTAGGTACAACAGGAAAAATCAATGTAAAACTTGCAAAAGAATTGACAGGTTTAACATCAGCTGAATTTAAAACAGCAGCAGGAGATAAGACTGTAATAAATGGAGATGGATTGACAATAACTCCAAATGGAAATACAGATCCAACTAAGAATGTATCGATAACAACAAGTGGAATTAGTGCTGGAGGAAATAAAATAACAAATGTAGCGCCAGGAGCTGTGAATGCAACATCAACAGATGCAATAAATGGTTCTCAACTACATGATGCAACTACTGACCTAGTTAATAAAGGATTGAACTTTGAAGGAAATAGTGGAACAACAATCGCTAAGAAACTAGGAGAAACATTAGAAATAGTAGGAGAAGGAACAAAGGCTGACACTGAGTACAGTGGAGAAGGTGTAAAAACTATTGTAGAAAATGGAAAAGTAGTAGTTAAGTTAGATAAGACATTGAAAACTGATAACCTAACAACAAAAACTGTAACAACAGATAAAGTAAGTGTAGGAAAAGATGGAGCATCAGGAAAAGATGCAGTATCAATCAGTGGAAAAGATGGAAAAGATGGAACAATAGGAATAAACGGAAAAGATGGAGCAAGTGCAAACATCACAGTGCAAAATGGAGATCCAGTATTAAGTGGAACAGCAGCCGACCGTATATTCTATAAAGATAGCCATAATAACACATATCAAGTAGCTACAATGGAAGATGGATTGAAGTTTAGCGCAGATGATGATGCAACAACAGTAATTTCTAAGAAACTAGGAAACAAATTAGAAATAGTAGGAGGAGCAGACAGCACAAAATTATCAGATAATAACATTGGAACAGTAGTAGGTACAACAGGAAAAATCAATGTAAAACTTGCAAAAGAATTGACAGGTTTAACATCAGCTGAATTTAAAACAGCAGCAGGAGATAAGACTGTAATAAATGGAGATGGATTGACAATAACTCCAAATGGAAATACAGATCCAACTAAGAATGTATCGATAACAACAAGTGGAATTAGTGCTGGAGGAAATAAAATAACAAATGTAGCGCCAGGAGCTGTAAATGCAACATCAACAGATGCAATAAATGGTTCTCAACTACATGATGCAACTACTGACCTAGTTAATAAAGGATTGAACTTCAAAGGAGACAGCGGAGCAACAATCGCTAAAAAAATTAGGAGAAACATTAGAAATAGTAGGAGAAGGAACAAAAAGCTGATAGTGAATACAGTGGTGAAGGTGTAAAAAAACTATTGTAGAAAAATGGAAAAGTAGTAGTTAAGTTAGATAAGACACTGAAAAACAAGTAATATAGCAGCAGATAAAGTAAGTGTAGGAAAAGATGGAGCATCAGGAAAAGATGCAGTATCAATCAGTGGAAAAGATGGAAAAGATGGAGCAATAGGAATAAACGGAAAAGATGGAGCAAGTGTAAACATCACAGTGCAAAAATGGAGATCCAGTATTAAGTGGAACAGCAGCCGACCGTATATTCTATAAAGATAGCCATAATAACACATATCAAGTAGCTACAATGGAAGATGGATTGAAGTTTAGCGCAGATGATGATGCAACAACAGTAATTTCTAAGAAACTAGGAAACAAATTAGAAATAGTAGGAGGAGCAGACAGCACAAAAATTATCAGATAATAACATTGGAACAGTAGTAGGTACAACAGGAAAAAAATCAATGTAAAAACTTGCAAAAAGAATTGACAGGTTTAACATCAGCTGAATTTAAAAACAGCAGCAGGAGATAAGACTGTAATAAATGGAGATGGATTGACAATAACTCCAAATGGAAATACAGATCCAACTAAGAATGTATCGATAACAACAAGTGGAATTAGTGCTGGAGGAAATAAAATAACAAATGTAGCGCCAGGAGCTGTAAATGCAACATCAACAGATGCAATAAATGGTTCTCAACTACATGATGCAACTACTGACCTAGTTAATAAAGGATTGAACTTCAAAGGAGACAGCGGAGCAACAATCGCTAAAAAAATTAGGGAGAAACATTAGAAATAGTAGGAGAAGGAACAAAAGCTGATAGTGAATACAGTGGTGAAGGTGTAAAAACTATTGTAGAAAATGGAAAAGTAGTAGTTAAGTTAGATAAGACACTGAAAACAAGTAATATAGCAGCAGATAAAGTAAGTGTAGGAAAAGATGGAGCATCAGGAAAAGATGCAGTATCAATCAGTGGAAAAGATGGAAAAGATGGAACAATAGGAATAAATGGAAAAAGATGGAGCAAGTGCAAACATCACAGTGCAAAAATGGAGATCCAGTATTAAGTGGAACAGCAGCCGACCGTATATTCTATAAAGATAGCCATAATAACACATATCAAGTAGCTACAATGGAAGATGGATTGAAGTTTAGCGCAGATGATGATGCAACAACAGTAATTTCTAAGAAACTAGGAAACAAATTAGAAATAGTAGGAGGAGCAGACAGCACAAAAATTATCAGATAATAACATTGGAACAGTAGTAGGTACAACAGGAAAAAAATCAATGTAAAAACTTGCAAAAGAATTGACAGGTTTAACATCAGCTGAATTTAAAAACAGCAGCAGGAGATAAGACTGTAATAAATGGAGATGGATTGACAATAACTCCAAATGGAAATACAGATCCAACTAAGAATGTATCGATAACAACAAGTGGAATTAGTGCTGGAGGAAATAAAATAACAAATGTAGCGCCAGGAGCTGTAAATGCAACATCAACAGATGCAATAAATGGTTCTCAACTACATGATGCAACTACTGACCTAGTTAATAAAGGATTGAACTTTGAAGGAAATAGTGGAACAACAATCGCTAAGAAACTAGGAGAAACATTAGAAATAGTAGGAGAAGGAACAAAGGCTGACACTGAGTACAGTGGAGAAGGTGTAAAAAAACTATTGTAGAAAAATGGAAAAGTAGTAGTTAAGTTAGATAAGACATTGAAAACTGATAACCTAACAACAAAAAAACTGTAACAACAGATAAAGTAAGTGTAGGAAAAGATGGAGCATCAGGAAAAGATGCAGTATCAATCAGTGGAAAAAGATGGAAAAAGATGGAGCAATAGGAATAAACGGAAAAAGATGGAGCAAGTGCAAACATCACAGTGCAAAAATGGAGATCCAGTATTAAGTGGAACAGCAGCCGACCGTATATTCTATAAAGATAGCCATAATAACACATATCAAGTAGCTACAATGGAAGATGGATTGAAGTTTAGCGCAGATGATGATGCAACAACAGTAATTTCTAAGAAACTAGGAAACAAATTAGAAATAGTAGGAGGAGCAGACAGCACAAAAATTATCAGATAATAACATTGGAACAGTAGTAGGTACAACAGGAAAAAAATCAATGTAAAACTTGCAAAAGAATTGACAGGTTTAACATCAGCTGAATTTAAAACAGCAGCAGGAGATAAGACTGTAATAAATGGAGATGGATTGACAATAACTCCAAATGGAAATACAGATCCAACTAAGAATGTATCGATAACAACAAGTGGAATTAGTGCTGGAGGAAATAAAATAACAAATGTAGCGCCAGGAGCTGTAAATGCAACATCAACAGATGCAATAAATGGTTCTCAACTACATGATGCAACTACTGACCTAGTTAATAAAGGATTGAACTTCAAAGGAGACAGCGGAGCAACAATCGCTAAAAAATTAGGAGAAACATTAGAAATAGTAGGAGAAGGAACAAAAAGCTGATAGTGAATACAGTGGTGAAGGTGTAAAAAAACTATTGTAGAAAAATGGAAAAAGTAGTAGTTAAGTTAGATAAGACACTGAAAAACAAGTAATATAGCAGCAGATAAAGTAAGTGTAGGAAAAGATGGAGCATCAGGAAAAGATGCAGTATCAATCAGTGGAAAAGATGGAAAAGATGGAGCAATAGGAATAAACGGAAAAGATGGAGCAAGTGTAAACATCACAGTGCAAAATGGAGATCCAGTATTAAGTGGAACAGCAGCCGACCGTATATTCTATAAAGATAGCCATAATAACACATATCAAGTAGCTACAATGGAAGATGGATTGAAGTTTAGCGCAGATGATGATGCAACAACAGTAATTTCTAAGAAACTAGGAAACAAATTAGAAATAGTAGGAGGAGCAGACAGCACAAAATTATCAGATAATAACATTGGAACAGTAGTAGGTACAACAGGAAAAATCAATGTAAAACTTGCAAAAGAATTGACAGGTTTAACATCAGCTGAATTTAAAACAGCAGCAGGAGATAAGACTGTAATAAATGGAGATGGATTGACAATAACTCCAAATGGAAATACAGATCCAACTAAGAATGTATCGATAACAACAAGTGGAATTAGTGCTGGAGGAAATAAAATAACAAATGTAGCGCCAGGAGCTGTAAATGCAACATCAACAGATGCAATAAATGGTTCTCAACTACATGATGCAACTACTGACCTAGTTAATAAAGGATTGAACTTCAAAGGAGACAGCGGAGCAACAATCGCTAAAAAATTAGGAGAAACATTAGAAATAGTAGGAGAAGGAACAAAAGCTGATAGTGAATACAGTGGTGAAGGTGTAAAAACTATTGTAGAAAATGGAAAAGTAGTAGTTAAGTTAGATAAGACACTGAAAACAAGTAATATAGCAGCAGATAAAGTAAGTGTAGGAAAAAGATGGAGCATCAGGAAAAGATGCAGTATCAATCAGTGGAAAAAGATGGAAAAAGATGGAACAATAGGAATAAATGGAAAAAGATGGAGCAAGTGCAAACATCACAGTGCAAAATGGAGATCCAGTATTAGTGGAACAGCAGCCGACCGTATATTCTATAAAGATAGCCATAATAACATATATCAAGTAGCTACAATGGAAGATGGATTGAAGTTTAGCGCAGATGATGATGCAACAACAGTAATTTCTAAGAAACTAGGAAACAAATTAGAAATAGTAGGAGGAGCAGACAGCACAAAAATTATCAGATAATAACATTGGAACAGTAGTAGGTACAACAGGAAAAATCAATGTAAAACTTGCAAAAGAATTGACAGGTTTAACATCAGCTGAATTTAAAACAGCAGCAGGAGATAAGACTGTAATAAATGGAGATGGATTGACAATAACTCCAAATGGAAATACAGATCCAACTAAGAATGTATCGATAACAACAAGTGGAATTAGTGCTGGAGGAAATAAAATAACAAATGTAGCGCCAGGAGCTGTAAATGCAACATCAACAGATGCAATAAATGGTTCTCAACTACATGATGCAACTACTGACCTAGTTAATAAAGGATTGAACTTTGAAGGAAATAGTGGAACAACAATCGCTAAGAAACTAGGAGAAACATTAGAAATAGTAGGAGAAGGAACAAAGGCTGACACTGAGTACAGTGGAGAAGGTGTAAAAACTATTGTAGAAAATGGAAAAGTAGTAGTTAAGTTAGATAAGACATTGAAAACTGATAACCTAACAACAAAAACTGTAACAACAGATAAAGTAAGTGTAGGAAAAGATGGAGCATCAGGAAAAGATGCAGTATCAATCAGTGGAAAAGATGGAAAAGATGGAGCAATAGGAATAAACGGAAAAGATGGAGCAAGTGTAAACATCACAGTGCAAAATGGAGATCCAGTATTAAGTGGAACAGCAGCCGACCGTATATTCTATAAAGATAGCCATAATAACACATATCAAGTAGCTACAATGGAAGATGGATTGAAGTTTAGCGCAGATGATGATGCAACAACAGTAATTTCTAAGAAACTAGGAAACAAATTAGAAATAGTAGGAGGAGCAGACAGCACAAAAATTATCAGATAATAACATTGGAACAGTAGTAGGTACAACAGGAAAAATCAATGTAAAACTTGCAAAAGAATTGACAGGTTTAACATCAGCTGAATTTAAAACAGCAGCAGGAGATAAGACTGTAATAAATGGAGATGGATTGACAATAACTCCAAATGGAAATACAGATCCAACTAAGAATGTATCGATAACAACAAGTGGAATTAGTGCTGGAGGAAATAAAATAACAAATGTAGCGCCAGGAGCTGTAAATGCAACATCAACAGATGCAATAAATGGTTCTCAACTACATGATGCAACTACTGACCTAGTTAATAAAGGATTGAACTTTGAAGGAAATAGTGGAACAACAATCGCTAAGAAACTAGGAGAAACATTAGAAATAGTAGGAGAAGGAACAAAGGCTGACACTGAGTACAGTGGAGAAGGTGTAAAAACTATTGTAGAAAATGGAAAAGTAGTAGTTAAGTTAGATAAGACATTGAAAAACTGATAACCTAACAACAAAAAAACTGTAACAACAGATAAAGTAAGTGTAGGAAAAGATGGAGCATCAGGAAAAGATGCAGTATCAATCAGTGGAAAAAGATGGAAAAGATGGAACAATAGGAATAAATGGAAAAAGATGGAGCAAGTGCAAACATCACAGTGCAAAATGGAGATCCAGTATTAGTGGAACAGCAGCCGACCGTATATTCTATAAAGATAGCCATAATAACAATATATCAAGTAGCTACAATGGAAGATGGATTGAAGTTTAGCGCAGATGATGATGCAACAACAGTAATTTCTAAGAAACTAGGAAACAAATTAGAAATAGTAGGAGGAGCAGACAGCACAAAAATTATCAGATAATAACATTGGAACAGTAGTAGGTACAACAGGAAAAAAATCAATGTAAAACTTGCAAAAAGAATTGACAGGTTTAACATCAGCTGAATTTAAAAACAGCAGCAGGAGATAAGACTGTAATAAATGGAGATGGATTGACAATAACTCCAAATGGAAATACAGATCCAACTAAGAATGTATCGATAACAACAAGTGGAATTAGTGCTGGAGGAAATAAAAATAACAAATGTAGCGCCAGGAGCTGTAAATGCAACATCAACAGATGCAATAAATGGTTCTCAACTACATGATGCAACTACTGACCTAGTTAATAAAGGATTGAACTTCAAAGGAGACAGCGGAGCAACAATCGCTAAGAAACTAGGAGAAACATTAGAAATAGTAGGAGAAGGAACAAAGGCTGACACTGAGTACAGTGGAGAAGGTGTAAAAACTATTGTAGAAAATGGAAAAGTAGTAGTTAAGTTAGATAAGACATTGAAAAACTGATAACCTAACAACAAAAACTGTAACAACAGATAAAGTAAGTGTAGGAAAAGATGGAGCATCAGGAAAAGATGCAGTATCAATCAGTGGAAAAGATGGAAAAGATGGAGCAATAGGAATAAACGGAAAAGATGGAGCAAGTGTAAACATCACAGTGCAAAATGGAGATCCAGTATTAAGTGGAAATCCAGCAGATCGTATATTCTATAAAGATAGCCGTGGAAATGAATATCAAGTAGCTACAATGTCAGATGGAATGAAATTTAGTGCTGATGATTATGATCCAGCAAATGCAAATAATACTATATCTAAGAAGCTAAATGAAAGATTAGAAATAGTAGGAGGAGCAGATAAAACTAAACTATCTGATGACAACATTGGGTCAATAGTAGATAATACAGGAAAGATTAATGTAAAACTATCTAAAGAATTAACAGGCTTAACATCAGCTGAATTTAAAACAGCAGCAGGAGATAAGACTGTAATAAATGGAGATGGATTGACAATAACTCCAAATGGAAATACAGATCCAACTAAGAATGTATCGATAACAACAAGTGGAATTAGTGCTGGAGGAAATAAAATAACAAATGTAGCGCCAGGAGCTGTAAATGCAACATCAACAGATGCAATAAATGGTTCTCAACTACATGATGCAACTACTGACCTAGTTAATAAAGGATTGAACTTCAAAGGAGACAGCGGAGCAACAATCGCTAAGAAACTAGGAGAAACGTTAGAAATAGTAGGAGAAGGAACTAAGGCAGATACTGAATACAGTGGTGAAGGTGTAAAAACTATTGTAGAAAATGGAAAAGTAGTAGTAAAACTTGATAAGAACATGAAAGCTGATAAAATATCAATAGGAAAAGATGGAGTATCAGGAAAAGATGCTGTGTCAATCAGTGGAAAAGATGGAAAAGATGGAACAATAGGAATAAACGGAAAAGATGGAGCAAGTGCAAACATCACAGTGCAAAATGGAGATCCAGTATTAAGTGGAAATCCAGCAGACCGTATATTCTATAAAGATAGCCGTGGAAATGAATATCAAGTAGCTACAATGTCAGATGGAATGAAATTTAGTGCTGATGATTATGATCCAGCAAATGCAAATAATACTATCTCTAAGAAACTAAATGAAAGATTAGAAGTAGTAGGAGGAGCAGACAAAACTAAACTATCTGCTAATAACATTGGAACAGTAGTAGATAACACTGGAAAAATTAATGTAAAACTATCTAAAGAATTAACAGGCTTAACATCAGCTGAATTTAAAACAGCAGCAGGAGATAAGACTGTAATAAATGGAGATGGATTAACAGTAAGTCCAGCAACTCCAACAACAAGTCCAATATCTATAACTAAAGATGGAATCAGTGCTGGAGATAAGAAAGTAACTAATGTAGCACCAGGAACTATAAGTGCAACATCGACAGATGCAATAAATGGTTCACAATTCCATAAGTTAGCTACAAATACTATTCAATTAGGTGGAGATAAAGGAGCAACAGCCACTCAACAACTAGATAAAACTGGAGGAATCAAGTTTAATATAGTTGGAGAAAATGGAATTACAACAAAAGCAACTGGAGATAAAGTAACTATAGGAGTAGATACTTCAACAATAGGTGCAAACATTAAATTGAAGTATAAATCTAATTCAGATGCAGCAACAGCTCAAGAAGTAAAACTGTCTGATGGATTAGATTTCAAAAATGGTAACTTTACAACAGCAACTGTAGGAGCAAATGGAGAAGTTAAATATGATACTGTGACTCAAGGTCTAAATGTAAGTCCAAATGGAAAAAGCAAGTTTACCAAATCCATCAACACCAGGAGGAACAACACCAAATGGATTAGTAACAGCACAAGATGTTGCAAATGCATTAAATAGTGTAGGATGGAATGCAACAGCAGATGCGACAGGAACAGGGGTAAAAACTGGAACTCCAAGTGCACAACTAGTTAAAAATGGATCAACAGTATCTTATGTAGCTGGAGATAATTTAACAGTAGCACAAGCTGTTGATGCAAATGGAAACCATAAATATACATATAGTTTAAATAAACAATTAAAAAGACTTAACATCAGCAGAATTTGTTAATCCAACAAGTGGAAACAAAACTGTATTAAATGGAGATGGATTAACAATAACTCCAAATGGAAATACAGATCCAACTAAGAATGTATCAATAACAACATCTGGAATTAATGCTGGAGATAAGAAGATTACTAATGTAGCAGATGGAGATGTTACAGCAACATCGAAAGATGCTATAAATGGTTCTCAATTCTATGGATTAGCTACAAATACTATCCAATTAGGTGGAGATGGCTCAACAGTAACAGCTACACAACAATTGAATAAAAATGGTGGAATTAAATTCAACATAGTTGGAGATAATGGAATCATAACAGAGGCTAACAATGATAAAGTAACAGTAAAAGTTAATGCTGCAACTATAGGATCTAACATTACTTTAAAATATGCAGCTAATGGTGCAAACGGTCAAACAGTTAAATTATCAGATGGATTAAACTTCCAAGATGGTAACTTCACTAAGGCAAGTGTTGATGCACAAGGTAAAGTAAAGTATGATACTGTTACTCAAGCTATAGCACCAACAGCAGATGGAACAGCTCAAGTAGCACCAGGATCAACTCCAGGATTAGCTACATCAGCAGATGTTGTAAATGCTATAAATAACAGTGGATGGAAAGCTACTGCAGGCGGAAACGTAGATGGAAAAGCTACACCAACAGTAGTAAAGAATGGTCAAGAAGTAGAATTTAATGCTGGAGATAACTTAAAAGTAAAACAAACTATAGATACTACAACAGGAAAACAAACTTATGAATATAGTTTAAATAAAGATTTAACAGGATTAAATTCAGCAGAATTTACTAATGCAACAGGAGATAAGACTAAGATAACTGCAGGAAATACTGAATATACAAATGCAGCTGGGGATAAAACTGTTGTTAATGCAGATGGATTAACAATAAGTTCATCAACTCCAGGAGCTAAAGATATATCTGTAACAAAAGCTGGTATCAGTGCAGGAGATAAAAAAAGATCACTAATGTTGCAGCAGGTGTAAATGATACAGATGCAGTAAATGTATCTCAATTAAGAGATGTTGAGAACAAAGTTACTAATGTTAATACTACTATAAATAAAGGTCTAAACTTCAAAGGAAATACTGGAGTAACAATAAATAAACAATTAGGAGATACTCTTGAAATTGTTGGAGAAGGAACTAAGGCTGATAGTGAATATAGTGGAGAAAAATATTAAAGTAGTTGAAGATGGTGGAAAAATTAGTTGTTAAAAATGAGTAAAGAAATGAATACTAATACAATAACAGCTAATACAGTAAATACTAATACAGTAGCAGTAGGAATGCCAGGAAAAAGATGGTGTAATAACTGTAAAAGATGCTAATGGAAAAGATGGTGTATCTATCAACGGAAAAGATGGATCTATTGGATTAAATGGAAAAGATGGATCATCAATAACAATTAGTACAGCTCAAGGAAATCCAGGAATAGCAGGAGCACCAGGAGCAACTATGGATAGAATTCAATACACTGATAAGGCTGGAACTCCTCATCAAGTGGCAACATTAGATGATGGAATGAAGTATGGTGGAGATACTGGAACAGTTATCAACAAGAAACTAAATCAACAAGTTAATGTAGTTGGTGGAATAACAGATGTAACAAAACTAACTGCTGACGACAACATAGGTGTTGTATCAGATGGTTCAAACAATTTAAAAGTAAGACTTGCTAAGGATTTAGATGGACTTGAAACTGTAAAAGTTAGAGATACTGCTGGAAATTCAACAGTAGTAAAAGGAGATGGAGTAACTATAACATCATCAAGTGGGGACACAGTAAGCCTAACTGATAAAGGTTTAGACAACGGTGGAAATGTTATAACAAATGTTGCAGCTGGTAAAGATGGAACAGATGCTGTTAACGTAGATCAATTGAATCAAACTGTAAGTAACGTTGTTAATGCAGCAGGAGATGCAATTGCTCATGTTAATAATAAGGTTGATAAGTTAGGAGATAGAGTAAATAAAGGACTTGCAGGAGCAGCAGCAATGGCAGGACTAGAATTTATGGATATCGGAATCAACCAAGCAACAGTAGCAGCAGCAGTTGGAGGATATAGAGGTACTCATGCAGTTGCAGTTGGGGTTCAAGCAGCTCCTACTGAAAATACAAGAGTCAATGCAAAAGTTTCTATGACTCCAGGAAGCCGTTCAGAAACTATGTACTCTGTTGGAGCATCATATAGATTCAACTGGAGATAATTTAAGTTTAAATAATTTAAAGTTTGAAAGGGTAAATATCTTAGGGTATTTACCTTTCAAACATTTTAATAAATTATGAAAAACTTGTAATTTTGTAAGTTTTAGTCTATAATATTGTTGTTTTGAAAGTTGGAATAATTTATAATGATTATATTTTTAAAAAAATGAGGAGAAAAATAAATGAAAAAAAGGAATTAAAAATTCTTGCTTTTTATGCTTTTTAGCTATATTCTTTACTGGGTGTTTTTGCTTCAAACGTAGATCTTAAAGCTCAGAAGATATATGCAAGAGAATATAAAGGAATGAAGATAGAATTAAGTCGTTCTGATTTAAGTGGAATTTTTGTAGATATACAAAATATGAGTAATAAAGATATTACTATCGTTTGGAAGGAATCAACTTTAGGTGGATCAAGAATAATAAGGCATGATGCTATTGTATATCCTGCTTTAAATGATGAAAATACAGTTATAACTGAATTACAAAGAAAAAAACTTTTGTTATTCATAGAGCAGAAGATTTCTACTATGTAGACCCTGTTCTATATGCTCAAAGTGGAGTTAGAATAAAACCTTTAAAAATTCCCAGTTGAGTTAAAATTAGTTATAAAAAAACTAATGGAGCAAAAAGAAACTCTATCTATTTTCTTAGATAATAACTATAGAAGTGATGAAGATGCTAAATCTGAAAGATATAAAGAAGATGCTTATGATAAGCAAAGAAAAGTAGATGCTAAGAATTTAGATAAAGACTATGAAAAAACAAAAAAATAAATAGAAGAGACAAGGTAGATGATCTTCCTGATGCTAAAGTAATTAAGGAAAAATCCACCTGTTCAAGATGAATTATATATTAACCATAGAAAATAATAAAAAAATAGAAGAAGTTGTTGTAAAAATTAAAATTTCAAACCTAAAGTAAAAAAATAAGTGAGTTACGAATGGAAATTTTAGATAAAAAAATCAAATAGAATGAGCCGAGCAAATTCAGGAGTGTCTGAACGAAGTGAGTTTCCTGATTTGCAGCGAATTCTTGATTTTTTTATCGTTAAGAAATTTACTCAGTAACGAACTATTTTTTTACTTTTTGTTAATTTGCAACAGCTCCTTTTTTTATTTTTAATAAAAAAACATCACCTATTTTTACTAAGTGATGTCGGGGGATGTCTTATCTAAGTTTATTTAATTTGTTGTCCATTTTTGAAAGTAGCTTCTGAAGTAATTTACCATTTTCATCGAAAGCTTTGGCAACTCCATCTCTTTCACCATTTTTTTATAGTTTTCTTCTACAAAAAAACTTTTCCATTAGGATAGTAACTTCTTCCAAGTCCTTCTGGTTTACCATTTTTTTATAGTTAAGTTCCATTTTTAGTTTACCATCTTCATAGTAATCTTTTTGAATTCCAACTTGTACACCATTTTTTTGAAAGTAGCTTCACTAGATAATTTACCACTTGGATAATATAATTTTGAATATCCATCCATAACGCCATTTTTTTAAATTCAGCTCTAGCATCTACTATACCTTTTTTTCATTGTAATTTTCTAGAACTCCTGTGTAAGGTGTTTTTTTGTCCTATTTCATATACAACATTACCTTTAGCTTCAATACGATCTGATTTTATAACCTTTGCTGAAAAATGAAAGTGCAGAACACATAACAAATAATGCTAATAATATTTTTTTCATATTTAAACCTCCAAATTATTTAATTATTTTTACTTGTTGCCCATTTTTTTGAAAGTAGCTTGTTGAACTAATTTCCCATTTTCATCGTAAGCTTTAGCAATTCCATCTCTTTCATCATTTTTTTATAATTTTCTTCTGTACGGATTTTACCATTAGGATAATAAGATTTTTACTAATCCTTCAGCTTTACCATTTACTAAGTTAACTTCAGTATCTAATTTCCCATTTTCATCATAAATTTTAGCATATCCAGTTTTTTTGTCCATTTTTTTATAAGTTGTTTCTATTTTTTTACTTTACCATTTTTCATAGTAATCTTTTTGAACTCCTACTTGTTTCCCGTTTTTGGAAAGTGGCTTCACTAGATAATTTACCACTTGGAAAAATATATTTTTGAGCTACCATCTTGTATACCATTTTTGAATTCAGTTCTAGCTAATAAAACATTTTTTTCATTATAAGTTTCGATAAAAACCTGTATAAGGAGCATTTTGTCCAGCTTCATATATAATATTTCCTTTAACATCAATATCAGTTGCCTTAATAACTTTCGCTGAGAAAGAAAGAGCAGAACACATAACAAATAATGCTAATAATAATTTTTTTCATATTTAAACCTCCGAATTATTTAATTTTTTTATATAAACTTCTTTTGTTATATTATATAATATTTTAAAAAGGAATTTCAGTAACATATGTTACTAATAAAAAACATCACTTAGCTAACTAAGTGATGTCTATTTTAAATAATTTATTTAACTTGTTTACCATTTTTGAAATTAGCTTGTTGAACTAATTTACCATTTTTCGTCATAAGCTTTTAGCGACTCCATTTCTTTCATCATTTTTTTATAGTTTTCTTCTGTACGAACTTTACCACTTGGATAATAAGTTTTTTTAATAAACCTTCAGCTTTTACCATTTACTAAATTAAATTCAACAGCTAATTTACCATTTTCATCATAAATTTTAGTATATCCATTTGGTTGGCTATTTTTTTATAAGTTGTTTCTGTAGCCACTTTTACCATTTTCGTAGTAATCTTTTTGAACTCCTACTTGTTTACTGTTTTTGGAAAAGTAGCTTCACTATATAATTTACCACTTGGATAATATAATTTTTGAACTACCATCTTGTATACCATTTTTTTGAATTCAGTTTTAGCCTCTAAAACACCTTTTTTTCATTATAAGTTTCAATGATTCCTGTATAAGCTGAGCTTTTGTCCAACTTCATATACAACATCTCCTTTAACTTCAGCATTAGTTGATTTAATAACCTTTGTTGAGAAAGAAAGTGCAGAGCGACATAACAAATAAAGCTAATAATAATTTTTTTCATTTTTACCTCCGAATTATTTAATAATTTTTTTCATAAGCCTTTTTAAATTCTTCAAGACTTATTCCATATCTATTTAATTTCGCCATAAATTGCTTGGCGTTTGAATAACCAATACCTAGTTCAGAACCTAATTCAGCTCTTAAATCAGAAGAGTTATTTTTTTCCTATTAAACCATAATCCATCATTAAATTTAAGTCAAATATATTTTCTGAATTATCTAAGCTAAATCTTGCTTTTTTTCAAGTGCAGTGATAATATCCTCAGGAGAAGCATTTTCAACTCCAATATCTCCATCTTTTGTACCACTTACACGAGAAATATAGGCATTTTTTTGCATTGGGAAAGTGTTTACATAAGTATTTTTCTTATCTCTTCACCAGCATAGTCAGGGTCTGTTAAAAATGATAAGCCCCTTATTTTCATAGGCTAGTTTTTAGTAACTCAATACTTCTATTTTTTTCTAACAGCATGACCATTAACTTGAAATACTTCTGCATCAACAGCATTTTTTTACTGCTGAAATATCATCTTTTCCTTCAACAACAATAACTTCTTTTTATCTTCTTTTTCATTTTTTTATCCTTATTAAAAATTCTGCATTGTTTGGAGTTCTTGGGAATGGTATTACGTCTCTGATATTTTGCATACCAGTTAGATACATCATCATTCTTTCAAATCCTAGACCATATCCAGAATGTGGGAAACTTCCAAATCTTCTTAAATCTAAATAAAAATTCATAATCTTCTTTATTAAGCCCTAATTCATCCATTCTCTTAACAAGTAAGTCGTAGTTGTCTTCTCTTTTGAGAACCACCAATTATTTCTCCAATTCCTGGTGCTAGTAAGTCCATAGCTCTAACAGTTTTATTGTCATCGTTAAGCTTCATATAGAAAGCCTTAATATCTTTAGGATAATCTGTTACGAATACAGGTTTTTTTGAAGTATTCTTCAGCTAAGTATCTTTCATGTTCACTTTGTAAGTCTATTCCCATTTAACAGGAAATTCAAATTTCTTACCAGATTTTTTTCTAGAATTTCTATAGCCTCTGTATAAGTAACTCTAGCAAAATCGTTGTTAAGTACATTGTTTAATTTATCAAATAGTCCTTTTTCAATAAATGAGTTAAAGAATTCCATTTCTTCAGGACAGTTATCCATAACATATTTAATGATGTATTTAACCATTGCTTCAGCAAGTTCCATATTAGCTCCTAAGTCAGCAAAAGCTATTTCAGGCTCTACCATCCAGAATTCAGAAGCATGTCTTGCTGTATTTGAATATTCTGCTCTAAATGTTGGTCCAAAAGTATAAACATTTCTAAAAGCAGCACAGTAAGTTTCAACATTTAATTGACCACTAACTGTTAAGTTTGTAGATTTACCAAAGAAGTCTTTAGAAAAATCAATCTCTCCATTTTCTTTCTTAGGTACTTTGTTTAAATCAAAAGTTGTAATTCTAAACATTTCTCCTGCACCTTCAGCATCAGAACCTGTTATGATTGGAGTATGAACATAAACAAAGTTATTTTCTTGGAAAAATTTATGTATTGCATAAGCAAGTACAGATCTAACTCTGAATACTGCTGAGAAAGTGTTAGTTCTTGCCCTTAAATGAGCTTTAGTTCTTAAGTATTCAAAAGTATGTCTTTTATTTTGAAGTGGATATTCTAAGTCAGCCTTTTGAAATATTTCAATTTCCTTAGCTTTAACTTCTAAATCTTGTCCACTACCTTCAGATTTAACAAGAGTCCCTTTTACTTTAATAGTAGAAGCTATTGAAAGTCTCGAAACTTCATCAAAATTTGCAAGTCCTTCTTCAAAAAACTATTTGAACTCCTTTAAAAAATGAACCATCATTTAGTTCAATAAAACCAAATTTCTTTTGATCTCTAATTTTTCTTACCCAACCAAAAAGCTCTATCTCTTTGTTTAGGTACTCTTCACCATGTCTAAAAATATCTTTTACAGTAATCATCATAATAAATCCCCTAGTTTTTTTAAAGTCTTTTTCATCAACGATTTCTATATTATCTAAAATGTTTTCTGACCTGTGCTTTAAACTGATCTAAATACATTCTTCTATAGATTTCTCTATCTTTTATTTCTTCTTCTGTAAGTTTTCTTTTCCTTACTTAATTTAGCATAGTAATTAACTTTTTCTATTATATCTTTCATTTCCATTTTTTTCACACCTCTGTTGAAAAATTATAACACTAGCACCCTTATTTGTAAAGTTTAATCAGTAGTATGGTTATTATTAATGTATATAATATATCCCATAGAAAGAGATAGTGCGAGTATTGAAGAACCTCCAGTACTTATAAATGGTAAAGGTATACCAAAGACTGGAAGTAAAACCTATAGCAACTCCTATATTTATAATAACCTGAGTTATTATATAACCACCTATTCCAGCAACAACATATTTATAGAAGTAATTTTTTTGATTTAGTAGCGACATTCATTATCAAAAACAAATAAAGTGAAGAATAGGAATAAAACTATAATCATTCCAACAAAACCTGTTTCTTCAGCTAAGTTTGCTATAGCAAAAGTCAGTTTCTACTCAGGAATATAGTTATACTTTTGAACTCCATTTCCTATACCTTTTCCAAATATTCCACCTGTTCCAAAGGCAATAAGTGATTGATAGATTTGATAGGCATCAACTATATCATAATTATTATGAAGAATACCTTCTAAATATACCTTAATTCTATGCTGCTTATAACCTGTTAAAACCTTAGATAAGAAAGAAAGAAGTGCAGGTGTAGCTGCCAGTCCTCCAAAGAAAATAGGATATAGAACTTTATTTGGAATATCTGATAAGAATAACATAAAACCTGCTATTAAAACATAGTGTATAGCAGTTCCCATATCTTTTAAAGCTAGGGTAATAAAGACTGCAAAAGCACCAGTGTAGATAAAAGCTGTCCAAAAATTCTTTTGATAAGAAATTTTTTCTTTAGTATCTTTTCCCCTTGCAAATATACCAGCTATAGCAATAACAAAGGGAACTTTTAAGAGTTCTGGTATCTGTAAACTCAGTGAACCTAAACGAATCCAACCTTTACCACCATTTACTGTTGGAAATACACTTTTAGGACCTAAAGCAACAACTATGAAGAGTACTAAACTAATAACAAGAAATAAACCTCTAAAATTCGTTCCATTTATCTTTTTATTAAAGAAACCTCCAAATTTTTTGGAACACATAAGAGAAAAAATTACAAGAGAAAGCCCTAAAATAATTGATTGTTTAAAAGCTTTATCCATCACTTTGACATTATCGAATCTAGATATTGAACTAATGAAATTAAGAATTCCTACCAGTACTAAAATAATAAAAACCAATAATATTAGTTCTTCTTTTTACTAATATCTTCTTTTCTTTTTTTCTACTTCTTTCTCTTTCCATTTCGTTAATCTTATTGTGAATAGCTACTTGATCAGTAGCCCTATTGTTAAAATCTAATTTTTCTTTTCATTTTTACCTCTAAAAAAATTAATAATTTATATTATAACATATTTTTTTAGTTACAATTATAAAAATGATAAAAATATAATAAAATTTAAAATTAATTAGACGAGAGGAACTTTATATGAGATTAAAAAAATTATCTTTTTACTAGTTTTACTTTTTTTAGTTTTAATCTTTTTGCAACTAATGGTAAAAAAATATTTTCAATACTTCAAAAGCTAAATATATCAAAAAAAGGCTTTTTAAATGCACTCAGTAAAAACTTACTATAAAAAAATGGAAAAAAATCAAATCAAAAAGAGTATTATACAGGTAATAGAAAGACTGGAATATGGCAATATTATTATGAGAATGGGAAATTAAGATCTGAAGTAATATTCAATACTTTATCTCAAGATGAAGAAGCCATTGTTAAAACTTATGATGAAAAAGGAGTTATTATAAGTTCAGGTAAGGTTATAAATGGCGAAATGGTTGGAGTTTGGAATTATTATGATGAGATGGGAAGAAAACTAAATACTTATGACTTAACAAAGGGAGTAATAGTAACTTATAGTGAAAAAGGAAAAAGTGATACTGAGTCTCTGAAAAAGCCTTACTTAACCGTTTAGAAGAAATAATGGTGGAGGTGAATAATGACAGAATTAGAGCTAATGAGGAAAAAAATTGATGAAATTGATGAAAAGCTTTTTAGTTTTGTTTAAAGAAAGATTAGAAGTTTCAAAAGCAAATTGGCATATTGAAGAAAAAAATATAAGATGAATATTTTTTTGATCCAGAAAGAGAAAAAAGCAAATAATATCAGAGGCAACAGAACATATGCCAGATAATGAAAGAAAAATATACAGAAAGTTTTTTTACATAATTTGATGGATATAAGTAAGGAGGTTCAAAGTGAATGAGGAAATTTGGACTTTTTAGGTAAAAAGCTTTACATTCTTTTATCACCACTTCTACACAAGGTCTTTTTTTGAAGAATTTGGAGTAGAAGCTGAATATAATCTATATGAAGTTGATGAAATTGAAATAGATAATTTTTAAAAAGTTATATGCTTGAAAAATTCTATTGAAGGAGTGAATATAACTGTTCCTTATAAGAAAGTATTTTTTTAGATAAACTAGATTTCATCAGTGATGAAGCGAAAGCAATTGGTGCTATAAATCTTCTCTATATAAAAGACAATAAGTTCTATGGAGATAACACAGATTACTATGGTTTTAAACAGACACTTATTAGCAATAAAAATAGAGCCAAGTGGAAAAAGAATAGCTATTATCGGTAGAGGTGGAGCTAGTGCCAGTGTGTATAAAGTTTTTAAAGGATATGGGAGCAGAAGATGTAACTTTCTATTTTAGAAAGGACAAATTGAATGAGATAGAATTTCCAGAAAATATAGAAGGAGATATAATAATCAATACAACTCCTGTTGGAATGTATCCTAATATTGAAGATAATATTGTAGATGAACAAATTTTTAAAAAAATTCAAAAATAGCCATAGACTTAATATACAATCCTTTTAGAGACAAAAATTTTTTTAAAAAAATAGCAAGAGAAAATGGTTTAAAAAAACTATAAATGGAATGGAAATGTTAATAGAGCAAGCCTTAAAGACAGATGAAATTCTGTATGATATTGTCTTATCAAATCAACTTAGAGAAAAAAATAATATAATAAAGAGGGTTAAGGAGTTTTATGAGAATAATGGTAATTAATGCACCCTAACTTAAATATGTTAGGTATAAGAGAGAAAAATATCTATGGGACTTTCACTTATGAAGATCTATGTAAGTATATAGAAACTTATCCAAACTATAAGGAGAAAGATATTGATTTTACATTTTTACAAACTAATCATGAAGGTGAAATAGTTGATTAAAAAAATATGGTCGCACACTTGTGACTCTAGCACTCGTAGGGTGTCAGTCATGAGTTAGACCATTAAGTATAGTCAGCATATATAGAAATATGTATGTAGAGGTAGCAACTTTAAAAAGCTATCCAATACTACTCGAATTGCTGGAAACCCCTAAAAGCTAGTATAACTACAACATAGTACCCTAAATAATATGGTACAAATGTGAAAGTGGCGAAAGCAGAAAAAAATATACTAGATGACATAAGGTTAAATCCTAAGTGTTAAGATAATGGGCAATCAGCAGCCAAGACCGAAAGGTAAGGTTCAACGACTATTCCTCCTGAGGGAAGTACACTAAAGCTAGTGGAAGTGGGTAGACCCAAACAGATAAAGCTGTGGGATAAGATATAGTCTGTGCTTAATAGAAATATTAAGAAGTTCGAGGCTAATCTCCTTAATTTATTAAGGAGTGTATATGCCAAGAGAACTGCATAAGTGGTAGCGTACTTATGTGAACGACAACCCTCTAAAAACGACTGAGTCAGTTTTAGGTTCATATATTTAGAAAAAATTTTTACTTTTTTTCATTTACTTATAGTATAAAAAAAGTGGTATACTATATATAGGTAAATGGAGGTGAAATCACATGGAAAAAAAGCATATAAGTTTAGATTTTTATCCAACTAAAACTCAAATAACAATATTAAATTGTACTTTTGGTTGTGTAAGATATGTCTATAATCATTTTTTTAGGTTTAAAACAAGAACTATATAACAAAGAGAAAAAAATCTATGTCATATAATCAATGTAGCAAAGCACTGACAGTTTTAAAACAAGAAAAAGAATGGTTAAAAAGATGTAGATAAATTTTCTTTACAAAAATTCTTTAAAAAGATTTAGATAAAGCCTATAAAAAAATTTCTTTTAGTGGAAAGGGTTATCCAAAGTTTAAATCTAAGAAAGATAATAGAAAATCATACAGAACCAATTATACAAATAATAATATAGAGTTTTTTTAGATAAATGGATAAAAAGTACCTAAGTTAGGAAGACTAAAAAAATAAGAGATAAAATGAAACCACAAGGAAGAATAATAAATGCAACAATAACACAAGTACCTAGTGGAAAATATTATATATCTCTGTGTTGTACAGATGTAGAAGTAGAAAAAAATTAGAAAGTACAAATAAAAAAATGTTGGAATAGATTTAGGTATAAAGGACTTTGCGATTACCAGTGATGAAATCTCAATAGAAAAATCCAAAAATATTTACAAAAAAATCTTTTGAATAAACTAGCTATATTACAAAAGAAAAACTATCACGAAAAACCAAAGGGTAGTTCAAATAGAAATAAAGCTAGAATAAAAAGTAGCAAGATTATTTGAAAAGATATCAAATCAAAGAAAAGATTTTTTTGCAAAAATTATCAACAATGCTAATAAAAAGAATATGATATTATTTGTATGGAAGATTTACAAGTAAAAAAATATGGTAAGAAATCATAAATTAGCAAGAAATATTGTAGATGTATCATGGAGTGAATTTAATAGAATTCTAAGTTATAAAGCGAAATGGTATGGAAGAACAATAGTAAGAGTAGATAAATTTTTTTGCAAGTAGTCAAATATGTAATTGTTGTGATATAGAAATGAAGAAGTAAAAGATTTAAGTATAAGAGAATGGACTTGTCCAGTATGTGGAGCTGTACATAATAGAGATATAAATGCAGCCAAAAAAACATATTAAAAAGAAGGACTAAGGATATTAAAAAGAAAGTGCTTAAATATATAAATATATGAACCGTAGGAACTATGGGGATAGCTTGGTAAATTTAGTTGGCTAACAGAAGCAACTACTACCCAAGAACCCTGCGACTTCAGTCGTGGGAGGTTCAGTACTTACATAAGGCTTATACAGAAAAATATGATGGTATTGTTTTTAAATGCAGGGGGCTATACTCACACATCAGTTGCTATACATGATGCAATAAAGGCAGTTAGTATTCCTACTGTGGAAGTACATATCTCAAACATTCATGCTAGAGAAGAATTTAGAAAAAATTGTATGACTTCACCTGCCTGTGTTGGACAGATAACAGGGCTAGGAAAGTTAGGCTATGTTTTAGCAGTTGTATATTTAACAGAAGAAAGGAAAAAAATAATTATGAAATTAATATCTTGGAACGTAAATGGAATTAGAGCAGCTATAAAGAAAGGTTTTTTTAGATTATTTTAATGAGCAAAATGCTGATATATTCTGTTTACAAGAAACAAAAATTAAGTGCAGGACAATTAGATTTAGAATTAAAAAGGTTATCACCAATATTGGAACTATGCTGGAAAAAGGTTATTCAGGAACTGCAATTTTTACTAAGGAAGAACCTTTATCGGTTAGTTATGGTCTAGGTATAGAAGAACATGACAAAGAAGGAAGAGTTATTACTCTGAATTTGAAAAAAATTCTATATGATAACAGTTTACACTCCTAACTCTAAAGATGAACTTTTAAGACTTGACTATAGAATGGTATGGGAAGATGAATTCAGAAAGTACCTAAAAAAATTTAGAAAAAGAAAAAAACCTGTGGTTGTTTGTGGAGACTTAAATGTTGCTCATAAAGAAATAGATTTGAAGAATCCAAAGACTAATAGAAGAAATGCAGGATTTACTGATGAAGAAAGAGGTAAGTTTACTGAGCTTTTTAGAAAGTGGTTTCATAGATACATTTAGATATTTCTATCCTGACCTAGAACATGCTTACTCTTGGTGGTCATATAGAGCAAAATGCAAGAAAAAAATAATACAGGGTGGAGAATAGATTATTTTGTTGTATCTAAGTCTCTTGAAAAAATATCTAGTAGATGCAGAAATTCATGCTCAAACAGAAGGATCAGACCATTGTCCAGTGGTGTTATTCTTAGATTTTAAAAAAATAATCAAATTATTAGTAACAAAAATTTTTACAATATTTTTTTATGGAGGTATTTTTATGAAAAAATTCAAAAAAAGTTTTTGAGCTATTTGCCTTTCTGCTAGTATGTGCTAATGTAAATGCTGGGTGGTCAGTAGGAATACCTGAGGAATATCCTGGTATTAAATATGACTATAATAATGTCAATGTAAGTCTTCCAGTTTTTTTAATTTTACAGAAAAATTTGACTAATGGTGGAAACTATATAAGAGTAGGAGGAAATTCTACATTAGATATAGCTTCTGATTTAAATATTAATTTAACGAGCAATATACCAAGCTCATCTTCAACAAGTATATATGGAAATGCAGTTGGTTTAGGAGCTTTTTGGAAAAAAATAATGGAGACCTACCATAAATGCTAAAAATGTTAAAATAAAAAGTTGAAGCAGGAGCAGCTGATGGTAATAATGCTCCTAGAGGAATGGTAATGTATGATGGTGCTAAGTACTTTGGAGAAAAATATAGATATAAATTTAATTACAAATTCTACAACTGAAGGGAATGATGTATTTGGACTTGATTTTGGAACAAATGATGAGAATTTAGTAGGAAATCCTAGTAATACTGTAATGAATGTCAAAGATGTAAATATAAAAAAATAGAAAAATAACCAAGTTGTGATACCAGCTGGTGGTGAGCAAAAATACACTGATTGGACTTTTTGCAGTATGGAGAAAAAATCAAACATCAAGCTTTTACATCAACAGGAAATTTGAATATAGAAATAGATGATAAGACAAATAAGGCATCATATCATACTTCAGCAGGAATCATTGTTGCAGGTGATAGTGCAGCAAAAATGACTTTAAATAATTCAAATATCAAAAATAAAGTCAAAAAGCAGATAATGACTATTATGGAGGGGCTATTATTTTAGGTTATCCAGATTATGAAGCTGCAACAACAGGACAAGGAGCAACTTTAGAATCTAAAGGAAAGATGGTTTTAGATACTACAGAAGCACCTGATGTGGCAACATTAAGTTTACATGGACATGGAAGTCTGTTTAAAAGCTGATTTTTGAAAAACAGTTCAACTGAAATAAAATCAGGAGGAACTGCCATCAGATTTGCAGGAGTTTCTCAAGAGTTTATTAATGAAGGTGAAGATACTAAACCTGGAAGAGATTTAACTATAAGTTTAAAGAATGCTAAAATTACAACTTCAGCTACTGCTCCTTCTTCTACCCCTTTAATCGTTGTTGAAGAAGGAGTTAAAAATGCAACTTTCAATTTATCAGTATCCTGCAAGTGAGGCAATAGCAGCTGATCAAAATGAATTACTTCTAATTAAAGGAAATGATACTGATGTAACTTTAAATATAGATAATGGTGCTAAAATTAAAGGAACAATCTATAGAGATACTTCTGGTGAAATAACAACTAATATTACAAATAATGCTGTTTGGTCATCACCAGCTGGAAGTGGAAGTACTTATTCTTCTAATTTAACTCTAAAAAAATGGTGGAACTCTTGATTTGACAGATGAAAGTCATCCAGATGCTAGTGGAATTAATTATTATGAGATTAAAAATTTTTAATAGAGCCGAAGATGGAGGAAAAAAATTTTTAATGACAATGGAATAATAACTATGGCAAATACTTCATATAATGATGAGGTTGAAATCTATGGTAATTATGAAGGTAAAAATGGAGCTAAAAATTAAAATGAATACATTATGGAATGCTCCAGGGGATGCAGATGGTGCAAACTCACAATCAGATATATTGAAAAATCTTAGGTGGAGGGACTTCAGAATATGGGTTTGCTACTGGAGTTACAGAAATTATTCCTATAGCCCTTGATGGAAGAGTAAATTTAATAGAAGGAAATATTCAAAAAGGTAGCTCAAGCAGTAAATACTGTACCTGTTGTAGTTGCAGATAAGGCAGGAGCTGGAGCTTTCGTAGGAACTGCTCAAACAACAGGAGCTGGAGAAGTTCAACTTACAAGTAAATTAAATAGTAATGGTCAAAGGGTATTTTTCTGGACATTAAATGCTATAGATGGAACTAATCCTTATGATGATGGTATAAGTAAAAAAACTATAGCTCAGAAAAGGCTAGAACAATACTTAATTCATCAGTGGCTGGATATATAAACACAGCTAAGGTAAATATGGATTCAGGTTTTACTAGTTTAGCAACTTTACATGAACGTAGAGGAGAAAATGCACTAGATGTAAATAATAAAAAAAGGTCAAGCTTGTACTGTATAATAGGTAAAACATTCAAAAAGATGAAGGAAAAGAAAGATTTAATTATGAAACAGATATATATGGAGTACAAGCAGGATATGATTTCAACATAAAAAAATTCTGAAGATGGAAACAGATATACAGGATTCTATTTTACAAATACAACAGCAAGTACAGATTTCTATGATAGATATAGAGTCTCAAAATGGTATCATAGCTTCTGATAAATACACAGGTAAAGTTAAGACTAAAGATTTTAGTTTAGGTCTTACAACAACAAAAATACTATAATAATGGTTTCTATTTAGATTTAGTAGGACAATTATCTTTATCAATAATAAATATAATTCAAGAGATGGAGTGTCTGCTAAACAAAGAGGAAATGCTTTTAGCATTATCAGTTGAAGGTGGAAAAAAATTATAGTCTAGGAAGTAATTGGGCAATTGAACCACAAGCTCAATTAATCTACCAATACTTAAATTTAAAAAGATTTTAATGATGGGGTACGTGAAGTTCATTATGGAAATGATTCTGCTCTTCGTGCTAGATTAGGTTTTTAGAACTACATATAAAAAGTCATTTTATTCTATAGCTAATGTATGGCATGATTTCAGTAACACAACAGAAGCAAATATAGGTTCTGATAGAATTAAAGAAAAATATTCTGCAACTTGGGGAGAAATTGGACTAGGAGTACAACTTCCAATAACAAATAGTGCTTATGTCTACTCAGATGTAAGATATGAAAGATCGTTTACATCAAATCCTAAAACATAAAGGATATCGTGGAACAGTTGGATTTAAATATACTTTTTTTAGTAGAATAATAATCATTTAACAAATATTTTAGATAAAATTATATAGGAGGCTGTTACAAATTTTAATTTTGCAACAGCCCCTATTTTTTTATAAAAAATGCTATAAATAAAAATTTTTTTATTAATAATTATACATTATATGTTTAAAAAATTTTTTTTGTATAATAATAAAAAAATATTGTATAATAAAAAGTCACTAAGAATACTTTTATTTATCTTATCTAAAAAGAGGAGGTTAAAATGGATATTGAAATGTTGGAAAAAAAGATTAAAAAGTTTTTAAAAAGAGATTATCAATAACAACTGCATGTGTAGTTGCTTTTTTTAATTTCAGGTAATCTTGAAGCAAGGGATGTACGTATTAGAAATAACATTAAATTAAGTGAGGCGACTAATACAAAAAAATGTCACTGAGTGAAAATAATACTGATGTTATAGATATTGAGAATCCAAAAAGTGGAATTTCTCATAATAAATATCAGGAATTTAATGTTGGTGAAGGAAACAATGTTATTTTTTTAATAATAGTAAAGAAGATGGTGAATCTGTAACAGGTGGAAAAAGTAAAAAGCAAATCCTAATTTAACTGAGAATGCAGGAGTAATTTTTAAATGAAATAAATGGGAATTCTGCTTCTGAATTGAATGGTGGCTTGGAAGTTTTTGGAAAAAAAGCTGACTTGGTAATAGCAAATGAAAATGGAATTTATACAAATGGTGCAAATTTTATAAATACTTCAGCAGTTACTTTATCAACAGGAGCTGTTTTTGTAAATGGAGATAAGTTGACTTTTAGATGTTTCTAAGAGCGATGCAAGAATCGAAGTTCAAGAAAAAGGTTTAAAAACTGATGGAGATTATTTGAATTTAATTTCAAGAGCTATGGAAATTAATGGAAATATTAATTCAGCAGATAATACTAAAACAAATATCGATTTAATTTCAGGAGATAATAAAGTAATTTTTTTCAAAAATAAAGGAAAAAAATAATTGAAAAAGTGGAAGAAAAAAAGTAAAGAAAGAAAAATGGAATTTCAATTTCAGCTTCGGAACTAGGCTCAATGTATGGTAAAAAAATATTAGTATTTTTAAGTACAGAAAAGGGAGTCGGAGTTAAATATAGTGGAAATATTTTAGCTGCTGGTGATGTCAATATTGAAGCTGATGGAAAAGTCATTTCTTCTAATATCCAAGGACAAAATATTCATTCAAAAATCAACAGAAGAAATAATAAATACTGGAGATATGAAGGCTGAACAAAATATTAAGCTAAATGCTCCTATTGTTAAAAAAATCTTTCTCAATTAACAGGAACTTCTCGTATTTATGAAAAAAAGCTGATGGAAAAATTAACTAATCGTAATCGTGGAATTATCTATTATGATTATAATCTAACTATTAAAAAAATTTAGTAGATATTGAAAAATAATTTACAACTAAAGAAAGCAAGTTTACAAGCTGGAAAAGAACATAATTATAAATAATGAACAAGAAAAATGGAACTTTTGAAAATATTTCTGGAAATATTATGGCAGGTCAAAAATTTTTAAAAGTAAAGGGAGATTTTAAAACTTATGATCTATCAACAAATTTAAAATTAGAAGATATTTTATCTATGATTAAAGTTGATTTAACTTGGGAACACAGAAGTTTGGTAGATAACGCTTATTTTAATGGAAATTATACATTAAAAATCAGGAAGCTTTATTAGATGCATTACATATCATAGCAGATAAAAAAATAATAAAAATATCAAAAAAATAACAAACAATATTATAATGCACTTAAACAGATTAAAGATCCAACTTTAAACAGACTATTGAGTGCTTATTTAGGTTCTGATTGGAAAGTCCGTGAAGAAATTAAAGATGAAAAAGTTTTTGGAACAAAGATGAAAAAAATTATATTTTTTTATACAGAGGACAGTTCAAATATTAAAAGCAAAAAAATATTTATTAAATAGTGCAAGAACACTCGTGACTCTAGCACTCGTAGGGTGTTAGTCATGAGACATGTACTCGTAGGGTATGAATTGCACGAAGATTTTAGTAAGCATATAGGGAAACTTGTATGTAGATACGGAGCAAAACCGTGCAACAAAGAAACTGAATTGCTGGGAACTCTTAAAGCTAGTATAACCACAACATAATACCTAAGTGAGGATACGGTATAAGTGTGATGGTGGCGAAAGCAGAAAAAATATACTAGATGGTGCAAGGTTAAATCCTAAACATTATGGTAATAGACAATCAGCAACTAAGCCTGAAAAGGAAAGCTCAACGACTATCCCTCGTGAGGGGAGTACAATACAAGCGATTGGTATTGGAAGTGGTTTCGCCTAAGGTGTTGAGATACACTATGGATAAGATATAGTCTGTGCTTGTTAGAGATAACAAGAAGTTCATAAGATATAAAGTCTTTGAGAACTGTACAAGGCGTAGCGTCCTTGTATGAACGACACTTCCCACTGTTGTGGGGTTTTAAAAACTTTAAAAAAATATTTAAAAAAACATTACTTTTTAGTAGATAAAATGTAGAATATATGATATAATATCTCTGATGAAAAAGGAGGTGATTATATATGTATTTAACATTAAAAACAACAAGTAAAACATCTTAGCAAAAAAAGAGTTTAGAAATTTAAAATATTTGTGCCATATAGCTAAGAATTTAAAGAATCAAGCTATATATAATGTCAGACAACACTATTTTAAAAAAATAAAAAAATTATTTAAGCTATAATGAAAAACTATAAAATGCTTAAAAAAATAGTGAGAACTATAAAAAAAGTTAAATTCTAATATGGCTCAACAAATTTTAAAAAGAAGTAGATGAAAGCTTTAAATCATTCTTTTGCACTTTTTAAAACTTGCTAAGAATGGTCAATATAACGGTAAAAATAAAAATTACCTAATTATCTTGCTAAAGATGGTTTTACAACTCTTGTTATAGGTTTTGTTAGATTAAAAGATGATATGCTGATAGTTCCTTATTCAAATTCATTTAGAAAGGCACATGAGGAAATCACAATAAAACTACCACCTGTATTAAAAAGGCAAGAAGATAAAAAGAAATTAGAATAATACCAAAACAACATTCTAGGTACTTTGAAATTCAATACATTTATGAGGTAAAAAGAAGTTCAAAGGGAATTAAATGAAAAATAACGTACTAGGAATTGATTTAGGTATAGACAATCTTTGTACTTGTGTTACAAATACTGGAGCTTCATTCATAATAGATGGTAGAAAAATTAAAATCAATAAATCAATACTATAATAAGATAAATGCAAAATTACAAAGTATAAAAGATAAGCAAAAAGATTGAGCGCACAACATTAAGGCAAAAGAGAATAACTAGAAAGAGAAATAATCGTATAAATGATTATCTTTCAAAAGCAGCAAGAACAATTCTAAATTATTGTCTTAATAATGATATAGGAAAAATTAGTTCTAGGATATAATGAAGATTTTCAAAGAAATTCAAATATTGGAAGTATAAATAATCAAAAACTTTGTAAATATACCATATGGAAAAATTAAGAGATAAATTAGTATATCTATGTAAACTATATGGAATAGAATTTAAACTACAAGAAGAGAGTTATACATCAAAAAGCAAGTTTCTTTTGATGGAGATGAAATTCAATATATGATAAAGAAAAATCTACAAGAATATATATTCAGTGGAAAAAGAATAAAAAGAGGACTATATCAAACAAGTGCAGGTAAACTCATAAATGCAGATTGTAATGGAGCATTAAATATTCTAAGAAAAAGTAAAGTTGTGGACTTAAGTGTCCTATACAATAGAGGTGAGCTGAACACACCTAAAAGAATAAGGGTAGTGTAAAAGCTATCAAACTTCTTAGAAAAATTTTTAAAGATTTTTTTAAAGATTTTGGAACCCCGTGACTCTAGCACTCGTAGGGTGTCAGTCGTGGGAGGTTCAGTTAGATGGTAAAAAAATATTTCTTTTGGAGAAAAAAGGCTGATGATAAATTAGAAGAACTAAGAATTAGTAATTTTAAAGTTGAAAAATAAGAGAGGAAAAAAATAGAAGATAGAAAAAAATGGAACTGTAGATGCTGAAAAATATCTTTATTCAAACAGGAAATTTTTGAAAATCATAATACAGATATAACTAGTAAAGAAAAAAATATTAATTAATTCTGAAGAAAAATATAGATATTACTTCTTCTAAGTTGAAAGCAAAAAAACTATTTTACTTGATGGTAAAAAGATATTCTTTTAAGTTCTGGATTATCATATTCAAAAAGATAATGGAAAAAGAATATGTATCTAAAAAAACAGCATTAGAAGCAGAGGATGCAATAGGAATACAAGGAAGAGATATAACTTTAGAAGCTACTGATTTAACAACAGGAAATCAAGGTAAGATTGCAATAAAATCTGATTCATTAAAAGTAAAAGATCTTAAAACTGTAGATGCTGATTATGAGGCTAAACTAACTGAAACTGGGGAAAGCTTTTAAAAGATCATCAATATGCTAAAGAATCTAAGGCTAAATTAAATTCAGAAGCATCGACAATAAAAAGGAAATGTAGTTAGTGTTTCAGCTGATAATGGAATTTTTAGTTGAGGGATCTTCTATTACTGGAATAGATAAAGACAGTGATATCTATATTCAATCTAAAGGAGATACAGTTATAAAGAATAGCCAAGAAGTAGCTTATTCTAATTATTTTTTTCTGATGCAAGAGGTAAGGATAAGAACGGAAAAATACAGATTGGTAAGTATAGATAAGAATAGAAAAAGAAAAATATTAATATTATCAGTAGTGTTTTAAAAATCAGAAGGTAATATAAATATAGTTTCTAAAAAAATTTAGATGTCATTGCCAGCAAATTGAACTCTAAAAAAGATATAAATTTAAAGGCAAATGAAAACCTAAATATTTTTAGCAAATCTAAATAAATCAAAAAGAAGAAGTCTATTCTCTAGATTGGGGAAGTGGCTCAATCAATAATTATGAGAAAGCAAATGAAAAAGAAGAAGTAAAATCTACAGAAATTAGTGCAGAAAAATAATGTTAATATATATGCTGGAAAAAGACTTGAAAAAAATGTATCTGTTAAAAATTGAGGCTGCAGATGTTAACTCAAAGGCTGGAGGAAAGACAATTAATTCTGCTTTTAGCTGATAAAGAAAAAAGCAAGTGAAAAAGAAAGTAAATGTAGGAGTAGAGGCTAGTGGTAGTGTTGGATTTGCTGGAATGGGAGCTTCAGGTTCAATAAATACAATAAATAATACAAAGTCATCTAAAGTTTCTGGAATAGAAGGATTATTAGAAGATGATAATGAATTTAAGACAGCCCAAGCTAAAGCTAGTGTTAAAGCAGGCGTAGATATAGAAACTAATGCAAAAGATACTATGACATATAAAAAAATAATAAAATCGTAGCTAATAAAGCTAATGTTACTATTGATTCTGAAGGAACAACTGATATTGGAAATACAGATATTTTATCTAAAAAAAGATGTTAATATAAGTGGAGAAGATGTCATTAGCACGGATAAAGAAAAATACAAGTAAAGAAGTTATAAACACTGCCAAAAATTAGAATAGGTGGAGATATTACTCTTTCTAATGAAACAGTTAATAAGATCAATAGTATAGTAAATGACTCAAAAGACTTAAAGAAACAAATTGAAAAATAAATTAGTTTTAGATTTATTAGACAATGTTCCTAAAATTGTAAAAAGAAGTTAAAGATTTTTGCTAAAAGTATTCCTGATATAGCAAAGCAAGATGTTCTTGGTATTGAATCTAAACAAGGTCTAGATGTTTCTTATGATAACACTACTAAGAAAAATATCTGAAACTACTTCTACTTCAGTTAAAAAGTGAAGAAGGAAGTGTAAATATAGTAGCTAAAAAAAGGAGATATCAAATTAAAAAAATACTCATATAGATGCAAAAGATAATGCAGTCTTAAATGCAGAAAAATAGAGTAGAATTACTTGCAGGAGAAAAAAAGATCATACAGAAAAATAATGGTTTTTCTTTAGGAACAAAAAAATAGCAGAAACTATTGGAGTAAATATAAAAAGATGGAGCTAATGCTAAAGTAGGTATAGAAGTTAGAACTGAATATCATGGAAGCTCAGATATTAAAAAAATGAAAGTTTAAATAGTACTATCAATGCAAAGAATATAGTTAAAGATGCAAAAGATGTAGTTGAAGATGATAAGACTTCTTCACACTATAAAGATGAACGTAAACTTGGAGTTAATGCAGATATAAAACTTGGAGTTTCTTCTAATCATGTAATTGCAGCTGATGGAAGTGTAAGTGGTAATGGAGAATATAATTTTGATATTGGAAAAAAAGCCGTGAAAAATGTTAATACTGGAGAAAAAAATACTTCTCAAATTGATGGAGGAGTAAATGTGAGTGCTAGTGTTAGTATAGATGGAAAAAAACACCAGATTTTTTTCAGTTGGAACTAAAGAATTCAATTACAAAAAAATGATAAGAGTATTTTTACATTTACCTAAAAACAGATGGTATTATAAATAAAGAAGTGGTAGATAAAAATAAGTGAAAAAAATTTCATCAAATATGAAATCAACAAAAGAAATAGAATCTAAATCAAAAAGAATAGGTGAAAAAAATTGAGAAAAAGGATATAGATGTATTTTCATATTATTTTATTTTTTTTCATTGGAGTTTATATATATCCATATACATTTTTCTTCAATTACAATAGAAAATGACTTCTTTCCTCCTATGGAGGTAAGAAGTCTCCTTTCTTCTTCTGAGAATAAAGAGTTAAATGAAGAAGACATTGTTAATTTGAGCCGAAAAATTAACTAATCTTTTATATTAAAAAAATGGATATATCACTAGTTTTTGTTAAATTAAAAAAAGTATAAATTTAGAGGATAATGAACTTGTTTTTTTAGTGTAGAATATGGAAGAATTAATGATATTTTTAATTGAAGATTCCTATGATTTCAGTTTACCAACAAGTAAAGGTGAAATATTAAATATAAGAGATATAGATCAATTTATTGAAAAATACTAAAACAGAATTAACAAATATGAAAGTAGAAATTTTACCTTCTGAGAGAGAAGGTTATTCTGATATAGAGATAAAAAAAGAAAGAAAAAAACAATTTCGAGCTAGAGTTATTTTTAGATAATTTTTAATTATAAAGATCAAGGTAGAGAAAAATGTAGCACTATTTTTTTATCGAGATTCATCAGTTTTTTTTAGGAGATAGTTTTCAATTTTTTTTATTAAAGAAAGATTATCAAAGAATAGAGATGATAATAAAGAAAGCCAATATCGTCTAACTTATTCCGTACCAATAGGCTATTCGGCTTTTACAATATAGTTTCACTAAGAAAAAATTTTTAATAGATTTCCAAATAAAAAAATACAGTACTAAAAAAAGATGAAGATATACATTATTTTGAATTTTCAAGAGTTTTATCAAGAAATTCTGAAAAATAAATTTGAAATTTATTCAAGTTTAAATTTGAAAGATACGAAAAAAATTATTTTAATGATATAAAAATTAGATGTTTCAAGTAAAAAGATATTCAAGTTTTTACAGTAGGTCTAAGAAATACCCATTATTTTTAATAATTCTTATTTATTCATTGATTTAGGCTTTTGAAAAAAGGAGTATCTTGGTTTCATTCAGATAATAATAATGGAAATGAAAAAATACTTAACCCCTTTGATTAAAAATATGGTCGCACACTTGTGACTCTAGCACTCGTAGGGTGTCAGTCATGAGTTAGACCATTAAGTATAGTCAGCATATATAGAAATATGTATGTAGAGGTAGCAACTTTAAAAAGCTATCCAATACTACTCGAATTGCTGGAAATCCCTAAAGCTAGTATAACTACAACATAGTACCTAAATAGTATGGTACAAATGTGAAAGTGGCGAAAGCAGAAAAAATATACTAGATGACATAAGGTTAAATCCTAAGTGTTAAGCCAGTAATCCCCCAAATCAAAGATTTGGGAAAGGCTAAAAATGGGCAATCAGCAGCCAAGACCGAAAGGTAAGGTTCAACGACTATTCCTCCTGAGGGAAGTACACCAAAGCTGGTGGAAGTGGGTAGACCCAAACAGGTAAAGCTGTGGGATAAGATATAGTCTGTGCTTGTTAGAGATAACAAGAAGTTCAAGATACTAACCCATTAACAAGTTAATGGGAATAAGATTGAGAGAACTGCATAGGTGGTAGCGTACTTATGTGAACAATAACCTCTAAAAATGACTGAGTTATTTTTTTATCTTTATAAAAAAACTATAGGTATAGATAAAGATGACATATAGTTGTAGTAGGTTCAGAAAGAATTTAAAAAAATATAACTTAAACATAAATTATTCTAAGAGTTTTTTTCCAACAAAAATATGGATATTTTTAACTATCAATTAAATATTTTTTTCCTCTTATTCAAAAATCACATTTATTAGATAATAATAAACTTGAAATGGGGGTTTGACAGTGTTCGTGGCTTTAAGGAAAAATACTATAAAGGGCGATAAAGGACTATATATACAGAATACTTTAATATGGAGAAATAAAAAGTTTTTTTGATCCTTTTTATAGGACTTGATCTAGGTTTATCTAGGGATCGTTATAGAAAAAAATAGTGATAGAATTGCTGGAATAGCAGTAGGTCTAAAATTTCAAAAGGATAACTTAACTGCTGAGATAGCATTCTCAAGAGCTTTAAGAAGAGCTGATGAAATGCCTAAAGAAACGCCACCAATATTTTTTTAAAATGTCATATCAATTTTAAAAGAGCTGTTGCAAATCAATGATTTTTTTATCATTAATTTGTGACAGCTTTTTTTTCTCAGTAAAAAAATGGAAATTTTATTTTATTAATTCTCTTAAATTTTTTTAACAACCTTAGTTGGATAGACTTTTTAATCTTTCAATGTCATTCTCATCATGTACACCAGAGCAAACCATTATAGTTTCAATATTTCCTTCATAACCAAGTTTAATATCAGTTTCTAGATTGTCACCTAATAGGATTATATCTTCTTTTTTTTAAGTTCTTATCTTCTAAAAAGAATATTTAATATTGTTTGATAAGGTTTTCCAACTTTAATAGCTTCAACTCCTGAAGCATATTCAAGCATATTTACTGTTGCCCCATTACCCTAAATCGAAAAAGTCCATTGTTTGCAAGTAATCTATCAGAGTTAGTTGCAATGAATTTAGCACCAGCTAAAATATGATGTAAAGCTTCACTATATTTAGTGTAATTTGCCTTTCTATCCAAGCCTACAACAACAAAATCAGCCTTATCCTCAACAAAAAAATAAAGTTTTCTTCTTTTAAAAGCTTCTTCTAAACCACTTTCACCTATCATAAAGCATTTTCTTTCTGAGTAATTTTTTTAGCAATATATTTAGCTAGTAGCTATTGCTGATGTAAAGAAATCATCTTCTTTTATATTTTTTTAAAAGCCTAAATTTAACATATGTTCCTTAGCTTGAGTTTTAGTTCTTGTTGCATTATTTGTTAAAAAAATATAGGGCAAAGCCTTTTTTTCTTGTAAATAGGCTATAAATTCTCTAGCCCCATCAATATTTGTATTCCCACTGTACATTGTTCCGTCTAAATCTATAAGATATGTTTTCATAATTTCACCTCTTATCCATTATACATTAAAAACAAAAAAAGGACTGCAATTTTTACAGTCCTTAATTAATATTAATCTACTTGTCTATCATCTACAAAGTTTGATTGTCTTTTTTTAAGTTACCATTTTCATCATAAATCTTCATTAGTCCATTTTTTTCTTACCATTTTTTTGAAAGTAAATTTCTTCATTTACTTTTACCATTTTCATGGTAAACTTTAACTATTCCTTCTACAACTCCATTGTTATAAGGAATTTCACCTTCTAATTTACCATTTTTCAGAGTAACCTTTTAATACTCCTACTTTCCTTATCATCTTTAAAAAGTAACTTCACTTAATAATTTACCACTAGGATAATATTTTTTTAGATATACCATTCTTTTTATCGTTAGCATATTGAGTTTCATATTCTAATTTTCCATCTTTATCATACATCTTAATAAGACCATTAAGTTGATTATATTGATATGAAAGTTCTTCTACTAGCTTTCCATTCTCTTGATATTGGAATGATTTACCATCTAAAAACATCATTTTTGTAATTAGAACTAATTTTTGATTTTTACCACTTTCATAATAAAGTTTTGCAGGTCCATTTAAAGAACCCATTAAGAAAGTTTGTTCAGTCATTAATTTACCACTAGGATAATATTCTTTTGAAATTCCATTAGGTTGTCCTTCTGTAAAAATACGCTTCAGCTAGTAAAAATACCTTTATCAGAAAAAAAATATCTAGATAGTCCATCTATTTTACCATTCTTTATAAGAAATTTCTTTTTCAACTTTACCATTAGGATAGTAAGTTTTTTTCTAAACCATCTTTTTTTATCATTTTTTTGTAGTTTGCCTCATATTCTAAAAATTCCATTTTCAGAATAACTTTTTACAGCTCCATTGACTAAAAGCATTTTGAAAAGTTTCTTCTCTTCTAACCTTTCCATTAGGATAATATGTAAAAGTTTTTTTCCTTCTAATTTACCATCTTTTTAGACTTATAACAGCTTCAAGTTTACCATCTTTTTGATTTCTTTTTCAACTATTCCAGTAAAAGGAGTCTTTTCATTTCCGAAATAAGCTATACCATTATCATTTCTTGTCATACTTTCATAAGGAACTTTTTTTATATCTCCTTCTGAAAAAAAGCTAAAACTGAAGTTAATATAAATAAAGCTATTAATGATTTTTTTCATATATAAACCTCCAAATTATTTTTTTCTTATATTATATAATCTTTTTATAGTATCTGTAACATATGTTACAGATACTATTTTTAGTAATGATTTTTGACTTGAGTCAAATAGATGACAAAGTTTATAATTTTCGTTCATATCTAAAATAAAAAAATGCTTAAATAATTTGTTATAAAATTTATAGCTTATTATATAATGATATATAAGAATATTAAAAAAAGAATAGGGAGTACTAAGATGAAAAAAAGTTATTGTTCTTATTATTTATATTAATATTATCAATATCAGCTAGTTCAAAAAAATTTTTAAATATCATCCAAAAAAACAAAAGGAAGAACTTAAAGAGTTAATAGAAAATGAAAGTGTTTATCTTGGTGATATAGATACATCAGCTATTACAGATATGTCCTATTTGTTTATAATAGATCAAAAGAAAAATAGATGCCTGTGGAACAGCTTATGAATATATAACTACAAAAAAAGAAAAAAACTTTTTCAGGCATAGGGAAAATGGGATACTTCAAATGTAACTGATATGGAAGGTCTATTTTTTAAAAATGAAAAGATTTTTAATGAAGATATATCAGCTTGGAATACATCAAAAAGTAGAGAATATGATCAAGTATGTTTGAAGATGCAGACAGCTTTAATCGATCACTAAATAATTGGGACGTATCAAAAAGTTAAAAACAATGAAAAAAATATGTTTAGAGGAGCAATATCATTCAATCAATCATTAAATAAATGGAATGTAGGTGAAGTAATGGATATGGAAGAAATGTTTGAGGCTGCTTACAAATTTCAATCAAAAATATTAATTCATGGAATGTATCTAAGGTAAAGAATATGTCATATATGTTTAATAGTGCAAAAGAGTTTAATCAACCATTGGATAAATGGAATGTATCTAGTGTTGAAAATATGACTTGTATGTTTAGATATACTAAGAAATTTAATCAGCCCCTTAACTCATGGAATGTTTCAAAAGTAAAGTATATGGAAGAGATGTTTTATGAAGCTGAATCATTTAATCAAAATCTTAATCGTTGGAATGTATCTAAGGTAAAAAAATATGGCTCGTATGTTTTGTGATGCAAAAAAATTTAATCAAGATTTAAGTATGTGGAAGGTACAAGGGGCAACTGATACTGTGAATATGTTTTTAGGTTCACCTTTAGAATATAGAAAACCTAAATGGGAAGGACAATAAAAAAGGTGTGCTCATGGAGATAAATATAATTCGTGGACAAAATCAAATAGGTGGTTCTATAATAGAGATTTCATCTAAAAAGTACAAAAAAATTATTTTTAGATGTCGGTAGTAACTTAGATGATAAAGAAATAGTAGTTCCTGAAATTGAAGGACTATTTAAGGGAGAAGCTAAGTATGATGGAGTTTTTAATTAGTCACTACCATAGTGATCATGAGGGCTTAGCAACAAAAAAATTCTTCCTGAGATACCAATATATATGGGAGAAAAAAAGCTATGAAATACATAAGGTTACAAGAGAATATATGGGAAAAAGAATATTTAAAAAGAACCTAAAACTTTTTCAAAAGCAGACGAAGAATTTCTTATAGGAGATATAAAAATTACACCTTATCTTTGTGACCATTCAGCCTTTGATTCTCATATGTTTCTATTGGAGTGTGAGGGGAAAAAAGATATTATACACAGGAGATTTTCGTTCTAATGGAAGAAAAATTCTTTCAGTCACTATTGAATAAGTTACCTAAAAGTAGATGCTCTTATAACAGAAGGGAACTAATCTTTCAAATGACAAAAATAGGAAAAGATAAATTTGACTGAGAAAGAACTTGAAAAGAAAGGGAATAGAGATTTTTAGAAGGAAATGATAGACCTGTGTTTGTATTGATGGCAGCAACAAATATAGATAGAATAGTTACATTCTATAAGATTGCAAATGCAACTAAAAAGACTATTTCTACTAGACACTTATGCAGGACAGATTACAGCTACTATAGGTGGAAATATTCCCTAATCCTAGAACATTTTTCTAATGTAAGAATATTCCAAACAAGTTCAAGACAAACATGAAAATTTTAGAAAAATTATCCACAAAAAATAAAATTTGGAAAAAAATAAAATAGCTAAGAACAATTTTTATGATGTGTTAGAACTTCAATGAAAAAAAGTATTTAGAAAGTTATCCAAAATGAATTTTTCTTTTGAAGGTTGTACAATGTTCTATTCAATGTGGGAAGGGTTATAAAAAAACAAGAAAAATATGAAAAGAATTTCTAAAAATTTATGGAAGAAAAAAAGGGTAAAAACTATATCCTTACACACAAGTGGACATGCAGATGAAAAAAAGACTTTGATAAATTAATCAAAAAAAGTTGAACCTGAAAATCATAATTCCAGTTCATACAGAAAATTCTGAAATGGTTCAAAAAGATATGAAAAATTGTGAAGTTATTTATGATAAAAAAATATAATTAAGAATATAAAAAAATTTAGGAGGGGATTATTATGGGAAAAAATATTCAAAAGAGGAAATTATAAAAAAAGTTGGAAGAATCAAAAATCTGAGATGGGACAATTTTTATAGTGAGAACTTTTTAAATTATATAAGTGAAAACATCAGATAAAGAGGGAGATTATACAGAAATTATTGCAGAGTGGTTACTAAATAATATTAAATTATTTGATGAGATAAAAAACCTATAACTAGAGAAAAACTATAAAGTAAAAAAACTCATGATGGAAAAAAATAAAAAAATGAAAAAAATCAAATCGTGAAGAAGAAATAATTGCCATGAAATTATTTGAACTTTCACAAAAATCAAGGGAAAGTTTTTGATATAATTGGAAAGATTATAGACTATCAAACTCCTTTAAAAAAATATACAAACAGATAAAGCTGGGAAAAAAATAGATTTACTTGCTTATAATGAAGAAGAAAAAAATTCTAAGAATTTTTAGAATTAAAAGAGACCAGATAGTAAAGAAACAATGTTAAGATGTGTACTAGAAGCCTATACATATTTAAAAAAGTTGTGGATAAGGTTAAACTTTTAAAAAGATTTTTGGACTACCAGAAAGATACAGAAAATTAAAAGCTTGTGCATTTGTATTTTATGATGGAAAAACAACATAAAGAAATGAAAGAAATAAAAGACAATAGAAAAAAACTTAGGAAAAATTAATAGGAAAAATTAGGTATAGAAGTAATATATTTGAAAGAAGAAAATGGAGAATACAGTGTAGTTAAAGAATAATTGATAAATAAAAAAAGGAAATGTTCCAGCATTTCCTTTTTTTGCATTCTGATTCATAATCTTTTAGAGATTAAAATAATGCGATTATTGTAGTTAATTTATTATAGCATTTATTTTTTTATAGATTTCAAAAATAAAAAAAGTGGCTATTGCAAAAATTAAAATTTTCACCAAAAAGTAAAAAAATAAGTGAGTTACGAATGGAAATTTTTAGATAAAAAAATCAAATAGAATGAGCCGAGCAAATGCAGGAGTGTTTGAGCATAGCGAGTTTCCTGATTTCTTAGAAGCACTTAGCAATTTATTGCTAGAGCTTCTATGATGCAGATTCTGGTTTTTATCGTTAAGAAATTTACTCAGTAACGAACTATTTTTTTACTTTTTATTATTTTGCAACAGCCACTTTCATATATATAAAGGGTTTATGAAGAATAAATTTTATTATATTTCTTTAAAAGACAATATGGTTGTCATCTAAATCTATTAAAAACATTAGATTTTTTTCATGAACTTCATTTGCAAGAATTTTTCTTAGCAAGACTTGTTTCAATTTCTCTTTGAATATATCTTCTTAAAGGTCTTGCACCATAATGAGGGTCATAAGCATTGTTAGCTAAAGTAGTCAACCATCTTATCAGAAAAATTCAAGTGTAATATGTTTAGGTTTTTAATTTGTTTTCTAAATCTTTTAGACTCAATTTAACAATTTCTTTAATAGCTTGTAAATCTAAAAGCTTTGAAAGTGATTATTTCATCTATTCTGTTTAAAAAAATTCAGGTTTAAATCTAGCTTTTTAATTCATCTGCTACCTTTTTCTCTTGTACTTTTCAGAAAGAGCAGGATCTTCAAGTATTAAATGGCTTCCTATATTAGATGTCATTATGATTAAAGTGTTTTTAAAGTCCACTATTCTTCCTTGTCCGTCTGTAAGTCTACCATCGTCTAAAACTTGTAATAGTACATTGAATACATCAGGGTGAGCCTTTTCAATTTCATCAAATAGGATTACTGAATAAGGTTTAGTTCTAATAGCTTCTGTAAGTTGTCCTCCTTCTTCATATCCAACATATCCAGGAGGTGCACCTATAAGTCTAGTAACTGAGAACTTATCCATGTATTCACTCATATCTATTCTGACAACATTATCTTCACTATCGAAATAAATTGTATGCTAGAGTCTTAGCAAGATATGTTTTACCTACCCCAGTAGGTCCTAAGAATATAAATGAACCCATAGGTCTGTTAGGATCTTTTAAACCTGCAACTGATCTAAGCATAGTATCAGCAACAGCTTTAACAGCTTCATCTTGTCCTTTAACTCTTTCTTTTATATGGTCTTCAAGATGTAACATTTTTTCTTTTTTAGTTTCAGTAAGTTTTGATACAGGAATACCTGTCCATCTTGAAACGATATCTGCAATTTCATCAGCAGTAACTTCTTGTTTTAATAGAGAATTTGTCTTTTCCATCTTTATCAACCTTATTTTTGTTGTTCTTGTAATTCTTTTTCAAGAGTTGCAAGTTTACCATATTTTCAATTCAGATAATTTTGTTAAAGTCATATTCTCTTTCAGCTTTTTTTCCATTTCAAGTTTAACATTTTCAATTTCTCTTTTAATATTCTTAATCTTAGCGATATCTTCTTTTTCAAGTTCCCATTTAGATGTTAAAACTTTCTTTTCTTCATTTAATTCAGCTAATTCTTTTTCTATAACTTTTTAATCTTTCTTTTGAAGCATCATCAGTTTCTTTTTCAAGTGCTTTTGATTTCAATTTCTAATTGTAGAGCCTTTCTTGTCAATTGATCAAGTTCTTCAGGCATAGAGTCAATTTCTGTTCTTATCATAGCAGCAGCTTCATCTATTAAGTCAATAGCCTTATCAGGAAGCTTTCTATCACTAATATATCTTTGGCTAAGTGTTGCAGCTTCAACTATTGCAGTATCTGTTATTCTAACTCCATGATAAGTTTCAAATTTATCTTTAAGTCCTCTTAGTATTGAAATAGTATCATCAACATTAGGTTCATTTACTAATATTGTTTGGAATCTTCTTTCAAGAGCAGGGTCTTTTTCTATATATTTTCTATATTCATCTATTGTAGTTGCACCAATAACTCTTAATTCTCCTCTTGCTAGCATAGGTTTTAACATATTTCCAGCATCAAGAGAACCTTCTCCCTTACCAGCTCCAACTATAGTATGAATTTCATCTATGAAAAAGAATGATATTTCCATTTGATTCTTCAACTTCTTTTAAAACACCTTTCATTCTTTCTTCAAATTCACCTTTGTATTTAGCACCTGCAACTAAAGCTCCCATATCAAGAGAGAATATCTTTTTATTCTTTAAGCTTTCAGGAACGTCTCCATTTAAAATTCTTTGAGCAAGTCCTTCAACTATTGCAGTCTTACCAACCCCAGGTTCACCAATTAAAATAGGGTCATTCTTTGTTCTTCTTGAAATTATTTGTATTGCTCTTCTGATTTCAGAATCTCTACCAATGATAGGATCTATTTTACCTTCTCTAGCAAGTTCAACTAAATCTTTTGCATATTTTTTTCCAAAAACTTCATAAGTTGCTTCTGGGTTTTGATTATCTACTTTTCTGTTTCCTCTTATACTCATCAATACCTCCATGTATTTTTTTCTAAACTGATACCCAATCTTTTTAAAAAAATTGGCATTTCTTCAATCATAGCTTTAAAAAAATATGTTCTACACTTAAAAAAAGCTATCTTCCATTTCTTTCATAATCATTTCTGCACGATTTAAAATGCTATTTGTCTTTTTGATCAAGTGAAATATTTTTCATTGCTAACTTTCACTTCAACTTTTTGGATAATTACTCATTTCTTTTTCTAATTCAGAAATGATATATTTCAAATTCAAATTCATTTTTTTCAATCACTCTAGGAATTAATCCATCGTTTTTGCATAAGTAATCCCTAAGGCAAGTGCTTCAGGTCTTATACTTTGTTGCATATTTCCTTTGCTGATATCCACAGCTAAGTTAATTGCAGTAATAGTATTTTCCGTAAATTGATTTGGACTCATCATAATAAACCTCCTAACATTTATTATCTCTAATATATATCTAATTTTTTTAAACAATTTTTATGCCTCTAATTTTTAGCGAGGAACTAGCTATCAAAGTATGATAGCTATTCCTACATAAAAATAATATAGAGGGGAGAACTATTAGCACTCTATTAAGTAGGTTGCTAATAATCATAAACTATATATATCATATATAAAATAAAAATGTCAAGAGTTTTTTTAAAAAAATTTAATTTTTGAGAAAACTAAAAAATATTATTATATAATATGAAAAAAATATAAGTGTAAGATATGGGGGATATAGAATGGGAATTTTTTTATAGTTGCAATATTTTATGCTCTTAATAGGATACCTATCTATTAGTATAGCGAAAAATATCTGGAGAAAAAAAGCTAAAGAAATAAAAAAATCTTTTAGAAAATAACAAAGAAAAATCTACTTGAAACAAAGGGAACTTTAGAGCTTATTAAAAATAGAAGGAGGTAAAAATTCTCGTTCATTTGATGTGAGAATAGAATTTAAAAAAATCAGAATGGGGAAAATTTTTTAGCTATGATAAAACATATACTTCTTTCAGAAAGTAGAGCTTTCTTTTTTTATGGAAATGTGAAAATAAAGGAGAGGTAGCAGTTACTGTTATCTATAATAAAAAAATCCAAGTGAATATTATATTAAAGAATTAGAAGAACTTGAAAGTAAGTGAAAAATAGTAAAATTGGTCTAACTATTATAGGGGGCTATTTATTCTTGCGGGCTTATGTACGATATATGTTGGAATTAAATAAAAAGCAGGAGTTGCTGCAACAACTCCCACATAAAAAGCTTAATAAGCATTTTTTTAGATAACAGTAAGAAAAATAACTAGTTATCAGTGTAATCAAGTAAAAATTTTTCAACCTATTCACCTCCTTTTAGAAGTTCATAGGAGGAAAAAAATAGCAAATAAATTATATCATTGACAATAAGAAAAAAATAAAGATTATAATTAAGTTGTAATCAGGTAAATAAAAATAGCAAAAACTACTAACTGCAATTAGTAGTTTTTTTATCTTTTTAGTTCTATTTTATGTATTTTTTTCTGATTCAGCTAACAATTTGTCAACATATTTATTTAATTCATTTTTAGGAATTTCTTTTTCTTGTGTAATATGCGATAGATGTTAAAGTATCAGCAGGCTTAGCATTTTTTTAAAAAAACGATAGTGTACATAAAGTTTTGCCCATCAACATATTTTTTTCAACATAGGCTTTTTCCCATTTTTAAAGAACCTTTATTTTGAAGATCTCTAGAAGCATCTTCCTTTTAAAAATTTTATTAAGTTCAGCAGCATCAGGGTTTTTTAACTCCATACCAATATGAAATAGTTGTTGCACTTTCGTCCTCAACTTTTTGCATAGAAATACTTCCTTCTGAATCGCTAACTACTTTTATAACCTCTTTCTTCTGCTCTTTTTGAATTAACAAAAACTAGGAACAGCATAAGAAGAAGCAACCAAAAATCATAAACAAACCTAAAAATTAACTTTTTTTCATAATTTTCTCTCCTTAAATTATTTTATTTTTAAAAACGCTTTCAGCATCATTTAAAATTTTTATCTATTACTTTATTTAATTTTTTTCTCCTGATAAATTTTCTTTGGTCATATATAAAACTGAAATATGGCAATCTTTTTACTTTTTTTGTTTTTTTAGGAACAAAATTATATGTGTATACATCTAGATATCTAAATTTATTTACATAAGCTCTATTATTTTTGAACAGAACTTATGAATTGAGCCTCACTAGGTGTATTTTCTTTTTCCATATCACTTATATATTTTGAAGATTTATTTGGTATTTCAAAAAAAGTGAAATTGATATTCCTGTTCCATCGGGTTCCATTTTTTTGAAATAAAAAAATATTTCTGGAATATCATTATCTACTTTTATAACCAAGTTGGGTAATTTTATCTGTATTTACATATTTAGGTGCAGCAAACGATATAGCTCCTAAAAATTAGAAATAATCCCTAGTATAAATTTTTTTCATGTTTCTCTCCTCAAATTATTTTTATCTTAAAAAAACTTTCAACCTGATTAAAGAAACTATCAGCAAGTTTATCTAGTTCAGAGCCATTTAAATCTTTATCTGTTGCATATATAACAGTAGCAAATGTATCTTTAAATTTAAGCTTCTTTGAAACAAAGACATAATAATAAGAACCATCTGTTCCTTTTATATTTAGCTATATAAGCTCTTTTTAGTTTCAGAGGTATCAACTAATTTTAATACTTCAGGAGCAGATTTTTTTAGCATCATCAAGTAATTGTTTAGCAGCATCGTTTTCAACAATTTCAAAGAATATTGCAATACTTGTTGCATCAATATCAGTTGTTTTATCAATAATAGCTGAAAACTCATCTTGTTTAGAAAGGTTATATCCGGCTTTATTGACTTTATTTATATCTAAACCTCTAGCAGCAGCAAACGATACAGCTCCTAAAAATTAAAAAAATAATCCTAATATAAATTTTTTTCATAAAATTCTCCTTATTTATATCTTTTGTTATTTTATAAGCCCTTCAGCTTCATTTAAAGTGGCATTAATAACCTTATTTATTTCTTCTTTTGATAATTTTTTTAGGTGACATATATGTAACATAAATATGGTATTTACTTATTTTTTTGTTTCTTAGGTACAATAGTAAAAGAATAAAAAAATCTACATGTTTAAATTCATTTACATAAGCTCTGTTGTTATCAAAAGCTAGCTACAAATTTTTGCATCTTGTTGTTGTGCCTCAGCTTTTTATAGCATCGCTTAGCTCTTTTGGACTCATATCTGACAGATAAAAAAAGATGCTACTAAAATTGAGTCTCCGTCCACTATATCTGCACCTGCAATTGTAAGTGCAGTTTCACTATCTTCTATAATAGTGTAACCAGCCTTTTTGTACTTTTTGTTGTATTAATAAAATTAGGCATAGTAAAAGATACAGCTCCTAAAATTAGAAAATAATCCTAATATAAGTTTTTTTCACAAATTTTCTCCTTGTCTATATATTTATTAAGTGTGTTAGAACACTCGTGGCTCTAGCACTCGTAGGGTGTTAGTCGTGAGAGGTTCAGTTTAAGAAAGATTCAATCTCATTTACAGTTTTATCAATAGCTTTTGTCTAGATCAGCATCTTTTAATTCTTTATCTGTCATGTATAAAAAAAGAAATAACAGTACCCTTTTGATTTAGAATTTTTAGCAACAACACTATAAGTAAATCCATTGTATTGAGTATCTTTATATTTAGAGATATAAGCTCTTTTAGTTTCTTTAGAAGATAAGAATTTTTTTGATTTTTTTAGGTGCAGTAGCCTTTATAGAATCATTAACACCTTTAGCATTAACATCTCCCTAAAAAAAGAGCAACAGTAATTCCAGCATCGTCAGTAGATTTTTCCAAAAAAATCACAGCTGAATCTTCATCTCTTACAACTTCATAACCAGCTTTCTTTTAATTTGTTAGCATCCAAATTTTTTTAGGTAAAGCAAAAGATATTGCCCCTAAAATTAAAAAAATAATCCTAATATAATTTTTTTCATAATTCTCTCCAATCTTATTAATTTTTTTGTAACTTATTTATTTTATCATTATTTTAAATAGCTTTCAACCTCATTAAGAACTTTTATCCACAGCATTATTTAATTCAGTATTAGATAGTTCATTATCTGTTGCATATAAAACAGATATATAGCAATCTTTAATTTTTTTGTATTTTTAGCAACAAAATTATAAGTGAAAACCTCCATTTTTCATTATTAGCAAATTTATTTATATAAGCTCTTTTTATTATTAATAGAACTTAAAAAAATTGTTGATTATCTGGAGTGCTTGATTTGATTATGTCACTTACCTCTTTAGAATTACCTCCTTCTATTATGGTAAAAAGTCACAGATATTCCAGCTTCATCAGTAGATTTTCACAAATGTAAAAAAAGTCATCATCATCATCATAAATTTCATAAGAATTTTTGTTTTATTTTATCAACATCAACAAAGCTAGGACTAGCAAAAGATAATGCTCCAAAAAAATTAAGAATAAGCCTAATACAATTTTTTTCATGTTGTCCTCCTAAAAAAATATTTTTAAGTTTAGCAATTTATGTTATAATAAAAAAAGGTGAATATTAAAATGAATACAAAATGAATATAGAAGGGAGTTTCTAGTTATGATTAAAAAAGTTAATAGAAAAATTTTAAAAAAATATTAAAAATAGCCGTTATTGGAGATTTGATGTTAGATGAATATATTATGGGAAAAAGTGGAAAGAATATCACCTGAAGCACCTGTTCCTGTTGTTAAAGTTACAGAAGAAAAAAATTTGTTTTAGGTGGAGCTGCCAATGTTATCAATAACCTTGCTGCATTAGGTGCAAATGTTTATTGTGGAGGACTTGTTGGAAATGATAACAATGCAGAAAAAAACTTATAAATGCCTTTCCTAAAAAAATGTGGATTGCAATTTAATTTTTAAAGGCTGACAACCGTCCTACTATTGTAAAGAAAAAGAGTAATAGCAGGGCATCAACAACTTTTTAAGACTTGACTGGGAAGAAGAATTTTCTATCAATGAAGAAGAAGAAAAATATAATAATAGAAAAATCTTAAAAAAATCATATAAAAAGAATTAGATGCGATTATTTTTATCTGACTATAATAAGGGACTTTTAACAAAAATCTCTTTCACAAAAAAATTATAAATCTTTGTAGAGAAAAATAATGTGATAGTTACTGTTGATCCTAAACCAAAAAAATATTACTAACTTTGTAGGGAGCATCTTCTATTACTCCAAATAAAAAGGAAGCTTATTTGGCTGTAGATGCAAACTCAAGAGAAGATATTGATATAGTTGGAAAAAAATTAAAAGAACAATATAAACTAGACACTGTTTTAATTACAAGAAGTGAAGAAGGAATGACTTTATATGATGGAGGAATTCATAATATTCCTACTTATGCAAAGGAAGTCTATGATGTAACAGGTGCAGGGGACACAGTTATTTCAGTTTTCACTTTAGCAAGAGCTGCTGGAGCAACTTGGGAAGAAGCAGCAAAGATAGCCAATGCAGCTGGAGGAATAGTAGTTGGAAAAAAATTGGTACTTCTACTGTTAGTGAAAAGGAATTGATTGAAACTTATAACAGTATATATAACATAGGAGGGACTTGTAAATGTTAAGAATAGGTAATGGTTATGATGTTCATAGATTAGTTGAAGGTAGAAGATTGATGTTAGGTGGTGTAGAAGTTCCTCATACAAAAGGAGTTCTAGGACATTCTGATGGAGATGTACTTTTTACATGCAATAACTGATGCAATAATTGGAGCCTTAGGTTTTAGGGAGATATAGGGTTACATTTTCCTGACAATGATGAAAAATTTAAAAGGATATAGACAGTGCAATTTTATTGAAAAAAATAAATAATATAATGAAAGAAAAAAACTATAGAATAGTGAATTTAGACTCAATTATAGTGATACAAAAAAACCCTAAGTTAAGACCACATATAGATAGTATTAGAGATAATATTGCAAAAAAATTTTTGGAAATAGAGCCTGAACTTGTAAATGTAAAGGCTAAGACTGAAGAAAAAAATTAGGTTTCACAGGAGATGAAACAGGGAGTTAAATCATATTGTGTAGTTTTATTGGAGAAAGATAATGTTAGATAAGACTTCTTTTTAGAAAAATCTGTACTTACTTTTTTTTACTACCTATAGCAATACAAAAATTTAATCAATGTTGCTATCTCAAGTACAGATGTTATTATGCTTGGAAGATATAGTGAGGTGGCACTATCAGCCTCTTCACTTGCAGGACAGGTACAATTTATTTTAATTTTACTATTCTTTGGAATAGCCTCAGGTGCAACTGTTTTGACAGCACAGTATTGGGGTAAAAAAAGATATAAAGTCTATTGAAAAAAAGTTTTTGGCTATTGGAATAAAAAAATAGCCTTTTTTTGTGAGCATAGGCTTTTTTTATCTTTGCATTTTTCTTTTCAAGAACTGCTATGAGATTGTTTAGTAATGATGAAGCTACTATCTTACAAGGAATAAGGTATTTAAAAGATAGTTAGTTTTTTTCATATTTAACAACTTCTATTTCCATAGTGTACTTTAGTTACTATGAGAAGTGTTGAAAGAGTTGGAGTATCAACAGTTGCCTATGCAACTTCTTTTTGTTAGTAACTTAATAATCAACTATCTTTTTAATATATGGAAACTTTGGTTTTCCTGAAATGGGAGTTGAAGGAGCGGCAATAGGAACTCTTGTTGCAAGAATTATTGAACTAGGAATAGTATTCTATTACAATTCTAAGAATCATCACTTTGTTTCTATTAAAATGGAAATATATTAAGAGTTTAGATCCTGTTTTAAAGAAAGATTTTTTTAAAATATTCAGCACCTACTATGATGAATGAACTTCTATGGGCTGGAGGACAGCAGCAGGAATAGCTATCTTAGGAAGGTTAGGAACTTCTATAGTAGCAGCTAACTCTATAACATCTGTTGTTAGACAACTAGCAATGGTTTTTTTGCTTTTGGACTTGCAAACACAGCAGCAGTTATGGTTGGAAAAAGAAATTGGTAAAAAAAGATTTTCATACAGCAGAAATCTATGCAAAAGAAACTTTTATTTTACTCTTTTCCTTTCAAGTTTGGTAGGAGTTGCCTTACTTTATATAGCAAAAACCTTTTTATCATAAGTAAGTTTGCTTTTAAATGCTGAAGTGGAAGATTTTTTTAAATCATACTATAAATGTTTTATTTTACTATATACCTTTACAAAGTATTTCAGCAGTTTTTAATTGTTGGAGTATTTAGAGCTGGTGGAGATACAAAGTTTGCACTGATATCAGATGCTATACCACTTTGGTGTGGTTCGGTCTTACTTTCTGCCATAGGAGCTTTCTATTTAGGACTTTCTACAAAACTTGTCTATATTTTTAATAATGTCAGATGAAATTATTAAATTACCTCTAATTATTTGGAGATATAGAAGTAGAAAAATGGATAAATAATATCACAAGAGAATTGAAATAGAAAAATATTAGGGGGAAAAAAATGGATAATAAAAAGAACAAGAAAGAGCAGAATTACATAGAACAATATGGAGTATTGCCAATGATTTAAGAGGGAGTGTAGATGGTTGGGACTTTAAGCAATATGTTTTAGGAATCCTGTTCTATAGATATATTTCTGAAAATTTAACTACCTACATCAATAAAGGAGAAATTGAAGCAGGAAACCCTGATTTTAATTATGCAGATTTAAGTGATGAGGATGCAATAGTTGCAAAAAGAAGATTTAATAGCAACAAAGGGATTTTTTTATTCTACCTAGTGAACTATTCGTAAATGTTAGAAAAAGAGCAGATAAAGATGAAAAACTTAAATGTAACTTTACATAATATATTTACTAATATTGAAAAATTCAGCAAATGGAACTGAAAGTGAAAAATGATTTAAAAAGGTCTATTTGATGACATAGATGTTAACAGTAATAAATTAGGTGGAACAGTAGCTAAAAAGAAATGAGAAACTTAGTTAATTTATTAAATGGTGTTGGAGATATGAAATTAGGAGATTATCAAGAAAAATACCATTGATGCCTTTGGAGATGCCTATGAATATTTAATGGGAATGTATGCTTCAAATGCAGGTAAAAGTGGTGGAGAATACTATACTCCTCAAGAAGTTTCAGAACTTTTAACTAAACTTACTTTGGTTGATAAAAACAGAAGTAAACAAGGTATATGACCCAGCCTGTGGTAGTGGTTCATTACTTTTAAAAATTTGCAAAAAAATTTTAGGAAAAGATAATGTAAGAAATGGTTTTTTTATGGACAAGAAATAAATATTACAACATATAACCTATGTCGTATAAATATGTTTTTACATGACATAGATTTTGATAAATTTGATATTGCTCATGGAGATACTTTAACAGAGCCAGCACATTGGGACGATGAACCTTTTGAAGCTATAGTTTCTAATCCTCCTTACTCAATAAAATGGGAAGGAGATGCTAGTCAAATATTAATCAATGACTCTCGTTTCTCACCAGCAGGAGTACTTGCACCTAAGTCAAAAGCAGACTTAGCTTTTATTATGCACTCTCTTTCTTGGCTTGCACCTAATGGAACAGCAGCTATAGTATGTTTCCCTGGAGTAATGTATCGTAGTGGTGCTGAACAAAAAATTCGTAAGTACTTAATAGATAATAACTACATTGATTGTATTATTCAATTACCAGATAATCTATTCTATGGAACAAGTATAGCTACTTGTATTATGGTAATGAAGAAAGCAAAAACTGATAATAAAGTATTATTCATAGATGCCTCAAAAAGAATTTGTAAAAGGTTACTAATAGTAATAAGATGACAGAAAAAAACATATCAATGATATAGTGGAAAAAAATTTACTAAGAGAAAAATGTAGAATATATTTCAAATCTTATTGACTATGAAAAAAATAGTTGAAGAAAAACTATAACTTTATCTGTTTCAACTTATGTTGAAAAAAAGAAGATACTAGTGAAAAAAATAGACATAGTTGAATTAAACAAAGAAATTCAAAGAATTGTTGCAAGAGAAGAAGAATTAAGAAAAGAAATAGATAAGATTATTGCTGAAATTGAAATTAAATAAGGAGTGGACTATGGATAATAAAATTAAATCTTTCATATCTTCTCCCGAGAATCAATATCTTGAAAGAAAAAAAGTGCAAGAGTAGAACCACTTGATATATTGAAACATTTAGTTGCTTTTTGCAAATGCAGATGGGGGTTCATTGGTAATTGGGGTAGAAGATAATGGAGAAATAACGGCTTTTTAATAATTCAAAAAGCACGTAAAATAGAAGAATTTAAAAAAATATAGCACTCATAAAATTGAAAGACAGCCCTATTTTTACCAAAAATATGAGATATTTGATGTGAAAAAAATAAAAAAAGGGAGAAGAAGATAAGATTTTAGTAATTTCAGTTGAACCAGCTTATGATAGAGTTATAAAAATCATATGATAATAATGTTTATTTAAGACAATTTGATAAGACAGAAAAAAATTAAATCATGAACAAATAACTCAATTAGAATATGATAGAGGACAGAGATATTTTGAAGATGAAGTAGTTGAAGATTCTTCAATAGAAGATATTGACTTAGAGTTAGTTGAGTCCTATAGAAAAAAATATGAATTTAATGAATTCAAATTTAGAAGACATATTAAAAAGCAAGAAATTTTATTAAAAAAAGGACTTTTAACTAATGCTTGTGTACTTTTTATTCGCAAAAGAACCCACAAAAATATCTACCTCAAGCTAGATTAAAATTTGTTAGATATGATGGAACAAAAAGCTGGAGTAGGAACTGAAATAAATATCATAAAAAGAAATAACTTTTGATAAAGCTATTCCTAGAATAATAACAGAAGTAAAAAGAATTTATAAAAAAACTCAGTTAAGAGAATTTCAATATCTTGATAGAAAAGATGGAAACTTTAAATTAATGCCAGAATATCCAGAATTTGCTTGGTTTGAAGGGGTAGTTAATGCTTTAACTCATAGAAATTATTCTATTAGAGGGAATATATAAGATTTATTATGTTTGATGATAGGATAGAAATACAAAGTCCTGGAAGATTACCTAATATTGTTACCATTGAAAACATTCTAACACAGCGTTATTCTAGAAACCCAAGAATAGCTAGAGTATTGTCAGAGTTTGGTTGGGTTAAAGAAATGAATGAAGGTGTTAAGAGAATATATAGTGAAATGGAAAAAAATTCTTTTTGAAGAAACCAGTTTACTCAGAACCAGGTAATAATGTTTTTGCTTGTTTTAGAAAAATAATATATTAAATAGAAATGTTAGAATTGAAGATAATCTAAAAAAATTAATAAATAAAGATATATAAAAAAATTAAATCTTATTGAAAAAAAGAAATAATCAAATTTTCCTTTATGAATAAAAAAATTACAACAACAGACTTGACAAAGAAATTAAATAAAAAGTGGATTGACAACTCGTAAATATTTAAAAGAAACTAGTTGAACTAGGTATATTGGAGTGGCATGGAACGAGTGCTAGAGATCCAAAAACAATATTATACTTTAAAAAAATAAAAAAAGTTACAAGTAGATTACAAGTAAGTTATAAGCTCAAAAAGTTAAAGCTAGAAAAAAATGGCAAGTTATATAGGAGAGAAGTTACAAGTAGATTACAAGTAAGTTATAAGCTCAAAAAGTTAAAGCTAGAAAAAAATGGCAAGTTATATAGGAGAGAAGTTACAAGTAGGTTACAAGTAAGATATGGAAGAAGTAAAATTTTTTTATTATATTCATATTTAGAAGATGATGTAAATATAGGAGTGATAGTAAAAAAATGATACTTTGTTGCTTACACAAAAAAAGTATAGCAGAATTATTTGGAGTAGGTGTTCCTGCTATCAGTAAACATTTAAAAAAATCTATGAATCTGAGGAACTTGAAAAAAATACGATTATTTCCAAAAATGAAAACAGTTGTAAATAGAGGATTTAAAGGAGAGTTAAAAGAAGAATTAGAATATTATAATTTAGATGTCATTATTTCTGTAGGCTATCGTATAAATTCCATAGATTATTTACAATAAAGCTGATAATACAAGAGAAAAATATAAAGTCTTAAAAAAATAAAGGAAAAAGTAAGTAAAAAGACAAGCAATAGAAAAAAAGCAGAGAAAGAATATGATATATTCAATAAAAACTCAAAAAAATAGAATCAGATTTTTGATAAGCAAATAGAAAATCTAAAAAGAGGGAAGATATGAGTAAATTAGATGAATTGATAAAAGAGTTATGCCCTAATGGAGTGGAATATAAGGAATTAAAGGACATATGTGTAATAAAAAAAGGAGTTCAACTAAATAAAGAAAAAAATTATTAGAAAAAAAGCAGAATATCCAGTAATAAATGGTGGAATCCTTCCATCTGGTTATTGGAATGATTATAATGTAAAAAGAAAAATACAATCACAATAAGTCAAGGTGGAGCTTCAGCTGGTTATGTACAATATATATCCACTAAATTTTGGGCTGGAGCACATTGCTATTACTTAGAATTAAAAAGATAAAAAAAATATAAATTATAGATATATTTATCATTTTATCAAAAATGAAACAAGATAAATTAACTTCTTCACAAGTAGGAGCTGGGATTCCAAAGTGTTGAGAAAAAAATTCTTGAAAAATTTATTAATCCCTGTTCCACCATTAGAAGTTCAAGAAGAAATAGTTAGAATTTTTAGATGACTATACAAAATCAGTTGAAGAATTAAAAGAAAAAAATTAAATAAAGAATTAATAGCTAGAAAGAAACAATATTCTTGGTATAGGGATTATTTATTGAAATTTGAAAAATAAAGGTAGAAATTGTAAAAATTAAAAGATATAGCTACTGAGATGTATAGAGGAAATGGAATAAAAAGGGAAGAAGTAAGAGAAACAGGAATTCCTTGTGTTCGTTATGGAGAAATATACACAGAATACGGCATAGCTTTTTGAAAAAAACTAAGTCGTATACTGATGAAAATTTGATAACAAATAAAAAGTATATAGAATATGGAGATATCTTATTTGCTATTACAGGAGAAAGTGTTGAAGAAATAGGAAAAATCCATAGCATATATAGGGAAAGAAAAAAATGTTTAGTTGGTGGAGATATTTTAGTTATGAAACATAAAGCAAGACCCAGTATATTTATCTTATGTTTTATCAACTGAAAAACTCTCAAAAAAACAAAAAAAGTAAAGGAAAAAAATAAAAAAAGTAAAAGTAGTTCATACAAATGCAACAGATATAGGAGAAATTGAAATTCCTTTACCACCATTAGAAGTTCAAAAAGAATAGTTGAAGTTTTAGATAACTTTGAGAAAAACTTGTAAAGAGTTAAATATAGAACTTTCTTCTGAAATAGAAAAAAAACAAAAAAAGAATATGAATTTGTTAGAAATTATCTCTTGACATTCAATAATGAAGAAATTTATGCTCTAAGCAAGCAAGCAAGCAAGCAAGCAAGCAAGCAAGCAAGCAAGCAAGCAAGCCCAAAATCTAATTAAAAATTCTTCAATATGTTTATGGTTATGTTGAAGTAAGATTAGGAGATATTTCAGGTTTTTAAATATGGCTATACTGATACAGCAAAAAGAAACAGGAAATGCAAGATTTATTAGAATAACAGATATAAATGAAAATGGGAAATTAAAAATCATATGATGAGAAATATATTGATATAAATGAAAAATAATAAAGAATATTTATTAGAAAAAGATGATATATTAATGGCAAGAACAGGAGCAACTTATGGGAAAAACAGTAAAGTTTTTCTGAAGATTATTCAGCAATATATGCATCATTTTTAATAAAAAAATATTATTAGAAAAAAAGAACTGATATTACCAAGTTATTATTGGCATTTTTACACAAAGTTCATTTTATTGGAAACAGGCTAATTTCTTAGTAACAGGTGGAGGACAACCACAATTTAATGCTAATGTATTGTCAAAAGTCCTTGTCCCTTTACCATCACTAGAAGAACAACAAAGAATAGTTGAGATTTTTAGATAGGTTTGATAAGTTGTGTAATGATATATCAGAAGGATTGCCAGCTGAAATAGAAACAAGACAAAAAAACAATATGAATATTATAGAGAAAAAAATTATTAAGTTTTAAAAAAATATAAATGATTAAAAATTTTTGGAGGGGGCAATGTCATCAGTAGATTATAATATGCTTATATCAACACTTGAAAGTACAGTGGTAACTGAATATATAAGAGAAGACATTCCAGCATACAGTTATCAAAGTGAAGCAGATTTGAGAGAGAGTTTATTAAAAAAATTTACAAAAATCAAGGTTATGAATATTTGAGTATTCACAATGAAAAAGAATTAATTGCAAACTTAAAAAGATAAATTAGAAAAAAATTAAATAATATTATTTTTTTCTGAAAAAGAATGGGAGAGATTTTTTTCAGAGAGAAAATAGCAAATAAAAAAATGATAGTATTGTTGAAAAAAACAAGAACTATACAAGAGGACTATATAAAAAAAGTTTTACAAGAGATGATGGAAGTTTAGTAAATATTAGTTTGATTAATAAAAAGAATATCCACAATAACTTTTCTTCAAGTTATAAATCAATATGAGGAAGAAGGAGGAAATCATAACACAAGATATGATGTGAGTATTTTAGTCAATGGTCTACCTTTAATTCATATTGAATTAAAAAAAGAAGGGAGTTGCAATAAGAGAAGCTTTCAACCAAATTAATAGATATCAAAGAGATAGTTTTTGGGCAGGAAGTGGACTTTTTGAATATGTACAAATATTTGTAATTTCTAATGGAACTAATACTAAATACTATTCCAATACAACAAGAGCAAGGCATATTAAAGAGATGTCTTTCAATAGAAAAAAAGTAAAAAAGTCTAGTAATAGTTTTGAGTTTCACTTCATATTGGGCAGATGCAAACAGTAAGTCAATAACAGATTTAGTAGATTTTACAAAAGACTTTCTTTGCTAAAACATACTATTTTAAATATTTTAACGAAATACTGTATATTTGACACTAGTGAAACTTTACTTGTTATGCGTCCTTACCAAATATCAGCAACAGAAAGAATTTTATCTAAAATACAATTAGCTAATAACTATAAATGGGTTGGTAAGATTGATGCCGGAGGATATATTTGGCATACAACAGGAAGTGGAAAAAAACTTTAACTTCATTTAAAGACAGCACAGTTGGCCTCACAACTTGACTATATAGACAAGGTCTTATTTGTTGTAGATAGAAAGGATTTAGATAGCCAAACACAGAAAGAATATGATAGATTTTTCAAAAGGTTCAGCTAATGGAAATACTTCAACGAAAAATATTGAAAGCACAGCTAGAAGATAAATATGAAAAATAAAAAGCAAGATAATTATAACTACTATTCAAAAAGTTAGGACATTTCATTAAACAGAATAAAAAAATCACGAAGTTTTTTTAGAAAGAATATAGTTTTAATTTTTTTGATGAGTGCCACTGTTCACAATTTGGTGAATTACACCTTGCAATAGCTAAGACTTTTAAAAAAATTATTTTATGTTTGGTTTTCACAGGGACACCAATATTTCCAAAAAAATTCAAATGGAAGTTCAAAAAAACTTTGTTTAAAACAACAGAGCAAACTTTTGGAGATAAATTACATACTTATACAATAGTCAATGCAATAAATGATGGTAATGTACTTCCATTTAGAATAGACTATATCAATACTATTAAGGAAAAAAGAAAAATATACAAGATAAAAAAAGTTAATGCCATTGATATAGAAAAAGCTATGTCAGCTCCAAATAGAATTAAAGAAGTTGTTTCATACATCATAGATCACTTTGAGCAAAAAAACTATGAGAAACAAGCACTATGAATTAAAAAGACCAAAAGATTATCAGGATTTAACTCTATATTTGCAGTGAGTTCTATTCCTGTGGCAAAAAAATATTATTTTGAATTTAAAAAAACAACTTAAAGAGAAGAATAAAAGATTTGAGAGTAGCAACAATATTTAGTTATTCAGTAAATGAAGAAGAAAAATACTGATAATTTAGATGATGAAAGTTTTGACACTGAAAATTTAGATTTAAGTTCTCGTGAATTTTTAGAGGAAGCAATATCAGATTATAATAAAAATGTTTGGGACAAATTATGATACTTCTTCAGATGGTTTTCAACTGTATTATGAAAAATCTAAGTAAGAGAACAAAGGATAAGGAAATAGATATTCTAATAGTTGTAAATATGTTTTTAACAGGTTTTGATGCAACAACTTTAAATACTCTTTGGGTGGATAAAAAAACTTGAGAATGCATGGACTTATTCAAGCCTTTTCAAGAACAAATAGAATATTAAATTCAATAAAAAAACTTTTTGGTAATATAGTATGTTTTAGAGATTTACAAGAAGAAACAGATGAAGCTCATAGCACTTTTTTTGGAAATAAAGAAGCAGGTGGAATAGTACTTTTTAAAAAACTTATGAAGATTACTACAATGGTTATCAAGATGATAAGGGTAGAGAAAAAGAAGGATATAGTCAACTGATAGAAGAATTACAAAGTAAATTTCCCTTGTCTGAACAAATAACAGGTGAAAGCAATAAGAAAGAATTTGTAATATTATTTGGAAATATCTTGAAAATAAAGAATATATTATCAGCTTTTTGATAAGTTTGTAGGAAATGAAATTTTATCTGAAAGAGAATTCCAAGATTACCAAAGTATCTATCTAGATATGTATCAAGAAATAAGAACTAAAAAAATAAAGAAAAAGAAATTATTAATGACGATATTATTTTTTTGAAATAGAATTAATTAAACAAGTTGAAATTAATATTGATTATATTCTAATGAAAGTTACTGAATATTATAAGTCAAATAAAGAAGATAAGGAAATACTTATAGATATTAAGAAAGCTATAAATTCAAGCCTTGAACTTCGTAGTAAAAAGGAATTGATAGAAGGTTTCATAGAAAGAGTTAATTCTTCTAAAAAAATATTACTGATGATTTCCAAAAAAATTTGTCAGAGAAGAAAAGGAAAAAGATTTAGAAAAAAAGTAATAGAAGAAGAAAAAAATTAAAAACCTGAAGAAACTAAAAAATTCATAGACAATTCACTAAGAGATGGGTAATTTTAAAAACTACAGGAACTGATATAGATAAGTTATTACCACCTGTTTCTCGTTTCTCCAGTGGAAATAGAGGTATTAAAAAGCAAGGGTAATTGATAAACTAAAAGGTTTTTGATAAATATTTAGGATTAACTGTTTAAAAAAACTTGAGCAAAAAAGAATTCTTGTTAAAATAGTAGAAAGATAAGAATATTTAAAAATAGGTGATAATATGAGAGAAAATTATATAGACTGGGATAGTTACTTTATGGGGATAGCTCTGCTTTCTTCAATGAGAAGTAAAGATCCTAATACTCAAGTTGGAGCTTGTATAGTAAATGAAGATAAAAGAATAGTTGGAGTGGGCTATAATGGTCTACCTAAAGGCTGTGAAGATACAGATTTTCCTTGGGAAAGAGAAGGAGATTTTTTTAGAGACAAAATATCCTTATGTTTGCCACGCTGAATTAAAATGCTATATTAAATAGTATAAAGTCTTTGAAAGATTGTATTATATATGTAGCTTTTATTCCCTTGCAATGAGTGCAGTAAGGCTATAATTCAAAAGTGGTATAAAAGGAAATTGTGTATCTTTCGGATAAATATGATGGAACAGATACAAATAGAGCCTCAAAGAAAATGTTGGATTCAGCTGGAGTAAAAATATAGACAGTTTACACCTAATATGGATAAATTAGAGATAGATTTTAAAAATATTTAGAAAGGTGGATTAATGCTAGAAGCTTTAAGTAAAAGTGTTATTTTTAGTAAAATTAAAAATGAAGAAATAAAAGAGATTTTTAGAGGAAACAAAGCATGAAATAAAAACTTATTCTCCCAATGAACAAATAGCCTTTAGGGGTGATGAAGTAAAGGGACTATATGTAATTCTAAAGGGAACATTGAGTACAGAGATGTTAACAGAAGAAGGCAATGTAATTAAAATTGAAGAATTAGTTAAAAGTGATGTAATAGCTTCAGCCTTTATTTTTGAAGTAAAAATTGTTTTCCTGTAGACTTAAAAAGCAAAAAGAAAAAGCCGAAGTATTATATATTGAAAGAAAAGAATTTTTAAAAATTATTATTTTCACAAGAACAAATTTTAGAGAAACTTTCTAAATGAGAGTTTCAAATAAAACTCAACTTTTAACAACTAAAAATTTGGAATAATTTTAATAATAAAACTATCAAGAAAAAAATTCTGTCATTATGTTAATAGAAAACAAGAAAAAGGTGAATTTATTATAGAAAATTTAGGAGCATTTAGCAGAATTTTTGGAGTGGAAAGACCTTCTCTTTCAAGAGTTCTAAGTGATTTAGTAAAAGATGAAAAAGCTAGAAAGAATAGGAAGAAATAGATATAAGATATTGGATAAAGAATTTTTTTGAAATCTAAGATAACTAATAAAAATAGAGCTATTGCAAATTAATAAAAAGTAAAAAAATAGTTCGTTACTGAGTAAAATTTTTCTTTAACGATAAAATATCAATGAATTCAGCTGTAATTTCGAAACTCTGCCAACAAAGGTCTGGCTTCAGACACTCGCACAATTACTGGACATCTATTCTTATTTGATTTTTATCTGAAAAATTTCGATTCGTAACTCACTTATTTTTACTTTTCAAATTATGTTTATAATGCAATAGCTCTTTTTATATTTTTTAGATCTCCAGGTTTAATATAGCCTTTTTTTCTTCAATATCTTATATACAATAAAGGTTATAATGGCAGGAAGTACGAAATGTAATATTATCATAGTTGGTAGATATGACATTCCATTTACTGAGAATGAAGCTATCTGTCCAACAAGTCCACTTGTTCCCATACCAGAAGCAATACTGTTTGATGATAAATTAAAAAAACAGTTGTAGAAAGTACACCTAAAAATAGCACTTGAAACTATAGGTGGTATCCATATCATAGGATTTTTATTATATTAGGAATTTGTATCATAGAAGTACCAAAACCTATTGAAAATACAGTACCTAAATCATTATCATCATAAGACATAACAGCAAAACCTATCATTTGACAACAACAACCAGTTAAAGATGCTCCAGCAGCAAGTCCACTTAAACCTAAAAGATATCCCTATAGCAGCAGAACTTATAGGAAGGGTTAAGATAATTCCCATAATAACAGACATAGTAAGTCCCATTAAAATAGGTCTAAGTTCAGTTGTCTTATTAACTATGACACCAATTTCACTGATAACAGCTGAGATATATGGAGCAAAGAATTTACCAAGTAAGCAACCAAAAATTATAGTAGTCATAGGTAAAAGTATGATATCAAACTTAGTTTTTCCTCATATTCTTTAGCAATAAGTAAACCAAAGATAACTGAGAAATATGCTCCCATTGGTTCACCAACTTTTAAAATCGCTTGCCCCTCTACAAAGTTAATACTACCTGCACCATACATACCTGTTATAGCAGAAGCTATTAAGATTAATACATGAGATTCCAATGCATAAGCAACTCCAACTCCTATTCCAGCTCCCATTAAAAGTTGTGAAAATCCACCGAGATATGTTAAAAACTCTATATTAAAAAGGGTTCCAATCTGCTTTAAAATAAGTCCTACTATTAATGATGAAAATAAACCAAAAGCCATACCATTCAAACTCTTAATAAAAAGTTTTTCATTTTCTTTTAACCTCCAAGTATTTTTTTAAAATGAATAGTTAATATTCATTTTTATATATATATATTCTTTAATAAAAATTGCAAGAGCAAATTATTTTTATAAAAATATTTTTGTAGGAAAGATGAAAAATCAGGAAAAATTGTCTCAAAAATTTAACTAAAAAAATGTTTAATTTTTAAAAACTTTGACTTTGAAAATGGCTATTAATCTAAAGAAAAACATCATAATTTTTTTAAAAATATGTTGACTAATTTATAAAGTGGATATATAATAGTTAAAACAATTTATTAAAAACAAATTGGGAAATTAATTATTTATTAGGAGGTTGGTATGAAAATCAAAAGAATTCTATTTAGTATTTTAGCAGTATTTATGTTCGTTTTAGTAGCTGCTTGTGGTAAAAAAGAAGCACCTACAGAAGATGCTAATGCTCAAAAAGAAGGAGCAACAACAGAAGTTACACAAAATTATCATATAGGTGTTGTAACAACTTCTGTTTCTCAATCTGAAGATAATGCCCGTGGAGCTGAAGCAGTTGTTAAACAATATGGAGCAAGTAATGAAGGTGGTAAAATTACAGTTGTAACAATACCAGATAACTTCATGCAAGAACAAGAAACAACAATTTCTCAAATGGTTTCTCTTGCAGATGACCCTGAAATGAAGGCTATAGTAGTAGCTGAAGGAATCCCAGGAACTTATCCTGCATTTAAGGCTATAAGAGAAAAAAGACCTGATATTTTACTAATTGTAAATAATACACACGAAGATCCTGTGCAAGTAAGTTCAGTTGCAGATGTAGTTGTAAATTCAGACTCAGTTGCAAGAGGATATTTAATAGTAAAAACAGCTCATGATTTAGGAGCAACTAAATTTATGCACATTTCATTCCCTAGACACTTAAGTTATGAAACTATTTCAAGAAGAAGAGCTATAATGGAACAAACAGCTAAAGATTTAGGAATGGAATATATCGAAATGTCAGCACCAGACCCACTAAGTGACGTTGAGTACCAGGAGCACAACAATTTATCTTAGAACAAGTTCCAAACTGGATAGCTAAATATGGTAAAGATATAGCATTCTTTTGCAACAAATGATGCTCAAACAGAACCTTTACTAAAACAAATAGCTGCAAATGGTGGATACTTTATAGAAGCTGATTTACCTTCTCCTACAATGGGATACCCTGGAGCATTAGGAATTGAATTCACTGATGATGAAAAAGGAAATTGGCCAAAAATATTAGAAAAAGTTGAAAAGGCTGTTGTAGAAGCTGGTGGTTCAGGAAGAATGGGAACTTGGGCTTACTCATACAATTTCTCAGGTATTGAAGGACTTACAGACTTAGCAGTTAAATCTATAGAAAGCGGAGATAAAGACTTTACATTAGATAAAGTTTTAGCTTCTCTTGATACAGCAACACCTGGATCTAAATGGAATGGAAGTCTAATGAAAGATAACAATGGAGTAGAAGTTAAAAATTCATTCTTCGTATATCAAGATACTTATGTATTTGGAAAAGGATATATGGGAGTTACTTCTGTTGAAGTTCCAGAAAAATATGGAAAAATTAGTGGTAATTAATAAATAAGATATAAGACTATTTGGGCAATGGGGGCTGGAGCATTTTATGCAACCAGTCCCTATTCCTATTTAGGACTTAAGAAGGAGGCTATGGTGTCAAATACACTATTAAAAATTGAAAACCTCTCTAAATCGTTTGGTGAAAACACAGTCCTTAAAGATATCAATTTAGAATTAAATGAGGGAGAAATTCTGGACTAGTTGGTGAAATGGTGCAGGAAAATCAACTTTAATGAAAATTATATTTGGTATGGATGTCATTAGAGAAACAGGTGGATACAATGGGAAAATTTCTTTTGAAGGAAAAGAAGTCACTTGCATCTCCATTTGAAGCTCTTAATGCAGGTATAGGAATGGTTCACCAAGAATTTTCATTAATACCAGGATTTAAAGTTAGTGAAAAATATAGTATTAAATAGAGAGTCTATAAAAATAATGTGGTAACTCATTTCTTTGGAGATAGTATCAGTAAGATAGATCAAAAAGAAAATTTAAAAAGAACTCAAGAAGCTATTTCAAAATTAGGAGTAAACTTAACAGGGCAAGAACAAATAAGTGAAATGGCTGTTGCTTACAAAACAATTTACAGAAATTGCTCGTGAAATTGAAAGAGAACATACAAAACTTTTTAGTTTTAGATGAACCTACAGCTGTTTTAATAGAAGATGAAGCAGAAATTTTTATTGGAAACAATGAAAAAAATTATCAGCTAAGGGGATAGCTATTATTTTCATAACTCACAGACTTAATGAAATAATGGCAGTATCAGATAAGGTAACAGTTTTAAGAGATGGACAACTTATAAACACAGTTGCTACAAAATCTACAAATGTAAATGAAATTACAGAATGGATGATAGGAAGAAAAGTAAATTCTTCATCTGATGCTAAAAAAAGTTGCTCATGATGATCTTGAAACATTGTTAGAAATAAGAGATTTATGGGTTGATATGCCTGGAGAAATGTTAAAAGGTTTAAACTTAGACATTAAAAAAGGAGAAATTCTTGGTCTAGGTGGTATGGCAGGACAAGGAAAAATAGCAGTGGCAAATGGAATAATGGGACTATTTAAACTCAAAAAGGTGATATAAAAATACAAAACGAAACTTTAGTTTTAAATAAACCAACATATCCTTTAGAAAAAGGTATCTTCTTTGTTTCTGAGGATAGAAAAGGTGTTGGATTACTTTTAGATGAAAGTATAGAAAGAAATATTGCTTTCCTCATATGCAAATAAAAACAATTTTTAAGAAATTTTTAGGACTTTTTAATGTAATAGATGATAAGGCTGTTACAGAAAAACGCAAAAGAAATATATAGAAAAATTAGAAATAAAAAGTATGGGAGAAAAAGCAAAAAGTTGGAGAACTAAGTGGAGGAAACCAACAAAAAGTTTGTGTGGCTAAGGCCTTCACTATGGAACCTGATCTATTATTCGTTTCAGAACCGACAAGAGGTATAGACGTTGGAGCTAAACAATTAGTTCTTGAAACTTTTAAAAAGAATATAACAGAGAAAGAAATACAACTATAGTTGTAACTTCTTCAGAAATAGAAGAATTAAGAAGCATCTGTGACAGAATTGCAATAATAAATGAAGGTAAGGTCGTTGGAATATTACCAGCTAGTGCAGGAATACTAGAATTTGGAAAAATTGATGTCAGGAATAAAGGAGGAGAATAACATGTTAAAGAAATTTGGTTTACCAAGACTAATAATATTAATATTCTTAGTGTCAACATATATAATAGCTCCTTTCGTAGGAATTCCTATAACAACAGCACTATCAGATACAATTATTAGATTTGGTATGAATGCTATTTTAGTTCTATCTCTTATGCCTATGATAGAATCAGGAGCAGGTCTTAACTTCGGTATGCCTTTAGGAATAGAAGCAGGACTTTTAGGCTCACTAATAAGTATAGAATTAGGATTTACTGGCTTTGTAGGTTTTGCTTTAGCAATACTTATGGCAATAGTATTTGCCTTTATTTTTGGTTGGGCTTATGGAGCTATTTTAAATAAAGTAAAAGGTGGAGAAATGATGATAGCTACATATATCGGTTTCTCATCAGTTGCTTTTATGTGTATTATGTGGATAATTCTTCCATTCAAAAGACCTGATATGATTTGGGCTTATGGAGGTTCAGGACTTAGAACAACAATAAGTGTTGAAACTTATTGGAAGGGTGTTTTAAATAATGTATTTGGGAAAATATCACAAGCTATACCAGTTGGAGAAATAATATTCTTCTTATTACTTGCTTTTATCATGTGGGTATTTTTCAGAACAAAAGCAGGACTTTCTATGAGTGCTGTTGGAAAAAATGAAAAATTTGCTCAAGCAACAGGTATCAATGCAGATAAGAGAGAAAACAATCAGTTATAATCTCAACTGTTATCGCAGCAATAGGAATAGTTGTATACCAACAAAGTTTTGGATTTATACAATTATATCTAGCACCTTTCAATATGGCTTTCCCTGCTATAGCAGCAATACTTATTGGAGGAGCTTCAGTAAACAGAGTTACAATATGGCACGTTATGATAGGAACTTTCCTATTCCAAGGAATACTAACTATGACACCTACAGTTGTAAATGCTGTTATAAAAGACAGATATGTCTGAAACAATAAGAATAATCGTTTCTAATGGAATGATATTATATGCTTTTAACTAGAAAAGGATGGTGGAAGTCGTGGATAAGAATAATAAAGTAAAAACTTTATATTGATAACAGTGTTCCAACACCATACTTATTATGGTAGCTATAATGTTTCCACTTTCTGGTTTGAGTGGAGATTACTTTAGTTCGTGAAATGATAGAAAGAATTTCAAGAAACCTATTCTTAATAATGTCATTGTTAATTCCAATAGTTGCAGGAATGGGATTGAACTTTGGTATAGTTTTGGGAGCTATGGGAGGACAACTTGCCTTAATTCTTGTTACTAACTGGCACATTATGGGATTGCAAGGAGTATTTTTAGCAATGATACTTTCTATACCATTTTCAATTTTTACTTGGATATGTTGGAGGAGTAATATTAAATAGAGCTAAAGGTAAAGAAATGATAACTTCAGGATTTTAGGATACTTTATCAATGGTGTTTACCAACTTGTAGTTCTATATTCAATGGGAAAAATTATTCCAGTTAGTGATAGAACACTTCTACTATCTTCAGGTAGAGGTATAAAAATACAGTGGATTTAACAGAGATTTCAAAAAGCAGTGGATAATGCAATCCCTTTAAAAATATTTGGTTATGATATCCCTGTTCTAACATTACTTTTCATAGTTGGACTATGTTTCTTTATCATTTGGTTCAGAAAAAAACAAAATTAGGACAAGATATGAGAGCTGTTGGACAAGATATGGAAGTATCTAAGTCAGCAGGTATAGAAGTAAATAAGGTTAGAATTTACTCAATAGTTATCTCAACTGTCTTAGCAGGTATAGGACAAGTAATATATCTTCAAAAATTTAGGAACAATAAATACATATAATTCACACGAACAAATAGGTATGTTCTCAGTTGCAGCCCTACTAATTGGAGGAGCTTCTGAAGCGAGAGCAACTATTCCTAATGCAATAGGGTGGGGTAATTTATTTCATACTATGTTCGTTGTTGCACCAAGAGCAGGAAAAAGAATTAATGGGTTCTTCACAAATAGGAGAATATTTCAGAGTATTTATTTCTTATGGAATTATAGCTCTTGTTCTTATCATCTATGAATGGAGAAGAAAGAAAAGAAAAAAGAAAGAGAAAGAGAAAAAGCAATAGGATTTTAAAAAGTGAGGTAGAAGATGAAACATACATTAAAAAGTAGCTATTATAGTTTTAATTTTTGTTGTGATTTCAGTAATTCTTTTGTTACAGGAAAGAGACATGATATTCTAATTGAAAAATAATTCAATGGCAGGAATTAAATACAGTATAAATGGAGAACCATACAAGACATTAGATGCTGGTAAAAAGCCCTAAGTATATCAAAGGGAGTAGGAAATGTAATTTTCATAAAAACAGCAGATAATAAAGTTATAGAGAAAGAACTTCCTTCTAAGAATATAAATCTTTTTATCAATCAAGCTTTATAAATAATGGTGACGATTGGTATAAAGAAAGTGAAAAATAATAGTAGTTTTTTTATTGGTATATAAAGGAATTTGTATTTTTGGATATTTTGTGCTATAATAATCAGGTAGAATTTTTACTTAAATACATATTCTAAAAATAAAAAGAAGGAGAATGCTACAATATAGTAACTTAGAATAGGTATGTGTACTGATTGCTAGTCGGGAATTTAGGACTACAAAGAAGGTAGTAATAGTAATTTAGTAGCAAACTGTATGAAGAAATATTTACTAGCAGTTGTTTTTTTCTATGCTTGTCAATTCTTTCTTATTCTAATGATACAGATACCCTCAGATCAAGATACCAACACTGGTATTATTACTCAAGCAAAAAGATTTTGCCAAGGTAAAAAGGTAAATCAAAAACAAATATTTATTGATACTCTTATTCCAACTATTGAAAAAGTAAGAAACAAGATAGCTGAGGATAAGGAATATGTAAAAGACTCTTATAGAAAAAGAAATCTTAACAGCAGAAGAGAAATTATATTTAGAGGAGATGTACACCAAATATAAAAGTAAAAATCTAAGTCTAAAAACAGAATTAGTACACAAGATGGTGGTACCACCAACATCATTTATACTAGGGCAGGCCCTCATTAGAAAGTGGTTGGGGAAAATTCTAAACTTGCAAAAAGAAGGGAATAATTTATTTGCAGTTAGATCGTCTTTAAAAAGATCCAGAAAAACTGTATATCTATGACCCAACCAATATTACAAGAGATATGAAAGCTAGAAGAATCACTAATGGACTATGTAATGACTTTGTCAAGACATTCTAGTTATTCTAATTTAAGAAAAAGCAATTAATAATGGAGAAGAGACAATAGTTCTTATCAAACATTTAGGAAATTATTCTGAGATGAAAAAAATCTTTGATGAACAAAGATTAACTCAGATAATTACAAAAAAATAATTTATTTAAATACGATAACTAAAAAGAAAGAGGATTTAGACTTTACTAAGAAGTCTAAATCTTTTTGTGATATAATAAAAAAATATTGAGACTGTTTATTGCTAGGAGGAAAAATTGTGGAATTGATTCATATAGAAAATCCTAATTTTGAAATAATGCAAAAGATTATAGAATTAGAAGAAAGTGCTTTTGAGGGAGCAGGGAATGTAGACCTTGGATAATAAAAGCCCTTATAAGATATGGTATGGTTTTTGTTGTAAAAGAAGGAGATAAAAATAGTATGCATAGTTGAATATATGCAAATTTTTTAATAAGAAATCTCTTTTCCTTTATGGTATATCAACCTTGAAAGAATACTGACACAAGGGTTATGCAAACTTTATCTTAAATGAAACTGAAAAAAATCTTAAAAGATTTAGGATACACTGAAATAGAATTGACTGTTGCACCAGAAAAATCAAATAGCAATAGATTTGTATAAAAAAACATGGCTATAAGCAAGAAAGCTTTTTAAAAAGATGAGTATGGTACAGGTATTGACAGGTTTATGATGAAAAAAATTCTATAATATTATATGAAAAATATATAATTTTTAGAAAAATCTTCAATAATAAAAATTTTTTTATTATAATAAAAAAATATGTTACAATGAAATATAAATAATTTTTGATGGGAGGAGAAAATGGAAGCAAAAAGAATTTTTAAGAATGATAAATGAATGTGATGAAATAGCTTTTAGCTACTAGTATACACGATATGCCAAATGTCAGAATAGTAAATTACTACTATGATGAAAAAAATAATATTATGTATTTTGCTACATATAAAGGTAGAGAAAAAATAAGTGAATTCTGGAAAAATAACAATGTTGCATTTACAACTATTCCTATGAAAAAAGGAGTTAGAGAACAAGTAAGAGCAAGAGGACATGTTAGAGAAAGTGAAAAACTATAGTAGATTTAAGAGAAGAATTTTCTAATAAAAATGTCAGATTTTGCTGAAATTATAGATAAATATTCTGAAAGAATTAAAAGTCTATGAAATAAGATTTACAGAAGCAACTGTAACTCTTGATAGTAGAACTTATGAAAAAAATAAGTTTATAGAAAATTTCTAATGATTAATTGAAATGTAACTCACTTATTTTTTTATTTTTGGAGCTAGGAGTAAAAATTTAAAGAAGGATAATATATACTAATAAATTATAGGTATCTATAATAGCTAAATGTAGAAAAAAATAGATTAAAACTAATGGAGTAATGTAAGATTTAAGAGAAAAAGATTTATTATTGATATTGGATATAAGGTGATTAAATTAATGTCTAAAAATTAGATAAAGTGAGGTAGTAATTAAAATGTATAAAATAGGGTTTGAATAGAGCTTTGATGATAGCAAATAAAAATGTTTGAAAAAACTAATATATGACATTTCTTTTGAGCGAGGGAATAGTATGACATTATTAGAAACTATAGTACATTATCAGGTAAAGTTCCAAAAATACAAGAGTAAAAAGATGTTGTATTACTTGCTAATTTAAAAAAATGGTTATGATTATATTTTTTTGAAAAATTAAAGAAAAATAATTTCTATTTTGATAAAGAGACTTTTTAGTACAGAGAATAGATTAGTTGCTAGTAATGATAATTTTGATAATTTAGGTGGCTTTTAGACAACATAATATAAGAATAGTTGGTGCAAAACATACAGGAGTTGCTGTTCCAAATTTAGAAAAAAAGTTTTTGAAATTTCAAATAAATATTATGATGATAAAAGAGTTGGTATAAAAATTGTAGATTTATTTTTAGATTTGTGTAAAAATAAATATTTTGGAAAAAGGTAACACAAGAACAGCACAACTTATGATGTGTGGGTTACTTGTTTCTGAAGGATATGCTCTTTCTCAATTAACTTTAAAGATGTTGAGTATTCAGAAGCATTAATAAATTTTTTTATGATGATGAAAACAAAAGAGATATTATATTAAAAAAACTCTTGAATGAACAAAAAAAGAAGTAACAAAAAGTTTTTAAATAAAGATGAATTAAAAAAATTTTCAAAGAAAAAGAAATATAGAATTTGATTTATATACTAGTATTAAAAAATTATCCCTTGATTATTGGAATATATAAGTAAAAAGGATGCTTGACAATTGAAAACAAAAATAAATTATAATAATCACTATAAAAATAAAAAGGAGAGAATTCTATGTCAAAAATTAATTAATTACAATGTAGCTGTAGTAAAACCCATAGTTCCCTAAGAGGGATTTGTGTTTAGTTAATTTTGAACTAGGTGCAAGTCCAATTTTTGTTTTCAATATTTTGGACTGAGCCTATGGGAATTAATAATATATATTATATAACCATTAGGACAAAATCTTAATGGTATTTCATAATGTCCAAAAATATTAGGGTATTATGAATTTAATTTTTTTGGGAGGTTATCATGGCAAGTTATGAGATTTTTATAACGTTTGGAATTTATTTAGTATTTTTTTAATGGCGATAGGGAGTATATTTTTTTATTAAATAGTGCAAGAACACTCGTGACTCTAGCACTCGTAGGGTGTTAGTCATGAGAAGAATTACACGAAGATTTTAGTAAGCATATAGGGAAACTTGTATGTAGACACGGAGCAAAACCGTGCAACGAAGAAACTGAATTGCTGGGAACTCTTAAAGCTAGTATAACCACAACATAATACCTAAGTGAGAATATGGTATAAGTGTGATGGTGGCGAAAGCGGAAAAAATATACTAGATGGTGCAAGGTTAAATCCTAAACATTATGATAATAGACAATCAGCAGCTAAGCCTGAAAAGGAAAGTTCAACGACTATCCCTCGTGAGGGGAGTACAATACAAGCGATTGGTATTGGAAGTGGTTTCGCCTAAGGTGTTGAGATACACTATGGATAAGATATAGTCTGTGCTTGTTAGAGATAACAAGAAGTTCAAGGCTAATCTCCTTAATTTATTAAGGAGTGTATATGCCAAGAGAACTGCATAAGTAGTAGCGCACTTATGTGAACGACGCTTCCCACTGTTGTGGGGTTTTAAAAAAACTTTAAAAATGTTTTAAAAAATAAATAAATAACATTACTTTTTAATGGATAAAATGTAGAATATATGGTATAATATCTCTGATGAAAAGGGAGGTGATTATATATATGTATTTAACATTAAAAACAACAAGTAAAACATCTTAGCAAAAAGAGTTTAAAAACTTAAAAATATTTGTGCCATATAGCTAAGAATTTAAAGAATCAAGCTATATATAATGTTAGACAACACTATTTTAAAAAAATAAAAAGTATTTAAGCTATAATGAAAACTATAAAATGTTTAAAAAATAGTGAGAATTACAAGAAGTTAAATTCTAATATGGCTCAACAAATTTTAAAAAGAAGTAGATGAAAGTTTTAAATCATTCTTTACACTTTTTAAAAACTTGCTAAGAATGGTCAATATAACGGTAAAAATAAAAATTACCTAATTATCTTGCTAAAGATGGTTTTTACAACTCTTGTTATAGGTTTTTGTTAGATTAAAAGATGATATGCTGATAGTTCCTTATTCAAATTCTTTTAAGAAAACTCATCAGGAAGTTAAAGTTAAGCTACCATCAGTATTAAAAAGACAAGAAGATAAAAGAAATTAGAATAATACCAAAAACAACATTCTAGGTACTTTGAAATTCAATATACTTATGAAGTAAAAAGAAATTCAAAGGGAATTAAATGAAAATAACGTACTAGGAATTGATTTAGGTATAGACAATCTTTGTACTTGTGTTACAAATACTGGAGCTTCATTCATAATAGATGGTAGAAAATTAAAAATCTGTTAATCAATACTATAATAAGATAAATGCAAAAATTACAAAAGTATAAAAAGATAAGCAAAAGATTGAGCGCACAACATTAAGACAAAAAGAGAATAACTAGAAAGAGAAATAATCGTATAAATGATTATCTTTCAAAAAGCAGCAAGAATAATTATAAATTATTGTCTTAATAATGATATAGGAAAATTAGTTCTAGGATATAATGAAGATTTTCAAAGGAAAATCAAATATTGAAGTATAAATAATCAGAACTTTGTAAATATACCATATGGAAAAATTAAGAGATAAATTAATATATCTATGTAAACTATATGGAATAGAATTTAAACTACAAGAAGAGAGTTATACATCAAAAAGCAAGTTTCTTTGATGGAGATGAAATTCCAATATATGATAAAGAAAAATCTACAAGAATATATATTCAGTGGAAAAAGAATAAAAGAGGACTATATCAAACAAGTGCAGGTAAACTTATAAATGCAGATTGTAATGGAGCATTAAATATTCTAAGAAAAAGTAAAGTTGTGGACTTAAGTGTCCTATACAATAGAGGTGAGCTGAACACACCTAAAAGAATAAGGGTAGTGTAAAGCTATCAAACTTCTAGAAAATTTTTAAATATTTTTAAAGATTTTGGAACCCTATGACACTTTGGCTAAGCTCCTTAACTTGTTAAGGAGAGATAATGCTCCAGTCGTGGGAGGTTCAGAGTAAAACTACAACTCACGAATCTTATGTTTTAGGAGATAGAGGAGTAGGATATTGGGTTACTGCAATGTCAGCTCAAGCGAGTGATATGAGTGGCTGGCTACTTTTAGGTCTACCAGGTGCAGTATACGCAAGTGGGCTTACAGAAATTTGGGTAGTAATTGGATTAGCTTTAGGAACTTATCTTAACTGGAAATTCGTTGCACCAGCTTTAAGGGTACAAACTGAAAAATATAACTCTCTTACAGTACCTTCATTTATTTCACAAAAATTGAATGATAAAAAGGGATATATAAGAACATTTTCAGCAATAGTAATCCTATTTTTCTTTACTATATACTCAGCTTCAGGGCTAGTTGCAAGTGGAAAGCTGTTTGACTCTTTACTTGGAATAGAGTATAAATGGGGAGTTTTAATAGGTGGAGGAACGATAATTGTCTATACATTCTTAGGTGGATATTTAGCAACTTGTTGGACAGATTTCTTCCAAGGGTGCTTGATGTTCTTTTTGCAATAATAGTTGTTCCAGTAGCTGCATACTACAGTGGTGGAGGAATAGATGGAATTAGCACTGCAATGGAAGCTAAAGATATTTCTTTAAATATTTTTAAATATACTAAAGTTTGGAGTTTACCAATTATAATATCAGGGCTTGGTTGGGGACTTGGATACTTCGGGCAACCTCATATAATTGTTAGATTTATGAGTATTGATAGTGCAGATGAACTATGGAAATCAAGACTTATAGCTATGATATGGGTTTTCATTTCACTTTTTAGGAGCAATAGCAGTTGGAATAACAGGAATAGGAGTTTTCACTGACATCTCTCAAATGGGTGGAGATGCTGAAAAAGTATTTATATTCTTAATTCACAAGTTGTTTAATCCTTGGATGGCAGGAATACTGTTTGTTGCTATCTTATCAGCAATAATGTCAACAATATCTTCTCAACTTTTAGTATCATCTAATACTTTAACAGAAGATTTCTATAAACATATAGTAAAAAGAGAAAAAAACTCATAAAGAAATGATATGGGTAGGTAGGTTATGTGTAATTGTTATATTTTTAATAGCAAGTATTTTAGCAATGAATCCAAGCTCTAAAGTTCTTGAGCTAGTTTCTATGCTTTGAGCAGGTTTTTGGGGAGTATTCTCACCAGTAATTCTATTTACACTATATAAGAAGAATCTACATTGGAAAAACAGTCTTAGTTTCTATGATAATAGCAACAGTAACAGTTATTACTTGGAAAAACAAGTGGTTTAAGTAACACACTTTATGAAATGGTACCAGCTTTTGTCATAAACTCTATATCTATATACCTATTAGAAAAAAATTCAAAGTCTTTGGTAACAATGAGAAATAAAAAGTATTAAAAAGTTGTAATTTTAAAACTTTTTAAAGTATAATATAATGAAAGATAATAATTTATTTGATATAAAGGGGTTTGCCGTGAAGAATAGAGAATATTATACTAATGGAAACTTAAAAAGCTGAATATGAAAAGGAACGAACGTGGTGAGAAAGAAGGTTACGAACTTCTTTACTACGAAAGTGGAGTTTTAAGAGCTGAGTATCATTACAAGGCTGATAAATTAGATGGTGTTACGAAAGAATACTATGAAAATGGTAATTTAGTTGCTGAAGGTAACTATAGAAATGGTATGCTTTGAAGGTTTATCAAGAATCTATTATGAAAGTGGTAAGTTAAAGGCAGAAAAGTAGTTATAAAAAAATGATGCACTTGATGGTCTATGTAAAAATGTACTATGAAAAGTGGTCAAGTAAAGGCTGAATATTACTATAGAGACGGTAGTCTTGAAAAAAACTATAAGTTCACCTAAAGATAACAAAGATGTAAAAAGTTGATGATAAAGACTTTTTGATGTTGACTATGAAGATGGTCAATTAAATTTAAAAGCTTGATTTAAATACTTTATTAAAAATCTAATTTATCTAAGAAAGATATTTGTAAGATTTCTTATGAAGATAATGAATTAAAAATTAAAGATATATGATGAGGACACAAAAGAAACAAAACAAATTCCTATAGATAAAAGAAAAATGTTAAAAGCAGTCCAAGAAGAAACTAAAAAAAGTTGAAGTAAAAAAAGCTGAAGTTAAAAAGAAGAGCCAAAAGTTCAAAAATCTTGTAAGTCCCAAAAAAAGAAACAAAGAAAGATGAGTTAGAAATTCTAGTTTCTTAAAATCAAGATATGAAAATGAATTGGAACAAGAAATAGAAGTGAAAGAGTCTGAATCAAAAAAATCATTTAATATTGAAAATGACTTAAATATTCTTGAAATGGTTAAGACAAAAAGAGAGGAAAAAAACCAGAACTTAAGTTTACAAAGGAAACTGAAAAACCAAAAAAATAAAAAGATTATCATAGATTCTGAAGAAGATGAAATAGCAGATATCAGATCAATTTTAGATACAAGTGATATTGAAAACAGAAGAAGAAATAGTAAGAAATAAAGGAAATAAAAGGAAATAAGGTAGTGAATAAAGGAAAGAAAAAAACTTCTCCTACAACTACACCTCCTACTTCAAGGAAGAAAGACTCTTTAGAAGATCAAAAGAAGAGTGTTTTTAAAGATGATTTTCATAACTCTTTTCTTACTTGCTATAGGTATACTTATCTATTTCCTATATCAAAAATTTACAAGTGAAGACACAGAAAGTCTAATACTTGATAAAAAAGGAACTGTGGCTGAAGCAGATGCAGACACAACAGGAGATGGATCAGATGCTGATAATGTAGATGACACAGAAGAAAAATACAGAAGGGACAGAAACTACTAAAGAGGAAGATAAAGAAGTAACTAAAGATACAAAAGAAAAAGAAAAGGCTAAACCCTAAAGAAGAAGCTAAAAAGATAATGTAGCAAAAAAAGTAGTGATAGCTCAGATATAAGAACAATAGATGAAGTTATCAGTCAAGTTATGGATAAGAAGAATCCAGATTACCTTTTAAAAATACAATGCTGAAGAATTAGCACTTATAAGAAATACTTTGTATGCAAGAAGAGGACTTAAATATACTAAAGGAAAAATATAAGGAATATTTTTGAAGGAAATCTTGGTATAAACCTTCAGTAACTTCAGGTAAGGATCTTCTACCAGAAAAAAAGAAGAAAAAGTTAGTTGAAATCATTAGAAAATATGAAAAGAGAGCTAAAAAAATAATAAAATTAGGCTGTTGTGATATCATAACAGCCATTTTTGTTGTCTAATATTAATAGTTATGGTATAATTTTAAAATTAATAAAAAAATATGGGGGATTTAAAATGAAAGATATAATATTTTTGCTACCCAAGATGTAGCACATGTCAAAAAGCTAAAAAATGGTTAGAAGAAAACTCAATAAAATTTACTGAAAGAGATATCGTAAAGGATAAACCTACAGAAAAAAAGAATTAAAAGAATTCTTTAAGAAATCTGGAAAAGAATTAAAGAAATTTTTTTAACACAAGTGGTATTCTATACAGAGAATTAGAATTAAAAGATAAATTACCAACAATGACAGAAGCTGAAATGATAAAACTGTTAGCAACTGATGGAAAACTTGTAAAGAGACCAATGATAGTTACAAAAGATTTTTGTTTTAAATGGTTTTAAAGAAGAAGAATGGAAAGAAAAAAATTAAAAATAAAAATTATTCTAAAAGGGGTATTAAAAATGTATAATATGATAGATGTTGTAACAGCAGGTTTTGCTTTATTTGCAATGTTATTTGGGGCAGGAAACTTAATATTTCCTCCTATGTTAGGTTATGAATTAGGAAGCAACTGGGGAGTAGCTGCAATAGGATTTATTTTAACAGGAGTAGGAATTCTCTAATGGGAATAATTGCTTCAGCAAATGCAGGTAAGGATTTAGATAGTTTTTCAAATAAGGTTTCACCTTTATTTGCAAAATTTTATGGAATAGCACTTATTTTATCAATAGGGCCACTTTTAGCTCTACCAAGAACAGGTGCAACAGCTTATGAAGTAACATTTTTCCATGCAGGATTTACAACTTCAACTGTTAAATATGTATATTTAATAGTTTATTTCTTATTGGCTTTACTATTTTCATTGAAGTCATCAGAAGTTGTGGATAGAGTTGGAAAAAAATTTTAACTCCTATATTGTTGATAGTTTTATTTATAATTTTAGTTAAGGGAGTATTTTTCAATAGTTCAACAATTGCTGAGAAAGCTTATGAATTACCATTTAAAAAGGATTTGTAGAAGGTTATCAAACTATGGATGCCTTGGCAACAATAGTATTCTCTACTGTTATATTAAATGCTATAAGAGGTAAAACTAAACTTACAGAAAAACAAGAGTTTTCTTTATCTTTTAAAAGTTGGACTTATTGCAGCTTTAGGGCTTACAATAGTCTATGCAGGTCTGTCATATATTGGAGCAACTTTTTGGTGGAACTGAATTAGTTGTCGGAACTGAAAAAAACAGATTTACTTGTAAAAAAATTTCTACAAATCTTTTTAGGAAAAAATAGGATATTTAATATTGGCTATCTGTGTTGCTGGAGCTTGTTTAACTACTTCAATAGGGACTGATTGTTACTGTTGCAGAATATTTCAGTGGACTTATGAAAGTATCTTATCAAAAAAATTAGTAGTGATAACGACAATAATAGGTTTCATATTTGCAATGTTTGGAGTAAATAAAATAGTTATTATATCAGTTCCAGTCTTAGTATTCCTATATCCTATAAGTATAGCTCTAATATTATTGAACTTCTTCCGTGTAAAAATGCAAATGTATTCAAGGGAGTTGTTCTAGTATCAGGGCTTGTAGGACTATATGAAGGAATTTCAGTAACAGGAATTGCTATGCCAGAAGTATTTACAAATATATATAATTCTTACCATTGGTAAATTTAGGATTACCTTTGGTTAGTACCAGCTTTTAGTGGTTGGAATAGTATGTAATTTTTATTAAAAACAGAGAAATAATATTAGTAGAGAGATATAGAGAAGGAAGATTGGAGGAAAAATGGCTAATGTATATGACGTGCTAAAAAGAAAGAGGATATTTAAAACAACTTACACATGAAGAAGAAATAAAAAGAACTTCTTGAAAAAGAGAAGGTTACTTATATAGGATTTGACCCAACAGCAGATAGCTTACATATGTTGGACATTTCATAGCTATGATGTTTATGGCACATATGCAACAACATGGGCACAGACCAATAGCTTTTAGCTGGTGGTGGAACAGGAATGATAGGTGACCCAAGTGGTAGATCTGATATGAGAACTATGATGACTGTTGAAAACTATAGACCATAATGTTGAATGTATAAAGAAACAAATGCAAAGTTTATAGACTTTTCTGATGGAAAGGCTATACTTGAAAAACAACGCAAATTGGCTAAGAAATTTAAAACTATATAGATTTCTTAAGAGATATAGGGGAACATTTTTTTCAGTTAATAGAATGCTTGCAGCAGAATGCTATAAGTCAAGAATGGAAAATGGACTGTCTTTCTTAGAATTCAACTATATGATAATGCAAGGATATGACTTCTATGTTTTAAATAAAAATATAACTGTACTATGCAATTAGGTGGAGATGACCAATGGTCTAATATGATAGCAGGAGTGGAGTTAATAAGAAGAAAAAGATAGAAGACAAGCTTATGCTATGACTTGTACTTTACTAACTAATAGTGAAGGAAAGAAAATGGGAAAAAAACTGCTAAGGGAGCATTGTGGTTAGATCCTAAAAAGACAACACCTTACGAATTTTTATCAATATTGGAGAAATATTGATGACCAAGATGTTGAAAAACTGTCTAGCACTTTTTAACTTTCTTACCTATGGACGAAGTTAGAAGATTAGGAGCATTAAAAAGATGCTGCAATAAATGAAGCTAAAAAAAGTTCTAGCTTATGAAGTAACAAAAATTATTCACGGAGAAGAAGAAGCAACAAAGGCTAAGGAAGCAACAGAAGCTCTATTTGGAAGTGGAAATAATTTAGACAATGCACCTAAAATTGAATTAGGAGCTGAAGATTTTTCAAAAAGAATTATTAGATGTTTTAGTAGATAAAAAAATTTTTAAAGACTAAGAGTGAAGGAAGAAGACTTATAGAACAAAATGGAATGTCTTTTAAATGATGAGAAAAATAACTGATGTTAAATTCACTTTTAAATGAAAAATACTTTAGGGCTTTTTAAAAATTAGGTAAAAAGAAATTCTATAATATTGTAAAAATAAGAATATAAAAGTAGGCTGTTGCAAATTCATAAAAAGTAAAAATAGTTCGTTACTGAGTAAATTTCTTAACGATAAAAATCAAGAATTCGCTGCAAATCAGGAAACTCGTTACACTCAAACACTCCTGCATTTGCTCGGCTCATTCTATTTGATTTTTTTATCTAAAAATTTCCATTCGTAACTCACTTATTTTTTTACTTTTAAGATTGAACTTTAATTTTGCAACAGCCTCTTTTTATTAGGTATTTTATAGTTATGATATAATTTTGAGATTAATAAAAAAATTTACTATAATTATCTTGAAGCAATAATATGAATATAGAGGAATTTGAGGAGAAAAAAAGATAAAAATAGGGGTTAAAGATGAGTGAATTACAAAACAATTAGATACAAGGTGATTTTTTTCTTAGAAAAAGCTATAGAGAAGGTAAATTGTTTTTATGAAGTTTTAAGATATAAAGATGATTATATAGGTATTAACTATGCTTATTTTGAAGATGAACTAAGCGAAGAAACATATATCAATGATAATAGAATAGGAATGCTTGTAAAGTAAAGAAAAAGACAAAATTTATATCTGTACTTTAGATGGGAAAAAGACATGAGGTAGGGATAACTGTTGCATATCATAATAAGAGTGGAAGATTAGCTTATGAAATGGATTATTTAGATGACATTTGTATGGCTACAAATAGGATATATAAAAAATGATTTTATTAAAAATGCTCCTTTTAATAAAAAATTTAGAAAAAGGGAAAATATAAACAAAAATACTATAAAAAGTATTATGAATTTAAGCACATATATTAAGAATAGAGAAAATATATTGTAAAAACAGGAAAAAGAGTGAGACTTCAAAGCCTATAAAAAAATAATAAATTATATGGTTTTTAGAGAAGTAAGAGATGATAATGGCAATGTTATATTGAGAGGAAGTTATTTAAATAATAAAAATAGGGATATGGCATGAATATGAAAATAATAAAGTAAAAAATAAAAGGTAGCATTTGATGAGAATGAAAAATTTTTCAGGAATATATGAGAATTTTTCAAATGGTGATATCAAGGAAGAAAAATATTATTTTCAAGGCAAAGAAATAAAAGGCTAAAAATAGAGATATATATAGAAAAGAGGTATATAAATGAGTGATGACATTTATTTTTAGATGAATTTTTAGATACTGAGTTATATATTTTTTTAAATAGATGCAAAGAAGAAATTTTAAAATTTGTATGGAAAGAGAAAGATATTGAAATAATAGGAAAATACCAAGAAAAACTAGAAAGTTGCTACAATACAGAATTACAATTAGAAGTTCTCTTTGATTTGGCTGAAATAGGTTATGATGCAGTTGTTTTATAAGTTACTTAGTAAAAGTAGAAGAAGAGTATTTTTGAATGCTTAGAGATCTATAATTGGGATGATAAATATTTAGTAGCTGAAATATCAATCTATAATTATCCTGATGAAATAAGAAACTTGGATAATGAGATAATCTGGACAAAAAGAAAATATCAATAAAGAACATATGGATATAATTAATGATAAAAAAATTAGAAGAATTAAAAAAAGAAAAGGAAGAGAGTATTTTAAATATTTAGATGAATTGGAAATCCTAAGAAGAGAAGGAGTAAATACTCCAAAAAGAGAAGAGAAACTTATTAAAAAAATAGAAGAAAGAGAAGAAGTTGGTAAAAAAATATGCTGAATATAAAAAGAAATTTAAAATGGATAGAATCTTTAAAAGATAATGAGATAATAAATTTACTTATTAATTAATTTTTAAATATAGAAGAGAAAAGAGGGTTATTTTGTCAAATAGTGTGGTAGTTATTAAAAATAAATAAAAATAGGGGAAGAGATGAGAATAAATATAAATTCAATAGGAGTAGTTATAATATTTTCAATAATATTTTTTTGCTATTACTAATATTACAATTTCTACATAGAGTTCCTGAAAATCATTATACAATTTCAGATCAAACACAAGAAATTATATTAGAAGATTACCCTGAATTAAAAAGAAGTCAGCTTCATGTATAGTACAGATTTATATATAGAATATACAGAACCAATAAATTTAGAATTAGAAAAAAATTAATTTTTCGTGTTAATGATGAAGTAATAGGAACAGCAGAAATAAATAGAAATATAAATGATTTAGAAAATTTTGCAGAACCATATATTAATGAAAAAAACAAAAAGAAAAATCTATAAGATATGTATTACAAAAAAAGAATTTTTAAGAATTTTAGGAAAAAGAAATGAGAAATACAAAGTAGGAACAGGAACTATAGAAGGAAGATTTTATATAGATATCTATATAAAAGATTTAAAAACAAATGAAACCTTTTATAATAAAAAGAGATAATATATCTATTTATTATGAAAGTGCTGGAATAAAATTATACTTACCAAGCATTTAATAGGAGTAAATTCAAGCTCTAAAATGTTAGTAGGAAATGGAGCAGTAAGCCAAGTAGCAAGTAAAGTAGGACAAGTACAAAATAATAGGTTACCCTTGGAAAACACATTAATTTGGAATAAAATAACACCAGTTTATCCAGATATCTCTCAACCTTTATTCCAAGAGTTTTTATTACAGAAAGTGCTGGAAAAATATTATACTAAAAAAATTGGGGAATTATGATAAATGAAAGATCAACTGAAAAATACTCAGCTATTTATTATGGAATAATAAGAGAAGGTGTTAAAAAAATGATTAGAGCAAGAATTTCACAAACTCAAAAAGAATTTAAAGGAGTACAAATAAAAGCAAAAAGTTAGCAGTTTAGATCAATTTGGTTTAGGTAGAATTACAGAAAAATGAAATGCAATTTGGAGAAAAATTTATGAAAATAATAAAAAAATAGAAACATAATATTGATTATATTTATATTTTATTCAATTTCCTCTTTTATTTTTTGATAAAAGAAAAGAAAAATTTTTACTTATAAAAAAATAAGTCAGTTGAATATACTTTAGAGCAAGTTTTTAAAGAAGGGTATAAATTAAATTTTTATGACATAGAGTTTGAAAAGAGTAGATAAAGTTGGAGAAAAATGATAGTTACTTTGCAATTTTTTTCTTGTCTGCAAGAAATGAGAGAGTATCAACTTTGTCTATTAAAAAAATTATTATATTATTGATAAGAATAAAAATGAAATCTATAAAAACTTCAGAAAAAGATATTATAGAAAAAGGAATAATATTAGAAGATGTTGATATTTTTGTAAAAAGAAAGGAATTATTGTATATGATTAAAAAGAATACTATAGTTTTAATGAGATTGCTATCATATCAATGATAATAATAATTTTTGAGAAATATATACATATATTTTAATCTAAATATTTTTATTTATAGGATCTTTTTTTGATTTTGTATACTTTAATCTACATATGTCTCAATATATTGAAATATTTTATGCAATATTAATAATTACATACAATATATTACTTCTATTAAGTAAAAAGTATTTTAATCTTAGAATAAAATATAAATTAAGAAAATATTTTGTATTAACTAATTTAATAATATTATTTTTTTATACATTCAAAGAACCTTTATTTTTCTATTCTACTAAAAATAATATTAGTTTTTAAGTTTTCTTTTAATTGAAAATTTTTTACTTTTTGTTCATAAAATAAGAATAAAAAAATAAAAAAATTGGAAAGAAATAATTGAAGAAATTTTTAGGATAGTTTTAATTTCTGCTTTCGTTTATTTTTCAATATATTACAGCAGTATTAGTATATATTATGGGATTATTTTTTTATTTTTCTTTTTAATAGTTTTTAAATCTTTCAGAAGAGATAGTAAAAATAACAAATATAACTGAAGAAGTTAAAAGAATCAAATAAAGTATTGACAACGGAACTTAAACAAAAAGCTTCTTGCCAGAAAGAAAAGAATATATAATTAGAGCCAAGATTAGATATAACAACAACCTTTGAAAGACTATCGGAAGATTTAGGTTATAATGTAATAGGTTCAAGGGTTGAAGAACTAGCTAGACAGTTTAAAAGCTCAATTAATGAAGAAGATGTAAAAAGAAGCAGTAATAGATATAGTAAAAGGGCTATGGAAAAGATATAGGAATAGACTTTGATGTAGTATACTTAGATGAGTCTACAATGCCAAAAAGATTCAAAAAGGAAGTACAGGTTCATCTTAAACAATAAAAAGGAGTTATAGTAATGAAAAAGATAATAAAAAGTTATGTTACATTATCTGTTGTTAGTTCATTTAAAAGGATTGGTACTAGAAATGAGATAAAAAGTTTTTTTGATAAAATTAAAAGAAATTATAAAAACTGAAGAAAAAATTTGAAGAAGAATTTTCAATTCTTCTAATTGATTTTTATAAAAATATATAAATTATGAACAAGTAAAACTGTTAATACAAAAAAATTAAATGAAGTTGAATTATTATTCAAGAAGCATAAATTTTATGATGAATATAAAAATTTATTTAAAGAATTTGAAGTATTTTTGAAATAGTTGAGTTAAGAGAAGCTGGAAAGTATTTCGCTGATAAATTTAAAGAAATAGCAATATGTTTATTGCCAGAAGAAGAATACTATCCTCCATTAGATGATAAAAAAGGAAATTTTTATGATACTTTACTTCCAGAAGCTGAGCCAATATGGTTATGCAGAAAATGAAGATAATTTGAATGTTTCTAAAAAGGCATAACTAAAAAGACTTTTTATTTTGATAAAAAAATATCATATAAGAACATACAAAAATGGAATAGAAGATGGTATAAGAATTGTATATTTTTGGGAAAAAGATTTAAAAAGCAGAAGAATATTATGTTAATGGAAAATTTCAAGCAAGAGTAAATGTGTATTATGATAATGGAGATAAAGAAATATATTATATGAGGAAAAATAAAGATGGACTACATGAAAAATATGGAAAATATACATATTTTTTTAGAGATGGAATGATATCAGAGGGATATTATTCTAATAACGAAAAAAATGGAGATGTTACTTATTTTCATTTAGATGGAACTTATAGAAAAGGTTATCAAGAAAAAGGTCATTTAATAATGGAAACTTCTATTCTTTATGATATTTATGGAAATATAATAAAAGAAGTTAGTGATAAGTAATGAAACAAGTAAATTATTTAGATGAAGACTATAAGAAAAAAATCTTAGAAATAAAGTATGGGAATTATTAAAAAAATGGAGATATAGAGGAAAGCAGATAAAATATTTTCACTGAACTTGATATAAATGAAATAATGGGAACTTGGAACTGGTTACATAAAAATACTTATCAAGCCAGAAGATACAAATCCAATTTCAATTGAATATCTTGTAAAAAGGTGTAAAATCAATTTTAAAAGATGAATATAATATGGCTCCACTTAACTGGGCTATGGCTAATGGAAAAAATATAGAAGCTGCAAAAAAATACTTTTTAAAAAGCAGGAGGAGACCCAAATTTAGCCGATAAAGGAGTTAGAGAAATTCCGTTATATAAAGTTTGTTATATGAAACCATTCAATAAAGAACTCCTTGAATTATTTTTTTAGCTTATGGAGGAGATATATATAAAGAATATAAAAAGATATGGTACTACTATACTAGGTAAAAATCTTTATGAACATATACAAAATAATAAATTAGATCTCTTTAAAGATGCAGGAGAATATCTTTTTGAATATAATAAAGATATAGAAAAAAATATGGTAAGGATTATTTTATAAATAAACATAAATCTCTTTTAAAAAGATGAAGCAGATAGTCTTTTACATGAAGCAGTTATTGATTTTGATATAGTAAAAAAATAAAAAAAGCTTTTAGATGAAGGTTATGATAAAAAATATAAAGAATTCTTTGAACTATACTCCACTAGTAAAAAGTATTTTCAATTTGTAGATTAGAAAATTTACAAGCTATGGTAGAGATAAGTGATTTACCTATGATGGAACAACAGATAGTATAAAAAGCCTTTATAATAAGACTAGATGAATGGTTAGATGAATATTCTAAATTTAAAGATAACAGTGAATTAATAGAAAAAAAGAGAAGCACTTAATTATTTGATAAAAATTTGAGGTAGAATTACCTAAAAATAGAAAGACATAATGGAAAATCAAAAATTAAAAATAAAATCAATAGGGTGGCAAAAATCAACACTCAGAATTATGGGGAACAACTTGTCCCAGAAATAGGTGTTGCTGAAACACTACAAGGAGAGGTAATAAGATTATCTGGAAAAATAGCTTATGAAATAATTGATAATGGATGGATTGAATTGGGGAAAAAATATAAGGAATTATTAAGAAATCTTATAAAATACTTGAAAAATGGCTACACCTTTATCAAAAAGACTATTTAGAAAGAGCAGAAGAAATTGAAGATGATTTAGATGAGAATATAAAATGCAGTTACTGATGATGAAATAGAGCTATTAATGGAATATGCAGTAAAAATGGGTACAACAAAATTTAACTCCAATTTCACTTGGAAAAGGTTGACTATAATTTATAAATTATTTATAAGTATTCTAAAAATATTTTTAATTTATTCCATAGAAGCATATTAGTCCATATAGAAAAGGAAATAACGAAGAAAAATAAGTTATTATTAATTCATAACAAGGCAGCAAGTTAGAAAAATAAAAATAAAAATTATGGAGGTAAAAGTTATGAATGCAACTGAAAAAAGGAACTAATGGGAAAATATACTAAAAAAATGGAAAAATGCTATAAAAAGGGAAGCATCTGTGATGAAAGAAATAGAAAATGATAAGGCATTGATAAAAATACCTTGAAGGACAAAAAACTTCAGGAGCAGCCTTTGATAACACAGTCTATGAAAGTTATGATGCTTGGATAGAAACAATAAGAAAACAAATAAAAGAAATCTGAAAGTACTCTAACAAATATAGAATTTAAAAAGGTTGAACTAGAAGCAATACAAAAAAATATAGCATAATAAAAAGCTTATTTATCAAATAGTGTTGATAAAAAGTTTAGACTATGACCTGATGGAATTAAGAGAATTTTTGAGAATTAATAGCTTGAAAAATTCTCTTTTTTTGTACACTAATCTAAAAACTATTAAAAAATTGATTTTAAAAATAAAAATAATATATAATAGCATTTGTTGTTTGATGTAATTTAACAAAATTTAATATATATAATATAGGAGAATAATGAAAAATTTTTAATAATCATATTATTTTTATTACTTGGACTTTTTGGTTAAAAAAATTTTTATATATAGTACCTTATAGTAATTATACTATTTTTAGATCAAACAGAAAAAGGTTAAATTAAAAGATTATCCTGAGTTAAAAAAAGGTCAGATTTATGTATAGTACAAATTTATATATAGAATATACAGAACCAATAAGTTTAAAAATTAGAAAAAAATTAATTTTCGTTTTAATGATGAAGTAATAGGAACAGCAGAAATAAATAAAAAAATTTAAAATGAATTAGAAGATTTTGCAGAATCCTATATTGATGAAAAAAACACAAGAAAAATCGATAAGAAAAATGTGTGTTACAAAAAGAATTTTTTTAAGAATTTTAGGAAGAAATGCTAAAGTTTATGATTCATTAGAAGATGGAAGATTTTATATAGATATCTATATAAAAAGATTTAAAAATAAATAAAACCTTTTATAATAAAGAGATAATATATCTATTTATTATGAAAGTGCTGGAATAAAATTATATTTACCAAGTATTTAAATTTATATTAAAAAAATAATAGCTAGTTTAGAAATTTAAGCTAGCTATTTTCTTATCTAAGAGCTCAAAGATGGAGTACAAGCTACTATAATGTAATAGGTTCAAGAGTTGAAGAACTAGGTAGACAGTTTTAAAAGTTGGAGAAATTAATGAAGAAAACTTAAAAAGAAGCAGTAAGAGATGTACTAAAGGGCTATGGAAAAAGATATAGGAATAGACTTTGATGTAGTATACTTAGATGAGTCTACAATTGAAAATAAAAAGAAAAAAACAAAAATTTATAAAATGATAAACTAAAAATAGTTTATAAATTAGGAGAAAGAAGAATGAAATTATTAATATGGATATTTTCTATAAGTGGAATTTTATTATTAGGTTTCATAGCTTTTATATCACAATATGCATATATAGTTCCTAAAAAAATAATTATAGTATTTTTAGATCAAAGTGGGGATATTAGAATAGAAAGTTATCCGAAATTAAAAAAGAAGTTAAGTTTATGTATAATACAGACTTATATATAGAATTTACCAGACCAATAAATTTAAAAATTAGAAAAAAATTAATTTTCGTTTTAATGATGAAGTAATAGGAACAGCAGAAATAAATAAAAAAATTTAAGTGAATTAGAAGATTTTTGCAGAACCATATATTGATGAAAAAAACAAAAAGAAAAAAATTATTAGAAAGATTTATCCATTACAAAAGGAATTTTTTTAAGAATTTTAGGAAGAAATGCAGAAGTATATGATTCATTAGAAGATGGAAGATTTTATATAGATATCTATATAAAAGATTTAAAAACAAATGAAACCTTTTATAATAAAGAGAGATAATATATCTATTTATTATGAAAGTGCTGGGATAAAATTATTTTCAATGTAATTTTAGTAGTAGTTTGGAATAGATAGCTTAAAGATTTTAGGCTATCTATTACTTACATTTTCTAAAAAGAACAACCAGTTAAAATATACACTATTAGTAAAAAAATGAAGCTAATGAAATGTATAAAGAAGTAGAAGGAAAAAAATAAAGTAACTAATATACCCAAAAAAATTTAACTAAAAAGAGGTGGAAAAATAATAAGAATAAGGCAAATTCAAAAATACTAGATAAGCAACTTCAAAATGCTGGAGTAAAAAAACCAGATTATAACTGTGCAACTCATCACTTAGTTTCTGATGCAACTATGCCTAAAAGCAACTAAAAGCTTTTAAATAAATATGGGATTGAAATAAACTCAGCAACAAATGGAGTTTATTTACCAACATCTAAAGCTGATACTAGTAAAGTTACAACAGAAGTTGTTCATTCAAAGCCCTAATGGTAAGGAATACAAAGAACTTTTTAGAAAAAAATCTATACCAGATATTGCTGAAAATATGGAAAATACAAATGCCTCTTATGATGAGATACAAGCAGCATTAGAAAAATGAATTAAATAATACAAGAATTAAATTATTAACAGGGGAACTAAAAAAATAAATAATGCAAAAATTTAAAAACAACAGAAAAGGGGGAAAAAAATAGAATGAAAATATATGAAATAGGGTTTGATTATGCTAATTATAATGTAATTTTTACATTCAAAATAAATAAAGATGCTTCATTTTTTTCTTTTTCAAAAAGAAGAATTAGATAGGTATTTTAGAAAAGATAGATTTTTATGAAGAAGCAAATTTAAAAAAAGGTATGTAGAAGGAGAAGCAAAAAAATATTAGATATTACATTATTAGATATATATAAAGATAAATATGGTACATATGAAGGATTAGAAAAAAATATGTAGAATTAATACCAGATGGTAAAAAATCTAATGTTAAAGATATAATATCTATTCTCGGATTTGGAATGAAAGTATTGTTATCAAGAAAAAGCAAAAAGAATATATAGAAAAAATACTCAGGAAAAATTAGAATATTTAAAAAGTAAGTTATGATAAGAAAGATTTTTATATTGTAACAGATATAAAAAAATATTGAATATTGTTATAGCTAAAAGTTACCTCCAAATATAATAGATGTTTATGATTTTTTTCAAAAAGTAAGTGGTAAAAAAATGATATTTTTAAAATAGGAACTATCGAAAAAGATTTTCTAAAAGAAAGATTTTTTTGTATAAAAAATTTTAAAGACTATATTGAAGAAAGTGACCTAAAAAGGTTATAAATTTGAAGAAATGAAAGATATAAATGATATAGAGATTTTTAAAGAAGAAAAAGCAAGAAGAAACTCAATTCACAGAAATAGAAGAAAAAGGGTTATTATAAAAAGTGGGAAAATTAAAAATATACAGGTACTATATGGAAAGGATTTAGAATAAAACAATGGAAATCTTGGTATGAAAATGGAAATTTAGAATCTGATGGAGAATTTAATATGAAAGGTGAAGAAGAAGGAGAATGGAGATATTATCATCAAAAATGGAAAAATAAAAAAATGTTGCTAATTATGAGAATGGTAAATTAGTAGGACTTGTTAAAAATTTTTGATGAAAATGGGAAATTTTATTCAAGCACATATTATGAAAAAGGGTTCTAACTTAACAAAATGGCAATTTTTTTCTATGAAGATGAAAAAAATATTAAAAAGAAGGAATGGCTTATGATATGGGAGATAAAGTAGAAAAAAAGATGGGATATAACAGGAGAATGGAAATATTACAATAAAGAAGGAAAAACTTGAAAAAAATAGAAACTTATGAGAATAGTAAAATAATAAAAAGTAGAAGAGTTTTAATGAGCTAAAAAAATTCAGAAATATATTGTGTATAAGTAGTTTAAAAATTTTTTTAAGCTACTTATTTTTAAAAAAATACTAAACTTTTCAACTATAACTGTAGTGGTATAATAGTGATAAAAATAAATAAGAATTTAGATTTTATGACAGAAGTAACAAAAAGATAGAAGAATTTATAAGACAAAAGAAGGTTATACTATATATGCAGATGACTTTCATTCAAAAGTAGAATACGAAGTTTTTTTATAAAAAAAGGAAAGCATATAGGAACAATTTCTGCTGAAACTATTATAAAAAAATGGTTTTCATAAAGAAAAATATAGATACAAGTAAGAAAGATCCAAAGAAAAAGAATAGACAAATAAAAAAATAGGAGTTAAAGATGAGTGAATTACAAACAATTAGAAAAAAATACATGGTGATTTTTTTCTTAGAAAAAAAGTTATAAAAAAAGGTAAATTGTTTTATGAAGCCTTAATACATAAAGATGATTACATAGGAATTAACTATGGTTATTTGGAAGATGAACTAAGAGAAGAAACATATATAAATGACAATAGAATTGGAATGGTTATAGTCAATGAAAAAGATAAAATATATATTTGTACTCTAGATGAGAAAAAGGCGTGAAGTAGGGATAACTGTTACATATCATAATAAGAGTGGAAGATTAGCTCATGAAATAGATTATTTAGATGATATTTGTATGGCTACTAAATAGGGATATATAAAAGATGGTTTTATTAAAAATGCTCCTTTAATAAAAAAATTTAGAAAAAAAGGGAAAAATATAGATAAAAAAATACTATAAAAAAAGTATTATGAATTTAAGCATAAAAAAATATATTAAGAGTAGAGAAAAATATATTGTAAAAAAACAGGAAAAAAAGAGTAGACTTCAAAGCCTATAAAAAAATAATAAATTATATGGTTTTAGAGAAGTAAGAGATGATAATGGCAATATTATATTGAGAGGAAGTTATTTAAATAATAAAAAAATAGGGATATGGCATGAATATGAAAATAATAAAGTAAAAAAATAAAGGTAGCATTTGATGAGAATGAAAAAAATTTTTCAGGAATATATAGAGAATTTTTTTCCAAATGGTGATATCAAGGAGGAAAAAAATATTATTTTCAAGGCAAAGAAATAAAGGCTAATGAAAAAAATAAAAAGGAAAAATAAAAAGAAAGAGAAATGATATTAAATTTAACTTAGAAAAAAAGGTAAAGGAAAGATTTTAAGATAGAATGAAAGAATATATATTAGATACATTTAAAAATTGGTATGTCAGAAAAAGAAGCTGAAAAAAATATTTTTTTCTAAAGAAATAAAAAAATGAACATCATAGAAAGAAAAAAATATTTAAAAAAATGAAAGAAAAATATTTAAAATTTTTTTTAAAAATTTTTGTTAAAAAGAAACAGAAAATTTATAATAAAAGATAAGAGAATATTTTTGAATATGAAATTAGTAATTTATTTAAAAAAAGAGCAAAAAAATATTAAAAAAAGAAATAATAAATATAAATAAGTTTTAATTTTAAATTTAAAAAAATATGCATTTAAAAAAATAGAAAAATATCTTGAAATTTTTTTAAAAAAATAAGTTATAGGGATGCTTTTTGGATATCAAGGAATGTATACTATTTACTTTCCTAAAGATAAAATCTACATTAATGCTATAACAGATTATCAGTTTATTATTTTTTTATAAATAATAATAAAGAAGAAATAATAAAAAAATAGCTAAAAAAATGTAAATTGTTTATTGGATTACTCTAGATAATGTCAAGTGATGAAAAAAAGGTTTAGAAAGTTTTAGGAAGACTGAGAAATGATTACTTTAAAAAAATACTTATTTGTCAAATAGTGTTGATAAAAAAAGTTTAGACTATGACCCTGATGGAATTAAGAGAATTGTGTAGCTCTCAAAAAAAGTACTAATAAGGATTAATTTCTGTAAGTAACAGAGGTTAATCCTTTCATTTTTTTCATCAAAAAAATATTGATACATATTAATAAATATGTTATTATATAAGTACTTAAATAAGTAATGCAAGGAGGTAAAAACATGTTAGCAATTAATTATACAACTTTGAGAACCAATTTAAAAAAAGCTATTTTGATAAAGCAGTTGATAATGATGAAGATATTATTATAACAAGAAAAAAATGAGAGAAATGTTGTTCTATTAAGTCTTGATAAATATAATGAGTTTTTAAAAAGCTATGAGGAATCTTGAATATATGACAAAAAAATAAGAGAAGGAATAGCTGAATTAGAAGCAGGAAAAAGGAGAAATTCATGATTTAATAGAGGTTGATGATGAATAATTTGGTATGGACGCATAAGGCTTGGCAAGATTACTTATATTGGCAAACTCAGGATAAAAAAACTTTGAAAAAAAGATAAATGAATTAGTCAAAGATATTGAAAGAAATGGAGTTTTAAAAAGGAATAGGCAAGCCAGAAGTATTAAAAAAACGAAAGTGCATACAGTAGAAGAATTGATGAAAAAAATAGACTGGTTTATAGAATTGTAGATGGCTTTTATATGGATAATTGCTTGTAAAGGTCATTATGAGGAATAGGTATTTACTATGGAAATAAAAAAATAAGAGAAATAGAAGTAGAAGACTATAAAGAGCTTTTTGGATTTTATGAAGAAAGTGAAAGGAGAAACCAATTTTTTTACGTGGTTATCCTAATGAAATAAAAAATGAGTTATGAAGATGAAAAAGAATACATAAAAAAAGTAAAAATCTTCTGAAACAAGTAATCATTTTGTAGCAATAAAAGGTAATAAAATAATAGGTTGTACTAGTTTTAATGGAAATACAGCAAGAAAAAAACGAAGCACTATGGAACTATTGGAATTTCTGTTTTAAAAAGAATATTGGGGTAGAGGAATAGCAACAACATTATTAGAAAAAAATTAATAAGTTGGTCTAAGGAAAAAGGGATAAAAAAAGATTAATTTAGATGTTTTTTTGAAAAATAATGAAAGAGCAATAAAAATTATATGAAAAGTTTGGTTTTTAAATTAGAGGGTTGTATAGAAGATGGAATTTTTGATGGGGAAAAATTATATAAATTTACTGGTGTATGGATTAAAAAATATGATAAAAAAATAGTTAAGGTAGTGTGGTATTCTTGTCTAGATTTCAAAAATTAGAAACATGAGAGAAGATGATATTGAGATTATTTACAAAAAAATTTACATTTAGATTTTGTAAATAAATACTTTAAAAAAATAATAAAGAAAAGAAAAAAAGATACATGATAATCATAGTGAATGGTATAAAACTCATATATCTTCTTTTGATTACTTAATTTATATTTTTTTGAAGATGAAGAAGCTAATTTTTGTGGCAATGACAAGTTATGAAATTTTAGAAGATACAGCTAAAAATAAATATATATTTGAATAAAGACTATAGAAATAAAGGATACTCACAAGAAATACTAGCTGAAAGTATAGATAAATTTTTGAATGATAATAAAAAATATAAAAAAACTTTAAAGGCATATATATTAGAAGAAAAATCTTGCTTCAAAAAGATTTTTGAAAAATTTATCTTTTATATATGATAAAAAAGAAATTTGTAGAGATGAACTAGAATACCTAATATATAAAAAGGATATGATACAATGACAAAAAAAGAAAAAGTAAAAAGATATTGAGGAACTCCATAAAAAAATTTGGTGAGCCTAGTGTGCATTAAATTTTGAAACTCCTTTTGAACTTTTAGTGGCTGTTATACTTTCTGCTCAATGTACAGATAAGAGAGTAAATATAGTTACAGAGGAAATGTTCAAAGAAGTAAACACTCCTGAGCAATTTGCCAATATGGAAATAGAAGAAATTGAAAACTATATAAAGAGTACAGGATTTTTTTAGAAATAAAGCTAAGAATATAAAAAAATGTAGTCAACAGTTATTAGAAAAAAATACAATGGAGAAATCCCACAAGACATGGATAAACTTACAGAACTTGCTGGAGTTGGAAGAAAGACAGCTAATGTTGTTAGAGGTGAAGTTTGGGGACTTGCAGATGGAATAACTGTAGATACTCATGTAAAAAAAGAATCACAAATCTAATAGGTTTAGTTAAAAAGTGAAGATCCTATTAAAAATAGAGCAAGAACTTATGAAAATTGTTCCTAAAAAAATCTTGGATAGTGTTCTCTCACTATTTAATTTTACATGGAAGAGCAACTTGTATTGCAAGAAGACCACAGTGTAAAAAATTGTGAAATTTCTGAGTGTTGCAACTATGGTAAAATAAAAATTGTTGAAAAGAGAACTAAAAAAAGTATAATTTATTCTTGACAAAGATAATAAAGAATGCTATAACATATATAGAGATACAATTAGGGAGATGAGAGTAATGAAAGTTTATTTAGATAATAATGCAACTACAAAGGTTGATGAAGAAGTAGTAAAGGCTATGATGCCATATTTTTCAGACTATTATGGGAATCCATTCAGTCTACATTTATTTGGAAATGAAACAGGGCTTGCAGTAACAGAAGCAAGACAAACTATCGCTGATATTTTAAAAGCAAAACCTAGTGAAATAATATTCACAGCTTCAGGAAGTGAAGGCGATAACTTAGCAATAAGAGGAATAGCTAAAGCATATAAACACAGAGGAAAACATATAATAACATCTACAATAGAACACCCAGCAGTAAAAAATACTTTCATAGATTTAATGGAAGATGGTTTTGAAATTACTATGGTGCCTGTTGATGAAAATGGTGTTATGATCTTAGATGAATTCAAAAAAGCATTGAGAGAAGATACTATTCTTGTTAGTGTAATGCATGCAAATAACGAAGTTGGTTCATTCCAACCAGTTGAAGAAATTGGAAAAATTACAAGAGAAAGAAAAATAATATTCCATGTTGATGCAGTTCAAACAATGGGAAAAGTTGAAATATATCCTGAAAAAATGGGAATAGATTTATTATCATTTTCAGGGCACAAATTCCATGCACCAAAGGGAATAGGAGTTCTATATAAGAGAGATGGTATTCGTTTTGCTAAAGTTATCACAGGTGGTAACCAAGAAGGAAAAAGAAGACCAGGAACATCAAATGTACCATATATAGTTGGATTAGCTAAAGCATTAAAAATGGCTACTGAAAACATGAAAGAAGAATGGGTAAGAGAAGAAAACTTTAAGAAACTATTTTGAAGATGAAGTTTCGAAAAAAAGAATACCTGAAATTAAGATAAATGGAAAAAGGTGCAAGAAGATTACCAGGAACATCAAGCATTACTTTTTAAATACTTAGAAGGAGAATCAATGCTTTTAAATCTAAGTTTAAAAGGAATAGCAGTAAGTTCAGGTTCAGCTTGTTCATCTGACAGTTTACAACCTTCTCATGTATTACTAGCTATGGGAGTACCAGCTGAATATGCACATGGAACTTTAAGATTTTCTTTAAGTAAATACACTACTAAAGAAGAAATAGATTATACTATTGAAGCTTTTAGTTGAAATAATAGGTAAATTAAGAGAGTTATCTCCATTATGGAAAAACTTTCAAAGATAATAAGTTAACTGATACAGCAAGTTTTTTTAATAAGAATTAAATTGAAATTAGACTAAGGAAAAAAATTTATATAATTGTTTTAAAATGATTAAAGGAGATGAAATCAAATGCAATATACAGAAAAAAAGTTATGCAACACTTTATGAACCCTCAAAATGTTGGAGTAATAGAAAAATCCAGATGGGTATGGAAAAGTTGGAAACCCATCTTGTGGAGATATAATGGAAATTTTTATAAAAGTTGATAATAATATTTTTAACAGATGTTAAATTTAGAACTTTTTGGTTGTGCTTCAGCTATAGCAAGTTCTTCAATTTCAACTGAAATGATTATAGGAAAAAACTGTTGATGAAGCATTACAAGTAACAAATAAAGCAGTTGTTGATGCTTTTAGGTGGATTACCTGCAGTTAAAAATGCACTGTTCTGTTTTTAGCAGAAGAAGCTATTAAAATGGCAATAGAAGATTATATCTCAAAAAAAGAGATGGAAAAAAAGGCTGAATAAGGTTAAAATAAAATATTAAATATATAGAAAAATAAGGTTGCAAATAAAAGCAATCTTATTTTTACTTCTAATAAAACATAAGAAATAATAATAAATTATAAGATATCTCAATTTTTGTGCTATAATATAAAGGTATTATATAAATTATAGGAGTAAAAAAATATGTTTAAAAAGATTTAAAAAAATTTGTATTTGATTATGGCAATTTTGGGACTTATATTTGTAAGTTCATACTCTAGTGAAGTGAAAGAAATTAAAGGAATAGAAGAATACTCAGCTCAAGTCTTAGGAGAAGATGAAGAAGATGCTGAGGACACAAGTCAAACAATAGTAATGCCTGTGATTAAAAAAAGATAGAAAAGAAAGAAGAAGTAAAAAAAGAATCTGAAGTTAAAAAAAGAAGAAATCAAGGAAGAAGTAAAGAAAGAAACAAAAAAAGAGGCTGTTAAGGAAGAGCCCAAAAAAAGAAAGAAGAAACAAAAAAAGAAGAAATAAAAAAAGAGCCTGAAACTAAGGTTGTTAAAGAAGAAGCAAAAAAAGCCTGAAAAAAATTGAAACTAAAGAAGTTAAAAAAATAGAAGAAGAAAAGAAAAACAGAAACTAAAAATTTAGCTCTTGAAGAACCTAGAAAATCCAGAAAAAGATAAACAAAAAAATATGAAATGATCACATATTATTCAAAAGATGGAGTTGAATGGGTACTTCCAGATAACTTTAGAGCAGTTTTAGTTGGAGATTTAAATGGAAATGTAATATTCTCAAAGAATGCTGATACAATGTATCCACTTGCATCTGTAACAAAAGTAATGTCATTATTGGTTACTTTTTGATGAAATCAATGCAGGGAAACATTGGTTTACATGATAGTGTAAGAATAAGTAAAACCCTTTAAAAATATGGAGGTAGTGGAATAGCTTTTAAAAAGAAGGACAAATCTTTATATTGGAAGATTTAATAAAGGTTTCAGCAGTTTATTCAGCAAACAATGCAACTTATGCTATGGCTGAATATGTAGGAGAAGGAAGTATATTTAACTTTGTGGCTAAGATGAATAAAAAAATTAAAAACAACTTGGTCTACAAAATGATATAAAATATCATACACCTGCTGGATTACCAACAAGAAATACTAAGATGCCTATGGATGAAGGAACTCCAAGAGGAATCTATAAACTATCTATAGAAGCGTTGAAATATGATAAGTATATTGAAATAGCTGGTATAAAAAAATACAAAGATATATAATGGTAAGATTTCTATAAGAAACAGAAACCATTTAATAGGTGAAGATGGAGTTTATGGAATAAAAAAACAGGATTCCACAAAGAAGCTAAAATATAATATAACAGTAGCAGTTAAGTTTGAAGGTATAGATTTAATTATAGTTGTTATGGGTGGAGAAACATATAAAAACAAGAGATGACTTAGTAAGAACTATAATAGCTAATTTAAAAAGAAAAATTATACAGTAATAAATGGTCAATTAATAAGAAAAATAGTCGAAAGGAGAAGTTTTGTATGAGAAAAAAATTTAGAGAATTAGTAAAAAAAGAAAGAACAGAATACATGCTAACTTAGAGCTTATTCAATGGGATTTGGAAACAAAAACCCATTAAAATCAAGACCTTATTTATCTGAATTGGTTGGAGAATTAAGTATGCAAGATTATGCTTTATCTACATCAGATGAATTTGTAAATTTAGTGGAAGAATTAAATAAACAAAAAAAGAAAAGTTTAACAGAAATAGAAAAAAAGAGAAATAGAATTATCTATGGAAGAAATTGAAAAGAAAAAAAGAAAAATTCTAGCTGATGAATATGAAGATTATGCAAAGATTAACAAGCTATAATCAAACAGTTTGGGAAGAAGCTATAGGCTAAAAAAAGACTTTTTTTCAATAGTAAAAAGAAGGATTTAAAAAAAGATATTTCGATTACAATAAAAAAATTTGCTACATACAGAAGAAAAAGATGAAAAAAACTCTTTATGATGTCTTACTAAATGATTATGAAAAAGGTATGGATACTGAAAGATTAGATGTCTTTTTCAGTGAATTAAAGAAAGAAATAGTTCCTTTCTTAAAGAAAAATCCAAGAAAAGAAAAAAAGACTATAAAAAGAAGTAGATAAAATAAGTGTCCCTGTTGATGAAGATGTGCAACTTAAATTTGCAAAATTTTTTTATCAAGCTATGTAGGTTTTGATTTTGAAAAAGGTCTTGTTGAAAACAAGTGAACACCCATTTACTTTTAAAACTTAAATAAAAAATGATGTGAGACTTACAACAAAAGAATAAAAAAAGATAGTCCCTATGTCTACTGTATTTTCAATAATCCATGAATCAGGACATGGTATCTATGAACAACAAACAGCTGATGAATTAATAGATACTTTACTTGGTACAGGTGGAAGTATGGGACTTCATGAATCTCAATCGAGATTTATGGAAAAACATAGTTGGAGAAAAATAAAGCTTTCTGGAAACCTCTATATAATAAGGCAGGAGAATTTCTATCCGTTCTTAAAAAGATTTAGAATTTGAAGAATTCTATAAACAAATAAATAGAATTGAACCTGGACTTATAAGAGTTGAGGCTGATGAGCTAACATATTCTTTACATATAATGTTGAGATATGAAATAGAAAAAAATGTTAATAAATGGTGAAGTTAATATAGATGATTTACCAAAGATTTGGAATGAAAAAGTGAAGGAATATTTAGGTTTAGAACCTCAAAAAATGATTCTGAAGGACTTATGCAAGATATACATTGGTATTGTGGATTAATTGGATATTTTCCCATCTTATGCAATAGGAAATGCCTATGCTTCACAAATATATAATACTATGAAAAAAAGATTTTGATGTAGAAAAAGCTCTAGAAAAATCAAGATTTGAAAAAAAGATAACTGATTGGTTAGGAGAAAAAAATTCATAAATATGGTCTATTAAAAAGATACTCCTACTATTATAAAAAGAAGTTACAGGAGAAGAATTAAATCCTAAATATTATATTGAGTACTTAAAGGAAAAAAATATAGTAAAAATATATGAAATATAAGTTGACATTTATTTAATTTAAGTGTATTATTATAGCAACTAGAAAAAGATAATGTTTTTAAAAATAGGAAAAAAAGTAAGATTATAAGGAGGAAAAAAATGGGAATATTAGATGATGTAACAGGAAAAATTAGGGGAATTAAAAGATACAGTTGTAGATGAAGCTAAAAAAAGCAAAAGATGAAGCAGTTGCAAAAAGCTGAAGAATTAAAAAGATAAGGCTGTAGATAAAGCAAAAGAATTAAAAAGAAAGATGCTGAAAAATAAAGCAGCAGAATTAAAAAGATAAAGCTGAAGATAAAAGCAAAAAGAACTAAAAAGAAAGGTGCTGAAGGGAAAGCAGTTAAAAGAAAAGCAGTACATGAATTAAAAGATAAAGTTGTTGGTGGGAGCAGACGATCTTTTAAAACAAATTTAAAAAAATAATAGTTAATAAGGGGGGTATTTTTTTATAGTACCCCTTTAATTTATATAAAAAAATGGAGGAAATAAGAAATGAAAAAAATTAGTGTTAGTAGTATAGGTTTAATTTTTAGGTTTAAGTGCAATGGCAGAAGATGCTAGTGTAGCTTCTAAAAATAGAAAGTGCAAAAAAAGGTGTAGTTAATACATTAAAGAAAGCTGAAGATAAAAGCTGGAGAAATAAAAAAATAAAGTTGAAGAAAAAGTAGAAAACATAAAAAGCAGATGCTAAGAAAGATGCAACAAAAGATGTAGAAGCAGCAAAGAGCAGATGCTAAAAAAAGAAGTAGAAAAAGCAGAATCAAAAGCAGATGCAGCAAAAAGCTGATGTAAAGAAAGATGTGAAAGAAGTAAAAAGATAAAGTAGAAACAAAAGCAGATGCAGCAAAAGGCTGATGTAAAGAAAGATATGAAAGAAGTAAAAAGATAAAGTAGAAACAAAAGCAGATGCAGCAAAAGCTGACGTAAAGAAAGATGTAAAAAGAAGTAAAAAGATAAAGTAGAAACAAAAAGCAGATGCAGCTAAAAGGCAGATGCAAAGAAAGATGTAGAAAGAAGTAAAAAGATAAAGTTGAATCTAAAGCAGAAGCAGTAAAAAGAAGATGCTAAAAAAAGATTTAGTAAAAAGATAAAGCAGAAGAAACTAGCAAAATGGAAGAATTAAAAAGAAGATGTAAAAAGAAAAAAAGCTACAGCTGTTAAAAAAAGCTACAAAAAAAGTTGTTAAAAAAAGCAAAAAAATAAAACTAAAGCGGTAGTAAAAAAAGTTGCTGAAAAAGTTGAAGAAGCAGCAAAAATAAATTTAATTAAAATTTAAATAAATTCACTTAGAGGCTGTTGCAATTTGATTTTGTAGCAGTCTTTTTTTATTTTCAAATACAATTTTGGTTTGAGTTCAGATAGTTTTAAAAAAATAATTTGACAACTAAAGAATTTTAATATAATATATAACTAATCAAGTTAACTATTATTTGATTAAAAAAATATGGTCGCACACTTGTGACTCTAGCACTGTAGGGTGTCAGTCATGAGTTAGACCGTTAAGTATAGTCAGCATATATAGAAATATGTATGTAGAGGTAGCAACTTAAAAAAAGCTATCCAATACTACTCGAATTGTTGGGAAACCCCTAAAGCTAGTATAACTACAACATAGTACCTAAATAATATGGTACAAGTGTGATAGTAGCGAAAGCAGAAAAAATATACTAGATGACATAAGGTTAAATCCTAAGTGTTAAGATAATGGGCAATCAGCAGCCAAGACCAAAAGGTAAGGTTCAACGACTATTCCTCCTGAGGGAAGTACACTAAAGCTAGTGGAAGTGGGTAGACCCAAACAGATAGAGCTGTGGGATAAGATATAGTCTGTGCTTAATAGAAATATTAAGAAGTTCATAAGAGAACTGCATAAGTGGTAAAGCGTACTTATGTGAACGACAACCCCTAAAAACGACTGAGTCAGTTTTTTTAGGTTCATATATTTAGAAAAATTTTTTTATTTTTTTCATTTACTTATAGTATAAAAAAGTAGTATACTATATATAGGTAAATGGAGGTGAAATCGTATGGAAAAAAAGCATATAAGTTTAGATTTTATCCAACTAAAACTCAAATAACAATATTAAATTGTACTTTTTGGTTGTGTAAGATATGTCTATAATCATTTTTTTAGGTTTAAAACAAAAAAACTATATAGCAAAGAGAAAAAGTCTATATCATATAGTGAGTGTAGTAAAGAATTAACAGTTTTAAAGAAAGATAAAGAATGGTTAAAAAGATGTAGATAAATTTTCTTTACAAAAATTCTTTAAAAAGATTTAGATAAAGCCTATAAGAACTTTTTTAGTGGAAGTGGCTATCCAAAGTTTAAATCTAAGAAAGATAATAGAAAATCATACAGAACCAATTATACAAATAATAATATAGAGTTTTTAGATAAATGGATAAAAAGTACCCTAAGTTAGGAAAACTAAAAATAAGAGATAAAATGAAACCACAAGGAAGAATAATAAGTGCAACAATAATACAAGCGCCTAGTGGAAAAATATTATATATCCTCTGTGTTGTACAGATGTAGAAGTAGAAAAAAATTAGAAAGTACAAATAAGAATGTTGGAATAGATTTAGGTATAAAGGACTTTGCGCTTACCAGTGATGAAATCTCAATAGAAAAATCCAAAATATTTACAAAAAAATCTTTGAATAAACTAGTAATATTACAAAGAAAAACTATCACGAAAACCAAAGGGGTAGTTCAAATAGGAATAAAAGCTAGAATAAAAAGTAGCAAGATTATTTGAAAAGATATCAAATCAAAGAGAAGACTTTCTACAAAAATTATCAACAATGCTAATAAAAAGAGTATGATATTATCTGTATGGAAGACTTACAAGTAAAAAAATATGGTAAAAAAATCATAAATTAGCAAGAAATATTGTAGATGTATCATGGAGTGAATTTAGTAGAATACTAGAATATAAAGCGAAATGGCATGGAAAAAAACAATAGTAAGAGTAGATAAATTTTTTTGCAAGTAGTCAAATATGTAATTGTTGTGATATAGAAATGAAGAAGTAAAAAGATTTAAGTATAAGAGAATGGACTTGTCCAGTATGTGGAGCTGTACATAATAGAGATATAAATGCAGCCAAAAAAATATACTAAAAAGAAGGACTAAGGATATTAGAGATAAGTGCTTAAATATATAATATATGAACCGTAGGAACTATGGGGATAGCTTGGTAAATTTAGTTGGCTAACAGAAGCAACTACTACCCAAGAACCCTAGTGACTCTAGCACTCGTAGGGTGTCAGTCGGGAGGTTCAGATATTTTTAAAAAGAAAGGGGAGGAAGAATGGAGTTACAATTACATACAGGAGACATAGGAAACTACCTAAAAACCACGATATAAAAACCTTCCTACCAAAGGATGAAAAATATTTCAATATTTATTAGATAATCATGTACATCCAACAGTGGATACAATATATAAGGCACTTTGTCCAGAGATACCAACTTTATCAAAAAAACAACTGTCTACAATACATTAAATTTATTTGTAGAAAAAAAGTTGGTTCAAGTTATAGTAATAGAAGAAAATGAAACAAGATATGATTTAATAACTCATACTCATGGACATTTTTAAATGTAATAGCTGTGGAGCATTATTTGATGTTGAATTAAATATTGATTATAGTATGAGCCCAGAACTAGCAGATTGTGAAATTGATGAAAAACATATTTACTTTAAAGGTTTATGTAAAAATTGTAAAGGTAAACAAAATTAAAATATAAGTTTTTTTAATTCTAAAGGAGTTAAAATGAAAAAAATATTTATTTTTTTAGTAGTTTTACTACTTGCAACATTATCATCTTTTAGTTACTCAAATTATCCAAGACCAAATTATAAGTATTATATAGTAAAGGAGCCTATGGTTGTAAAAAAATCTAGAACTTCCTGTTGGAACAGAAATAGTTTATTTTGACACTAAGTCTTTTTGGAGATGGTGAATCAAGTAGACCTTTAAGAGAAAAAAATATATATCAAATATTTTTTTCCCAGATGATAAAACCATTAATATGGGGAGGAATACCAGTTAGTTTGATAGAAAGATTTTTTTCAATAGAGATATGAAAGGTTTTACTGTTTATCCTGAATTGGGAAACCCCTTGTGAGTGATGAGAATAAACGTAAACTTATGGAAAAAAATGAGTTTATAAAATTGTGGTTTATGGGGCAAAAAAATATGGATGTTTATATAAAAAGATGAAAAAGATTGGAGCTTTAACCCTGACAATATGGTTTTTAGGTGGGGAAGCTGATTCTAGGTATATTGATTATGGTAATTTAGAATATTTTAATGGGAAAAAAATAGTATGGAAGAACATTTAAGAAAAATTAAATGAAGTTGCTAGAAATATAAAAATAATTTTTAATTTTACCTGTTGACACTATATTAAAAAAATATGTTAAAAATACCAAAGTCTTAGAAAGCAGAATACAGGAAAAAAACTCGCGTACCATATTAAATTATGGGAGGATCATTAAAGATACCGTTAAAGAGTGGACTTGTTTTTTTGATAAATAGTTTACACTTTGATGTAGATTGTGAAGGAGTTAAAATCAAAAAGATTTCTTCGTTTAGTTGAGTAGAATTGTATGAGCTATATAAGATTAGAAAAATACAATTTAATAGGAGGAATGCAGATGAGAGTACAAGTAATTTTAGAATGTACAGAAACAAAGTTAAGACACTATACTACAACAAAAAAATAAAAAAAGACTCATCCAGAAAGATTGGAAATGATGAAGTACAATCCAGTATTGAAGAAACATACTTTGTATAAAGAAACAAAGAAGTAGGATGAAAAATTTAGGTAACAACACATGCAGGTCAATGGCTCAATTGGTAGAGCATCGGTCTCCAAAAACCGAGGGTTGGGGGTTCGAGTCCCTCTTGACCTGCCACTTTTTTTATGAAAGGAGATGGAGATATTTATGAATTTATTTCAAAAAGTTAAAATGGAATACTCAAAAAGTTGAATGGCCTTCAAAAAAACAGAAGTAATACATTCTACTATATGGGTTATAACAATGACTGTTATAGTATCTGTCTACCTTGGTGTGTTTGATATTCTTGCAGTAAAAGCTTTAAATGTCTTGGAGGCATTAATATGAGTATAGAAAATGTGAGAAAATGGTTTATGATACATACTTATTCTGGATATGAAAAAAAGGTAAAAACTGACCTTGAACAAAAAGATTGGGACATTACAATTAAGAGATGTTGTTACTAATATATTAGTTCCAGAAGAAGAAATCAATAGAAATTGTTAGGGGAAAAGCCTAAAAAGATATACAGAAAACTTTTTTTCCTGCATATGTTATGCTTGAAATTGAAGCTACAAGAGAAGAAAAATGAAAACGGAATAAGCTATAAAGTAGATCCTGATGTGTGGTACATAATAAGAAACACAAACGGAGTTACTGGTTTCGTAGGAGTAGGTTCAGACCCAATTCCTATGGAAGATGACGAAGTAAAAAAATATTCAATATTATAGGTATGGATACATCAAAAGAAACTATAAAGCTTGACTTTGCTGAAGGAGACTTTGTTAAAATCTTAAAAGGTTCTTTTATTGACCAAGAAGGACAAGTCGCTGAAATTGATTATGAACATGGTAGAGTTAAAGTAATGGTTGATATTTTTGGAAGAATGACACCAGTTGAAATAGAAGTAGATGGTGTTTTGAAGGTGTAGTACACACAATCTTATGGAGGTGTAATTTAAAAAATGGCAAAAGAAGTAATTCAAATAATAAAACTACAATTACCAGCAGGTAAGGCAAAACCCTGCTCCACCAGTTGGACCAGCATTAGGACAACACGGTGTAAATATAATGGAATTTTTGTAAAGCGTTCAACGCTAAAAACTCAAGATAAAGCTGGATGGATAATCCCTGTGGAAATTTCTGTTTATAGTGACAGATCATTCACATTTGTATTAAAAGACTCCACCTGCATCTGACTTATTAAAGAAAGCTGCTGGAATATCATCAGGAGCTAAAAACTCTAAAAAAGAAGTTGCAGGAAAAATTACTACTGCAAAGTTAAGAGAATTAGCTGAAACTAAAATGCCTGACTTAAATGCTTCATCTGTAGAAACAGCTATGAAGATAATTGCAGGATCAGCAAGATCAATGGGAATAAAAAAATCGAAGACTAATTGCTTTTATAATTTAGTGGTAGAGTTTAACTCGTTAAGCCACAAAGGGAGGAAATGTAATAATGGCAAAAACATAGAGGAAAAAATATTTAGAAGTAGCTAAATTAGTTGAAACAGGAAAACTTTATGACATAAAAAGAAGCTCTTGAATTAGTTCAAAAAAACAAGAACTGCAAAAATTTACAGAAACTGTTGAAGTAGCATTAAGACTTGGAGTAGATCCAAGACATGCTGACCAACAAATCAGAGGAACAGTTGTATTACCTCATGGAACAGGAAAAACTGTTAAAAATACTAGCAATCACTTCAGGTGAAAAATATAGAAAAAGCATTAGCAGCAGGGAGCAGATTATGCTGGAGCTGAAGAATACATCAACCAAATTCAACAAGGTTGGTTAGATTTCGATTTAGTAATCGCTACTCCAGATATGATGCCTAAAAATCGGAAGATTAGGAAAAATATTAGGGACCAAAGGATTAATGCTCAACCCCTAAATCAGGAACAGTAACTCCTGATATCGTAGCAGCAGTATCTGAATTCAAAAAAAGGTAAACTTGCATTCAGAGTAGACAAATTAGGATCTATCCATGCTCCAATCGGAAAAAGTTGATTTTCGATTTAGATAAAAATTGAAGAAAAACTTCAAAGCATTTATGGATCAAATTATCAGATTAAAACCAGCTACATCTAAAGGACAATACCTAAGAACAGTAGCAGTATCACTAACTATGGGACCAGGAGTAAAAATGGATCCTAGCTATAGTTGCTAAAAATTGTTGGATAATTAAATTGAAATATAAATCCAAACCAAAGACCGTAGGGGAGATAATCCTTAAATAACCTACTGAGGTTGGAAGTTAGATATACTAACCTCAACACTCAACCCCTGTCTTTGTATAGGGGTATATTTTTTTAAAAAAAGAGGAGGTGAATCAATATGGCAACTCAAGTTAAAAAAAGAACTTGTAGCAGAATTAGTTGAAAAAAATTAAAAAAAGCTCAATCAGTTGTTTTTTTGTTGATTATCATAGTATTAAGGTTAATGAAGAAACTTCATTAAGAAAAACAAATGAGAGAAAATGGAGCTGAATACTTAGTAGCTAAAAAAATAGACTATTTAAAATAGCTCTTAAAGAATCTGGAGTTGAAGATAACTTTGACGAAATATTAGAAGGTACTACAGCATTTGCATTTGGATATAATGATCCAGTAGCACCTGCAAAAAGCAGTATTTGATTTAGCAAAAACTAAAGCTAAAAGCAAAAACAAAGATGTATTTAAAATTAAAGGTGGTTACTTAACAGGTAAAAAAAGTTAGTGCTCAAGCAGTTGAAGAATTAGCTAAATTACCTTCAAGAGAACAATTACTATCTATGTTATTGAACTCTATGTTAGGACCAGTTAGAAAAACTTGCTTATGCAACTGTAGCAATAGCAGACAAAAAAAGAAGGATCTATTGAATAAAGAAAAAAATTTGAAAAAAATTATAATTGATGAAATTTAAGGAGGAAAAATAATAATGGCATTCAATAAAGAACAATTTATAGCTGATTTAGAAGCTATGACAGTATTAGAATTAAAAAGAATTAGTATCTGCACTAGAAGAACACTTTGAGTAACTGCTGTGCACCTGTAGCTGTAGCTGTTGCTGGACCAGCTGAAGCTGCTGAAGAAAAAAACTGAATTTGATGTAGTATTAAAGAGCGCTGGTGGAAACAAAAATAGCTGTAATTAAAGAAGTTAGAGCTATCACTGGTTTAGGATTAAAAGAAGCTAAAGACTTAGTTGATAATGGTGGAGTAATCAAAGAAGTTGCACCAAAAGAAGAAGCTGAAGCAATAAAAAGAAAAAAATTAACTGCAGCTGGAGCAGAAGTAGAAGTAAAATAGTTAATATTATCTTTGATAAAAAAATAATAGGCACTCTTGAAATTTTAGAGTGCCTTTTTGCCAACTTTACAGTTTAGATAGTTAATCTTTGAAGTAAATGAGCCTTTTTTTTCACAAAAAGACTAACTATAGCAAGCAATTTCGACAGGTATAAAGCAAATAAGTGAGTTACATTCTAAATTTTAGATGAAAAAAATTAAAGCAAGTGAGCTGAGTAATTGTCGACTGTGTTTGAAGCCAACTTGTTGGCAAGTTTTTTAGCTGAAATTACAGCGAAACGTTAATTTTTTTCATCGTTAAGAAATTTAGCTAGTAACGAACTATTGGCTTATACTTATATTTTTAAGGAGAGTGAAACGTGCAAAAACTCATTGAAAGACTTGATTTTGGAAAAAAATAAAAAGCTAGAGGATCAATGCCTCATTTTCTTGAATTCCAATTAAATTCTTATGAAGATTTTTTTACAAAACAAATATGTCCCCAAATAAAAAGGGAAGATAAAGGATTTGAATCAGCATTTAAAGAAGTGTTCCCTAATAGAATCTTCAAATGGAGATGTAAGGCTAGAATACATAGGATATGAGTTACATGAAGCAGAAGCTCCATTGAATGATGAGCTAGAATGCAAAAAGAAGAGGAAAAACATATTCTAATTCATTGAAAGTTAGATTGAGACTAATCAACAAAAAAATGGGAAATGAGATTCAAGAATCTTTAGTTTACTTTTGGAGAAGTTCCTAAAATGACAGAAAGAGCTACATTTATTATAAATGGAGCAGAAAGAGTTGTTGTATCACAATTACATAGATCACCAGGAGTTTCTTTTTAGTAAAGGAAGTAAATACTCAAACAGGTAAGGACTTATTTTCAGGAAAAAAATAATTCCGTACAAAGGGACTTGGCTAGAATTTGAAACGGATAAAAATGACTTTTTAAGTGTAAAAAAATAGATAGAAAGAAAAAAAGTTTTAGCAACTGTATTTTTTTAAAAGCAGTAGATTTCTTTTAAAGATAATAAAGAAATTATAGAACATTTCTTAGAAGCTAAAAGAATTGAAACTTAAAGTCATTATATAAAGAAAATATTCAAAAAGAACCTGAAGAATTAGTAAATGTTTTAAAAACAAGAATTAGAAGGTTCATTAGTTAAAGAAGATATTTTAGATGAAGAAACAGGAGAATTTATAGCAGAAACAGAAGCTATAATAACTGAAGAACTTATCAATATTTTAATAGAAAAATAAAATAGAAACTATTTCTTATTGGTTTGTTGGACCTGAAGATAAATTACTTGCTAATACTTTTAGCTAAATGATGAAACTTCAACAGAAGAACAAGCAGTTGTTGAAGTATTCAAAAAAATTAAGACCAGGAGATCAAGTAACTATCGATTCAGCTAGAAGTTTAATCAGACAGATGTTCTTTAACCCACAAAGATATGACTTAGAACCTGTGGGAAGATACAAAGATGAACAAAAGATTAAAACTTGATGTAGCCGATAACCAAATTTCATTAACTAAAGAAGATGTTTTTAGGAACAATGAAATATGTTACTGACCTTTATAATGGTGATCAAAAATGTTCACACAGATGATATAGATAACTTATCTAACAGACGTATTAGAGGTGTTGGAGAATTACTTTATGCAAATCAAAAACAGGACTTGCTAAGATGAATAAAAATGGTTAAGGAAAAAAATGACTACTCAAGATATAGAAACAGTTAGTCCACAATCATTATTAAATACTAGACCTTTAAATGCTCTAATACAAGATTTCTTTGGTTCAGGGACAATTATCACAATTCATGGACCAATCAAATCCACTAGCTGAATTAACTCATAAGAGAAGAATATCAGCTCTAGGACCTGGAGGACTTTCAAGAGAAAGAGCAGGGTTCGAAGTAAGAGACGTTCATGATTCTCACTATGGAAGAATCTGTCCAATAGAAACACCAGAAGGACCAAACATTGGACTTATTGGATCTCTTGCAACTTATGCAAAAGATTAATAAATATGGATTCATAGAAACTCCTTATGTAAAAAGTAGAAAATGGAGTAGCTTTTAGTTGATGATGTTCGTTATCTTGCAGCTGATGAAGAAGATGGATTATTTATAGCTCAAGCCGATACAAAAATTAGGTAAAGATAATAAATTACAAGGTTTAGTAGTTTGTAGATATGGACATGAAATTGTTGAAATAGAGCCTGAAAGAGTAAACTATATGGATGTTTCTCCCAAACAAGTGGTATCTGTATCAGCAGGTTTAATACCATTCTTAGAACATGATGATGCCAACAGAGCCTTGATGGGATCAAACATGAAAGACAAGCAGTTCCTCTATTAAGAGCTGAAGCTCCATTTTATAGGAACAGGGACTTGAAAGAAAAAGTTGCAGTTGACTCTGGAGCAGTAGTTACAACAAAAAGTAGCTGGAAAAAGTTATTTATGTTGATGGTAAAGAAAGATAGTAATTGAAGATGCAGATAAAAAAAGAACATACATATAGACTTTTAAATTATGAAAGATCTAACCAATCAATGTGTTTACATCAAACACCTTTAGTTGATTTAGGTGATATTGTAAAAGCTGGAGATATCATTGCTGATGGACCTGCAACCAAGTCAGGAGACTTTAGCTCTAGGTAGAAATATTCTTATGGGATTCATGCCTTGGGAAGGATATAACTATGAAGATGCGATTCTAATCTCTGATAGACTTAGAAAAAGAAGATGTATTTACTTCTATACATATAGAAGAATATGAAATAGATGCAAGAGCTACAAAAATTAGGTGATGAAGAAATAACAAGAGAAACCTCTAATGTCTCTGAAAGTGCATTAAGAAACTTAGATGAAAAATGGAATAATCATGATAGGTTCAGAAGTTGGACCTGGAGATATATTAGTTGGAAAAACAGCTCCTAAAGGGAGAAACTGAACCACCTGTTGAAGAAAAAAACTTTTAAGAGCTATATTTGATGAAAAAGCAAGAGATGTAAGAGATACATCACTTACTATGCCACATGGTTCTAAAGGGAGTTGTCGTTGATATCCTTGAACTTTCAAGAGAAATGGAGATGAACTAAAAGGCTGGGAGTAAATAAATCTATTAGAGTTTTAGTTGCTGAAAAACGTAAGATAACTGTAGGGAGATAAAATGTCAGGGAAGACATGGAAACAAAGGGGTTGTTTCAAGAGTATTACCTGCAGAAGATATGCTATTCTTAGAAGATGGAACACACTTAGATGTTGTATTAAACCCTCTTGGAGTTCCATCTCGTATGAATATAGGACAAGTACTAGAAGTACACTTAGGTATGGCAATGAGAACTTTAAATGGTGGAACTTGTATAGCTACACCAGTATTTGATGGTGCAACAGAAGAGCAAGTTAAAGATTACCTTGAAAAACAAGGATTCCCAAGAACAGGAAAAGTAACATTATACGATGGAAGAACTGGAGAAAAGTTTGATAACAAAGTTACAGTTGGAGTCATGTATATGTTAAAATTACACCACCTTGTTGAAGATAAAATGCACGCAAGAGCAATAGGACCTTATTCATTAGTAACACAACAACCTCTTGGAGGTAAGGCACAATTCGGTGGACAAAGACTTGGGGAAATGGAAGTTTGGGCATTAGAAGCATATGGAGCATCAAATATACTTCAAGAAATGTTAACAGTTAAATCAGATGATATTACAGGAAGAACTAAAACTTATGAAGCAATAATCAAAGGTGAAGCTATGCCTGAATCTGATTTACCAGAATCATTCAAAGTTCTATTAAAAAGAGTTCCAAGCATTGGCACTTGATATAGAATTATGTGATGAGGAGGATAACGTTATAAATGTTGATGAAGAAGTTGAAGTTGAAGAAACTCCAACAGAATATTCACCACAGTATGAAATAGATACATTTGGACTTCATGAAATAGATGAAGATGCTGAAGATGTTGAAGATTTAGAATAGTTAAGATGTTTCATTAAGGAGGATATGTATTTAATGGGAATAAGAAGTTTTGATAAAAATTAGAATAAAAATTAGCCTCCTGAAAAAAATATTAGAATGGTCTCATGGAGAAGTAACAAAACCTGAGACTATCAAATTATAGAACTTTAAATCCAGAAAAAGATGGATTGTTTTGTGAAGTAATATTTGGGACCAACAAAGGATTGGGAATGTTCTGTGGAAAAATATAAGAGAATGAGATATAAAGGCTTAGTTTGTGAAAAAAATGTGGAGTTGAAGTAACAAGAGCTAAGGTTAGAAGAGAAAGAATGGGACATATAACTCTAGCTTCTCCTGTATCTCATATTTGGTATTCTAAAGGAAGTCCAAATAAAGATGTCTTTAATTATTGGTATTTCTTCTAAAAGAATTAGAATCAATTTTATATTTTGCAAGATATATAGTAACTTCAAGTGAAGAAGATTCTATAAAAAGTTGGAAAAAAATATTAACTGAAAAAAAGAATATAAATTATTAAAGCAAACATACCCAAATAAAGTTTGAAGCTTTATATGGGAGCTGATGGAATTTTAAAACTTTTAACAGCTATTGATTTAGAAGCTTTTAAGAGATGAGCTAGAAAATGAATTAATAGATGTAACTCTGCTCAAAAAGAGAAAGAAATTAGTAAAAAGATTAAAAAAATAGTTAGAGATTTCATTTCATCAGGAAATAGACCTGAATGGATGATACTTACAAATGTTCCAGTAATTCCAGCTGAACTAAGACCAATGGTTCAACTTGATGGAGGAAGATTTGCAACATCTGACTTAAAACGATTTATACAGAAGAGTAATAAACAGAAATAACAGACTTAAAAAAATTATTAGAAATAAAAAGCTCCAGAAATTGTTGTAAAGAATGAAAAAAAGAATGTTACAAGAAGCTGTGGATGCTCTTATAGATAATGGTAGAAGAGGTAAAACCAGTAGTTGCTCAAAAATAATAGAGAATTAAAAATCTTTATCTGATATGTTAAAAAGGAAAAACAAGGAAGATTTCAGACAAAAACCTACTAGGAAAAAGAGTTGACTACTCAGCAAGATCGGTTATCGTTGTTGGGACCATCTTTAAAAATGAACCAATGTGGTATACCTAAGAAAAATGGCTCTTTGAATTATATAAACCATTTATAATGAGAGAGTTAGTAAGAAGAGAATTAGCTAATAATATAAAAATGGCTAAAAAATTAGTTGAAGAATCTGATGATAAAGTATGGGCAGTAATAGAAGATGTTATAGCAGATCACCCTGTTTTACTAAACAGAGCCCCTACACTACACAGATTATCAATACAAGCTTTCCAACCTGTATTGATAGAAGGTAAAGCTATAAGATTACACCCTCTAGTTTGTTCAGCATTCAACGCTGACTTCGACGGAGACCAAATGGCTGTACACTTAACTTTATCTCCTGAATCAATGATGGAAGCAAAACTTTTAATGTTTGCTCCTAATAATATCATTTCACCATCAAGTGGAGAACCTATAGCTGTTCCTTCACAAGATATGGTTATGGGATGTTTCTATATGACTAAAGATAGAGATGGAGAAAAAAAGGAGAAGGAAAAATTCTTCTCAAATCTTGATCAAGTTATAACAGCATACCAAAATGATAAAGTTGGAACTCATGCTAAAATAAAGGTTAGAATTAATGGTGAATTAGTGGAAACAACTCCAGGAAGAGTTTTATTCAATGAAATTTTACCTGAAGTAGATAGAGATTATCAGTAAAGACTTATGGTAAAAAAACAAATAAAAAGCTTTAATAAAATCTTTATATGAAGTACATGGATTTACTGAAACAGCTGAACTTATAAATAGAGTTAAAAAAACTTTGGATATCACTATGGTACTTTTGCTGGAGTTTCAGTTGGAATTGAAGACTTAGTAATTCCACCAGAAAAAGAAAAATCTTATTAAAAACAAGCAGATGATGAAGTTACTCAAATAGAAAAAGATTATAAAGTCTGGAAAAATTATAAATGAAGAAAGATATAGAAAGACAATAGAAGTTTGGTCAAGAACAACTCAAGCAGTTACTAAAGCAATGATGGATAACCTAGATGAGTTCAATCCAGTTTTCATGATGGCGACTTCAGGAGCCAGAGGTAATACTAACCAAATGAGACAGTTAGCAGGAATGCGTGGAAACATGGCTGATACACAAGGTAGAACAATAGAAGTTCCTATCAAAAGCTAACTTCAGAGAAGGACTAACAGTATTGGAATTCTTTATGTCTTCACATGGAGCGAGAAAAGGACTTGCCGATACAGCTCTAAGAACTGCCGATTCAGGATACTTAACAAGAAGACTTGTTGATATTTCTCATGAAGTTATAGTTAATGAAGAAGATTGTCATACTCATGAAGGGAATAGAAGTTGAAGCACTAGTTGAGGGCTGATGGTAAAAGTAATTGAAAGAAATTAAAAGAAAGAATAAATGGTAGAGTTTTTAGCAGAAGATCTAGTTCATGATGGAAAGACAATTGCTAAAAAGAAATACTATGATTCATAAAGACTTTACTTAAAAAAAGATTGAAGAATTTAGAAATTAAGAAAGTCAAAAAAATCAGATCTCCTTTAACTTGTGCTTTTAGAAAAAGGAGTTTGTCAAAAAAATGTTATGGTATGGACTTATCAAACTATAATGAAATCTTACTAGGGGAAGCTGTTGGAGAAGTTGTTGCTCAATCAATAGGAGAACCTGGTACTCAGCTTACAATGAGAACCTTCCATACAGGAGGGAGTTGCAGGAGCTGCAACAGTAGTAAACTCTAAAAAAAGGCTGAAAAATGATGGAGAAGTTTCATTCAGAGATATCAAAACTATTGAAATCAATGGTGAAGATGTAGTAGTAAGTCAAGGGGGAAAAATTATAATTGCTGACAACGAACACGAAGTTGACTCAGGTTCAGTAATAAAAGTAGAAGAAGGACAACATGTAAAAATGAAGGAGATATACTTGTTACATTTGACCCTTACCATATCCCTATAATTTTCATCTCATGATGGTAAAAGTTCAATATAGACACTTTCACTCCTAAAAAAATATAAGAGATGAAAAGTATGATGTACATGAATATCTAGTTGTAAGATCAGTTGATAGTACTGAGTCTGAAACCAAGAGTACACATACTTGATAAGAAAAATGAAAAAAATTAGCTACTTATAACATACCTTATGGAGCATATATGATGGTAAGAGATGGAGCTAAAGTTAAAAAAAGGTGACATCATAGCTAAAATTATCAAATTAGGAGAAGGTACTAAGGATATCACAGGAGGTCTACCAAGAGTACAAGAACTATTTGAAGCTAGAACCAAAAAGGAAAAGCTATACTTTCTGAAATAGATGGAAGAATAGAAATATTACCAACTAAGAAGAAACAAATGCGTGTTATCAATGTTAGATCTTTAACAAATCCTGATGATTTTAAAGAATATTTAATTCCAATGGGAGAACGTCTAGTTGTTACTGATGGATTAAAGATAAAAGCAGGAGATAAAATCACAGAAGGAGCTATTTCTCCTTATGATGTATTAAGTATAAAAGGACTAGTTGCTGCAGAACAATTTATACTAGAATCTGTACAACAAGTTTATAGAGAACAAGATGTTTCAGTTAATGATAAACATATCGAAATTATTGTTAAACAAATGTTTAGAAAAAGTTAGAATAGTTGATTCAGGAGCTTCACTGTATCTTGAAGATGAAAGTAATTGAAAAAGAGAATAGTAGATCTTGAAAAATAAAAAAATTAGCTGAAGAAGGAAAAAGCACTTATCAAATATGAACCAGTTATACAAGGTATCACAAAAGCCGCTGTAAATACTGGAAGCTTTATATCTGCTGCTTCATTCCAAGAAACAACAAAAGTTCTATCTAATGCTGCTATTGAAGGAAAAGTTGACTACCTAGAAGGATTAAAAGAAAATGTAATCTTAGGTAAGAAAAATTCCCAGCAGGAACAGGGATTTAACAAATACAAAGGCTATAAAAAGTAAAATATAGCAGTGAAGAAGAAAAATCAGAAGAAGAGTAAAAACTAAAGTTTTCCTTGAAAATAGTATGCTCTAATCTATAGACTACAAAAAGACTGTCTGATAGCCATTAGTGCCTCGAAAGCTCCACAAAGGCTTTCTCAACAATAATGGACATCGCAACAGTCTTGTAAAAAGATTTGAATAAATCTTTTCAAGGAAAAACTTACTTTTGTAAAAAATATAAGGGAAGGTAGGTAGTTATATGAGAAGTATGACAGGATATTCCAAATTAAATTATGAAGATGAAAAATTATGTAATTAGTATGGAAATTAAAAAGTGTAAATAATAAAAAATTTGACTACGAAAAGTCAAACTACCATATAACTTAAACCTTCTTGAAAAATTATATAAGAGCTGAAATTGCTTCATTTATAAGTAGAGGTTCTATTGACTTTTAGAATCGAGTTTGAAGATAAAAATGAAAAATCTTAAAAAGTTTAAAAATATGACGAAGATTTAGCAAAAGTCTTGTATGCAAATTTTAAATAAAATGGAAGAAGATTTTAATGAAAAAAATTTTCAAATAAATTAGATTTTTTTAGTTAGAAATTTTGGAGTTATTTCACAAAAAAAGATTTAGATACTGATGAAGAAAAAAATATAAAGAAATCATAAGTTTAAAGCTTTAGAGAATTACTTCAAGATTTTGTAAAAAAACTAAGGTTGAAGAAGGAAATAGACTAAGAAACTTTTTTTAAAGAACAATTAAATATTCTAAAAATTAAAAGTGGAAGAAGTTAAGAAATTAAAGCCACAGGTTGTAGAAAAATTACAGAGAAAGATTATTAGCTAATGTGAAACTCTGTAAAAGCTGACATAGATTTCAAAGAAGAAGACATCTTAAAAAGAAATCTTATTATTTAGTGATAGAGTGGATATAACTGAAGAAGTTTCAAGATTAGAAAGCCATTTTAAACAATTAGAATATGAATTTAATGCAGATAAAGACTCTCAAGGAAAGAAAAATTGAATTTATCTTTCAAGAAATATTTAGAGAATTTAATACTATGGGTGTAAAAATCTAATATGTATGAAATATCTAAATTGGTTGTTGAAGGAAAGAATGAATTAGAAAAAAATGAGAGAACAGATTATGAATATAGTAGTAATGAAACAAACGAGTTCGAGACTAATTAGACTGAAAAATAATATGAGTTACGATTGCAGCATTAGTGTATCAAGAGATCACAGAATGAGCTCGATCAAATGTCGACATGTCTGACGTCGCGAGTAGTCGAAAATTTACAGCGAATTTATTGAGTTTTTTTATCGTTAAGAAATCTACTTAGTAACGAAATATTTTTTTCAGTGAATATGTGGAGGTATTATGTCTTTAGGAGCTTTTATATGTTGTTTCTGGTCCTAGTGGAGCAGGAAAATCAACAGTTTGTAAATTAGTAAGAGAAAGGCTTGGAATAAATTTATCTATATCTGCCACAAGTAGAAAGCCTAGAAATGGTGAACAAGAAGGAGTTGACTATTTCTTTTATAACAGCTGAAGAGTTTGAAAGAAAAAAATAAAAAAATGATGATTTCTTGAATATGCAAATGTACATGGAAAACTATTATGGAACTTTAAAAATCTGAAGTTGAAGAAAGGCTTCAAAGAGGAGAAAAAGTATTACTAGAAATAGATGTTCAAGGAGGAGTACAAGTAAAGGAAAAAAATTCCTGAAGCTAATTTAGTATTCTTTAAAAACTCCAACAAAAAGAAGAATTAGAAAAAGATTAAGAGGAAGAAACACAGATAGTGAAGAGGTTATACAAGCGAGACTTAAAAAAACTCATTAAAAAGAACTTGAATATGAAGATAAATATGACACTGTCATAATAAATAATGAAATTGAACAAGCTTTGTAATGATTTAATAAGTATAATTGAAAAATGGAGTGAGATAAATGAAAAAAAGAAATCACTTATGATGAATTATTAAGTAAAAATACCAAATAAATATGTTCTTACAATAGTTTGTGGAGAAAGAGCTAGAGAAAGAGCAAAAGAAAGAATGGAAAGAAATGGAGAACCTTTACCACTTACAAAAATATGACAAGAAAGATACTGAAATGAAAAAAAGTATTTAAAGAAATATTAGCTGGAAAGGTTGGCTATGGTAAAGACGAATAAATTTATAGCTTTTTATTTTGGTTTTTCTTGAGTATATTTTTTTAATTTCTTGTGGTAAAAAAAGTAGAAAAAAATAGAAGAATCTAAATTTCTATTTGGAACATACATAAAAAAATAGTAGTGTATAGTGATAATAAAGAAAAAGCTATGAATTCTATAGAAAAAGCTTTTAATGAAATTCAAAGGATAGATGAAAAAAATACAATAGTAAAAATGGAAGGTAGTTTGATATATAAGCTGAAATACTACTGATAATAAAAAGTATTAAATTAGATGCAGAAGGTTTAGAATTATTTAAAGGTGTAAAAAAAGCCTATGAACTATCAGAACATAAGTATGATGTCACTATAGCACCCCTTTTAGAATTATGGGGCTTCACAGAAGAAGCTATGGAACTTCCAAATTTAAAAACTTCCAACAAAGGAAGAGATTGAGTATACTAAAACTTTTTGTAGATTTTTTTCTAAAGTTCATATTTCTGAAGATGGAACTCTAACTTTAGAAAGTCCAGTAAAAAGAAATAGATACAGGTTCTTTCTTAAAAAGGTTATGCTATTTATAGGGCAAAAAGAAGTTCTAAAAAGCTGAGGGTATAGACAGTGCCTTTATAACTTCAATTTCAAGTATGGATTTAATAGGAACAAAAACCAGAAGGAAAAACCTTGGAAAAATAGGTTTACAAAAATCCTGAAAAATCCTAGTGAAATCTTAGGAATTGTACCTTTTAAAAAAATAGAGCTATGGGAGTTTCTGGAGATTATCAAACTTATGTTGAAATAGATGGAAAGATGTATCACCATATCTTAGACAAGGATACAGGTTATCCAGTAGAAGATAAAAAAATGGTAGTGGTATTATGTGATAATGCTTTTTGAGGCAGATTTACTATCAACGACTTTCTTTTTAATGCCTATAGATAAGGCAATAAACTATGTAAATAGCAGAGATGACTTGGAAATTTTTAATAGTTGACAAGGACATGAATATCATCACAAGTAAAAAAATTTTTGAGTATGAAGAAGTAAAAAAATAAAAATAAAAAAACTTGTAAATATATCAAAAATTAAAAATATAATATTAAGGTATTAAATAAAAAAATAATGGAGGGAAAAGAAATGGATTTATTAACACAAGTTATGTATCTTGGTTTAGTTGTTGGGATATTGTCTTTACTTGCAGCATTCTATTATGCAAAAAAAGTAGAACATTATCAAATAAAACATACCAAAGGTAGAAGAAATAACATCAGCAATAAGAGAAGGGGCTATGGCATTTTTGACAGCTGAATATAAAATTCTTATTGTTTTCGTAGTCGTAGTAGCAGCTGCTTTAGGAATCTTTATAAGTGTACCTACAGCAATAGCATTTGTATTAGGAGCTATAACATCAGCTATAGCTGGTAATGCAGGAATGAGAATTGCTACTAAAGCAAACGGAAGAACAGCAATAGCTGCTAAAGAAGGAGGACTTGCAAAAGCACTTGACGTTGCATTCTCTGGAGGAGCAGTTATGGGACTTACAGTTGTTGGTTTAGGAATGTTTATGCTTTCTTTAATCCTATTACTTACACAAAAATTTGGAATTAGTGTAAATGATGTAACAGGATTTGGAATGGGAGCTTCTTCAATAGCATTATTCGCAAGAGTTGGAGGAGGAATCTATACTAAAGCAGCAGACGTTGGAGCAGACTTAGTTGGTAAAGTTGAAGCAGGAATTCCAGAAGATGACCCTAGAAACCCAGCTACATATAGCTGATAACGTTGGAGATAACGTTGGGGACGTTGCAGGAATGGGAGCAGACTTATTTGAATCTTATGTTGGTTCAATAATAGCTACTATAACTTTAGCTTACTTATTACCAGTTGCAGATGCAACACCTTATGTCTGCAGCACCTTTATTAATATCAGCTTTTGGGTATTGTGGCTTCAATAATAGCTACTTTAACAGTTAAAACTGATGATGGAAGTAAAGTGCATGCAAAACTTGAAATGGGAACAAGAATCGCAGGATTATTAACTATAATAGCTTCTTATGGAATTATCCAATATTTAGGTTTAGATATGGGAATATTCTATGCAATAGTTGCAGGATTAGTTGCAGGACTTATTATAGCTTACTTCACAGGAATCTATACTGATACTGGAAGAAGAGCAGTAAACAGAGTATCTGATGCAGCAGGAACAGGAGCAGCTACAGCAATAATTGAAGGTTTAGCAATAGGAATGGAATCAACAGTTGCACCTTTAATAGTTATAGCAATAGCAATCATAGTTTCATTCAAAAACAGGTGGACTATATGGAATTTCAATAGCAGCAGTTGGAATGCTTTGCAACAACAGGAATGGTTGTAGCAGTTGACGCTTACGGACCAGTTGCAGACAACGCTGGAGGAATTGCTGAAATGTCTGAATTACCTCATGAAGTAAGAGAAACTACTGATAAACTAGATGCAGTTGGAAACTCAACAGCAGCAGTTGGTAAAAGGATTTGCAATAGGATCAGCAGCTTTTAACAGCTCTATCTCTATTCGCAGCATATAAAGAAGCAGTAGACAAATTAACAAGTGAACCATTAATAATAGATGTAACTGACCCAGAAGTTATAGCTGGATTATTTCATAGGAGGAATGTTAACATTCTTATTCTCAGCTTTAACTATGACAGCAGTTGGTAAAAGCAGCTATAGAAATGGTTGAAGAAGAAGACAATTCAGAGAATTCCCAGGAATCATGGATAGAACTCAAAAACCTGACTATAAGAGATGTGTTGAAATATCAACTCATTCATCATTAAAAACAAATGATTTTACCAGGAGTTTTAGCTATAATAGTTCCAGTTGTTATTGGATTATGGTCTGTAAAAGCTCTTGGAGGATTACTTGCTGGAGCTCTTGTAACAGGAGTTTTAATGGCTATAATGATGGCAAATGCTGGTGGAGCTTGGGATAATGGTAAGAAACAAATCGAATCTGGATACAAAGGAGATAAGAAAGGTTCTGACAGACACAAGGCAGCAGTTGTTGGAGATACAGTAGGAGATCCATTCAAAGATACTTCGGACCTTCATTAAATATCTTAATTAAATTAATGTCTATAGTATCACTTGTATTAGTTCCATTATTTGTAAGTGTAATGAAAAAATAATAGAAATATTACAGATATAGATAACAAGGGATTGTTAAAAATATTAGACTTCTAACAATCCCTTTTTACTTGAAAAAAATTTTTAAAAATTTTAAAAAATGTTTCTCAAAAATGAAAAAAATATATTATATAATTATAACTTGAGGTAGTATAACAATCCTTAGTTATGGAGAAGAAAAAAATGAACGAATTAAAAAAAGAGGAGTATAGGAATAGATATATTAAAGGCTATTTCTCTAATTTCAGTCATAATCTATCACTTTTTATGAATACAAGGGAACTTACATTGAGTTATCTTGTTTTTTTGTCATTAGCGGATATTTGATAACAGAAGTTTTATATGAAAGAGATGATAGTTATTTTAGTTTCATCAAAAAGAAGATATAACAAAAATTTTTTTCCACCTCTGATTGCAGTTTTAACTTTTTACATACTTAGCTTTTTTTATTATTTTTTTATGATTATATAAGTGAAAAATTAATTTATAGTTCTCTCTCAAGTTTATTTGGAGTGAGCAATCTCTATCAGATATCCACAGGAATGTCCTATTTTGAAAGAAGTGGAGATTTATTTCCACCCCTACATACTTGGAGTTTATCAATAGAAATACAGTTCTATATTTTATTTCCATTTCTTATATATTTATTTAAAAAAATTAAAGTTAGATAAGAAAGTTATAATAGCTATAATTATGGCATTATCTTTTATATCAGCAGGACTGATGTTCTATAAAGAATATATTAACTATGATATAAGTGCCATATACTATGGTACAGATACAAGAATTTTTTCAATTTTTATGGGATCTGCTTTTCTACTTTTTCTATTTAAAGATAGGGATTTAGAGAATGAAAAGCAAAAAGCTAAATACTATTTCTATGTGTGTTTAGGGGTAATAGTAGTAATAGTATTATCAGTAGATTATTTATCGAAAATCTAATTACTATGGTTTTCTTATTTTTAATAAGTATTTTAGGTTCATTTATGACAGTGACAAGTTTAAAAACGGGCTTTTTAGATTTTGAAAATCCAGTTGCAAAATACTTTTAGCTAAATTAGGTGAACATAGCTATGTTTATTATTTATGGCAGTATCCACTTATGATATTTTCATTAGAGTTTTTTTAAATGGTCTGATATAGACTATAATTATACAGTTGGAATACAGGTGATAATTTTAATAATTTTATCAGAAATTTCATATGAATTTTTGATAAAGAGAAGACAGGAGTCGATAGTTTTGAGAAGAATATTTTTAGTTTTATATGTGGCACTTTTTAGCATTTTTACCTATAAGCTCAGAAACAAATTCAGAGGAAGTTAAAAACAGAGCAAAATGAAATTGATAAGATGACGTAGTAGAAACAACTACAACTGAGAAAAGTAGAAACTCTGAAAAATCCTTTGAAAACCAGATAATAAAAGATTATGTTGAAGAAAGATTATTGGCTGAAAAAAATAAATACAACAAAAACATAATGAAATAAAAAGTAGATACTAAACCTTCTAAAACAAATATAAATGTAAAAACAGAAGAAATAAAATCACAAGAAACAAAAACAGTGGTTAAAAAATACTAACACTATAGAAGCTAAGGATTTCACTTTTATAGGTGATTCTGTTATGAAGATGGGAGAACCATATATCAAAAGAAATATTTAAAGATGCCAATGTTGATGCAAAGGTATCAAGACAATTTACAGATTTACCTAAAATTTTAGAAGAATTAAAAAGGAAGTAAAAAAATTAAAGAAAATACAGTAGTTATACATTTGGGAACTAATGGAGTTATAAATAAAGAAGCTTTTTGAAAGTTCAATGAAATTATTGAAGGGTAAAAAAAGTTTATATTATGAATACAGTTGTTCCTAAAACCTTGGGAAAAAAATCAGTTAATAAAAAAATTTAGCAGAATGGTCTCAAGAATATGATAATATAACTATGATAGATTGGCATAAATATGCTAAGGGAGAAAAAGCAATTATTCTATAAAGATGCAACTCACCCTAAACCAGAAGGTGCAAAAAAATATGCTGAATTTATCTTTAAAAAAATATAAAAAGATAATAATGTAAAAAGCTGTTGCAAGTTTATTTGTGCAACAGCTTTTTATTTTATTAATTAACTATAATTAAAAACATTGTATTTATAACTAGCATTACTGCAGAGAAAAACTCCAATAATTCCCATCAGAGGTAAGATATATTTTCAACCACTTTATCAAATGTTGTACCTGCCATTTCCAATGTTACTAGAATTAATCCAGTTGGTGTGATGAAAGACATCCAACCTTGTCCCCAGTTATACGCATTGATAACAACTTCTCTTGATAGACCAACTGTATCTGCAAGTGGAGCCATAATAGGCATAGAAAGTACAGCAAGTCCAGAAGATGAAGGGATAAAGAAACCTAAAACAGAGAAAGATTAGTAGTTGTGCAATAGCGAAAAGTTCCTTTACCCATACCAGCTACAAATTCAGTTGAATAGTATAGTAAAGTATCAGATATAAAAACCATTATCCATTACTATATTGATAGAACGAGCTAGTCCTATTGTTAGAACAACTCCAACTAAATCTCCTGCTCCAGCAATAAAGGTATTGACAGCATCTTTTTCTGATAGACCAGAGAAAGAACATAAGTAAAAAGAGCAACTCCTAAGAATAGTGCTGACATTTCTTCGAACCACCATCCACCACGAGAAACTCCCCAAATTAAAACAGGGAATGCAGCAGCAAATATAAGTAAACAAAGTCTTCTTCTCCAAGTAAATTCTTTTTTTCAGAGTTAGAATCATATTCTCCTAAAAATCTTTTTATGTATTTCTTCTTTATCAGCATAAACATATGATTTTTGTAGCATCTTTTATTGACTTTTTTTAGCATACCAATACATATATGCTAAAGTGATAATTGAAGCTAAAACTAAAGTTACTATTCTAAATGTTAATCCTTCTGTGAATGAAATTCCTGCAGCATTAGATGCAATAACAGTAGCAAAAGGGTTTATAGTTGAGAACATTGTTCCTATAGATGAACCCATATAGATTGCAGCAATACAAGTTAGTACATCAAATCCACTTAATAGGAAGATAGGCATAAGTATTGGATAGAAGGCAATAGTTTCTTCTGCCAAACCAAAAAGTTGTTCCTCCTAAAGTTGTTAGAACAAAAAAACAAGGGTTACCAATAAAAAAATTCTTTTCCCTTTAGTTCTCTTTGAAAGAGCTGCCATTCCAGCATCGAAAGCTCCTATTTTATTAATAATTCCTATAATTCCTCCAAGAATGAAAACGAAAAGCATAATATCAGTAGTATCTAAAGCACCAGTGATAGGAGCTTTAAGAACATCTAAAAATCCTTGTGGTTTTTGCTCAATTCTTTGATAAGTTCCAGGAATAGCAATAGGTTTTTTTGATTACACCTTCAGTAAATTTATCCAAACTTAATTGAATTTGAAGTCTATCTAAAACTTCTTGAGTTGCAGGCTCTGTTGTTACATTGTTCTCATGATCTGTGATGACAAATTCATTTGTACTATCATCATAAGTTAATCTTGAGAACTGACCTGATGGAACTATGTAAGTTAAAACTGCAGCTAAAACTAAAAATAATAGCTAGTACTGTAAATGCACTTGGGAAACCTCTTTTTTTTCTTTTGTTTTTTTCAGACATTTTAATAGGAGTTATTGCAATTTTTTTGTTTGCAAAGACTCCTTCACCTCCTTATACTTTTATATCTAAAAGTCATTATATATATTTTTAATGCTAAAAAATCAACTAAAAATTTTATTAATATAACTATTTATTCTATTTTAAATCACTTGTATTGTTCAAAAAAATAGAATAATTGTATAAAAATATTTTTTTCCTCACTATAGACTTATTCTATTTTAGAGTAGTTAAAAAAATTCTTAATAAAAAAACTGTATATTTAATCTAAAATTTTTAAATTAAAAAAATAAAGTTATTAAAAAAATTTTTGTTAAATTGTTCTCACTATACGAAAACCTATCTCTTTAGAAGAGTAAATAGAATTATAACAAAAAAACGAGGGTAAAAATAGAACACCAGCTAGCTTCACTAAACCATGAACCACCTTTGATTATTCTATATACAGTTTTATTATTTTTAGTACTTTTTATCCATATCAAAGCACCATTCTGAAATGTTACCACTACAATCATAAAGTTCTAATTGATTTGGATTTTTAGTTCCCTACATTTTGAGTTTCAGCATTTGAAATTTTATCATACCAAGCCACTTCATCAACATTATCACTTCCAGAATATTTATAATCAAATGTTCCTTTATCAATAGCTACTTGTCCACCTCTAGCAAACCAATTCCCATTCAACTTCTGTTGGTAATCTAAAACCTTCTGTCTTTTTAAAAATCTGCTATATCAGGACTAGTTTTTTTCTCCATCTAATTGATTTATTAACAATGTTCCTTTTTTTACTTAAATCATAGACAGGTTCTAAATTATACTTCTCACTTAATTTATTACAAAACTCTAAGGCTTCCCACCAAGTAACACTATCAACAGGTTTGTATATTCCCTCAAATTTTGAAGGATTATAGTTCATAACTTCTAGCCATATTTTTTTGGGTTGTTAGATATCTACATACTTCTAAATCAAAAAAACTTTTTTTCATCATCTGTAAAAACAAGGTTTGTATTTCCCACCTTTTACAAATATCATATCTTTAAATTTACTTCTCATTAATTTTTATTTCCTTTTTATTTTTTTATTTATAAAAAAATAGCACCTATTGACTAGGTACTATTTTAATTTTTATTCTTCAGTTTTTCTTTCTCTTTTTAATTGAGCCATTACTATTGGTGATAATAATGAGAAAAGAGTTAAGAATAATAGAACTTTTGAAACTGTACTTTGGAATAGTATAGAATAATTATTATGGTTTAAGATAAGTGATCTTCTAAGTCCTGATTCACCTATTGGTCCTAATATTAAAAGCTAAAACTATTGAAGCAGAGTTAAGTTCAAATTTTTTTGAACGAAGTATCCGATTATACCAAAGACAAACATTACCCATACGTCAGCCATTTGGTTGTTGATAGCATAAGAACCTATTACACTTAGTGCAAAATATAAGAGGTATTAAGTAACTATCTGAAACTCTTGATACTTTTGCAAATAATTTAGAACCGAAAAAGTCCTAAGATAAGCATGAATATATTAACTATAACAAATCCTGCAAAAGAAAGTATAAGTTATTTTTCCCATGAACAGTAAATAGGTCTGGACCTGGTTGAAGCCCTTGTATCATAAGTCCTCCAAGTAAAACAGCAGTAACACTTTCACCAGGTATTCCTAATGTGAATGTTGGTATAAGTGAACCTCCTGTAACAGCGTTGTTAGCTGCTTCAGCTCCTGCTATTCCTTCTATACTTCCATGACCAAATAATTCTTTTTTTCTTTGAGAATCTTTTTGCTTCATTATATCCTAAGAATGCAGCAATACTTGCTCCAGCTCCTGGTAATATTCCTATAATACTTCCAATAACTGTTGATCTTAAAGATGTAGGTAGTATTTCTAAGATTTGCTCTTTAGATAATAGAACTTTGTTATCAAAATCTACCATATTTCCTGCTTCTTTAATTTTCTTTTCAGCCAACATCAATACTTGTGACATTGAGAAAAGTCCTATAAGAGCAGCAGTAAAAGGTATTCCTGAAAGTAATGCAGGAACTCCAAATGTGAAACGAGCATTTCCTAGCATAGGATCCATTCCAACAGTTGATAACATTAATCCTAAAGCTCCTGAAATTAATCCTTTTACTATTGATTTTGTACTTGCACCAGCAATGATAGTTAAACCAAATATAGATAACCAGAAATATTCAGCTGGTCCAAAAAAAGTAATGCAAGTCTTTGCTAGTCTTGGAGCAAATAGATAAAGTGGGAATAGCACTTAAAAATTCCTCCTATGAATGAAGCAGTAATTGCAGTACCTAATGCAGTACCTGCTTTTCCTTGTTTTGTTAATTCATAACCATCTATAGCAGTTGCAGCTGCAGCTGGAGTACCTGGTGTACGAATTAAGATAGCTGAAATCGAACCACCAAATATAGCTCCACAATAAACTCCTGCAAGAGTAATTAATCCTGTTGAAGGATCCATTCCGAAATGTAATAGGAATTAATAAAGGCAACTCCCATTGCAGCAGAAAGTCCTGGTAAAAGCACCAATAGTTATCCCAATAGCCACACTAATTACAGCAGCAATTAGATTTATTGGTGTTAAAAGCTGTTACATATCCAAATAAAACATCTGACATAATTATTTCTCCTCTCTAACTTATAGTAAAAAAATCCTCTTGGTACAGGGACTTTTAAGAATGATACAAATATTAAATATAAAGAATATTGGGAAAAAGTATACTTACAACAATACTCCATTTAATACTGCTCTTTAATGCTACCATAGTTACAAAAAGGTAAATTGCAGTTGTAACAAAGAAACCAATTATATCAATTAAAACTATATATACAGCAGATAATGCAATTATAAGGAAGAATTGACCATATAAAATACCTTTAAATTGATCTTCTTCTTTTTCAGCTTCATTTTTTAGGCTTGATAATAAAAAGTATTTATAGCTAAAAAGTAAAGTTAAAAATACCATTAAACCTAGTACAAAAATAAGGATATCTTGCTGCTTTTTTTTCTGGAAGTTGTTTTATTAAAAAGAAATAAAAATGCTTCCAAAAATAAATAAACCTATTGTTAAAAAAATTTATCATATTTTTCTCATATTATTTATAACCTTTCATTCATTATAAAAATAAAAGACCATTGCAAATATAACTATTGAAAAAAACCTCGTTGTACTTGCAACAGCCCCATTTTAAATTAATATTTTCTTAAATATAATTATTTTATTCCTAAAGTAGGAACAGTTTCTATAATATATGTTTCTTGATCTTTAATATATTGAGCTAATTCTTCAGGTGACATATATAGTAAAGGTAGACTAGCATTTTTTTAGATTTTTTTCAACGTATTATCAGGAGATTCTAAAGCTGCTTTTTAAAAACATCATGTAATTTTTGGATGATTTCTTTTGGAGTTCCTTTAGGAGCAACAATAGCACGAGCTGAACCAAATATTACAGGATATCCACTTTCAGTTAAAGTAGGAACATCTTCAAAACCTTCTAATCTTTTATCTGTGAAAGAAGCTAATAATTTTAATTCTCCAGATTTAACTAAACTTGCAACTTCACTGATTTTTGCAACTGTTGCATTAACGTGTCCACCACGTAAAGCAGAAATCATATCTGTACTTCCACCAAATGGAACATGAGTTACTTGAATTCCAGCTTCTTTTTGCAAAGTGAGCAGCACCAATGTGGTTAGAAGCTCCTGCACCATTGTTAGAAATAGTTAATTCTTCTGGATGAGCTTTTGCATATTCAACGAAATCAGCTAAAGTGTTGAAATGGGCTATCAGCTTTAACAACTAATACACCTGGATCATAAACGTGGTTCATGATAGGTTCTACATCATCAATTTTGTACTTTGTTTGTCTTTCATGAGGAAGACTTACGAAAGTTGGTAAGTTAATAAATCCGATTGTATATCCATCTGGAGTAGCTTTTTGCTAATTCAGTATATCCGATTTCTCCATCTGCACCTGGTTTATTTACGATAACAAATGTTTGAGGGAAGTTCTTTTGAGCTTCTGCCATTAATATACGAGCACCAACGTCAGTTCCTCCACCTGCTTTGTAAGCTATAATTACATTTACAGGCTTTTTCAGGATAAGCGTCTGGGTTAGCCTCTGTCGCTTTCTTTTTCTCCACCACAAGCTACTAAAAGTAGAGAAAGTAATAAAGTTAATACTGCTAAAAAAATTTCTTTTTCATTTAAAAATGACCTCCTAATTAAATTCTAGTTTAAATTTTTACACTATTATATAAATTTTTTTCAATATAATTAATAAAATTAATAATTATATAAATTTTTTTGTAACAAATGTTACTGAAATTATATAGATAATAGTATATAATAATGAACATAAACTGAGGGGTATAAAAAAATGTAGGAGGAAAAAAATGAAAAAAATTATTGATAGGATTATTTTTTTAGTGAGTTCAGTATTAGCTTTTTTTCACAAAGAGTTGTAAAAAGGAAGTCAAGCTTTATGATGAAAAAAAGGAGTAGTCTATATTCAAGGAGAAAAAAACTCCTTATACAGGTGTACTTCAAAAATATTAATGAAAAAAAGGTATTTTTAGAAAGTGAAGCTGAATATAAAGATGGTAAAATGAATGGTTTTTTTCAAAGTTGTACTATCCAAATGGAAAAATTAGCAAAGTGAAGCAACATTTAAAGATAATGTACAAGATAGATTACAAAAAGATTACTTTGAAGATGGTAAAGTAAAATTAGAAATTCCATATAAAAAAATGGAAAAGTAGAAGGTACTGCAAAAAGAATTTTTATCCAAATGGAAAGCTTTTTGTAGAAGCTACTTATAAAAAAATGGAATAAAAAGATGGTTATGAAAAAAAGTTACTATGAAACAGGAGCTTTTACAATCAGAAAAAAATTGTAAAAAAATGGTAAAATGGATGGATTCTCAAAATTATATTATCCAAATGGAAAAATTAGGAAGTGAAGCAACATTTAAAGCTGATGTACAAGTAGGAGTACAAAAAGATTATTATGAAAGTGGAAAAATTAAAAAGCAGAAGTTCCATATAAAAAAATGGAAAAAGTAGATGGTGTAGCTAAGGCATATGATGAAACTGGTAAGGTAATTGAACAAGCAACATTTAAAAAAATGGAGAACAAGTAAAATAATAGAAAAAAATAGCACCTATTAGGTGCTATTTTTATATTAAAAATATTATTATTCAACTAAATTAAATTCTTTAGCATCATATGTTCTTTGCTATACTACCATCTTCATTATATTCTGTAACTATCCCCTGAGAAATTTCCATCTACAAAGAGTTGCTTTTTACAAGTAAAGTTTGACCATTTTCATCGATATCCTTTAAATTCTCCATTAGGGAACACCATTTTTTTAAAGAGTGAGAAATTTTTTAATTTTTCCATTATCATGGTAAAATTCTCTAGTTCCATTTAAAGTTTTGATATCAAAAATTTGTAACTACTAGAGGTCCTGTTGTTTTATCTTCTATTCTAATTTTATTAGTCTTGTGATTAATTATATAATTTTTGATAACCTTTAGTATTAGTATCAAGATAGTTAATTTCTGATTTTATACTATTAATACTCTTTTATAAGATTTTTCAACTTCAGAATTAAAAAGGAACTTGTCCATGGAAATAGGCAAGAAATAATTCTGTTTTAAATATATTTATTGGTTTATTCAAGTCATATTCACTTCTTACAAGTAATTGATTATCATTGGTACGAATTTCATAGACTGGTTTTAATTTACCATTTTTTTCAGAAATTGTTGATTTAACTTGAAGTAAACTAATCATATCAGGTTGTTTATCTAAAGGAGTAATTGCACAAAGTACTCCTTCATCACTGTAGCCTTCTAAAGTGTTATTAGTTTTATTTAACTTGGTAGTAAAAAGTAATTGTTTTATCTCTATCTAACTTTTTGTCTGATATACTTGTTAACTTCAGCCTCATTTACACTGTTAGCTCCATAAGTAAAAAAATACTAAATAGACTAAATAATAATATTAAAAATCTCTTCATTTATAGTTCCTTTACTTCTGTACAGAATTTAAAACTTTATCAATACTTTCTTTTTAGTTCTTCTTTTGAAACAGCACCTTTAATGTAATCTCTTAAATGGCCATTTTCATTTAAAAATGAAAGTTGAAGGATATTCTTCGATTTCATATTCATCATAAGTTTTTCCTGTTTCATCAAATAGACTTGGGAAAAATATAATTGTTATCTGCAATATATTTTAATAGTTCCTTTTTTTCTATTCTATCTTTGTTATTTGGGTACTTTTTAGATGTAGGATTTACTACTCCGAGAATAATTACATCTTTTTATTTTCTCCATACTCCTTATATAATTCAACAACTTTTTGGTATTTCTTGCTTACAATCACTACACCAACTTACCCAAAAAAATTAATCATAATAACTTTACCTTTGTAATCTTGTAGATTATGTTTTTCCATATTGATCAACAAGTTCTATATTTGGTAAAGTGACATTTCCAGCTTTATCCACATTATTTAATGGTATTGCAAAACTTGTTAAAGATAAAATAGACAATAATAATATAAAAAAATATTTTTTTTCATTATAACCCCTCCTATAATATATTGATTTATTTTGATTTTTCTCATTTTTTTAATATATTTGTCAATTTATATTAATCCAAAAAATAACATTTATATCCAAAAAATGATAAAAAAATACCATTATAGCAAGGTACAAAAAAATTATTTGACATATGAAAAAAAGTGGTATACAATAGGGGCGAGGGAATAACAAATAAGGAGTGATTCACAAATGGCAACAAACAAAAATTTTAGGAAGTAAAAAAATGTATTAAAGAAGGTATTTGTATTCTTGGTTTTATCAGCAAGTTTTTTTATCTTTAAATTCCCAAGATACATTTGCAGAAGTAGCAGGTGACCAAAGTAAAATTACAAGTAAACTTGTTAAAAAAACGTAAAAAGAAGTTGAGTACGATAGATATTATAAAGGAGATTTTTATTCAGATGTTGGAGCTTATCCAGAAGGAATGTTCCTTGTAGTTGAAAAAAACTTATAGAAAAACTACATAGCATTTGCTCATATGGGAGATGCGTCATACCTTGCACCAGTAGGTCAACGTTTTGAAGAAAAAAATAGAAGGTCAAACTATAAAACGTTATATCGCAGTAAGTCAAAAAGAAAAAAAGAAGGTTATTACTGTATAGATATTTATAATAACGTAAATGATCAACCTATAGCAACTCTTACAGCAGGACTTAAGATAGAAAAAGAAGAAAAAAACGGATATTTAATAAGTCCTAAAAAAATGATTTAAAAAAATAGTATATAAAGGAAAAAAACATATAAAAAAATCAATCTGCTTTTAAATTTCTTAGGATTTTAATTAAAACATTAAAAGGCACTATACATTTATAGTGCCTTTTTTTATTTTAAATATTGAAAAACTAGATAAAATTGAACTATAATAAATTAAACTATAAGTGTGAGGTAAGATTATGAGAAGAAAAAGATAGAGAAGTTTTTAGATGAAACAAAGATTGATGAATTTATAAGAAATTGTGATTGTTGTAGAGTAGGATTCTATGATAAAGAAAAATGATGAAGTCTATATTGTTCCATTAAATTTTGGATACTCTAATGTAAATAATAAAAAGAGTTTTCTATTTTCATGGAGCAAAAGGTGGGAAGAAAAATAGACTTAATTTCAAAGAGTAGCAAAGTTACATTTGAAATGGACAGTAATCATGAGCTTATAGTGGGAAAGATGGCTTTGTAATTATTCTGAAAGATTTCAATGTGTTATGGGGACAGGTTTAATTTCATTTGTGAAAAGATAAATGAAAGAAAAAGCTATGGCTTTAAATGAAATTATGTTTCAAAAATATGGGAAAAAAAGATTGGGATTTTTCCAGAAGCTATGCTTAATGGAGTTGCAGTTTTTTTAAAAATTGAAGTTACAAGTTTAAGTTGTAAAGAACATTTATAAAGATAAAAAAATAGCACCTACTAGGTGCTATTTTTATTATTTACTTTCTATTTTAGTTATGATAACTCCTCTATCTAAACTCTTTTAAATTTAAAGCTTTTTAGATCTACATTATCATAAGAACCTTGAACAATATTATATTTTGGATATTTCTAACCATAATATTTTTAGCTATTTTATCATATTCTTTTAATATTTTCTCTTGTTTTTTTAGCATCATTTGTATTCATGTAAGCCTTTATCTAAAGCTATAATTTGTTTTATATAATTTTGAAAAGCTTCATCATCATTATTTGGAATGTTGTAGTCACTGTCTAGTTTAGGTAAATTGACCTTTGGGTTTTCCATATCAATATCAGATTTTTTTAAAGTTGTAAACTTCTATTGCTTTTTCCTTGAATATAATCAGGCTCTTTGACCTCTAAAGGACTGTATATCTTAGAAAAAAACATGAATATCCTCATCAGGATGAAGTTTCTTTTGGCATACTTTCATAAGTAACCTCTTCAAAAAATATCATATTCCCAAGCTATATAGTTTTTTTATCCATTATAAAAGTCATTATATGTAGGAAGAACAGTATCTTCAGGCTCTCGCCAATCAACACTTATTCTTGGACTTTGGTAACGAAAAATAATTTATAGTATAAGTTGCTCCACTTGGATTAATAATACCTCCCTTAGAGTTAGCAAAAAAATCTTAAAAATATACCTTTGTTCCATCTGATAATTCTGCAATATGTTCTCCTCTTTTTAAATTTAAAAATTTCATAAGTCTTTGGTTTTTAAATTATATACCTTGCTATCTAAAGTTATTTTTATATTTTTTTATCAGTTGGATTATCTAAATAGAAAATATGTTTGTCATTAGTAGTAGCAAAAAGAGTATTAGAGATAAAAAAATGCAGATAAAAAGTAAGAATAAAAAAATTTTTTTCATAATCAGTCCTCCTAAGTTTATTTTATTATATTATATCATTGTAAATAGAAAAAAATAAAATGCTATAAATAGGATATCAATATTCATTCAGGAGGGATTTATAATGGAAGAAAAAAACTGTTGAAAGAGGCTTATGAAAAAGTCAAAAAGATTATCTATATGAGGATAACTCAAGATTTAATTTACTAAGTATTATAGAGAAAAGATAGAGATGAAGCTCATATACATTCAAAAAGTTATCTATAATTTACTTAGTCAGAATTGGGGGAAAAAAAGATAAGGAGACATTCTTAACTCTATTTTTTTAAAAAGAACTAGGTATTGAAGAAGAAATTATTTATAATAAAAACTTGGGAAGTTACAAGAGAAAAAAAGCATTTTCATTTAGATACTATAAAGGGAAGATTAGATTTTTGAAATAAAATCAAAAGACTATATATATATTATAGAAATGAAAATTGATGCAGGTGACCAACCTGAACAATTAATGAGATATCAAAAAAATTTGCAAAAGAGCAACATAAGAAATATAAAATATTTTATTTAACATTAGATGGACATAATGCAAGTAAAAAAAGAGTATAGGTGAAGAAGAAAAATTTAGAAGAAAAATCAAAAAAAGTAGAATATATAAATATCAGTTTTAAAGAAGAAATATTAAATTGGCTTGGAAATTGTTTAAAAATTAGTTGAAAGGAAAAGAGAATAAATCAGCTTGTATTTATCAATATATAGCAAGTATTAATAAAATTTTTAGGAGAAAAAAATACAAAAAAATAAAAAGATAATATATTGAAGTCAGTTGAAGATATGAAAACTGCTATTTCCATATACAAAAAAATTAAATGAAGATTTACAAAAAAATATTAAAAAAATTTTTTTTTGAAGAATTGAATAAAGAATTAGAAAAAAACTGCTAAAAGTTCATTTTAAAAAAATTAAAAAAATAAATTAAAAAGATATAGAGCCTAAAACCAATTTATAATGAGAGTTATATAAAAGATTACTATAATTTTTAGGTTAGATACAGATGTTGAAGATTGGCCTGGAATTTTTTTATAGTTTTAGATGAAGTAAAAAGTAAAAAAATTTTTTTATTTTGTTTTTTTAAAATCGAAGTAGCAGACAAGTTATGTGGAAGTTTTTGGATTTATTGAAAAAAAGATAACTATGAAGAAATGCCAGAATTTAGATATTTTTGAAAGAGATGTGAAAAAAAGAAGCTCCTAACTTTTTATAATAAATGTATGAGAAATATTAATAATTTGAATTTAGGAATAGAATTAGAAAAAAAGTACAAATGATAGATGGTTCTTCATTGAAAAATTCAAAAAGGTGAAATTATAGATTTTAAAGATATTTCTCTTTCAAATAAAAGCTTTATTATCTTTAATGAATGAAGAAACTTTAAAAAGAAGAAACAAAAAAATATTGCAACTTATATTTCAAATGAAATAGTAAAAAAATATGGAAATATAAATGAGGTGGGAAAAAAATAAATATGAAAGAGATAGAAAAAAATAGAAGCTAGTATATATTTATATGATTGTTTAAAGGATCTTTTACCAGAATATGCAGTAAAATTTATGAAAGAATTAAAAAAATAAATTAGAAAAAAATCTTATAAAATATTAGATTTTTAATGAAGATGAAATTAGAGAAATTTATACTGATAGCAATGTTGCACCTGGAATATATATAGAGTTGGATAAAGTAAAAAAAGAAGGTATAGATTATTATTTTACTTTTAAAAAAATTGAGATAAATACAGATGAAATATGTCTTTGTTTTGGTTTTGATTGTAAGAAAAAAAGGAGAAGAACTTTCTTTTGTAAAAACTAGAGGATATGAAAAAAATATCTCAAAAAGACCTTTATAATAAATTGAGTATATTAAAGACTAACTTGGGGAAAAAAATAAAAGTGGACTTTAGGGATGGTAAAAAAAGCTATAGATATGTCTTTAGAAAATACTGATTTTTAGAAAAGTATCAACAGATAATAAGTTTTTTTAATGAGTTTATTAGAAAAAAAGACACTAGAGAAAAAAAGAAGTTGAAAAGGGTATATGAAAAAAATATGTGAAGTACTTAAAGAAGCAGGATTAAAGTAGACATTCTATAAATTATTTGTATAATTTTTGACAATTGATGTATAATATGCCAAAAACTATATATTATAAAAATATTTTATAAGTTATAAATAAAAGGAGGTAAATATGGGAGTTATTGCTTGGTTAGTGCTTGGAGCTTTTTCGGGTTGGATAGCTAATAGATTAATGAATTCAAGAACAGGCTTAATAGATAATATAATAACAGGGATAATAGGATCTTTCATAGGAGGATTTGTTTTTAATTTTTTTGGAGCTGAGACAATTACAGGTTTAAATCTCCATAGTGTTTTTTTGTATCTGTTGTAGGAGCTTGTATCTTACTTTGGATTATTAATCAAAATTAGAAGATAATTTATATTTATTAATTAATAAAAAAAGCACCCACTGGCATAGGTGCTTTTTTTATTTTTGTCATTCTCATATTTATTCATTCTATCTAAGGAGATTATACCATAGAATTTTTTTATTACAATGTTATAATTATAAATGTCATTTTATTTTTTTCCTCTGCCATCTCTTTTTGAAGGGAGGTGAAAAGAGTTGAAAAAAATATTTATTCATTCTAATGCTGATAGTCATATTTATATTGCTATCTAAAAAAATACTTACTAATTATTAGTAAAAGTTTTTATGTGGGGATTACTCTGGCAGGTATTCCCTGCTTTTTTTATATTTATTTTATTTGCTCCAAAAATAAACACATCTTTAATTTTTTTCATCTTGTGCAAATAGTATTACTTTAGCCATGATTTCAGCTGTCTTAGGATCATCATCTATAAATGGCAAGAACACTCTTCCCCTATGTTGAGAATGAACTGGCAATACATTTATTGTACTTCCAGCTTTTTTTGATGAACAAGTCCACTTCCTAAGTGTATTGAATATTCAGCTCTTTCACCTTTAATCAAGACATGATTTTCACTGAATTTAACATTTTTCAATTTAAATAGTTTGCAGTTAAATTCAACAATAGCCTTTCTCATCTCAATAGTAGAATGGCTTGCCTCAGGGTCAACATCACCAATATGCGCAACACTTACAACTAAGTCAATATCTCTCATAACTTCTGTAAATACTAAATCAGGCACATCATCTATTAAAATAGGTTTAAATGTCTTTCTATCAAAGAATTGAACTTCTTCCAAAGTTGGAGCCTCTATATCAGCAGGTGAGAACCAATCAGCAAGTGCAAAGATTTTAGCAATTATATTTTCTTTATAGTAAACCTTTTCTAGCCCTTCTTGTCCATCAATTATCCATCTTCTAGTTTTTTTAAAAAGAGCAACTGTCTTAGTAGGTTGTACTTGATGTCCTGCATAACGAAGAGATTTATCTCTACCTTTTTTTCATCAACAGTTTTAACATATAGTTCTCTGAAAAACTTGTTTGAAAGGTTGTTTTAACTCTCTATCAAATATATCTTTTTTTGATAACTAGCCCAATCTCCACTTTCAAATAGGTCAAAAGCAATGCGCTATTTTTCAGTAAGCTATCATCTTTGACTGCAACAGATTTTTTTCTTAACAGATTTTAATTTCTTATCCACATAGTAACCTAAATTCTTATCCATTTTGAAAAACAAGAGATTTTCAAAAATAGGTGAAATAACAGGATTAGTCATAAGGTTTTTCTATTTCATAACCATAGAATTCTGTACCATCTTCCATAGCTTCCTCAAGCATTTTTTTCTTGAACGACGATATTGTTCTTTTTAAATTCTTATGCACTTCCTTGATATCTTCAATATATTTATCTTTCTTTAATTTAGTTGGTAGAGATTTTAACTCTTTTTCCAGCTTTTTTTCATAGATAATTTCAGATTGTCCTAATTCATCAATTTTAATATAGACATCTACATCATCAAGTTTCTTAGGTTCAAAAATATTCTTTCATTTCATTGATAAGAGAAGTTTCCATATTCCAAATTAAACGAGTAACATCAGAATATCCCATATTACGAGATAGATTTTCCAATGAAATGTTGACGGCCTTAGCTTCACTTGTTCTTCTTTGCGCACCAAACTTCTTACTTTCTTTTTAAGAATTTTTTTGTAAGAATTGATAACGATGTAGTGCATCTTTTTTTGTTTATCTTTTTAAAAAGAGGAATTAGAGAGTAACTAGCAACTAAGTCTTTATTTCTCTTATCTTCAATCTTCTTTTCAGTTTCTTTTTAAATTTAACTTACCATTGACAGCATCGGCGAACATTCTAGCTCTTGAATGCTTAGCACCATCAGAAATATATTTTGCACTGTCATAAAGCATTTCAAATTTCTTCTCTCCAAGCTCTTTGTATGCAGACTTAAACCAGTCTATATCAAAGGCTCCTTCCATTAAGTCATCAATAGAGATAGGAGTATATTTAGCAATTAAACCTTCCTTATTTCTATCAATATCACTCATATGTGCTTGGAAGTAATAGCAACCACTAGCAAGTCCTTTCCAACCTAAGTATCCTTCAATAATTTCTATCCATTGAGAAGAATACATTGCAACTTCAATTAGTCTTTGTTCAGTGATATCAGTCCCTTTTAATTTTTTAGCAAGTTCCTTACTGTTATCTTTTTCACTTGGATAACAAGCTTTTAATAAATGGCTAAGCACTGATTTTTTAGTATCATTTCCTCCCCAATAGTAAGAGTTTCTATCCAGAGTTTCTTTTCCTAAAGCTTGAAGTATTTGAACAAGATAGTCTATACCCTCAATTCTATATATTCTATTAAGTGATCTAGAGTATAGAGTTGGACTATCTCCTCTTTTTTAATTCATTTTTGAACAAGGTAATCAACTATTTTTTTCTACCTTCATTATAGATGATTTTTCAATGCTTCAGTAAGCATAAATTGATTAAGAGTAGAGAGTTTTTTTGTTTTCTTTTTTTAGCTAGTATACTTCTATAGTCATTCATATGAGTATCTAAGTTAGAAAAAAATTATTCTTTTTTTCATCTTCTGTCTTATTATCTATTTCTAAAAATTTCTTTATACATTAAATCTTTTTCTGCTATTTTTCAAGCTAACAGCTATTGCATAATTTCTAAGCCCTAAGCTTTTTGTTCCTCCTGAAATTTCACAACCTTTTTAGATTTTCATTAGTATAATTATTGATTTTCTTATCTAAAATATATCTAAGAACAAAGCTTTCGATAAAAGATTTTTTTCATCAGTATAGAAATTTAGGTAATCTAGTGACTTAGAAAAAAAGTGTGTAAAGTCCAGAATTACGATTAAACATAGCAACACTATAGTAAGGAGTATTATTATACTTTTTCATTTTTCTCAATAGTATCTTTAATTTCAATATTTTTCTAAGGCAGAGTTAATACAAACTTTTTCCTATTTCAAAAAGATAGTCTTTGTTTTTCTTCATAATATTCTTTGTAAAGCATATCTAAAAATTCTTAATACAGGTCCTGAATAAAAGTCAACTGTATATACATATTTTAACTTAGCTTCTTTAAGTTTCTTTTTTTAAGTTCTGTTATATCTATACCGAAAAACTTTTTTTATATAAATCTTGATATTCCTTTTCAGTAGCTTTGCTATAACCACTATCATAATCAACTGATAGAGCTATATTAATTTTGCCATAAAACTGAGAAATCTTTGATTTCCTTTTTATAGAACTCTCTCAAACATCTTCTAAAGGATAGTTAGATAACTTAAATCTTTCAGCATAAGAAACACCCACAGGGTCTTCAAGGATTTGAAACTTATCTCTAAGTAAAACATATTCTTTTTCATAAGAAGACATATATTCATAATCTTCATTTTTTTATATATAGTTCACTCAATTTCTTTATTATTTCAAATAATTCATCAGCAGTCTTAGTAAAAAAATCTTTTTTTAGAATTAAAAAGTATTTTCAATTATATATTCACCTTTTTTTGTTTTTTTCTTAACTGTCTTAGAAAGCTTAGATACTTCCTTAATTTCATAAGCTAAATCTAAGTTATACTCAGTGTTATACAATTTATTTAAGCTATCTTCACTTTCTTTTTTTCTTTTTTTATCAGAAAGATTTTCTATTAATATCTTCTCAGCATCAGTAGGTTTTAGCTATTTTTTTCTATTAGTTTCTTAACTTCTTTTTTTATCATATAGAGCTTTTTCTTTAGAGTTAACTTGGTTTTAATATATCTAAGGCTGCCAATCTTTTTATTTTTCATTCTTAGCTGAAATTAAATTATCAATAGATACTAGTAATGCTTTTTTTTATCCTGAGTCATTAATAAGTCTATAAAAACTCTTTCTTTTATCTCCATTTTTTTAATCTTAATAAGTCTTCAATTTCTCTTGGAAATTCTTTTTAGTAAATCATTATTTTTTTAACTATTTCATAGGCAGCATCTCCAGCACCACTTCTATCAGAAAGCGTAGCAATTACAAAAGTCTTTTTTTCTTCTTTATTGTTTGGTTTTTTTCAAATAGAATTTCAAAAGAAATATTGTCTCTCCCAAGCATCTATCTCTTTGATATATTTCATAACTTTAGCTTTTTAATGTATCATCAGGATAGAAAAATAGCTATAAGCCCTAAAGTTTTTAGCCAATATATCAGTGTCAATAAATTCTGAATTCCAAGGGAAGATACAAGGAGAAAAAAACTTTTCGTTTTTCTGTTATAAGAGATAAAGGCATTTTCTAGAATATCAAAAAAACTCCAAAAGCTTCTTTTTTTGTTTTTTTAAAATAATTTTCAGCCTTTTATTTTGACCTTTTTTTCTATATCAGATTTTAGGCTGTGTCCAACGATGTAGTTTATTATAAATTGAAAATAACAAGCTAAAATTTCAATAATATTTTTTTGTTATCCTTGCTATATTCTTTTTATCATTTTTTTAGCTATTTCTCTTTGGTAGTCCTTATTTTTCAATAATATGCAAATAATACGAAATCAATAACTTAATATGATATTTAGAAGATTTTAAAAAGCTTTTCTATAGCTTCAACAGCTTCTTTTATATCTCTTGTAGATTTATTCCATAGAGCTAGATATACTTCAATATTATCATCACTTTTTAAAAGTTCATCTTCATATTTTTGGATTAGTTATCAATTTATTAATGATTTCTAGTTCTTTTTTTACCAATCTTACTAATATCTGTACCATCATTTTTAGCTAAACCTGTCCAAGTTGCTAAGGATCTTTTTACAGAAGAAAAATCTAATTAAATCATTGTCATAGATAATTTTTAAAAAAATATTCAAAGTTTTTCTTGCAAACCTCTGTCCATATTTTTCACAGATTTGTTGTCTAACTCCCTCTTGAAGTTTAGCGGCTAGTAGTAACTTTCCTGTAAGTTCAACTAATTCTTTATTACTAGAAATAAAGATAGCTTGAAAAAAATATAGTAAAGTTAGGTCTATCTCTGATTTTTTTGAAAAGATAATGCACTCTTAATTAAATCAATTACTTCTTGATTTCCATTATCTATTTCATAAGCTATATAATATGGATTGTTATCTAAGTTGTATAAGCCTTTTTTTCATAATCTTTTTTTAATATTTTTAAGAGCATCGATATCTAAAAAAATGTAAGTCAATAAATTTTTTTAAATAAAGTGATTAAAATGCTTATATAATTGAAATAGTTTTTTTGCTTCTCACCATTCTACGAAAAATATCCAACTGAGAAAAGGAGTTTTTTTGTAATATTTTTTTAGCAATAGCCATAAATATCTTAAAGAATTTTTTTCCTATAAGTAATTCCATAGCTGGATATAGATTTTCAGGAAAAAAATATCATTTAATTTAACTTCCTTTTTTTGTTTTTTTAAACTTTCTGATGTTTGTTCAGAGAAAATATCAACATAGCCATAAAAAAAGAAGAATAGTATCTTGCATTACCAAGGTCAAAAAGAGTTTTAATAAAAATCTTGACTTTCCTTATTTAAAAGCTTTACTTGAATTTTTTTAATTTCTTCAATATATTCTTTTGCTTTTTCATTGTATTCATGGTTACTAAAACTTAACATAGTTCCTCCCTATATTTTTTTAAATATTAATATTAAAAAAATCATCTGTAGATATTTTAGCATATTTTAGCTATAAGTGTTAGTAGTTTTTATTAGAGTTTTTTTAAAAAGAAAAATAGAGTTGACAATTCTTGATAAAAAAATACTAATATCTAATCAAGATTAGGAGGAAGTATATGAAAAAAATAATATTGAATATGAATGATTTAATAAAGTTTATAGAAACAAATAAAAAAATATAGATTTTTAAATCAGATACTGAAAGAAAAAAAGATTAAAAAAATATGATAGAAAAGTATGATTATTCAAATATATTTTCTTTAAAATATTTTTTTGCAACTGGAAGAATTTCAAAAAAATAAATAATGGAATTAAGGAATACTCATTTAGATATGATAAGAAAACTAAATATAAAGATTTAGAAAAAAACAATATCTGAAACTTTTAAAATTAGAAAAATAAAATTAGAGAGGCAGTTTTGATATATGAAACTGAGTTAAAAATCTCATTTTAAATTCTTCTTAGAAGATTTTTTTAAAAAAAATTCAAAAATATAGATTTTCATTTTTTTATTAATAATTTATTAGAGTTTGATTTTTTTCAACAAAAACAATTTAAAAAAAGTTTGAACTGACTGAAATTGAAAAAAAGAATGGAAAAAGACAAATACTAGCATATTCTCCAAATAGTTATATAGATTATTGTGACTATTATCATTTGTTAATTAAAATTTTATCTTTTTGGTACAATAGGAAAGATTCTTGATGCTAATTACGATAATAAAAAGGTATTTACATTATTTTATAACTATTTAAAAAGAGACAATAAGTTTTTCAATAGGAAAAAAATATTTAAAGATTTAGAAACTATAATTATTTTTAAGAAATGGATTATGTCATAAAGAAAGTCTTATAATCTTTCTTGAGAAAGGTTTTAGAAAAAAATATTTTTAATGAAAGGAAAAAAAGTTCTAGAAATTATTTACTTGAAAGAATAAATGCAATTTCTAAAAATATACGAGTATTGTTATAACTATAGTAAAAAAACTAGATAGTTCTTCATGGGTTAAAAAAATTATTCAAAGTATAGGATTAGTAATGGGATAAATGGAAATAATTTTTAAAAAAATAAAAAAATAGACATATAAAAAAAGCTATCATCACCGTATCTAAGATCGGCTGTATAGCTTTTTAGGTTTCGTCATAATTATAATATCACATATTAAATAGATTGTCAAAAAAATAAATAATAATAAGCTAACTTACTTTATTTGCTCCAAAAATAAACACATCTTTAATTTTTTTCATCTTGTGCAAATAGTATTACTTTAGTCATGATTTCAGTTGTCTTAGGATCATCATCTATAAATGGTAAGAACACTCTTCCTCTATGTTGAGAATGAACTGGCAATACATTTATAGCGCTTCCAGCTTTTTGATGAACAAGTCCACTTCCTAAGTGAATAGAATATTCTGCTCTTTCACCTTTAATTAAAACATGATTTTTCACTAAATTTAACATTTTTTTCAATTTAAATAGTTTGCAGTTAAATTCAACAATAGCCTTTCTCATCTCAATAGTAGAATGGCTTGCTTCAGGATCAACATCACCAATATGCGCAACACTTACAACTAAGTCAATATCTCTCATAACTTCTGTAAATATTAAATCTGGTACATCATCTATTAAAAATAGGCTTAAAAGTTTTTTTCTATCAAAGAATTGTACTTCTTCTAAAGTAGGTGCTTCTATATCAGCAGGTGAGAACCAATCAGCAAGTGCAAAGATTTTTAGCGATGATATTTTCTTTATAGTAAACTTTTTTCTAGTCCTTCTTGCCCATCAATTATCCATCTTCTAGTTTTTTTAGAAGAGCAACAGTCTTTGTAGGTTGTACTTGATGTCCAGCATAACGAAGAGATTTATCTCTACCTTTTTTTCATCAACTGTTTTTAACATAAAGTTCTCTGAAAAACTTGTTTGAAAGGTTGTTTTAACTCCCTATCAAATATATCTTTTTGATAACTAGCCCAATCTCCACTTTCAAATAGGTCAAAAGCAATGCGCTATTTTTTTAGTAAGCTATCATCTTTAACTGCAATAGCTTTTTCTTAACAGATTTTAATTTCTTATCTTCATAGTAACCTAAATTCTTATCCATTTTGAAAAACAAGAGATTTTTAAAATAGGAGCAATAACAGGGTTAGTCATAAGGTTTTCTATTTCATAACCATAGAATTCTGTACCATCTTCCATAGCTTCTTCAAGCATTTTTTTCTTGAACGACGATATTGTTCTTTTTAAATTCTTATGAACTTCCTTTATAGCTTCAATATACTTGTCTTTCTTTAATTTAGTAGGTAAAGATTTTAATTCTTTTCCAGCTTTTTTTCATAGATAATTTCAGATTGACCTAATTCATCAATTTTAATATATACATCTATATCATCAAGTTTCTTAGGTTCAAAATATTCTTTCATTTCATTGATAAGAGCAGTTTCCATATTCCAAATTAAACGAGTAACATCAGAATATCCCATATTACGAGATAGATTTTCCAATGAAATATTAACAGCCTTAGCCTCACTTGCTCTTCTTTGTGCACCAAACTTCTTACTTTCTTTTAAGAATTTTTGTAAGAATTGATAACGATGTAGTGCATCTTTTTTCTTATCTTTTAAAAGAGGAATTAGAGAGTAACTAGCAACTAAGTCTTTATTTCTCTTATCTTCAATCTTCTTTTCAGTTTCTTTTAAATTTAACTTACCATTGACAGCATCAGCAAACATCCTAGCTCTTGTATGCTTAGAACCATCAGAAATATACTTAGCACTATCGTAAAAGCATTTCAAATTTCTTCTCTCCAAGCTCTTTGTATGCTGACTTAAACCACTCTATATCAAAAGCTCCTTCTTTTAAATCTTCAATAGGGATAGGAGTATATTTAGCAATTAAACCTTCCTTATTTCTATCAATGTCACTCATATGTGCTTGGAAGTAGTAGCAACCACTAGCAAGCCCCTTCCAACCTAAGTATCCTTCAATAATTTCTATCCATTGAGAAGAAAACATAGCCACTTCAATCAATCTTTGTTCTGTAATATCAGTACCTTTTTAATTTTTTTAGCAAGTTCTTTTGCTATTATCTTTTTCACTTGGATAACATACCTTTAAAAGATGACTCAATACTTCTCTTTTTTTATCAGAGCCACTCAATAGTAAGCAAAAATTATGGTAAAAAAGAATTTCTATCTAAAGTTTCCTTTCCTAAAAGCTTGAAGTATTTGAACAAGATAATCTATACCCTCAATTCTCTTAATTCTATAGATAGCTTTTTGAGTATTTAGTTGGGCTATCTCCTCTCTTTAATTCATTTTGAACAAGATAATCAACTATTTTTTTATCCCCTCATCATAAAGAATTTCTAATGCTTCAGTAAGCATAAATGGATTAAGATCAAAAAGTTTTTTTATTTTCATGCATGAAAAAAATTTAAAAGAGCCAAGATTTTCTTCAATTTCTTCGATATCATCTAAATTTAAGATATTTTGATATAGAAAATCCTTTTTCTATCATATTTAGCCGAATAGCTATTGCATAATTTCTAAGTCCTAAATCTCTTTTTATTTCCATCAATTTTATATCCTTTAAGATTTTCATCTATGTATTTATTTAATTTTTTTCATCTAAGTGATATCTAATCAAAAAGGCATCAGTAAATGATTTTTTTCATCATAATAATCTTCTAAATATTTTTAAAAGCTTTTATAGGAATATAGTATAGATTTGAATATGTGTAACTAACAGCATTAAATATGATATTGTAGTAAGTTTCATCTCTATAATCCTTTTTTTCTTCAAGCCTATATTTAGCATCTATATTTTTCTAAAACATATAAGCTGAAAATTTTTTTGCAAATTCAAAAAGATATTTTTTTTATTTTCTTCTGAATAATATTCAAATAAAAGACTTATAATCTTTATTACATGACCTGTTGGATCATAATCCTCTGGGTCATAAGGAATTCTTGAAAAATACATATTTTAGGTTAGCTTTTTTTAAGCTTATTTGATAAGTCCATAACATCGAAACCTAACATTTTTCATATAGATGTCTTTTTTTGTTCATCAGTAAGAACTCTTCTAGCTCTTCCTTCCACTCCCATCATTAATAATAGATAAAGTTGTAAAAGAGTAGGAAAATCTTTTATTTCCTTTTTTTATAGAAATCTTTCCATGTATCTTCCAATGGATAGTTAGTTAATTTTTTTCATCACCATATAGTATATTATCCATATTTTTTTATAATGCTAAATTTATCTCTAAGTAAAAACATATTCATTATAATGGAAGCTCATATATTCATAATTTTCATTTTTCTATATATAGTTCACTCAATTTTTTTACAATCTCAAATAGTTCATCAGTTGTTTTTAGAGAAAAAGTTTTTAGGTTCAGAACTTATTTCAATAATATATTCACCTTTTTTTATTTTTTTCTTAATTGTCTTAGAAACTTTTTCTACTTTCTTAACTTCATAAGCTAAATTTACTTTATAATCAACATCATATAGTTTACTTAGTGTGTCTTCGCTTTCTTTTTTTCTTTTCATCAGAAAGATTTTCTATCAAAATCTTTTCAGCATCAGTAGGTTTAGCTATTTTTTTCTATTAGCTTCTTAACTTCTTTTTTTATCATATAAAGCTTTTTCTTTAGAGTTAACTTGATTTAATATATCTAAGGCTGCCAATCTTTTTATTTTCATTTTTTTATCTGAAATTAAATTATCAATAGATGCTAATAGGGCTTTTTTTATCTTGCTCCATTAATAAATTTATTAAATTTTTTTCTGGTATCTCCATTTTTTTAATCTTAAAAAAATCTTCAATATCTTTTGAGTATTCTTTAACAAGATTATTATTTTTTTGCTATTTCATAGGCGACAACACCAGCATTAGTTCTATCTGATAACATAGATATTACAAAGTCTTTCTCTTCTTTATTACTTGTTTTTTTCAAATAGAACATCAAGGTAATATCCTCTGTTCCAAGTATTAATTTCTTTTTAGATGTTTCATCATTTTATTTTTTTAGAGCATCATCAGGATAGAAAGCAGCTATAAGTCCCATAGCTGTTGCTACTGTATGCATACTTATACTTTGATAGAACCAAGGGAAGATACAAGGATTAAATACTTTATCTTTTCCAGCCATAAGCACTAAAAGCTCTCTCTAAAAATATCAAAAAAACTCTAAAAGCTTCTTTTTTTGTTTTTTTAAAAAAAGTCTCAGGGACTATTTTTTTCCATTTTTTTAAATTTTTCTTTTTAAATCACTTGCTGAACCATAAGTTATTACAAAAATTAAGATAACAAGCTAAAAATTTCAATAATTTCTTTAGTATCATCATATTCTTTTATTACTTTTTTTGGCTATTTCTCTTTGATATTTAATGTCTTGTATAACATCTAAAAAAATATGAAATCAATAATTTAATATGATATTTAGAGGATTTTAAAAAGTTTCTCCATAGCTTCAACAGCTTCTTTTTATATCTCTTGCAGATTTATTCCATAAAGCTAAGTATACTTCAATATTATCATCACTTTTTTTAAAAGTTCATCTTCATACTTTTGGATTAGCTATTAATTTATTTATAATTTCTAATTCTTTTTTTACCAAATTTACTTATATCATCACTTTTCATCTCTAGTTAAACCTGTCCAAGTTCCTAAGGCTCTTTTTACAGAAGAAAATCTTATTAAATTGTTATCATAGATAATTTTTAAACATATATTCAAAATTTTTCTTGTAAACCTCTATCCATATTTTCACAGATTTCTTGTCTAACTCCCTCTTGAAGTTTAGCAGCTAATAGCAACTTACCTGTTAGCTCAAGCAATTCTTTACTATTTGAAATAAAGATAGCTTGTATAATAAAAGTAATTCAAATCTATTTTTTTGATTTTTTTGAGAACCCAATGCACCTTTTTATTAAATCTATTAATTCTTTGTTTCCATTATCTATCTCATAGGCTATTAGATAAGGATTATGTAAGCCATATATTCCATCATTATCATATTCTCCTTTTACAATAGTAAGAATATCAAGATTTAGAAAAATTTAAATCAACTAAATCAGTAAATAAGTCAAATAAAAAAATCTATATAGTTATAGTAGCTAGAACTTCTTACCATTCTACGACTATATCCCCTAGAAAAAAAGAGTATTTTTGTTGCATTCTTTGAAATTTCTAAAAAAATATTTTTTTAAAAATTTCTTTCCTACAAAGTAATTCCATAGCAGGGTAAATATTTTTTTAGAGAAAAATATCATTGAATTTAACATCTTTTTTTGATGATAGTTTTTGTTTTATAGTATCTTTTAAATAAATACTATAACCATAACGAAGACCATTTTTTTCTTTAAGAAAAAAATGTCTTCAATAAATTTTTGATTTTTCCTTATCTAAATTTTTACTATCTTTCTTAATCTTTTTCAACAAATTTTTTTCTGCATTTTTCTTCTAAAGATTTTTTTGTAAAAAAATTAACATAGCTCCTCCCTATATTTTTTTGAATATTAAAAAAATCATCTGTAGATATTTTTAGCATATTTTTAGATATAAGTGTTAATAGTTTATTAAAAAAATTAAGGAAAAATAAAAAAATACCATTGATTGCCGTCAATGGTATTTTTAGCTTCTTTTTCATCAATTCAAGCGATATATTACTATATCTTATAGCCTATTATAGCATTTTTCTTTTTTTAAAAAATCAACGTTATAATGAAATGCTTCTAAATTTTCCGCCTTTCAATATTCTATATAGGAGGTGAAAAAATGAGAAAAACATCAATTCAAGTTCTGATATTTTTTTAGTAATATTATTTTTTTACTATTTATATCTAAAAAACATTACTGTAAACTTTAATTTTAATTTTTAGTTTAAAGTTCTAGTTTTTATGTAGGTTGACTTTGCCGAGTCAACCTGCTTTTTTTATTTTAGTATTTTATGCTATTTACCATTTCAACAACAAGTTTATCCATGAACTTTTTTTATCTTTTTGGTAGATATGAGGCTTGAAATACTATATAGGCATTGCTATCTTTACTGTATATAACTTTCTTGTAAACAATTTTATTTTCCTCTATATAAGAAATAACATAGAAATTTTTTTCCAATAGTATTGTATGCTACATTTTCACCATAGATAAATAAGTTTTTTTGTTGTAATCGTATTTTTAAAGGATCAACATTTTTTTAGGTAAATTTCCATTATAAAATTTTTCTTAAAAAAATAGATTGTAATTAAGCCTGTCATACTCAAAAGAGTTTCTTATAGTTTCTCTACTCAAACCATTGACTTCTTCTGAATTTAGAAAATAAGAGCCATAAGCAAGAATAATAATATTTCCATTGATATCTTGTATAGTTAGGCCATCACTATTAGCTCCCTCATAAGCACTAAAGAAATTTTTTTAGTTGGAATTAAGTTAGAGTTTTTAACAAAATTTAAGTTTTCAGTTCCTCCAACTCCATTTTCATATTTTTGTAGTAGGAACATTGATAACATAATTAAACCTACCATTATAATATTTAGAAAAATACTCCATCTGCATAAGCAAAAGAACTGAATAAAGATAGAATAAAAAAATCAATATAAATTTTTAAAGAAAATCTTTTTCATTTAAACCCCTCCTAAATATTTTAAGATAACTATATTTCTATGATAGCACTAAAAAAATAAAAAAATCAATATGATTAAAAAAATAAAAAAACAACACCTACGGGCATAGATGTTGTTTTTGTTGTTCTTTTTACTTGTATTTCTTTTCGCTAATTAATTATAACATAGAAAAAAATTAATTTCAATGATATAATCTAAACTGTTCTTTTACTCTTCTTCATAATCTTCTTTTTGTAAAAAGGAGGTGAAAAAGATGAAGAAAAACTGTATTTCTAAATATTTACTAATTTTTTTATTAGTTTGAATTTTTATGTGGGATATGCTCGAGCAAGTATATCCTGCTTTTTTTATTTTATAAGGTTAATACTTTTTGATATTTCAGTTACAATAGGATCCATAAATTTTTTTATCTTTTGGTAAATATGAAGCTTTAAATACTAAATAAGTACCTCTATTTTTTTACTATATATAACTTCTTTATAGTAAATTTTATTATTTTTCAATATAAGAAATAATATAGAAGTTTTTTTTCCAATAGTACTATATGTCACATTTTTCACCATAGATAAATAAGTTTTTGTTGTAATCATATATTAAAGGGTCAATATTTTTAGGTAATTTTCCATTGTAATATTTCTTTACAAATTTATTATAGTCAAGCTTATCTTTTTTTGAATACAGATTTTATATAGTCTATTCTGAAAGAAGATTTCATATATTCCATATCTTGTAGCCCTTCAGCTTCTTCTGTATTTAAATAATTAGTTCCATAAGCTAAAAATAGTAATACTTTCACTTTTATCTTTTATAGTTAGTCCATCACCATTTTCAGCTTCAAAAGCACTAAAAAAATCTTTTGTTGGAATAGAATTAGAATTTTTTTAACAAAATCTAAATTGACAATTTCTCCAGTTCCAACTTTATATTGTGTAATAGGGACATTTATTGAAAAAAAGGAATACTTCATTATTATACTTTGAAAAATACTCCATCTGCATAGACAAAAGAACTGAATAAAGATAAAAATAGTAAATAGTATGAATTTTAAAGGAAATTTTTTTCATAAAGACCTCCTAAAATATCTAAAATTTTTTTGTATTTGTTATTATATCAAAAAAATATTTTTTTAGTCAATATAGAAAAAAACTGATTGCAAATTTCTAATTCACAATCAGTTTATAAATAACTATTTAATCCAAGACTATTATAAAATCATATTCATTTTATCACATCACGTATTTATGGTGTGTCGTAATATATGATTTTCTCGATTTTTTTAATGTTTTTATTAGGTGTTTTATATAAAAAGTGGTGCAAAACTGGTGCAACCATAATATATATATTATGAGGGTTTACAGGGTATAAAATATAGTACATTGGTGCAAATACAGGGTCGGAACATTCTTCCGTACCTTATCATATTTACAGGGTGCAAATAGGTCAGCCGAACTTTCGGCTCAGTTCTATATACCGCATAATTACAAGGATAGAAACGGACTAACTCTAACTTAGAACGACTCCAAAATTTTTCCGTCTCGTATTATGGATTATAGAACGAGGGGGAAATTTTTCCCTTATGTCATCGTCACAGTCTAAGGAATTGTTAGAGTGCTATTATTCGGACTCCATAAATCCGTTAAGGACGCAGATAGCGACTTTGGAATTGTTAGAGGATATAATTCGGAATTTTAAAATCCGATACTAACATCATTGCCACTTTTGGCGACGCAGGAAATATATCCGTGGTTAAACTCTATAACCTTAAATATATGGATATATGGATATATGAATACCTAGATACTATCGAGGTAAAGGGAAATTTTTCCTGCACGTATATAGATGAGGACGGAAACTTCCGCTTTCGTGAATTTTTTTCTATATACCCTATAATTTATGGATACCTAGATAGTATCGATATATTGGAGAAGCTAAGAGGACGGCAATATTTTTTTGCTCACCTATTTATTATCTTTATAATAGCACTCCGAAATATATTGGAGTCCTGTCCACTATAATGTATCGTTGAGAAGTTAAGATGATGGCAACATTTTTGCCATTAAGTATTTCATATAATAGGTTTTATATGCGAAAAAAATTATTTACCATTAAAAAAAGTTGAATAACATATTATTTTATCAATGGTTAAAAAAATTGATATATTTCATATATACTGCCATTTTTTTATTCAATTCTATTTCAATACACTAGAGATGATATATGACATATATGTTACCATATAATGTATACCTGATTAGTCTAATATAGTTTTTAACTCCAAATGAATTTTCTGAAAGATTTAAAGTCGTTCAGGATTTCATACGTGACTAAAAATTTTTTTAGTATCAGCCTAATTTTTCTAAATCAAAATTTTTCGTTTCAGGATTTCATACCTGATATTAATTTTTTTAATACTAGCCGAATTTTTCTAAATCACAAATAGTGATACAGGATTTTATACCTAATAATGTAAAAATATGAAGCTATAGCATAGCCTTTTTTTAACGTTCTAAATCTTTTTTTGATATTATTATATACCTTAACCTTTTTAAAAACGTGTTATACGCTCTATTATTATTTAAGTATTGGTATAGTGCCTATTTTTTTCATCATTATACATAATATCAAATATATCCTCTTTATCATTAGCACTTAATCCACGTTTCATATAACTTGTAACAAGCACCCTAGCAATCCAATTTTTAAAAATCCATTTTAGTAAACTCTATCACCTGTCTAAATTCATCAGCGTTCATTTTAATTTTTTTATTGTTTTTTTATCTAAAAAAATACGACATTATCATCATCACTTATTGGAAGTAAGGTACAATCAAAAAAACGATAAAAAAATAGCTTTATCTCTTAATGATGTATTTTCTATTGTTTTTATTTCATTACTACCCAAACTTAATATACTGTCAGTTGTAACACCCAATGCTTTAGCAATATCAGTTAATACATTTGTAGATATTTCACTTTGGTTTTTCATATTTTATTATCATTTGTTTGGATTTACCTATTTTATCGGCTAAGTCTTTTTGAGTGAAGCCTCTTTCGAGTCTTAGTTGTCTTATTATTTTACCTATCTCCATATCTATAACCTCCACTAACATTATACATTTACATTATACAGTATAAGAAAAAGAAATAAAAAGTAAAATTTATCATAATATATATATTATGTCAAATATAGATGATAATAATGATAAATAGTATAGTTTAGTTTACTTTTTTTATTTTACCTCATTTTAACGATATAAACTATATATTATTTAATATTTTACTTATATGATATAATAAGATGTATAAAGTAAACAATGTAAGATAAATAATAAAAAGGAGGATTACAATGACTAATGAAAGAATATTAAAAAAAGTAAAATGATACTGAAAGGGTATAGCGGATACAACGCATTAAGTGAAGCAATAGGATTAAGTAGAAATGCAATATTTAAAAAAAGAGAAAAAGGTATAAACAAATGGACTACTGGAGATATAACAAAAAAATAAAAAGAAGCATTAAATTTAACAGATAATGAAGTAATGGAAATATTTTTTTAATTAGTGGAGGTATGATATGAAGTTAAATGTTAGGTACAATAGGTTGGATGACAATATTAGAGTGGATAATGATGTAGTAATGGAGAGATTATATCTGTATTGTGATAAGGTTGAGATAACAAGAGAGGGTATAGATGTAAAAAGTAAAGAAAAAAATGTAAATGTAAATGACATTAAAGAGTACATCAGCCAATTAATTGAAGCAGGGTTATTGGAAAAAAATAGGAGATTATAAAGTAATAATAGACAGTAAGTTAAAAACGTATGGAAATATGGATAGACAAACAATGGATAGCACTGTATAAGATACCCACAATTGAAAAGCCTATGTATTTTTAGCAACAATACAAGAAGAAATACCAAGAGTACATATATCAGAACGGTTTATCACAGGATACATAGGATATACTGGAGGTGATGTATGATGTTACAAGCGATGTTACTAGGAATTGATATAGGTTTACTTATCTGTACTATATGGTTTTATTTGGAATAAAAAAAGCCCAATAATAAAATAAACGAAGCCTGCCAGCTGTTTATAATTTAATTAATGGGTTTTATATATTATAACATATGATAACAGATAATACAAGTATAAAAATAAATAGGTAGGGGGTACTGAATAAAGTAAAAAGTGTACTATTTCGATACCGCACGCCGTATAAATTTAAGAGAAGTTGCCAATTATGAGTATTTTAGTGTACTTTAAAAAAAGTACAGGAGGTAATAAAGATGATTAATATTAAATATGATAAATGCGAGAAATTAGAAAAGGTGATAAACAATATATTAAAGAATAAAGATAATCCATTCATAGTGAATTTTTATACAGCATACATTTATTTACATTACTTGAGTTGGAATAATGGAACATATATCGGACATTATAAGAGTTTTTAATAGATTGAATCCACATAATAGAATTAATAGATTTTTAGAAGCATATGAAATGGCTAAATATTCGTTAAGATACAATGAAAAAGAGTTAAACCCATACGAACTGGATGAACTAGAAGTTTATGATGAAAAAAATACAACAATTATACCCATATGATGAGTATGTTAAAGACCAAGGTTATATCATAGACGATGTATATGAGACTGTATTCGATAATATATGGAAAGTGGGTATGAGAAATAAAAATGAACGTACTTGCTTGATACAAGCTATAGAATACTTTAAAGGAGGGTTATTATGAATTTTTGAAAAAAAGCGTTCAAAGGCTTTTTATAAATCAATAGGTGAGGCAGGTAAACAGCCTGTCTTATCTCATAATGATATAGATAAATTGATAACATATAATGAAGCTGATAAACAATTCGATAGCTTTGTAGGTTACTTAGATAATGATTATATATTAGTGGATATAGATAACAAAAAAATTCACAAGGACAATATGATGATAATAAGACACAATCAAATATGTTAATTGAGATATTAAAAAGCAAAAAGGTGTGGATACTCCAATAGTTGAAACACCTCACGGACACCATTTTTTTATTTTAAATGTAATGATGATTTAAAGAGTTTAACAGATGTATATACTCCAATAGGATTAAAGGTAGATTATAAAGCAGGAAATAAAAAAAGGTTGTGCTTGTATGAAGTCATTAGGACACCTTAGAACAATTATAAATGATAGTAATGATATTGCACCCCTACCAAAGTGGTTAATCCATAATAAGTGCCTTAATAATACATTGGGTGAACTGGAAGCAATAAAAGAGAAGACAGGAAGCCGTAACGATTTTATAAGTAGATACAAATATCAGTTATTAAAAAAAGTGGATATGATAAAGATGTAACATCTAAGATATTGACTATAATTAATCAGTATATGTTTAAAGAGCCATTAGATGATAATGAGATGACTATATTATTGAGAGATGAAGACATTGAAGCTGATGATTTTCTATACATAACAGATAAAAGGCAAAAGTAAAGGTACATTGTAGGAAATTAGCCCAAAAAGATAGTAAGAGATTTTAATATTATAAGGCTAGATAAGTCAAAAATCATTATATTCATATGATGACTATTATTATAAGAGAATGGAAAAAAACAGGACATTGAAAGATACATATATAAGTTACACAATGACATAACATTAAATGAATTGAGTGAGGTATATAAGAAAACAGAACTGGAAGCACCATTCAAGCAAGAGCAATTAAATTATATCGCTCTTAATAATGGAATGTTTAACCTAGATACATTGAAGCTAGAGCCTCACGATAAGGATAAGATAACCACTATAAGAATGGATATAGATTATAAAGATGACACTATTAAAGAAACACCTATAGAAAAAGTATTTAATGGAGCAAGTACAAAATGATACCTGCTGGTACTGGAATATAGCCGAATTCTTAGGACAAGCATTATATAGAAAAGAGAATATACTCCAAAAAGCCCTCGTAATACGTGGAAATAGAAATAATGGTAAAAAGTAAGTTTTTACAGATATTGACTCATTTTTTTCGGTGTTAATAATGTTAGTAGTTTGGATCTAAAGAAATTTGAAGAACGGTTCTCATTATCTGATATAGTAGATAAAATAGTTAATATAGGTGATGATATAAGCAACCAATTTATACCTGAAAGCAGTAATATAAAGAAAGTGATTACATCCGAGATGTTACCTGTTGAGAAAAAAAGGACAAGACTTATTCAATTATAAGCCTAGAGCAATATGTGTTTTTAGTTGTAATGATATGCCTAAGTTCAGTGATGACACAGGAGCAATTAAAAGACGTTTCCATTTTATAGAGTTTAACAATACCTATAGTGTTGAAGCTGGTAACATAGACCCTTTTATTGTTAATAAGATGACTACAAAAGAAAAATATGACAGCACTATTTAATATAGCTGTTGCTGGACTAAAAAGAATATTGATAAACAATGGTGTAACAGAATCTGCTAAAAAGTACCATATTGAGTAATAAATTCGATAAGAACAATAATCCAATACTTGAATTTATTGATGATACGATAGGAAATACAATGGAGGATTATAAAGCACATTTAAATAATATGAGCGTTCAAAAGATATATGCTATCTATGATTTATGGTGTAATGGTAATGGTTATAAGCCTATGAACGCTAGTAATTTCGGTAAGCAATTAAAACAGCACATACCCAATTTAAAAAAAGGTAAAAGGCGAAACAGATAGCATTACAAAGAATAGACCTTATAAATATGTAATAGAATAGAACGTGTCGTACCAAGTCCTGTCGTGTCCTAGGAAAAAATATTTGATAGGACAGGCTTTATAACCCAATAATAGCACTGTTGAAAGGTGTAGTGTCCTATCGTCTTATCATTTCTTATATTCTTATAATAATAAATATATATAATAAAAAAATATATAAAATAGCACCCGATTTGATAGGACAGGTAGGACAAGTATTGGTATTAAAGGAAAAAAATTGGCAGGACAAGCACAATAAAAGACAAGACAAATGATAGGACAATTATTGGAAATAAAAAGGAAAATGATAGGACACGTACAATAATAATGATACATATAATAAGACAATCCCAATAAGTTGGGAAATGATAGGTTCCCCATAAGTGGAGAAAAAAATGGAGGTATAAATATGAAAATGTTAAATGCAGATGAGGTAAAAGACATCTTAAGAGTTAGTAAGCCAAAAAGCATACGTGATAATAAAGCAATTAAATAAGGAATTAAATGACAAAGGTTATTTGACTATAGCTGGTAAGATTATGGAAGACTATCTATATGAAAGACTAGGGGGTAAATGTAATTGAGTGCCGAAAAGGAAAAAAATAAATGGAGAGTACACAGGACGCTGGACAGCTAGATTCACAATAAAACTTATAAACAATGAAAGTAAAAAGGATATTCAAAAGAGGGTTTAAAAACTAAAAAAAGAAGCATTAGACTATGAGAGAGAAACGATATTAAAAATATACTGCCACTGCTGATATAACTTTTAAAATGGCGGTTGATTTATTTTTTTGGAGTTTAAAAAAAGCCTAGAATAAAAAGAAAGTTCATATGTAATTGTCGAAAAATAGACTCAGAAAAGGAACTTATTTCAATAATTTATTGATTAGTGAGATAACACCTATACAAGTGAGTACATTTCAAAAATGAATTGCTAAAAGTTTATAAGCCTAGAACAATAAAAAGCCATAAATACATATATTAAAAACAGTATTTATATGGTGTATGAAATATAAAGGACTAGCAAGCAACCCATTTGATAAAGTGGATAAGTTGATGTTAGAAACAGATAAAAGAGTTGATATTGTAACAGTGAATGAATTTAATGAGATAATAGCACAAGTCAACAATGATGATATGAAACTAATGTATAAATTATTGTTTTGGACTGGGTTAAGATTAGGAGAAGCTAGAGCATTAAAGACTGATGACATAGATTTTAATAATAAGACTATATCGGTAAGTAAGAGTTATACACGTTTAAAGGGTAAAGATGTTATTACTACACCTAAGACTAAAAAAAGTAGTATAAGGACAATAAAGATTGATGATGTATTAGCCAAGGATATAAAAAGACTATTTAAACAAGGCTAGATACATCTTAGATGATAACTTTTATTTTTTTTAGGTACAATAAGTTATATTATTTACAAGTGTTTAAGCGTATCACATCCAAAGTATTAGGTAAAGGGTTGAGATTACACGACTTAAGACATAGCCACGCAAGTTTTTTTGATTAATAATGGTGTTGATGTCCTACTAATATCCAAAAAGGTTAGGACACAGTAATACAGCTATGACGTTGAATATTTATAGTCATCTATATCCAAATAAAGAGAATGAAGCTATAAATGTAATTAATAAAAATAAAGGGAGTTTAAACACTCTCTTTTTTTATATTGGTGCAACACTGGTGCAAAGAGAGTGATAATCCCTAATTTTTATCATATATATCAATAAAAAAATATTAAATAACTATTTAATCCAAGACATTAATTGTCTTAATTCTTGTCCAACTTTTTTTCAAGTTGATGTTCACTTGCAGCTTTTCTATGAGCTTTTTAAGAAAGGTTGTCCTGCTTTAGAGTCTGCTAAAAATTCATCAGCAAATTTACCAGATTGGATATCTGCTAAAAACTTCTTTCATAGCTTTCTTTGTATCAGCAGTTACAATTTTTGGACCTGTTAAGAAGTCTCCATACTCAGCTGTGTTAGAGATAGAGTGTCTCATTTTTGCAAGTCCTCCTTCATAGATAAGGTCAACGATTAATTTCATTTCATGTAAACATTCAAAGTAAGCATTTACAGGGTCATAACCAGCTTCAGTTAAAACTTCAAATCCAGTTTTGATAAGTTCTGTAATTCCTCCACAAAGAACAGCTTGTTCTCCAAATAAGTCAGTTTCAGTTTCTTGTTTAAATGTAGTTTCAAGAATTCCTGATCTTCCTCCACCAATACCAGAAGCCCAAGCAAGAGCAACATCTTTTGCATCTCCACTAGGATCTTGATATACAGCTATTAGACAAGGTACTCCACTTCCTTCTTGGAAAGTTCTTCTTACTAAGTGTCCAGGTCCTTTTGGAGCAACCATAAATACATTTACATCTTCTCTTGGTTGAATTTTCTTGAAATGTATGTTAAACCCATGTCCAAATCCAAGGTAAGCACCTTTCTTTAAGTTTGGAGCTATGCTATTAGTATAAGTATCTCCTTGAATTTCGTCAGGTATTAATACCATAACTACATCTGCATCTTTAACTGCATCTCCAGTTTCTTTTTACAACAAATCCTGCTTCTTCAGCAACAGACCAAGTCTTAGAATCTTTTCTAAGTCCGATAGTAACGTCCATTCCATTTTCTTTTTAAGTTAAGTGCATGAGCATGTCCTTGAGAACCATAACCTAAAACTGTGATTTTTCTTTTCCTACTAATTTTTTTGTAAATTACAATCTGCATCATAATAAACTGTTGTTCCTAAAATATTTCCTGCCATTTTTAAATCCTCCTACATATTATATTATTTCACAATTAGCCAAGGTCTATTATTAGACCATTCAATTTTTAAATCTATACCATAAAGTTTTGATAGATTTTCTTCCGTTAAAACTTCAAATTTATTTCCTTGTGATACTATTTCTCCATTATCTAGTATAGCCACATGAGTAATAGAAGAGATTATCTCTTCTATCTGATGAGTTACATAGATAAATGGAATATCACTTTTACTTTCCTCTAAAGTTTTTTTAAAAAAATATTTCTCTTGCTCTTATGTCTAGCCCTGAACAAGGTTCATCTAAGATTAAAAGAGAAGGTTCATTCATAAAAGGCTCTAGCAAGTAAGGTTTTTCTTTGTTCACCTTGAGATAAAGTGATATATTTATTTAATTTCAAATGAGATAGTTTAAAAATCTTTTTATAATATTATTGGCTTTTTCTCTATCTTTTTGAGTAATTTCTTGATAGATACCTATTGAGTTATATTTTCCTGATAGAACAATATTATTTAAAAGTTTGATTATTTAAACTGTCAGAGAAAAGTATTTAAACTTGAACTGACAAAACCAACTTTTTCTTTAACCTCTGCCCAAATACAAGTTCCAAATTTCTTTTTCAAAAACAGAAACTTCACCACTTGTAGCAAAGGTATATGCCGGTATCATAGATAAAAGAGTAGATTTCCCTGAACCATTTAGTCCAAGCAAAGCCCAATTTTCACCTTTTTTTATTTCCCAATTAATATTTTTTTAAAAATTTCTCTACCATCTCTTCTAAAAGAGACATTTTTATATGATAAAATTTTTTTCCATTTTTCTTTCTTTATTTATTAAAAAAATTTAATAAATGAAACTACTGCTGCGACGTCCATAAATATTTGGAAAGCCTTTGTGGAACTTGAAAAAAATATTTATGGCTGGCAAGTAGTTGAAATATTCTATTAAAAAAATTATTAAATTCTTTTAATAATCTCCTCACCAATTTCAATAGTTCCAACTTTTTTTATAGCCATCAGAATAGATGTCTGCTGTTCTATATCCATCTTTTTAAAAACTTCTTCTATAGCTTTTTCTATTGTATCAGCTTCAACATTAAGATTAAATGAATATCTTAACATCATAGCAACAGATAATATTGTTGCTATTGGATTAGCAATATTTTTGTCCTGCAATATCTGGTGCTGAACCATGACAAGGTTCATAGATACCTACTTTACCATAACCTAAACTAGCAGAAGGTAACATTCCAATGGAACCTGTAAGCATAGAGGCTTCATCTGATAGAATATCTCCAAAAGTATTTTCTGTTAAAATTACATCAAATTGTCTTGGGTTAATAACAAGTTGCATAGCTGCATTATCCACATACATATGGTCAACTTTAACTTCAGGATAGTCTTGAGAAATTTCATTTACAATTTTTTTCTCCAAAGTTTTTGAACTATCTAAAAACATTTTGCTTGTCCACACTTGTTAATTTTTTTACTTCTTAGCTTTGCAATTTCAAAAGCTTTTTTTAGCAATTCTTTCAATTTCTTCTCTTTTTATATACAAGGGTATCAGAGGCTTCTTCTTCACTGTATTTTTTTAGGTCCAAAAATACAGTCCACCTGTTAGCTCTCTAACAACCATTATATCTAGTCCATCTCCAATAATTTCTTCTTTTTAATGGACTAGCATTTTTTTAATTCATTAAAAAAGAATAGCTGGTCTTAGATTCGTAAAAAAACTTCTAATTCTTTTTCTTATTTTTTTAAAAGTCCTTTTTCAGGTCTTAATTCAGCTTCAATTTTATCCCACTTAGGTCCACCCACTGCTCCTAAAAAGAACAGCATCACTATTTTTTTACAGATTTCAATAGTTTCATCAGATAGAGGTACACCATATTTATCAATAGATTCTCCACCTAAATATCCTCTTGTAAAAAAATAAATTTATGATTAAATTTTTTTCTCCAATTTTTTTCTAAAAACTTTTTGTTGTAACATCAACAATTTCAGGACCTATACCATCACCTTTTTAGAATTGCAATTTTATATTCCATACTACCTCCCTACCTTTTAGTATTAAGAATATTGTAAAAAATTAGAGAGTTACATTCCAGATTTTTAGGGAGAAAAAAATTAAATAGAATGAGCCGAGTAATTGTCAGCGTGTCTGAAGCCAACTTGTTGGCAAGTTTGCTGAAATTACAGCGAATTCTTAATTTTTATCCGTTAAAAAAATCTGGCTAGTAACGAACTATTTTTTTACAAATGTTTATTTTCATATTCTTTGATTTTATCTTCATATTGAAGAGTTAAGCCAATAGAATCTAAACCTTTTAACAATCTTTCTTTCCAAGATTCCTCCAAGTTGAATAAGTAATCTTTACCATTGGCATTAAGTTTATTATTCTCTAAGTCAACAGTAATTACTCTATCTCCAGGAAGTTTAGAAAGCTCAAGTCTTTCTTCCTTAGATAAAGTTATTGGAAGATGTCCATTGTTAAGCCAGTTCATATAGAATATTCCTGAATATCCTCCTGCTACAATGACATGAAAACCATAGTCTTGTAATGCCCATGCAGCATGCTCTCTTGAAGAACCGCAACCAAAGTTATCTCCTGTGATTAAGATAGTTCCTTTTTTATATTCACTCTTATTTAGATTGAAGTCAAGATTATCACTTCCATCTTCATTGTATCTCCATTCATCAAAAAGATACTTTCCAAAAACCTGTTTTTTTCAGTACTTTTTAAATATTGTTTAGGAATTAATTGGTCAGTGTCAATATTATCATTCATTATGGGAACAATAGTTCCTTCAAATTTTATAAAAGGTTTCATTAGTCTTGCACCTCCTCTAATTCTCTAACATCAATAAAGTGTCCATGGATAGCAGCTGCTGCAGCCATAGCAGGACTCACAAGATGAGTTCTAGCTCCTTTTCCTTGTCTACCTTCAAAAGTTTCTATTAGATGTTGAGGCACAATGTTCTCCACCTGGTATTAAGTCAGGGTTCATTCCTAAGCAAGTTGAACAACCTGCTTCTCTCCATTCAAAACCTGCATCTAAAAATATTTTAGCAAAACCTTTTTCTTCAGCTTGTTTCTTAACCATTTGAGAACCTGGAACTATAACAGCTTTGATATTAGGGTGAACTTTTCTTACCTTTAACAATCTTAGCTACAACTTCTAAGTCACTCAATCTTCCATTAGTACAAGAACCAATGAAAACATGCTTTAAATTAATATTTTTAGGAGAATCTCCAGGTTTTTAAATCCATGTACTTATATGCTTTTTTTCATAGTTTAAGTCTTTTTATTTCAGGGAAAGTATCAGTGATATTCATTCCCATTTCAGGGTTTGTTCCCCAAGTAACTTGTGGAACAAGATTTGAAACATCTAACTTTATGTATTCATCAAAAAGCTGACACATCATCTGTATAAAGTTCTTTCCATTCTTTTAATTTTCTTTTTCTAATTCTTCATCTTTAGGAGAGAATTCTCTTCCTTTTATATACTCAAAAAGTGATTTCGTCAGGGGCAATGATACCAGACTTTCCTCCAGCTTCAATAGCCATATTACAAATAGTCATTCTTTCTTCCATAGATAAACTTTTTATAGTATCTCCAAAAAAATTCAAAAAGCATAACCATTTCCTAAACCAATTCCATAAGTCTTTATTAAATGTAAGATTATGTCCTTAGCATAAACTCCTTTTTTTGTAATTTTCCTATGATTTCAATTCCCATAGTCTTAGGCTTCTTTTGCCATAGAGTTTGAGTAGCTAAAACATGTTCAACTTCACTTGTACCTATTCCAAAAGCTATAGCTCCAAAAGCTCCATGGGTTGCAGTGTGACTATCTCCGCATACAACAGTTTTTCCAGGTAGAGTAAGCCCTAATTCTGGTCCTACCATATGAACAATTCCATTTCTTTCATTGAACATATCAGCAAGTTCAACTCCAAATTCTTCACAATTTCTTTTTTTAAAAGCCTCAAGTTGTGCCTTTGAAGTTTCATCTGCAATATTATATCTGTCAGCCATAATAGTCGGAGTATTATGATCCATAGTTCCAAAAGTTAAGTCAGGTCTTCTAACACTACGTCCAGCTATTCTAAGTCCTGAAAAAGCCTGTGGTGAAGTTACTTCATGGATCAGATGTAAATCTATATACAGAAGTTGTGCTTCTCCTTCATTTCCTGTGATAACATGCTTTTCCCATACTTTGTCGAATAAAGTTTTCATAAGACCTCCTTAATCTTCTTTATATAGTCTATTTAATGCATTGATATAGGCTTTTATACTAGACTCAACTATGTCAGTACTTTGTGCCCTACCAATATGTCTTTTCTTATCCTTTTCTATGATAACAACAACTTGTGCCTGTGCATCAGTGTCACCTGTTATTGATTCAAGTTTATATTCTTCTAAAACAAAATTGTCATTTAAAAGTCTATTAATAGCTTTGTATGCAGCATCTACAGGTCCACTACCATATGAAGAAGAAACATCTTTTTCACCATCTACATACATAATAATTTCAGCCTTAGCCTTAATATCAGTTCTTATTATTTCAAAGTGTTCAAGAGAGAATCTTCCTTTTACTTCGGCAGCATCTCCACTGATTAATGAAATGATATCTTCATCTAAAAACATATTTCTTTTTTTATCTGCTAAGTTTTTTTGAAATCAGCAAAAAGTTCCTCTATTTTTTTTATCATCGAAACCACTGAAACCTAGGCTATTTAATTTATCTACAAAGGCATGTTTACCTGATAATTTTTCCAAGTACAAGGCTATCAACATTTCTTCCAACAACTTCAGGTTTAATAATTTCATAAGTTTCTGGATTAGCAAGTACTCCATGTTGATGTATACCTGATTCATGAGAGAAAGCATTTGCTCCCACTATAGCCTTATTAGGTTGAGTTGTAACTCCTGTCAATAAGCTAACTAATTTACTTGTAGGATAAATTTGTTTTGTGTCTATATTTGTTGTAAAGTCTGCAAATAAATCTTTTTCTAGTTTTAAAAAAAGCATAACAACTTCTTCAAGAGAAGTGTTTCCTGCTCTTTCCCTATTCCATTGATAGTACATTCTATTTGAGTAGCCCCAGCTTGAACAGCAGCTATTGAGTTAGCAACTGCAAGTCCTAAGTCATTATGACAATGCACTGAAATATCTATATTCTCTATACCTTTTTATATTTTCTTTTTAAATATTTTTATAGTATCATACATTTCTTGTGGAGTTCTATATCCAACTGTATCTGGGATATTTATAGTAGTAGCTCCAGCTTTTATAGCAGTTTCATAGACTTCAACAAGATATTCTTTTTCTGTTCTCATTGCATCTTCAGCTGAGAATTCTATGTCATTTGTGAAAGTTCTTGCATATCTTACCATCTCATCAATTGTCTTTAAAATTTCTTTCTTAGACATTTTTTTAATTTGAATTCTCTATGTATAGGCGAAGTTGCGATAAAAGTGTGTATTCTAGCTTTATTAGCTTTTTTTAATAGCCTTTGCAGCCATTTCTATATCGCTTTTTACTGCTCTTGCCAAGCTTGTAACAGTAGAATTTTTAATATTTTGTGCTATCAGTTCTATGGCTTCAAAATCTCCAGAAGAGGCAGCTGCAAAACCAGCTTCTATTATGTCTACCCCTAAAGCTTCTAATTGTTTGGCTATTCTTAGTTTTTCTTTAGCATTAAGATTAACTCTCGGCGTTTGCTCACCATCTCTTAATGTTGTGTCAAATATTTTTATACATTTCATAACTCCACCTCTTATAATTAAAATGTAAATCATTAGTTATACAGACTACTGCGACGTCCATTATTGTTGAAAGAGCCTTTGTGGAGCTCTTGAAATAATAATGGCAGGCAAGTAGTCTGATGGATGTATAAATAACTAATGTTTACATTTTTTCTCCACGGCTCATTGCAACTATACCTGTCTTAGCAATTTCTAAAATTCCATAATTACTCATCATACCAATAAAACCTCTCAGTTTTTTTCTATATCACCTGTAAGCTCAATTACAAGTGATTTTGGAGAAACATCTAAAATGTTTTCCACGATAGATATTAGCAATTTGAACAATTTGAGATCTAGTTTCTTCATCAGCTTTAACTTTTTAAAAAGCATAAGTTCTCTTCTGATAACATCTTTTTCTGGAAAAAAATCTTAACCTTAACAACATCTATAATCTTATAAACTTGTTTTTTTGGATTTGATCTAAAAGATTCTTTATCGCCATCAACTGTAAGAGTAAGTCTTGCATAACCCTCTTTATTTGTTACACCAGCAGACATCTTTTTTTACAAAAATATCCTCTTCTATTAAAAAAGAGACATAATTCTTGCAACAATTCCATTGGTATTTTTTTAGCAATTATCAAAATTTGATGTTCTTTATTCAGCATCTAAAAACACCTCTTTTCCCAACTATACAGCTTACATCTTTTACCTGCTGGTATCATAGGATAAACATTTTCTTCTTTTTCAACTATACATTCAACTAAAAACAGCTTCATCAGATTCTAAAAATTTTTCTTTAGATGTTTCTTTTAAATCTTTTTTTAGTTTTTTTAATTGTATAGATTTTAATTCCATAGGCCTCACCTATTTTTTTATAAAATCAGGGTTATAACTTAAAGTCAACAGAAGAATATCTTCTATCGTTGAATAATTCTTGCCACTGTCTAACCATTCCTAAATAAGAGTTATTTATTATGAAAAATCTTAACGGGAAGATTATATTCTTTAATCAACATCAATTCTTGGAAAAGTCATTTGGAAACCACCATCTCCAACGATAGCAAGCACTTTCTTATCAGGGTTAGCAACTTTGTGCCCCTATTGCAGCAGGAAGTCCAAATCCCATAGTACCTGCTCCACCTGATGTTAATATTGAATAAGGATTATTGAATTTTATAAATTGTGCTGACCACATTTGATGTTGTCCAACATCTGTTGCAACTATAACTTCACCCTTAGTAAGTTTATTTATTTCAAATAATATTTCTTGAGGAATTAAAAACATCTTCTTCAGTTTTTCTAAAAAGTTAAAGAGTATTTTTTTTCTTTAATTTTTGCAACTTCATCTAGCCATTTAGTATGAGAAAGTTTAGGAACTTTTTCATTTAACTCAGCTAAAACATTCTTTAAATCTCCAACTATAGGAACATCTATAAGTTTGTTCTTTCCAATTTCAGCTGGATCTATATCTATATGAATAATTTTTGCATTAGGTAGAAACTTTTTGAGGATTTCCTGTAACTCTATCATCAAATCTCATACCTGCAGCAATAACTAAGTCTGCTTCATTTGCAGCATAGTTTGCATAAGTTGTTCCATGCATACCTATCATTCCAAGTGCAAGTTCATGATTAGCAGGGAAAGAACCAAGCCCCTAATAGAGTCATGGCTACAGGGATATTTGTCTTATCAACAAATTCTTTTTAGCTCATCATAGGCATGTCCTTTTAAAATTCCTGCTCCTGCAATTATTAAAGGTTTTTTAGAATCTTTTATCATTTTTATGGCAGTTTTTATTTGCCCCTTATGTCCTTCATATACAGGGTTATATCCTTCAAGTTCAAATTCTTGTTCATATAGTTTTTTTGAATTCATCATAAGGAATTTCTTCTAACTGTATATCTCTTGGTATATCTACAAGGACAGGCCCAGGTCTTCCTGTACTAGCAATATAGTAAGCTTCTTTTAAAATTCTAGGAAGTTCTCTGATATCTTGTACCAAATAGTTATTCTTTGTTATAGGTACAGTGATACCAACTATATCTGATTCTTGGAAGGCATCTTTTCCTAATAAAGTACTTGTAACTTGACCTGTTATAGCAAGTAAAGGAATAGAATCCATATGAGCAGTCATAATTCCTGTTACTAAGTTTGTTGCTCCTGGTCCTGAAGTTGCAAGACATACTCCAACTTTACCTGTAGATCTTGCATATCCATCTGCTTCATGAACAGCTCCTTGCTCATGTCTTGCGAAATAGTGTTTAATATCTTTAAAAGAATATAGTTCATCATAGATAGGTATAACAGCCCCACCAGGATAACCAAAGATTTCTTTTATACCTAATCTTGATAAACATTCAAGTAGGATTCTAGCTCCTTTTATCATCTCATTTGCCATAATAACTCCTTTACATCGGTGGATTTTCTCTAACTATTTCATAACCTTCTTTCTTGAAAGCTTCAGCAATCTTAGAGATATGTTCTTCACCATTTGTTTCAACTGTAACTTGTAATTCCACATCTTTAAATCTTGATAGATTTTTAAATTGATTGTGTTCCAACTTAATAACATTTGCATTTTGTTTTGCTAAAATTTCAGAAACTTTTAAAAGTTGTCCTGGTTTATCAGCTAATTGAACAGAGAAAGTAAATATTCTACCTCTCATAATAAGTCCTTTATTTATCATAGAAGAAATAGTTAAAACATCTATATTTCCTCCACTTACAACAGCAACTATCTTTTTTTACCTTTTATATTTAATTTCTTAGCTGCTGCCACAGGTAAGATACCTGAATTTTTCAGCTACTAATTTATGTTTTTTTCAACCAATAGTAAAAAGGCTTCCATCAACTCATAATCTGAAACAGTAACTATGTCATCAACATATTTTTTTGATATATTCAAAGTTCTTTTTCACCTATTCTCTTAACAGCAGTACCGTCAGCTATAGTATTAGCTTCAGCCAGTTCTACAACCTTTCCTTTTTCAAGAGCAGCTATTGCAGAGGCAGCACCTTCAGGCTCAACTCCTATAACTTTTACTTGAGGATTTTTTAACTTAGCTGCAGAAGCTATACCAGAAACTAAACCTCCTCCACCAAGTGGAACAAGTATGATATCTGCATCAGGTAGTTCATCTAATATTTCAAGAGCAATAGTTCCTTGTCCTTCTATAACATCTTCATCATTGAAAGGATGTACAAATACATAACCATTTTCTTTTTGAAGTTCTAAAGCCTTTTTATAGGCATCATCATAAACTTCTCCATGAAGAACAACTTCTGCTCCATATTTTCTAGTTGCTTCAACCTTTATTAAAGGAGTATGTTTAGGCATAACTATAACAGCCTTAATTCCTAATCTTTTAGCTGCATAAGCAACTCCTTGAGCATGGTTACCAGCTGATGAAGCTATAACTCCTTTTTTCTTTTCTTCTTCTGTAAGTTTAGCAATCTTGTTGTATGCTCCTCTTATCTTGAATGAACCAGTCTTTTGTAAGTTTTCTGGTTTTAAATATATTTCATTCCCTGATTCTTCAGAGAACACAGGGCTGTGTATCAATTTAGTTTTGACCACAACTGTTGTTAATCTTTCTCTTGCTTCAATAAAATCATAAAGTTTGTGCATTTTGGTCTCCTATACCTTATCTAAATATTTTTTTATTCTATATATATTGCTCCTGCAGCAGCTGATGAAACATGTGCTGCATATCTTTTTAAGTAACCTTTAACATTTGGTACATAAGGTTTTAATTCTGCTTTTCTTCTAGCAATTTCTTCATCAGAAAGTTTTACATTTATTTTTCTGTTTGGAATATCTATTTCAATAATATCTCCATCTTGTACTATTGCGATAGTACCTCCTGCAGCAGCTTCTGGAGAAACATGTCCTATTGAAGCTCCTCTTGTAGCACCTGAGAATCTTCCATCAGTTATAAGGGCTACATCTTTTCCTAATCCCATTCCAGCAATTGTAGCAGTAGGTGCAAGCATTTCTCTCATTCCAGGTCCACCTTTAGGCCCTTCATATCTTATTACAACAACATCTCCTGCAACTATTTTTTTCTCTCTCATAGCCTTAATAGTTTCTTCTTCACTGTTAAATACTTTTGCTGGTCCAGAGTGAACAAGCATTTCTTTATCAACTGCTCCTTCTTTTACAACACAACCATCTTCTGCAAGGTTTCCTTTTAGAACGGCAATTCCTCCTGTTGTATAAGCCGGTTTATCCCAAGGTTTTATAACATCATCATCATTAATATAAGCATCTTTTACAAGTTCACCTTGAGTTCTTAGAGCAACTGTTTTTTCATCAGCATTAAGTCTTCCATTTTCATAAAGTCTTTTCATAACTCCTGTAACTCCACCAGCTCTATATAGATCTTCTATAAAATATTCACCTGAAGGAGATAATTTACATAATTGAGGAGTCTTTTTAGCGATGTCATTGAAGTCATCTAAAGTTAAATCTACTCCTGCTTCATGAGCTATAGCCGGTAAGTGTAGAGCAGTATTTGATGAACCTCCTAAAGCCATATCAACAGCAACTGCATTTTCAAAAGCTTTTTTAGTCATAATATCACTAGGTCTTAAATCAGCTTTTAAAATTTCTAATATTTGCATACCTGCTTTTTTAGCAAGTCTTAATCTTTCAGAGAATACAGCAGGCACAGTTCCATTTCCAGGAAGTCCCATACCTAAAGCTTCTGTTAAACAGTTCATAGTGTTAGCTGTGTACATACCTGCACAAGAACCACAAGTAGGACAAGCTAGATCTTCAACTGTATTTAATTCTTTTCTTGATATAAGTCCTGCTTCATATTGTCCAACTGCTTCAAAAACATTACTTAGCCCAACTTTTTTACCTTTAGTATACTCCTGCAAGCATAGCTCCTCCACTTATAAAGATAGAAGGTACATTTAATCTTGCTGCTGCCATTAACATTCCAGGTACAACTTTATCACAGTTAGGTATAAATACTATTGCATCAAATGGAGTTGCCATTGCAACTGCTTCAACAGAGTCTGCAATCAGTTGTCTTGTTACCAATGAATACTTCATACCTAAGTGATTCATTGCAAGTCCATCACAAATTCCTATAGTATTAAATTCCATAGGAACTCCACCAGCATTTCTAATTCCATCTTTAACAGCTTGTACTAATGTTTGTAGGTGTACATGCCCTGGTATTATTTCATTAAATGAGTTGGCAATTCCAATTATAGGTCTATCCATTTCTTCTGCCACAAACCCTAGACCTTTTAACAACGAACGATGAGGTGCTCTTGCTGCTCCCTCTGTTAGATTATTACTTCTTGACATAATTTCACTCCTTAATATATAGTTAATTTTTGTTTAAATTTCTAGTACAGTTAAACTAAATTTTGGTAAAAAAATAAAATTTTATAAAAAAAGACGATTTTATCTAATCGCCTCATTTAAAAAAACTATTTAAATTTAAAGTTAATGATTACATTGTATCTATTTATAAACTAGCTATATTGATATTATCTAACTAAATCCTAAATCACAATTCTAAAAAAACTTTATAAGGCTGATTTTTATTAAATTTTTATCAGTTATAATAAGTATGACTAGAATCAGAATTAGAATTGATAATAACATCGTATAATAGCTCCTTTCAAAAATTATTTCGTACATTATATAAAAAAATAGCTCAAAAAAATAAAATATATATTATATATGCTAAGCATAAATATAATCTATGTTAGCTGTTAGAAATAAAAAAAGTTTGTTACTGAGTATAAAAAAATTTTTTTCTTTGAACGATTACTTGCCAGCCTATAATGGTTCTAGAGCTCCACAAAGGCTCTTTCACCATTATAGGACGTCGCAGTAATCTTTTGTAACTTTACTTATTTTTTTTAATATTTTTTTCAATAAAAAAATAAAAAAATTAAAAAAATTTTTAAAAAAATAATACTTGACAAGATAAGTCAGATATAGTATTATGTATTTGTAATGATTACAATTTAATTATTAGTTTAAAAAAATTTTTAAAAAATATTAAAAAAATTTAAAGGAGGCATATTATGTCATTAATAGGAAAAAAAGTACCTGAATTCAAAGCACAAGCTTTTCAAAAAAAGGAGAAAAAAAGATTTTATAACAGTTACAGATAAAGATTTACAAGGAAAAATGGTCAGTATTCGTTTTCTATCCAGCAGACTTTACATTCGTATGTCCAACTGAATTAGAAGACTTACAAGATAACTATGCAGCATTCCAAAAAGAAGGAGCAGAAGTTTACTCAGTTTCTTGTGATACAGCATTCGTTCACAAAGCATGGGCAGACCACTCAGAAAGAATTTCTAAAAGTAACTTACCCAATGATCGCAGATCCTACTGGATTCTTAGCAAGAGCATTTGAAGTTATGATAGAAGAAGAAGGATTAGCATTAAGAGGAAGTTTCGTAATCAATCCTGAAGGAAAAATCGTTGCTTATGAAGTACATGACAATGGAATCGGAAGAGAAGCTAAAGAATTATTAAGAAAACTTCAAGGAGCAAAATTTGTTGCTGAACACGGAGAAGTATGTCCAGCTAAATGGCAACCTGGAAGCGAAACTTTAAAACCAAGCTTAGACTTAATCGGAGAATTATAAGATATATAAAGGGGTATTATTATCCCCTTTTTATATAACTGAAAAATAAAAAAATAGGTATTTTTTTAGAGATATAAAAGGGTATAAACCCTAAACAAGGAGGAAGAGACATGGAAAAAATTTATGATATGATTATTATAGGTGGAGGACCTGCTGGTCTATCTGCTGGAATATATGGTGGAAGAGCAAAATTAGATGTTTTAGTTATAGAAAAAGAAAATAAAGGTGGACAAATAAGTCTAACTAGTGAAGTTGTAAACTATCCAGGTATCCTAGAAATCTCTGGAACTGAGTTTATGACTCAAACTAGAAAACAAGCTGAAGGTTTTGGAGTTAACTTTGTACAAGGTGAAGTTGTAGATATGGACTTTACTAAAGATATAAAAACTATCAAAACTAAAGATGCTGAATACTCAGCTCTAAGTGTTGTAATAGCAACAGGGGCAGCACCTAGAAAATTAGGTTTCCCTGGAGAACAAGAATTTACAGGAAGAGGAGTTGCTTATTGTGCAACTTGTGATGGAGAATTCTTTACAGGAATGGATATATTTGTTATTGGAGCAGGATTTGCTGCTGCAGAAGAAGCTATGTTCTTAACAAAATATGGAAAATCTGTAACAATAATAGCAAGAGAACCTGACTTTACTTGTGCTAAATCTATAGGAGATAAAGTAAAAGCACATCCAAAAATTACAACTAAATTCAATACTGAATTAATTGAATTAACAGGAGATATGAAACCAACTGCTGCTAAATTTAAAAAAATAATGTAACAGGAGAAATCACTGAGTACAAAGCAAAAGTTGGAGAAACATTTGGAGTATTCGTATTCGTTGGATATGCTCCTTCAAGCCAAATATTCAAAGGACATATTGAAATAGGAGAAGGTGGATTCATACCTACTAATGAAGACTTTAATGACTAATGTTAAAGGAGTATTCGCAGTAGGAGATATCAGACCTAAGAGATTAAGACAAGTTGTAACAGCTGTTGCTGATGGTGCTATCGCTGCTACAAGTATAGAAAAAAATATGTTCATGACCTAAGAGAAGAATTAGGGACTTAAGAAAGAAGAAAAAGAAGAACAAAAAAACAACATCTATTAAAAACAGAAAAAAAGAACAATTCTTAGATGATGATTTAAAACAACAATTAGTAACAGTTGTTGATAGATTTCGAAAATCCAGTAGAAATAGTAGTTTTCAAAAAAATCCTGCTATTGAAGAATCTCTAGCTATTGAAGAAGCAGTAAAAGATATAGCTTCTATAGCTCCTGAAAAAAATTAAAAATTCTCTTCATATAATGAAGGGAGAAAACAAAGAATTAGAAGCTAAGGTAAAAGTTGAAAGAACACCTACTATAGCTGTTTTAGATAAAGATGGAAACTTCTCAGGATTGAAAATATTCAAGTTTACCAAGTGGACATGAATTAAACTCTTTCATATTAGGACTATACAATGTTGCAGGACCAGGACAAAAAAAGTTGCTCCTGAAAGCCTTGAAAAAAATTGAAAAAAATTGATAAACCAGTAAATATTAAAATTGGAATTTCATTGTCTTGTACTAAATGTCCAAAGACAGTTCAAGCAACTCAAAGAATTGCAACTTTAAATAAAAAAATATTGAAATGGAAATGATAAATATCTTCACTTTCCAAGATTTCAAAAAAATAGATATGATATTATGAGTGTACCTGCTATTATAGTAGATGATCAACATGTTTATTTTGGAGAAAAAAACTGTTGAAGATATGTTAGAAATTATAAATAAATAATAGACAGTAATAAAAATTTTTTTCATACGAAATCCCTTAAGAAAATTTAAAAAAATGGAGCCTTTTAAAGCTCCATTTTTAATTTCAATATATTAATTTTTACTATTTTTTTAAATAAGAGAATACAGTTCTAAATACTTGTCCTGTAGCTCCTTTTTGAGAATAATATGGGTTAGCTCCACTAGCCCAAGCAGTTCCAGCTATATCTAAGTGAGTCCATTTTATATCATCAATAAATTCTTCTAAGAATTTAGCAGCATTTGTTGATCCACCCCATCTAGTACCACTGTTTTGCATATCAGCATAAGGTGATTTAAAATTCTTTTTGAAGATGTCGAAACATTGGCATTTGCCAGAAATATTCGTTCCAGTTGTTTGAAGCAGAAATAATTTCTTTTGCCATTTCATCATTGTTAGTAAATACTCCTGTTACATCTTCACCAAGAGCCACCATAACAGCCCCAGTTAAAGTTGCAGCATCTATAATTTCATCAACTTTTTCTTTTCTAACAATATAAGTTAAAGCATCAGCTAGAGTTAATCTTCCTTCAGCATCAGTGTTAGTGATTTCTATAGTTTTTCCATTCATAGCAGTTAGGATATCTCCAGGTCTGTAAGCATTAGGTCCTATAGAGTTTTCACAAGCAGCTATAACACAAGTTACATTCTTTTTAACTTTCATTTTAGCAACAGCACACATAACTCCCATCATAGTTCCTGCTCCACCCATATCACATCTCATAGTAAGCATACTAGCAGTAGGTTTTAAAGATAGACCTCCTGTATCATAAGTAAGTCCTTTTCCTACTAAACCATGAGTATATTTAGATTTTTCATCTCCTTTATATCTCATAACTATAAGATAAGGTCTGTGATGAGCTGCTCTTGCAACACCAAGATAAGCATTCATTCCTAATTTTTGGATTTTCTTTTCATCCATGATTTCAGCTTGGAAACCAAATTGTTTACCAAGTTCAACAGCCTTGTCAGCAAGTGCTTTTGGTGTCATAACTTCTGCTTGTTCATTGATTAAATCTTTTACAATATTAGAAATTTTTGCAAGTTCATAACCTTCTATTAGTTTAGGAACTTTTTTATCTGTTAAATAAGAAACTTCTAAGAATTTATCTTTTTTCTTAGAAATATATTTATCAAATTTATAGTTGATATGTTCAACTACTTCAGCAACAATATCCATATTGTCTAATTCTTCATTAGCAAAGCTTAATAAAACTTTACCTGTTTCATTTTTTTAAAAGTATCAAAAAGATATTGTCTTATATTTTTTTACAATTTAGTTTAGCTTTTATCTCCTAAAACCAACTATTACAAAAATCTATAACCTTTTTATTATTTACTAATGTCATTGCTAATTTTTTTCAGATGCTTTTTGCTGTGAATTCATTTTTTTCAATAACAGCTTTAGCAAGGTCTTTACTCTTTTTGTCTAGATAATCAGGTAGATTTATTTTACCTGTAGTACTTACAAGTACATACTTATCATAATCGTTTTTCAACTTTTTTTACACAATTAAAACTCATTTTTTTCCTCCTAATAATTTTATTTTTTTAATATAATATAAAAAAATATATCATTAAATGCTCAAATTTTTCAACTTTTTTTAATAGAAAAAAAGGGGAAGTGTATCTAAAAACCCCTCAAATTCTAAATCTTTATACATTAAATAAGAATTCCATTAAATCTCCATCATGAACAATGTATTCTTTTCCTTCCAGTCTTAGAACTCCATTTTCTTGAGAACCTTTCCAACCTGAATATTTAATAAAGTCATCATAAGAAACAACTTTCGCTCTTATAAATCCTTTTTCAAAATCTGTATGTATTTCTCCAGCAGCTTTAGGAGCAGTATCTCCTATTCTAATAGTCCAAGCTCTAACTTCTTTAACACCAGCTGTAAAAGTATGTTTGTAGACCCTAAAAGTTTAAATCCAGCTCTTATAAGTCTATTAAGTCCTGCTTCTTTAACTCCTAAAGTTTCTAAGAATTCTTTTTTGCTTTCATCGTCCATTTCTTGTAATTCAGCTTCAACTTTAGCTGAAACTATTACAACTTCTGACCCAATTTTTTCTGCATAATCTTTTACTAAATCTACATATTTATTCCCAGTTGCTAAATCATCTTCTGCAACATTAGCAGCAAATATCATAGGTTTTTAAAGTAAGTAATTGATAGTTCTTTTAAAAACTTGTTTTTTTCTTCATCAGTTAAATCTAAAGTTTTTTTAAAAAGTTTAAATTCTTCAAGGTGTTTTTTTACTTTTTGGTAGAACAGCCATAAGTTCTACTGATTCTTTAATTTTATTTCTTGCTAATTTTTTTCATGTTTTTTTCTATTGCTTTTTTTCAATAGTTTCTATATCAGCAAAAAAATTAACTCTGTATTTATTACTTCTATATCACTTATAGGGTCTACTTGACCACTTACATGGATTACATTTTCGTCATCAAAACATCTTACAACTTGACAGATAGCAGATGTTGCTCTGATATTTGATAAAAACTTATTTCCTAAACCTTCCCCTTTTGAAGCTCCTTTTACAAGTCCTGCTATATCTACGAATTCAACAGTTGCAGGAACTATTCTTTCAGGGTTTATAATTTGTGCAAGTGCATTTAATCTTTCATCTGGAACAGTTACCATTCCAACATTTGGTTCTATTGTACAAAAAGGATAGTTTGCTGCCTCTGCTGCTCCTGCCTTAGTTATTGCATTAAATAATGTAGACTTTCCAACATTAGGTAGCCCTACGATTCCTATACCTATCATTTAAATTTTCCTCCAATATATTTTTAATTTCCTGCTTTTATAATTTCAAAGAATGAATCTGCCTTTAATGAAGCTCCTCCAACAAGTCCTCCATCAATATCTTCTTGGCTCAATAAATCTTTTGCATTTTCAGGTTTCATTGATCCACCATATTGAATTATCATCTTGTCAGCAACTTCTTTTCCAAACATTTCAGCTAGTACATTTCTAACTTCCTTATGAGTTTCTTGTGCCATTTCAGGAGTTGCAGTCTTTTCCTGTTCCTATAGCCCAAACTGGTTCATAAGCAACTATAACTTTTACAGCTTCTTCTTTAGATAAATCAGCAAGTCCACCTTTTATTTGAGTAGCTAGAACTTCAAGAGTTTTTTTCCTCCTTCTCTTTCTTCTAACTTTTCACCAATACAAAGTATAGGTTTCATTCCTATTTCTAAAACTGCTTTTAACTTTTTTTGATTTATGAATTCATCACTTTCTTTAAAAGTATTCTCTTCTTTCAGAGTGACCTAAGATAACATATTCAACTCCAATATCTTTAAGCATTTTAGGAGAAATTTCTCCAGTGTATGCTCCTTCTATTTTTTTGGATATACATTTTCAGCAGCAATTTTTAACATTACTTCCTGCAACAGCTTTTAACTGCATCTGAAAGACAAGTAAAAGGTGCTCCTATAACTATATCTACATTGTTTACGTCCTTTGTTAAATTTTTTTAATTCTGTTAATGTTGCAACAGCCTCGCTATTATTTTTTTATACATTTTCCAGTTTCCTGCTATAACTAATCTTCTCATAAAAACCTCCTATTTAAAAATAAATTCTTCTTTTGTGCCTCATCATTCAATATACAATTTTGATAATAATCTATATTGACAACAAATGTTTCAAGTATGTCAGAAACACAGTAATTTAAAGTACTTACATAAGCAATATAGTCTTTCTTTTCTTTAAACTCAGATAAAATAGCTAATTCTCCTTTAAAAAGTTTCAAAAGTTTCTTCTAATTCAGGAAAAAGTAAAAGCTATAATTAGTAATTAAAAAAATATAATAAATCTGAGAACCAATTTAGAAAAAAACATCAGTTTCTTCAATTTCAATTGCAGAAATTTCTTCTTTTTCTATAATATTTTCTTGAAAACCACTATTTATATCAAAAAAATATTTCAATATATTCTTTTTGAAAGGTTTAGGGATTCAAGAGATAAATCAACATAAGATTTTGTAGTGACTTCCATCACATTTTTTTCATATCCATATCTATGAAAGGGAACTCTTCTATTGAATTTCCATTAATATAGATATTTTCTATAACTTTATTATTTTTTTCAAGTTTTTTTACTGATAGCTTTTTAAGATTTTTTTCTAAATCTTTAGTTCGTCTACCGAAGTTTGTCTTTTGATTATCTATATATACTTCCATTTTCCCCTCCTTTTGCAATTTAATTGTTAATGAAGTGTCTTGCCATAGCTATTGAAAATACTTTTTATATTGATGTTTTCATTAGTTTTCTCTAACTCTTCACATATGGAACGAATAGTCGCTCCACTTGTTACTACGTCATCAACTATTAAAAACATTTTTTTATCAGTTAAATTCAACTTATTTTTTTAAAAAAACATTTTTTTAACATTTTTTTGCTCTTTTTTTAACATCTTTTAAACTATACATATGTTTTGTGTCTTTAATTCTTTTGAATTTTTTTGTAATTGACAGATAAAAAGATCCAAAAGATATTCTATTTGATTAAATCCTCTTTCAAGCATTCTTTCATCACTTATTGGAACAGGTATTATAACATCAATTTTTTTCTCTTTCAAGCAACTGAAAAAAAGGTTTTCTGAATAAGATAGGCTAAATCCTTTGCTAAATCTTTTCTATTTCTCAATTTGTAGTCAGCTATAATTTGTCTCACAGCTTTTTCATAGATAAAAACATAGAAAAAATTCTCCTTATTTTTTAAGTAGGCTTCTCTTTTCAAATTTTCTAAACATTTAGAGCAGATAAAGCCTTCTCTATCTAAAGTATTATGACAAGAGGTACAGCTATTGTCAAAGAGTAAGAATCTTAAACTCTTTTTTTAATAGCTTCCTTCAGGTTCAGCATTGTCCTTACATTTTTTCTCAGTTTCATCATCTACAATTTTTTTGCAGAGTAGAACTCTGTATAGCCACAATTTAGACAAGTTTTAGCATAGTAAGTATTAAGCTCTATTTTTATAAAAATTTCTTTCTTTTTTTCAGGTAAGATAATGCTTTTTTCTTCACAATGTCTACATCTACATTTAGGACAACTAAAAGCCAATTTCATCACCCCATACAATGTTTTTTATCCAGTCAAGTTCATCTTCTAAGTAACTCATACAGTCAAACCTCATTTTTGTATTTTTTTCATATTTTTTTAGACTGCATATAGAGTTGAGCTAGTTTAACAATTTTAAATAATTTTTTTCTATCCACAGCTTCATAGCCATAGCCAAACTTTATTTGTCTTTCTATATTTTCACTTCAATAAATACAATTTCATCATCTTTTTGTGCAATTATATCTATTTCACCATATTTATTTTGATAATTTCTTTCAAGTATTTTTGTAACTATTTTTTTAATTAAGATTTCCACACTTTTATCTTCGTATTTATTTCCTATTTCTCTTGTATTCAAAAATTATCACTGACCTTTATATTAAAAGTATTCTTAATTGTACTTCCTTAGGTTTCATCTTTTAGTTTCATCTAAAAATTTTTTTCTTAAAAAAAGACTTTTCTATGAACATTCTTTAAAAACACCCTTTAGTCTTAATTGCTTCCACATGTTTTTTAGTTCCATAGCCCTTATTTTTTTCAAAATCATAATCAGGATATTTAAGTCCTAAGTCCTTCATAATTCTATCTCTGGTAACTTTCGCAATTATAGAGGCAGCTGCAATACTAAGACTTTTTGCATCTCCCTTTGACTACAGGTAATTGTTTTCCTTCATACCCTTTTGATTTTTTTAAATTTCCATCAACTAGAACAATGTAATCTTTATTAGCTTCATGAAATTTCTCTAAATCTTTTAATGCCCTTCTCATTGCTAAAAAATCAGCATTAAGGATATTTAATTTATCAATTTCTTCCACACTTGCAATTCCCACTGCAACATTGAAGTTATTTAATATTATATCATATAATTTCTCTTTTTTTTCTCAGTTAACTTTTTAGAATCATTAATTTCATCTAGTTCTTCACTATATTGTTTTAATATCACAGCTGCTGCAACAACAGGACCTGCAAGTGGACCTCTTCCTGCTTCATCTACACCTATGACATTCTTATATTCTAAATCGTATAGATACAATGGATTATCCATGAGTGCCTCCAAATTAAAAAAATACTTCGTCACTATCTAAATGGAAAGTAAAAAACAGTTCATTGCTAGCTAAATTTCTTAACGATAAAAAATCAAGAATTCGCTGTAAATTCAGCAAACTCACTACGCTCAGACACGCTGAGATTTACTCGGCTCATTCTATTTGATTTTTCATCTAAAATTTAGAATGCAATTTCACTTGTTTTTTACTTTTTCCAACTATGTGACTCGTTTATTTTTTTATTTTATTAAATAGTGTATTTATCAATGTGAAAATTTTAATCTCTTTTGCAACTTCTATAAAGTCATCAAATAGTTTTCCTGTAAATGTATATTCCTTGTTATCTAAAGGATTTAAAAATTCTAATTTAAAGGCATGTAACATTTGTCTTTTTACATTTTTTTATCTTCACTACCATAGATAACATCACCTAAAAATAGGGTGGTTTATACTCTTCATATGTACTCTTATTTGATGAGTTCTTCCTGTTTCTATAAGAACTTCCACCAAAGAATAATCTTTTACTTGTTCCACAACCCTATAATTAGATATAGCAAGTTTACCATTTTCTTTAACTACAGCCATTTTTCTTTCTATCTTTAGTATCTCTACCAATTAAATTTTCTATTCTACCTTCCAAATTTTCATCTGAAAAAGTTACCTTTAACTATACAAAGATAAGTCTTTATGTATAGTTTTATCTGTAAACATAGAAGCAAGTTTTGCATGAGCAAAATTATTCTTTTGCAACCAATATAAGTCCACTTGTGTCTTTATCTAGTCTATGAATAATACCAGGTCTTATATTTCCATTTACAGAAGAAAGATTATTTGTATAGTATAGAAGAGCATTTACTAAAGTACCAGTATAGTTTCCATAGGCAGGGTGAACTACCATATTATATTTTTTTATTCACTAAAAATAAAAATCATCATTTTCAAAAAAACTATATCCAAAGGAATATTTTCAGCTTCAATATCTATATTTTCTTCTTCAGGAATAGAAATTTCAATTTTTTTCACCTGATTTTAATTTTCTACCATTCTTATTTATAACTTTTGAATTTATTTTTTTACATAGGAATTATCTATAAGTTTTTTTCTAAATAAGAACGAGTTGCTTCTTCAATCTGTTCAGCTAAATATTTATCTAATCTCATTCCTTCATATTCAGGACTGACTTCAAATTCAAATTTTTTTCTTTTATATTTTCCATAATATTTTCCTAACATAATTATATATTTTTCTTTTATTTTAGCATAAATAGATAAATATATAAATAAGTAAAAAAACAATACTGTGACTATATCACTGAAAATATATAAAGAGCTATTTTATAATGTATACATAAATAATAATATAAAAAAATAAATTTATAGGAGGATAAAAAAATGGCAATAATAAAAAGGAACAAAAGACAATTTTGAAGCTGAAGTATTAAAAAGCAGAAGGAATAGTAGTAGTAGATTTTGGTGCAAACTGGTGTGACCTTTGTAAAAAGTTTAGTACCTATATTAGATGAAGTTGTAGAAGAAGATCCAAACAAAAAAATAGTTAAAGTAGATATAGATGAAGAAGAAGAATTAGCAGCTCAATACAAAATTATGAGCGTACCTACTTTATTAGTATTTAGAAATGGAGAAATCATTGATAAATCAGTAGGATTAATCCAAAAAAACATGAAGTAAAAAGCTTTATTCTCAAAAATAATAGAATAATCAGAAAGCCAAGTGTGAGCCTAAAACTTACATTTGGCTTTTTATTTATAATAAAAAAATTTGTAAAACTTATATAAAAAAATAGTAAAAATTCTTGTAAATACTAAAAAAATAAGGAAAAAAAGTAGAATATGAATAAAAAAATTATGTAGGAACTTATGGAGTAATTAAAAAAATGGAGGAATAGATCTTATTTGTTCAGAAACTGAAGGAGAAGGAAATATATTTTTTTCAATATTAAAATGTATTGAAGAAAGATGATAATTATTTAAAAAGTTGTAGTAATAGGGAAAAAGTAAAGAACATACACCAAAAAAATAGCAATAATTAAAAAAAGAGGGATATGAAATATTAAAAAAACCTAAATTTGATGTAGGAGACAGAGTAAGACTAATTAAGTATCCCTAATGAAAATAGCAATAGTAAAAGATTAATAATATGGCATGAAAAAAAGATAGAAGAATTTATCTATATCTTAGATGTTGAAGGAAATAAAAAGAGAAGTAATAGTTGGTATTATGAAGATGAAAAATAAGTTTGAAAAAAATAAATGAATAAAATCTACTTAGACTAAAAAAATATAATAAAAAAATGAGGAAAAACTAAAATGGAATGGATAAATATAATAAGTAATAGGGATGCTAGGGTATCTAAAATAAATATAAATAACTTATATGTCACCTTAGAAATTGAATGTTGGAATGGAGAACTAAGAAAAAAATAAATTTTAAAAAAATTACCATATTATTAAAGAAAAAAATTCTATTAACGAGGAAATAGGTGACATAAAAAAATAGAAAAGACACTCTAGTTTAATAGAAGAATTAAAAACAGGATATTTTTAAATGGAGGAGGGACATTGAATGAGATAAATAATATAAAAACATTTTTATTTTTTTTATGACTCATGGAATTGTAGAGTAATATTTGAGATATTGGCAGAAATAACAGAATATGTATAAATCTAAATAATAAAAAAATATATAGAGGATAAAAAAATATGAGAGAATATAATGTATATAAAAAGTATAATAAATAAAAAAATATAAAAAAAGAATTTAAAGATTCTAATTGCTGTACTAGTTTAATGAATTATGGGACAAGGCAATGTAAAAATAGATGGTTTAATAGCTGCTGCATATCTATTTTGTCCTGAAATTATAGAAATAGAGGGACATATTTTTTTATAAAGGAGTTTTTGTAATTTTAAAGAAGGAGAAGAAATAGAATTTCTAAAATGACTTAAAACGATATTATAATAATAAAAAAAGATATTGAAATGAGTGTTAATAGTTGGAGTATAGGAGAATTTTTTTAGGAGATATTGAACTAATGGACAATGAAAATGTACTTACAGAGTTTGGAAAAAGCATTGATTTATTTTTTTGGAAAAGAAGAACAGAAGAATTATTTCCTCATAGAAATATTATAGTTGAAATGGGAATGGAATTATTTGGAGAATTTGGATTATCTATTACACTTTATGAAGAAGAAAAAGTGAGATATTTAGATAAAATATATAAATCAATGTAGTTTTTGAAGTATAGTATGGTATGAATATCAAAAATTTAAATGTAACTCTTAATAAGGGAGCAGAAATAACAGCAACTAATTTCACTCATGGAAAAAGCTACTGTAAATAATGGTGATGTAAAAATTTGGAGCAAGAAAAGATACAAGAGATGTAGAAACATCATCAAAGAGCAGTGGAGTAAACTTATCTGTAAGAATAAAAAAATGGTTCAGATATAAATTGTGCTTTAAAAAAACCAAATATTATTAAAAAAGAATTTGGGGGTAGCTTTTAGATCAAATTACTAATTCTAAAATACAATATGGAAAAAAATATTATACAGATAATTGGGAAATTATGTTAAATAAAAGGAGCGACTGAAAAAAATACCCAGCTATTTATTATGGAATAATAAGAAAAGGTGTTAAAAAAATGATTAGAGTAAGAATTTCACAAACTCAAAAAAAGAGTTTAAATCAAATATAAGGGTGTTAATTGATCCATATACAGCTCTTTATCCTGCTCCATCAAAGTAATAAATAAATAGATTAATAAATTTAAAATCTATAATAGAAAAAAATTAGCAAATTATGAATTAATCTAACAGAATTATTTTTAAGAGTTATATAAGTTTGAACTGCAAAAAGGTAGCAATATTAGTGTTATACCTACAGTTTCATATCAGACAGGAAACAATTCTCTAGTATTATATGATAAAAACAAAAATTTTTACCTGTACCAGTAGTAACTAAAAAAATAAAAAAATTTTTAAGGAGAGTATTACAAAATGAGAACTTACGAAGAAGATAAAAAGAGATTTAATTTATTTAATTAATAAATATTGTATAGATGATTTAAAAGAAGAGCTTTTTAGATATAGTTAAGAATAAATTTGCACCAAAAATATATATTTAGTAAGTTTTCTTCTAATTCAAAAAAATGACAAAAAGAGGATGCTGATTTGTATTCAATAATTATACATGAATATATATAATTTAGAGTAGTGGATACCAGAAAAAAATTGAAAAATTTTATAAAAAAATATTAGATACCCAATTTTAACAGAGTATTTATATATTATTAGTGTTAATGACCCTGAGTATTATAGAAATAATTTTTATTTATATAAGGTATAATAGGATGGTGGTTAAGCCTAATGCTAAAATTAAGATAACAGAATATGGAGCTGATAAATTAATATTGGATACAATGTATTATATTGAATTTCCAGAAGATATACCTAAATATAAAGGACCAGTGGGCTATCAGGGAGGACTAAATCAAGAACAATATTTTATTCCAAATTCAAAAAAATTGATAAAGTAATAGAAACTTATCCTATTAAATAGCAAATGAAAGGAGCTATATAATTATGATATGCGAAGAATTAAAAAAAGCAGAAAAAAATTTTTGTAGAAGAAGATTTTTATAGAACTTAGGGACTCAGTAGAAGGACTAATAAGTGTAATTGAAAAAAATATAAAGATATGGGATATAACTCAAGCTTATATATAGATGATTTAAAAAGAATTTTTAGCTGATATTAAGTTGACATTAAAAAGATAACAGATAAGGAACTAAAAAAATTTAAATTCTTTAAGAGAAAGTTACTTTGATTCACGTATTGATAATAGTATATATTCATATTATGTTTATGATAAAAATAATTTAGAAAAAAACACATAAAGCTAATGATGAAATAGAAATTGCAAAAAAAGATTTGGAAAAAAATTCTTTATAAGATTACAGAAAAAAAGTTATATATCATATGATTTAGTATAAAAATAACTAATTTTAGAAAAAAATAAAAAAAGAATTAGTTATTCCTGTTGATAAAAAAATAAAAATAGTTGAATATAATAAGAGGTGAAAAAGAAAAATGAATTTTTTTCAAAAATTAAAAAGATGCAGCAAATAAATTATTAGAATTTATGGAAAAAAATATGATTTAGATGATTATAATGAAAGATTAGTAAAAAAAGAAATCTAAATGAGCTGATATATGTGATAGATACAGATGAAATAGATGATATTAAAAAAATATCAAGAGGTTAAGGAAATAATAGTTGGATTATATCCACCAAGAGGAGGTTTGACAGAAATGTATGTAGCTGATGGAGATAGAGAGAAAATGAATAAAAATAAATGATGAGTTAGAAGAATTAAAGAAAAAAATCACTTTATTAGATTAATCAATAGAATTATTTTAAGAATTAGATTTAAATCAGAAAAAAAGCTATGTAGATTGAAAAAAATATTTATATAGCTTTTTTTCTAAAATAGAGTACAAGTTTCTATAATGTAACAGGCTCAAGAATGGAAGAACTAGGTAGACAGTTTAAAAGCTGGAACAATTAATGAAGAAGACTTAAAAAGAAGCAGTAAGAGAACTAGCAAAGGGCTATGGAAAAGATATAGGGATAGACTTTTGATGTGGTATACTTAGATGAAAAAAACTATGCCAAAAAGATTCAGAAGGAAGTACAGGTTCATCCTATATAGTAGATAGAAAAAAATAGGAAAAGTATTAATACCAATAGATGTAAGTAAAATAGGAGATATAAATGAACTATTTGGAACATTAACAGAAGAAATAGCCCATGGAAAAAGATGCTTTAGAAGGAAGACAAGATAAAAAAAGTAGCAGAAGATAATTCAAATAAAGAAAAAAGGTTTAGAAAAGTTTAGGAAGACCAGCAAATGAATATGTAAAGAAAAAGATTTGGAGAAGATAATAACAGTGAGATATCATTAACAACAGATGGAATAGATTTAAGTAATGCTGATGTTGGAGAAAAGGTTGGAGATGTTATAACCTCTGGAGATAGAGTATTTAGAACGAGCTATCAATCTAAATATAAATATATTCAAATGGATTTTTGATAGAGCAATAAATGGAATGCTTGGTCTAACAGGCTCAGTATTTAGAGGAGCAGGTTCATATGTATTTATAAAAAAACAGGAGTTGGTTTACTTTTTAGTACCTGAACCGACACTAACCACGAAGATAGCAGGTGTAGTTATTATTGGATATGGTGTAGGAGAAGCTATTTTTTTCATTTTTTTAGATGGGGCTGAGAGTGGACAAGATGTTTATTATGGAGTAACAAATCAAAGAGATAAGAAATCTGTGAACTTTGGGAAGAATTTTTTAGGTGAAGAGGGATATATGCTTCTTAATGCTACTTCAGGTTCTGGAGCACCAATGATGTACTATTTTTTTCTGATTATGCAAGAGTTATGGCTGAAGGAGAAATAGCACAAAAAGCATCAACAAGTGTTAATAATATATCAACAAATAATAATAAAAAGTACATCAGTTTCTAAAGCATCTGTTATAACTGATGAGTCAGGAGTAAAAGAAAAAAACGACTGACACTACACAGAAAAAAATAGTTTCTCAAAGCTCTAGTGTATCAAAAAAAGAAGAGCACAAACACAAGTAGCTATGTTACAGGAATAAAAAGAAGATGAACCTAATACATTTTTTTAAATGGTAAAAAAATTTGAAAGAAATGGAAGCAACAGAAGGGAAAAATAGAAAAGTATTAAGGAATTATCAACAGATGAAGGAATAAGTAAATTAAAAAAATAAGACAGTAGAAGAGTTACATGAAATAGCTAAAAAAAGAAGGTTTAAATCCTTTCTGAAAGAGAAGATATCAGAAGGTACAGGAATAGGAGAAAAAAATTTTAAAATACCTAATTATGATGGTAAAGGAAAAAAATAATAGGCATAAGAAGTGATAGTGGGGGAACTCATAATATGGATTACATTAGAATTGATACTAATCAAGGAAGTACTAAAGTAATTTTTTTGGAGATCCTAATAAGTATGAATATAATATGACTAATAAAGAAAAAAAGGGAGGATAATATTTATAAATGAAAATAAAAATAAAAAAAGGTGATAAGATGGAATACAGATATAAAAAAATATTTATTTAGGAGAAACTATAGAAGAAATTTTTCCCTGAATTAAATAATAGTAATACAGAATATAAACGCTCAACTTTTGTATTATTATATAAACCTTATGAGAATATAAAAGTGTATATTTATTTAAAAATTTGGAGAAGTCTTACTAATAAAAAAATATTTGATGAAAATTTTCAAATAGATAATACTTTAAAAAGTAGGAATAGCACTAACTGATGAAATAATAAATAGATATGACTTATATTATGATGATTTTGAAGAAGTTTATTTATCAAAAAATATAAGGAATTGGTTGTTATAGTAGATTTAGCAGATAATATAATAGGTTTTTTTCTTTTGTAAAAAAAGATGGAAAAGATTTTAGTTTTTCCAAAAGATAAAATTAAAAAAATTATCTAGAATGTAAAAATTTACAAGATATATATGGTTCTTTATATTGGAGTAAAACATTAGATGCAAATATAGAAAAAAAGAGAAATTTATGGGCAACTAGATAACTATAAATTTACTTTTTGATATGATAACAAGAGATATAAAAAAAGTATCCAAAATTTAGAAACAAGAGAGTTTATAAAAAACTTATAATTGAAAAAAATATTATATTCTAAAAAAACACTGTTTATTCCATAGAAGTATATCAGTCCATATAGAAAAGGAAATAACGAAGAAAAATAAGTTATTATTAATTCATAACAAGGCAGCCAAGTTAGAAAAATAAAAAATAAAAAAATTATGGAGGTAAAAGTTATGAATGCAACTGAAAAAAAGGAACTAATGGGAAAAATATGCTAAAAAAATTGGAAAAATGCTATAAAAAGGGAAGCAACAGTAATGAAAGAAATAGAAAATGATAAGGCACTGATAAAAATACCTTGAAGGACAAAAAAACTTCAGGAGCAGCCTTTGATAACACAGTCTATGAAAGTTATGATGCTTGGATAGAAACAATAAGAAAAACAAATAAAGAAATCTGAAAGCACCCTAACAAATATAGAGTTTAAAAAGGTTGAACTAGAAGCAATACAAAAAAATATAGCATAATAAAAACTAAATATCAGCTGATATAAAGAAAATGGAGTTTAACGACTCCATTTTTTTCTGTTATAAAAAAATAATTGATTAAAAAAATATGGTCGCACACTTGTGACTCTAGCACTCGTAGGGTGTCAGTCATGAGTTAGACCATTAAGTATAGTCAGCATATATATAAATATGTATGTAGAGGTAGCAACTTTAAAAAGCTATCCAATACTACTTGAATTACTGGAAACCCCTAAAACTAGTATAACTACAACATAGTACCTAAATAAAAATATGGTACAAGTGTGAAAGTGGCGAAAGCAGAAAAAAATATATTAGATGACATAAGGTTAAATCCTAAGTGTTAAGATAATGGGCAATCAGCAGCCAAGACCGAAAGGTAAGGTTCAACGACTATTCCTCCTGAGGGAAGTACACTAAAGCTAGTGGAAGTGGATAGACCCAAACAGATAGAGCTGTGGGATAAGATATAGTCTGTGCTTAATAGAAATATTAAGAAGTTCATGAGAGAACTGTATAAGTGGTAGCGTACTTATGTGAACGACAACCTCTAAAAACGACTGAGTCAGTTTTAGGTTCATATATTTAGAAAAAAATTTTACTTTTTTTCATTTACTTATAGTATAAAAAAAGTGGTATACTATATATAGGTAAATGGAGGTGAAATCACATGGAAAAAAAGCATATAAGTTTAGATTTTATCCAACTAAAACTCAAATAACAATATTAAATTGTACTTTTGGTTGTGTAAGATATGTCTATAATCATTTTTTTAGGTTTAAAACAAAAACTATATAGCAAAGAGAAAAAAAGTCTATGTCATATAGTCAATGTAGCAAAAGCACTGACAGCTTTTAAAAACAAGAGAAAAGAATGGTTAAAAAGATGTAGATAAATTTTTCTTTACAAAATTCTTTAAAAGATTTAGATAAAAGCCTATAAAAAAACTTCTTTTAGTGGAAGAGGCTATCCAAAAATTTAAATCTAAGAAAGATAATAGAAAAATCATACAGAACCAATTATACAAATAATAATATAGAGTTTTTTTAGATAAATGGATAAAAAGTACCTAAGTTAGGAAAAACTAAAAAAATAAGAGATAAAAATGAAACCACAAGGAAGAATAATAAATGCAACAATAACCCAAGCGCCTAGTGGAAAATATTATATATCTCTGTGTTGTACAGATGTGGAAGTAGAAAAAAATTAGAAAGTACAAATAAGAATGTTGGAATAGATTTAGGTATAAAGGACTTTGCGCTTACCAGTGATGAAATCTCAATAGAAAATCCAAAAATATTTACAAAAAAATCTTTGAATAGACTAGCAAGATTACAAAGAAAAACTATCACGAAAAACCAAAGGGTAGTTCAAATAGGAATAAAGCTAGAATAAAAAGTAGCAAGATTATTTGAGAAAAATATCAAATCAAAGAGAAGACTTTTTGCAAAAAGTTATCAACAGAGTTAATAAGAAAAATATGATATTATCTGTATTGAAGATTTACAAGTAAAAAAATATGGTAAAAAAATCATAAATTAGCAAGAAATATTGTAGATGTATCATGGAGTGAATTTAATAGAATACTAAGTTATAAAAGCGAAATGGTATGGAAGAACAATAGTAAGAGTAGATAAATTTTTTTGCAAGTAGCCAAATATGTAATTGTTGTGGATATAGAAATGAAGAAGTAAAAAGATTTAAGTGTGAGAGAATGGACTTGTCCAGTATGTGGAGCTGTACATAATAGAGATATAAATGCAGCCAAAAAAACATATTAAAAAGAAGGACTAAGGATATTAGGGTATAAGTGCTTAAATATACAATATATGAACCGTAGGAACTATGGGGATAGCTTGGTAAATTTAGTTGGCTAACAGAAGCAACTATTACCCAAGAACCCCTACGACTCTAGCACTCGTAGGGTGTCAGTCGTGGGAGGTTCAGTAAAAAAACAAAAAAATACAATACAATAAAAAAAGGAACTAATAAAAAAATGATGTTATTTAACAATTTAGAGAAAAAAATACATAAAGTTAGTAGAAAAAAATAAAAAAACTTCATAAGATTACTGAGAAAGTTATGTATCATATGATTAAAAAAATATTAAAATAAAAGGAAGATTAAAAAAATGACAAAAAGAAGAAAAAAATAATTGATGAGCTAGAAAAAAATGATATTTGGAGAATTATCGCTTGAAGAATTTAAAAAAACAATGTCCTCTAAAACATAATAGAAAAATCCAATGTATATCAAAAAAATCATTAGAAGAAGCAATAAAAAGCAAAAAGATGAAAAATGATTTTGAAAGATTACATACAATTGTATGGGTTTTTAAAAATATACAATATAAATGCTTATATAGAACTTTTTGTAAAGTTGCAAAAGAATATTGGCATCATTCTCATGAAGATATAGCTAATTTATTAGAAGAAGTTGCTTCTCCAAAAAAACAATAAATGCTATATATGATTTAGCAATTATGAAACTGGATTATATGGAATATGATGAATTTTTTTCAATATAGCTAGAAAAATGTACTTATGCCTTGGGATATACCAATACTCCAAAAAGCAAAGGAGAAATTAGAATTACTAGCCCAAAAATGAAAATGAACTTATTAGAGAATATGCAATAAAAACAATTAAATAGACATGATTTTACAGATAAAGATGTGGAGGAACAAGATTAATGAAGTATGAAGAACAAGAAAGAAAAAAATTTATGCAAAAATATGATGATAAAAACAATAAGAGTTTATCAAGCATATAACAATAAAATTGCTGATGAAGCAATAAAAACTAGGAACATTTGGAGAAAATTTTTAGCTTAACAAGAATGACTTGGATAAAACCCTCATTCCTATGGATGATGTATAGATGTGGTTGGGCGGAAAAAGAAAAATCAAGAAAGAGTTTTTAGCTATTGATATTAAAAGAGAGGCTTTTGATGAAATAGTTAAAAACTCTGTAATATCATCATATAAACCTAATTTAGGTATAACAGAAGATGAATGGAAAGAAGAAGTTAAAAAAACTCATTAGTTAGATGTCAATGGGATCCTGAAAGAGATATTTATGGAAAAACCAATAGGAAGAAGGTCAATACAGCTTGGAATAAGAGGAGAAGCTGTTAAAAAAATATGTGAATGAATGGATAGTAAAAAAATAACAGATATAACTGATGATGTTAAGAGAATTAAAAAAAGTATTGATAATGGAACTTTTAAAAGAAAATTTATTACCAGAAGAAAAAAAGAATACATAATTTAATAAAAAAATAGAAAAGTTCTTGTAAATACTAAAAAAATAATATAAAAAAATTTATGCACCTAAAAAGTAATATGAATAAGACAAGGGAGAAGAATATGTTAGTTTATAGTTTTGAAACGTCAGAAAAAAGAAAAAAAGTTTATTTAAGTGCAGGAGTAATTGCTACTATATTTGATAGTCTAAAGTCTTTGAGAACTTTAGATAAGCTAAAAAAATAAAGAAAAAAACAAAGGTTTATTTTATAAAGGAAGTACATATATTGAAAAAGAAAAATATATCAAAAATTAAAAAAAGATAGTTTCCTCTTGGAAAAGGATTATTTAGTGAAGCTACTCAAAATTTTTGTATTGATAGGCTTTTTTTAATACAAAAAAATAGATGATTATGAAAGATGGAATTGTAATAAAGAAAAAAAGTAATAGAAAGTCTAGAAAAAAATTGATTGTTTTATGTGAAAAAAAGCAGAAAAAGAAAAATAAGATAATAAGATGTAGAAAAGCTAACTGTTAAATTAGCTGATAATAGAGGGAAAAGATAAATATGTTGAAACATGATTTTGGAATAGTTGGAGAAAAAGAATTTTTTTGGAAGATAATCTAATTTTATATATGATAGACAGTTTTGAATGGATAAAAACTTTATCAGAATTAGAAAAAAATGTAGAAAAAAATATGGATTGAACTATCATGGAATAACTTATTTTAAGGGAGAAAGTATAACTAAACTAAAAAAATATTATTCTTCATTGGATAAACATATTTAGTTTAGGAGAAGATGTAATTGAATTAAGGGAATGTATTATATAAATATTGGAAAAACATTCTTATAATAAATATAAGAAAAAAATACTTAATAGAAAGTTTGAAAAAAATTGGTTGTTTTATGTGAAAAAAAGCAGAAAAAAAGAAAAATAAAAATAATTGAGCATCGGGGAATATAAAAAAATTATTAAAAAAAGGAGGCAATATGAAATGTATTAGAAATATTTGTCTCTACCTAAAAAAATATATTTCAGACAAACAATTTGAAAGAATTTTTTTATCAAGATATAGATGATTTTAAGAGTATCTTAGAAGAAAATATATATTGGAAGATTTTATTTTCGAACTTTAATAAAAAAAGAAGATATAATTAGTATGAATACAGATTTATATGATTATGTAGAAAAAAATTATAAATCAGTATACGATGAAATAAGTGATGCATATATAGAAAAAAATTGATTGAAACTAATGAGAAAAAAATGAGATTATAGATATTTTTGAAAAAGAAATATAAACAAAAAGAAGAAGTTTTTCATAAATTGTTGTATGATTGACACCAAGTTAGAATTAATTTACTCAATAAAAAAAGCTTTAACAATATCTAGTAAGAAGTCCCCTACTTCTATAAGTAGGGGATGAATTGCTTTTTATTTTCTTGAAATTGTTTCAAAAAAATATGATATAATTAAATCAGTTAAAGGTAATAAAAAAATGGATATTTTTTTGGAGTAGAAGTTTTACAGTGTTGAGTGTTGGTGGAGCAAGTAAGGAGGAGGAAATGAAGACAATTAAAAAAAGCATATAAATTCAGAATATATCCTACCTTAGAACAAGTAATCTTTTTTTCTTAAAAAAACTTTGGTTGTGTCAGAAAAGTTCATAATCTTATGTTAGATGATAGGAAGAAAGGTTATGAAGAATATAGATCAACAGGAATAAAAACTAAATATCCTACTCCTGCTAAATATAAAGAAGAATATCCTTATTTAAAAAGAAGTTGATAGCTTAGCTCTTGCTAATGCACAACTAAATTTAGAAAAAAAGCCTTTAAAAAAATTTTCTTAAAAAAATAAAGATTTTGGTTTTCCAAAAATACAAATGTAAATCCAATCCAGTCCAAAAGCTATACTACAAATAATCAAAAATACAATATACATTAAAGATAGCTACATAAAACTTCCTAAATTAAAAATCGCTAGTCAAAATTAAATTACATAGAAAAAAATAGAAGGTATAATTAAATCAGTAACAATAAGTAAAAAAACAGTCTTGACCATTATTTTGTTTCAATATTATGTGAAGAAGAAATAGAAGAATTACCAAAAACTAATAAAAAAATATTGGAATAGATTTAGGAATAAAAAGAATTTGCAACAATGAGTGATTGTACAAAAAGTAGAAAATTTAAAACTATCAAAAGAATATGAGAAAAAAACTGAAAAGAGAACAAAGAAAAACTATCAAAGAGATGTAAACTTGCTAAAGATAGCGCAAAAAAACTATCAGATAGTAAGAATTATCAAAAAGCAAAAAGAAAAAAAGTAGCAAGAATACATAATAAAATTAGAAATAAAAAGAAAAGACTTTATAAATAAGTTGAGTACAAAAAAATTATCAATAACCACGATATAATCTGTATAGAAGACTTAAATATAAAGGGAATGTTAAAAAAATCACAAATTAGCAAAAAAAGTATATCAGATGTAAGTTGGAGTGAATTTGTAAGACAACTAGAATATAAAAGCAAATTGGTATGAAAGAAAGATTGTAAAAGTACCTACATTTTATCCAAGTAGTAAGACTTGTTCTAGTTGTGGTAATATAAAAAGAAACACTAAAATTATCAGAAAGAATATATCATTGTGAATGTTGTGGACTAGAAATAGATAGAGATTACAATGCAAGTATAAATATATTAAGAAAAAGGTTTAGAAATATTAAAAAGAAGAAAAAAAGTAAGTTAGAAAAAAATATCAGGGTAGGGACTACCCTGAAGAGCTTAGTAAATATATGTGGCTAACAAAAGCACATACTTCCCAAGAAGCTCCCACTTCTACAAGTGGGAGCAGTTCACATTATCCAAAAAAACATTGTGCTAATAATTGGGATGCAATTGAAGATTTTATCTATGATGTTGTTCTCCCCAAAAAAATTGTTTTACAAAAATTGGGATAGTATAAAAGAAAAAAATTACCTCAAGATACAATAATTTTAAAAAAAGAATTTTTAGATAAGATAAATTCAAAAATACAGCACAGTTTTTATACGAATAAAAAAATGTAAACATTTATTCAGCTTTTCTCTAATGAATCAAAAAAAGGAAATTATTGCTAGTTTACAGCATTCAAGAGATGCAGTAAATAAATCATTAGGAGTAAAAATAAATTATGAAAAAGGGTAATATAAAAAAAGTAATAAATGAGAATAAAGAAAAATAGGACAGAATTTTTTTGCTTATTAATTTTGATTATAAAGATGGGAATGATTATTTAGCAAAAGATATTTAATAAAAGAATTTAATATGAGAGTAGAAGAAAAAGAAAGATTATATTTGGTTTAATATAATTAAATTATGTGAAAAAAACTTGTTATGAATTATTGTGGCATGAAGATATAGGAAATATAATTTATTCAGTTGAACAAGATGAAGACACAGTTAATGAACTTGAATTAAGGTTACAGAAAGTTCTAGATGTATTGAATATCAAAAATACTAGAAAATAATTAATCATAATAAGAAGGAGAAATTTATGAGAGGTCATGCAGTATATTTCTTTATGTTAAAGGATGATTTAATTGAAAGTTTTAAAAAGAGTAGAAGAAAAAAATTAGGGGGACTTCAATATGTTGTTCATGATACATATAAGGAACCAAAATTTGAAATATTTGACAGTATTGAAAAAAATAACTGATATTGGGTTAATAACACCTATTGAACCTAATTATTTTATTGCATTAAAAAAATGAAAAAGTTCACAGTTGAAGTTTTTTTGAAAAAAAGTAATGGTGATTACAATTATTATGTTGAAGATAAACAAGGATTTTTTTACAATTTTTTTCCTTCTGGAATATTTGAAAAATTCAAATTGTATAAAAACGTGGAGAGATAAACACTGTTGCAGAAACTGATTCAAGATTAATGTTATTTAAAGAGCTGAAAAAAAGTATATTAAAAGAATTCTATGAAGATAAATAGAGGTATATCAACATATGTAGGTAAGTCAATTATTGAAAAATAAAGAAAAAAATATAGAATTCCTTATGGAAGTCCAGCTTCTCCACCAGAAGAAGATTTTTGATATAAGTGATATGGTTTGGCAAGAAAAAAAGGAAGAAAGAAAAAAAGATTAAAAATATAGGGGAATCTAAGAATTTTTGTTTATTTGTCAAATAATGTTAATAAAAAAATTTAGACTATGACCTGATATAATTAGGAGAATTTTTGAGAATAGAAAAACTTAAAAATTCTCTTTTTTTATAAATAAAAAAATTATTCATAGAAATTTTACGATTTCTATTGTAAAAATATAGAAAGTGAAATAAAAAATAATTGATATAAATAAAATGAAAAACATGTGAGTTATTTAAATTTCATACAGGCTACTGCGATGTCCATTATTGTTGAAAGAGCCTTTGTGGAGCTCTTGAAACACTAATGGCTGGCAAGTAACCGATAAGAATTAGGTTAGTAACGAACAGTTTTTCATTATATAGGAGCAATAAAAAAATGAATAAGCATAGTTTTAATGTTTTTAGAATTTGATAAATTAAAAGAATTAATTTTTAGAAAAATATCGTAATTGATGATAATAGAGAAGTTATAGAAAATTTAGAGCCATATAAAGATTTATCAGCACTTAATAATGAATTAAAAAAACTGTTAAAGACTTTTATGGATTTAATTTCTTTTTGATGGTGGTTTTGAAGCTGTTGGGCTTAGAAACATCAATAGTCTTATGGATAAAAATAAAAACTTATAGGTACTTATCTTGAAGTTGAAGAACTTTGGGATATCAATGTGAATTTAAGAACTGTAAGAGTATTTTAAGGCTAGATTAGATGAATTAGGAAAAATACAAACAACTTAGAGATACAATAGGAAATATTCCCAATTTAAGAATGATAGAAGATGTAATAAACAAAACTATCAATCCTGAAAAAAAGAAATAAAAAGATGATGCCTCACTTGATTTAAGAGATATCAGACTACATAAAAAAACTTTAAATATGAATATTAAAAAGAAAGTTTGAAGAACTTTTTGATGAACCATCTTTAGCAAATGCTTTCCAAGAAAGAATAATAACAGAAAGAGATGGGAGAATGGTAACTCCTGTAAAAATTTGATTTTAAAGGACTTATCAAAGGTATAGAACACGATAGAAGCTCAAGTGGACAAACAGTTTTTATTGAGCCACTTTCAATAGTTTCTCTAAACAATAAAAATGAGAGAATTAGAAACAAAAAGAAAAAGAAGAAATTAGAAAAAAATCTTATTGAGAATAGCAGAACTTTTTAAGAAATAACAGAGATGATATATTAGCTATTGGAGATAAAGCAATGTATTTAGATATCTTAAATGCAAAAATCTATCTATGCAGTAGATAATAAATGTGAAATTCCAACAGTTAGCAATAGAGAAATTTTATCTCTAGAAAGAGCAAGACACCCTTTTATAGATAAGGATAAGGTTGTTCCTTTAACTTTTGAAATAGGAAAAAGATTATGATATCTTGCTTATAACAGGACCAAATACTGGAGGAAAAACTGTTGCCTTAAAAACAGCAGGACTTTTAACTTTAATGGCACTTTCAGGTATACCAATTCCTGCCTCAGAAAATTCTAAGATAGGATTTTTTGAAGGAGTTTTTGCAGATATAGGAGATGAACAAAGTATAGAGCAATCTCTATCTTCATTCTCAGCACATCTAAAGAATGTAAAGGAAATCTTTAGCAGGAGTTACTAAAAATTCACTGATATTACTTGACGAATTAGGTTCAGGAACTGACCCAATAGAAGGTGCAGCTTTTGCAATGGCAGTTATAGATTACTTAAATGAGAAAGAAAGGCTAAATCTTTTATAACTACTCACTATAGCCAAGTAAAAAGCCTATGGTTACAATGAAGAAGGAATAGAAACTGCCTCAATGGAATTTAATACTGATACACTTTCTCCAACATACAGACTATTGGTTGGAATACCTGGGGAAAGTAATGCCTTAACTATTGCACAAAGAATGGGCTTACCTGAAAGTATAATTTCTAAGGCAAGAGCATATATAAGTGAAGATAATAAAAAAGTTGAAAAAATGATAGAAAATATCAAGACTAAATCTCAAGAATTAGATGAAATGAGAGAAAGATTTGCAAGATTACAAGAGGAAGCAAGACTCGATAGAGAAAGAGCTAAACAAGAAACTCTAATAATAGAAAAACAAAAGAATGAAATCATTAAGGCAGCTTATGAAGAAGCTGAGAAAATGATGAATGAAATGAGAGCAAAGGCCTCTGCACTTGTTGAAAAAATTCAACATGAAGAAAAGAATAAAGAAGATGCAAAACAAATTCAAAAGAACTTAAATATGTTATCTACTGCACTTAGAGAAGAAAAGAATAAGACAGTGGAAGTTGTTAAAAAGATTAAAACTAAGGTTAATTTTAAAGTTGGAGATAGAGTTTTTGTAAAAAGTATTAATCAATTTGCTAATATTTTAAAGATTAACACATCTAAAGAAAGTGCAAGTGTACAAGCAGGAATTTTAAAATTAGAAGTTCCTTTTGAAGAAATAAAAAAATAGTAGAAGAGAAAAAAAGAAAAAGTATATAATGTAAAGTACTCATAAGAAAAACTCCTGTAAGAAGTGAAATAGACTTAAGAGGAAAGATGGTAGATGAAGGTATCTATGAGTTAGAAACTTATTTAGATAGAGCTACTTTAAATGGATATACAGAAGTTTATGTAATCCATGGAAAAGGAACAGGGGCTTTAAGAGAAGGAATATTGAAATATTTAAAAAAACTTCTAAATATGTAAAAGAATACAGAATAGGTGGACATGGCGAGGGAGGACTTGGATGTACAGTGGTGACTCTAAAATAGAAAAAGAAAGTTACTTTTTATTCTTGCAGCAGCAGGACAGGGTAAAAAGAATGAATATGAGCCTAGCCAAACAGTTTTTTTAGAATATAAAGGTGAACCACTTTTTTTACTCCTCTTTAAAAAAATTGCTTTTTGAAAAATCAGTACATAGATGATATTATTATTGTAACGAATAAAGAAAAATATAAAAAAATATAAGAGAATTTTGTGAAAAACAAAAAAAGCTATTATCTAAAAGTCAAATATATTGTTGAAGGTGGAAGTGAAAGACAATATTCTATTTATAATGCAATAAAAAAAGATAGAAAACACAGATATTGTCATAATTCAAGATGCAGCAAGACCATTTTTTTAAAAAGATAAGTATATAGAAGAAAGTTTAAAAAAATTTTTAGATAATACTTGTGATGGAGTGATTATTGCTGTAAAATGTAAGGATACAATTAAAGTTATTGATGAAAATGGTATAATAGTAGAAACACCAAATAGAAATAACTTAATAGCAGTACATACACCACAAACTTTTTAAATTTGAAATTTTAAAAAAAGGCACATCAAATAGCTGAAGAAAAAAATATCTTGGCTACTGATGATGCAAGTTTAGTAGAAAAATATTTCTGGTAGGATAAAAATTTATCCATGGAGATTATGATAATATTAAAATTACAGTACAAGAGGATTTAAAAATATTTAAAAGTAAGGGAGACGAATGAAATGATAAAGATTTACAATACACTGACAGGGCATTTAGATGAATTTAAACCAATAAAAAGAAAAACGAAGTGTCTATGTATGTCTGTGGACCAACAGTGTATAATTACATTCATATAGGAAATGCAAGACCAGCTATTTTCTTTGATACAGTGAGAAGATATCTAGAATATAGAGGATATAAGGTAACTTATGTTCAAAAACTTTACAGATGTTGATGATAAGATGATAAATAAGGCAAATGCTGAAAATGTATCGATAAAAAGAAATAGCAGAAAGATATATAAAAAGCATACTTTGAAGATACAGCTCAAATAAATTTAAAAAGAAGATGGAATGATAAGACCTAAGGCAACTGATAATATAGATGGAATGATAAATATTATTAAATCTTTAGTTGATAAAGGTTATGCTTATGAATCAAAATGGAGATGTATATTTTTGAAGTAAAAAAATATAAAGAAGGTTATGGAGAACTTTCAAAACAAAATATAGAAGACTTAGAAAGTGGAGCTAGAATAGATGTAAATGAAATAAAAAAAGATGCACTAGACTTTGCTCTATGGAAATCGTCTAAACCTAATGAACCAAGTTGGGATTCACCTTGGGGAAAAAGGTAGACCTGGTTGGCATATAGAATGTTCAGCTATGTCAAGAAGATATCTAGGGGATAGTTTTGACATACATGGTGGAGGATTGGATTTAATATTCCCACATCATGAAAATGAAATGGCACAATCAAAGTGTGGTTGTGGAGGAACATTTGCAAGATATTGGATGCACAATGGTTACATAAATATAAATGGTGAAAAAAATGTCTAAATCATCAGGTTCTTTTTGTGCTTTTTGAGAGATATTTTAAAAACATTTTTGAAGGTAGAGTTATAAGACTTTTTTTGTTCTAGGTTCTCATTATAGAAAACCTATGGAATTTTCTGATACAGAATTAAATCAAACAAAAATCTTCTCTTGAAAGAATAGAAAAATAGTTTAAAGAGAATAAAAAGAACTAAATAGAGAAAAATTTAGATGGTACAAATGATTGTCAAGAACTTCTAGCAACCAAAAAAAGAAATGGAAGCTAAATTTATAGAAGCTATGGACGAAGATTTTAACACTGCTCAAGCTTTTAGGACATGTTTTTTTGAGTTAGTAAAATCAGTTAACAAAGCTTTAGATGAAGAAAAATTTCTCAAAAAAACTGCTATAGAAGTTTTAGATGAAGTTTATTCATATCTTGTTATGATAATAGAAGAAGTTTTAGGAGTTAAATTAAAATTAGAAGCTGAAGTAAATAATATTTCTGCTGATTTGATAGAACTTATACTTGAACTTAGAAAAGATGCTAGAGAACAAAAAGAATTGGGCTCTATCTGATAAAAATAAGAGACAGACTTTTTAGAATTAGGAATAAAGATAAAAAGATGGAAAGGATAAGACTACATGGACAATGTAGATAAATTATCAACAAAGGACATAAGAGATTACACAGGTTTGGAATTAGCATTTCATAGGAGATGCTATTTGGGAATTGGAAATAAGAAAACATTATTTACAGTTTGGCTACAATATTCCAACTTTAAATAAGTATGTCAAAAAAATAAAGTTAATGCAAGATATCAAAGCCTAATCTATAAGCAAATTATAGAAGAGCTAGATGAAGAATTTAAGGTCATAGGAAAAAGAGCTAAAAAAATAGCAATATAAAAAAACTTTTCCAAAGACCTGTACAGTGATGGAATATAAAGAAGCTACGGCTCTTGAAGCTGTTGTTGGAGCAATGTATTTACTTAATAAAGAAGAAGAAATAAAAATTATAAATATAGTTATAAAGGGAGAATAGAATGGGATTTTTTAATTTTAGAGCAAACAGAAGTATAGGAATCGACTTAGGAACAGCTAACACGTTGGTATACAGCAAAAAACACAAAAAAATAGTTTTAAATGAACCATCTGTTGTGGCAGTTGAAAGAGAAACAAAAAAAGTATTAGCTGTTGGAAATGAAGCAAGAGAAATGCTTGGGAAGACTCCTGATACAATAGTTGCAGTTAAACCTTTAAGTGAAGGGGTAATTGCAGACTATGATATAACAGAAGCTATGATTAAATACTTTATCAAAAAGATATTTGGTTCATATAGCTTTTTTATGCCAGAAATAATGATATGTGTACCTATTGATGTTACTGGTGTAGAAAAGAGAGCTGTTTTAGAAGCAGCAATATCGGCTGGAGCAAAGAAGGCATACTTAATAGAAGAAGCAAGAGCAGCAGCTCTAGGTTCAGGAATGGATATAGCAGCTCCTGAAGGAAATATGATAATAGATATCGGTGGAGGATCTACTGATGTAGCTATAATCTCTTTAGGTGGAACAGTTGTAAGTAAGACTATAAGAGTTGCAGGAAATAACTTTGACAATGATATAGTAAAAATATGTAAAGAAAAACATATAATCTTTTAATTGGAGACAGAACAGCAGAAGAAATAAAAAAATAAAAAAATAGGTACAGCTTTACCTTTAGAAGAAGAAGAAACAATAGAAGTAAAAAGGTAGAGACTTATTAATGGGATTACCTAAAGTTGTTACAATAACTTCTGAAGAAGTAAGAGAAGCTATAAAAAGACTCTTTAGATCAAATCTTACAATGTATAAGAACTGTTCTTGAAAAAGACTCCACCTGAATTAGCAGCTGATATAGTTGATAAAGGTATGATGATGACAGGAGGAGGTTCATTAATCAGAAACTTCCCTGAAATGATAACAAAAATATACTAACTTAAAAAGTAAATTTAGCAGAAAAATCCATTGGAAAGTGTTGTTATAGGAGCAGGACTTGCTTTTAGATCAAATCGATGTTCTTAGAAAAAAATAGAAAAAGGCTGAAAGATAAAAAAATGTTAGATGAATTTCTAAAGAATGAATTATCATTTAATAGAGAAGCAGGAACTTATTTATTTTATGGAGATGATTTAGAAAAAAATTATAGAATAGCCTTAGAATTTTTCAGCAGAATTATTCTCAAGAAATATAGAGAATGAAGATGAAAAAAATCTAAGATAAAAAGATAAGACTTTAAGGAATCTATACAGTGATTTAATGGTAGTAGATAACTTAAATATAGATACAGTAAGAGATATCATAAAAAAAGACCTATACTAGCTCTCATGAAGGGGGAGCTAAGGTTTTTTTGTATTAAAAAAATATTCAAGATATAAGAAAAGAAAGTGCAAATGCAATGCTTAAAAATTATTGAAGAGCCTACTAGGGATAACTTCTTTATTTTAATATCTAAAAGATTAAATATATTGTCAACAATAAAAATCAAGATCAATTATATATAGAGTCAGAAAAATCAACTCCTGAGGAATTAGGGATTGATAAGTATGTTTATAACTTTTTCTTGGGTATTTCAAATGATATAGCAGAGTATAAGGAACAAGAAATAGATCTAATGTTAGAGAAGTCATATAAATCTATTGCTGGAGTTCTAAAAAGAATATGAGAAAGAAAAAAATATTGTAGTAAAAATAGATCTATATAAGTGTTTGAGAAATTTTGTACAAGAATCTACAAGTTTAAAAAAATATGAAAAAAATTAAGTTTGCTGAAGATATTTACTCAAATGCGAGTAAGGAGAGTATAAACTTAATTGTTGACTATATTATTAATTTAGTTAAGAAGAATAAAAAAATTTAAAAAGAAAAGTTAGAATATAAAAAAAGATGTTAAGGTATCCAGTGAATATGAAATTATTATTGATCAATTTACTGTTAAGTGTTTAAAGGAAATTGAGATGAGTTTTTATCTATATATGTTAAGATGTGAAGATGGAAGTATCTATACAGGCACTGCTAAGGACTATTTAAAGAGATATGAGGAGCATCTAAGTGGAAAAAGGTGCTAAATATACAAAGTCACATAAGGTAAAAAAAATAGAAAGGGTTTTTTTCTTTGTGAAAAATAGATCCATAGCTTGTATCTTAGAAAGTGAAATAAAAAAATTAACAAAAAGATAAAAAAAGAAGCAATAATAATTGAGCCCGATAGCTATGTAAAAGAACTTGAAAAATATTAGAAAAAAATAAAAAAATTTTAAAAAAATTTTAAAAAAATTAAAAAAATGTTTGACATAATTTTATAAGTATGATATTATAGTGAATGTCCTGAGAGGGACAAACAAAAATATAAATGCCTGGATGGCGGAATAGGTAGACGCACGGGACTTAAAATCCCGTGGTACTTAGTACCGTGCCGGTTCGATTCCGGCTCTAGGCACCATTTATATTCTTATCGCGGGGTAGAGCAGTCTGGCAGCTCGTCGGGCTCATAACCCGAAGGTCGTAAGTTCAAATCTTACCCCCGCCACCAAAATTGAATAGTAACAAGGATTATGCGGGAATAGCTCAGTTGGTAGAGCGTCAGCCTTCCAAGCTGAATGTCGCGAGTTCGAACCTCGTTTCCCGCTCCAATTATTTATGCGTCATTAGCTCAGTTGGTAGAGCACACGACTTTTAATCGTGTTGTCACAAGTTCAAATCTTGTATGACGCACCATTCATATGTATCTGTAGCTCAGCTGGATAGAGCAACGCCCTTCTAAGGCGTGGGTCGGGGGTTCGAATCCCTCCAGATACGCCATATACGTGGATCCATAGCTCAGTTTGGTCAGAGCACTCGGCTCATAACCGAGTGGTCGCTGGTTCGAGTCCAGCTGGATCCACCATTTTTTTAACAAATTCGCCCCGTTCGTTCAGTGGTTAGGACATCAGATTTTCACTCTGGAAACAGGGGTTCAATTCCCCTACGGGGTACCATAACACGGAAGGCTATCCTAATTGGTAAGGAACCGGTCTTGAAAACCGGCGTCGTAAGACTTTAGAGTTCGAGTCTCTAGCCTTCCGCCATTTATTAATTAGTAAGTAGTGTGCCCAGATAGCTCAGTCGGTAGAGCAGGGGACTGAAAATCCCCGTGTCGGTGGTTCGATTCCGCCTCTGGGCACCATTTTTAAAAATGGTCGCATAGCTCAGTTGGGAGAGCACCTGCCTTACAAGCAGGGGGTCATAGGTTCAAGTCCCTATTGTGACCACCATTTTTTTATTTTTTTGGGGGTGTAGCTCAGTTGGTTAGAGCGCCTGCCTGTCACGCAGGAGGTCGCGAGTTCGAGCCTCGTCACTCCCGCCATAATAAAATAATAAACAAAAAAAGGTGTAGCTTAGCTACACCTTAATTTTTTTATTTATCCTTTAATTCAAATCTATATTTTTGAATGACATCTGGGTATTTCTCTTTGTCAACTTCTGAAGCAAACATTTCATAAGGTCTTATATATGTTCCTCTGTCGCCATAAAGAGCTTGGTAGACGACAAATATCTCTCCTGTTTCTGAATGTTTTGCAATTGCAATGACTTTATAGTCATTCCCTTTAAAAATGTCTATATATCCTATTTGGAATTATCTCTCTATTTTTTTCCCTCTTTTTCAATATTTTTTTATAATTATAACACTTCATATATCTATCTCAAAATAATTCTCCTGAACCTCTCACGACTGACACCCTACGAGTGCTAGAGTCGCGAGTGTTCTAGCATAATTCATAAAAAAATCAGGGATATTTAATCCCTGATTCTTAAACTTTATTTATCTTTATTTCTTTCTTCTTTAACTCTCTTAGAGATATTTTCAGGAACTTCTTCATATCTTACAAATTCATATTCGAATTCTCCTCTTCCTTGAGTTAAAGCTCTTAAATCTATAGAATATTTTAATATTTCTGCTTCAGGAACTTCTGCAAATAAAAGTTGTTCTCCAGCTTCATTGTGATCCATTCCTAGAACTCTACCTCTTCTCTTGTTTAAGTCTCCCATTACATCTCCCATATATTCTTCAGGGATAGTAATTTTCATTTTAACAACAGGTTCTAATAGAACAGGTTTAGCTTTTTCCATACCTAGTTTGAAAGCAAGTATTGCAGCTAACTTAAATGAAAGGTCATTAGAGTCAACTGGGTGATAACTTCCATCGTATAGAGTAGCTTTAAAGTTTATAACAGGATATCCTGCTAGAACTCCTTTTTCCTTAGCTTCCATAAGTCCTTTTTCAACTGCTGGTATATAGTTTCTAGGAACAACTCCACCTTTAATTTCATCTACAAATTCAAAGTCATTATCAGAATGTTCAAATCTAATGAATACATCTCCATATTGTCCAGCTCCACCAGATTGTTTTTTATGTTTTCCTTGAACTTCTGCTTTTCCAAGTATAGTTTCACGATAAGAAACAATAACATCTTGTAATTCAGCATGAACTCCAAATTTATTTTTTTTATCTTACATAAAAATTATATATAGATGTTTTTTTCTCCTTGTCCACCTATTAATAATTGTTTTGTTTCATAGTTTCTAGTTACAACAAATGTAGGGTCTTCTTCCATAACTCTTTGTAGAGCTGTACTTAATTTTTTTCATCATCATTTTTTTATCTGCAGGTAAAACTCCAGAGAAAAATATTTGGTTTAGGGAATCTTATCTTATTGAATACAACTGGGTAGTTCTTATCACATAAAGTATCTCCAGTTTGAGTGTATAATAATTTAGTTGTTGCCCCTATATCTCCAGCATGTAATTCTTCAATTTCTATTTGTTTATTACCTTGCATTGTAATAAGTTGAGCAATTCTTTCTTTTTTTGTTTTTTTCTTAGGATTGAAAAACTTCAGTTTCTTTTCTAAGAACACCTGAGTTAACTTTAAAGAAAGTAATTTTTTTCCAATAAATGGGTCTACTAAAGTTTTGAAAAACTATAGCTGAGAATGGATTTTCATCAGATATTTTAACAACTTTTTTTCTTGTTGAGTTATAGGATCTTCTCCAACTCTTTGTCCACTAAATAGTTCAGTTGGACAAGGCATATATAGATCTAAGTAGTTAAGTAAAGTGTGGATACCAATGTTTTGTTGAGCAGATCCAACCATAACAGGAACGATGTCTCCATTAACTACACCTTTATGTAATCCTTTTACTATTTCTTCTTGAGTGAATTCTTCACCAGCAAAATATTTATCCATTAAAGCTTCATCAGTTTCAGCAATAGCTTCAAATAATAGATTTCTAACTTCACTTACATCAACATCATCAGGAATAGGAGTGTCAACACATTCTTTTCCATCAAATACTCTTCCAACCATGTCAACAACATTTACAAAAACCTTTAAATTCATCTTTTTCACCTATAGGAATACAGAAAGGAGCAATTTTCTTACCAAATTTTTTTCCTTTAGTTCAGTTAAAAGTTTTGTGTAGTTAACATAACCTTTATCCATTTTATTTACAAAAATAATTCTAGGCAATTTTCTTTCTTCAAGTAGCTTCCAAGCTTTTTCAGTCCCAACTTCGACTCCAGCAGTGGCGTCTAAAAACTAAGACAGCAGAAGCAGATACTCTAAGAGATGATATAACTTCTCCAACAAAAATCAAAAATATCCTGGAGTGTCAAGGAAGTTAAGTTTAACATTATTATGTTCAACAGGAATCAAAGAAGTATTGATTGAAAAAAATTCTACGAATTTCTTCTTTATCAAAAGTCAGAAACAGTAGTTCCATTTTTCTACATCGCCTTTTCTCTTGATATAGTCCTTAACATATAGGATAGACTCTATTAATGTAGTCTTTCCAGAGCCTCTATGTCCTAATAGAGAGATATTTCTAATATTATCAGTGGTAAAAAAACTTTCATATACATTGCCCCCTTTATTAAAAAATATTTAATTTTTTTAAAAATTATTTATGGTTGTATTTTAACTTTTTTTATATCAAATAGTCAATGTTTATTTTTATTAATTGGACTCTTATATCGGATTAAATACAAAGTGAATTAAATTTTTAAAAATTTTTATTAAATAGTGTAAGAACACTCGTGACTCTAGCACTCGTAGGGGTGTCAGTCGTGGGAGGTTCAGAAATATAAAATAAATTATAAAAGTTATATTAAAAAAATCTTGACATTATATGAAAAAAATTTAATATTCTTATAATAACTAAACAGTCTAACAGAAAAATAAAAACGAACTACACTATAACATTTTTAAGGAGAGGATACTATGAACAGATACGTTTTAAATGAAACAAGTTATTTTGGAGCTGGTTGTAGAACTGAACTTGCAACTGAAGTTAAAACAAAAGGATATAAAAAAGCACTTCTAGTAAGTGATAGAGTTTTAGCTTCTTGTGGTGTCTTAGATAAAGTAAAAAGAAGTTCTTAACAATGCAGGAATAGCCTATGATGAATTTTTTTAGAAATTAAACAAAATCCAACAATTAAAAAAATTGTCAAGATGGTTTAGAAGCTTTTTAAGAAATCAGGGGCAGATTTTATAATTGCAGTAGGTGGAGGTTCAGTAATGGACACTTCAAAAGCAATTGGAATAGTAAACAATAATCCAAGCTTTGCAGATATAAAATCACTTGAAGGAATTGCTAACACAGTTAATAGAAGTGTACCTATAATTGCACTTCCAACAACTTGTGGAACAGCAGCAGAAGTAACAATCAACTATGTTATAACAGTTGAAGAAGAAAATAGAAAAATAGTTTGTGTAGATCCAAAAGATATTCCTGTAGTAGCAATAGTAGATGCTGAATTAATGCAATCAATGCCAGCAAAAACTATTGCATCAACTGGAATGGATGCTTTTAACTCATGCTATTGAAGGATATATAACAAAGGGAGCACATATACTTTCAGATATGTATGAAATACAAGCTATAGAATTAATTGCTAAGCACTTAAGAGGGGCTGTAAAAGATAAAAATATTGTTGATATGGAAGGAATGAGCATAGGACAATATGTTGCAGGAATGGGATTTAGTAATGTAGGATTAGGGATAGTTCACTCTATGGCTCACCCTCTAGGAGGAGTTTATGATATAGCTCATGGAGTTGCTAATGCACTTCTATTACCAATAGTAATGGAATACAATATGCCAGTATGTATAGATAAATATGGAAATATTGCAAAAGCAATGGGAGTAGATATCACTAATATGTCTAAAGAAGAAGCTGCAAAAGCTGCCATAGATGCTGTTAGACAATTAGCAATAGATGTAAATATTCCACAAACATTAAGAGAGTTAAACATACCTAAAGAAGGTTTACCTAGATTAGCAAAAAGATGCTTTAGCTGATGTTTGTACAGGTGGAAACCCAAGAGAAGTTACTTATGAAGATATCTTAAAAATTATATGAAATAGCATATTAAAAATAAAAAAAGGACTGTTAAAAACAGTCCTTTTATTTTTTTATCCATTTATTCCACTCATTAAAAATTTCATTATCTTCATCTAATTCAATATTAGCAAGATGCCCAAAAAAGATAGTCAGGTTCACAATCTAACTGAACCTCCCACGACTGACACCCTACGAGTGCTAGAGTCGCAGGGTTCTTGGGTAGTAGTTGCTTCTGTTAGCCAACTAAATTTTACCAAGCTATCCCCATAGTTCCTACGGTTCATATATTTATATATTTAAGCACTTATACCTAATATCCTTAGTCCTTCTTTTTAATATGTTTTTTTGGCTGCATTTATATCTCTATTATGTACAGCTCCACATACTGGACAAGTCCATTCTCTCACACTTAAATCTTTTTACTTCTTCATTTCTATATCCACAACAATTACATATTTGGCTACTTGCAAAAAAATTTATCTACTCTTACTATTGTTCTTTCATACCATTTCGCTTTTATAACTTAGTATTCTATTAAATTCACTCCATGATACATCTATAATATTTCTTGCTAATTTATGATTTTTTTACCATATTTTTTTTACTTGTAAGTCTTCAATACAGATAATATCATATTTTCTTATTAGCATTGTTGATAATTTTTGCAAAAAAATCTTCTCTTTGATTTGATATTTTTTTCAAATAATCTTGCTACTTTTTATTCTAGCTTTATTCCTATTTGAACTACCCTTTGGTTTTCGTGATAGTTTTTCTTTTGTAATATTGCTAGTTTATTCAAAGATTTTTTTGTAAATATTTTTGGATTTTCTATTGAGATTTCATCACTGGTAAGCGCAAAGTCCTTTATACCTAAATCTATTCCAACATTCTTATTTGTACTTTCTAATTTTTTTCTACTTCTACATCTGTACAACACAGAGATATATAATATTTTCCACTAGGTACTTGTATTATTGTTGCACTTATTATTCTTCCTTGTGGTTTCATTTTTATCTCTTATTTTTTTAGTTTTCCTAACTTAGGTACTTTTTATCCATTTATCTAAAAAAACTCTATATTATTATTTGTATAATTGGTCTCTGTATGATTTTTCTATTATCTTTCTTAGATTTAAACTTTGGATAGCCACTTCCACTAAAAAAAGTTTTTTTTATATGCTTTATCTAAATCTTTTTAAAGAATTTTTGTAAAGAAAAATTTATCTACATCTTTTAACCATTCTTTTTTTCTTGTTTTAAAACTGTGAGTATTTTGCTACATTGACTATACGAAATAGATTTTTTTCTCTTTGTTATATAGCTCTTGTTTTAAAACCTAAAAAAATGATTATAGACATATCTTACACAACCAAAAGTACAATTTAATATTGTTATTTGAGTTTTAGTTGGATAAAAATCTAAACTTATATGCTTTTTTTCCATGCGATTTCACCTCCATTTACTTATATATAGTATACTACTTTTTTTATACTATAAGTAAATGAAAAAAAGTAAAATTTTTCTAAATATATGAACCTAAAACTGACTCAGTCGTTTTTAGAGGTTGTCGTTCACATAAGTACGCTACCACTTATGCAGTTCTCTTGGCATATACACTCCTTAATAAATTAAGGAGATTAGCCTTGAACTTCTTAATATTTCTATTAAGCACAGACTATATCTTATCCCACAGCTCTATCTGTTTGGGTCTACCCACTTCCACTAGCTTTAGTGTACTTCCCTCAGGAGGAATAGTCGTTGAACCTTACCTTTCGGTCTTGGCTGCTGATTGCCCATTATCTTAACACTTAGGATTTAACCTTATGCCATCTAGTATATTTTTTCTGCTTTCGCCACTTTCACATTTGTACCATATTATTTAGGTACTATGTTGTAGTTATACTAGTTTTAGGGGTTTCCAGCAATTCGAGTAGTATTGGATAGCTTTTTAAAGTTGCTACCTCTACATACATATTTCTATATATGCTGACTATACTTAATGGTCTAACTCATGACTGACACCCTACGAGTGCTAGAGTCACAAGTGTGCGACCATATTTTTAATCAAAATTACAACTTATATCATCTTCATCTCCTATAAAAAAATTGATGTATGCAATATATAATGAATTAGAAAAATTCATCTTCTGTAAGAGGAGCAGAAAAATTCTAAATCATCAATTTTAGCTTTTTTTCTTTTTTTGATAGTTGTTTTTTTCTATCTCATCATTTATACCATAGAACACTCCTTCATCTTCAATAAAAAGTTTTACATATTAATTTCTTATTCTTCTCTATCCAATCTAATTTATCTTCAATTAGTTTTAATGTATCTTCAGAGAAATTGATATCATTTTTCATCATCAAATTCTATTATAATATCAACATCATTTCTATTCCAAAGACTAATTGTTCCATTTATTTCAATCTCGTCTTCAATTTTAGTTTTTAGAAAGATATTTGCTGTTTTTTTAAAAATATTTTTTTACTTCTTTTTAAATTCATAATAAACCTCCTTAAAAAAATTAAACTTATATTATATAAAAGATTTTATCAAAAAAATAAAAATGTAAAGTAAAGAAATTAAGGTTGACAATAAAAAGATAAAAAAAGTTTATAATATCTAAGTTATAATTATAAAGAAAAAAATTAGATTAAATAAGAAAGGAGGGTAAAATGCCTACTCTAAGTCAATTAGTAAAAAAAGGAAGACAAACATTAACTGAAAAAGAAAAAAATCTCCAGCTTTACAAGGAAACCCACAAAGAAGAGGAGTTTGTATCAGAGTGTACACTACTACACCTAAGAAACCAAACTCAGCTTTAAGAAAAGTTGCCAGAGTAAAATTAACAAATGGAATTGAAGTTACATGTTATATTCCTGGTGAAGGACACAACTTACAAGAACACTCAATCGTTCTAGTAAGAGGAGGAAGAACAAAGGATTTACCAGGGGTTAGATATAAAATCATTAGAGGTGCTTTAGATACTGCTGGTGTTGCAAAGAGAAAACAAGGAAGATCTAAGTACGGAGCGAAAAACGCATAATAAACGAATAAAGGAGGTGTAAATTTAATGTCAAGAAGAAGAGCTGCGGTAAAAAGAGATGTTTTACCTGATTCAAGATACTCTGATAAAGTTGTAACTAAAGTAATCAACTCAATAATGCTAGATGGGAAAAAGTCAATAGCTGGAAGGAATATTCTACTCAGCAATGGATTTAATAAAAAGAAAAAAACTGGACAAGAAGGATATGATGTTTTTCAAACAAGCTTTTAGAAAATATTAAACCTCAAATAGAAGTTAGATCTAGAAGAATTGGAGGAGCTACATACCAAGTTCCAGTTGAAGTAAAAAGCTGATAGACAACAAACACTTGCTATAAGATGGTTAACTACTTATACAAGAGCAAGAAAAAGAATATGGAATGATAGAAAAAACTTGCAGCAGAATTAATTGCAGCAGCAAATAATGAAGGTGCAACTATTAAGAAAAAAAGAAGATACTTATAAGATGGCAGAAGCTAACAGAGCGTTCGCACACTATAGAGTATAATAATATAAATGTTTTCGTTTTAAATCGAGGAGGATAAATTTAATGGCTAGGAAAGTATCATTAGATATGACTAGAAACGTTGGAATAATGGCCCATATCGATGCGGGGAAAACAACAACAACAGAAAGAATATTATTTTATACTGGAGTTGAAAGAAAACTAGGAGAAGTTCATGAAGGTCAAGCTACAATGGACTGGATGGAACAAGAGCAAGAAAGAGGAATAACAATTACTTCTGCTGCTACTACATGTTTCTGGAAAGGTCACAGAATAAATATAATAGACACACCAGGTCACGTGGACTTCACTGTTGAAGTTGAAAGATCCCTAAGAGTACTAGATGGGGCTGTTGCAGTTTTCTCAGCTGTTGATGGTGTACAACCACAATCAGAAACAGTATGGAGACAAGCTGATAAATATAAAGTACCAAGACTAGCTTTCTTTAACAAGATGGATAGAATTGGTGCAAACTTTGATATGTGTGTATCAGATATTAAAGAAAAATTAGGTTCAAATCCAGTACCTATACAAATTCCTATAGGTGCAGAAGACCAATTTGAAGGAGTAGTAGACCTAATAGAAATGAAAGAAGTTGTTTGGCCAGTAGATTCAGACAATGGACAACATTTTTGATGTAAAAAGATATTAGAGCAGAATTACAAGAAAAAAAGCTGAAGAAGCAAGACAATATATGCTTGAATCTATAGTTGAAACTGATGATGCACTAATGGAAAAAAATTCTTTGGTGGAGAAGAAATAACTAAAGAAGAAATACTAAAAAGGATTAAGAAAAAGCTACTATAGACAATACAATAGTTCCAGTTGTTTGTGGAACAGCGTTCAAAAAAATAAAAGGTATCCAAGCTTTATTAGATGCTATAGTAAACTTCATGCCAGCTCCAACAGACGTTGCGATGGTTGGAAGGAAGAGATCCTAAAGATCCTGAAAAAAATTAATAGATAGAGAAATGTCAGACGATGCACCTTTCGCATCTCTAGCTTTCAAAGTTATGACAGACCCATTTGTAGGAAGATTAACATTCTTCAGAGTATATTCTGGTATAGTTGAAAAAAAGGAGCTACTGTTCTTAACTCAACAAAAAGGAAAGAAAGAAAGAATGGGAAGAATACTTCAAATGCATGCTAACAAAAGAGAAGAAATTGAACAAGTATACTGTGGAGATATAGCTGCTGCAGTTGGATTGAAAGATACAACTACAGGAGATACTCTTTGTGCTGAAGATGCACCAATAGTTCTTGAACAAATGGAATTCCCAGAACCAGTTATTTCAGTTGCGGTTGAACCAAAAACTAAAAAAATGACCAAGAAAAAAATGGGAATTGCACTATCAAAACTTGCAGAAGAAGACCCTACTTTTTAGAGTTAGAACAGATGAAGAAACAGGTCAAACAATTATCTCAGGAATGGGAGAATTACACCTTGAAATCATCGTAGACAGAATGAAGAGAGAATTTAAAGTAGAATCTAATGTAGGTAAACCACAAGTTGCTTACAGAGAAACTATAACTCAATCTTATGATCAAGAAGTTAAGTATGCAAAAACAATCTGGAGGTAGAGGACAATATGGACACGTTAAAATTATCCTTGAACCAAATCCAGGTAAAGAATTTGAATTTGTAAACAAAATAACAGGAGGGGTAATTCCTAGAGAATATATACCTGCTGTTGAAAAAGGATGTAGAGAAGCTCTTGAATCAGGAGTTATCGCTGGATATCCTTTAGTTGATGTAAAAGTAACTCTATATGATGGATCATATCACGAAGTTGACTCATCAGAAATGGCATTCAAAATAGCTGGATCAATGGCACTTAAAACAAGCTGCTACAAAAGCTAAAACCAGTGATATTAGAACCAGTATTCAAAGTAGAAGTAACTACTCCAGAAGAATACATGGGAGATATCATTGGAGACTTAAACTCAAGAAGAGGAATGGTATCTGGAATGATCGATAGAAATGGTGCTAAGATAATAACTGCTAAAGTACCTCTATCAGAAATGTTTGGATACGCAACTGACTTAAGATCTAAATCTCAAGGAAGAGCAACTTATTCTTGGGAATTTTCTGAATATCTTCAAGTGCCTGCTTCAATCCAAAAAGCAAATACAAGAAGAAAGAGGAAAAATAATTTACTTTTTATACAAAAAAATAGTGTATAATAAGAATGTAAAAAAATTTATGAAAATAATATAAAAAAATTAATTTAGGAGGAAAAAAATGGCTAAAGAAAAAAATTCGAGAGAAGTAAACCACACGTAAACATTGGAACTATCGGGCACGTTGACCATGGAAAAAAACTACTACAACTGCTGCTATATCTAAAGTATTATCTGACAAAGGATGGGCTAAAAAAAGTAGATTTCGATCAAATCGATGCTGCTCCAGAAGAAAAAGAAAGAGGAATCACTATCAACACAGCTCACATTGAATATGAAACTGAAAAAGAGACACTATGCTCACGTTGACTGTCCAGGACACGCGGACTATGTTAAAAAAACATGATAACTGGAGCTGCTCAAATGGACGGAGCTATACTTGTTGTATCAGCTGCTGATGGTCCTATGCCTCAAACAAGAGAACACATCCTACTTTCTAGACAAGTTGGAGTTCCATACATCGTTGTTTATTTAAACAAATCAGATATGGTTGATGATGAAGAATTACTAGAATTAGTTGAAATGGAAGTTAGAGAATTATTAACTGAATATGGATTCCCAGGAGATGACATCCCTGTAATCAGAGGATCATCTTTAGGAGCTTTAAATGGAGAACAAAAATGGGTTGACCAAATATTAGCACTTATGGATGCTGTAGATAACTACATCCCAACTCCAGAAAGAGCTGTAGATCAACCATTCTTGATGCCAATAGAAGACGTTTTCACTATCACAGGAAGAGGAACAGTTGTTACTGGAAGAGTTGAAAGAGGAATCGTTAAAGTTGGAGAAGAAATAGAAATAGTTGGAATCAAACCTACAACTAAAACAACTTGTACAGGAGTTGAAATGTTTAGAAAACTTCTTGATCAAGGTCAAGCAGGAGATAACATTGGAGTTCTATTAAGAGGAACTAAGAAAGAAGAAGTTGAAAGAGGACAAGTTCTTGCTAAACCAGGAAGTATTCACCCTCATACAAACTTCAAAGGAGAAGTTTACGTATTAACTAAAGATGAAGGAGGAAGACATACTCCATTCTTCTCAGGATACAGACCTCAATTCTACTTCAGAACTACTGACATCACTGGTGCAGTAACTCTACCTGAAGGAGTAGAAATGGTAATGCCAGGAGATAACATCACTATGACTGTAGAATTAATCCACCCAATCGCTATGGAACAAGGATTAAGATTCGCTATCAGAGAAGGTGGAAGAACTGTTGCTTCTGGAGTTGTTTCTGAAATAACTAAATAATAAAAATTAATAAATAATTTTTAATACCCTTGAAAAAAATCAAGGGTATTTTTTTATAAATGGACCTCTTGGTGGATATAATCTATCAGCCAGCAACAGTTTGGTTTATAAAAAAACTTTTGTATAAAATTATGTAGGATAGATAAAAAAATTTAATATAGTTTATGAAAGAGGGGCTGTTGCAAATTAACAAAAAGTAAAAAAATAGTTCGTTACTGAGTAAATTTCTTAACGATAAAAATCAAGAATTCGCTGTAAATTCGACATCTGTAAGAAAGTCTAAATGAACAAGTTCATTAAGACTTTTCTAAGATCGCTACGCTCAGACATGTCAAGATTTACTCGGCTCATTCTATTTGATTTTTTTATCTAAAAATTTCCATTCGTAACTCACTTATTTTTTTACTTTAGGATTGAAACTTGAACTGCACCCATAATCTTGGACACAAGATTGGAGGTGCAGTTTTTTTGTGAGTAAATTAACAAGAGAAGACAAAATTAAAAATATATGAAAGAAGAAAAAAATGGTGAAACTATTCCTTCTTTAGCTAAAAGCTTTTTAATGTTCAGGAATCTAATATTAAATATTTAATAGCTTTTAATAAAAAAACATGGATATAATATTTTAAGAGAAGATAAAAAAATAGAGTATATTCTAAAGATTTTTAAATTACAAACAATTAATAGAATTTTTAATTAATCATGAATCTATTAATTCTGTTGCTATTGATATTGGATTGACATCTTCTGGTATTTTTAGATAATTGGCTTTCAAAAATTTAAAGAAAAATGGGTATAATGTTGTAGAAAAAGAAAAAAAGGAAGGAAACCTAAATCTATGACTAAACTTAAGAAAAAAATGATAAGACATTATCTGAAAAAGAGAAAAATTAAGCAATTAGAAGAAGAAAAATTTGTATCTTAAGGCTGAGAATGAATATTTAAAAAAATTGAAAGCTCTAGTTCAAGAAAGGAAGCTAAAAAGAGAAGAAAAAAGTAAAAATAATAGCCGAACTTAGAGCTAAATATCCTTTCAAAAACTCTATTAAAGATTGCTGGAATATCAAGATCAGTATATTATTACTATATTGATAAAAAAAGATATTGATGAGAAGAATAAAGATATCATTGAAAAAAATCAAAGAAATTTACTACGCGAATAAAGGAAGGTATGGTTATCGCAGAGTAACATTGGAATTAAAAAAATCAAGGTTTTAATATTAATCATAAAAAAAGTTCAAAGACTTATGAAAAAGTTTAATTTACAAAAGTATTATCCGTAAAAAAAGAAAAATATTCTTCATACAAAGGTCGCATAGGAAAGATAGCTGATAACCATATTAAAAAGAAATTTTTGAAGCAACAGCTCCAAATCAAAAAATGGTTTACAGATGTAACAGAATTTAATTTAAGAGGAGAAAAGTTATACTTATCTCCAATATTAGATGCTTATGGAAGATATATAGTTTCATATGATATTTCGCACAGTGCTAACTTGGAGCAGATAAATCATATGTTAAGTTTAGCATTTAAAGAAAAATGAAAAATTATGAAAATTTGATATTTCATAGTGACCAAGGATGGCAATATCAGCATTATTCATATCAAGAAAAAAATTGAAAGAGAAGAAGATAACTCAAAGTATGTCAAGAAAAAGGAAATAGTTTAGATAACGGATTGATGGAATGTTTTTTTGGACTATTAAAATTAGAAATGTTTTATGAACAAGAAGAAAAAGTACAAAAACATTAGAAGAATTGAAGGAAGCAATAGAAGATTATATATATTATTACAACAACAAAAGAATAAAGGAAAAAAATTAAAAGGATTAACTCCTGCTTCTTACAGAAGTCAATCCTTATTAGTAAGTTAAATTAATTTGTCCAACTTTTTTTGGGGGTCAGTACTTTTTTTGTTAATTTGCAACAGCCCCTTTTAATTTTTTTATTAGTTTTGTGGAACTTCATTTACTAGTTCTTTACCTTCAACGAAGTCTTTAATATTATTTAAAGTTGTTAAAGTTATAGCATCAACAGCTTCTTGTGTAAAATATGCTTGGTGAGAAGTAAGAAGCACATTGTAGAAAGATAAAAGTCTTCCTAAAAATATCATCTTCAATAACTTGAGTAGATTTATCTTCAAAGAAATAATCTTCTTCTTCTTCGTATACATCAAGAGCCACTGCTCCAATTTTTCTTATCTTTTAAAGCTTCAACTAAATCAGCTGAGTCTATTAGCATTCCTCTACCTGTATTTACAAGTATAACACCATCTTTCATTTTTAACATAGATCTTCTATTAATCATATATTGAGTTTCTTTTGTAAGAGGACAGTTTAAAGAAATAATATCAGATTGAGCATATAGTTCATCTAAACTTACATATTCAAAAACCAAGTTCTTCAGCTGCTTTTTGATTAGGGAATAAATCGTAGGCTACAACTTTCATATTAAATCCTTTTTAATATTTTTTTTATTAAAAATTTGTCCTATTTTACCTGTTCCTATGATACCAGCTGTTTTTTTCCATTTAAGTCAAATCCCATTAAACCATTGATAGAGAAATTTCCTTCTCTTGTACGAACATAGGCTTTATGAATTTTTTTCTATTAACTGCTAGAATAAGAGCAACTGTATACTCTGCTATAGCATGAGGAGAATAAGCAGGAACTCTTACCACTTTAAATCTATTATGTATATCTTTTAAAAGAAACATTGTTAAAAACCAGCACATCTCATAGCTAAAAAGCTTTTATTCCATTGTTAGCCATAACATCGATATTTGCCTTTATTTATAACATCATTTGTGAAAGCACAGACAACATCATAACCTTTTAGTTAAATGAACTGTTTCTTCAGTCAATTTACCTTTTAAAAAAATGTCATATCAAAATTGAAGTTATCAGCATATTTCTTAAAAAAACTCTTTGTCGTAATCTTTTATGTCAAAAAAATATAATTTTTAGTTTTTTTCCATATTATCCCTCCTAAAAATAAATTCTTTACTAAATCTATAATAATTTAATTTTTACCATAATTTTAAATAAAATTATAGTCAAGTTAAAAAAATTAGTTATAATAACATAAGAGGTGTGAAAATGAAAAATAGGATTAGTATTAGAAGGTGGAGGAATGAGAGGTCTTTTTCTCTGCTGGAGTTTTAGATGCTTTACTTGAACTAAAAAGAATTAAATGTAAATGGAATTGTTGGCGTATCTTCTGGAGCTTTGTTTGGAGTAAACTATGTTTCAAAAACAAAAAAAGAAAGAGCAGTTAGATATAATAAGAAATATGCAGACGATAAAAAGATATATGGGACTACATAGTTGGATAACAACAGGAAATGCTGTAAATAAAGATTTTTGCTTTCTATGAGTTACCTTGTAAGTTAGATGTTTTTTTGACAATGAAACATTTAAAAAAAGCAGATACAGACTTCTATGTTGTTATGACCAATGTTGAAAGTGGAAAGCCTGAATATGTTTTTAATAGAAGATGCATTTTGCACAAATGGAATATTTAAGAGCTACATCAGCTTTACCTTTTGCTTCAAAAAAATAATAGAAATAAATGGTAAAAAAATATTTAGATGGAGGAATATCTGATAGCATTCCTATAGATTTTTGTGAGAGCTTAGGTTATGACAAAAATAATAGCTGTGTTAACAAGACCAGAAGGAACATATAAGGAAGATAAGTTAGGATTTTTTTGTATAAGTTAGTCTATAGAAAAATACCCTAATTTAGTGAACTCACTTCTTAATATGGCTACAGATTACAAAAAGGTTCTTGCAAAAAAATAAAAAGATTTAGAAAAATAAAGGAAAAAAATTTTTGTTGTAAGACCTCCAGAAGTTTTAAAAAAATAGGTAGGCTTGAAAAAAATAGAGATAAAAATTCAAAAAAAGTATATGATACAGGTTTAAATACTGGTTTAAAAAGAATTAAACAATATAGTAAAAATATTTGAACAAATAGAATTTATTTTTAAACTTATCTTAAAAAAATTTAAATTAAAAACCTTGAATTTTATTGAAAAATATGGTATAATATTTTTTTAGAAGATTTCTGACCTTACCGCTATTTCCAGGAGGTTTTGGGTCTAATGTCGTCATGGGGTTGGCGCTGTCTTTAACAGCTCAGTAACATCACGAATATCAAATTAGGGTATTACGGATCCTGTATGTTTTTGATATCTGACTACCACTTATTGGATTTGACGACTAAAAACCATAATGAGGCGATAGGTCGGTTTTTTTAATTCTCAAAAAAATTAAAAAAATGAAAAAGGAGATATATTTATGAAAAATAATTATTAAAGAATTAACAGATATTTTTTTCAAAAATCTTGTTGACAATTTATTTCCAGATAAAGAATTAAAAACCAGTAGAAATTACAGTAGCTACAAATGAAAATTTTTGGGGACTATCAATGTAACTTTGCAATGATAAATTCAAAAATAATAGGGAGATAATCCAAGGAAAAATTGCTGAAGAAATAAAGGCTAAGTTTCCCTATGGAGAAATCGTTGAAAAAAATTAGAAGTTGCAGGACCAGGTTTCATAAATATTTTTTTAACGGATAAATATCTTTCTGATTCTATAAAGAAAAATAGGAGAAGCTTATGATTTTTTTCATTTTTAAATAGAAAAGGGAAAGTTATCATAGATTTCTCATCACCAAACATTGCCAAAAAGAATGCACATAGGACACTTAAGATCAACTATTATTGGAGAATCAATAGCTAGAATAATGAGATATTTAGGATATGATGTTGTTGCAGACAATCATATTGGAGACTGGGGAACACAGTTTGGTAAGTTGATAGTTGGATACAGAAAATGGCTAAATAGAGAAGCTTATGAAAAAAATGCTATAGAAGAATTAGAAAGAGTTTATGTTAAATTCTCTGAAGAAGCAGAAAAAGATCCTTCTCTTGAAGATTTAGCAAGAGCTGAACTTAAAAAAAGTACAAGATGGCGAAGAAGAAAAATACAAAAACTTTGGAAAGAATTTATAACAGAATCTTTAAAAAGAATACAATAAATTATATGAAAGATTAGATGTACATTTTGATACATACTATGGAGAATCTTTCTACAATGACATGATGGCAGATGTTGTAAAAAGAATTAGAAGAAAAAGAAATTAGCAGTTGATGATGATGGGGCTAAGGTTGTATTTTTTTGATGAAAAAAGACAATTTATTCCCTTGCATAGTTCAAAAGAAAGATGGAGCATATCTATACTCTACTTCTGATATAGCAACTGTTAAATTTAGAAAAGATAACTATGATGTAAATAAGATGATATATCTTACAGATGCTAGACAACAAGACCATTTTTAAAACAATTCTTTAAGATAACTGATATGCTTGGATGGGATATAGAAAAATACCATATTTGGTTTGGTATCATAAGATTTGCTGATGGTATTTTATCAACTCGTAAAGGAAATGTTATCAAACTTGAAGAGTTATTAGATGAAGCACATAGTCGTGCATATGATGTTGTAAATGAAAAGAACCCTAATCTTTCTGAAGAAGAAAAACAAAAATATAGCAGAAGTTGTAGGAGTAAGTTCAGTTAAATATGCTGACCTATCTCAAAAATAAACAAAGTGATATACTATTTGAATGGGATAAAATGTTAAGTTTTTGAAAGGAAATACAGCACCATACTTACTATATACTTATGCTAGAATACAATCTATTCTTAGAAAAGTAGCTGAACAAAAATATAGAATTGAATGACAGTGTGGAAATTAAGATAGAAAAATAAAATTGAAAGATCTTTAGCAACTCATCTATTGACTTTCCCAATATCAGTATTAAAAAGCTGCTGAAACATTCAAACCTAATCTAATTGCAGATTATTTATATGATTTATCTAAGAAGTTAAATAGTTTTCTATAATAATTGCCCTATATTAAATCAAGATATAGATACTTTAAAAATCAAGAGCCTTATTAATAAAGAAAAACAGGTGAAGTACTAAAAAGAAGGATTGTCTTTACTTGGAATACCTGTACTTAACAAAATGTAATATAAAGGAGGAATTTATGTCAAAGAAACCAATAATTGGAATATCATCAAGTGTAATAGTTGATGATAGTGGAAATTTTGCAGGATATAAAAGAGCCTATGTAAATAAAGATTATGTAGATGCTGTTGTAAGAGCAGGAGGAGTTCCTCTTATAATACCGTTTACTACAGATAAAGAAGTTATTATTAGTCAAGTTCAAGTAATAGATGCTTTGATACTATCAGGTGGACATGACGTAAGCCCATATAATTATGGACAAGAACCTAATCCAAAAATTAGGAGAAACTTTTCCTGAAAGAGATATTTATGATATGCTTTTATTAGAAGAAAGTAAAAAAAGAAACATTCCTATTTTAGGAATTTGTAGGGGTTCTCAAATAATAAATGTAGCAGCTGGAGGAACTTTATATCAAGATTTATCTTTAATACCTGGGAAATGTTTTTAAAAACATAATCAAGTTTCTAAACCAACATTGAAAAACTCATAAAATACAAATAGAAGAAAAATTCTGTTATTTCAAGTATTTTTTTGGAAAAAGAAACTATGGTAAACTCTTTTCACCACCAAGCTTTAGACAAAGTGGCTGACGATTTTAAAGTTGTTGCAAGAGCTAGTGATGGAGTAGTTGAAGCTATCGAACATAAAAACATATAAATTTTTTTAGTAGGTGTACAATGGCACCCTGAAATGTTGGCAGTGGAATGTGATGAAGCTAGAGAGCTTTTTAAAAAGGCTAATAGAAGAAGCTAAGAAATAATGTAAATTGGAGAGAATATGGGAAATAATCAAAATAATGAAAAAATGAAGTTTTGGTCAATAGTTTTATTAACTATCAATGGTATTATTGGGACAGGAATATTTTTATCGCCTGGAGCTGTAGCTAAATTAGTTGGAGATAAAGCAGCAATGATTTACTTAGCAGCAGCAGCTTTTGCAGCTGTATTAGCAGTATCTTTTGCAGCTGCTTCAAAATATGTTGTAAAATCTGGAGCAGCTTATGCTTATTCAAAAAGCTGCCTTTGGAGATGAAGTTGGTTCTTATGTTGGGATTACAAGAGTGGTATCTGCAAGTATTGCTTGGGGAGTTTTAGCAACAGGGGTTGTAAAAACTACTCTTTCTATCTTTGGAAAAGATTCATCTGATATGAAAACTGTAACAATAGGTTTTATAACTTTAATGGTAGTCTTATTAATTATAAATTTAATAGGAACTAAACTTCTTACAATAATCAGTAATATATCAACAATTGGAAAAATAGGAGCTTTAGGAATAACTATAATAGCAGGTATATTTATATTAGTTTTTTTCTGATGGAGCTAATTTACAAGATTTAACTATATTAAAGGATGCTGATGGTAAAAATATAATTCCAGAATTTACAACTTCAGTATTTGTTACAGCACTTGTTGGGGCTTTTCTATGCTTTCACTGGTTTTTGAGAGTGTTGCAAGTGGTTCAGCTGACATGGAAGAACCTGAGAAAAAAATTTTACCAAGAGCTATACCTTTAGCTATAGTAATAATAGCTTGTATATACTTTTGGAATAGTATTTGTATCTATGTATATTGATCCAGTAGCTATGGTAACATCAAAAAGAACCTGTTGTTTTAGCTTCTGTTTTTTTAAAAAAATCAAATATTACAAAAAGATAATTATTATTGGAGCTCTTATGTCAATGTTTGGAATAAATGTTGCAGCTTCATTTTTTTAACTCCAAGAGTTTTTTTGAGGCTATGGCTCAAGAAAAAAACAAGTTCCAGAATTTTTTTACAAAAAGAACTAAAGGTGGCTTACCTTTAACTTCTTTTTATATTAACAGCTGGAATAGCTGTTATAATTCCATTAGCTTTTAACTATAATATGGCAGGGTATAATAATAATCAGTTCAATATCAAGATTTATTCAATTTATAATAGTTCCATTGGCTGTAATTACATTTTATTTTGGAAAGAGCAAAGATGATATTTTAAATGCTAATAAAAAAATGTTATCACAGATGTTATAATTCCAATAATAGGATTATTCCTTACAATTTTATTATTAGTAAAAATTTAATTGGGCACAACAATTCTCAACAAAACTAGATGATGGTACAACTACTCTTAATATAAAAAGCTGTAGTATCAATGCTTATAGGATATGTAATTCTTCCAATATGCCTAAGAATATATATGAGAGGAAAAAAAGTAAATATATATTTCATAAATAATAAAAAAATTTATAGTAATTATGAAAAGAATTATGATAGAATATTTAAAAAAATCCTTAAATATAAAGTCAGGAGTGATTAAAGTGGATCTGCACTATTTAGAAATTTTTTTATGAAGTTGCTAAAAGCTAAGAGTTTCACAAAGGCTGCTGAAAAAAACTTTTTCATCAATCAGTCAGCAGTTTCTATTCAAGTAAAAAAATTTGAAGACATATTAAAAGTAAAATTATTCGATAGAAGTTCAAAAAAATTAAGCTTACTTATACAGGGGAAACTTTATATAAAAATGGCTGAAGATATTTTTTTGAAAAAGGTAAAAAAAGAGCAGAAAAAGAAATCTCAAGAGTTATAGAATTTGATAGGGCAAGAATAGCGATAGGAGCTTCAGCTATCATTGCAGAACCCTTACTTCCTAGCCTTATGAAAGAATTTTTCTTCTATACATGAAGAAATTGAATATAATATAACTATGTCAAATAAAGAACATCTGTTAAAAACTTCTTAAAGAAGGAGAACTAGATGTGATAATAATAGATAGCCAACATATAACAGATTCTAATTTGGAAATAATTCCTATAGAAAAAAAGGTCCTTATGTTTTAATTAGTTCAAAGCATTATGATAATATAAAAGATATAGAAAAGGATGCTATTATCACAAGAGATGTAATACAAAAATAATAATAAGGCTATTGAATATATTGAAGATAAATATAGTATTAACTTTACCAAAAAAATCAATGTTCTTGGAAACTTGGAAGTAATAAAAGGTCTAGTTAGAGAAGGAATAGGGAATGTAATACTTCCGTATTATTCTGTATATAAGGATATAAGAAAAAGGAACTTTCAAAGTTATAGCTAAAATTGATGAAATTAAAGATGGATATGAACTTATTATTACTAAAGATAAAAAAAGATCTATCTCAAATAACAAAATTTATTGATTTAGTTAAAAAGTCATAAGATAGTTATGGAAGGTTCTAGAAATTAGAAGAGGTGTAAATATGAATTTAATAACTTCATATAAAAACAGAATTAGAATTATTAAAAAAATTTATTGAAGAAGAAGAAGAAAGAAAAAGAAACTGAAAAAAAGTGGCTAAGAAATTAGCAGATATATTTACTAAAAGGAAACAAAGTTTTAATCTGTGGTAATGGTGGTAGTAACTGTGATGCCATGCATTTCATAGAAGAATTTACAGGAAGATTTAGAAAAGAAAGAAGAGCCTTACCAGCAATTTCTATATCAGATCCATCTCATATAACTTGTGTTGCAAATGATTATGGTTTTGATTATATCTTTTCAAAAGGTGTTGAAGCCTATGGAAAAGAAGGAGATATGTTCATAGGAATTTCAACTAGTGGAAATTCTGCCAATGTTATAAAGGCAGTTGAACAAGCTAAAGCACAAGGGCTTGTAACTGTAGCTTTACTTGGAAAAGATGGTGGAAAGCTTAAAGGTCAATGTGACTATGAATTTATTAAATAGTGCAAGAACACTCGTGACTCTAGCACTCGTAGGGTGTTAGTCATGAGACATGTACTCGTAGAGTATGAAATTGCACGAAGATTTTAGTAAGCATATAGGGAAACTTGTATGTAGACACGGAGCAAAACCGTGCAACAAAGAAACTGAATTGCTGGGAACTCTTAAAGCTAGTATAACCACAACATAATACCTAAGTGAGAATACGGTATAAGTGTGATGGTAGCGAAAGCAGAAAAAATATACTAGATGGTGCAAGGTTAAATCCTAAACATTATGATAATAGACAATCAGCAGCTAAGCCTGAAAAGGAAAGTTCAACGACTATCCCTCGTGAGGGGAGTACAATACAAGCGATTGGTATTGGAAGTGGTTTCGCCTAAGGTGTTGAGATACACTATGGATAAGATATAGTCTGTGCTTGTTAGAGATAACAAGAAGTTCAAGATACTAACCCATTAACAAGTTAATGGGAATAAGATTGGGAGAACTGCATAAGTAGTAGCGCACTTATGTGAACGACGCTTCCCACTGTTGTGGGGTTTTAAAAACTTTAAAAAAATATTTAAAAAAATAAATAAAAAAACATTACTTTTTAATGGATAAAATGTAGAATATATGGTATAATATCTCTGATGAAAAGGAGGTGATTATATATGTATTTAACATTAAAAACAACAAGTAAAAACATCTTAGCAAAAAAAGAGTTTAGAAATTTAAAATATTTGTGCCATATAGCTAAGAATTTAAAGAATCAAGCTATATATAATGTTAGACAACACTATTTTAAACAAATAAAAAAAGTATTTAAGCTATAATGAAAAACTATAAAGATGCTTAAAAAAATAGTGAGAACTATAAAAAGTTGAAATTCTAATATGGCTCAACAAATTTTTAAAAAGAAGTAGATGAAAGTTTTAAATCATTCTTTGCACTTTTAAAAACTTGCTAAGAATGGTCAATATAATGGTAAAAATAAAAATTACCTAATTATCTTGATAAAGATGGTTTTACAACTCTTATTATAGGTTTTATTAGATTAAAAGATGATATGCTGATAGTTCCTTATTCAAATTCTTTTAAGAAAACTCATCAGGAAGTTAAAGTTAAGCTACCATCAGTATTAAAAAGACAAGAAGATAAAAGAAATTAGAATAATACCAAAACAACATTCTAGGTACTTTGAAATTCAATATACTTATGAAATAGAAGAAATTCAAAGGGAATTAAATAAAGAAAATGTACTAGGAATTGATTTAGGTATAGATAATCTTTGTACTTGTGTTACAAATACTGGAGCTTCATTCATAATAGATGGTAGAAAAATTAAAAATCAATAAATCAATACTATAATAAGATAAATGCAAAAATTACAAAGTATAAAAAGATAAGCAAAAAGATTGAGCGCACAACATTAAGACAAAAGAGAATAACTAGAAAGAGAAATAATCGTATAAATGATTATCTTTCAAAAAGCAGCAAGAACAATTGTAAATTATTGTCTTAATAATGATATAGGAAAAATTAGTTCTAGGATATAATGAAGATTTTCAAAGGAAATCAAATATTGGAAGTATAAATAATCAGAACTTTGTAAATATACCATATGGAAAAATTAAGAGATAAATTAATATATCTATGTAAACTATATGGAATAGAATTTAAACTACAAGAAGAGAGTTATACATCAAAAAGCAAGTTTCTTTGATGGAGATGAAATTCCAATATATGATAAAGAAAAATCTACAAGAATATATATTCAGTGGAAAAAGAATAAAAAGAGGACTATATCAAACAAGCGCAGGTAAACTTATAAATGCAGATTGTAATGGAGCATTAAATATTCTAAGAAAAAGTAAAGTTGTGGACTTAAGTGTCCTATACAATAGAGGCGAACTGAACACGCCTAAAAAGAATAAGGGTAGTGTAAAAGCTATCAAACTTCTTAGAAAATTTTTAAAGATTTTTAAAGATTTTGGAACCCGCAACTCTAGCACTCGTAGAGTGTCAGTCGTGGGAGGTTCAGTGTTCCTGGAAAAACATCAGATAGAGTACAAGAAATTCATATGATGATACTTCATATAATAATTGAAGGTGTTGAAAGAATAATGTTCCCTGAAAAATTATGAGGGAGAATAAAAATAAAGAGACTGTTGCAAAATAATAAAAAAGTAAAAAAATAGTTCGTTACTGAGTAAATTTCCATTCGTAACTCACTTATTTTTTTACTTTTTGAATTAAGATTATAGTATGCAACAGCCTTTTTTTATATGAATTTTTTTCTATTTCTTCAGCAATTTCCAAGTCAGCAACTTCATCTTGATGATATTCAATATAATCTTTTAGAAGTTGGACTGAAAAAGAAATTAGCCTCTTCTTCATAGATAGAAGTTTTAAAACCAGTGTGTTCCCTAAAAAAATCTTATCTCATCACAATCATGTTCGAGAGCATGAAAAAGCTCATGTCCTATGACAAAAAGTTTTTGCAAAGCCCTCAAGCAAAGACTGAACAACTATTAATTTTGAATTCAAAAACAACAGTGTATAAACCTTTCATTTCTATATTAGCTGAAACAATTTCAATACCTAAGCCCTTACAAATACTTATAGGATTTTTTTGTCCCAAACTCAAAAATATAAATTATCAATCAATTTTAGAATTTCTTTTTTTCTTCTTTCCGTCATTATTTTTCATCAGCTCTCTTTTTAAGCAATGCACGAATGAAAAAAATTCTTTCAAGACTTTTTTTCTAGTTCGTTTTTTTATCTTCTTCTGACACAGGTTTACCATTAAACATAAGAGTCGAAGTAGTCATTGCTATATTTTCGTATTCTCTTATTTCGTCTGCACTCAACTGATACTCTTTAATTAAAAATATCTTTTTCCTTATCATCTTCATTTTTCCATAGGAAGATCATAGCCTCTTAACCAAAGTTCATTCACATTTAAAACCTCTGCAAATAATTCAATCCTATCTTTTTTTGCTTCATATTCTCCACTTAAATATTGAGAAATAGTAGATTTATTTACATTAGTCAATTCTGATAATTTAGTTGCTTTTCATATTTCTAAGTTCCAAAGCAAGTTTTAGTCTATCTGCAAAATTACTCACCAATTTCATATTATACCTCCATTTAAAATAATAATAACATATAAATTTGTATTTTACAAATATTATTTTTAAATAATTTGTATTTTCTAAAAAAATAATTTGACAAAAAGTAAAAAAATAATATTAATATGTTTGTATAATACAAACTATAAAAAAATAAAAAAATTTGTGTTTTAAAAAAATAAAGGAGGCTTAAAAATGAAAAAAATATACATACAAACTTTTTAGCTGAATATATCTTAAAAATTAAGTGGGGAATATGCAAGTGCAAATAGAATACATGATATTTTAAATATAAGTCTAAGCTATACTTATACTTTAGTAAAAAAATAACAAGGTGAGAAGTCGTGTAAAAAAATGGAAGAACTGAATACAATATGGAAGATTTTATAAGAAGTTTAGAGCTTTCATATAATAATAACATTGTAGAAACTCCTTTAACAAAAAGAGGAATTCGATGCTAATAACTTTCATAATTGGGAGGCTAAAAAAATGATATTGAGAAATATTTGGAAAGATTACTTTTAGATGAACTAGGACAGTTTACTTGTATAAAAAGACCTGGTAGAACTTTTTAAGGTGAGTAAAACTATGTGGTATGACGCTTTGGAGGAAGGAAAAGTAATGTATTTTACAATTTCAAGTAGAAAAAAATAATAATAACTCGTTCTCTCTACCCTTTCTAAGAGAGGCATTATCTATGCAAGACTGAACCTCTCACGACTGACACCCTACGAGTGCTAGAGTCGCAAGGTTCTTAAGTACAATTTAGTTTCTTTTTGAATATCTAGTATTCAAATACTAGCTAATTTCCTTAAGACTTTAATGGACAAACTCTCCGTTGAGTTTGCGTCCTGTTGGCTCGGTTCAAAACCATTTAATTTTTGGCAGTGAATATTTTACGAGGTTACTGCATTTCCTAACCTCAACCTTATATATTCAGTTTCCAAAGTTCTTAAATGTATTATACTCTAAATTTAGTAAAATTACAAATTTTAGAGCAACATTTTTTTAATGTTGGTGTTATTCATACCCTATGAGTACATGTCTCACGGCTAACACCCTAACGAGTGCTAGAGCCACGAGTGTTCTAACACATTTAATAAATATGTACAATTATACTAAAAAAACCATTAAAAAAACATTGACAAAAATTATAAAAAAACAGTATACTGAGATTATAAAAAAACATTTGTTTTTTATACAAAAAAAGCGTTAAAGGGGGAACTATGAAAAATAAAAATTTATTTTAGCTGCAATGTTGGTAGTGGGAGCAGTTTCTTACTCAGCAGAAGCAACGGATGCTGTAGCTCAAGAAGTAATAAACGAAGTTAGAAATATTGAGGCAGAGTATCAAGCTTTTAATGCAAAAAGGAAGCTGAAAGAAAAAGAAGAATTCATTCAAGAAAAAGGCAAATCTTGAAAAATGAAGTAAAGAGAATTAAAAAGAAAAAAACAATTAGGAAGGGAAGAACTTTATGCTAAGTTGAAAGAAGATTCAAAAAAATAAGATGGCATAGAGATGAGTATAAGAAATTATTAAAAAGATTTGATGAATACTACAACAAATTAGAACAAAAAAATCGCAGACAAAGAGCAACAAATAGTAGAATTAACTAAAATTATTAGAAGTTTTAAACTAAAGTGGGAGGGAAATTATGAAAGAAAGTTTCTAAAAACTATTCTATTTTTTTATGCGCATTATCATCAATAGCTTATGCAGAAGATGATGCAATGGCAATATTAAATAAAAAAAGAGCAGAAATTGAAAAAAAGCAGAAAAAGGCAAAGGCAAAATTAGCTAAAGAAGCAGAAGAAAAAGCAAGAAAAAGAGGCTGAAGAACAAGCTAAAAGCTCAAGTTGCAGAAAGTGTAGAAGTTGTAGAAGCTCCAGTAGCAGCTGTAGTAGCAACAGAAGGACTAAATCCTCAAGATGAACAAGAAGCAATGGAAATCTTAGATGGTATGAGAAAGAAAATAAAGAAAGAAGATGCAGAAACTCTTAAATTACAACAAGAAGCAAAAGAATTAGGAATATCTACATCTGAAGCAAGCTCATTAGCAGAAATAGAAGCAATGGTAAAAAGCAAAGAAAGCAGAAAAAGCTAAACCAAAGACAGAAGCAGAAAAAAATTAGAAGCAACAAGAAAAGAAGCTCTAGAAAAAAATTAGATTTCTATGAAAGAGTAGTAAGAAGTGTTGCAAGAGAAGAAGCAGAAGTGGCAGGATATTATCAAATAATGGATGAAGATATAAAAAAACAACTGAAGCTATAGAAGAAGCTACTCCAGTAGTAGAACCTGTACAACAATAATAGGGGGAATATAGATGAAAAAAACAAATTAATATTAACAACACTATTAGGATTACTTTTAGTGGGTTCATTTTTCTTATGCTGAAGAAAGTGACGATGAAGCAAAGAAAAAGATTGCTAAAAAGAATATGAAAAAAAGCGCAAAAAGAAAGAGAAAAAGAAGCAGAAAGAGCTGCAGAAGAAGCTGCTAAAAAGACAAGCTGAAGAAGGGGCACAATCAGCTCAAGAAATAGTAAATCAAACTACAGAAAACTGTGAGTAGTGGAACAGTTGTAGAAGGTGGAAAGTAGCAGTAGCGCAAGAAGAGGTAGTAATACCTAAAAAAAGCAAGAAAAAGACATGACTGAATCAGAAAAAAATGGATTTAGAAGTACAAAAGAATTAAGAAGAGAATGTTAGAAATAAATGCAAAAAAATAGAAAAACTACAATAAGACAAAATGAAATGCTTGATAATTTAGAAAAGAATGTTGGGGAACTTGAAAGAAGAGTAACTTATTAATAAAAAAAGGAGAATAGGAAAATATGAAAAAAATTAGCGTTAATATTAGGAGTTTTATCATTAGTAGCATGTACAGATCAAAAGGTAGTAAACTATAATACAGCAAGATTAGATAATATAGAAGCTTATTTAGCAAATAATAAAGCAGTAAAAACCATCAGAAAATCTAGATAAATTAGTTGAAGAAGGAAAAGTTGAGTATACAGAAGAATACTTATCATTAGAAAAGGAGGCTGACAAATGGAAAAGAGAAAGAGCACAACAATAATAACATTATTACTATTATTAGTATTTTCTCTACCAGCATTAGCAGTCCAAGGGTTAACAACAACACAAATGCGTGAAAAATACAATAAGAATAAAATGCATTAGAAATAAAGAACATGGATATAACTAATATAGAAGCACCAAAAGAAATGACAATAGTATTAGATGAAAGAGCGCTAAACTTTGATTTTGATAAATCAGTAGTAAAACCTCAATATTTTGAAATGTTAAATAACTTAAAAAGACTTTCATCGAACAAAATAACTATGAATTAACAATAGAAGGACATACAGACTCTGTAGGAAGTAACCAATATAACATAGGGCTTTCAAGAAGAAGAGCAGAAGCTGTAAAAAGCTAAGTTAATAGAATTTGGATTACCAGAAGATAGAATAGTTGGAATAGAAGCTAAGGGAGAAGAATATCCAGTAGCAACTAATGAAACACCAGAAGGAAGATTACAAAAATAGAAGAGTTGAATTCAGATTAGTTCAAAGATAATGCTTGTATTAGGGAGTAATATAAGTATAAGGAGGAGAATTAAAAATGGGAAATAATAGCCTAAGTAATACCGAAAAAAAGTTTACGTTCAATAGCAAAAAGATATGAAAATGTAAAAATATTCAGTAGGTCTTGCTGTACTTTTTTTAATGAATGGAACAAGTGCATTTTCTGATACAAATGCAGTTCAAGAAATAGATAGACAGAAAGAAGTAGTAAAAAAATAATCAAGCAGGAAAGACTATAGTAAAAGAAACAAAAAAAGAAAAAGAAGCAAGCGACTCAAAAAAATAAAAAGCTTCTTGGGTAAATATGCAATTTGGTGCTAATGATATGTATAGCAACTATTTTGCAGTACCTAAAGCTAAAGTAGAAAAAGACATCAGTTGTAACAAGTGAAAAAAACTGTATTAGTAGCAAGTGCAGATAATACAGCAAGTTTACCTATGTTTGCAAAAACTATTAACAGATATAGAAGAAACTACAGAAAATAGAACAGAAGTTCTAACAACAATTGCTAAAAAAAGAAGAAACACCTACAATGGAAGAAATAAAGGCAAGTAAACAAGAATTAAGAAGTTCAGTAGGAAATCTTCAAGATAAAAATAGACACTGCAAGAAGAGAAAAATAATAAAGAAATCAATGGATTAAGATTAGAGTTAATTCAATTGATGGAACAAGGAAATCAAGTAGTAAAATCACCTTGGTCATCTTGGCAATTTGGAGCTAATTATTTCTATGAAGATTGGGGTGGAGCATACAAAGGAAGAGGAGATAAGAAGAAAAAAATATCCATTTGAAGGAGTATTTAGAAGAAGTACAGATCCTTTTGAAAGATATATTTCACCAATAAGTTCAAATTATGGGGCAATATCTACATCAACTGATCCTTATTCAGCAACAACTAGTGCAAGAAAAGGATTAAGATCTTCATTAAGATCTTCATATGGAATAGCAAGTACAACACCTGTTTATGAACCTATAGCAACTTTAGAATTAAATGCAGGTATAAGACCAAGAAAAGTAGATAAACAACCTTTAAATATAGATTTAGGGAATATAAGTGCACCATCTGCACCAAATGTAAGTGTGAATGCTAATACACCTGTGGCAGTGACACCACCAACAGTGACACCACCAACAGTAACATTGAATATACCAACACCTAATACTAAACCATTTAATGACTTTAGTTTTACAAATGGTAGATATGGAACTCATGATTCAGGTTCATCACCTACATCTGGTTTTAAATATAATAGAAAGTTCTGGGAGAGTTTATACTTTAGGGGTAAATCCTAATAATCCAAATATAGATCCTAGTAATCTACAAGCTGGAGATTTAAATAATAAAGCATACAAAGTTGAAGGTGGAACTGTTGTAGGTGGAAATACTGCAGCTGCAATTTTCCGTATAAGTAGCAAAAGAGGTTCCCTAAGAGGGCAAAATAATGAAGCTAACTGGAATTCTATTATGACAGAAGATCCGACTAATCCAATAGTTGAAGGATTTACTTATGGAGGAACTTCAGCAACAGATAGGGTAAAATTCTATGTTGCTGGAGATATTAAAGATGATGGAAGTAACTTATTGGGAACTAATAATAAAAAAGGAGCAATAGCTCTACACAGTGTATGGAATGGAACTTACCATGATATAGAAGGATACTTAAAAGGAAGATCAACAATGTTTTCAATTGAAACATGGCACTCTCCTAAATTGGTATTTAAAAAAATATAAAAAGTAGATATACAAGGTAATGAAAAATACATTATTTTACATCTATCCTCATAGTTATAATGGATTAGTTAATAATAGTGTAGGAGATTATAATGCTTTTTGCACAAAGAGGAGCCTTTTATAGGAGAAGTAAATGCAGATATAAAAATCTCAAAAGAATGCTATATACTCAGTAATGGGATTATCAGGTGGATTAAATATAACAAGTACAGGTACATATAAACTGGAAGGTTCTAATAACCTTATTTATTCAGGACTAGGATATTCACCAAGTTTTCAAAAACTTTATAGGAAAATGATGCTGCACATGGTTTTTGTATCAGATAGATATAAAAACAGGTATGACTCCTGTAATAAATTTAAAAAAACAGCACCTGAATCTTATGGTGATGGAAACGTAATAATGTACTTCAGTGATTTATTACCAGATAAAGCAGCTGGATATACTGAAACAACTGTTTATGATGGAAATGATAATAATTGGAAAAAAACAAAAATTGGTATCTTCCAAGGAGAAGTAAGGGCTAGTGCTAGAATAGGAGAAAAATTAAATATAGATGGTACAGCTACTCAAACAACAGAAGGAAATAAAATACAACAAGCTAATGGAACTCTAATAAATGGAGATAATAAGTATGTAGAAAATAACGTAGGTATATTAGCTCAATCTGGTCAAAGAGGAGAAGTAGGAGGTAGAAAGATAACTCCTACTCAAGATTTAGGAGCTGCTAGCTTTACTTGGGTTGATCAAGATAAGATACATGCTCTATATGTAAATGATATAGATGTAACTTTTGGTAAATACTCTAAAGGTGGATTAATGGTAGTTTCTGAAAGAGGAACACAAGTGGATGTTGCAGTTACTGATTCAGCTAATCCACATCATACAGATGTAGTTAAAGATGGACATGGAAATCCTATAGGAAATAAAAAAGATGCAGCAACTATTCCAGTAAGAACTACTCCAATTTTAGACTACAATAAAGCTAGTACAGATTACACAAATGATAGTAAAAATTATAAGTTCAACTGAAGATGCTAGCAATGAAGCAGCTATTGGAACTATAATTGCTTATGCAAAAAGGAAGTTGGAAAGATTCTGATACTCGTATGGGGCGAGTGACAGGAGTAGATCCAATGTCATTAGCAACAAGAAACGCATTCGAAGATGCTAAGTCTGAAATAAATTTTGGTGTTCCAGTTGAGATGTCAGCAAAAATTTGCTGAAATAGCAGGGATAAAAATATAATCCGGTTGCTTATGCTGCTGAAGGTGGAAAGATAACAGCTAAAGATACGAAAGCATATGGATATGGATCAGTTATAGCCTATGCAAAAAATCAAATAGTTGGAGGAACTGTAAAAAGCTCTGGAGAAGTAGTAATAGATGGTAATATAGAAGCAGTAGATGCTTGGGCAGCAAGTGATGCAAATACAACTAAAGAGAAGTATAAAAATATTGGTGCTTTTGCAGATGGGCAAGGAACAAAAATAAAAGTAAGTGGAAATGCTAAGATAAATGGTCTAGGAGCCTTTGCTAATGATGGAGGAAGAGTTGTTATCTCTGGTACTAACAGTGTACTTAATTCAGGAGCATCAACAGCCTTAGCAGCTAAATCAGGAGGACACATTACATTTGCAGGAGGAGACATCAATGTAGGAAGTAATGCTAGTGCTAATTCTACTCCTTTCTATGCTGATACAAATGGAAATTCTAAGATTAACTTTACTGGTTCTACAAAGATAAATATGACTAAAGGAACTTTCTTAGTAGGAGATGCATCAGAATATCAAGCTGCAGTAGCTACAACAAATGCTGATGGTCAAATTACAGGTGGAACTAAGTATAATGGAATGAGTAATGTAGAGTTAACAGCAAGTGGAGATGCAAAAATTGTTAGAAATAAAGATGTTCCACATACTATAACATGGACTGGTCCAGGAAGCTTAGCAGCAAACATACAAGCTGATACTCAAATCAGCAAAAATAACAGCACCAGCTGCAAATTATTTGGCTTACTATACAAATGGTAACTATATAATAAATGCTGATGCACAACTAGGAAATCCAACAGCAGCAGATAGTTTTGACAATATAAAAAATGACAAAGGAACTACTTACAATAAATGCTGGTAAAAAAAGTTTACTCTACTACAGGTGTAGGTCTAGGAATGGCTTCATCTGCAGGAGCAACAAGTAATGCTGTTTCAGGGTACACTAATAACGGAACAATCGATATAAGTGGAGGAAGCTCAACAAAGACAGCAGTAAATGTTTCTTATGGAACTATAACTAACAATGGAACAGTAAAGGTTGATAATGGTGTAGGACTATATGGAACAAATGGAAGTAAAATTGAAAAATGCCATTAATGGAATAGTTAATGTAACAAACTCTGGTTATGGAATAGTAGGAATGGCAACAGGAGCAACAGCTCAAGCTTATGGTAGAGATATTTCAGCAGCAGGAAGTGCAGTTGAAATTAAAAATGATGGACTAATAAATGTTGCTGGAAATAATGCTATTGGTATCTATGCTGATGATAATAAAGGGGTAGCATTAAATGAAATTACTATAGCTAATAACAATAAGATTACAGTTGCTGGAGATAAGTCAGTTGGTATAGCTTTTAAGAGATAGTATAGCTTCAGGAGATGGTGGAGTAATAACATTAACTGGAACAGGTTCATCAGATATAGTTACAGGAACAAATGGAACAGGAATTTATGCTGAAAATTCACAGGTTAATTTAAATACTAACTATGGAATAGAAACTAAAGATGGTGGAGTAGGAATTTATCTAAAAAAATTCGATCCTTCCCAACAAATACAACTTTTGAATATAAATATTCAGGAAGTACAAGTGGAAGAGGAATTGGTATAGTATTTGATAAGCTAAATGCTACTAATAACACTAATTTAAGTCTTGTAAATAGCACAGCAACTACTGGTGGTATGGTAGGAATTTTTGCAAATGGTGGAGGAACTTTTATAAACAATGGAACAATAACTGGTTCATCTACAGCAAAAAGAATTTGGAATTATAGGTGAAAAATACAGATATAGACAATAGAGCAGCAATAACATTTGGACATGCTACTAATATAGCAAAACCCTAATATAGCTCTATATACTAAAAACTAATAATTTAATCACTAATAGTTCAAATTTAACACTTGGAGATAACTCAATTGGTATCTATGGATATGCAGTAAATAACAGTGGAGATATTACTGTTGGAGATAAAGGTTCGGCAATTTATACTCAAGGTGGAAATGTAAATATTACATCTGGAACAATAAATGTTGGAAAAAAATGAAGCAGTTGGAATCTACTCAGCAGGAAACTCACAAGTTATAACAAATAATGCTACTGCAATGAATATAGATGAAGGTTCTTTTGGTTTTGCAAATGTAGGAACAGGAAATACTATAAATTCTAATGTTGCTAATGTAAACTTAAAAAGATAATTCAATATATATTTATTCAAAAAAATAATGGTACTGTAAATAATGTTACAAATTTAACTGCAACAGGTACAGTTGGAAATAACTATGGAATCTATTCAGCAGGACAAGTAACTAATACAGGAAATATGAACTTTACAAGTGGAAAAGGGAATGTAGGTATCTATAGTATAAAATGGAGGAAGAGCAATAAATAATGCAACTATTTCAGTTGGAGCATCAGATTCTAGTAATTCAGTTTATTCTATAGGTATGGCAGCAGGATATGTTGGAGATGTAACAACTCCAGCTTATACAGGAAATATAGTAAATGAAGGAACTATCAATGTAACTGGAAAAGATAGTATTGGAATGTATGGAGTTGGCTCAGCTACAACTGTATATAATGGAACTTCAACAGGTTCAACTGCAACAATAAATCTTTCTGCAGATGGTGCTATGGGAGTATATCTAGATGAAGGTGCTAAAGGATTTAACTATGGAACAATACAAACAGTTGGAACTCCAAAGAAAGCTGTGGGAGAAGTTGTTAGAAAAGGAGCAGAATTTACTAATGAAGGAACTATCAATATAAACTCAGTTGGAGGCTATGCTTTTGTAAAAATAGCAGGAGGAATAATTAGAAACTATGGAACTTTCAATGTAACTGGAGGAGCTACTAAAGAGCATATTCCTGGAATGTCTGATACAGGTAAAAAAGTAGGAGGAGTGTCAATCGAAGCTAAACCTGGTGTATTGACAGCTACTATAAAAGATCCAGCTGGAAATATAGTTACACCTACATTAGTAACTGTAGAACAAGAAAAATAAAGTAAATACTCCAGTATCACAAATTGGAATGTATATAGATACTTTAAGGGCAACTAATCCAGTAGGAGGCTTATCTTCAATAGGAGTTACTAAAAGCAGATTTAATTATAGGTAGTGAAGCAAGTCAAAAAGACAACAAGTAAATATATACAAGTGGATAAAAACTTAATAGCTCCATACAACAGAGCTATCTTGAGTAATCCACAAATATCAGATTGGAATATTTATTCAGGTTCATTAACTTGGATGTCTACTGCAACAATAGATGTTAACACAGGAACAATAAATAATATCTATTTAGCAAAAAAATACCATATACAACTTTTGCAGGGAAATGAAGCTACACCAGTTGATAAGAAAGATACATATAACTTCTTAGATGGATTAGAACAAAGATATGGAAAAAGAAGCTCTAGGAACTAGAGAAAAATAGAGTATTCCAAAAAAATTAAATTCTATAGGAAATAATGAAGAAATTCTATTCTATCAAGCAACAGATGAAATGATGGGACACCAATATGCTAATGTTCAACAAAGAGTAGTAGCAACTGGGGATATCTTAGATAAAGAATTTAATTATTTAAGAAATGAATGGTCTAATCCAAGTAAAGATGCCAATAAGATAAAAAAACATTTGGAGCTAAAGGTGAGTATAAAACAAATACAGCAGGAGTAATCGACTATAAGAATAATGCTTATGGAGTGGCTTATGTACATGAAGATGAAAACTGTAAGACTTGGGGAATCAACAGGTTGGTATGCAGGTATAGTTCATAATACATTTAGATTTAAAGATATTGGAAATTCTAAGGAAGAAATGTTACAAGGAAAAACTTGGATTATTTAAGTCAGTGCCATTTGACTATAATAACAGTTTAAATTGGACAATATCAGGAGATATATTTGCAGGATACAACAAGATGAACAGAAGATTCTTAGTAGTAGATGAAGTATTTAATGCAAAAAGGTAGATATCATACTTATGGTCTAGGTTTAAAGAATGAAATATCAAAAAAATTTAGATTGAGTGAATCATTTACATTAAAAACCATATGCAGCTCTAGGTTTAGAATACGGAAGAGTATCTAAGATAAAAGAAAAAAATCAGGAGAAATTAAACTAGATGTTAAATCAAATGATTATTTCTCAGTAAGACCAGAAATTGGAGCTGAATTAGGATTTAAACACTACTTTGATAGAAAGACAATAAAAAGTAGGAGTATCAGTAGCTTACGAAAATGAACTTGGAAGAGTAGCTAATGGTAAAAAAATAAGGCTAGGGTAGCTGGAACAAATGCTGATTACTTCAATATCAGAGGAGAAAAAAAGAAGATAGAAGAGGAAATGTTAAGACAGATCTTAATATTGGAGTAGATAACCAAAGAGTAGGGAGTAACAGCAAATATAGGTTATGACACTAAAGGACATAATGTAAGAGCAGGAGTAGGATTTAGAGTAATATTCTAAAAACATTTACAATATAACTAATAATAATTAAGAGAATTTTTTTGAGAATTAAAAAACTTAAAAAAATTCTCTTTTTTTTGATTAAAAATATTTTTTTCTTAAAAAGAATTTTTAGAGAACTTAAAAATATAAAAAAAGGCTTTATAATAATACGAATAGTATGTAGCATTATTGTGGAAAAACTATTTATAATATTGACAAAAGTGCATAAAAAAAGTATACTAAAAGCCATAAAAAAACTTTAATCTTTTATAAAAAAATAAAAAGGGGGAACTATGAAAATCAAATTTATTTTAGCTACAATGTTAGCGCTTGGATCATTATCTTATTCAGCAGAGTTAACAGATACAGTAGCTCAAGAGGTAATCACTGAAGTAAGAAACATAGAAGCAGAGTATCAAGCTTTTAATGCAAAAAGAAGCTGAAAGAAAAGAAGAATTCATTCAAGAAAAAAAGCAAATCTTGAAAAACGAAGTAAAAAGAATTAAAAAGAAAAAAACAATTAGGTAGAGAAGAACTTTATGCAAAACTAAAAGAAGATTCAAAAAAATCAGATGGCACAGAGATGAATATAAGAAATTATTAAAAAAAGATTCGATGAATACTACAACAAGTTAGAACAAAAAAATTGCAGACAAAGAACAACAAATTGTAGAATTAACAAAATTATTAGAAGTTTTAAATTAATAGGAGGGAAATAATGAAGAAGTTTCTAAAAACAATTTTATTTCTATGTGCATTGTCATCAATAGCTTACGCAGAAGATGATGCTATGTCAATATTAGACAAAAAAAGAGAACAGAAATTGAAAAAAAGCAGAAAAAAAGCAAAAAGCAAAAACTAGCAAAAAGAAGCTGAAGAAAAAGCAAGAAAAGAGGCTGAAGAACAAGCAAAATTAGCAGAGCAAGCTGCAAAAGAAGCTGAAGCACAAGCTAAGGCTCAAGTAGTAGAAGCTGTTGAAGTTCCGGCAGGAGCTGTAGTAGTAACTGAAGGTTTAAATGCTCAAGATGAACAAGAAGCAATGGACATCTTAGATGGAATGAGAAATAAAATAAAGAAAGAAGATGCAGAAACTCTTAAATTACAACAAGAAGCAAAAGAATTAGGAATATCTACATCTGAAGCAAGCTCATTAGCAGAAATAGAAGCAATGGTAAAAAGCAAAGAAAGCAGAAAAAGCTAAACCAAAAAAACAGAAGCAGAAAAAAATTAGAAGCAACAAGAAAAGAAGCTCTAGAAAAATTAGATTTCTATGAAAGAGTAGTAAGAAGTGTTGCAAGAGAAGAAGCAGAAGTAGCAGGATATTATCAAATAATGGATGAAGATATAAAAACAACTGAAGCTATAGAAGAAGCTACTCCAGTAGTAGAACCTGTACAATAATAATAGGGGGAATATAGATGAAAAAAACAAATTAATATTAACAACACTACTAGGATTACTTTTTAGTGGGTTCATTTTGCTTATGCTGAAGAAAGTGACGATGAAGCAAAGAAAAGATTGCTAAAAAGAATATGAAAAAAAGCGCAAAAAGAAAGAGAAAAAGAAGCAGAAAGAGCTGCAGAAGAAGCTGCTAAAAAGACAAGCTGAAGAAGGGGCACAATCAGCTCAAGAAATAGTAAATCAAACTACAGAAACTGTAGATGGAACAGTTGTAGAAGGTGAAGTAGCAGTAGCGCAAGAAGAGGTAGTAGTTCCTAAAAAAAGCAAGAAAAAAATATGACTGAATCAGAAAAAAATGGATTTAGAAGTACAAAAGAATTAAGAAGAGAATGCTAGAAATAAATGCAAAAAAATAGAAAAATTACAATAAGACAAATGAAATGCTTGATAATTTAGAAAAAGAATGTTGGGGAACTAGAAAAAAGAGTAACTTATTAATAAAAAAAGGAGAATAGGAAAATATGAAAAATTAGCGTTAATATTAGGAGTTTTATCATTAGTAGCATGTACAGATCAAAAAGGTAGTAAACTATAATACAGCAAGATTAGATAATATAGAAGCTTATTTAGCTAATAATAAAGCAGTAAAAACCATCAGAAAAATATAGATAAATTAGTTGAAGAAGGAAAAGTTGAGTATACAGAAGAATACTTATCATTAGAAAAGGAGGCTGACAAATGGAAAAAGAGAAAGAGCACAACAATAATAACATTATTACTATTATTAGTATTTTCTCTACCAGCATTAGCAGTCCAAGGGTTAACAACAACACAAATGCGTGAAAATACAATAAGAATAAATGCATTAGAAATAAAGAACATGGATATAACTAATATAGAAGCACCAAAAAGAAATGACAATAGTATTAGATGAAAAGAGCACTAAACTTTGATTTTGATAAATCAGTAGTAAAACCTCAATATTTTGAAATGTTAAATAATTTAAAAAGATTTTATAGAACAAAAATAACTATGAATTAACAATAGAAGGACATACAGACTCTGTAGGAAGCAACCAATATAACATAGGGCTTTCAAGAAGAAGAGCAGAAGCTGTAAAAGCTAAGTTAATTGAATTTGGATTACCAGAAGATAGAATAGTTGGTATAGAAGCTAAGGGAGAAGAATATCCAGTAGCAACTAATGAAACACCAGAAGGAAGACTGCAAAACAGGAGAGTTGAATTCAGATTAGTTCAAAGATAATACTTGTATTAGGAGTAATATAAGTATAAGGAGGGAGAAATATATGGGGAACAATAGCTTAAGTAACACTGAAAAAAATTTACGTTCAATAGCAAAAAGATATGAAAATGTAAAATATTCAGTTGGTCTTGCAGTGCTTTTTTTAATGAATGGAGCAAGTGCATTTTCTGATACAAATACAATTCAAGCACCAGAAAAACAAAAAAAGATATTGTGACTGATGGTCAAGTAGCAAAGAAAGTGGTTAAAGAAACAAAGAAAGCAACACAGGCAACACCAAAATTAAAAAGCCTCTTGGACAAGTATGCAATTTGGTGTTAATGACATGTATAGTAATTTTTTTACTACACCTAAAAACTAAAGTTGAAAAAAATTCAGTTGTAAAAAAAGTGAAAAAAACTGTTTTAGTGGCTAGTGCAGATAATAGTGCAAGTTTACCTATGTTTGCAAAAACTTATGTCAGATATAGAAGAAACAGCAGAAGTTAAAACAGCAGCTCCAACAATGGAAGAAATAAAAAGCAAGTAAAAAAAGAACTAAGAAATTCTGTAGGAAGCTTTGCAAGATAAAAATAGATACAGCAAGAAGAGAAAAATAGTAAAGAAATAAATGGATTGAGATTAGAATTAATTCAACTTATGGAACAAGGAAATCAAGTAGTTAAATCACCTTGGTCATCTTGGCAATTTGGAGCAAATTACTTCTATGACAATTGGGGATCTTCATACAAAGGAAGAGGAGATAAGTCTAAAAAAATATCCATTTGAAGGTATATTAACAAGAGATACAAATGAATTTAATAGATATGTTGCTGAAAAATAGTCCTATGTTTGCATATTTAACTAAAGGTAATGATGCAAAATCAGCTTCTACAAGTTTAAGAGGAAATATAAATGGTTATGGATTGGCAAGTAACACAACAGTACCTGAAAATCCAGTATCATTTACAGTTACTGCAAGTATTAAACCTCGTATAGTAACTAAAGGGGCTATTAATGTAACTCCACCTGAAGAAATATCACCTACATTGCCAAAGGCGATAGACTTTAAAACCGGTAACACCTAAAAATAGTAGTTCCTTCACCAGACCCAATTACAGTAAATGTTCCTGTCCCACCAGGTACAGGGAACTGGGATGCTACTTGGATAACGAAAAATGGTTCAGTTGGAGTGTTTCACCAAGTAAATGTTGATGGTGGAAAAATAGATGTCAATGTAAATAATACTACTTTTGATGTGTCAGTTGCTAATTCTAAATTAATAGGAGAAAGTGGCTCAACACATAGTAAAAACTTACTACACAACTTTAGATAATCCAACAGCAACAACTAGTGTTACTGGGAATACTACTGGACCAGCAGTTCCATTAACATTTTCTTTAACAGGTAATACATCACCCTATGCTGTGATGAAACTTGTTGGAGGTCAAGAAATAAATATAGATAATGTTGAAATAAATTTTGCTGGAACAGGACCAACAAATTATAGAAAATGGCTATTTCATACAGATGGACATAATGATTATGGAGAATCAACATGGGTCTTAAATGAAAGAACAAAAGTAGCTAGTAAATGGTTCAAATTTAGTAATGTATACTGCTCAATATCATGAGTGGAACAGGTCAAAATGCCAATATTGGTTTTGTTAATAAAGGAACTATAACAACAGCAGGATCTAAAAATTATCTTTGGATGACCATGGATGATGGTGGAAATAGTAATAGAAGTATGTATTTTGACAACCAAGGAAACAAATAAAGTTTAGGGTGGAACAGAAGATGTGTTTTGCTCTGTTGAAATGCTGAAAACCAAGCTGATGGAGGATTTATCATTTTTAAATACAGGAACATTAGAATTAACAGGAGCAAGTCAAAAAGGGATTAACATTTGGAAGAGAGTATCCCAGCTGCTGAAATAATATTAACTAAAAGCAATGAAATTAAGCGGAACAAAAATCTGCTGGAATTTATTTTAATCACTATGTAGATTTAATCGGAGGAAAAACTCGTTTAGCAAGTACTGCTAACAATATTGTTACTACATTACCTACAACAACAAGAGAATCTGTTCTTAAAATGGATTTATCTGGAAGTGAAAACACTGGATTATATTTTTAATTCAAATGATAATACAAATACATTTGCTGTTAATAATTATGAACTTAAATCAGATAATGGAACAAAGAATGTTCTTGTGTATCTTCAAGATGGAAAAAGTTAATTTAGCTGCACCAGTAGCTAATAGTAAAAGCTAATACTATTACTATGCAAGGTGGAAAAAGAAAATGTAGGAATTTATACTGTTACTACTGATGATAAATTAACAACTGCTGCAAAAATAGATATTGATAACTCAGATAATTCGATAGGTTTATTTGCTAAATCTTCTGCAGATGTTACAAATACTGGAGAAATATCTGCTACAGGAAAAATCAGTTAAGGCTATAATAGCTAATGGTTCAAAAAGTTGATAGTACTGGAAAAAAATTACTGTAAATGGAACAGCCTTAAGTGCTACAGATGGATCAGTTGGTTTAGCTTCAATGGATGGTGGAAAGTTAACACAATCTGGAAATACAGATATTACAGTAGAAGGTTCAGCTTCTATAGGTCTTTATGCAGATGGAAAATATGGTATACCAGCAGCAACAGCAACAACATTAAAAAGTGACTGGTGGAACTGTTACTGCAAAAAGATGGAGCTTTTTAATACTTATGCAGCAAATAGTGGAACTATTACTCTAGATGGTGTTACATTAAATACTGAACCAAAAATCATTGGCATTCTATACAACTGATGGTGGAAAGATTAATTTTACAGGAGCTCAAACTGTTGCAAATATTAAAGGTGGAGCAGATGCTAACTCAAGAGGAACAGCTTTCCTATATAAAGGAGCAGGAGCTACATATACTCCATTTACTCCAACTGCTGTAGGGACAATGGGCAAAAAGATAACTTTAAAGATGCTATAGGAAACTCTACACTAAATAAATTAACTCTTAATATGGAACAAGGTTCAAGACTATTTATAGCTCAAAAATGTTGCTATGGATTTAACTGGAACAGCACCAGGTGGGATAGCAACTGCATTAGGAGCAAATATAACTGGCTCAACTGACTATAAAACATTTATGCTATATTTAAGCAAATTATCATTGGATAATGATATTAATCTAGATGATCCTACAGATGCATATAATAAACTTGAAATTTCTAACTCAACAATAGAAAAATCAAAAATAGTAAAACTATTACAGGGACATCTGCAGGTCAGGTTGCAATAGCTCAAGAAAAATGATACAACTCTTGATAGAGATAAAGTTAAATTAGTTAATAGTGGAACTATTAATTTATCAGGAGCAAATTCAACAGCTATATATGGTAAGTTTGCAGAAATAAAAAAATGACACAACAGGAACTATAAGTGTTGCTGATGGTTCAGCAGCCCTATATGGGAACTACTGATTCTAAAAATAGAAAAATAAAGGAACTATAAACTTAGGATCAAATTCAGTAGGAATATTCTCTAAAGGAGATACTGCATCTGGATATACAGTAGGAGCAAATACATATAAAGGTTCAGTTGTTAACTCAGGAACTATAACAAGTACTGGAAAAAGCAATTGGAATAACATATAATGGAGATGGTTCAGGAGCAACAGATACTAGAGTAACAAATGATACTGCAGGTAAAAATTAATTTAGCTGGAGAAGGTTCAGTTGGTATCTATGGTTTAGGATCTAACTACCATATATTAAATAAAGGTGAAATCACATTAGGAGATTCATCTAATATATCTACAAATCCAAATGTAGGAATATATACAGCAGTTGAAAGTATATCAATTAAAAAAATGATGCAAGTGCTAAGATTACAACTGGTAAAGAATCAGTTGGAGCCTATGGTTATGATATAGAAAATGCTGGAGATATAACAGTTGGAGATAATGGAGTAGGTATTTATTCTAAGAGAAAAATCTACAGGACCATCAACAGTTACAAGTACAGGAAATATAACAGTTGGAAATAATAATTCAACTGGCATATTCTTAGAAAATGGTGGAAACTTAAATCTAACAGCAGGAAACTTAAATGTTGGAGATAACTCTTATGGAGTGGTTGCAATAGGAAATGATTCATTTAACTATAATAACAATGCAGCAGTAAATGTAAGTTTAGGAGAAGGATCAACATATTTCTATTCTAGTAACCCTACAACTAACTTTACTAATAATATTGCACTTAATACTACTAATAAGAGAGTATACGGAATTTCAACAGCAGGAACTGTAACAAATGCAGCTAACTTCACATTGGGTGATGAAAGTGTTGGAATATTATATACTGGAACAGGAATTGCAAGAAATACTGCAAATATAACAGTAGGAAATTCTGATGTAGATAATCAAAATTATGCTATAGGTATGGCTACTAAAGACAGGAACTGTTGAAAAACGTTGCAGGAGGTACAATAACAGTAGGAAGTTCAGGTATAGGATTATTTGCTGATGGAGCTAATGCAAAAGCAATAAATAATGGAACAATCAATCTTAATGGACCTGGAGCTATGGGTATGTACTTAGATAACAAAGCAGAAGGGACAAATAATGGAACAATACAAGTAAATGGTTCTCAAGAAGGAGCAATAGGAGTAGTAGTTCAAAAATAGAGCAAAAGTTAATAAATAATGGAACTATCGCAATTGATGGTAAAGATGCATATGCATTCTTTAAAAGCAAAGGGTGGAATTATTGAAAAATCACGGAACAATTAATCTAAGTGGAGGAGCAAAAAAACCAGTATGATCCTACATCAAAACCAACTTCTAAAAACAACAGGAAGTGTAAAAATAAATGCACCTGCTGGAGCAACACCAGCTACAACATCAATTACAGTAGCAGGAGTTCCTCAAACAATTGAGCAAGTATTAATAAATACTCCTCAAGGTAAAACAGGACCAGCTCCTACATCATTAGGAATATATGTTGATACATTAGGTGGAACTAATCCAATTACAGGAAATTTAGGATTAGTAACAACTGAAGCAGATTTAATATTAGGTAATGAAGCTGCAAAAACAACTACAAGTAAGAATATTATAGTAAGTGGTTCAGTACTAGATCCATATAATGCAATGATGGCAGCAAACCCAGGAGTAACTTGGAGTGCATATGCAGGAGCATTAACTTGGACAGCTACACCTCTATATGCTAATGGAGAATTAGGAAGTGTTGTTTTAGCTAAGATACCATATACAGAATTTGCTGGAAATGAGCCAACACCAGTTGCAGTGACAGACACATATAACTTCTTAGATGGATTAGAACAAAGATATGGTGTAGATCCTGTTGGAAGTAGAGAAAAAGCAGTATTCGATAAATTAAATGAAATTGGAAAGAATGAAAAAGCTTTATTCTATCAAGCAACAGACGAAATGATGGGACACCAATATGCTAATGTTCAACAAAGAATACAAGCAACTGGAGACATCTTAGATAAAGAATTTAACTACTTAAGAAGTGAATGGCAAACAGTATCTAAAAGATTCAAATAAAAATAAAAAAACATTTGGAACTAGAGGAGAATATAATACAGATACAGCTGGAGTAATCAATTATACAAATCATGCTTATGGAGTGGCTTATGTTCATGAAGATGAAACAGTAAGACTTGGAGAAGGAACAGGTTGGTATGCAGGTATAGTTCATAATACATTTAAGTTTAAAGATATCGGAAATTCTAAGGAAGAAATGTTACAAGGAAAAAGTTGGATTGTTTAAATCAGTTCCATTTGATGAAAAACAACAGCTTGAACTGGACAATATCTGGAGATATATCTGTAGGATACAACAAAAATGCATAGAAGATTCTTAGTAGTAGATGAAGTATTTGGTGCAAAAAGGAAGATATCGTACATATGGAATAGGTCTAAAGAATGAAATCAGTAAAGAATTTAGACTAAGTGAATCATTTACACTAAAAACCATATGCAGCACTAGGTTTAGAATATGGAAGAATGTCTAAGATAAGAGAAAAAAATCAGGAGAAATTAAGTTAGATGTTAAATCAAATGATTACTTCTCAGTAAGACCAGAAATAGGGAGCTGAATTAGGATTTAAACACTACTTTGATAGAAATACAGTAAAAGTAGGAGTATCAGTAGCTTACGAAAAATGAATTAGGAAGAGTAGCTAATGGTAAAAAAATAAAAGCTAAAGTATCTGGAACAAATGCAGATTACTTTAATATCAGAGGAGAAAAAAAGAAGATAGAAGAGGAAATGTTAAAACAGACCTTAATATCGGATGGGATAATCAAAGATTTGGAGTAACAGCTAATGTAGGTTATGATACTAAAGGTAATAATGTAAGAGGTGGAGTAGGACTTAGAGTTATATTCTAATAACTATATAAACCAGAAAAAAAGGAGATTAGTTTTAGTCTCCTTTTTTTATATTTTTTTATTTGAAAAATATTATTAAAATATGATAAAAATAACATACTATCTGTAACATTCATAAAAAAATGAGTATAGTTTTTTTAGATAGTTTTTTTCTAGAAACTATTAAATATCAAAAAGGGGAGGAATATTTATGAAAAAAATATTAAAGTTTATTTTATTTTTTTGTTACTGATGACTTTTTAATATCATGTGATAATAATAAAGGACCATTTGAAGTAAGGAGAGAAGGTGGAAAACTTGTTCTATATTCTGATAATAAACTGGCAAAAAGGATGGGTAGATACAGATACTAACGTTGGAAATGCAGTTGTTAAAAAGTAAAAAGTATAGAGTATGAAAAAAAGGTCTTCCGACAGGAAATTTTAAAAATATATGATGAGAATGGTTTAATAGTTATTGAAACAAAATTAAAGAATACAGGAGCAAGTGTATTTCAAGGTCAAATGATAACAAGTGAAGATGGTATGTTAAAAAAAGCAACAGGAGAATTTTTTTAATTGATACAGACTACCTTATAGATGGAATTTCATTTGAGGATACTGATTTTGCTATTTAGATCAATAGTTAATGGAGATATAGAAACAAAATATAAAGATGGTCAAATTCAATATAAGGGAAAAATATAAAAAAATTCAAGAAGAATAGGTGAACATGTAAGCTACTATGAAAATGGAAATCTTGAGGCAAAAAGGTGAATATAGAGAAGATGGAAGTGCAGACCGTGTTGAATACCATATGAATGGAAATCTAGCTTTAAAAAGAATCATTTTCAGATTATTATAATGACATACACAATGGAACATATGAAGGTTATTATGAAAGTGGTCAACTAGGAGTAAGAGAAAAGTATCTTGAAAATGGAAAAATCAATTTATGAAGAATTCTATCCAAACGGTAGACCTAGTTTAAAAATGTAACTATGTAAATTATGAAGATGAAAAAAATTACTAGATGGAGAATATACTGAGTACTATGAAAATGGAAATCTAAAAAGCCAATGCATATTATAATCAGAATGTGCTTGAAAAAAATTTGTGATAAATTATCCAAATGGAGTATTAGGCTTTTTCTGGGGATAAAAATAAAAACAAAATGCAAAAAAATATACTCAAAAAAATGGAGAATTAATAATGTCTTTTTGTAAATGGTCAAATTTATTATCTGAATGGTATACTTGGTTATGATCCATATGCTTTTTAAAGAAGAGCAGCTAGAAGTAGAAAGAATTTTTAGAAAAATCTACCTTATTCAAACTATGTAGCAAAAAGAGTAAAAATTATAGTGCAATTTTCTAACAAGAAACTTGCACTTTTTTTATAAAAAAATTTTTCATTTATTAGATATATAAGAAAATATTATTATATTGTTTTTCTTAGATAAATCTAAGAAAAATGAGACTTTATAATTCCTTACTAAAAAAACTAAATAATAAAAAAATAAAAAAATAAAATTTCACTGTTTTATATACAAACAATAAAAACATATTTTTTTAAAAAGATAATACGAATTATAAAAAAATATTATTGACAAACTCTTTTTTTGGTTATAATAAAAAGCATAGATAGGGTATAAATTTGATGCCTAGATACAAAAAAATTAAAATTGAATAAATGATAAAAAAATAGAGGTGCATATATGAGAGGTAGTATGAAGATGTTAAGGTATAAGCCGCCGATGCTTCATACAATGAGCATAGTTGCCGAAAGAAATTTAGTAGCTTATGACTAGGTTTCTTGGTCAATGTCAACAAGCATTGACTGTCATATTCTTTTGGATATGGAGAGCTATTTATAGTTTTTTTCTTTAAATTCATATTGAATAAGACTAGGCAAGCAGTATATCTCTCTATTTTTTTATTAAGGTTGAATAGAAAACAGTTATAAGGAGGAGAATAGGTATGAAATCTTTAATCAGATTAAGAATGAGTTCTCATGATGCTCATTACGGAGGAAACTTAGTTGATGGTGCTAGAATGTTACAATTATTTGGAGATGTAGCAACTGAGCTTTTTAATCCAATTAGATGGAGATGAAGGATTATTCAAAAGCTTATGATAGCGTTGAATTCATGGCTCCAGTTTTTTTGCAGGAGACTATATCGAAGCTGAAGGTGAAATTATAAATGTAGGAAATAGCTCAAGAAAAAAATGAAATTTGAAGCTAGAAAAAGTAATAGTTCCTAGACCAGATCTTTCTGATTCAGCAGCTGATGTTTTTAGCAGAGCCAATAGTTGTATGTAGAGCAACTGGAACTTGTGTAACACCAAAAAGATAAACAACGTGGAAAAATAAATTTTTAGTTGAGGAGGCTAAGAGATGGAAAAGTTAATTATAACTGCAGCTATTTTGCGGAGCTGAAGTAACAAAAAGAAAATAATCCAGCAATTCCTTATACAGTAGAAGAAATTGCAAGAGAAGCTGAATCAGCATATAAAGCAGGGGCAAGCATAATACATTTACATGTTAGAGAAGATGATGGAACTCCAAACACAAGATAAAAGAAAGATTCAGAAAAATGTATGGAAGCTATAAGAGAAAAAATGTCCAGATGTAATCATTCAACCATCTACTGGTGGAGCAGTTGGAATGTCTGACTTAGAAAGATTACAACCTACTGAGTTACATCCAGAAATGGCAACACTTGATTGTGGAACTTGTAACTTCGGTGGAGATGAAGTATTCGTAAATACAGAAAAATACAATTAAAAAAACTTTGGAAAAAAATTCTTATAGAAAGAGGAGTTAAACCAGAAATAGAAGTCTTCGATAAAGGTATGGTTGACTACGCTATAAGATTCCAAAAAAACAAGGATTTATACAAAAAACCTATGCACTTTTGACTTTGTATTAGGAGTACAAATGGCTGCTTCAGCAAGAGACTTAGTGTTCATGGTTGAAAGTATACCTGAAGCGTTCTACTTGGACAGTTGCAGGAGTGGGAAGACATCAATTCCAAAATGGCAGCTCTAGCAATAGTTATGGGAGGACACGTAAGAGTTGGATTTGAAGATAATGTGTATATAGACAAAGGTGTCTTAGCAAAAATCAAATGGAGAACTTGTTGAAAGAGTTGTAAGACTAGCAAAGGAACTAGGTAGAGAAATTGCAACACCTGATGAAGCAAGACAAATATTAAGTTTAAAAAAATAATGGAGGATGATCAATATGAAAAAAAGGTTGTAAATATGGAACACACAGAGTTATAGAACCAGCAGGAGTTTTACCTCAACCAGCAAAAAAATATCAAATGATATGGAAATATTCTCAAATGAAATTTTAATAGATGTTATAGCACTTAACATAGACTCTGCATCTTTCACTCAAATAGAAGAAGAAGCAGGACATGATGTAGAAAAAAATCAAAGCTAAAAATCAAAGAAATAGTTGCAGAAAAAAAGGTAAAATGCAAAAATCCTGTAACTGGTCTCTGGAGGTATGTTAATAGGTACAGTTGAAAAAAATCGGTGATGATTTAGTTGGAAAAAAACTGATTTAAAAAGTTGGAGATAAAATAGCTACTCTTGTTTCTCTTTCATTAACTCCATTAAGAATAGATGAAATAATAGATATCAAACCCTGACATAGACAGAGTTGAAATAAAAGGTAAAAGCAGTTCTATTTGAAAGTGGAATCTATGCAGTATTACCAACAGATATGTCAGAAACTCTAGCTCTAGCAGCACTTGATGTAGCAGGAGCACCTGCACAAGTAGCAAAAACTTGTTAAACCTTGTCAATCAGTTGCTATCTTAGGTTCAGCAGGAAAATCTGGAATGCTTTGTGCTTATGAAGCAGTAAAAAAGAGTAGGACCTACAGGAAGAGTTATAGGTGTTGTAAGAAATGAAAAAAAGAAAAAGAATTATTAAAAAGAGTTAGTGACAAAGTAAGAATAGTTATAGCAGATGCTACTAAACCTATGGATGTTCTTCATGCAGTTCTTGAAGCTAATGATGGAAATGAAGTAGATGTTGCAATAAACTGTGTAAACGTAGCTAATACAGAAATGTCAACAATTTTACCAGTAAAAAGAATTTGGTATAGCTTATTTCTTCTCAATGGCAACTGCATTTACAAAAAGCTGCATTAGGAGCAGAAGGAGTAGGAAAAGACATAACTATGATAGTTGGAAATGGATATACAGTTGACCATGCTGCAATAACTTTAGAAGAATTAAGAGAAAGTGCAGCATTAAGAGAAATATTTAATGAATTATATCTATAAGAAAAAGATTATATCTAAACTACTTGCCAGCCATTAGTGTTTCGAGAGCTCCACAAAGGCTCTCTCAACAATAATGGACGTCGCAGTAGTTTAAGAAAAAACTTAAATATTAGAATATAAATATTTTCATTAAAGTATTAGTGGTAAAGTAGAAAATAAAATGTAATTAAGTAAAGATTATTATAAGGTTATAAGGAGATGATATTATGAATACAGTTAACACTAGAAAGAAATTTTTTTCCCAAATGTAACAGATGAAGAATGGAACGATTGGACATGGCAAGTAAAAAAATAGAATAGAAAAAAATTGATGACTTAAAGAAATATGTTGAATTAAGTGCTGAAGAAGAAGAAGGAGTTGTAAGAACTCTTGAAACTTTAAGAATGGCAATCACTCCATACTATTTTTTTCTTTAATAGATATGAACAGTGACAGATGTCCAGTTAGAAAACAAGCTATCCCTACTATACAAGAAATACATCAAGCTGATGCAGACTTGTTAGACCCATTACATGAAGATGAAGACTCTCCAGTACCAGGATTAACTCACAGATATCCTGATAGAGTTCTACTTCTAATCACAGACATGTGCTCTATGTATTGTAGACACTGTACTCGTAGAAGATTTGCTGGTTCTAGTGATGATGCTATGCCTATGGATAGAATTGACAAAGCAATAGAATACATCGCAAAAACTCCACAAGTAAGAGACGTATTACTATCTGGAGGAGACGCTCTTCTAGTTTCAGATAAAAAAATTAGAAAGCATCATTAAAAAATTAAGAGAAATACCTCATGTTGAAATAATCAGAATAGGAAGTAGAACACCAGTTGTTTTACCTCAAAGAATTACTCCTGAATTATGTGATATGTTAAAGAAATATCACCCAATCTGGTTAAATACTCACTTTAACCACCCTCAAGAAGTAACTCCAGAAGCTAAAAAAGCTTGTGAAATGTTAGCAAATGCAGGAGTTCCTTTAGGAAACCAAACAGTATTATTAAGAGGAATCAATGACAGTGTACCTGTAATGAAGAGACTAGTTCATGACCTAGTAATGATGAGAGTAAGACCTTACTACATCTATCAATGTGACTTATCTATGGGACTTGAACACTTCAGAACTCCAGTTTCTAAAGGTATAGAAATCATAGAAGGATTAAGAGGACATACATCAGGATATGCAGTACCAACATTCGTTGTTGACGCACCTGGTGGAGGAGGAAAAACTCCAGTAATGCCTCAATATGTAATTTCTCAATCTCCTCATAGAGTAGTATTAAGAAACTTCGAAGGAGTTATAACTACTTATACTGAACCTGAAAATTATACACACGAACTTTGCTATGATGAAGAAAAATTCGAAAAAATGTATGAAATCAGTGGAGTATATATGCTAGATGAAGGATTAAAAATGTCTCTAGAACCTAGCCACTTAGCAAGACATGAAAGAAATAGAAAGAGAGCAGAAGCTGAAGGGAAAAAATAAGAAATGTTAGACACGTATAAGTTTATAGAAAAAGTACAAAAAGAATATCTATAATAGGTATGGAAAAGAATGTAGGGAAAAACTACGCTTTTAAATAAACTTATAGCTGACATTGGAACAAATAAAAAAATTAGGCTTAACTTCCATAGGGAGAGATGGTGAAGACATAGATGTTGTAACTAATACTGATAAAACCTAGAATATATGTTAGAAGAGGCAGTATTATTGCAACAGGAAGGAACTGTTTAGCAAAAATGTGATATTACAAAAGAAATCCTTTATGTAACTGACTTCACCACTCCTATGGGGAGTATAGTTATAGTTAGAGCCCTATCAGATGGCTATGTTGACATAGCGGGACCTTCATATAATAAACAAGTGAAAAATTGTAGTTGAACTTATGGAGAAATTTGGTAGTGAAATTTCTATTGTAGATGGAGCTTTAGGAAGAAAGAGCACAGCTATAAGTGATGTGAGTGAGGCAACAATTTTATCAACTGAGCAGCATTATCTTTGGATATGTTAGAAGTGGTTGAAGAAACAAAAGAAAAACTGTTTATTTTTTTAAAAATTAGATGAAGCAGAAAAAAATATAAAAGAAAAAAAGTAGAAGAGCTTAGAGATAAGAAAAGCTGTTCTATTTTATAAAAAAATGGAGAAGTAGCAATTTTTAGAAGTGGATAACTCAATAGATTTATCAAACATCTTAAAGGAATATTTGAAAAAGGACTTAGAGTACTTCTATATAAGAGGAGCAATAACTCCCTAAGATAATAGAAGCATTTATAAATAATAGAGGAAGTTATGAGAAAATAACTCTTCTTGCTGAAGATGGAACAAAGTTTTTTTCTTAAGTAGTTCCTTGTTAGATAAAAGCCAAGTTAAGTGGTATGGAGTTTCAAGTCTTAAATAAAAATAAATTTACTCTTTGTAACTATAAATCCACACTCACCCTTGGGTGTTGATTTTAATAAAGAAGAATTTAAAAAAATAGACTACAGAATGAAGTTTCTGTACCAGTGATTAATGTTCTAGGAGATTGATTGATATGAAATTTATTGACGAAAAATAGTTTAAATAGATTAAATTTTAAAGATTTATTAGCAAGAGTTGATGTTTTTTTCAGCTTATGGTAAAAAAATAAATTGAATAATCTAGAAAAATTTTTTTAGTAGGTGAAGAAGAAAAAAATTAGAAGAAGAATTTGAAAGAATGCAAAAGATTTTATGATTTCATTTCAGAAAAATAAAAAAAGAAGAAATGGAAATAGAAATAGTTTTGCATAGATTTAAAGACATTAAAAAAGCTCGTTGAGAATGCAGATGCAGGAATAATTTTAGACACAGTAGATATATTTGAGATTAAGGCTCAACTTATGGCTATGGTCGATTTGAATTCTTATTTGTTGAAGAACAAAGAAGTCTTTTTCTAATTTTGTACTAAAAGATATGAATGAGCTATTTAAAAATATTAGATCCCAATGATGAGAAAAATAGCTACTTTTTTTATATTTATGAAGCTTATTCTGTTATTTTAAAAAGAAATACGTAGACAGAAAAAAAGAAGTTGAAAAATAGACTGTTCAATGAAACAGATTATGAAATAGTAAAAAGATTAAAAAGACGAAAAGACTATCTATATTAGTTGATGAAGAAAAAGAAGAATTTAAGATCAGAAGAAATTTAACTAAGGCTATAAAAATCTTATGCAGAAGATTTTCTAACTAATGTTGAAAAAAATATCAAATCTTGATTTTATAATAGCAAAGGTAAAATTTGCTAGAGAGTATAATGGTGTAAGACCAGAAGTATCTAAAAAGAAAGAAATAATCTTAAAAGATGCTGTAAACTTAGAAGTAAAAAGAAGTATTAGAAGCTAAAAAAATAAGAAATACACTCCTATCAGTATAAGCTTAAATATAGGAACTACTATGATAACAGGAGCTAATATGGGAGGAAAAAGTGTAGCTCTGAAGACCATAGCAGAAAAATGTATTACTTTTTCAAATGGGCTTCTTCGTATTTGCTAAATATGCAAGTATACCTCTTTTAGACTTCATATTCTTTGTCTCTGATGATATGCAAGATATTTCAAAAGGGCTTAGTACATTTTGGAGCAGAAATAATAAAAATTAAAAAGAAATAAATTCTTATGTGAAAAAAATGGTACAGGACTAATAGTTTTTTTGATGAGTTCGCAAGAGGAACAAATCCAAAAAGAAGGTCAAAAGTTTGTAAAAAGCTTTTAGCGAAATATCTAAATGATAAATCAAGTATATCAATAATAACTACACACTTTGATTCTGTTGTTGAAAAACAATATGAAACATTATCAAGTTGTAGGTTTGAAAAAAATTTTAAATTTTGAAAAAAATTGAAAACTAAATTGAAGCGTTAATAATTCTTTGGAAACTATTCAAGATAATATGGATTTTACTTTAGAAGAAAGTACGGATACAGAAGTGCCAAAAAGATGCTTTTGAATATAGCAAAAGCTAATAGGCTTAGATGATGAAATTTCTGAAATGATATATAAAAGAATATGAAATGGAGGAATAAAATGGGAAAATTGGATCTAGATTGGGGGCTTGTTAAAGAAGCTCGTGAATCTGCAAAAGAAAAATAGCAGCTGATGCACAAGTTTTCATAGATGCTCACAGTACAGTTACAGTTGAAAAGAACAATCTGTAGATTGTTAGGAATAGATGGTGTTGATGAATTTGGAGTTCCATTACCAAACGTAGTTGTAGACTATATAAAGGATAATGGAAATATAACTTTAGGGGTTGCAAAAATACATTGGAAATGCAATGATAGAAACTAAACTTCAACCTCAAGAAATAGCAGAAAAAAATTGCTAAAAAAAGAATTAGATATCACAAAAATGCAATGGCATGATGACTTTTGATATAAAAATTAGCTTTAAAAAGATATAACTCATGCAACAGTTGATAGAATAAAAGCTAATAGACAAGCAAGAGAAAAACTATTTAGAACAATTTGGTGGAGACAAAAAGGTCCTTACATCTATGTTATAGTTGCAACAGGAAACATCTATGAAGATGTTACTCAAGCAGTTGCAGCAGCAAGACAAGGTGCAGATGTTGTTGCAGTTATCAGAACAACAGGACAATCTCTACTTGACTTCGTACCTTATGGAGCAACAACAGAAGCGTTTCGGAGGAACAATGGCTACTCAAGAAAAACTTCAGAATAATGAGAAAAAGCTCTTGACGATGTTGGAGTTGAATTAGGTAGATATATCAGATTATGTAACTACTGTTCAGGACTTTGTATGCCAGAAATAGCAGCAATGGGAGCATTAGAAAGACTAGATATGATGCTTAATGACGCTTTATATGGAATACTATTCAGAGATATAAACATGAAGAGAACATTGGTTGACCAATTCTTCTCAAGAATTATAAATGGTTATGCTGGAGTTATAATAAACACTGGAGAAGATAACTACTTAACAACAGCTGATGCTATAGAAGAAGCTCATACAGTTTTAGCTTCTCAATTTATCAATGAACAATTTGCTCTAGTTGCAGGTTTACCAGAAGAACAAATGGGACTTGGACATGCTTTTTGAAATGGAACCAGGAACAGAAAATGGATTCTTATTAGAACTTGCTCAAGCTCAAATGGCTAGAGAAATCTTCCCTAAAGCTCCTTTTAAAAATATATGCCTCCTACAAAGTTTATGACAGGAAATATATTTAAAGGACATATACAAGATGCATTATTTAATATTGTTACTATAACAACAGGACAAAAAGTACACTTATTAGGAATGCTTACAGAAGCGATCCATACACCTTTTATGTCTGACAGAGCATTATCAATAGAAAATGCAAAAATACATTTTCAATAACTTAAAAGACTTTGGAAATGACATAGAATTCAAAAAAAGGTGGAATAATGAATACAAGAGCCCAAGAAGTTCTTGCTAAAGCTGCTGAATTGTTAAAAACAATAGAAACAATGGGTATCTTTAAGACAATAGAAAAGGGTGTATTTGGTGGAGTTAGAAGACCTATAGATGGTGGAAAAGGACTTGCTGGAGTTTTTGAAAAGGATAGTACATATTTCAATCCTTTCATTCCATTAATGTTAGGAGGGGATAGATAATGAGTTCAGGATTATATTCAACAGAAAAAAGAGAATTTGATACAACATTAGATTTAACAAAACTTAGACCTTATGGAGATACAATGAACGATGGTAAGGTTCAAATGAGTTTTACTTTACCAGTTCCTTGTAATGAAAAAGGAATAGAAGCTGCATTGGAACTTGCAAGAAAAATGGGATTTGTTAACCCAGCAGTAGCTTTTTCAGAAGCACTAGATAAAGAATTCTCATTCTATGTAGTATATGGAGCAACTTCTTACAATGTAGATTATACAGCTATAAAAAGTTCAAGCATTAGAAATAGATACTATGGATATGCATGAATGTGAAAAATATATAGAAGAAAACTTTGGAAGAGAAGTTGTAATGGTAGGAGCAAGTACAGGAACAGATGCTCATACAGTTGGAATAGATGCTATCATGAATATGAAAGGATATGCAGGACACTATGGACTTGAAAGATATAAAGGTGTAAGAGCTTACAACCTTGGAAGCCAAGTTCCTAATGAAGAATTTATTAAAAAAAGGCTATAGAATTAAAAAGCTGATGCCTTATTAGTTTCTCAAACTGTAACTCAAAAAGATGTTCATATAGAAAAACTTAACTAACCTAGTTGAATTATTAGAAGCTGGAAGGACTAAGAGACAAAAATAATCTTAATAGCAGGAGGAGCTAGAATCACTAACGATCTTGCTAAAGAATTAGGTTATGATGCTGGATTTGGACCAGGAAAAATATGCAGATGATGTCGCAACATTCATCTTAAAAAAAGAAATGGTTCAAAGAGGAATGAATACTAAAAAGTAATCATTAAAAAAATATAAGTCGAATATTGATTATATATATAGAATTATATGTAATTTTTTTATAGACAAATTTTTAATAAAAAATGGTATATTTAACATATCATAAAAACAAAAAAATAAAAAAACACTTAAGATTTTTTTATAGCTTAGAGTATGGTATCAAAAAAATAAATATAAAGTAGTAAAAGTTTTTTTAATTTTTAATTTTTAAAAACATAAAAAAATTTATATTATGGAGGTTTTGGTATGAAAGCATTTTTTTAAAGTTAAGTCCGGTAATTGTATTAGCGGCACTTATGATGAAGGGTTTTGATGCACTTCTTGCTGCACCGCTTGCAACTATCTATGCCTGTATTATTGCCATGATTTGTTCTAAACAAAAATTCTCAACAGTTATTGATCATGCAATAGACAATGTAAAAGAAATTCAAGTTGCATTGTTTATCCTAATGGCAGCTTATGCGATGGCAGAAGCATTTATGTCAACAGGTGTTGGAGCGTCTCTTATATTAATTGCACTAAAAGTTGGAATCACAGCTAAGACAGTTGCAGTTGTTGGAGCTATAGTAACATCTATACTATCAATAGCAACTGGAACAAGTTGGGGAACATTCGCAGCTTGTGCACCTATCTTCTTGTGGTTGAACCACATAGTTGGTGGAAACTTATTATTGACAACTGCAGCTATAGCAGGAGGGGCTTGTTTTGGAGATAATATAGGACTTATTTCAGATACTACAATAGTAAGTTCTGGTATCCAAAGAGTTGAAGTTATCAGAAGAATTAGACACCAAGGTGTGTGGTCAGCACTAGTTCTACTATCAGGAATAATCTTATTTGCTGTAGCAGGTTTCACAATGGGATTACCTTCAACAGTTGGAGATCCTACAGAAGCTATCAACAGTATCCCTGCAGATGTATGGACAGCACTTGCTGAAAAGAGAGAAGCTGCTGTTAAATTACTAGAACAAGTTAAAAATGGAGTTCCTTTATATATGGCTGTTCCATTAATAATAGTTTTAGTTTTAGCATTTATGGGAACACAAACATTTATTTGTCTATTCGCTGGATTATTCTTTGCTTATGTATTTGGAATGATGGCTGGAACAGTTACAAGTACTATGGATTACCTAGATATGATGATGGGTGGATTTGCTTCAGCCGGTAGCTGGGTTATAGTAATGATGATGTGGGTTGCTGCCTCTGGTGGTATCATGAAGAGTATGAATGCCTTTGAACCTGTTTCAAAATTATTATCTAGAATCTCTGGAAGTGTAAGACAATTAATGTTCTACAATGGACTTCTATGTGTATTTGGAAATGCAACTCTTGCAGATGAAATGGCTCAAATAGTTACAATAGGACCAATCATCAGAGAAATGGTTGAAGAAAAATGTTGAAGGTTCAGAAGAAGATTTATACACATTAAGATTGAGAAATGCGACATTCAGTGACGCTATGGGTGTATTTGGATCTCAACTTATCCCTTGGCACGTTTATATAGCATTCTATATGGGTATAGCTACAGTAGTTTATCCTCTACATGAATTCGTAGCAATAGACATTATAAAATATAACTTTATAGCTATGATAGCAGTAGCAAGTATCTTAATCTTAACTTTAACTGGTTTAGATAGATTAATACCATTATTTAAATTACCATCAGAACCAGCTGTAAGATTGAAAAAAATATATAGTATTAAATAGCCAATATTAGACTATAAAAAAACTCGTTTAAGTTTAAAAAAATAAAAAAAGTTTACAAATATGTAGTATACTAATTTCAATGGGAGATGTCTATATGGGATTATAGACAAATAAAGTTAAAAATAAAAAAACAAAAATTTAAATTTAAGGGGAAAAACCATGAAAAAAATTAGCATTAGTATTAGGTTCATTATTAGTAGTTGGATCAGTAGCATCAGCTAAAGAAGTTATGCCAGCACCTGCTCCAGCACCTGAAAAAAAGTAATTGAATATGTTGAAAAAAACCTGTAATAGTTTACAGAGACAGAGAAGTTACTCCAGCTTGGAGACCAAACGGATCAGTAGATGTTCAATACAGATGGTATGGAGAAGTTGAAAGCAAGAATGCAAAACAAAAATGATTGGGCAACAGGAAAAGTAAATGCAGGAAGATTACAAACTGAAACTAAAAGTAAACTTCACTGAAAAAAACAATCTTTAGAAGTAAGAACAAGAAATTTCCACACTTTAAATGGAGGTGGAGAATCTAGAGGTCTCTGATGATAATGTAAGAGTTAGACATTTCTATAACTTTGGAAACTTAGGATCTTCTAAAGTAAATGCAACTTCTAGATTAGAATTTGCTCAAGATACTGGAGACGGAGAAAAAAATCAGTAGGAGCATCAGTATTATTTGATTTCTCTGATTACTTCTATTCAAACAACTTCTTTAAAGTTGAAAAAATTTGGATTAAGACCAGGATACAAATATAAATGGGCTGGACACAAAGATGACTATTCTCATGAAGCACACTTAGCATTTGAATCAGATTACAAATTACCTCTAAACTTTGCTTTAAATTTAGAATATGATTTCTATTACAGCAAATTAAGTGAAGGATGGAGATATGTAACTGTTGATGGATATAAGAGAGGAGAATGGGTAGGGAGAATTAACAGCTGTTCTTTCTAACTACACTCCATTATATAAGACATCAGCATTTGAATTAGGATTAAATGTTGAAGGTGGATATGATACTTATGATATGCACCAATATAAGAGAATTGGTGGAGTAGATGGAACTTCTCTAGATAGAAGACAATATGAATTATATTTAGAACCAAGTCTACAAGTTTCTTATAAACCAACTGATTTCGTAAAACTATATGCTGGAGCCGGAGCTGACTACAGAAATAGAGTTAAATGGGAATCTGAAGTTAAAAAAATGGAGATGGCAACCAACTGCTTGGGCTGGTATGAAAGTTACTTTCTAATCTAGCTTAGGTTAAGGTTAAGTCAAAATTACATAACAATCTGAAAACCGTGAGATTTTTCTCACGGTTTTTTTCTATATATTTTTTTAAATATCAAATTTAGTTAAATTTTTAAAAACATATATTTCACTTAATAAAATAGTGTGCTAAAAAAAGTAGACTTATAGTTGACATTAGCTGATAAAAAAAGATAAAATATATGGAGAGAACTTGAAACTCTAATTTTTTTATAAAAAAAGGGGAAATATTTATGGAAAGTGTAAAAAGAAAAAGGCGTCTTTAAAAGATTCACTTCAATGTGTGTACGTGTGATGGAAAGATGGCTTCCAGATCCATTTATCTTCTGTGCATTATTAACATTTTTTTAGTGTTCATAGGAGCTGTGGTTTTAACAAAAAGCTAGTCCTTTAGATGTAGTTGGATTTTGGGCTGATGGATTTTGGTCTTTACTAGCTTTTTTTCAATGCAAATGGCATTAGTTCTAGTAACAGGACATACTTTAGCAAGTTCAAAAATTATTTAAAAAGATGTTATCAACATTTGCTTCAGGAATAAAAGGACCAAAACAAGCAATATTTACTGTATCAATAGTTTCAGGAATAGCTTGTGCTTTAAACTGGGGATTTGGATTAGTTATAGGAGCATTATTTGCAAAAAGAAATTGCAAAAAAAGTAAAAAGGTGTTGACTATAGACTTCTTATAGCTTCTGCATATACTGGATTCTTAGTGTGGCATGGAGGACTTTCAGGTTCTATACCATTACAACTTGCAAGTGGAGGAGAAGCATTAGCAAAAACAAACAGCAGGAGCTGTTACAGAAGCTATCCCAACAAGTCAAACTATGTTTTCACCAATGAATATATTTATAGTAGTTGGTTTATTAATCATTGTACCTTTATTAAATACAGCAATGTTCCCAAGTAAAGATGAAGTTGTTGAAGTTGATCTAAAGCTATTAGCAGAGCCTGAAGAAGTAGAACTAGATACTTCAAAAATGACACCAGCAGAAAAAAATTGAAAAATAGTAGAATAGTATCTATCTTACTTTCAATTATGGGATTTGTATATATAGGATATTATATAAAGACAAAAAGGTTTTGCATTAAATCTTAACCTAGTAAACTTCATATTCTTATTCTTAGGAATTTTTATTACATGGAACTCCAAGAAGATATTTAAATGCACTAGCAGAAGCAGTAAAAGGTGCAGGAGGAATCTTATTACAATTCCCATTCTATGCAGGAATTATGGGGATAATGGTAGGTGCCGATGCAGATGGAATGTCTCTTGCAAAACTTATGTCTAATTTCTTTGTTAATATATCAACAGAAAAAAACATTCCCAGTATTCTCATTTATCAGTGCAGGAGTAGTAAACTTCTTCGTGCCATCAGGTGGAGGACAATGGGCTGTTCAAGCTCCAATTGTAATGCCTGCGGGACAAGCAATAGGAGTATCTGCTGCAAAATCAGCTATGGCCATAGCTTGGGGAGATGCTTGGACTAATATGATACAACCATTCTGGGCTTTACCAGCATTAGGAATAGCAGGTCTTGGAGCTAAAGATATAATGGGTTACTGTTTGATAGTAACAATAGTTTCAGGTCTATTTATTTGTACAGGTTTCTTATTATTCTAATTCAAAAGCTTAGGGACAAAAGTTTAGAATATTAATTATAAAAATTATGACTAATTTAGAATTAAATATTTAAGATTAAGGAGGAAAATTTATGAGAAAAAAATAGTTTCAATGGAAGAAGCAATATCTCACATTAAAGATGGTATGACTATTCATATTGGAGGATTCCTAGCTTGTGGAACACCAGAAAATATAGTTACAGCTCTTATAGAAAAAAAGGTGTAAAAGATTTAACAATAGTTGGTAATGATACAGGATTCGTAGATAAAGGTATTGGAAGATTAATTGTTAATAATCAAGTTAAAAAAAGTAATAGCAAGTCATATAGGTACAAACCCAGAAACAGGAAGAAGAATGCAAGCTGGAGAAATGGAAGTTGAATTAGTTCCACAAGGAACTTTAGCTGAAAAGAGTAAGAGCAGCAGGTTATGGACTAGGAGGAATCTTAACTCCAACAGGACTTGGAACTATAGTTCAAGAAGGAAAACAAGTAGTAAATGTTGACGGAAGAGATTACCTATTAGAAAAAGCCTATAAAAGCAGATGTAGCATTAATATTTGGATCAAAAAGTTGACGAATTAGGAAATGTTATCTGTGAAAAAAACTACAAAAAAACTTTAACCCATTGATGGCAACTGCTGCTGATCTTGTTATAGTTGAAGCTTTAGAAATTGTTCCAGCAGGTTCATTAAGTCCAGAACATTTAGATATATCAAGAATATTCGTAGACTACATAGTTGAAAGTAAATAATGGAGGTGTGAGTGAATATGGAAATGGATAAAAAAATTTAGTAAGAGAAGTTATAGCAAAAAGAGTTGCTCAAGAATTTCATGATGGATATGTTGTAAACTTAGGTATAGGTCTTCCTACATTAGTTGCTAACTATGTTGGAGATATGGATGTTATTTTCCAAAGTGAAAATGGTTGTATAGGTGTAGGACCTGCACCAGAAAAAGGGAAAGAAGATCCTTATTTAGTAAATGCAGGAGGAGGATTTATAACTGCTGCTAAAGGAGCTATGTTCTTTGATTCAGCTTACTCTTTTGGGGTAATCAGAGGTGGACACGTTGACGCGACTGTATTAGGAGCTTTAGAAGTAGATGAAAAAGGAAATCTTGCTAACTGGATGATTCCTGGAAAGAAAGTTCCTGGAATGGGTGGAGCTATGGACCTAGTTGTTGGAGCTAAACATGTTATAGTTGCAATGGAACATACATCTAATGGTGCAGTAAAAAAATATTAAAAAGAATGTAAATTACCTCTAACAGCAGTTGGAGTTGTAAACTTAATCATAACAGAAAAAAAGCTGTTTTTTTGAAGTAACAGATAAAGGTTTAGTTTTAAAAAGAAATTACTCCTTACTCTTCTTTAGAAGACATAAGAGCAACAACAGAAGCAGATTTTATAGTTCCTGATGAATTATTAAATAAATAAGATAATAATTATAGAAAAAAATGAGGATATTATCCTCATTTTTTTATTTAAAAAAGCCTTTTAATAAAAAAATTTTAAGCTTATTAATATGTTTAAAAATACGATAAATGTTTTAAAAAAAGTATAGTTAGATTAAAAATAAAAAACTTGTAAATTATAAATGATATGTTATAATAAGATAAATTTAAATGAAGTTATAAAAAAGAAAACTATATATAAAAATAAATTTAAGGGGAATCTCATGAAAAAAATTAGCATTAGTATTAGGATCATTATTAGTAGTTAGTTCTGTAGCTGCAGCAAAAGAAGTTATGCCAGCACCTACTCCAGAACCTGAAAAAAAGTAATTGAATATGTTGAAAAACCAGTTATTGTTTATAGAGACAGAGAAGTTGCTCCAGCTTGGAGACCAAATGGGTCAGTTTCTTTAACTTACAGATGGTATGGAGAAACTGAAAATAAAAAAATGTTGGTGAAGATACTAAAGGAAATTGGGCAAAATGATATTGCAAATGCAGGAAGATTACAAACTTTTAACAAATATTAATTTTACTGAAAAAAACAATCTTTAGATATAAGAACAAGAAATTATCATACTTTAAAAAAATACTGACAGAAAACAATCAACTGTAGGTAGTGATTCATTAAGACTTAGACACTTCTATAACTTTTGGTACTTTAGGAGATAGTAAAGTTAAAGCTAAATCAAGATTATCTTATAATCAATCTAAAGGTGATGCAGGAAATAAAACTTTAGAAGCAAGTGTATTCTTTTGATTTTGCTGGTTATTTCCCATCAAATGAATACTTTTAAAAGTAGATACATTTGGACTAAGACCTAGATATGCTCATAGCTGGGCTGGACATAATCATGATAAGACAACAGATAAGTATGCATTAGATTTTGAATCTACATATACATTACCTGCAGGATTTAGTGCAGAATTTAATCTATATTCTAACTACACTAGACATAAAAAAAGCATTTGAAGTAGGAAAAATGGAGAAACTAAAAAGGACAATTTAATGGAGCTATGGAAGCTTATTTATACTATTCTCTTCCATTATAAAAAAATGACAAGTTCTCTTTAACATTTGATGCTGAAGGTGGATATGATTCATACGACTTCCATCAATATAAAGCTAAAAATAGCAATGATAGAAGATCTTACAGTGTTTACTTCCAACCTACTTTAGGAGTTTCTTATAAAGCAACTGAAAATGTTAAACTATCTTTAACTGCTGGAGCAGAATACAGAAACTTCCAAGTTCAAGCTGAATCTAAAGCTAAAAAAACTGGAGATGGCAACCAGTTGCTTGGGCAACTATGAAAGTTAGTTTCTAATAGTTAAAAAAATTTATAATTAAAATAAAAAGTCGTGAGTAACATTATTCACGACTTTTTTTGTTTATTAATTTACCTTGGCTCATAGCAAAAATATCATCTATAGTCATTTGAAAGTCTATTTCTCTTTTCACTCAAAGCTCTTTCTTTAATTTTATTGTAATGAAATTCTTTTTATTAAAGAGCAAAAAGGCAAATTTCCAGCATCTAAATATCTAATCATACCCTCTTTATCTCTCGCAGGGATGATTTTTTTCCCTATATTATATTTAGAAGGAGCAAAAGGAATATCAATTATTCCATCTTCAAAAAGCTTTTATAATAGCTTTTCTTAAATCTCCATCACATATAGAAAAAAACTTTTTCTATTATCTGGGCTGTTTCTCTTTTTATTTGTTCTTTTTCTAAGATCACCTCTTCATAGTTAGTAAGATTTTGACTATTTCCAATATCTAGAATAGTCTTAGTTAAAACTAAAGAATTAATCATAGTATTATCAAGTGAATTTTTTTAGAGTACTCATCTATATTTTTTTAATAAAAAAATTCTATTAGCCTTAGCAAATAGAGCGACAGTTGCAGAATATGAAATTAAAGAATAAGCTTTTTAATTCATTTTTCTGGAAAGCCACCTATCCACTGATTAAAGACAGTTGAAATATTGATGTCCTTAAAAAAGAAAAAAACTATCTAAATAAAATTTAATTTGCTCTTGAAGAGCCAGTAAAGAAGCAATATCTTGAGTTATATTACCATATTGAGCAACTCCTATACTTATATTTTTTTACACCTTGTTCAACAGCAAGTAGACTTTCTAAAAATCTGGATAGAATTAGAAATTGCAGGTGGAACAAGAGTAGCTGTAAGTGGAGAAAAAAATTTCTCTATTTATTTTTTTATTCCATTTTCTTCATATAGTCCAACAAGTCTATCAACATATTTCCAATTTTCTAAACTATCTTTTAATGGTACAGATTTACTAAAAAGGTATATTATGACTAATTCCCTCCCACCATCAAAAGCTGAAAAACCACCTAAGAATGAGAACTCAGCTAGTAATCTTGCATCAGCTGAGCCGTGTTTTTATCTGTAATGGAACTTCTACATCATTTATAATTTTTTTCTAGCAAGTTTTGTCCCATAAGTTATTAAAGGAAAAACCATTCAGCAATGATTTATTAGATTTTATGGAGTCATTTAATATTGTTCTAGCATTTTTCATAATGATTTTCTCTAGTATGAGAATCTATTATAATTGAGAGAAAAATCAGCCTGTCCAACTCTGTGGAGAGAATTTAAATTTTTTTATTAAATCTTCTAACAGGGTTTCTTTACTATATGCTTCTGTTACAGTTCTATTATCTTGTATAGATTTTTTTCTAACATTTTCTGAAAATTTTTTTATAGTATGGCAATGACTTATGAAATCTAAATGCAGTCTCTAAATCAAAGTCATCTAAACCTTTATAGTTTTCTAAAAAAATTTTTTTCCTCATCTTGAGAAAAATCATCTTTATCTATTTTTTTAAATGTTATAGACATTTAAATTCCTCCATTATACCTCTACAAGATACTTTTTTTCATTATTCTGTATGCTATGTCAGGATAATCACTAGCAAGTAAACCCATAGCAGACATAATATAAGTTTTATCCACTAAAAAAATTTTTGGATATTTAGGTTTTTAAATCTAAAGGATTATTCTCATCATATAAGCATAAATCTAATATTTTTTTAGGATTTCTACTATTGTTAATTATTCCACCAGTTCCAATTACATATTTTTACATCTGTTAAATCCTTTTCCACTTTGAACAAAAAGAGTTCCCATAGGTGAAAAAAATAGATTCTAAAGTACCAACATGTCTATCTATAGCAATTTCAGTACAAAAGCATAGCCATCATTTCATCGAAGATTATATCATCTTCAGTTTCAGCTACAAAATCAGGATTTTTCATGTCTAAATTCAAAAATTTTCTCTTATATTAATTTTTAGAATCTTTTACTTCCTAGATACTCTCTAACCTTATTTAAACTAGTTGCTTCATAAAGAGCAAGAGCTGAATATCTCATTCCTAAATCGCCTTCAACAGTTCTTTTTGAATAAGGCTCTTCCATACCTTTTAATTGAATATTATTAGCTTTTGGGAGACCTGCTCCAATAGAGTGTACATCTGTTGTTGCCCCACCTATATCAATGACAATAGTGTCATCATTATCTTGTGAAAAAACTTCAGCAGCCATCATAACAGCAGTAGGAGTTGGCATTATTATATTACCAACAATTTTTTGGATACTTTCCATACCCTTAGCCTTGATTATATTGTTCATAAAAACTTCCCTTATAACTTCTTTAACAGGAAGCACATTGATTTTATTTACAACAGGCATAACATTTTTCACTGCTATAGTATTCAATATTATGAGATTTAAATATTTTTTTCTACTTCTTCTTTAACTTCTTCATTACCTGCAATTATAATAGGCTTTTTTTATTTTGTTTTCAGCTAAAGTTCTAGCATTATCTAAGATATATTCTCTATTTCCACCATTAGTTCCACCTGTTAAAAGTAGAATATCATAGTCAAGAGAAGATATTTCTTCCATATCCTCAGGACTTAGTCTAAAAGCATAAGTCTTTACAACTCTTCCACCTGAACTTAAAAGCAGCTTTTTTTAGCAGCTTCAGTAGTTAACTCAGGAACTAAAACCTATAGCTATAATTTTTAATCCTCCTGCAGCAGAGGAACAAGCTACTTTTTTTAACTATTTCATAGTCTTTCAATTTATCTTTTAAGCTCTTTGTTAATTTTTTTCAAATGCCATATTAAAACCAGTCAAAACATTAGTTTTAACAGTTGTTGTTGCTCTTGCTGTGGAGATAATTTCCTCCTTGTCTAAATCTATTGCAGTTAATTTTGTGTATGTACTACCAAAATCTATACTGAGATAAATACGACTACTCATTTTTTTCACACCTTTCCTTATTATAATAAAAAAATAAAAGTTTCAAACTAAGATTACTGCGACGTCCTATAATGTTGAAAGAGCCTTTGTGGAGCTCTAGAAACATTATAGGCTGACAAGTAATCTTTACAAAAAAATTAAAGTTTGAAATCTTTTTTTAAATCACTTATAGTTTCTTCTATTGGAGTTCCTGGTTTATATATTCTATTAAAGCCCATTTCTTTAAATCTTTTTTTCAGTTTTTTTCCCAATCTTCATTACTTGAAGCTATGTTTCCACCAACATATAGAAGTATGTCTTTTAGTCCGTATTCGTCGCATTTCTCTCTTATACCTTGACAATCTAATTCTCCATATCCATAGATTGAAGAAACGATTATTGCATCTGAATTTGTTTCCAGTGCAGCATTTATAAAGTCTATTTGAGGGGATAAAGGCACCAATATTTACTACTTCAAAACCACTTTCCTCTAATTTATTATGAATTATTTTATTTCCTACTGTATGACAGTCTGAACCAATAACACCTATAACTATTTTTTTCTTAGTCATTCTGTTCCTCCAACTAAATTTTTAATATTGTAAATTAGGAATATTGATTTGTAAAATAAATAATAAGTAAAATAATTCCTTAATCTGATTTTTTTATTTTTAATTTATTATAACATATTCTTTACAAAATGAGTAAAATAAAAATCCCTCTATATATAAAGGGATTTTTTTATTTAGGAAATCATTAGTTTATTAAGATCTATTTAGCTTCTTTTTTTAGGTAATTTAAATGGGCCTACATTTAAACCGTATTGTAGAGCTGATCTAACTTTCATTTCTCTTACAGTTGCTCCACCTTTTTCTATTTCTTCAGAGTTATACATAGTAGGCATAACATCTTGTATTTTTTTATTAGTTATTCTTTCAAGAAGTTTCATATATCCATCATTTTTTTAGCAATAAAAATCATCTTCTTTTAACCAGTCATGTCCTTTATAGAATAAAGTTCTATATTTTTGCATCAGTGATTACATCATTTTTTTAAGTTAAATTGAACTTCAACTTGAGTTTCTTGACCAGAAATATACACTCCTCTATAAGTTCCATCAGGATATTGAGATTTTTGGAGCAGATTTAGTTGCAGCAACAGCTGAAACAGCTCCTAATAACATTAAAAGCAAGTAAAAAAATTTTTTTCATGGTAGTACCCCCTAAATAAATTATTCTCTACATATTTTATAATAAATATATCTATAAGTCAATTATTTTTTTATCAAAAATATATAAAGGTATTATTATTTGAGAATACTTGTTATAAAAAGGATATTTTTAAGTTCTTTCTTTAATTTTTTTCTAATGCTTTTAGCTCTATGACTAATTTTATTTTTAAGTTCAGGCAATTGAGCTAAAGTTTTTTGATATTCTTCTACATAGAAATGAGGGTCATAACCAAAACCAGTATTTCCTCTAGGATTATCAATTATTTCACCAAGAATTTCTCCTTCAAAAGAGAAAGTTTCTCCATTAGGTTTTGCTAAAGTTATTACAGAGACGAATTTAGCCTTTCTATTTTCTATACCTTTTAGATTTTCAATAAGTTTTTCATTATTCTTTAAATCATCACCTGTTCCACTATATCTAGCAGAATATACTCCAGGTTCACCATTAAGTGCATCAACACAAAGACCAGAATCATCAGCAATAGTAATCATATTCAAGAATTTTTGCAATCTCTACTGCTTTTTTTCTTTGAATTTTTCTTCAAAAAGTTGTTCCATCTTCAATAACTTCAGGAATTTCTACACCATCTTTTTATTGAAAGAATTTCAACATTTTTCTATATCTGAAAAAAATATCAGATATTTCTTCTATTTTATGTTTGTTTCCTGTTGCTAGAAATATTTTTTTAAATTTTCTTGTTCAATAACCTTATCTTGTAAGTTTATAATTCTTTTTTTATAGAAGCTTCAGCTAAGTCTAAAAGACCATTTAATTCAGTTCTTGTAAATGTACTTTCTTCACCAGTTCCTTGAACTTCAATGAATTCACCTTTTTTTATTCATAATGACATTCATATCCACTTCAGCAGCTGAATCTTCTGAATATTTCAAGTCTACCATCAATTCAGAATCTATTTTTTTCCAACACTTATAGCAGCAACATTAGCTATTAAAGGATTTTCTTCTAGGATTTCTTCTTTTAATAATTTTTTTATTGCAAGTGCAAGGGCAACATAACCACCAGTTATTGAAGTTGTTCTAGTTCCACCATCAGCTTGAATAACATCACAGTCAATAGTTATAAGTCTTTCACCTAATTTTTCTAAATCTATTGCAGATCTTAAAGCTCTACCAATAAGTCTTTGAATTTCAACAGTTCTACCTGTTAATTTTCCTTTACTAGCCTCTCTTTGATTTCTTTCATTTGTAGCTCTAGGCAACATAGAATATTCAGCAGTAACCCAACCTTTTCCTGTTCCTCTTAAAAATGGAGGAACTTTTTCACTTACAGAGGCAGTACAGATAACTTTTAGTATTTCCTACTTCTATCAGAACAGAACCTTCTGCATAGATATTTACATCCTTAGTAATTTTAATTTTTCTTTCTTCGTTAAATTTTCTCCCATCTTCTCTTAACATTGTTAAATCTCCCTTTTTTTAGATTTTTTTATTAACATCATATTTGTAGTAAGTCCAGCAGCAGTACCTGTAAGTAATATTATATCACCATTTTTTTAATTTTTTTGCTGTTCTAATCCATGTGCTAGAGTCATAGGGACAGAGGCAGAAACCATATTACCAAATTCTTTAACTTCATCTATAAATTGACCTTTAGCTACTCCTAATTTTTGCATAACTATTGGCATAGCAACACTGGCTTGGTGTGGAACTACCATGTCAATATCAGATACTTTCATCTTGTTGTTTTCTAAAAAAATTCTCTAAACATCTTAGGTATTTCTTTGATACAAAGAGCTAGAATACTCTTTCCAGACATATCAAACATATATTCTTCTTTTGTATTTTCAGAATAATATTTAGGATGGAAATTACTTAGACCACCACGAATTTCAGTTGAATGTGCTCCTTCAGACCAAGTTTTTAGTATAGAGTCTATGATTCCTATTTCTTCATCAGACTTTTCTACAACAAAGGCTACTGCTCCATCACTGAAAAGCTGGAAACTTTCTTTTTGATTAGGATTTAATGCTGATGAAGCAACATCACAAGAAACAATTAAGACTCTTTTATATCTTCCTGCTTCTAAAAGATAAGACATAGTATCTAAAGCTGTAATGAAACTTGTACATGTTGTATTTATATCAAGTGCAGGAATAGAAGTTCCTTTTGCTATCTTTTCATGAATTAAAGCTGCCATACAAGGAATAGGTTGTACACCAACAGCAGAAGCTGAAACTATACAATCAATATCATTTATAGAAATATTAGAATTCTTTAAAGCTTTTTCACAGGCAGCAATAGCAAGCTGAAGCTGAGTTTCTCCTTCACTTATTCTGTAACGAATATGATCTTTAAAAACTAACTGTATTTTTTTAGGTAATACTACTCCATATCCTTTAAATTTTATTCTTCTCATTTTTCTACCTTCCTAACTATTCTTTTTAGTTTTTTTAGTTTTATCTATCTCATAATTTATAAACTTTATTTCTATATTTTTCAATATTTAAAGAAGTAAATAACTTATTGAATTCATTTTTGACTAATTCTTTTTGTTTATCACTAATATTTAAAATAGCGACTTCTAACAATTTATCATTGATTTGAAAAGACTTGATACTCTCTTATATTTTTCAACAAAGAGTATAGTTCTTCTAATAAAATCAGGAAAGACTACAATTTCTTTTCCAAACTTATTAGTAAATTTGAAAAATATCATCTGAACGTCCTTCTATCTTTTCTATTCTCTGTAGAACTGAACCACACTCACAAGGCTCAGTATTTTTCAACTAAGATATCATTTTAGATAATATTTTTACAAAAGGTTGACTAGTTCTTCTAAAATCAGTAATTATTGGATAAAATCTCTTTTCATCTATATACTGTTTTTCAAATTTTATTAAATCTTCGTTGAGATGTAGATGTCCATATTCACAAGTACAAGCTAAGAAACCTTCAGTAGCTTGATAAATTTGATGTATTATTTTTTTAAATTAAATTGTTTCTTTATATATTCTTCGTCAGCCTTCTCCAAAAATCTCTGCAACTGAGATAAGTCTTTTTGGAGAAATATTTAATTTTCCTTCTTCAATTTTTTTAGCAAGAACTAAAAAGTAACGAGGGTGGTGCAACTATCATAGTTGGTAGATATTTATTTAACCTTTCAATATGCTCATCTATATCCTTAAAAAGTATCGAAATATTCTAAACTTATTAAAAAAATGAATTTATAGTCTTGTATAGATCATTATCTGCTCTTAAGAAAAAAATGCTATCTTATGCCCAAAGATATCATTTTTTTAGGTAGCATTTTAGCAAGAATTGTTCCTGCCCATGTCCCCTGTTCTTCAGGAGTTGTTATAAAAATTCCTCTATGACCAGATGTACCTGATGATAAGCCTACTGAAATATCCTTGTATTTTTTTGACTAAAAATTTCTAGTTTTTTTCACTACTTAAAAGCAATTTCCATAGCCTCATCTTTTTTTACTCCTAAAGTGTTAAGTTCATCGAAGTTTTTCCATCATAAATGCTTTGTTCATAGTGAAGTCATCTGTGATTTGATGAGTTTTTAAAAATATGGTGAATTTTCTTTTAAAAAAATTTTTAAATGTTTTTTTCAACTTGTTCATCTTGATATTTTAAAAGTTTATCTCTTGAAGTCCACTTAGAAAAAAATACCTAACTTTTACAAAAAGTAGATATAATTTTCAATATTTTATTCATTTTATCCCCTCCCCTTTTTTTATTAAAAAGAAAAAAATAATAAGCAAAAAAATTTAAAAAAATAAATGAGTTATATTATAAGTTCAATATGAAAATTTTTCTTTGAAGTAAATAATTAATAAATTTGATAAGATTACTGCGACGTCCTATAATGTTGAGGGAGCCTTTGTGGAGCTCCAGAAACATTATAGGCTAACAATAATCGCTATATATAATTAGAAAGTATTTAAATCTTTCAAAGAAAATTTTTTTAAAGTTTTACTCAGTAACGAATTATTTTTTTAAATTATTCAATAGTTTTCAATACATTTATTATTTTTTTTCTTTTTTTGTCATGACTGACAATGACTGAAATTTTTATCTTCTATTAATTTTTTTCTAATAACTTAGTACCTTTTTTTATATTCTTCAAAGTTATTTTTGAATTTTTTTCTAGGAAGCCATTTCATTTTTTTCTGTAAAAGGTAAAAAAATCTGTTCCCCAACATACATCAGCAGCAAGAAATAAATTATCTTCAGGAAGAAATAAACAAGCCTGCCCCTTAGTATGCCCACTTACCTCTACAAGAAACATAGATAAATCAGAAAAATAAATCACAACTTTCTCTATAAGGAAATTGAGTATTTTCTTTAAAATCATCTATGATTATCAGTCTTTTTTTCAAAAGTCTTCTGGTAACAGTTCATCAAAAAAATTAATAGACTATCCCTTTTTAACTTAAAAATCATTATAACAAGTTTTGGTTAAAAATTAGGTAAGAATTCGGAAAAAAATTTTAAGCCTCCAATATGGTCAGGATGTAGATGAGAAATAATAATATATTTAATTTCATCTGGACTTATACCTTTTTCTTTAAGTTGATAGTCTATCATATCTTCTCTTTTTAAAGTTATAGGATTTGCAAATCTATATAGAAAAATATTTAAGATTATTTTTTTAAAAATATCCATAGAGTAGCCAGCATCATAGAGTATATAGCCTTTTTTTCCCTATGTTTTAATCAAAAAAACCCCTGCATTGAAATTGACTATTGTTTTATCAAATCCTTTAAAAAAACTCTTTTTAAATCATTGGTACAATAGCCACAAGCAAAAATAATCAACTCTTTCTATCATTTTTTTACTGTGTTCGACATAGTTTTTAACTCCTTCTAATATAGACATCTTTGGAGAATAGCCCAATTCTTTTCTAGCCTTATCAATATTTAAAGTTTGACTATATTTCATTAAATATAGAGTGTACTTAGTGATAGGAGGCTCTTTTTTTATTCTAAATAACTTATAGACCTTCTCTAAAAAAATGAAACTAAAGGTAATACTAAATTATAGTTCCATTTTAAATACTTTCCTTCAGTTCCCACTTCATTGAAGAATAGAGTTAAGATTTCTTTAAATTCTATAGGCTCACCATTAGTTATATTGTAAATTTCTCTTGAATGTTCTTTATTTTCCAGTGCCAATCTTAAAGAATAGGCAACATTCTCAACACAAGTTATATCTATCTTTTTGTTTCCCATCAACAAAAAGAGGAATACCCATTTTTTTATTTAATTCTAAAAAGTCTTGGAATTATACTAGTATCTCCTATACCAAATAGTCCTCTAGGGCGAATTATCATATAGTCTAGATTAGAAGCCTTTATTATATTCTCTGCCATAATCTTACTTTTTTTATAGTAGTTTAAATCATTTTTCTTTAGGTGCTTCATCTTCTTTGACATCTAGTTGATCCTTTGCCCCTGCATATATACTTGGAGATGAAACAAAAAAACTAATTTTTAATTTTTTTTTCTTCACAGACTTGAATAATATTTTTAGTTCCAATAACATTTACATTATAGAAATCTTCCCATAGTCCCCAAACAGTAGAAAGAGCTGCAGCATGAATAACTGCTGAACAATCTTGAGAAGCCTTATATAAGTCATCTAAATTATCTATATCCCCCTTAAAAAAATTCAACATTTTCATCAATCAATGTCTTTCCTATCTTTTCATTTCTACCAAAAGGCAACAACTTGATAAGAGTTATTTTTTTAATTCGTCTATTACATATTTTCCTAAAAACCTGTTGCTCCTGTAAGTAAAATTTTCACTTTTTAACCCCTTTCAAAAATTCTATTGATTTCTTTTTCTAATAAGTCACTAGGAGAATAATTATTGAAATCTTTTTGATAATTTCTCTAAATTTTTCCATTCTTTTTCTTTCTAACATTTTATCAAAGGCTTTTTAAAAATAGATTTCTTTGATTTTAAATTTGCAACAAATGCAATCTCAGCTAAATCTGCTCTTACCCCATAATCAAATTGATCATAATCATGAGGGAATAATAACAGCAGGCTTGTTATGTTTTAATACAAGAGTAAAGTATGCCTGCTCCACCATGATGAATTACATAGTCAACCTTAGGTAAAATTTCATCATAATCTAAATAATGATATACTTGTAAATTATTTTTCTTTTTATAATTTCCTTTTCTCTTTCTAAATAGCTTCCCAATGAAACTACAAAAAGGCAGTTTGGATATTTTTTTGAGAAAGTTCTCTAGCTATATCAATTATAGAATTTTTTTAGCCCATTTTAAATGAGTTCCCTTAGTCAATAATATGATTTTTTTTCAAATTTAGTTTCAACTTCAAATTTTTGCACTATCTTTGAAAAAGAGATGAACAACAAGGCCAGCCCAAGAAAATTGACTAGGAAAAATCATCTCTAAATTCAATTTCTTCCATACCTAAAAGCAAGTATCGAATAAGGAGAATAGATATTTTCTTCTCCCTTTTCATTATACAATGTAAAAATCTAATTCTTTTAATTGTTTTCTTAGTATAAAAGCAAAGTAATTTTTTTAAAAGTTCTAATAAATCTACGAGCAAATTTATCTCTTAACTTAAAGATAAAAACTATCTCTTGGATATAGTCCACCAACATAGGCAGGTGTTGTTGTCTTATTTTCTATGGCAAAGGGAGTAGGAATGCTTGTAATCCAAGGGATATTTAATTTTTTTAGAAACAAAACAAACAGGAACAGCAATAAAGTCTGCTACAATTATATCTGGTTTCTCTTCACTAAAAATAATCTTCCATCTCCTTTATAATTTTTAGGCATAAGTCCTAAGTTTTCCTTAAATTGCTTGTAAGCTATGATAGGATTAGTTTTCTTATCTGTATCAGATATGTTTTCAAAGACATCAGGTCTATCTTCAAGTAAAAATTTTTTTACAGGAAAACCTAATCTTTCAACAACTTCTTTCTTTTTTTAAAAACCTGTGTAAACACAAATATCATACTTATCAATTTTCTTTAATAGAGGCAAAACTAATTCTAAAAATTGGATAAAGATGTCCACTGAAAGGAGGAGCAACAACTGCAATTTTAATTTTTTTTCTTTGTAAGTATTCATAGATTATTTCCTTAACCTTTCTATCTTTAAAAATATCCTAAATGTCCACAATTAACTATTTTATCAAACTTATGAAAATCTAAAAAGCCAACTATAGATATCAAAAATTCCCTTAAGAACTACCACATTATTTAGTTTACCATAGCCTTTTTCCAACAGGACCTAATGCAAACATTTTAATATTTTCATTGTTGAAGCCTGATAGCTCCATAAATTTTTTTCCATACATTTAAACCTGAACTTTGAGAAATAATAATGACATCTTTTAAAAGATTTTATAGGCTCTAAATGTCTTAAAATCTCTTTTTCAAATTTTTTTATTAAAAAGAGTATGAGGATAGTAAATGATATTGGATAAACTAGCCTCTAGGATATTGATATCTTCAAATTCATTGTATGGAAAATCTTCATTATAAGGAAAGTTAGACTTTATCACCTTATAGCCAAATTCTTTAAAAAAATATCTAGTATTTCAAATCTATCAGGCTCTAAGGCAGCAGTTTTTAGATTGCTACTTCCACTTATAACAAAGACTATTTTATCTTCTTTTTAAAAAGAGTTTTTTTGAAACATCTAAACTCTCTAATTTTTTTCTAAATATTCTTTAAATTTCATAGTGTATCTTCCCATCTTTAACTCTAATTTTTTTATTTCTCCATAGGATTACAGGGGAGTTAAAAGAGTATATATTAGCATAAAAGGCAATAAAAAAATTCACTTAATAATTCATATAGAAGTTCTGTAGTTTGAGGCGAAAAAAACAAATAGAGATTTTTTTAAACGAGTTTTCTTCATAGTTTCCTTGATAAATAAAAAGTCTCACTATATGAAATAGTGCTATTTTTTTCCTATAAAAAAGATTAAGTATTATTACCAAGTAATCTATACCTAAATAGAAACTAAAAAAATAATAAAATAGTTGGAAGCAATGTAGGAAGCAATATGATAAATAAAAAAATTTTTGTAGAAAAAAAGCATTTTTCATATATACATTGCTAAATAGCAACCATCTTTTCATAAGAAGTATATATCTTTTTTTAAGCTTGGAACTGTATTTCTCACATTACAAAAAAATCGCACTTTGTATAATTTTTTTACCTTCTTTTGAAAGTAAATAAGTTGCTAGAGCTAAGTCATCACAAAGCCAATATTTTATCTCATCAAAGGCAGAATATTTTTTTAAAAATATCAGTTCTTAAAATGTAGAACATTCCATTTATAGTCTTATTTTCTTTTAAAAAAATGATAAAGAAAAATATGAAAAAAATGGAATTGGAATTAATAAAGGCTGAGATTAATTTTTGAATAAAAAGCCTTTAATATTATAATTAAAAAGGTATTCCTGTTGCTATCCATTCAGATTTATCTTTTTCATATACACTCAATTCATCTAATTTTTTTTCTGTCTATTACAGCATCATCATCTAAAAATTATGGAGTACTCAGTTTTAATTTTTGTCTACAACTTGAGCAAGTTTAAATATCTTAGGATTTAACTCCTGAGGGACATCATCTAAGTAATAGACTTCAATTCTATTTGAATAATTTTTTTATCTTTTTAAAAATATTTTTCAACTGTATTTATAGCTACTTTATCACTTTTTATCAACAAGCCATATAAACTTCATATCAGTAGTATTTTTTTTAAATTGGCTATTAAATCTTCTTCAAGTCTAGGATCACCTGATAGAATAGGTTGAATTATAGTGTATTTCTTTTCATCTATTTGACTTTTTTTCAAGTCTGTCTAGCTTATAGAAATAGGCAAAAAGAAAAATATTAACTTTAAAAACAAGTAAAATTATTGTTATTGTCAGTAAAACATAAAAATAAATCTATCATTTAATCACCTTTTTTTAATACTGAACCTACTAGTCTTAATTGTAAAGAAGCAGGTAAAAGATTTAGGAGAAACATAGAAAGCTTGTTTCTAAAAACCTATTATAGAAAAATCTTTTTTTCTTTTCAATTATTTTTATAATTCTTTTAGCTACATCTTCAGAGCTCATCATAAATTTTTTTGAGAACTTCCAAATTTAGCTTGTATATCCTTGTCAAAAAAGTTACTTGCAGTTGGACCAGGACAGACAGATAGAACTCTCACATTCTTATTTTTTTATTATGTAGCTCTTCATCAAGTGCTAAAGAATAATGTAAAAAGAGCTGACTTAGTTGAACTATATATCGCCATATATGGATGTTGATATAAGGCAGCAGTTGAACAGACATTTAAAAATTATTCCTTGGCCCTTTTGTAAAAAAATTTTTTTCAGAATATTTTTTTGTCAGCAATATAGGAGAGATAAAATTTACATTGATAGTATCTAAATCTTCCTTATCACTTAGTTTTTGAAAAAAATCTGTAATCTTTCCAAAGCCTGCACAATTAATAAGTAAATCTATATCATAATTTTTCAATGATTTTATCTAAGTTCTCTATATCACTTAAATCATATTTTATACATTCACATTTTTAGTGAAGGATTTTTTTCTTCTAAGTCTTTTTTTAAAAAGTTCTAACTTATCTATAGATCTTGCTAGTAAAAAAAGTTCATTTGCTTTTATTTGTTAAGTTTATAGCAAGCTCTTTTCCTATACCAGAGCTTGCACCAGTTATTAAAAATTTTTTTTCATTCTATACTTCCTTACTATATTATGATAAAAATAAAAACATTATATTATAAAAATATTATATCATTTTTTTGAGTCTTATATGTAAAAATAAAAATATGCGTTAAAAAAAGATAGAGTGTTTTTCATTTAGTATTCATTTTACTTGTGTATATTTGTTGTACAAGAGCTTGAGAGAAAGTTTATAAAATTTCTCTCAAGCCATCATATATAGAGAATATCCATCTCTAAAAATAGGAAAAGTAATTATTTACAAAAAAATAATATAAAAAAATAAAAAAATAAAACAGAGTATTCATTTATAATTCATAATCGTGAATTATAATTAGAGTAGTATAGAAAGAAAAAAATAAAAATAATATAAAAATAAAAAAAGAGGAGAGGATTTAAATGAAAAAAATACTAATAGTAGGAGCAATAATTTTTAGGAAGTATAGGATTTTCAACAAGTGCTTTAGCAGCAATAAGTGAACAACAAGCAAAGGATATAGCTTTAAAAAGAAGCACAAGGTGGACAAATAACTAAATTCAAACTAGACAAAGAAAAATGGAAGAATGGTTTATGAAGTTGAAGTTATGGATGGAAATATAGAAAAAAAGATTATGAAATAGATGCTGAAACAGGAGCAATAGTAAAAATTTGAACAAGAACAAAAAAAGGATCTGGAAAAAGCTAAATCAGTAAATGAACCAAAAATTTCTTATGAAAAAAAGCAAAAAGAAATTGCATTAAAAAAATTCTAAAAAAATGGAAAAATTCAAAAGAAATTGAATTAAAAACATAAAAAAATGGTGTATTAGTATATGATGTAGAAATTGCTGGAAAGGATTTTGCAGATAGAGAGTTCTTAATAGATGCTAATACAGGAGAAATCTTAAAAAAATAAAAAAAGATTTCTAATAATAAAATAGTTCCCTTTTTCTAAAAAAAGTTAATAAATTCTAAATAAAATGGTGTTGGTAGAAATTTTTTTATCAACACCATTTTTTTGTGAAAAAAATTTAAACAAACTTTTAATATTTTTTTAAAAATATAAGGTAAATAATTAATCTTAAATTGTAATAATAGACTTAATATGTTATAATTTTCATAAACAAATTATTGAGGAGATTATTGTGGAAAAAAATTTTATATAAATCTTTTTAAAAATCTTTGTTATATATATTGTTTATGATGACAACTAAGTTTAAAAAAATCCAAAAATTAAATAATTATTTTTTTCTCAAAAAAATTTCTAGAGATAAATAATAATTATGTATTAAAAAAAGATAAAAAAAGAAAAACTAATGATAAAATTTTTGATACTTTTTACCTCATTGTATACAACTTTATGATTGTGAATATAAGATAACAGCAGATATAAATAATTGTAGAGTTTGTGGTAAATGTGTAGTCTATAATTTTGTTGATATAAAAAAATAAATATAAAAAAATATAGATGTTAAGATAGCAACAGGAGGAACACTTGCAAGAAAGTACGTCAAAGATCTAAGACCTGATTTAATAATTGCAGTGGCTTGTAAAAAGAGATTTAATAAGTGGAATAAGAGATGCAGAACCTTTTTTTAGTCTATGGAGTTTTCAATAAGATAAAAAAACGAATCTTGTATCAATACGACAGTTGCTATTGAAGATATCTATGCTATTTTTAGAAGAAATAAGTTAATAGGAGAGAGTTATGAAAAAAATTTTTAATAATATCACTTTTTAGCTAGTTCTAGTATAATTTTTGCAGGAGAAGCTGAAGATTTTAAGATAGTTAATGAACTTTATAAAGAGAAAAAAATTTTTAAATCAGCTCTTGTAGAGTCAGAGAAATTTTTGGCAAAAATATCCTGAGTCTAAGCATCAAAAAGAGTATGAGAGATAAGGTTGCAAAAAAATTTACTTTTTTTAGAGAAAGAGTATAAAAAAATCTGAGGAAGTATTTAAGAAGTTATTTGTAATGGAAGAAAAAAATCTGAAAAAAAGATGAGTATGCCTCTTACTTAGCAAGAATAAATGCCTTACAAAAACAAAAACAGACGAAGCTAGATTTTTATTTAAGAGAAATAAAAAAATGAAAAAAACTTATCAAAGAACTCTTTTTTTCTGTAGCACAAGATTTTTTTATCCAAAGATAATAATGATGCTGCAAAAGATGCTTATAGAGAAATTATAGATAAAAAAATATGAAAAATAATAAAGAAGCTATGATGGGACTAGGTATAGTTAATTACAATTTAAAAAGAATATGATAAGGCTATCTATTGGTTTTCTGAATTTCAAAAGTCCAAGCCTAAAGAAAAATAAGGATATGGTTTCTTATTTAAAAAGCATCGGCTCTTTATAGAAAAAGGGAATACAGAACAAGCTATAGTAGATTTTTGAAGACTTAGCAAATGCAAATCCTGCTAATGATTATTCAAAAAAAGCTGTGCTATATTTAATTGAAATCTATAGTAATAAGAAAAAAATGAACAAAAAAAGTAAGTTATTATTTAGAAAAAAATAAAAGGTACAAAAAGAATATAATACTGCTATGACTATGATAGGAGACCTATATGTAACAAAGGAAAAATTATGATAAGGCTCTTAAATACTACGATCAAAGTGATGATAAAAAGTAATCCAAGACTTATCTATGGGGAAGCATATTCTCTTTATAAGACTGGTAAGTATGAAGCAGCTTTAAAGAAATTCCAATCATTAAAAAAATAGTGATTATTATAACCAATCTATCTATCATATATTTGCTATAAACTATAAGTTAAAGAATTTTGATGAAATTATAAGAGATAGAGAAATTATAAGAAAGGTTGTAGTTAGCCAAGTTGATACAGATAATATCATAAGAATAATAGCAAACTCTGCATATCAAGTTGGAAATTATAAATTAGCAAAAAGATTATTATGGTAGACTATTTGCAGTTTCTCCAGATAAGGACAATCTATTTAGAGTAATACTACTAGATAGCCAAATGCTAGATATGGAAGACTTACAAATAAGATTTAATCAATATAATAAATTATATTCAGACGATACTGAATATAAGAAAGATGTATATTTATACACAGGAGACGCCTACTATAAGGCAGGTCAAGTTGAAAGAGCTGAACAAATCTATAAGGCATATTTGAGTCAAGATACAAACACAGAAATCATATCAAGTTTGATGTCTAGTTTATTAGACCAACAAAAAAATATGATGAGATGAATCAATATCTTTCAAGTGTAAGTGATGATAATAGTTTAAACTATTTAAAAGGTGTAGCAGCTATGGGACTAAAAAAATATGATGAAGCTGAAACACATTTCCAAAAATGTTTTTATCTAGTGGAGATCAAGGTTTAAGTACAAAGGTTTATTTGAATAGAGTTAGAAATTTCTTCTTAGCTGAAAGATATAATGAAGCAATACAAGCTGGAGAACAATATTTATCTAGAATAAATCCTGATAAAGAAAAAAAGCTATATATAGTGAAATGTTAGATAAAAATAGGATTAAGTTACTTTAGAGTAGGTAGATATGACCAAGCTAGATCTTACTATTCAAAAAAATAGCTAGCATGAAGGGTTATGAAGTTTATGGAAAAATTCCAGATAGCTGATAGTTACTACAATGAAAAGAACTATGCTAAAAGCAGGAGAACTATACAAAGCTATCTATAATAACTATGGAGAAACTTTCTATGGTGAGCAAGCTTATTATAAATACATAACTACTCTTAGCTTACTTGGAGATACTGATGCATTTGAAAGAGAAAAGAATAATTTCTTATCTGTATATCCAAATAGTAATTTGAGAACCACTATATCAAACTTAAGTACAAACTTCTATATAGAAAGTGGAGATACAGAAAAAGGCCATAGAAGCTCTTGATAAGTCTAAAGGCAAACACAGATGATGCTGATGTTAAAGAAAAATAACACTATTAAAAATAATAGGGCTGAAAATTAGAAAAGAAAGATTACAAGGATATGGAAAAAAATATCTAGGAGAAATAGTCGATCCAGAAGAAAGAGCTTACTATTCAGCTCAATATTATGCACAAAAAGAAAGATCCAAAAACTTGTAAAAAGAATATGAAACATTATTAAAATCTGAAAAAGTACAAAAGCTTATGCTTCAAAAAGCTTTAGGAGATTATTATTTTGATAAAAAAAGATTTAGCTAAGTCTAAAAAAATACTATGGAACTCATGTTTCAGTAAATAAAAAAATCCTGATGAATATGTTCTATATAGATTAGGACAAGCTAATGAAAAAGAAAAATAACTTAAAGATGGCTCTAGCTGACTACAAGTTAGTTTATGAAAAGAAAGGTAAGCTAGCAGAAGATGCTATGCTAAGAGCTGCAGAAATCTATGATAGACAAGAAAAATAATGTGGAAGCAGAAAAATTATTTACAAAACTTTATGCAACAAAAGGTAATAAAGATTTAAAAAGCTTATTCTATAGAAAAAAATTAATTTACTATAAACTTTTTAAAATGAAAAAAACAAAAGAAGCTAAAAAAATATTATGATGAGCTTAAAAAAATTAGATGCTAAAAAGAGCAGAAAAAAATTCAAGGCATACTTCTAAAAATATAAAAAAATAGTTTGTTATAAGTAAAATTGGAAAGTAAAAACAAGTGAACTTGCATCTAAATTTTAGATAAAAAAATTAAAGCAGTGAGCCGAGTAATTGTCGGCGTGTCTGAAGCCAACTTGTTGGCAAGTTTTGCCGAAAATTACAGCGAAACGTTAATTTTTTTATCGTTAAGAAATTTAGCTAGCAATGAACTGTTTTTTTACTTTCCTAATGTCTTATTTTTATATTAATTAGAGGAGTAAAAAGGAGGAAAAAAATGAGTAAGAAATTATTGGCAATATTTTTTTACTACTGGGAGTACTAACTTATGCAGAAGACAATGATACAACTGTTATCATCAATAATAATACACAAAAAGCAACAGATAATGGTGAGATTATAACAACTGAAGTTACTAGAAAAAGTAGTTGGAGAAAAATAACCAACAATTAGATGTTAAAGAAATTGATACAGAAGAGTTAATTCTTCAAAATCAGAAATTTAGAGTCATCTTCTATAAATATCACAGGTGAAAATTTAAAAAGAAAATGGTGACAAGGTAAAGGTTAATCGTGAAAAATACAGCTACTATTGAAGAAGAATTATCTCAAGGAGTAGAGAAAAAAAGGATTTTTTTAGAAGAATATTAGATAAATTATTTGGATAGTAACAATATAGAAAGGAAGAAATAGAAATGCAAATATTAAAAAGCAGGCGGAATATTAATGTATTTTTATTCTCTTAATGGGAATAGTAGGACTATATGCAATCTTGGAAAGATTTTTCTTATTTTACCTTAAAGGAAAGAAACAACTATTCTAAATTACCTTCAGAGGCAAAAACAACTTATAAAAAGAAGGAAAAAAATAAAGAGGCTATAATTTTCTTTAATTCTAATAAATCATCAACTTCAACAGTTTTAAAAAGAAATTTTTGATTTATGGGTATAAAGAAAAATAAGGAAACATTATCAGCACTTGAAGAAAAAAAGGAAAAGAAAAAAAGCAATAGAACAGATAAAAACTTTTTGGAAAGAAATATGTGGCTTCTATCACTAGCAGCTAATGCTTCACCTTTACTGGGACTTTTTAGGAACAGTTACAGGTATGATAACAGCTTTCAACTCTATAGCATTAAATGGAACAGGAGATGCTGGAATCTTAGCAAAAGGGATATCTGAAGCTCTATATACAACAGCAGGAGGGCTATTTGTAGCTATTCCTTGTATGATATTCTATAACTATTTCAATAAGAGAATAGATTTAGTAGTAGCTGATATAGAAAAAAATTGTACAGAATTGTTAAATTATTTCAGAGAGTAGGTGTTGACAATAATGAAATTAGATAGAATAAAAAAAGAAGAAGTGGTGGAACACTGATTCTAGAAATCACTCCACTTATAGATGTAGTTTTTCCTTCTACTTATTTTCTTTATGTTGGCAACAACTTTCGATGAAAGGTCTGCTTTTAAAAATAGAACTTCCTAAGTCAACAGTTGCAAAAACAAAGAGTACTTTGAAGGAAGTTCAAGTTCTAGTGGATAAAGATAAAAAATGTTTATTTAAAAATATACTAATAATTCAGGAAAAAGTGAAACTGAAGAATTAGATTTGTCAACTTTTGTTGATTTTTGTATCAGAAAAAAACTTGAGACTTCTGAAAGTAAAGATGTAATAGTTTCAGCTGATAAAGACATTGATTATGGTTTTATTGTTGAAATTATGAGTTTATTAAAAGAAGCAGGAGCAAGTGGCATAAATATAGATACCAACAGTACGAAGTAGGTGATAAAATGAAAAAAAGTGACTATATCTGTCTGTTTTTATCTATAGTTATAAATATAGGAATTGTGCTTGCTTTGGCAATATTTTTCAAAAGGATACTCAAGAAATAATAGATGCTGAGCAAATAAAAATTGGTTTGGTCGCAGTAGAAAAATGATGCATCAACAAAGTTTAAAGGCGAAAAAGAATGTAGATGCTAAAAAAACAAAAATTTAGATGCTGACAGTATAGAAAAGAAAGAAGAAAAAAACTGAGAAACCAGAAAAAACCTGCAGAAAAAAAGTTGAAGAAATTAAAACTGAAAAAAACTGTAGAGAAAAATTACAGAGAAACCTGAGAAAAAAAGAAGCTGAAAAATCTAAGGAAAAAAACTCCAGAAAAACCAAAAGAAAAAAACCTGCTGAAAAAGGGAGAAAAAAAGTAGTTGAGAAAAAAAGAAGAAAAAGAAAAACTCTGAAAAAAACCTGCAACTAAGGAGAATTCAAAGAAAAGTTCTTCAGAAAAAAACCTTCTCTAGCAGACTTAAAGAAACAAATATCAGGCTCACAACCTAAGACTTCTAATGGTGGATATAGCCCAACAGCTGACCCTGATGGAGAAGAAGTAGTTGATAGAGTTCTACAAAATGTAACTTATTCAAATGGTTTAGTTTCAGGAAGTAAGATGGGAAATTCTAGTGATGGAAGAGTAGTTGATTGGAATGCTAAAAAAATAAGGCACCTGAGTTCCCACAAGCAGCAAAAATCTTCTGGAAAAACATGGAAAGTTAAAGATAAAATTAAAAAGTTGATAAGATGGGAAATGTTTTATCTTTCGTTATAGTTGAAGGAAGTGGAGTACCTGAAATAGATGCTGCAGTAGAAAGAGTTGTAGGAACTTGGAGAGTTAAACTTATGAAAAAAATGGTAAAGCCTGTAAACGGAACATTTTACTTAAATTATAATTTTGATTTTAAATAATAGGGAGGGGTAAATGCTATTATTAGGACTTCGCTTAGATAATGACTTAAAATTGGAGTTTGAAAAATAATTTTGAAAATGATTTGGTATTTGTTGAAAATATGATATCTTTTATGGATGCTATAAAAAAATAGAAAGTATGAAGCTATAGTAATAGATGAAAGGAATTCAAAAGAAGAAGCACTTATCAGTTTAATAACAAAAAAATCACTGAACTTCAAAAAAAGGTGGTAATAATTATTTTAGGAGAGGCATCAAACTGGAGAGTTATCGCAGGAAGTATAAAAAGCAGGAGCCTATGACTATATATTAAAAACCAGAAATACCTAAAAAAATATTGTGAAAGTGGTAGAAAAAAATCTGTAAAAAGATTACAAAGGTTTGGTAGAAAAAGTTGATAAAACAAAGAGCACAGGTGAAAAATTAATAGGTAGAAGTAAACTTATGATAGACCTTTACAAAGTTATAGGAAAGGTTGCTAATAACTCTGCTCCTGTTTTAGTTACAGGAGAAAGAGGAACAGGAAAAACGAGTGTAGCAAAGGCTATACATCAATTTAGTAATGTTCACGATAAACCTATTATAAGTGTAAACTGTAATTCATATAGAGCAAATCTATTGGAAAGAAAATTGTTTGGTTATGAGAAAGGTTCATTTGAAGGAGCAGCTTTCAGTCAATATGGTGAGTTAGAAAAGGCTGAAGGAGGAATACTTCACTTGGCGAATATAGAATCTTTAAGCCTTGATATGCAATCTAAAATACTATTTTTACTTGAAGAAAATAGATTTTTTAGATTGGGTGGAATGGAACCAATAAATGCTTTTGTTAGAATAATAGCATCTACAAGTGTAAACCTTGAAGAACTTATAGATAAAGGACTATTTATAGATGAACTTTATAGAAAAATTAAAAGTTTTGGAAATAAATATTCCTAATTTAAGAGACAGAAAAGATGATATACCTTTTATTATTGACCACTATATGCCAGAGTGTAATAGAGAAATGGAAAAAAATATAAAGGGTGTAACAAAGATGGCCTTGAAAAAAAGTTACTGAGATATGACTGGCCAGGTAATGTAAATGAGTTAAAAAAATGCAATAAAATATGCAGTTGCAATGTGTAGAGGTTCTAGTATTTTTGATAGAAGACTTACCACCCTAATGTAATAGGTGAAAAAAAGTAATCACTTCAAAAAGAAGAAATTAGAGCACTCTCTATTGAAAAATTTAATTAAAAAAATGAAATAAGTCAATTAAAGAATAAAAAAATAAGAAAAAGTGATTATTACTTTGAAATAATCTCAAAGATTGAAAAAAAGAGCTAATTAAGCAAATACTTGAAATAACTAATGGAAAGAAAGTAGAGACGGCTGAGATTTTTAGGAATAACAAGAAACACTTTAAGAACTAAAAATGAATTATTATGATTTGGAGTAAAAAAATGCATATTACACTTTATAGAAAAATATAGACCAAGTAGTTTTTTTCAGAAGTATCTGGAGAAAAATGAAATAGTAAAAAAGTCTTAAATTATCTTTAAAAAACAAATCTATGGCTCATGCCTATCTTTTTTTCAGGACCAAGAGGAGTTGGTAAGACTACCATTGCAAGACTTATTGCAAAGGGAGTGAATTGTCTAAACTTAGGTGAAGATGGAGAGCCTTGTAATGAATGTAAAAAAATTGTAAGGCTATAAATGAAGGAAGATTTTCTGATTTGATAGAAATTGATGCTGCTTCAAATAGAAGTATTGATGAAATAAGAAGTTTAAAAGAGAAAAATCAATTATCAACCAGTGGAAGGTTTGAAAAAAGTATATATAATAGATGAAGCACATATGCTAACAAAAGAAGCATTTAATGCACTTCTAAAAAAACTTTAGAAGAGCCACCATCTCATGTAATGTTTATATTGGCAACGACAGAACTAGATAAGATATTACCTACTATAATTTCTCGTTGTCAAAGATATGATTTTAAAAGCTCTTGATATAGAAGATATGAAGTCTGGACTGAAGCATATTTTAAAAAGAAGAAAATTTATCTATGAGTGATGAAGTATATCCACTTATCTATGAAAAATTCTTCTGGAAGTATGAGAGATTCCATTTCTATTTTAGAAAGGCTTATAGTCACAGCCAATGGAAATGAGATAAATTTAAAGATAGCTGAAGATACTTTTAGGAGTAACACCAAGTTCAAGAATAAAAGATTTTTTTAGATAAGTTGTTAAATGAAAGCGAATATAATATAATAAAATGAATTGGAAGCTTTAGCAAATGAATCTTTTGATATAGAATTATTTTTTTAAAGACCTAGCTAAATACTGCAAAAAAATTCTATAGTTAAAAAAATGAATTAGATATAGATAAGGGCTTAAAAATAATATCAACTATCTATGATGTAATAAATAAATTCAAATTTGAAGATGATAAAAAAACTGGTTGGCTATGTAATAGTTGCAGATATTTTTGGCAAATTCAACTCAAACTATAGTAAGAACAGTAACTAAGGTTCAAAAAAAGTTGTGGAAGACACTGATAATATATCTAATACTGTAGTGGAAGCTGTTAAAGAAAAAGCCAAAAAGTACAGATTACTATAGCTGATGTAAAAAGTAATTGGAACTCTATATTAGATGAAGCTAAAAAGAAGAGAATTTCATATAAGGTTTTTCTTAATGGGAGCTAATCCTGTAAGAGTAGAGGATAATATTATATTTATAACTTATGATAAAAAAATATTTATTTCCAAAAAGAACAAATGGAAAGTGAAGAGTATAATAGAGAATTTACAGAAATTATAAGGAAATTCTTCAATGAAAAATAGTTTAGAATTAAAAATATGAAGTTATTGGACAGAAAAAAAGAAGAAGAAAGTGGTGAGGAGGAATTCTTTAAAAAGATAGAAAAATTATTTTAAAGGAAATTCCTAGTTAAGGGGAGATATGCCAATAGTAAGTATACTAATGTCAGCAGCGACAATAGTATTGTATTTTTTTCCTATCCTTATTTTTTTACCTTTTTTTAGCTTATCTTATACCTTACTATAAGATAACAAGGGTAAATTTATATAAGAAAAAAATATTCACTAGCAGTAAATATTATAGTAGCCTTGATTTTAGTATTTATAAATCCAGGATATTTAATGTTATATTTAATTTTTTTCCATATGCAATGGAATTTATGTTTTATCTATTTAATAAAAATAGCGAAAAAGAATGCAAGTTTTTAATAGAATAGTTTTAATGTCTATAGTACCAACTATACTAATATCTTTGTATCTATATGCAAATATGGATATGATAAATTATACTATGAATTATATGATAACAAATTTACCTAGAATGAAAGATATTGTGGAACAAGTAGGAATTGAAACTGTAGTAGCAGTACAAGAATCATTACAAGAATCAATGGCCTTAGTAAGTAATTACTATATTTTTGGAGCATTTTTTTGTTGTAATAGTTTCTTACTTTTTTTCTTTTCTTAAATCTTATACCTAGTACATATAAACTATGGAAAAATTTCATGTTATTGGTTAATACCATATATGTTGATATTATGGGCACACAAATATAATATATCAAGCAATCTATTGATTGAAAAACAATATATTAGAATGTATAAAATGGATGTATGTATTGTATGGAATAAAAAGTTATATATAGTTTACTTGATAGAATAGGAGTAAAAGCAAATATAATAAAAACATGCAATAAGTATGATGATAGGCTTACAATATGCACCATTTGTATTTATATTAGGTGCATTGGTAAGTTTTGAATTTATAGAAGTAAAAAGCAATAAAAAAATATAGAATATAAGGGGGTCATTGAAATGGCAAAAAAATACAAGTTATACTTTTTAGAAGATGTGGCAGGACAAGGAAGAAAAGGGGAAATAGTTACAGTATCTGATGGATATGCTCATAACTTCCTTTTTAAAAAGGAAAAAAAGGAGTTTTAGCTACTCCTGAAGAATTACAAAAAAATAGAAAGCAGAAAGAAAAAAAGAAGCTAAAAAAAGCTTGAAGAAGAAAGAAATAAATCTTTAGAATTAAAGAAAATATTAGAAGCTAAAACTTTAAATCTTTCAGTTAAAGCTGGAGAAAATGGAAAACTATTTGGAGCAATAACAAGCAAAGAAATAGCAAGCCATATTAAAGATGAATTAGGTCTAGATATAGATAAAAAAAGAAAAATAGAAGCAAATATAAAAAGCTTTTAGGACCTGATGAAGTAGTAATAAAATTATTTACAGATGTAAAGGCAGTAGTAAAAAAATAAACGTAGTTGCAAAAATAATGGAGGGAAAAATGGAATTTGAAGAGCTAAATAGGATTCCTTATAGTTTGGAGGCTGAAAGGGCTCTAATAGGAGGAATTTTCTTTGATATAAATTCTTTAGATGAAATAAAATACATTATTAAGTCAGATGATTTCTATAAAAAAAGAACATGCTGAAATATATAAAGCTATTGAAAAATCTTTTTCTGAAAGTAGAGGAGTAGATCCTATTTTTAGTGGTTGAAGAGATTAAAAAAAGCGATTTGAAAAAAATGAAGAAGAAATTCTTCAAGTATTGACTGAAATTATAGATGAAAAATACCAGTTCATATAATCTTTTTAGAATATGCTGAATTGATTAAAGAAAAAAAGCTATGCTAAGAAGATTAGGGCAAGTAGGAATGGAAATAACTAAGATTGCACATACTGATGTTAGAACTGCTGAAGAAATTATGGATGAAGCAGAGGGAAAAAGTTTTAGGTCTATCTAAAAAAATATACTAAAAAAACAGTATAATTGATATGAAAACAGCAAGTTTGGATGAAATGAGGAGAATAGATAATGTAACTACAAATCGTGGTAAAAACATTAGGGATACCAACTGGTTTTGTCGATTTAGATAGAATGACGAGTGGATTGAATAATTCTGACTTGATAATTCTAGCTGCAAGGCCAGCCATGGGAAAAAAACAGCCTTTTGCTCTAAACTTAGCATTGAATGCTGCCAAAGAAAAAGAAAAAAAGTGTTGATTTTTCAGTCTTGAGATGCCTGTTCAACAGCTATATCAAAGACTTTTTAGCAATGGAATCAGGAATTTCTCAAAAATAAATTAAGAAATGTTTATCTTGAAGAAGATGAATGGAATAAATTGACATTGGCAACAACTAGCTTATCTAATTTGGGGATATATGTTGCCGATTTACCACATACAAATGTTTTTAGAAATAAGATCTTATGCGAGAAGTATGAAAACTCAAGGTCTTTTTAGATTTAATAGTAATAGACTATTTACAATTAATAAATGGAACAGGTAAGGGTAGAGGTTCTGAAGCAAGTAGACAACAAGAAATTTCAGATATATCAAGAGCATTAAAAGGACTTGCAAGAGAATTAGATGTACCTGTAATAGCTCTTTCACAATTATCAAGAGCGGTTGAAAGTAGAGTTGACAGAAGACCTATGCTTTTCAGATTTGAGAGAATCTGGAGCCATAGAACAAGATGCAGATATAGTTGCTTTTCTTTACAGAGAAGAGTATTATATACCTGACACTGAAAAACAAGGGAATTACTGAATTAATTATTGGTAAACACAGAAATGGAGCTACTGGAACAGTAAAGCTTAATTTCTTAAGTGAATTCACAAAATTCACAAGTTATACAGATGAAGTGAAATAAAAATTTTAGAAGGGATGATATTTTGAAAAAAGCGGAGTTACTAGCACCTGCTGGGAATATGGAAAAATTTAAGATGGCACTACACTATGGAGCAGATGCTGTATTTATGGGTGGAAAGATGTTTAATTTGAGAGCTGGAAGTAATAACTTTTTCTGATGAAGAATTAGAAGAAGCTGTTAACTATGCTCATGAAAGAGGAAAAAGAGTCTATGTAACTCTTAATATAATTCCACACAATGATGAATTAGATGCTTTACCAGACTATGTAAAGTTCTTAGAAAGAATAGGAGTAGATGGAGTTATAGTTGCAGACTTGGGAGTATTCCAAGTTGTAAAAGAAAATTCTGATCTAAACATAAGTATCAGTACACAGGCAAGTAACACAAACTGGAGATCAGTTAAAATGTGGAAAGATATGGGAGCAAAAAGAGTTGTACTTGCAAGAGAAATTTCTTTAGAAAACATTAAAGAAATTAGAGAAAAAGTACCTGATATAGAATTAGAAGTTTTTGTACACGGAGCTATGTGTATGGCAATTTCTGGAAGATGTCTACTAAGTAACTATATGACAGGTAGAGATGCAAACAGAGGAGACTGTGCTCAAGCATGTAGATGGAAGTATTCTTTGGTTGAAGAAACAAGACCAGGAGAAACTATGCCAGTATATGAAGATGAACATGGGACATATATTTTTAACTCAAAAGATTTATGCACTATCGAAATGATAGACAAAAATCTTAGATGCAGGAGTAGATTCACTTAAGATTGAAGGAAGAATGAAAGGGATTTACTATGTTTCAAACTGTGTGAAAGTATATAAAGATGCATTAAACTCTTACTATAGTGGAAATTTTGAATATAATCCTGAATGGAGAAATGAGCTTGAATCTATTTCAAATAGATCATATACAGAAGGTTTCTACCATGGAAAAAGCAGGAAAAGAATCTCTAAACTATAACAATAGAAATTCATATAGTCAAACTCATAAATTGGTTGCTAAAAATTGAGAAAAAAATTAAGCGATAATGAGTACCTAGTAGCTATTAGAAATAAATTGTTTGTTGGACAAGCAGTTCAAATTGTTAGTCCAGAAATAAAAAGTTAGAGACTTTGTAATGCCTGAAATGATACTATTAGATAAAATGGGTAGAGAAACAGAAAGTGTTGAATCTGCTAATCCAAATTCATTTGTAAAGATAAAAAAACAGATATACCTATGAATGAACTAGATATGTTAAGAATAGTTTTATAGGAAATAAAGCTGTTTAAAAAAATTAAGTTTTAAAACTAAAGTAAAAAAATAAGTGAGTTACATCATAAGTTTTATTATTAAAAATTTTCTTTGTACTAAATAATCAATAGTTTTGACAAGATTACTGCGACGTCCATTATTGTTTTAAAAAGCCATCTGAAATTCTAAAAAAACACTAATGGCAGGCAAGTAATCGATATATAAACTAAATTTTATTATCTCTCAAAGAAAAATTTTCTAAATTTACTCAGTAACGAACTATTTTTTTACTTTTTTTTATTTCTATTCATATTTGTAATTATTAATTTTTTTTAGGGTATAATAGAAACTGTGAAAATTTAAATGAAGGGAGATTTTTTTGAATGACTAAGGTAAGTGAATTTTTTTAGAAAAAAATGTATGAGGAGCCTAGCCAAGAGTTAGAAAAATGAAATGCTTGAAGAAATAATAATGAAGGCTAATTTTTTAAGTTATATCAATAGACCAGATAACGGAAAAAAACAGATGTTTTTTTAGTATAAATATGTTATTAACAGATGATAAAAAAACTTTATTTACCTGTTTTTTTACAGATGTAGAAGAATTAGCAAAATGGGGTATTCCTGAAGAAATGGACACAATAGAATTAAATTTTGATAATTATTCTGAAATTATATTAGATCATCCTCATGATATAGAAGGACTTGTTATAAATCCTTTTTGGAAAAAAAGTTATATTATCTCTGAAGAATGGTTAAGCGAATTAAGAACTATGAAAGAAGAGAGATTAAAAAGTTAGAGAGCTAAAAAAATTCCTGTTAATTCAAAAAAATCTTATTAAGTGAACCAGAAAGATTTCCTACTATGTTAGCTGAAGAAGTAACTAAGTGTTGTGATGAAATAGGAACTATAAATAGATTATGGTTACTTGAAATGACAACTGAAAAAAAGATGAAAGTTGGCTTTTTAGTAGTTGATTTTAAAGGGGATAAAAAAATGAAATCTTCCGTGAAATAAATGATGCAGCAAGAAATTATTTAGGTATGAGATACTTAGATATGATAGCTTATGATGATGAATTTGCTAAAAAAATCTGTTGAAAAATCATAAGCCATTTTATGATAAAACAAAAATAAGTTTGTAACAAATGTTACAGACTTTTTTTATATAAAGAGTAAACTATAATTATATCAAAAAAATAATATGGAGGTTTTTATGAAAAAAATAATGACTTTTTATTATTTGCATTTTGCAGTTTATCTAGCTTACTCAGCAAAGACTGTGGATTATCAAGAAGTAGATAAATATGTTAGACAAAAATTGGATAAGGATAAGGAAATAACTTTTACTTATAAAGTTAATCAAGCTGATTTTACTTTAGAAGGTTACAGTGACGGAAAAGCTTACAGCAGTAACAGATTTAAAACTCTAATCCAGGACAAGCTGCTATGGATGGAATGAAATCAGTAATTTCTGAAAAAAATGGTAAATTAAATCCTGAATATAAAAATATTTGCAGCTGATGGAAAATTATTAAGTGAACAAAAAAATTTAAAAGTTAAATAAGTCTATAAGACTTTTTTTCGATACAGCAAATATAATGGCATATTTAGATGGAGATATCCCTTATGATGATAGATTAATGGAACTTTTTAATGCTGTTGATACTATGGAAACTATAGGATATCACCCAAATAATGTAAAAATATATAAAAAAATATATGTTAATCATAAAAACAATACTGTAAAAAAATTGAAGTTAGAGATTATAGAGAAAAATCCAATGATGCTACAAATAATAAATATGGATATCAAAACTTTAAGTGGGAAAACTGAATATTTCTATCCTAATGGAAAAACTTTTTCTACTATGAATGTAAAAAAATGGTGTTTTTAGATGGAGAAGCAAAAACTTTATTATGAAAATGGTAAATTAAAACTTGTAGCAAATAATAAAAAAATGGTAAAGATGAATGGAATAGTAACTACTTATTCTGAAGACGGAAAAGTTATTAAAAAAATAGAAGTTAAAGATGGAGAAGTTTGTTAGAGAAATTCAATAATTTTTTTATAAGGTACAACCATTTAAATTATAAATTAAAAAGTAAAAAAATAAGCGAGTTACATCATAATTTATTAATAGAAATTTTCTTTGAACTAAATATTAATAGTTTTTGACAAGATTACTGTGACGTCCATTATTGTTGAAAGAGCCTTTGTGGAGCTCTTGAAACACTAATGGCAGGCAAGTAATCGCTATATATAACTATAAATTATTTAAATCTTTCAAAGAAAAATTTTCTAAAAATCTACTTAGTAACGAGCTATTTTTTTACTTTTTAATTTGAAAAATACTCTAAAAAAATCTAATATAATAAAAGTAGAACTAATAAAAAAATAAAGTGAGGATAAAATGTTTGAATATCTGTATGGAACAGTAGAATACAAGAAAATGGACTATATAGCTATAGATATAAATGGTGTTGGCTATAAGGTATATTTTCCATTGAGAGAATATGAGAAAAATTGACTTAGGTAATAAATATAAATTCTATATCTATAATCATATTAAAGAAGATGCATATAAATTAATTGGGATTTTTAGATGAGAGAGATAGAAAAAAATATGAAATGCTATTAAAAATAAATGGTATAGGATCATCTTTAGCTTTTAGCAGTATTATCTAATTTTTCTTATGACAAAATTGTTGAAATAATTTCTAAAAAAATGATTATACTAGTCTTAAGAAAGTCCCAAAAATTAGGTGAGAAAAAAAGCTCAAATAATAATTTTAGACCTAAAAAGCTAAGTTAAAAAAATCTAACTTATACAGAAGTGGAAACTATATCTATAGATATGCTAGAGGACTTTAGTCTTAGCATTGGAAGGCTTAGGATATACTAAAAAAAGAAATCGACAAGACTTTAGAAAAAAAGTGGATTTAAGTGCATATTCTTCTTTAGAAGAAGCAATAAAAAGGAATTTTTAAAAAAATATGAAAATAGGAGGATAATGAATGAAAGGATTAGAAGAAATATATTTAAAAAGGTTTTAGTTTGGATAAATATTTTGGAATAGCAAGTGCTGATGACTTAGAAAAATTAGAGGAACTATAAAAAAATATAGTTATTTCTGATGAACTTTGTTAAAAAAATAAAAGGAATAAATAAAAAAAGGTTCCTGTACTAGCAAGTGTAGAAACTTGGTGTCCTTATGCAAGAGTATTCTTAACTACTATGAGAAAAAAATTAATGAAATAAATCATATCTTTGATTTATCACTAATAACTTATGGTAGAGGAGTTTTTGAACTAGCAGGATATTTGAAAATTCATGAAGATGACTTTTGTTGTACCGACAGCAGTATTCTTTAGGTGAAGATTTTTTTCTAAGTTAAGAGTATTCAACGGTTTTCCCAGAAAAATACCACAATGATAGCACACTAGATACTATCGATGGAACTAGAAATTACTTAAAAGGAAAGTTTGCAAACGATATACTTGAAGACGTATTAAGCATATTTTTAAATAAAATTAGAGAGAGGTTGAGAAGGAAATGGATACACTAAAAAGAATTCTTTAAGATTGGAGCAGGGTCCATCAAGTTCGCATACAATAGGACCTGAAAGAGCAACAAAGAGAGTAAAAGAGAAATTTCCTGATGCTGATAGTTACATAGTTGAGCTTTGGGGAAGTTTGGCTGCCACTGGAAAAGGACACTACACAGATAAGATAATTATAGAAACATTTAAGCCTATTCCAGTTGAAATTATTTGGAAACCTGAGTTTGTCCATGAGCTACATACTAATGGAATGAAATTTATTGCCCCTAGATAAAGACAAAGAAGAAATAGGGGAATGGGTAGTATTTTCAGTAGGTGGAGGAACTATAAGAGATTATGATGAACTTATGGATAAATCACCTAAAAAAAGAAGTTTATCCATTAAACTCTATGAAAGAAATTATAAAATGGTGTAAAGGATAATAAAAAAAGCATCTTATGGCAATATGTTGAAGAATGTGAAGGACCATCTATATGGCAACATTTAAAAATTTATTGACCAAGCTATGACTGATGCAGTACAAAAGAGGATTAGAAAAAGAAGGAGATGTTCCTGGACCTTTTAAATATCCAAAAAAAGAGCTAGAGAAATGTATGATAAAAGCATTATCTAAAAAGAGCTTCATTAGTATTTACAAATAAAGATTTTTTTGCCTATGCCTTAGCAGTATCTGAAGAAAAATGCTAGTATGGGACAAGTTGTAACAGCACCTACTTGTGGAGCCTCAGGAGTTGTTCCTGGAGTTTTAAGAGCTATGAAAGAGGAATATGAACTAGTTGAAAAAAACATATTCTAAGAGGTTTAGCTATTGCAGGACTTGTTGGAAATTTAGTAAAATATAATGCAACTATTTCAGGAGCAGAAGCAGGTTGTCAAGCAGAAGTTGGGAACAGCTTGTTCAATGGCAGCAGCAATGGCAACATATTTTATGGGTGGAAGTATAGACCAAATAGAATATGCAGCTGAAAAGTGCTATGGAACACCATTTAGGAATGACTTGTGACCCTGTTGGAGGTTATGTAATTATACCTTGTATAGAAAGAAATGCTATCTGTGCTGTAAGAGCAGTAAATACAGCTATATATTGTATGTCTACTGATGGAAAAACATACTATAAGTTTTGATGAAGTTGTAAAGACTATGAAAGAAACAGGAAAAAGATATGTGTTCTGCATATAAAGAAACTTCTGATGGTGGACTTGCAAAAATACTATGACAAAAATTTTTAGTTGGAAATCAAGAATA